>Ga0082335_1000133_pt1 | contig 198509 bp, 178 predicted proteins | sample Subgrocontami58m_FD_72375 | JGI IMG/M metagenome (GOLD analysis project Ga0082335, IMG submission 72375) | Subsurface groundwater microbial communities from S. Glens Falls, New York, USA - GMW37 contaminated, 5.8 m (SPADES assembly) (version 2) ... | reverse complement strand
TTTTGGATCGCGGACTCATAATTATCACTCCTTGAGAGGTCGGTGTTCGGTAACACCTAATTATGAGTCAACGATCCCGTTCTAGTCACCCTTTGGGTAACATTTATTATGATTCAATTCGCACCCCAAATTCCTCTTGACATACAAGATTCGCTTACCTTATGCTCTGAACATTAAAAAGAAATTTATTATTAGTAACTATCAAGCAATGGGCATGACATCAAAAGATTAAATAGACAGGGCACAAAATCTCAGCAAGGAGGGAAATTATGTTTCGTCTCATGGGTTTGTTTGCGCTGTTTCCGATCACGATAACCCTAACAATCAGTTTTTTCGTGCTGTTTACGCGCGAAAAAACGACAAACAGCGGGCTCCGGTTGTTTGCCGGGGTCGTTGCGGTGCTTCTGTGGCTGTGCGCGGCTTTAGCGCTGATCGGCGGAATTGTAGCCCTTTCCTGTGGGTATGGCCCGTGGATGATGCACAACCACGGCCGCAGGATGATGCCTCCCTGTCAGTGCTGGGGACCACAGGCTCCTCCTGCCGCCACACCGTCAGCGCCGGCGAAGTAGGCAAAGCCCGAGATTAGGCCGCAGCCCGGTTCTGGAAGGAGGCTGTCCCGGAATAATGTGTCATCATCTTGATCTTTCATTTCTTGATAAGCCAGAGATTCTGAGTTTCGTTTTTTATCCCCGGAAAGACCTTTTTTCGCCCGGGGTCGGCAGCACACATTTCATTGAGGTCGGGGAAAACATCAAGATCGGCTGCAAGTTTTTTTTAAAGGAACGAGATTTTCCCTCTTTCCTCTATTTTCATGGTAACGGAGAAACGGTAGGGGATTATGAGTGGGTTGCACCCCTTTTCAACCAACGGGGAATAAATCTCTTTGTGGCTGATTACCGTGGTTACGGATTGAGTAACGGCCATCCGACCATTACCGCTTTGGTCAGGGACGCCCACCCTATTTTTGCTGGTTTCAAAGAGATAACGAAAAGAGAGGGGTGTAGTGGAAAATTATTTTTGATGGGTCGTTCACTGGGAAGTGTTCCGGTTATCGAGTTGGCTTACCATTATCAGGATGAAATCAAGGGACTCCTTGTTGAAAGCGGCGGAGCCGATATCCTTCTTCAGCTCTTCACTCTCTTTGGCCTTGAAGTGGAGGAATCCATCAGAATTAAATTGGCGGAGGCCTCCAATAAGGTAAAGATTCGCTCGATACATACTCCCACCTTGATTATCCATGCCGAATTCGATACGATTTTACCACTACAAGAGGGCAAAGCCCTCTATGAAAATTCTGGGGCCAAGGATAAAGAGATTTTCATCATCCCCCGTGCCGATCATAACAACTTGTGGCAAGTTGGCGGAGATAGGTACTATAAGAAAATCGAAGCTTTTGCTAAGACTCATTGATGAGGAAATAGTTTTCATCTATAGCACCGGTCACCAGAGGAGGTCTTTGGGGAGGTTCCAGATTCAAGCCGTATCGGTATTTATAATCTAACGGGCTGTCGAGGATCTTTAGGAAGAGAAAAATAAAAAGCCGCCCCTTCATTGACTTTTGCCTCAGCCCAAATGCGTCCCCCATGACGTTCGATGATGCGTTTTACGAAAGTGAGGCCCACGCCTGTTCCTTCATATTTATCTTCGCTATGCAAGCGGTGAAAAAGGCGGAATAGCTTGTCAGCATTCTGCATGTCAAAACCGATACCATTATCTTTAACATAGTAAACACATTCATCCGTTTTTTCCTCAGACCCTACTTTAATCCTCGCTGGTTCTCTGTCTTTGGTAAATTTGAGGGCATTGGATAAAAGATTGCTAAAAACCTGCCTGATCATGATTTCGTCACCCTGACAGGCCGCCATAGTAGAAACGTTCATCTCTATCTTGCGTTCAGGATTGATCTCTCTAAGCTCCTGCCATACTGCAGCAAGAAGTTTTTCATAGTCGATTATAGTCAAATTTAATGCCTGGCCACCCAGAAGGGAAAATGACAGGATAGCCTCGATCAACTGATTCATCTTCTTGACATTAGATTGTATGACATCAAATTTGCGATTTGCTTCTATATCGAGTTTGTCTTGCAAATCCTTGTGGAGCATTTTTGAGAAGGTAGCAATGACGCGCAGGGGCTGACGAAGGTCATGGGAGACGGAGTAGCTGAAACGTTCCAATTCATTGTTGGCCGCTTCCAGCAGGTTGGCCTGTTTCTGAAGCTCTGTCTCAGCCTCTTTAAGATTCCTGAACATCAAATGATAGGGCTTAGAAAGACCGGTCTCGATGAGCGCCTTATAGATCAGAAAAAACGAGATAATTTTTAGGTAGTGTCCAACCAGATTAGAAATGTCAAACACGCCGATATAAAAGGTGAAAAACAGTTCGGAACCTATTGTCGTGATGATCGACAGAACAAGCAGTTTCAGCACTTCCTGATCAAAATACATACGTTTTTTGAGTAAGAAAATTAATGCAACGAGAAGAATTGAGGAAATCAGATATTCGCTGATGATTTTGAATGGGGTGAGACCGACGCCTTCAATGTAACAATCCGGAAATGCACGATCGAAAATCGCCAAGAGGATAATCAAGGTTATTACAAGATAAACGGCTAATATCCGACCAGGGACAAGTTTCCGACTAATGTAAAAGGGGGCGATGAGGAGAGTCAGACTCTCGACATAGCGCGCAGCAATCCAGAGTTGGGTCGGCAAGTTCGTGCCATATCCGCTGAAAAGTTCGATTCCTTTATAGGCTAGCGTGTGGATGAGATCGATACTGGCAATGAAGAAATAAGCGATGCCGACCAAGACCAGATAATTATTATCGATGATCTTTCGGGAATTCCAAATCAGCATGAAAAGACTAAATCCGATGACTATGCTGAAAAGTTCGGCGACTGTGTGAAATGCTGGATAGCTATAGCGGCTAAAAACATACAGCCCGACCAAAGCGATAACCGCGACCGCCACTTCGTATAAATTAACTGAGCCTGCTATCTGTTTGTCCATTATTCGAAACACATAGGGGAATCATGCCGCCGCTTATCTGCCCAATACCTCTTGCAACAACGGTTGAATATCTTTCCTCACTTGCATGGCCTCTTTAGTGTAGGTCTTGATTGCCCCCGGCAACGGCACTCTCCAGGGTTCCGTGTGATCCGTCGGTACGTCCAGTCGAGCGCTGACGTAGCCGTTGCCACGGGCATAGATCGTTTGGCCCTCTTTCGACAACAGCCAATTTATGTAGACCTTGGCCGCATTGGGATGCGGGGCGCGGTTAAATAACGCGAGGTTCCCATTCGCCGGGCTTAAGTCAGTTCCCTCTTTGAGTTGCCTGGTGTCTACGATAGCAATCGGCACACCTTGTTTTGCCCTAGCAATCGCGGCAAAATCCGCAGTACCGATAAGCAGCGGGTATTTACCTTGAGCAACAACGTCCACCTCCTGTGCATAGTCGCGCAATATAGTTAACTGCTGCTTGCCCAGCGCGCGAATGAAATCCGGCCCCAACTCCGGATGGAGATAAAAGAATGTGAAAGTCGCCTGCCCGGGCCCCGACTTGCGCGGATCGTCGGTGACTATTTTGCCTTTCCACTTGGGATTGAGCAGATCCTTGTAAGATTTGAACTCTTTTGCATTTACGAGCTTGGTGTTGTAAAAAATGGTACCCTGCTGGAAAGGCGTCATTACCACAACAGTTTTGCCGGGATCGAGAAATTCGATCGCTCCGCCGCGCCATGTTTTAGGATTTTTTACATCAGCTAACATCAGGGCCGGCTCTATAGGATCGAAGGCTCCCATGGGAATCATTGATTCCAGCGCCGGCGAGGAGCCGATGATACAAACATCCCAGAGAAACTGCCCTGCCTTCCGTTCGGCAGCGATGCGGGGAATAAGCTCACGGCCCGAGCCGCCAAACACCTCGACGGAGATCCCGTACTTTTTCTGAAATTCCAGTGTGAGGGCATCCCGCAAGTCCGAGGTCACATCCGCAGTCACCGCTACGACGCCTTCTTTTTTCGCGGCAGCGACGGTGCTTTCCCATTCGGCTGAGTTGGGAGCAGAAGCGGCAAAGGCTTGAGTGTTATAATTAAGCGTGGCAACTATTGCCGCCAGTATAACTTTCAACCATAAGAATTTGCCTTTTTTCTTAGCTGCTTCCAGAATACCGTTGATTGCCTCTCCAGCTGCTTTCCTTTTGCCGGCAACTTTCGCAAGCTCGGTAACAAAATTCCCTTGGTCCATACCTTTTCCCCCTTCAGTATTTATTACATGCCGATGTGAAGGCACATTCTAAGATTAGTATGTGGCGATGATTATCTAAAGTAAAGGGGAGGCTAAATTGGTATTAGCAATAGTTACAGAAATGTGTAAACAGGTTCCCATTCCCCCCCCCAGTAAAATGGACCTAATGCTGTGCAACATCGTTCCGAAAAAGCCCTAACAAACGAGACGGCTAGTATCTATTCGACATGTCTTTGTTTGTCAATGTTTTTAATGATCTTAAAAAATACACGCTAAGCCATGGTTATAAAAGTGATTTTCATAATGCCGCGAGTTTTTAGTTTTTGCATGATTTTCAAGGATTTATCGGGAGCTGTATCGATGTGATGGAAACCAAAGAGGCACGGGAGACGCTCAAAAGGGCTCAGGAAGCGGAGATTACACAGTTGCGGGGGTTTCTACCCATCTGTTCCTATTGCATCAGATTCACAGACTCAACAGTAACATGCTCCACCGGTTTATCGGTCGCGATGTGGCAGCAGTAACCCTCATCGATAAGCGGTTTTTTTATAAACCAGGTGGTTTCATTAAAGAGGCCGATATCCCCTTTGAGAGTGACATGCTCCAGAGGCGCCAGCAGACCTTCGCCGTAACCCTTCAAGACGGCCTCTTTTTGAGTCCAGTAATCAAAAAAGACTTTGTTCACCTCATCGGCATCGTATTTGTCATGCAAATTTGCGACCTCAGGGAGGTATCGCGAAAAATCTTCGATATTTACGGAGCGAATCTTCTCGATATCTATTCCTACCGCTCCGTTATTAGTTACCGCCAAGACGACAATGTCTTCCGAATGGGAAATATTGAATTCCGGGCCGCCCGGAACGTAGGGTTAGCCCTGTTGGGTTGCTGACAAAGACAGAAACCTTTGCACTCCTGGTCATGAAACAGCGCCTGCAACGCCCTGAGCAGCAGCAATTTGCCAAACAGAGTGGCCTGCCTGTCTTGCCAACGTTTCAAGCGTTTGATCGATGCCTGTATCATGGGAGGCATCAGGGCAAGATAGGCATGCTCCACACTGCGGGAAACAGCGTTTCCGGAATGGGCAAAATATATGCGCACGCCGATTCCAGGCAAAAGCTTCGTCACCGGTCTAAGAGGGCTCCGTCTTTATCTCACGAACAGGACGTTTGGAAGAGCCAAGCAGGACAATCAACCCTACACATGGTGTCAAGGCAATGCTGCAGAATAGATATCCCCAAAAGCCGAACTTTCTGTTGGCGCCAAGTACTGCAATGACGAAGCTGAGCCCGATATACACGATAGCGGTAAGCATGGGGGCTTCCCTTTTGTGATGTATTAAATTCGCTTGCCCTTCACGGCAAGGCGAAGTCCAAAATTACGCGCCTGAACTGGATGCTGTTCATCGCGCTACCCTGCGATATTAATTCTGCCGCCGGATTTGATCAGTCGTCCGTCTATGCCGACTCTTTTGCTTTCAGATCAGCGACAACTTTTTTACCCTTAGTGAATTGTTCTTTAAAATAGGCCTTAACCTTGGCCGGATCCAGATCCAGGAACGTACCCCCCGCCTCGAAGTGCTGCACAAAAACCTTGTAAATCGCGTAGGTGGTCGCTCCGGCGACGACCGGCATGGTAACGGCGCCGGTAGTCTGGCCTATTAGCGGAATACACTTTATCAGGCTGCACAATGTAATTCCGATTTCCGTAGAAAGAAGACCACCTACCAGGGAAGTGACGATGGATTTTCCCCGGTCCTGCTTGAAGGGGATGCCATATTCAGCCGAAAGCTTCCTGATCATGTTGAGTTGCACACCCATCAGGGCAACCACATCAACAATTGGGATGGGAACAAGCCCTATTCCCATTGATGCCAGAATGTGATGCTTGGAAAGCTTATCGAGACGTTCCTGGCGTCCCTCTGTCACATTCAAACCTTCCGCCGCTTCCGCAGTTGCCTCTTCTTTAACGTTCCCTCTTTCATAAATGCTCTCCTTTCTCAAATAATACTATTCATGGTTGAGCTACCGGATCAATAATGCCTGTGTTGGATTCCGTTCCACCTCCTTGGAGGATCGGCATCCCGTGCTTATAAACTCTAAGGAATATGGGCTTATTTTCGAGCTCTCCTGAGCCGTCGAACTTGTACCGGCCATTGGCACCTTCCCAGGCGTCCATGTACCGAATGGCATATGACAGATCGAGGGGGTTTCGTGACCCCGTGAAGGCGATGGCCTTCGCCAGAATGTGCAAGGCATCATAGCCTTGCGCGGCCCATGCGTCCGGGGTTACACCGTATCGGGTACGGTATTTGCGAACAAACGACTGGTTCTCCGGAGTAGGAGACGCTTCGTTATATATGTCGAAGTACATCGCTCCCTCCAGAGCCGGACCGGCATGCTTGCGCATCTCCGGAGTATCGCTGAATGCCCCGATGATGGGAGTCTTCAGGCCGACCCCGCGTGCGCTGCGCAAGAAGTCTCCTGCCCAGGGTTCGATCCCGGCAAAAAAGATGACGTCGGCGTCGACCCCCTTTAGTTCGTTTACCGGCAGCCGGAAGTCGGCGCGCTCACGGATAAAGGACCATTGATAGACCAGCTGAGCGTTCATGTTGTCGAGGCCGACGCGATACTGATATGCCAGGTCTTCCCCGTAAGCGTCCTCTTCCCAGAGCACCGCAACTCTACGATAGCCGCGCTGCGCCGTTAATCCGGCCAGCGAGCGCGCAATCTTGTTGCTGGCCAAGGTCGTGCGCACGATGTACTGGAATCCGTGTGACGTCATAGCCGTATTGTTGGCACCAGCCACGAGATGCAGAAGCCGGCTGGACTCCAAGATTGCCGACGCCTTGACGGCAGGCGCGTCATCATAGTATCCGATCACAGCGCTCATATTGGGCGTATCGGCGAACTCGACGGCAATATCTTTTGACTTTTCCCAGTCAAAATTGTCATCCCGCGTGACCAGACGAATCGTGTATCTGCCGGCCAGTTTGCGGGTATTGATCTCATCCAAAGCCAGTTTCAGGCCCGCCGCCATGCCATCCTCGTTCGCGGCAAAGGGCCAGCACACACCCACCAAAACCTCCTTCGCGGGATGGCTCAACGCCTCAAAGCGGCGTTCTCCCATACTTTCGAAGGACCTCGTCTGGGGCAACAAGACAAGTGTGAGTAATCCGACTGCCGCCGCGAAGAAGAGCAGCTTCTTCTTCATACCTTAATCCTTTCCCAGAATAAGAGGCTGGCCGGCATTGCCTGCGCCGATGACCACAACCTTGGCGTTGGGGGACTTCGCCAATTCCTGCGTGGCCTTAATACCTTGCCACTTGAGAACGGCGGGGGTAAGGCTTCCGTTTACCGTTTCGTTGTATAGCCGGAGGCCAGTCGACTCGATCCGCAGGCGCTCTGCTTCCTTTTGAGCAATCGCAATACGGTAGAGATAATCAGCCTCACGTTGCTGCTGAACCAGCTTGTCTTCGATGGCATCGGAAATTTTGGACGGCAGCGTGATCGCTTCAATCGGCACTTCATCGAGCGCCACGAATCGCGACGACAAGCGAATCTTCGCTTGTTCACTGACGCGGAGCTGGATGGCTTTCTGGGAAGTGTACATCTCTTCGGGCTTGTACTGTCCGAACAAGGTCCGAATAACGGACCTTACTTCGGGACGGATCACCACATTCACATAGGCCGGGCCCACGCGCTGATGCAGGAGCGGCAGGGTATCTTTGTCAAGGTAATAACGGGCCGTGTATTTCACACGGACCGTGAGCCCGTCGACGGTCAGGACGTCAATAGATTCGGTGAACTGCTGCTTCCGGACGGTATAGATGTACATCTTATTGAACGGCAGGATCACGTGCAGCCCCCTCGCGATACACTGTATCAATCACGGTGCCTTCGCCGAGCCACCGATAAAGGACGCCGAGGTCGCCAGGTTTTATCGAGATCACCATGCGATTGAAGAAAAAGGCAAAGATAAGGATCACCAGAAGGAACAACGAGATAAGGGTCATGGCGTGTCGCCGCGCGAAAACATTACTACGGCTGGTGAAGCTGGCGGACCATTCACGAAAGAATTTCATTAATTTTTCTTGCCTCAAGTGTCAATCGCAGAAAGCTATATTATGAAACTAAATCTTGCTTTTCTCTATCAATAAATTAGGTTCTTTCGCAAAAAAGTTGAAGCAGGTTACCCCTATATAGGGTGTTAAGAAATACACATCGGATTTAAGCCGACTTTGGTAAGATTAAGTTTGCCAACAAAAAACTAACAAAGGAGGCAAGAAATCCGATGCACCTGGATACTATCACAAAGCTTTTGGATATTCCAAATTATCGAGCGGTAGAGGTAACGGGCCGCGAATATGAGGAGATATTTGTTGTCACGTTGGAACGTGAAAAAGATATTCCTCCTGTGTGTTCCGGATGCGGAATGGTCCACGGGAGATCGGTTCACAGCCGAGGCACCATGCTTATAGAAGATATGAGGATGAGCGGTAAGAGAGTTTTTCTCCTTGTTCCCAAACGTAAGGTGCAGTGTTCTGAAGACGGTACCATACGGGTTGAGGAGCTTCCCTGGCTCTGCGGTCGTTTTACGGCTCGATTTGCTGAACAGGTGTACAGGCTCACGTCTATCACCACGAATCAAGAAGCAGGATGGTTCCTGGGATTGGACGACGAGACGGTCTATCGTATTGACAAACGAAAACTTGAAGAGCTGGCCTTGGAAAAACTTGACCCTGTGCCTGCACCTAAACATATGAGTGTTGACGAAGTAGCATGGCAAAAATGGCATAAATACGTCACCAATGTAGTTGATGTTGCTCAGCGGAAAGTCATCTGGAACCACCAAGGCCGCGGCAAGGTGAACCTCGATAAATTCTTTCGCAGCCTGGGAAAAGCAAACTGCGCAAAGATCAAAGCTGTGGCCAGCGATGGCGCCAGGGGATATCTATCATCTATTAAACTATTAAACAATATGCGAAAAATGCTCTCATCGTGCTGGACCATTTTCACGTCAAGAAGTACCTGAATGATGCCTTAGATACGGTCCGCAAAGAGGAATTGAAAAGAGCACGACAACAAAGCAACGGCGAACTGGCGGCAATGCTTCATTGCAATAAGAGGTTCATCCTTATGCAGAACAAGGTGACCAATAAAAAACAGGATCTGCTGGGAAAACTCGCCAGTCTCAATGAACGGATATATCAGGCCATGCTTCTTAAAGAACAGTTTCTCTCAATCTATACAGACCCCAAAACAGCCCGGAGAAATCTTAAAGAATGGATCATTGCCGCCATAAAATCAAAAATCCCCGCCTTCACGGAACTGGGGTACAAGTTCTTTAGAAAGAGACAGTATCTTCTCAGCTATTTCCTCTGTAAAATAACGACGGCTATTTCAGAGGGCATTAATAACAAAATAAAACGTTTGTCACGGATGGCCTATGGGTACAGGGATGTCCATTACTTCTTACTCAAGATTCACCAGCATTGTGGACTACTCAACCCGAGGCTTTCAACTTAAACACGAAAGAAGGTAAAAAAACAGGGGCTCCATGCGGCGATGGGGGGCTGATACAGGAAAGGGATTTCGTAAGCAAAGTAGTGAAACAGCGAGTGTTGACAAGCGTAATTTCCTGTGATAACAAATTGCTACTAATAATAGATTCCCCGGTAAAGTGAGGCACGGCCAATGAAGATCGAGCAACGGGCAACTCATTCCCCGGATGAACTTCTCAAGCGCATCGAAGAAGTCGAGAGGGAAAACTCCCACCTAAAGTCCCTTCTCCTGACCGATGAGGTCACGGGTCTTTACAATAAACGTTTTTTTTATATCCAACTGGAGGTGGAAACGGCGCGAACACGGCGCACGGGGCAGTCCTGCACGCTCATAATGATGGATTTGGACAACTTTAAAGCCATCAATGACACCTTTGGGCATGCCGCCGGCGACCGCGTACTTGTCCAATTGGGCGGCTTCATCTGGCAGAGCCTTCGCCCCACGGATTACGCGTGCCGAGTGGGTGGTGATGAATTCGCTATTATTATGCCCACGTCCAAGCTCGCTGACAGCGTCGGTGTTGCCAAACGCATCAAAGCGGCCATGTCGCAACCCGGCAGTTTTCCAAACACCAGTCACGGCTTAATCCTTTCCGCCAGTTTTGGGCTTGCCGTTTATGAACCCTTGTCTCCCATGAGCGTCGATGATTTCTTCAAAAAGGCGGATACGGAACTCTACGAAGCCAAAAAAGCAGGGAAGAACCAGATATCCTGTGGCGGCGTCCGTATAGTCGAGAGAGGGGCGGTCACGGAAGCGGAAAAAGCGGCCCTTTCCGAGCTGGGAACCGATTTAAGTAATGAATAGACCGAGCAAACGATGACCTTCCGCCCCATGATACTATCGGTAACCAGTGGCAAGGGCGGGGTGGGGAAAACCTTTGTGTCCGCCAATCTCGCTGCGACCCTGGCCAAAGCGGGTAAGAAGGTCCTCGTGGTGGATTGCGACCTCGGGCTCGCCAATATCGACATCATGCTGGGCATCACCCCCCGGCACACCTTGCAGGATGTCATCTTCGGGAAACTGGAACTTAAAGACATTGTCTATCCCACCAAGGGCGGCTTCGATCTTATTCCCTCCAGTTCCGGAGTCCGGGAAATGGCGCAGCTTCTCTTTGAGAAGATTGAAGCCATCAAGTCGATGATCCTCTCTTTTACCGACTACGACTTGATCATCTTGGATACGGGTGCCGGCATTGCCGACACAGTGCTGCAGTTCAACCTCCTGGCCTCCAGAAATATCGTCATCATCAACAGGGAATTGACCTGCATGACCGATGCCTATTCTATGGTCAAGGTAATGTTCCAGGTATTCGGCAGTCAAGCTTTCAGCGTTATCGTCAACTCCGCCGCCGATGAAAAAGAGGCGGAGCGTCTTTTTTCCCACCTCCATTCCATTTGCGGGAAGTTCCTGGGGATTTCCCTCCAATACCTCGGCTTTATCCCTCGGGACGACCTCGTTCCCCGCTCCATCGTCAAACAGGAACTGGCCGTTCTAACGGCCCCCCAGTCCGGCCTGGCCCAAAGCTTCGCGCAAATCGCGGCGAAGGTCTGCGCCTGCTGACTGCCGGCTATCATCCCTTGGCGGCCAACTTTGTCCAGGAATCGCGCAACGTAACCGTGCGGTTGAAAACCAGGGCTCCCGCTCTGGAATCGACAGGATCGACACAGAAATAGCCGGCCCGTTCGAACTGGAAAGGGCTGCCGGGAACCGCCTCTGCCAGGCTCGGTTCCACCCGGCAGGACTTGAGAATTTCCAGGGATTTCTGGTTCAGGCACTCCTTGAAATCAACAACCTTTTCCAGCGGATCCGCGGCACGAAAAAGCCGATCATAAAGGCGCACTTCGGCAGGTATGGACTGGCCCGCGGAGACCCAATGGATAGTGGCGGCCACCTTACGCTCATCGGGCGCAAAACCGCTCTTTGTCTCCGGATCATAGGTACAGTGCAGCGTTGTCACTTCCCCTGTCCCGGGGTCTTTTTCAAAACCCACGCATTTGATGAAATATCCATAGCGCAAACGCACCTCCCGCCCTACCGCCAAACGGTAAAACTTGGGAGGCGGATTCTCCTGGAAATCGTCCCGCTCAATATACAACTCCCGGGAGAAGGGCACCTTCCTTATACCCATGGAGGTATGCTGGGGATGATAGGGACAGGCAAACTCCTCGATCCGTCCCTCCGGATAGTTATCGATGATGAGGCGCAGCGGTCTCAGGACCGCCAGGACACGCGGTGCGCTTTCATTCAGGTTTTCCCGCACGCAATTTTCCAGCAGGGCCATGTCGATGACGCTGTCGTTCTTGGCAACGCCGATCCGCTCGCAGAAGTCGCGGATGGCGGCCGGGGTATAGCCTCGCCGCCGCAAACCCGCCAGGGTGGGCAGCTGCGGATCGTCCCAGCCGTTCACGATGCCCTTTTCTACCAACTCGATCAATTTGCGCTTGCTAAGGACCGTGAAGCTGAGGTTCAGCCGGGCAAACTCGATCTGCTGCGGGGGAGCGGGAATCTGCAATTCCCTCAGGAACCAGTCATAGAGGGGACGGTTATTCTCAAACTCCAGGGTGCAAATCGAATGGGTTATCCCTTCGAGGGAATCGGAGAGACAATGGGCGAAATCGTACATTGGATAGATGCACCACTGATCGCCGGTGCGGTAATGGTTCTCTTTCTTGATGCGATACATCACCGGATCACGCATGGTAACATTAGGAGAAGCCATATCGATCTTGGCCCGCAGTACATGCGCGCCTTCCTCAAACTCCCCGGCCCGCATGCGCCGGAAAAGATCCAGGTTCTCCGCCACCGGCCTGTTCCGGTCCGGGCTTTCCCGGCCCGGCTGGGTCAGAGTGCCCCGATACTCCCGTATCTGCTCGGCGCTTAGGTCGCACACGTACGCCTTGCCCTTTTCGATCAATTGCCAGGCATATTGGTAGAGTTTTTCATAATAGTCGGAGGCATAGAACAAACGCTCCCCCCAGTCGAAGCCCAGCCAGCGCACATCCCGGATGATCGATTCCACATACTCCATGCTTTCCCCGCTGGGATCGGTGTCATCGAGGCGCAGATTGCAGGTCCCTCCATATTGGGCGGCGATGCCAAAATTGAGGCAGACGGACTTGGCGTGGCCGATATGGAGATAGCCGTTCGGTTCCGGCGGGAAACGCGTGGCTACCCTTCCCCCTTGCTTGTTGGACCTTAAATCTTCATTGATAATATCCCTTATAAAATCGGAGGGAAGCGCAGAATCGATTGGCGCCATATAGCAGAATACCTTTCTTCTTAAACTAAACCCAGGTGCCCCGTCGGCATCCCTTGAATCTAGGGAAATGCGCGGGTCTACTCCTCAGCCTTTGTTGATTTTCTTTATGATCAGTTTATCAATCCGGTTCCCATCAAGGTCGGCGATCTCGAATTGGAAGTCCTGCCAGTTAAATTTCTCACCGGGGTGGGGAATGTGCTTAAGGACATTGATAGCCAAACCGGCCAGCGTATCGAATTTTATCTTGCCTTTGTCAAAGCCCTTGATGTCGAACTCATAGGCAAATTCGTAAAAGGGCATATTTCCATCGGCCAGCCAGGTGCCGTCCTCGCGTTGTACGATCGTTGGCTCGTCGGGGCTGGGTTCGTTAAATTCCCCGACGAGGGCCTCAAGGATATCGTTTAACGTAACCATTCCAGCCATGGAACCGTATTCGTCCACAACCAGCCCGTAATGGATCTTGTTCTGTTTGAACAACTCCAAGGTAGCATAGGCGGAAAGGCTCTCGGGCACAAACTGCGCCTGTTGTATCCACTCCGTAATCAGGAATTTTTCATCACAAATGTCGCCCAGGAAAAGAGCCTTGATATTGATCACGCCCAAAACCTGATCCAGGTCTCCATCACAAACGGGATAGACTGAATGAAGTTCGGCGCGGATCTTCTCGCGGAGCAGCTGGGGCGGATCATGGATGTCCAGCCAGACTATGTCGGAATGATGGGTCATCAGGGAACTGATCTTCCGGTCACCCAGATGGAATACCCGCTCCACGATGTCCTGTTCAATCTCCTGCACTTCCCCGTCCTCTGTCCCCTCCTGAACCATGGCCTTGATTTCTTCTTCGGTAACCTTGGAACCGGACGAAGGTTTGATGCCCAGCAGGTGGATGATGACATCGCTGAATCGGGAAAGGATCCAGGCAATAGGGTGAAGGACGTAGGCCAGAGTCAGCAGGGGGCGAACCATGGCTTTGGAAATTCCTTCCGGATTAATCAGCCCGATGCGTTTGGGCACCAGTTCACCGATTACGATGGAGGCAAAGGTGGCCAGGAACACCACAACCGCCAGCGCCAGCGTATGGGTATAAGATACGTGCCAGCCTAAACCAACTAAAAGTTTTTCCAGGAAGTCCGCGATCTCTTCGCTGTAAACACCCGTCATGATCCCAATCAGGGTGATACCGATCTGTACCGTGGACAGGAACCTGGCCGGCGCCAGAGAGTTCACCAGCGCGAGACGGGCCAGCCGATTACCCTGCTGCGATTCGATTTCCAGCTTGGTCTTCCGGGCCGATACCAGGGCAATCTCCGCCATGACCAGAATACCGTTAGTCACGATGAGGATGAGCAAGATGATGATCGCCGTAATCATATAATATAATTAAAGCACTGAGCAATTCGTTTGTCAATGAATTTAAGCGCTTTCGCACGGTCTTGCGAGGCAGCACCCGCTAATTTTGCAGAAAATCAGGACGGGGCACAACGTTTTATGGGTCCGTGCTCCCTCGCCAATTGACCCATTATAATGATTAAAAGCCGTCTTTGTTGACATATCGGCTTTAATTAATTAAACTTTCTTTAACCGAAAGGGGGAAAAACGCCATGTTCGAGGAAGAAAACAGGAATAAGCCGCTGGAAACAGCCATGCAACAAGTCGATATCGTCGCCGCTAAACTGCATCTGGATGTGGGTCTCTACGACAAGATCCGGCACACGAAGCGTGAATTGATCGTCCATTTCCCCGTCAAGATGGATGACGGGAGCATCAAGGTCTTTACGGGCTTCCGCGTCCAGCACAACCTGGCGCGGGGCCCGGGGAAGGGCGGCATTCGTTACCATCCCGACGTTGATCTGGATTCCGTCCGGGCCCTGGCGACATGGATGACCTGGAAGACCGCTATCGTCAATATCCCTTTCGGCGGCGCAAAAGGCGGGGTCCAGTGTGATTCAAAATCCCTGTCTGCCCAGGAGCTGGAGCGTATGACCAGGCGTTTTACCTGGGAAATTGCCATGATGATCGGTCCGGAACGGGACATCCTTGCCCCGGATCTTTACACCAATCCCCAAATCATGGCCTGGATAATGGATACCTACAGCACCATCAAAGGCTACTCCGTCCCCGGCGTCGTCACGGGGAAGCCCGTGGAGCTCGGGGGATCCCTGGGAAGATTCGAAGCAACTGGCAAGGGCGTCTTCATTGCAACACAGGAAGCGGCCCGCCACCTGAATATCCCCCTGGCGGGAGCGCGCGTCGTGATCCAGGGCAGCGGCAATGTGGGCGCGGCAACCGCCAGATACTTCGAAGGGGCGGGGGCGCGGGTAATCGCCATCAGCGATTCGAAGGGGGGCATTTACGATAAAAAGGGGCTAAACGTCAAAGAGATACTGGATTGCAAAAAAAGCTGCTCCTGCCTTCTGGAGGCGGCGCAAAAACAAGCCGACGCGATCACCAACGAGGAACTCCTGGAACTTGACTGTGATATTCTTGTGCCTGCCGCTCTGGAGAATCAGCTCACCGAAAAAAACGCTGGGCGGATAAAGGCCAGGCTCGTCGTGGAGGGCGCCAACGGGCCCACGACCCCGCTCGCTGATGCCATTCTCAACGACCGGGGCATTTTTCTCGTCCCTGATATCTTGGCCAATTCCGGCGGCGTCATCGTTTCCTATTTCGAATGGGTTCAGAACCTCCAGGAATTGCTCTGGACCGAACAGGATGTTTTCGACCGGTTAACCTTGATCATGCAGAGGAGTTTTCAGGAAGTGCTTGACATTGCACAAAAGGAAAAGGTGGATATGAGAACGGCAGCCCTGATCCTCGGCATCGGCAGGGTGGCCGCAGCTACCCGCTTGCGCGGCATCTATCCCTGAATCATATCATATCTCGCATACAAAATTGGCAAGCTCCTGGGAGAAGGTCGCGTAGTTGACGGAATAGTCGATGGGACATTCCACCACCGCCGGGCGCTTTAACGCGAAGGCTGCGTTCAGGACCTCGGAAAGGTTATCCCCCGCATTAACACGGAAACCCGCCGCACCGAAACTCTCCGCAAAACGGCAAAAGTCGGGATTTCCGCAATCCAGGCCAAAATTCCTAAATCCTTTGGCCTCCTGCTCCCACTTGATGAATCCGAAGGCGTTGTCATTGAGGATCAACGTTACCACGGGGATATCGTAACGGAGCGCGGTCTCGAGATCCTGACAGTTCATCATGAAGCCCCCGTCTCCCGCCACGGCCAGGACCTTCCTTTCGGGGCAGAGCAGCTTCGCCGCCATGGCCGCGGGCAGCCCAGCACCCATGGTCGCCAGGGCATTATCCACCAGAAAGGTATTGGGCTTATATGTCTTATAGAGGCGGGAGAACCACAATTTATAAATGCCGTTGTCCATCGTCACGATGTCGTCCGCGCCCAAGACATTCCGGACATGCCAGACAACCTCCTGGGGCGTAGGCGGAAATCGGCCTGTGCAGCTTATGGCGAGCTTTTCGCTCAGGAAGGCGCGAATGGAATGGAAGACGTTATCGCCGTCTCTTGGTGCAATCCGCTCACCGAGCAGGCGGAGGACCTGGGCGACGTCGCCGATGATCTCGATATGGGGGTTATAGTACTTGTCCACCTCCGCCTCGGCGAAATCGATGTGCACGATTTTTTTATCCAGGTTCCTGTTCCAGACGTAGGGCGGATATTCCACGATATTGTAACCGATCGTGATGAGGAGATCCGCATGGTCGAGGCCGCAGTTCACATAGTCGCGACGGTGGATCCCCGTTGCATAGAGACTGTATTCCAGGGCGTCGGATAGCACCCCTTTGCCCATCTGGGTATGAAGGGCATGGAACTTCGTCTTTTCGATAAAGGCAATCAGCTCCTTCGTAACCAGGTTCCTATTGGCCCCCGATGACACCATAATAAGCGGAGATTTCGCGGCGTTGATGAGCGCGGCGGCTTTAGCCACTGCCCCTGCGTCCGGGGCGGGCCTCCGCACCGAACCTCGCGGCTGTACGGGCGCGTCGGTGTCGCTCTCGGCTATGTCCTCGGGAAGTTCGATGTGTACCGCGCCGGGCCTTTCGGCCTGGGCCAGTTTAAAGGCATTCCGCACGACGGTGGGGATCATGCTCGGGTCCGCGATAGAAACGGATTTCTTGGTAATGGGCCGCATGAGACTCACAACATCGATGAGTTGAAAACGCGCCTGATGGTTGTCCCGGAGCGCCTTCTGGCCGGTGATGCACACGAGCGGCGCGCCGATGAGCTGGGCATGGGCGATACCCGTAACGAGGTTGGTGGCACCCGGTCCCAGGGTGGAGAAACACACCCCGGCTTTTTTGGTCAATCGCCCATAGGTGGCGGCCATGAAAGCAGCGACCTGTTCATGGCGGGTAACGAGCAGCTTGATTTTTGAGGTGCGTAGCGATTCGAGGAAATCCAGGTTCTCCTCGCCGGGCAGACCGAAGATGTACTCGACACCCTCTTCTTGCAGTTGTCTCACGAACAGGTCGGATGCTTTCATAGGTTAAGAGACCAGCCTTACTCTTTGATGACGACGGTTTTGACGTTCACGAACTCCTTGAGACCAAAGTGCGACAACTCCCTGCCGATACCCGACTTCTTCACGCCGCCGAAGGGCAGCCGGGGATCGGACTTCACCATGTCGTTTACGGCGATGCATCCCGCCGCAATCCGCGCAGCCACACGTTCCGCACGGTTCAGGTCCCTGCTCCAGACGGCAGCGCCCAGCCCGTACTCCGTGTCGTTGGCAACCCGGACCGCCTCGTCCTCGCTTTTCACAACAACGACCGTTGCAAGGGGTCCGAAGACCTCCTCCCTTAGGACCTTCATGTTTGCCTTGGGATTATAGACGACGGCGGGCGAAAAGAAAAGGCCTTGCTGGAAAGAATGGGGGAGCTGCAGGATTTCCGCCCCTTTCTCCCGGGCATCCCGGAGTTGCTCCCTGAGGGAAGCAAGGATCTCCCTCTTGGCAACGGGGCCGACATCGGTGATCTCATCCATGGGATCCCCGATCTTCAGTTCTTTTAACCGCGCTATGAAGACCTTTTTGAAGGCTTCGGCAACATTTTCCATGACGATGAAACGCTTTGCCGCAATGCAGCTTTGGCCCGTGTTGACCATCCGGGCATTCGCCGCAGTCCTGGCCGCCTTTTCAATGTCGGCATCATCAAGCACAATATAGGGGTCGGAGCCGCCCAACTCGAGCACGAGCTTCTTGATCTTCCTGCCGGCGGCCGCTCCGACCTGCTCACCGGCCTGCCCGCTCCCTGTCAGAGAAACGGCATCCACCCTGTCCTCCTCAATAAGCACCAGCGCGGCTTGCGCGTCGATCAAGAGCGTCTTGAACACATGGTCGGGAAAGCCCGCCGCCTTAAACGCCTCTTCAATGGACAATGCGGTGGCGGGAACGTTGGAGGCATGCTTCAGGAGGATGACATTACCGGCGCAAAGGGCGGGGATGCCAAACCGGAAAGCCTGCCAGAAGGGAAAGTTCCAGGGCATGATCGCCAGCACCAACCCCAGCGGCTCGAAGGCGACGTAGCTCTTCTTCGCTTCGGTCTTGATCTCCTCGGGCGCCAGAAACGGCGCGGCCTGCTCGGCAAAATAGTCGCACAACCACGCGCATTTTTCTATCTCGGCCAAGGCTTCTTTGATAGGCTTGCCCATCTCCCGGGTCATGAGCTCCCCATACTTACGCCTCTCCGTCCGGAGATGATCGCCGAGGCGTTTCACATGCTTCGCGCGCTCCGTAACGGGTATCTCCCTCCAGCCCTGGAAGGCCAGGCGTGATAAATCCACATGCCCGTCGACCTCTGCTTTGGCCATGAGTTCGAATTCCTGCATTACCTGCTCGGTATAGGGGTTGAACGACTGGATTTTCATTCTTCTTCTCCCGCGGGTGTTTATGATTGCCGGCAGCAATTGTTCGTTTGGGGACTTTTACGAGTCCATATTATATTTCGGACTTTACCCTTTTCGTTGTGCTATCCCTTCATACACGCACCCGGCCCTGCCGCAGTAATGACCGACGTACTCCGACAATGGCCGGTAAAGCACCGGCTTTTCTTCCTGGGCATCGCCGAATTTCTCCTCGATGATATGCGCGGTCCAACCCGCCATCCGCGCCACGGCAAAGACGGGTGTCATGAGGTCATGGGGAATGCCCATCATGTGGTAAACGGGCGCGCTGTAAAAATCGACATTGGGCCTGATCGTGGTCAAACCGCGGGCGTTTAATTCGGCCACGGCCGCCGCCTCAATCTCGCCCAACAGACGGCACCAATGCTCCTCCCGCATTTTTTTTCCGAACCGGAAGCAGATGTCCTTCAGGAACCGGGCGCGCGGATCCATAGTCTTATAGACAGCATGCCCAATGCCCATGATTTTCTGGCCGGCGGTAAGCTGCCTTTTAACCCACCCGGCGATATCCTTCTCATCTTGGAGTTCAAGGAGCATTTTCATGACCTGGGCATTGGCCCCGCCATGCAGGCTTCCCGAGAGCGCGCCGACTCCTGCCGCGACGCCCGCATACATGTGCGCCCGGGTGGACACGACCTCGCGACAGGCAAAGGTGGAGGGGTTAAAGGAGTGATCGGCGTGGAGCACCAGAGCGGTATCGAGATCGCGCGCGATCTCGGCATGGGACGGCGAGCCAGTGAGCTGCCAGAGGAAATTCCCCGCCTGGGAAAGGGCATCGTCGGGCGGCAGGGGTTCTCTGCCGTTCCGGAGCCGGTGCCAGCCGGCCACGATCACCGCTACGCGCGCGATGAGCCTGATGGCCCTGGCGTTATTAGCTTCCCGCGAATCGTCGGCGAGGTCAGGGTCGGCCATGGCCAGGACCGGGATGGATGCCTGCAGGACATCCATGGGCAGGGACTGCTTTGGCAACTGCCGCAACACATCAAAGACGAAGGGAGGGACCCGCCGGGCCTCAACGAGCCTTTTCCTGAACTCTTCGAGCTGCGGCGCGGTCGGCAGCGCATCGTGAAGGAGCAGGTAGGCGGTCTCCTCGAAGGTTGAGTTTTGGGCCAGTTCTTCGATCCGGTAACCGCGGTAGAGGAGAATGCCGTTCTGCCCATCCGTGTGGCTGATCCTGGTGTCCGCCACCGTTACGCCCCTAAGACCGATATTCTTAACCCTGACGGTCTCTCCCGCTTCCGTGTTCTTGGCGGATCCTTGCACCGGCACTGTCGTATCCATAGTTTAAACTCCCGCAAGCAGTATTTTTTTCACGAAATTCAAGGTCCCGCCTGCCAGCAGGTGCTTGCGCTGGCGTTCGGACACATCTAGAAGAGTGACGACGGTCCGGCCCCCAACGTCAACGGGAATCTCCCTCTCGCCGCGCTCAATCCTGTTGCGCACCTCCCGGAACAGGACTCGCGTTCCTTCGCTCAGCCGCTCATAGTCTGCCGGGTCCTGGAACGTGAGGGGAAGGACGCCGAAGTTACAGAGGTTGGATTTGTGGATGCGGGCAAAACTCTTCACGATCTTGGCGCGCACGCCGAGGTAGCGGGGGGCCAATGCCGCATGTTCGCGGCTCGATCCCTGTCCGTAATTCTCGCCGCCCACGACTACCACCGTGCCCCGTGCCCGGCAGGCAGCGGCAAAACCGGGATTAATCTGCCCAAAGACATACTCGCTGATCGCCTCGATGTTCGAGCGCAACGGCAACACTTCATTGCCCGCCGGCATGATGGCATCGGTCGAGATATTGTCCCCGGTCCTGAGCACCACCTCCGCCTCAAGCACGTCCGGCAAGGGCACAAGCTCGGGCAGCGGTTTGATGTTGGGACCGCGGACAACGACGGTCTTCCGCAGTTCTTCTGAGGGAAAGACGATGGACCGGTCGTCGGTGAGATACCGCTCGGGGTCCTTAATGAGGGGAAACCCCATTTCCTTCGCCAGGTCGCGGGGATCGGTGATCTCGCCCCGAAGCGCGGAGGCCGTCGCCGTCTCGGGCGAGCAGAGATAAACCTTGTCATCCTTGGTGCCCGAACGTCCGGGGAAGTTCCGTGGGAAGGTCCGGAGACTCACCTCGCCGCTCCCGGGCGCCTGGCCCATGCCGATGCAGCCATGACAGCCGGGCTCATGCACGCGCGCGCCGGCCTTGAGATAGGCCAACAGGCAGCTTTGCGCTGCCACGTTCTCGAGCACCTGGCGGCTGCCGGGATTCACGTGGAAGGAAGTGCGGGGATGGACATGCCTGCCCTCCAGAATCTTTGCCGCAACCATGAGGTCCCTAAACGATGAATTCACGCTGCTCCCCACAATCGCCTGGTCCACTTTAATACCGGCAACCTCGCGCACCGGCACGACGTTGCCGGGCGAAGGCGGTTTGGCAATCAGCGGTTCGACCTGTGCGAGGTCGATTTCGGCCTCTTCGTCGTATTCCGCCCCCTCGTCGGCGGAAAGGGCGCGCCAGGCATGGCCGCGTCCCTGGGCCTCGAGATACTCCCGCGTCCGCTCGTCGGATGGAAAGATGGTACTGGTAGCGCCCAATTCGGTGCCCATATTGCCGATCGTCTCCCTGTCCGTCGCGGAAAGCGCCTTCACTCCCGGTCCGTAGTACTCCACGACCCTGCCTACACAACCCTTGACATCGAACCGGCGCAGCATCTCAAGGACCACGTCCTTGGCACTCACCCATTCCGAGAGCACTCCCAGAAGTTTGACACCCAACACCCGGGGGCAAGGCAGATAATAGGGAAAACCGGCCATGGCCAGGGCCACATCCAGCCCGCCCGCCCCGATACCGAGCATCGAGACGCCGGCCGCCCCCGGCGTGTGGCTGTCCGCGCCGAGCAGGGTTTTGCCGGGCACGCCGAAACGCTCCATGTGGACCTGGTGTGACACGCCGTTGCCCGCGCCGCTGAAGTGAATTCCGTAGCGTGCGCTGGCGGTCCGGAGGAATTTGTGGTCGTCGGCGTTTTTAAAGTCCGTGTGCAGGAGATTGTGATCTACATACTGGACTGCCAGCTCCGCCTTGGACCCGTCGAGACCCAGGGCCTCGAATTCAAGCATGGCAAGCGTGCCGGTGGCGTCTTGCAGGAGGGTGTGGTCGATCCTGATGCCAATCTCGCCGCCGGGAACGAGTTCACCTTCGACGAGATGCTCGGCAAGGATTTTACTGGTCAGATTCTTTTTCATGGCGGCCATCTAAAAGTATTGCCTGTCCCAATCCGCAGTTGCCTTTTTAAGATTATCATTTGCCAGCCGTTTGTCAACAAGACGTCGGCGTTTTTTCCACCCTTAATTACCTTTAATTCCTTGACATTCACGAATGCCTTTCTTATATTTTAGACAAGTCTCTAATCAACAAACGGCCTTATTTCGTCCTTATTCAAGTCATTGACGCCATCTCCGGAGGTAAGAAGCTCCGATGGTTTTTAAACACGATGTCATCATAGTCGGCGCCGGCTTGGCCGGCCTGCGGGCGGCCATGGAAGTGGCCGGCAGCGCCGATACCGCCCTGCTCAGCAAGGTATACCCCACGAGATCCCATTCCGGGGCGGCACAGGGAGGGATTGCCGCCGCCCTGGGAAACGAGGAAGCGGACTCCTGGGAATGGCACATGTTCGATACGGTGAAAGGCGGCGATTACCTCACCGACCAGGATGTGGCCGAGATCCTGGCCAGGGATGCGCCGCGGGCAGTCTATGAATTGGAGCATATGGGTGTCCCCTTCAATCGGACGCCGGAAGGGAAGATCGCCCAGCGGGCCTTTGGCGGCCATACCAGGGATTTCGGCAAGGCCCCCGTCAAACGGGCCTGTTATGCCTCCGACCACTCGGGCCGGGTGATTCTGGATACGCTCTATTTCGAAGGGGTGCGCAAGAGGCTCAAGATTTATCCCGAATTTCAAATGCTCGATCTGGTCATGAAGGAGAACCGGGTAGCAGGCCTGATCGCCTACGAGCTGGCCACCGGCGAAGTCCATTTCTTTCATTGCCGGGCGGTTCTCCTGGCCACCGGCGGTTACGGCAAGGTGTTCAAGACTACTTCCAACGCCTTCGCCAGCACGGGCGATGGCGTCTATCTCGCTTATCGCGCCGGCATGCCGCTGGAAGACATGGAATTTGTCCAGTTTCATCCGACGGGCATTTACGGTTTGGGCGTCCTCATCAGCGAGGCGGCCAGAGGCGAAGGCGGCATTCTCCGCAACAACCAGGGCGAAGGGTTCATGGAACGGTACGCTCCCACCATCAAGGATCTGGCAGCGCGGGATGTGGTCTCGCGGGCGATTGACACAGAAATTATTGAGGGCCGGGGAATCAAGGGGCACGATTACGTCCACCTGGATCTAACCCACCTGGGTGAAAAAAAGCTCGCGGAGCGGCTTACCGATATCACTTCCTTCGTGAAGATCTATCTGGGCATCGATCCGGCCAAGGAGCCCATTCCCGTGGCGCCGACTTGCCACTACATGATGGGCGGTATTCAGACCGGCAGTCACGGTCGCGTACAGGATAGAGACCAAAACCCCGTCCCCGGTTTGTTCGCGGCCGGGGAATGCTCGTGCCTCTCTTTGCACGGCGCCAACCGGCTTGGCTGCAATTCGCTGCTCGACTTGGTAGTATTTGGACGCCGGGCGGGTGTGTCCATCCTGGAAGATCTCAAGGAACTCAACTGGGTCAGTCCTCCTGCGCACCCCGAGGCGGAGGTCCGGGACCGCATCGAGAATCTCAAAAAAAACAGCGGCGGTGAAAAATGCGGACGCCTCCGCAGTGCCCTGCAGGAAACGATGACGAGGGATTGCTCCACATTCCGCGACGAGCAGTCGCTGGCCAGGGCCCTGGCGGACGTGCGGGCCCTCCAGGAGCAGTATAAAAGGATCGCCATAGATAATCCGGGAACGCGCTTCAACTCCAGCCTCCTGGAGGCCCTGGAGCTTGAGTTTCTGCTGGGATTGGCTGAAACCGTCGTTGTTTCCGCCTTGGGAAGAAAAGAAAGCCGCGGCGCGCACTTTCGGACCGACTATCCGGAACGAAATGACCGGGATTTACCTTTCCATACCCTGGTTCAGAAAAGGCCGGAGGGCCCGCAATTAGCATCCAAACCCGTCGTCATAACCAGCTTTAAACCCCAGCCGAGGTCGTACTGATATGGAAATGAGGTTCAGGATCTTCCGGTTCGATGCTCTTGTGGACAAGGAGCCGCATTATCAGGAGTACTCCCTTTCCGCCGCGCCCGAGGAACGCATTCTGGATTGCCTGAACCGGATAAGGTGGGAACAGGACGGCACGCTCAGTTACCGGATGTCCTGCGCCCACGGCGTCTGCGGGTCCGACGGCATGCGCATCAACGGTGTCTGCGGTTTGGCCTGTCAGAAATTAGTCAAGGAATACGAAGGTAAGGAAGTTTCCCTGGAACCGCTCCCTTTTTTCAAGGTGCAGAAGGACCTTGTCGTGGATATGGAAGCATTCCTCAAAGGAATCATGTACTTTCGTCCCTGGCTCATAACCATGTCCAATCCCCCCGAAAAGGAACGCAGGCAAAGCCCCGCAGAAGCCAAAGAGGTGGAGGAAGCCATCCGCTGCATTCTTTGCGCCTGTTGCACGGGCGCCTGCCCGGTGATGAAGGATAACGCGAATTATGTAGGGCCCGCGGCCCTGGTCTGGGCCTTTCGCCGGGTCTTTGATTCGCGGGACGAGGCGCAAAGCGAGCGCCTGAAACAGCTTGATTTTCCCGACGGGGTGTGGCCCTGCGTCAACTATTTTGAATGTACGCGCGTTTGCCCGAAGCAGATCCCCGTCACTAAATGCATCAATACCTTGAAAGGGGAGATTAAAAAGGTGATTACATGAAACTCGTTATTGTCAGGCACGCCGCGGCGATTGAACGAACAGCGGAGGTTTCCGAGGGGAAAAGATACCTGACCCCCGAGGGCAGGGACTTCTTTCGCAAGACGGCCAAGACGATGGCGCAAAAGGGCGTTAATCCGGCGCTTATTCTTACCAGCCCTTTAATCAGGGCGGTACAGACAGCGGATGTCCTGGCGGAAGTCATATCTTACCTCGGGCCGCTGGTGGTGGCCGATGAACTGGCACCAGGGTTCGATAAAGCCGCCCTGCAGAACCTCCTCCAGGGCTTCCCCTCCTCGAAAGAGCTGGTAATCGTCGGCCACGAACCGGACCTGAGCCTCCTCACCGCTTCGTTACTGTCACTGCCCGATGGCTTCAACTTCAAAAAGGGGGCGGCAATCAAACTCAATATCGAGGCGACGGCACTTGGCAAGCCGGCGGTTTTCAAATGGCTTGCCGTGGGTAATAAACTGTTCACCGATCATAGAGAAGTTTTTGGAAGGTAATCCCACCTTGGAAGGAGACACTATGGCACAGACAATGAAAGAACTGCAAAAGATAAAAGGCATAGGAACTGTATTTGCAAAACGTTTTCTCGACGCCGGTTACGACACCTTTGGTAAGATTGCTGCCGCAGGTGAAGAAGGGCTGCGCAACATCCGGGGAATCAATGCGCAGATGATGCAGTCGGTCCTGGCCCAGGCCGGCGAACTGGCGCGCGAAGCCGGGAAAACGCGCACCGAAACGGTAACGCAATTGAAGCGCCAGGTTTCCGGCCTGACGAGCCAGGTGCAGGAGATTGCCCTGAATATGCAAAAGCGCTTCCAAAAAGAGGTGACCGGAAAGAAAGGTAAGAAAGTAAAAAAAGAAATGGCCAGGATTATCGCTTCGCTCGAAAGGGCAGAGGGGCAACTCCAAACCGAGGTGAAGAAAACCGGCAAGGTACTGGTCAAAGCCGAAAAGAAACTGGGCGGCCTGACGGTAACGGGGCTCAAGGAATTGGAAAAAGGACTAAAGAAAACCAGAAAGTCGCTACAGAAAAATTTACCTAAGTGAAGACATAGTAAAGCAAGGCAATACCGCGGCATTAAGCCGCACTGGAAAGCGGATGTACTTCTTTATCGAGGCGGTCTTCTATGGCTTCTATAGCTACCTCCATGTCATACTGCGTCTGAAGATTAAGCCAGAATTGCGCTTCCATATTGAAGAAGCGCCCAAGGCGGAGCGCAGTGTCAGCAGTTATTGAGCGCCGCCCATGCACAATTTCATTTATGCGACGTGGGGTCACACCAATATTCTTTGCGAGTCGGTATTGCGTCACGCCCATCGGCTCCAAGAATTCTTTCAATAGAATTTCGCCTGGATGGATCGGGGGAAAATCACGCTTAGTCATAATGTCACCTCTCAAAAGTTTTTCCGTTTCCCTACATTTGAAAGACTTAATCATGCTTTCACAATATCCCATAAGGATATTATCTGAGAAGGGGATTACTATCGCAGAACGGAAAGCTAACCGGCGCGCAGCTTTTTCGCGCGGCCGGTTGAGTGCCTTGTTAGGCGCTGTGTTGATCTTGTAATTTCAAGGAGAGCTTTCAAGGCATCATTCACAGCGGCCGAACTGGTAAACACTTTGGCTATTTCGGGTTCGAGGATGGCTACATTCGCGCCTTCCTCTAACAGTCGCTTGAAATACTTACCACGAACGGCCTTCGAATAATCGAATTCATATTCGGGGCGCAGTTCCTCTATCGTTTTAGTTTTCATGTCTTTTCCTCTCCGACATAGTTGCAGGTCGTGCACTGATAATCCGTATCGCATCCCCTCTTTCCGTGTGCGATATAACGAGCAAACGTCCTTGAGATGAATAACCAACGGTGATTAATCTAACCTCTCCAATGGAGTGGTCCGGGTCAGCAAACGTTGCCGATAATGGATCATAGAACACGGTGACGGCTTCGTCAAAAGAAATTGCATGTTTTCTTATATTCCTTTTCTCCTTATCCTTGTCCCACTCAAATTTCATGATACCTTCCTATGAAAGTCAGGGATACTCAATATTTATAAAATAGGTGAAGTGTCCTGGATTATAAAATCCAAATCATGCAGTGCTGAATTCTTAAAACACAATAGAAAAAGTGCCATCATCGTTCGATTTTATTCTAATCCTGTCACCTTTTCTTAGTCCTATTGTCGCCAAGGCATCAACAAGTCTTGGGGTTAACGCAAAAAAGTCCGTCCCCGCGACGGGCTGCGGTTGAGGACAGGGTATAGACATTCTCAGCGGGAAACTTGAGTTTTTGATGAGTCGTCTTGTCGTGTGGGAAAGTGGCTATAGGGGTTGTAAACGGCGGTGTCCGCTTATTGATAGTCCTTGAAATGGGTGCTTCCGCCTCGGTCATTCCTACTCCCCGTCAACGTTTTGGTAAGTCTGGAACTACGAAAAGCTGCGCAAATAAAGCACTTCAAAAAGAACTTGTCAATGATTTTATTGGCTTGGGGCGAAGAAACCGTGGTTGTCTCGAGGTAACAAAACCTCCATTTCTGTCTGTGTGGGAATGACAAACAGAGATGGGGACATATCTCCAAATCTGTCCCCATCTCGTTTCTAAACCGCCTATTTTCTAGGCTAAGTTCTTATCGCTGCTCGCCTGAACGGCAATCCCGGAGGTTTTGCCAGCACCGCAATAGCTAGGCTAGTACCGCTGGGGTGGCGGCGGCGGAGGAGGATAATAGTCTGGAGGTACGGAATTTCCGTATGGCGGCGGGGGTGGCGGCGGCGGGACGCGCCGCACGCGCTGCACCCTCTTCACCGTACCCGGAATCTGGTTCCCTTTTGCATACATACATTGCTCGTAGGCAATGTCGTATCTGCGTTGCGCTTCCCATCCGTAAGCTTGACCGGCATCGGCGCCGGCCGCCGTTCCGATTAAAAGTCCGCTGCCGGCACCTACGGCCGCGCCGGACCCCGCATGACCCGATGCCGAACCGATGACAGCACCGATAACGGCACCGGCCGCGGTGCCCACGGCCGCCCCTTTCGCGGTATTCTGGTTAACCGTTTCCTGGGGTGACTGGCCGATCTGCTGTCCCGCCCATTGCCGGCAAGTCGCATCCTCGGCCTGGAATTTTTCAAAGGTCTTTCCCTGTCCCGGCAATACCTTGACGCTTGGCCCCGTGGGGATCGTCACACATCCTCCCAAGGCCAGCAATGTCATAAATATGATTAATCTGCACGTGTTTACCAGCATATTATTATTCCTCTTCCTCCTCTCCTTCTGCCGGAGGCGGAGAAGGAACAACCCTCATCCAGCCGCCGGGACACTTTTTTACATAGGGATAGTAACCCTCCGGCTTCTGACAGAAATACCAGTAATTAGACCCCTCCGGCGCGGGGGCCGGTTCGATATATGTATCAGGCGGCGGCGGGACGACGGCGCGCGGCACCGCGTAATAAGGATAATAGGGGTAATAGGGACCCCACCAGCCCGGACCAAACCAGAGACGAACTCCGAAATGGCCACCTCGGAAATGCCCGCCGTGCCTCGCCAGCACTGGAAGGGAATTTGCCAGGAGCAAGGCAAGGGCCATCAGGGCAATACAAATCATCTTTTTCATCTTTGCCTCCATCACTATTAACTTGGCGGAATCTGCACATCGATTTTACAGGAGCTCAGACACCTAGATTCTAAGACGGCAGATCCCTCTCTTGGTTACAAAAATACATACCACAAAACCCTAGCTTCTGTTTTTTATTTAATTTTTTATCAAGACGCAAGAGAGGAAATTATTGCTTGACGGCATTGCCTAAATGACCTATGGTCATATATGAATGATGGTCATAAAAGAGGATCATTTTGGAAAACAAGAAGATTAATGAAATTGACCTTCTCCCCCTTGGGGCGATAAAGGGGCCCGGCAGACGTGAGCGGCGTTGTGAGGAGACCCGTGAAAGGATATTTCGGGCCGCCCTTCAGCTCTTTGCGGAACGCGGCTTCAGCGCCACGACTATTGAGTCGATTACCGAGGCGGCAGATGTAGGCAAGGGGACTTTTTTCAACTATTTCGGAAACAAGGAAAGTCTCCTTTTGGAATTTCGGGAAAGGCAGATGGATAAGGTCAGGGCGTTTGTCGCCAACAGTATGAATTCAGAGGCGGCATTGGCTACGGTTATATACGAATTTTCGGTATCCATGACCGAACATCAACGTAACAGCCCCGCGTTGTTCCAGAGTTTGATCATCGCCTATTTATCGAACAAAGGGGTTCAGAAAAAGATAACCGAGGGACTAAACCAAGCCAGGCAGATGTTTGCCGAGTTGGTGGTCCAACGTCAGCAACGCGGCGAAATCAGAACCGATTTAGAGCCGGAGGCGATAGTCCATACTCTCCAGCAAATGATTTTCGGCACCATGTTTATTTGGTCGCTGTCACCAAATACCCCCTTTGACGAAGATCTAAAGAAGATGACGGATGTTTTCGTCTACGGCATACAGTCGAGGTAGAAAAACCTTATTGCCGCTAACATGCAATAACGTAAGCTCCCGGGAGGGTAGATGGACCGGCGAATTAAATTATCTCTCGGCATTTTGATGCTTGCCAGTCACGTGCTCGGATGCGTCTCCCTGCCGCCGGCGGAACAACCTGTGGTAATGCGGGCGCCCGAACTTGTGGAGGTGGCACGATCAACAACCGCCGGACGGGGGCAATGGCCCGCCTCGCACTGGTGGGAAAAATTCGGGGATAACCAGCTCAATGATTTTGTCAAGCAAGCACTTTCCGCCAACCCCTCGCTCGATATTGCCCGGGCCCGACTCCGGGGCACCCTCCAAACGGCGCGGTTGGCTGGTGCAAGGCTGGGACCGGAGCTAAGTGGTTACGCCAGCATCGATTACGAGCGGTTCTCCGGAACGGGGCTTTTTCCTCCGCCCATCGGAGGAACAACGGCAACGGAGGGGGAGCTAGGTCTTGACTTAAGCTATGCCTTCGATTTCTGGGGCAAGAATCGCGCCCTCCAAAACAGCGCCCTGGATCGGGCAAAGGTCGCGGAGGCCGAAAATGCGGCTGCCGAACTGTTCATCGCAGCGGCCGTCACACAAACATATTACAGGTACCAGACGGAGCTGAAACGGCTGGGCCTTGCCCGGCGCATCGCTGCCCTGCGCGCGCAACTTGTTTCACTTAACCGGTCCCGTGTTGACCAGGGACTGGTCCCGGTTACGGTACTCAGGCTAAATCAGCGGGATCTGGCCGGACAGCGGCAGAGCGTAACCGCCATCGAAACTTCGCTCGCCATAAGGAAGGAGCAACTCCGCGCCTTGCTGGGTGCCGGGCCGGCGGATCTCGGGGCAATCAAAGACGGTCCCTTACCGGATCCGGAGAGCGGGCTGCCGGAACGCTTGGGGTTGGATTTGCTCGCCCGGCGGCCCGATGTCGCTGCCAGCCGCTGGCAAGTGGAGGCGGCGGTCCAGGATATGCGTTCCGCAGAGACGCAATTTTATCCCGACGTGAATCTGCGGGCGCTGGCCGGTTTTTCTACAATTACGTTGCGCCATTTGCTCGATTTTGACAGCCGCAGCTGGGATGCGGGAATAGCCATACACCTGCCCATATTCGACGCCGGGCGGCTCCGTGCGAATCTCGGGGTCAGCAGGGCGGATCTTGACCAGGCCGTTGCTCAATACAATCTGGCCCTGCTTGAAGCGGTGCGGGAAGTGGCGCAGCACGACGCATCTCTTCAGGGATTGAAAAGGCAGCGGCTTTCCCTGGCGGAGAGCCGGGAAGCGGATAAGAAGATCGCCACAGCGGTCGGCTCCCGCGCCCGGCAGGGACTGGCCAGCGCCATCGAGAGCCTGGAGGCGGAGCTTCCCTTGCTTACCGCAGAGGATACCGACCTTCAGCTCCAGGGGCTGGAACTGGCAGCCAAAGTGGACCTGATTAAATCTCTGGGAGGCGGCTACCTTGCCGATGCCTTCCCGTCCCTTTCACCTGGGGAAACGGGGACAACGCGGGCGCAAAAAGCGGAAAAATAAGGAGATACAATGACAGGAAACACAGACCGGATTAACGGAGGCGCGCTTGCGTCCAAGCCGGCGGGTGGCAAACGCAAGCCGCTGCTGATCGGCATCGCCCTCTTCTTTCTTCTGGTTGCCGCCGCAAGCACCTCCCTTTATGAACTTGTTTTCAGTAAACGTGAAAAGACGGACGATGCCTATGTAGGCGGCAACCAGGTCATGCTTACCTCACAGATTGCCGGCACGGTGGTCTCGATTCACGCCGACAACACGCAACTCGTGCGCGCCGGGCAGGAAATAATCAGGCTCGATGCCACCGACGCGGACCTCGCCGTGCTCCGCGCCAAAACTCAGCTTGCCGAGACGGTACGCCAGGTAAGACAACAATTCCTGCGGGTGAATGAGTATACCGCCCTCGTGGCGAAGCGCGAACTTGAACTGGCCAAGGCAAAGGAAGATTATAACCGCCGCTTCCCCTTGCTGGCCGACCGCTCTATTGCTATCGAAGACGTGGAACATGCCCGGAATACCGTTTTGATCACCGAGGCGGAGCTGAACATCGCCCGAAAGCAAGCGGCGGCGGCGCGCGCTTTTACCGCCGGAACCACGGTAGAGCGGCACCCCTCGGTACAAAAAGCCCGGATGGATTTTAAACTGGCTTACATCACGGCTCGACGCCATGCCATTGTCGCCCCCGTAACGGGCTATGTTGCCGGCCGGTCGGTACAGGTTGGCCAGCACATCACGCCGGGAATGATGCTGCTGGCGATCGTTCCCCTGGATCAGCTTTGGGTGGACGCAAATTTCAAGGAAGTTGAGTTGCGAAATCTCCGGATCGGTCAAAGGGCGTCGATCGTATCGGACCTCTATGGAAGCAGCGTTGTCTACCATGGCACCGTCATCGGCATGGCGGCCGGAACGGGCAGCTCCTTCTCGCTGCTGCCGCCGCAAAACGCAAGCGGCAACTGGATCAAGGTTGTCCAGCGTGTGCCGGTACGCATCGCTCTCGATCCACAGGAACTGGCGGCTCATCCGCTCCGCATCGGCTTGTCTACGATCGTCACGGTAAAGACGGAGAACCGCAATGGGCCGGTGCTGGCCATGGTTCCCAACACACAACCTCTCTATAAGACTGCCGTATATGCCAACTTGGCGATCGGTGCCGACAGGATTGCCGATGCCGTCATCCGGGAGAACACCGGCAGTAAATCGGGCTTCGCAAAAGATCCAACAGAAGCCCCGGACCAGGACTGAACATGAATGCAGACAACCTTCCGGCCGCCCCTGGTGAAGCCGTCCCCCAGTATTTGAGCGGGTTTCCACTGTTGGCGCTTACCTTCGCCGTCGCCTTGGCCACCTTCATGGAGCTTCTTGATCTGACGATCGTGAACGTCGCCATCCCGCACATCGCCGGCAGCCTCGGCGTTAGCCCCAATCAAGGGACTTGGACCATAAGCTCCTACAGCGTCGCGGCGGCGGTAGCCCTGCCCTTGACGGGCTGGATCGCCAAACGCTTCGGCGAGGTGCGGGTTTTCATCGCGGCGCTGCTCTTCTTCACCCTGATCTCGATGTTCTGCGGGATGGCGGTAAATTTCCCGATGCTCGTGACTCTCCGGGTTTTCCAGGGTTTAATTTCGGGTCCCATGGTGCCCCTGGCCATGGCCATCCTGCTTGCCAATTATCCGCCGGCAAAACGGGGCATGGCCCTGGCCATCTGGTCGACGACCGTCATCGTTGCACCGATTCTCGGGCCCCTGCTCGGCGGCTATATCACTGATCACATGAATTGGCGGTGGATATTTTACATCAACGCCCCGCTGGGTGTAATGGCTGCCTATGTCACTTTTGTGCTCTTGAGGGGCAGGGAAACGAAGATACGAAAAGACCCTGTCGATGTAGTCGGTTTGGTCCTGCTGATCATTGGGGTGGGCAGTCTGCAAATGATGCTGGATAGAGGGCAGGAACTCGATTGGTTCGGTTCCCGGGAAATCGTCACGCTTACCCTTGTGGCCGTCGTGGCCCTGACTTTTTTTCTGGCCTGGGAGCTGACGGACCGGCATCCCATCGTTGATCTGACTTTATTTGCCAGGCGCAATTTCTCCGTCGGCATCCTCGCCCTGGGGACGGGGATAATCTGTACCTTCGGAATGAATCTTCTTTTCCCCCTCTGGCTCCAAACGGTTATGGGATACACGGCCGGCTGGGCCGGGTTGTCCGTAGCCCCCGTAGGCATCTTATCCATTATAGTTTCGCCGATTGTCGGCGCCTATCTGCATCGGGTGGATTTGAGGCTGTTCGCGACCTTCGCCTTCATTGTTTTCGGAATTACAGCTTTCTGGTATGGCAGCTTCAATCTTGACGCCTCTTTCAACCAGCTCATCGTACCCCGCTTTTTTCAGGGTTTGGGCATCTCTTGCTTCTTCGTCCCCGTCAATCAGATCATCCTTTCCGGCCTTCCTCCGGAGCGGTTCGCCGCCGCTTCGGGATTGCTGAGCTTCTTTCGTTCCCTGGCCATAAGTTTCGGCACCGCTATTTCCGTAACGCTTTGGTCAAACCGGACCATTTATCACCATGCCCGGCTCACGGAGCATGTGACGTCGACCAATCCGGCTGCCGTTGATTATCTGCAGCGCTTGAGCGCCGTCTTGCCTTCCAAGGAGGCCGCCTACAGTTATCTCGAAAGACTCGTGAACGCCCATGGATTTATGCTGGGTATCAACGACGTTTTTTGGGCCATCGGTGTGCTCTTCTTTTTTCTGATCGGGGTCATCTGGCTGGCGAAACCGCCCTTCGGCACGGCCGGGCACCTTGACCATTAAAGCGCCAGTCATTATTATAAATTAAAACGTATTGAAGGAGGAAAGATGGAACCAAAGGTAAAAATGTTTACCCTGAGTACGTGCAGCCACTGCAAGGCCGCCAAAAGATTTCTCGATAGCTGCACGGTCAAATACGATGCCACGGATGTCGATCTCCTCTCGGGCGAGGAAAGAGCCGCTGTCCTGGAAGAGGTGAGAAAACTTAATCCGGCTTGCTCCTTCCCCACGATCATCATCGGCGACCGGGTGATCGTCGGTTTTCGGGAAGATGAAATCAAAAAGGCGCTGGGACTATGACGGAAGAGGAAAAGCTTTACGAGACATTAAAAAAAATTCAGGAACCCAAAGGATACTTCTTCAATAAAGACCTGGCCTGGACCATGGGCATTATCTCCGATCTCCTGATCAACAAGGCACGCTACGGCTACATGGCGTGCCCCTGCCGCCTGGCTTCGGGTGACCGGGAAAAGGACAGGGACATCATGTGCCCTTGCGTTTACCGTGGCCCTGATGTGGCCGAATATGGAAGTTGCTACTGCAATTTTTATGTATCCCGTGAATGGAACGAAGGCAGCATCCCCCGTGCCTACGTTCCCGAAAGACGGCCACCGGAAAAATGGCTTCCTTAGGACAGGGACAGATTTGAAATCTGTCCCTCATAACCTCGAAATCTGTCCCCCATAACCTCAATCCGCTTGCTTTCTCATGTAAGCGGGAATAGCCAGATCGGGGTCTTCGTCTTCATCCGTAAGCTCGTTCTTCATGGGGCCGGGGGCATCGATGAATTTACCGTCCCTGATATAGGCGGGGGTAGCCAGATCATCGCGGCGGTAATTGTCGAGCTTTGTTACGTTCGACATGTTCAGTTTCTTCTTGCTGAGATCGTCAAAACCGGTGGCAATAACGGTTATGCGGATCTCGTCAATCATCGTCTCATCCACGACCGTACCGAAGATGATATTGGCTTCTTCGTGCGCCTCTGCCTGGATAAGAGAAGAGGCCTCGTTGATCTCGAAGAGCGACATATCAGGACCGCCGGTGATATTGAGCAGGATGCCGCGTGCACCGTGGATGGTGTTGTCCTCCAGAAGGGGAGAAGAGATGGCCCGCTGTGCTGCTTCCACCGCCCTGTTTTCACCATTGGACACACCGGTACCCATGAGCGCCAGCCCCATCTCGGACATGATGGCCTTCACATCGGCAAAATCGAGATTTATCAGGCCCGTCACGATGATTAGGTCGGAGATGCCTTTCACGGCGTGGTAAAGGATATCGTCAGCCTTAGTAAAAGCTTCCAGGAGCGTCAGGTTCTTTCCGCCCATCCCGAGGAGCCGTTGATTGGGCACGGTGATCAGGGTATCTACGATCTTCCTTAATTCCGTGATGCCCTCCTCGGCCTGCAAGTTTCTCCGCTTCCCCTCAAACTGGAAAGGCTTGGTAACAATGGCAACGGTGAGAATCCCCAACTCCTTGGCGATCTCCGCAATTACCGGCGCGCCACCGGTGCCCGTGCCCCCGCCCAAGCCGGCGGTGATAAAAACCATGTCCGCACCTTCCAGATATTCCCGCAGTTCATCCTTGCTTTCCAGGGCCGCCCTTTTCCCCACATCGGGATTGGAGCCGGCCCCCAGCCCTTTCGTGATGTTGCCGCCCAACTGGATCTTAACGGGTGACAGGGAGGAGCCAAGGGCCTGCGCATCCGTATTGGCGACCATAAAATCCACGCCTCTCAGGTTATAGGAGATCATGGTATTTACGGCATTGCCTCCCCCCCCGCCGATGCCGATGACCCTGATCTTTGCCGTACCTACCGCAACTGAATCTAATAATTCAAACATACTTGCCCCCTTTCAAAATAGGTCTTTAAACCACTGCACCATCCTGTCCATCATATTGCCGAAGAACCCTGAACCGCTGCTGCCTGCCCTGCTTTTGGCCAGGGAACTGCTGCCAAAGAGAATCATGCCCACCGCCGTCGCATAGGCCGGGCTGCTTACGACATCCGTGAGACCGCCGATGCCGATGGGCCCGCCCTTGCGGACGGGCATGTCAAATATCCGTTCCGCCAGTTCGACGGTGCCCTCCATGATCGCGGTGCCTCCCGTCAGGACGATCCCGGCAGACAGGACATGTTCGTAACCCGCCTTCAGGATCTCCTTGTGGGCCATGCGATAAATCTCTTCCACCCGCGGCTCGATGATCCGGCCCAGGACGTGGCGTGACACTTCCCGCGGCTCCCGGCCCCCCACACTGGGAACCTCGATGTTTTCATCCTTCGGAATTAACGGCAGATGAGCACAACCGTATCTGATCTTGATATTCTCCGCCTCCGCAATGGGGGTTCGCAATCCCTGGGCGATATCACTGGTGATATAATTGCCGCCAATGGGCAGGACTGCCGTGTGCTTGATGCAGCCCTCCGTAAAAACGGCGATATTCGTCGTCCCGCCGCCGATGTCGAGGAGCGCCACGCCTAGGTCCTTTTCATCGGAGCTCAGGACGGCTTCGCTGGCCGCCAATTGTTCCAGAACGATCTCGTTGATCTCCAGCCCCACGCGGTTGATCGCGTTGATAATGTTATGGAGGGATGTTACGGCGCCGGTAACGATATGCACCTTCGCCTCCAATCTGACACCGGACATGCCCACCGGACATCTGATCCCGTCCTGGTCATCGACGACAAAACTCTGGGGCAGGGCATGGAGTATCTCCCTGTCCATAGGCACGGCGATCGCCTTGGCGGCCTCGATTGCCCTTTCCATGTCTTCCCCGTCAATCTCCCGGCCATTGACGGCGATAATACCCAGGCTGTTCTGCCCCTTTATATGGGTGCCGGCGACGCCGGCATAAACGGACCGGATATTACAGCCGGACATAAGCTCCGCTGCTTCAATGGCCTTTTTGATGGATTCTACGGTGCTCTCGATGTTCACCACCACGCCTTTTCTGATCCCATCGGAAGGAACAGAACCGACCCCCACAACATCGATGCCCGACTCGGTCATTTCCCCCACAACGGCGCAGGTTTTCGTGGTGCCGATATCCAACCCGACGAGAACGTTGCCTTTTTTACCCATACTTATCTCCACCTTTCCCGACTTATTAGGTTCTTAACCCTTTTCTGCTCCCCAGCTTACTGAGGGGCTCCAGTTCACCGCGCCTCTCCACGTATACCTTGCCCATATCCCTAAGATCAATGTTAAGTAACCCCCGGTTCAGGTCCTTCTTATTCAAGGCGGTAATCACCGGCAGCAGGCGGCGAAGCTTGTTTTCGTAATTATCGAATCCGAGTTGCAGGCAAAAACCATTTTCCGTATACAGGGAAAGACCCGAAACTTCGTTGCCGTTGATCTCCGCCACGGCGCTCAGCGTGGGAAAGCTCTTGGCGTCAGCCAGGACTTTCATGAGGAGGAGCGTCTTGTCAAACAACCTCCTATCCAGCCGGCCCTCACGAAAATAACCAGTAAGCACTGGAACATCCACGTCATCACTCTTCTCCAATTTTTTGAACAAGGCCCCGTCTCTATCGAGGATATAAAAATCGTTTTCCTGCTTGCACAGGGCCAGAGCCGTCCTTTCCTGGACCTCCACCACCAGCCGCTGGGGGAAATCCCTGCTGATCGCTACATTTTTCACCCAGGGATGGGCGGTAATCCGGCGCGCCACCGCCTCGATATTGACGGAAAATATGGTCTGTGAAGGTTTCAGGGCGGCAAGCGTCAGCACTTCTTTTTCCGTCAGTTCCCGACAGCCGCGGACCACCGTATTTTTAATCAGAAAATAAGGAGAGCTGACAAAATAATTATACCCATAAATGAGGACCGTCGTCAGCGCCATGATTGCGGCCAGGACAGACACCGCCCGCAGGCAATCGCGATAAAGGCTCGCCGAATGGCTTTTCAACCTGTTTTTCTGGATCAAGTACTTTGTCCGGAACGATCTCCTCATGCCTCTTCACCGATGATGCAGACTTCCGTTTCCAGAATAATGCCTCTTTCCCGCCGGACCCGGTCTTTTACCAGGTCGATCAAGGCCAGGATATCCGCCGCCTTGGCCCGTCCCAGATTGATGATAAAATTCCCGTGCTTCTCCGAGATCTGCGCCTCCCCGATCCGGACGCCTTTAAGTCCCATTTCTTCAATAATCTGACCCGCCGGCCCCTCTTGGGGGTTCTTGAAGATGGAACCCGCATTGCGTTGCGCCAGGGGGTGCTTTGCTTTTCGCAGGGCGAGTATTTTTTCCACCTGCTGCCCTATTTCTTCTTTCGCCCCCTTCAAGAGACGAAAGGCCGCGGCGAAGATCAAGACATCCGGCATCATGGCCAGGCTGCGGTAACCGAATTTCAGTTCCTCACGACCCCGTTGCATAATTTCACCCGCCGGTGTCAGGAAGGCGACCCGCCTCACCACATCCTTAATCTCCCGGCCATAGGCGCCGGCGTTCATGCGCACGGCCCCGCCGACGCTTCCCGGCACGCCGGCGCAAAATTCCAGACCCGTAAGTCCCTCCTTGAGCGCCCAATCAACCAGGATGGCAAGGGGCACACCCGCTTCGGCAGAAATGGTCACCCCGGTATCGTCTTCTTCACGCTCCAGCTTATTCAGGTCCCGGAACCCTATCATGACGCCCCGATAGCCACCATCGCGCACAATGAGGTTGGTTCCCTTTCCCAGCGGCATAAAGGGCAGTCCTTCTTTTACAAGGAAGGCCAGCGTCTTTCTCAAGCCCTCTTTGTCCCGGGGAAAAACCAGCGCATCGGCCGGCCCACCCACACCCAGGGACGTGTAGCGGCGGAGGGGCTCATCGCAAAGCACCTCGCCGACGGCCAATTTCAGCAATTCCTTCCGCCAGGCGGGATCCGCCATCTTCTTTTCCTCTCCGGCCCAGTCCCCGGATCAAAGCTCCACAACCGCCCGGGCCAAAAACGCCGGCCCCACCTTCCAGACGCTCCCGGCGCCCAGGGTAACGATGACGTCTGCCGGCTTCGCCAGGGACAGCAGATAATCGACCGCTTCCTCAAGACCGGCTACGTAAACGACATTGCCCGGGCCTTTTCCCCTTATCCCTTCACAGAGCCGGGACGCGCTAATGCCCGGGATCGCCTCTTCACCGGCGGGATAGATATCGCAGACGAGCAGGATATCCGCATCGGCAAAGGCGGTGAGGAATTCCTCGAACAGGGCCTTGGTCCGGGTATAACGGTGGGGTTGAAACACCACAATGCTTCTGCCTCCCCAGGCCTGTTTCACCGCCGCCAGCGTCGCCCTGATCTCCGTCGGGTGGTGGCCATAGTCGTCGAGTACCGTAATTCCGCCGCTTTCACCGCGTACCTCCAGGCGGCGCTGTACTCCCTGGAAACGCTCCAGCCCCTGGACGATGGCGGGAAAAGTCATGCCCAGTTCCCGGGCCACGGCTATCGCCGCCAGAGAGTTGAAGATGTTAAACAACCCGGGAACATTGAGGACGACCTCGCCCTGCAATTCCTCCCGGTAATAAAGGCCAAACCGTGAACCGCGGCCCGCTTGGACGATATTGCCGGCCCGATAGTCCGAGCCGGCGGTCATGCCGTAGGTAATGACCCGCCTTTTGATCAGGGGCAGGATCATCCGGACATTATTATCATCATGGCAAGCCACCGTGACGCCGTAGAAAGGCACGATATTGGCAAACTTGAGAAAGGCCTCCCGGATGTCGTCGATGTCCCGGTAGAAGTCAAGGTGCTCCAGGTCGATGTTCGTAATCACGGCCAGGGAAGGGCTTAATTTCAGGAATGATCCGTCGCTTTCGTCAGCCTCCGCCACGATCACCTCGCCATCACCGATCTTGGCATTGCTGCCGATGCTGGCCAATTTTCCCCCGATCACCATGGTGGGGTCCAAGCCCCCGGCTGCCAGCACCGTGGCAATCATGGAGGTCGTCGTCGTTTTGCCGTGGCTTCCCGAGACGGCCACCGAAAATTTCATTTTCAGCAGCTCGGCCAGCATCTCCGCCCGGGGGATAACGGGAATACCGCGCCGGTGCGCCTCCAGCACTTCCGGGTTGTCGGATTTGACGGCAGTAGAGGTCACCACCACGTCCGTTTCGCCCAGGTTCGCCGCCTGATGCCCGGAAAAAATCCCGGCCCCCAGATCGGCCAGCCGCTGGGTGATATCCGTGGCACTGAGATCGGACCCCGTGACGTGGTAGCCGAGATTGATGAGGACCTCGGCGATCCCGCTCATGCCGATCCCGCCGATACCCACGAAATGGATGTTCCTCACCTTGCGGCGCATACTTGACAGTTTATTCGAATTATTCATTTCAAAGCCAAACATTGATCAACGATATCGGCCGCCGCCCGGACATTGCCCAGTGCCGCCGCCTTCCCCTCCATCGTCTGCAGTGCTTCCCGATGGTAATAAAACCGCTTAATAGTTTCCGCCATTTTGAGACCCGTCAAATTCTTTTCCTCGATAAGCACTGCTGCACCGGCCTTCAGGAGTTCCAGGGCATTCTTCTTCTGGTGATCGTCAACGGCAAAGGGAAAGGGGATCAGTACCGCCGCCCTGCCCATTACCGTCAGTTCCGCCAGCGTCGTAGCCCCGGCACGGCAGATTACCAGGTCGGCCTCGCGAAAAGCCGGCGCCATATCACGGATAAAGGCGGATACTGCGGCCTTTACCCCATAACGCCGGTAAAAATCCTCCACCTCCTCGAAATCATCAGGGCCCGTCTGATGAATGATCCGCAGGTGCCGCTTCTCGTCGTGGAGGTAAGTAAAGGCGCCCATGACCGCCCGGTTGATGGCGTGGGCACCCTGACTCCCGCCGAAAACCAGCAGGTCAAATTCTTCCCGCCCTTTTTCCTTCTCCGCCCGAACGCCCCGGACAAAGTCCGACCGCACTGGATTACCGGTAACCGTGGCATTCTCCTTAGGAAACCATTTTTTCGATTCCCCATAGGTGAGAAAGATCCGATCGACAAATTTTCCCAGGATCCGGTTGGCCAGCCCGGGCATGGCATTCTGTTCCGCTACCGCCGTCTTGATGCCCAGCAGGTGGGCCACCAGGACCACTGGGCCGGAAGCATATCCTCCTACCCCGATAACGAGATGCGGGCGAAAATCCTTGATAATCCGGTATGATTCCCACATACTGCCGGGAAGCTTCCCCAGCGCGTCCAGCACCTTTCTTGGTCCCTTGCCCTTGAAGCCTTCCACCCGAATGGCACGATAGTCATATCCCCGGTCGCCCAGGATATCCATCTCCAGCTTTTTGCCTGAACCGACAAAAAGAACGGATTTTGTCCCTCTTTTGCCAAACTCCTCCGCAATGGCCACCCCAGGGAAGATATGTCCCCCCGTCCCGCCGCCGGCGATAATGATCTTCAGCCCCTGCTCCGCCATGGCTCACCTGTAAGTGGAAATATTCAACAGGATCCCTACCCCCGCCAGACTCATCACCACCGAGGAACCACCGTAACTTACAAAAGGTAGCGCCAGCCCCTTCACCGGAATCAACCCCATCACCCCGGCGATATTCACCAGCGCCTCCACGGCAACCGTCATGGTCAACCCCGCCGCCAAGAGGGTGCCGAAAAGATCGGGGGCTTTGTAGGCGATCAAAAATCCGCGAAAAACAAAAAGGAAAAAAAGCGAGATAATGATCGCCACACCCACGAAACCGCCTTCCTCCGCGATCACCGAGAGGATAAAATCGGTATGCGGCTCGGGCAAATAATAAAGCTTCTGCATGCCGTCCCCGATGCCAACCCCGAAAGGCCCGCCGGAACCGAAAGAAATAAAGGACTGAATAATCTGGAACCCCGTGCCGAGGGGATCGCTCCAGGGGTTGAGCATGGTTTTAAACCTCTCCCAACGATACCCTGAGTGCATCACTTGCCAAACCGCCAGGGGCACCAGCAGGGACGCCAGCCCTGCCAGGTAGCGCAGCTTCGTCCCCGCTAGAAACAGCATGGAAAACAAGATCATGCCGATGATCACGGAAGTCCCGAAATCCGGCTGCCGGAGGATGAGGGCCATGACAAGCAGGGTTATGCCAAGAGGAACGAGAAACCCTTTTGTAAGATCCTGCGGCTTGATGTCTTTTTTTGAGAGGTAATGGGCCAGAAAAATCACGATGGCGACTTTGACGAGTTCGGAAACCTGAAAGGTAACGAAACCGAGTTTCAGCCAGCGGGTGGCGTTATTTACCCTGACCCCCACATGAGGCACAAAGAGAAGCACCAGAAAGACTAGGGATAGGAAAAGTCCGGGATAGGCATATTTGCCGAACTTCTGGTAGGATGTCTTTCTCAGGATCATCATGACGACCAACCCCATTAAGATGTAAAAAAACTGCCGTTTCAGGAAATAGAGGCCGTCTTTGTAGCGCTCCATCGCCGGGATCGAACTGGAACTGTAGATCATGGTTATGCCGACGGTCAAAAGCAGCAGCGTCACCAAAAGCAGGATCGTGTCATGCTTTCCGGGAACAGAGGAAAATTTGTTCACGGCAAACCTCCCACCACTTTTTTAAAATGGTCGCCCCGCGCCTTGTAGTCGGAAAATTCGTCAAAACTGGCACACCCCGGCGATAGCAGCACGATATCGCCGGCCGCGGCCCGTTCGTAGGCAACCATGATTGCTTCCTGCAACGTCGCCGCCATGCTGGTAGCAACAATCCCGCCCAGGCCCCTGTTGATCCTCTCCCTGGCCTCGCCGAACAAGACCAGCTCCCGCACCCTTGCCTTGAGCAAGGGGACCAAGGTCTCAAAATCCCCGTCCTTGTCCCGGCCCCCCATGAGGAGAAAAACGGGCCGGGAAAAACTCTCCAATGCCCTTACCACGGCATCGACATTGGTGCCTTTTGAGTCGTCGTAGAAGGCTACGCCGCTCTTTTCTCCCGCCCATTCAATCCGGTGGGACAACCCTTGAAAGACGGAAACGGCAGCAATGATATCGGGGGAAGAAATGCCGCAGGCACGTGCGGCGATAACGGCCGCCATCACATTTTCCAGGTTATGCCGGCCCGGAATCTTCACCATGTCCAACGGATAGATCTCCCATGAACCATCGGCGGCGGTGTATACCAGCCCTTCCTCTGTAGTAAACATTCCCCTGGCCACCGGCTTTGTGGAACTGAAATAGGCAATGCGGGCAACCAGTTTTTGCGCCAGCTCCCCGGAGGTCGGTTCGTCGGCATTGAGAACAGCCAGCTGTGCAGGGCCCTGCCTGGCAAAGATGCGCTCTTTGGCACGGCGGTACGCGGCAAAGGAACCATGGTAATCCACGTGGTCACAGGTGACGTTCAAAAGCACTGCCACCTCCGGGCAGAAAAGCTCCGTCCATTGCAACTGGAAACTGCTCACCTCCACCACGGCAAAGTCCGCCTCCCGGCCACCGGCCGCAAAACCGATGAGGGGCTCCCCAATGTTGCCGCCCACGAATACCTTTTTCCCGGCCCTTTTCAGGATATCACCCACCAGGGTGGTCGTGGTCGTCTTGCCGTTGGTGCCGGTAATGGCCACGATGGGACAGGATAAAAAGCGATAGGCAAGTTCTATCTCGCTCATGATCGGCACCTGCCGCCGGACGGCTTCCTGAAGCAACGGATCGGATGGCGGCACTCCGGGCGAAGGCACAACCAGATCGACACGGGACAGGGCGGAGAGGTCATAGGGCGCAATCTCCGCCCCCGCCGGCATTCCCGCGCGGCTCAAGAGCGCCTCCACATCCGGCCGGGTCTTTGCGTCTGTCAGGACCAGGTCCACATCACGGCCGCCGAGGAAGCCGGCCGTGGCCAAGCCTGTTCTCCCCAAGCCGATGATCAGTACTTTTTTCCCGGAAAGTTCCATGATTGCCTAACTTACTAATCCCGGGGACAGATTTGAAATCTGTCCCCATCCCTGCCGGTCCCCATCCCTGCTTCAGCGCAGCTTCAATGTACTCATGGCCACCAGGGCCAGGAGGATCGAAATAATCCAGAAGCGCACAATCACCTTGGGTTCCGGCCATCCCTTCAGCTCAAAATGATGGTGCAAAGGTGCCATCCTGAAAATGCGCCGGCCCTGGGACAGCTTGAACCACCCCACCTGAAAAATAACGGAAACGGTTTCCACCACAAAGATACCGCCCACAATAACCAGAAGAATTTCCTGCTTCGTCAAAATGGCCATCGCCCCCAGGGCACCGCCTAAGGAAAGAGAACCCACATCGCCCATGAAGATCTCGGCCGGATAAGTGTTATACCAAAGGAAGCCCAGGCCGGCGCCGACCATGGCGCCACAAAAAACGCTCAGTTCCCCCACACCGGCGATATAGGGTATCTGCAGATAATTGGCAATCTTGATGTTGCCCACCAGGTAAGCAAAAAGCAGGTAGGTCATAAAACAGGTAATAGCCGGGGCAATGGCCAGTCCGTCGAGCCCGTCGGTGAGATTGACGGCATTGGCTGCACCCACGATAATAAAGGTGGACAGGAACACATATCCCCATCCCAGGTCGGGCAAAACGGTCTTGAAGAAAGGTATCGTCACGTTCGAGGTAAACCCCGGCTTGAGATAAAGCACCACGCTGAAGAGGAGGGCGATGAAGATTTCACCCGTTAGCCTTGCCCTCCCGGAAACACCGCGGCTGCTGCCGGAAACCAGTTTCCGGTAATCGTCCATAAAACCGATGAGACCGTAACCCAGCGTTACCATAATGACCAGCCAGATATAATCGACCATAAGGTTGGCCCAGAGCAGGGTCGAGATGACGACGGAAAAAATAACCATAATGCCCCCCATCGTCGGGGTGCCTTTTTTGGTGAAATGCGAGTGCGGCCCCTCCTCCCGGATCGCCTGACCGATCTGCAACGACCTCAGTTTGGCGATCAACCAGGGTCCGGCCACGAAACAGATGAACAGGGCGGTAATAGCCGCATAGATCGCCCGGAACGTAATATACCGAAAGACATTTAAGAATGAATATGTCGTGTGCAGCGGGTAGAGTAAATAGTAGAGCATCTTAAGCCACGCCGAACCTTTCCCTGATTGTCTTGACAACTTCTTCCATCTTCATGGCCCGTGAACCTTTCACCAGCAGCCAGTCCCCTTCCCGCAGGGACGAAACCAAAGCGGTCGCGATCTCCTCTCCCGTGGCGGGGAAAAAGATCCGGTCGGCGGACAAACCCTTCTTCAGCGCCCCCGCTGCCGTCTTCCGGGCAAAGGCTCCCTGGAGGAACACCCTGTCCACGCCCGTCGCGGCGAGCAGGCCGCCGATCTCCTCATGCAGGGCGTCGGCCGCCTCGCCCAACTCACGCATATCGCCCATGATAACCGTGCCGCGCTGCTTTCCCCGCAAATCCCGGAGCGTCATTAACGCTTCCCGGACGGAAAGGGGATTGGCGTTATAACAATCATTGATCAGAAAGGCGCCATTTCCCAGGGTAATTACCTCCATCCGCCCCGGGATAGGCTTAAAATCCTGAAGGCCCCGGCGGATAATGTCCGGCTCGATGCCCAAGGCCGCACCGATGGCCGCCGCTGCCAGGGCATTCATCAGGTTGTGGGTGCCCGGCGCGGCCAACTCCACCCTGCCGCGCTTTTCCCCGATCCTCAGGACGAAACTCCGGCCTTGCGGCGTTACTTTCACCCCTTCTGCCGTCACCTCGGCCCCGCTCGTGAGTCCGTAAGTAAGACAAGGCCCCGGCCTGCGGGAGGCCAGTTCCCGCACCGCCTCATCGTCCAGGTTGACAACCGCCGTGCCGCATTCGGGCAGGTGACGAAACAGCTCGCCTTTTTCTTCCTTCACCAGGGCCAGGGATTTCAACCCCTCCAGATGGGCCGGTCCGATATTGGTAATCAACCCCACATCGGGGAGGGCAATACGGCTCAAGCGGCCGATTTCACCGGGCACATTTGTTCCCAGTTCCAGGATCGCCGCCTCATGTTCCTTTCTCAGCTGGAGGAGTGTGAGCGGCAAACCAACGAGATTGTTGTAATTACCCTCCGTCTTTAGCGTCTTCTTTACCAATCCCAAGATGCGGGCCGCCATTTCCTTCGTCGTGGTTTTACCCGCGCTGCCCGTAATGGCCACCACGGGGATAGCAAACTTCTTTCGCCAGTAACGGGAAACGTCCCCCAAGGCGGCCAGGGTCTCCGCCACCCGGATCACGGTCACATCTCCCTCAATTTCCTTTAAGCGTCCTTCCTCCCCTTCCCCGATCAAAAGGCCCGTCGCCCCACTTTTTACGGCGGCGGACAGAAAAGCGTGTCCGTCAAATCTCGGCCCTTTTAGGGGAATGAACAATTTCCCCGTTTGTGTTTCCCGCGTATCGGTGGAGACGTCGGTAAAAGTCCTGGCGGCGCTCCCCCGGATCAGGGTGCCGCCTGTTGCCGCAATTATTTCATGGCCCGAAAATGGCATTTATCTACTCAAGCAACCTTTCGCTTGGCCTCCAGCGCCTCCCTCGCCATCTGACGATCATCAAAGGGAAAACGCTCCTGACCTACAATTTGGTAGTCCTCATGCCCCTTGCCGGCGATGAGAACCGTATCGCCGGGATTGGCCAGAAGCACCGCCAGTTCGATGGCCGCGCGGCGATCGGGGACGAGGGTATAGCACTTTTCTCTACCTGCGGCGAAGATTTTTTCCGGAGCAAACCGGGAGGCCGTTCCCGGTTTTATCCCCCCCTCGACCTCAGCCATGATCGCCAGGGGGTCCTCCCCGCGGGGGTTGTCGGAGGTGATGATCGTCACGTCGCTGTATGCGACGGCAATATCCCCCATCAGCGGCCTTTTGCCCCGGTCCCGGTCGCCACCGCATCCGAAAAGGGTAATAATTTTTCCCAGGCGGAATTCTGCCAGATGCTGGAGCACGCGCAACAGCGCATCCGGGGTATGGGCGTAATCGACAAAGACGGCCGGCTCGGAAGGGGAACTGACCCGTTGCAGGCGGCCCGGCACGCTCGTTAAGGCGGCGATGCCCGACCTGATGAAACCTTCGGGGACACCCAGGCTCAGTGCTGCCGCCGCCGCGGCCATAATATTGTAAAGATTGAACCGGCCGACCAGGGGGGAAGACAGGGCCAGGGCGCCTCCGGCACTATGAATAAGCGCCTCGGTACCGTCCAGCCTGAGGGAAAGGATCTCTCCCCGCACATCGCTGTCCGCGGCCAGCCCGAAGGCGAGGCCGGGCATCCCGGCTTCCTTAAGTATTCTCCGCCCCCAGGGATCGTCGCCGTTTATTACCATTCTTGGGGCGCGCTTCTTCCCGCCCCGCGGCATGACTTCCCTGAAAAACCGCAGCTTGGCCTGGAAATATTCTTCCATTGTCAGGTGAAAATCGAGGTGGTCCTGAGAGAGGTTGGTAAAAATCCCCACGTCGAAGGCGCAGTCATCAACCCGATGCAACGCTGCGGCATGGGAAGAAACCTCGGCAATCACATGGGTGGCGCCATGATCCGCCATTTCTCGCAGGATCTTCTGAAATTCTAAGGATTCCGGAGTAGTATGGGGAGCAGGCCACACCTTTTCCCCATAGCGATAATTTACTGTACCCAGAACGCCCGTCCGGTATCCCGCCGCCCGGAAGATAGACTCCAGCAGATAGGTGACCGTTGTCTTGCCGTTGGTCCCCATCACGCCCACCAGGCAGAGCCCCGCGGAAGGATGCCCGTAGAAGTTCCTGCCCAGGATTCCCAGCACGCGGCGGGCGTCAGCGACGCGCAGGGCCTTCACACCCGGCGGAGGAAGAAAATCCTTTTGGTGGACGATAAAGACGGCGCCCCGCGCCATGGCGTCGGCAATATATTCGTGGCCATCCCTGCTGTGACCGGGGATCGCGACAAAAAGGGCCCCTTTTTCGCAACGTTTTGAATCATAGCAGACCGACGCAACTTCCGCAGGGGCTTCGCCGCTGGTTTGGAGGACTTCAATGCTTTCCAGAAGCTGCGACAATTCCACCTAAATCCCTTTCCGGCGTTGAATTTGCAAAAGAAACCGCACAGGAAGGAAAGTCGCCTATCGGGGTGCCGGCTGCCGGTTCCTGACTGACTGCCCAACCGCTTCCCAGGGCCTTGATTTCGATTCCTCTCCCTTTTGCCCTTTTCAAAACCTCTTTGATCGTCATGTGGCGAAAATCAGGCATGACGGACTCCGGCTCATCGGCAGGTAAGTTCCCCCCCATGACCGTCGCACCGTTGGACACTAACTGGAGTCCCGTTTTGTTTACTTCCTCCTGGGGCAGCGGCAGGGCATTTTGCCGAAGGGGGCTGCGGAAACAGGTCAATATCTGCTCGCCGATATTCTTAAAGACGGGTGCCGCGGCCACACCGCCCCACCTGTCCCGCTGGGGTTCATCGAGCATGACCAAGATAGCTATCTGGGGATTTTCCGCAGGGAAAAACCCCATGAAGGAAGTCCTTACCTTCTGGGAAGAATAGATATGCCGCGCAAAATCGAATTTCTGTGCCGTACCGGTTTTTCCGGCCACTGCGATATTGGCAATGCGGGCCTTTTTCCCCGTGCCGTCTTCGGCGCCCACCACGTCCGTCATAATGGCCGTCACGCGCTTGGCAGTGGAGGAGGAAATTACCCGCCGCACGACCGTGGGACGGTAGGCCCTGATTATTTCCCCTCGTTTGTCAATAATTGCCCGCACCACAAAGGGCTTCATCAAGACACCGTCATTGGCGATAGCCGACAGGGCAGCGACCAACTGGATGGGCGTAACGGAAACGCCCTGACCGAAGGCAATGGTGACCGCATCAACCTTCGTCCATTTCTCCGCGGGACGGAGGAGTCCCGGCGATTCCCCGGGCAGGTCGATCCCCGTCTTAAGACCAAAGCCGAATTTTGTAATGTACTCATAGAATTTATCTTTGCCAAGCCTTTCGCCTATCTTGGCCGCTCCGATATTACTTGAGTATTTAATGACATCATGAACCGTGAGGATACCATGCCGGGTCCGCTTGGCCTCGTGAATGACCCGGTCGGCCACATGGTAATTACCATTTTCGCAGTTGATACGATCTGTCTCTTTGACCGCCCCTTCTTCCAGCGCCCCGGCTACGGTAAAGGGCTTAAAAGTGGAACCCGGGTCAAAGCAATCGGTAATGGCCTTGTTTTTTCCGGCCCCGCCCGGCGAGGCGGCAAAATTGTTCGGATCGAAACCCATTTCATTGGCCATGGCCAGTATTTCACCGGTACGGGTGTCCATAACAATAGCCACCCCACCTTTGGCGCCTTTGTCCTGCACCGCCGCCTTGAGTTGCATTTCGGCCAGATGCTGGATGCGACTGTCTATCGTGAGGATAAGATTGGCGCTTTCGCTCCCAGTCGTAACGGCATCTTCGTTGGGAACGTAAATTTTCTTTCGTTTGGCATCCTGGGACCAGGTCAGCCTTAGGGGGCTGCCTTTAAGATAATTGTCAAAACCTACTTCCAACCCTTCCAGCCCCGTATCGTCCAAACCGACAAAGCCGAGCAGGTGACCCGCCAGAACCCCATTGGGATAAAAGCGCTTGGGTTCCTTCACGATAAAGACGCCCTGGATATTGGCCTTTTCCACAGCTTCCACCGCCTCGGGTGGAACCTTTCTGGCCAGCCAGCAGAAGGTCCGGGCTTTGGAAAGCTTTGCCAGCGTCATTCTCTTGTCGATGCCAAGGAGGGAGGAGATCTTTTCGGCGGTTTCGGCGCGATCGTTGATCTTCGAGGGATCGGCAAAAACGGAACCGGCCGTGAGGCTCGCCGCCAGCTTCTCACCGTTCCGATCATAAATGATGCCGCGTTCCGGCTGCAAGAACAGCACCTTCGTGTGCTGTTTCCTGGCCAATTTTTGCAGGTATTTGGCCGAGAGAATCTGTAGTTGAAAGGCCCGCGATATCAGGGCAACAAATAAAAGCAATAGGCAAAACAAAAGGACGAAAGTCCTGACATTCAACCATTTTTGAGAGGCTACGTCCATATGTTTACCAATACGGTTCAGATTCGGTCAAACGCTACTTTAAGTTAACCATCTGAGCCCCTTCCGGATAAGTCATGTGCAATGTTTCTTTTGCCACGCTCTCAATGCGTTGCGGCGATTTTAAGGTAGCGTATTCGACTTTCAGCTTTTCCCTTTCCTCCAGGAGGCGCCGCCTGACACTCATCTCTTCGGCAACCTGATACTCAAGTTCTGTCATGTGGATGTGAGGCCAGACATAAAACAGGGACAGCAGCATTACGGCGCAGATTACCATGAGAAAGGGAACCTGTTTAAGCCCGAAAACCAGCCTGCCGCCATCGGGCACGCGATGCAAGGTATGCGTAGCTGTCGTCATGAGCAGAGTTTCTCCGCGGTCCGCAGGCGGGCGCTCCGCGCCCGAGGATTCTCGATCTCTTCGTCCCGGCTGGGACGCAGGGGCTTCCTGGTCAGCACCTTAAGCAAGGGCCGCCGTTGACACATGCACACCGGTAAGCGGGGTGGGCAGACGCAGCCGCCTTCCTGCGCACGAAACTCAGCTTTTACGATTCTATCTTCCAGGGAATGGAAGGAAATGATGGAAAACCTCCCGCCGGCGGCCAGGGCTTCCGTCCCACTTTTGATGGCCCGGGAAAGGTTGTTCAACTCGTCATTGACGGCAATCCTGATGGCCTGGAAGGTTTTCGTGGCCGGATGGATATGCCGCCCCTGGGCCTGCGGCACTACCCGGCAAATCAGATCGGCCAGGTCTCTTGTAGTCCCGATGGGCGTTTCCGACCTTTGCTTCACGATTGCCCTGGCTATTCTTTTGGCCATATGCTCCTCGCCGTAATCCCGGATTACCTTTGCCATTTCGCGCTCGGAATATTGGTTTACCAAATCGGCGGCGGAAAATGCCTGGCCGCCGTCCATCCGCATATCAAGCGGCGCCTCCCGGGCAAAACTGAAACCCCGCTGCGCCATATCCAGTTGGTGGGAAGAAACCCCCAGGTCCAGGAGGATCCCATCCACGCATTTAATCTTCAATTCCGCCAGGATCACCGCCAAGTCGGCAAAATTGCCCTGGACAAGGATCTTCCGGCGGCCGAAATCACTTAACCGCGCTTCCGTCTCCCGCAGGGCCTCCTCGTCCCGGTCAATGCCGATCAGCAGCCCTGCGGGCGCCGACCTCTCCAGGATCTCATAGGCATGCCCGCCGCCGCCCACCGTGCCGTCAACGTAGATGCCGCCCGATCTGCAGCAGAGAGAAGTCACTGCTTCCTCGATCATAACCGACCGGTGATACATCCTCTCCTCGTTGACCTGCTGGTGAATTATTAATGAACAAGCGCCGGCAAAAGACGGCCCCAACCCGACCCGCTAAAGACCCAGGTCCGGCAAATATTCGCTGAACGTTTCCGGATTTCCGGACGCTTTTTGCATCTCGCTTTCAAAGCGTTCCTTGCTCCAGATCTCAATGACTTTCAACATTCCGGCCATGACGATATCCCTTTCCAGCTTTGCGTACTCCCGCAAACTGGGTGGAATCAGAACCCGGCCCTGATTGTCGAAGGTGCAGTCCACGGCGCCGGACATAAAAAACCGCTGGAAGGCACGCACTTCCTTTTTCAGGAGTGATTGGCGGCTCACCTTCTCTTCGATCACCCGCCACTCGTCATAAGGAAAGACCATCAGGTAGCCGTCCCAGTTGGTAATGACCAGCCGGCTGTCGTAGTTTTCCGTAAAGACTTCCCGCAGCCGGGCCGGGAAGATGATCCTCCCCTTATCGTCGATGGTATGGTAATATTGGCCGCGGAACAGGGACACTGGTTTTTCCTCCACAATAAACCACTTCTTCCCACTTCGTGGCAACTATAAAGAGGCATATTCCGTTTGTCAAGAAAAATTTAGAGAAATTTGCGACCTTCCTAAAAGGAGGGATTAAGAAAATAATTTAATTATTACATATGCTTCTTTGACATCAAGGAATATTTAAGCGTTTTTCAGCGCCTGCCGGTAATATTTTTCGATATATTCCTTGGCCATGCGGCGGGCACTGAAGGCGGGAGCGGTGCTTTTGATGCCCCTTTTATGATTCATAAAAAGGCAAGGTCTTATCAATTGCACTCGAGATCAAAAGGCTGGACAGGGCAGGCCTTTTTTTCATGTAGATCGAACAAAAAAGAAAGGTTACAAATCCGCAGCCACAACGAATCCCGCTACCAAAATCCGAATACTAGGGACCACTCGTAGAAATACATCTGAAATCAAATGGTAATGATAACAAACAGCCGGTTTTTCCTTGACACTTCGGCTGCTGTGACGCATAGTTCGTGCGTTTAAAAAGCTCATTGAATACATTCCGTAACATTCCCCGGGAGAATACATGAACCATAACGGCAACGCTATTGAATCCCGACTTTGGGCCGCGGCCGACGAGCTGCGGGCCAATTCCAAGCTGAAATCCTCTGAATACTCCGTCCCCGTGCTGGGGCTCGTCTTTTTGCGCTACGCCGACCATAAATTTCAAGAGGCTGCAAAAGAACTAACAGGCGCCGGGGGCGGCGGACGGAGGAAGATCGGCCCGGCGGACTATCAGGCCCGTGGCGTCCTCTACCTGCCCGAAGCGGCCCGTTTCTCGGCGCTGATCACCCTGCCCGAGGGGGCCAACATCGGCGCGGCCATCAACGACGCCATGAAGGCGATCGAGGCGGAGAACCCCGACCTCAAGGATGTCCTGCCCAAGACCTACAACCGCTTCGAGAACGCCCTGCTCAAGGAACTGCTCAAAGCCATGAACTCCGTCCCCATGGACATCGGGGGAGACGCCTTCGGCAAGATCTATGAATACTTCCTCGGCCACTTCGCCATGAGCGAAGGGCAGAAGGGCGGCGAATTCTTCACCCCCACCGCTATCGTCCAGCTCATCGTCGGCATCATCGAACCCTTCCAGGGCCGCATCTTCGACCCGGCCTGCGGCTCCGGCGGCATGTTCGTCCAGAGCGCCCGCTTCGTCGCGGAGCACCAGAAGAACCCCGGCGCCGAGCTCTCCGTCTACGGCCAGGAGAAGGTGGCCGAAACCGTTAGGCTGGGCAAGATGAACCTCGCCGTCCACGGCCTGGCCGGCGACATCCGCCAGGGCAACGCCTACTACGAGGACCTGCACCGCTCCCCGGGCAAGTTCGACTTCGTTATGGCCAATCCGCCCTTCAACGTGGACCGGGTAGACAAAGACCGGCTCAAGGACGACCCGCGCTTTCCCTTCGGCCTGCCCCGCACCGACAATGCCAACTACCTCTGGATCCAGATCTTCTATAGCGCCCTCTCTGAAACCGGCCGCGCCGGATTCGTCATGGCCAACTCCGCCTCAGACGCCCGCAGCTCGGAACTGGAGATCCGCAAACAGCTCATCGAAGCCCATGCCGTGGATGTGATGGTTGCCGTCGGCTCCAACTTCTTCTACACCGTCACCCTGCCCTGCACCCTCTGGTTCTTCGACCGTGGCAAAGGCAAGACTGCTCGCGCTGACCAAGTGCTCTTCATCGACGCCCGCCATCTCTATCGCCAGCTCGACCGCGCCCACCGCGACTGGACCCCGGAGCAGATCGAGTTTCTGGCCAATATTGCCCGGCTCTACCGGGGCGAGAAACCGGAGAATCTGCACGACGGCGCTGACCTGCTGGCCGAACACTTCTCTGACGGCAAATACGCAGACGTGGCCGGACTGTGCAAAGTTGCGAAGCTCTCCGAGATTGAAGCCCAGGGCTGGAGTCTCAATCCCGGCCGCTATGTGGGAGTGACTGCCCGAATCGAGGATGACTTCGACTTCAAGGAACGGCTGGAGGAGCAGAACGAGGAACTGGAAACCCTTAACGCCGAGGCCCGGGAACTGGAAGCACGCATCGCCGAGAATGTTGCCAAATTGTTGGAGGCGGAATGATGGTGAAGAAAAAACGTGAAAGCGAGAAAACTGCATCGTTCAAACCGTTGGTACCGCCCCTACTCCTCAACGACATCCGCCGGATGATCGAGGAGGCACGGCAAAGCGTCGCTGTGACGGTCAACGCCGCCCTCTCCTTGCTCTATTGGAACGTGGGCAGGCGGATTCGAGAGGATGTCCTTCAGGAGAAACGCGCCGAATACGGCCGGGAGATTTTGCCGACACTGTCGGCGAAATTGACTGTCGAGTATGGTCGTGGCTGGAACGAACGTAATCTTGCCTACATGGTGAAATTCGCTGAAACATTTCCCGATGAAACAATTTTGCACACGCTGTGTGCAAAATTGAGCTGGAGTCACTTTCGCCTGCTAGTCGGTATGGATGATAAACTCAAACGCGATTTCTACACTGAGATGTGCCGGATCGAAGGCTGGTCCACACGAACTATGGAGAAGAAAATCGATTCCATGCTCTATGAGCGTACCGCTCTGTCCCAGAAACCGGAAGAACTGGCCCGTATCGAACTCGACGCACTGCGAGAAACAGACAAACTTACCCCGGATCTGGTCTTCCGCGATCCCTATTTTCTTGATTTCTTGGGCCTGAAAGGTGCCTTTCAGGAAAAAGACTTGGAGGCCGCTATCCTGCGCGAGATGGAAGCCTTTATTTTGGAGCTGGGCGTTGGATTTGCCTTTCTCGAACGCCAGAAGCGCATCACCCTGGATGGTGACGATTTTTATCTCGACTTGCTCTTCTTCCATCGGCGTCTGCGCCGTCTGGTAGCTATCGAACTTAAACTGGGCGAATTCAAACCCGCGTTCAAGGGACAGATGGAGCTTTACCTGCGCTGGTTGGATAAATACGAGCGCCGCGAGGGCGAAGATGCGCCCCTGGGCATGATTCTCTGCGCCGGCAAGAAGCAGGAGCAGATCGAACTGCTGGAACTGGGACGCTCCGGCATCCACGTAGCCGAATACCTCACCGATTCACTGCCAAAAGAGGTGCTGCAAGAAAAACTCCACAAAGCCATCGCACTCGCCCGCAAGCGGCTGGAAAATCAGGTGGAAGAACGGATCGCCGAGAATGTGGCCAAATTGCTGGAGGGGAAGTGATGGCGATAAAAGCGACCCGGCAAAAAGAGCCCATGGGCACTGTCGCCAATGTAATATCTGGCTATGCTTTCAAGAGTGCTGAATTTTGTGAATCTGGTATCCCTGTAATCAAAATTAAAAATATCCAATTAGGCGAAGTCGATTGTACTGAGATGCAATGCGTTCCAGAGAAATATTTATCGATAGACTCGAAATATCATGTGCATAAAGGTGATATTTTAATATCTCTAACAGGTTCGCACATCAACCAACCCAATTCTGTAGTTGGTCGAGTTGCCCGATACAAAAAAGAGGCTCCAAGGGCATTGCTCAATCAGCGTGCGGGAAAAGTGATTATCAGGAGGCCAGAAGCATGTGATGCAGGTTTCCTATTTTATCAATTGTTCGATGAGAGTGTAAGGCGCGATATTGCTGCTTTTGCACATGGTGCCGCAAATCAGGCCAACGTTAGCCCAAGTCAGATTGAAAGTCTTAATATTCAACTTCCGCCCCTCCTTGTGCAGCGCAAAATCGCGGCAATACTCTCGGTCTACGACGACCTCATAGATAACAACCTGCGGCGGATCAAGATTTTGGAGGAGATGGCGCAAAACCTCTACCGCGAATGGTTCGTCAAGTTCCACTTTCCCGGCCACCAGCACGCCCGCTTCGTTGATTCCCCCCTCGGCCGCATTCCGGAGGGGTGGGAAGTAGCAACACTAGGCGCAGTATCGACCATAATTCCCGGTTATGCATTTAGAAGTAAAGATTGGACAGATGCTGGCATACCAGTTATTAAAATTAAAAATATCCGACTAGGCAACCTGATTGACACAGAACAGGTCGACCATGTCCCTGAAGGGATATTGTCCACAACACACAAAAAGTACTGGTTGTATAATGGTGATATCTTGATTGCCATGACTGGGGCCACCGCAGGGAAGATCGGGAAGTTAAGAAGTAAAGAACCTGTACTGCTAAATCAACGAGTGGCAAAGATTGACCCCAAGCATCCCTTTGAAGAATTTGTATGGTGCACAGTGAGCAGTCCTGGCGCTGACGAGAGGTTCTTTGCATTGGCTGATGGTGCAGCTCAGCCTAATATGAGTGGCAGTCAGATAGAGAATTTTCAGCTTTTAGTTCCGTCTTCCGACTTAGTGCAACAATTCAATGATTTTGTGTCTCCTTTTATAAAAGAGGTGGACAATATGATGTTGCGTAATCAAGCCCTCCGCCGCACCCGCGACCGGCTTCTGCCCAAGCTCATCTCCGGCGAGGTGGATGTGTCGGAATTGGACATCACCGTTCCCGAAGAGGTAGCCGCATGAAAGCCGCCGATCTCGACATCCTGCTCCAGGAGGGCGAAGGCGTCATGCTGGAGTACAAGGAGAGCCTGTCCTCTTCCTTTGCCCGTGAACTGGTGGGCTTTGCCAATACGGCAGGGGGCAAGATTCTACTGGGGGTGCGCGACGACGGCACCGTCAAGGGGATTGCCGATACCAACTCGCTGCGCGCCCGTATCCAGGACGTCACCCGTAACTGCGATCCGCCAGTCAAGATCCTGCTGCAACGGATCGGCGAGGTCATCGCGGTGACGGTCCGTGAAAGCGAATCAAAGCCGGTGCAGTGCAGCGACGGGTATTTCTGGCGGCAGGGCGCCGTCACCCAGAAGCTCAGCCGCGACGAGATCCGGGATCTCTTCCGCAGCGAGGGGACTATCCGTTTCGATACCTCGGTCTGTGCGAAGTTCCGCTATCCCCAGGACTTCGACCGGGAGAAGTACAATGCCTGGCTTCGGCTGAGTGGCATCACCGGCCGCCCCGGCACCGAGGACGTTCTGGTCAACATCGAGGCCGCTGAGCGGTCCGGCGCCAAACTCCTTTTCCGCAATGCCGGGGTGCTCTTCTTCGCCAAGGACGTGAGACATTTTTTCAACCAGGCGTACGTCACCTGTCTCCTGGCGAAGGGCACAGACAAGGTGCACATCCTGGACCGCAAGGATTTTGCCGGCGGCATCGTTGCGGATATCGAGGATAGCCTGCGCTTTATCGAACGCAATACCCGCACGGCCTATCGGATTGAAGGGCTGCGCCGGGAGGACGTCCCGGAATATCCGATGAAGGCCCTGCGTGAAGCCATCACCAATGCGGTCATGCATCGCGACTGGTTCATGGAGGGGGCCAATGTCTTCGTGGAGATCTATACCGACCGGATCGAGATCTCGAGCCCCGGCGGCCTGCCCAAGGGGATGAAGTTTTCCGACCTCGGCCGGAAGAGCATCCGCCGCAATGCCCTTCTTGCCGATATGCTCCACCGCATCACCTTCATCGAAAAGGCCGGGACGGGCATCAAGCGCATGCGTGAGGAGGCACGGGCACAGCATTGCCCGGCGCCGACCTTCGAGGAGAACGGCTTTTTCACCGCGATCTTCTATCCGAATCCGGAGGTGCGGGCGCAGGCTGGGGCCAAAGAGGCACCAAGTACCGCACGAGTCGGGACCAAGAAGGGACCAGGTCGGGATCAAGCTCTGGCCCATGAAGTGGAATCCACCCCTCAAGTACCCCACAAGCACCCCACAAGTGCCCCACAAGTTACCCCACAAGTAATGATCCTCCTGCGCACTGCCATGCGGGAAGCCAGTGCGGCGGATCTCCAATCGGCGCTACACCTCAAAGATCGTGTGCATTTCCTCAAAAATTATCTCGAACCTTCGCTTGACAAAGGGTTGATCGAACGGACCATCCCCGACAAACCCCGTAGTTCGAAGCAGCGGTACCGGACCACCGCTGCCGGTCGCACAGTCCTTGCGAACGCTGAAAAGGAGACTCCTTCATGACCCCTCCCTCCGGCTACACGGAAGACGCCCTGATCGAGCGACCGGCCATCGCCCTCTTGGCTGCACTGGGCTGGCAAACGGTCAACGCCTATCACGAGTTCGACCACGGCGCGAGCAGTCTGGGCCGGGAGACCAAGGACGAGGTGGTACTGAAATCCCGCCTGAGGGAAGCGCTCCTGAAGCTCAATCCCGAGGCCTCGCCGGAGGCCGTCCATCAGGCGATCGAGGAACTGACCCGAGACCGGTCCCGGATGAGCGCGGCGGCGGCCAATCGCGAGGTCTACCACCTCCTCAAGAACGGCGTGCGTGTTCTCCGGCCCGACCCCGAAGGCGACGGCGAGACCGTTGAGTTGGTGCGGGTGGTGGACTGGGACGACCCGGCCCAAAATGACTTCCTGCTCTGCTCGCAGTTCTGGGTCACGGGCGAGATGCACACCCGGCGGGCCGACCTTGTGGGCTTCGTCAACGGCTTGCCGCTCCTGTTCATCGAACTCAAGGCCGCCCACCGCCGCCTGGAGACCGCCTTCACCGGCAACCTGCGCGACTACAAGGACACCATTCCGCAGCTTTTCTGGCCCAACGCCCTGATCGTCCTTTCCAACGGCAGCCAGAGCCGGGTGGGCAGCATTACCGCCGGCTGGGAGCACTTCGCTGAATGGAAGAAGGTGGACAGCGAGGATGAGGCGGGCCGGGTGTCGCTGGAGACGATACTGCGCGGCGTCTGCGACCCGTCACGATTTCTGGATCTGGTGGAAAACTTCTGCCTCTTTCAGGAGGTCCCCGGCGGCTTGATCAAACTGACGGCCAAGAACCACCAGTATTTGGGCGTCAACAATGCGCTCACGGCCCTGGCCGATATCCGGCAGCGGGAAGGCAAACTGGGGGTGTTCTGGCACACCCAGGGCAGCGGCAAGAGCGTGGCGATGATGTTCTTCGCCCAGAAGGTGCTGCGCAAGCTGCCTGGCAACTGGACCTTCGTGGTCGTCACCGACCGGCAGGAACTGGACGGCCAGATCTACAAGCACTTCGCCTCCGCCGGAGTGGTCACTGAAAACCACGCCCAGGCGGAAAGCAGCAAGCACCTGCGGCAATTGCTCAGCGAGGATCACCGCTACGTCTTCACCCTGATCCACAAGTTCCGCACCGGGCAGGGCGAAACGCATCCGGTGCTCTCAGAACGGTCCGACATCATCGTCATCACCGACGAGGCGCACCGCAGCCAGTACGACACCCTGGCGCTCAACATGCGCACTGCCCTGCCCAACGCCGCCTTTCTGGCCTTTACCGGTACACCGCTGATCGCGGGCGAGGAGAAGACCCGGCAGGTCTTCGGCGATTACGTCAGCGTCTACGACTTCCAGCAGTCGGTGGCCGACGGCGCGACCGTCCCGCTCTATTACGAGAACCGCATCCCGGAGCTGCAACTGGTCAACGACAACCTGAACGAGGATATGGAACGCCTCCTGGAGGCGGCTGAGCTGGACGAGGAGCAGGAGAAGAAGCTGGAAAGGGAGTTCGCCCGTGAGTACCACCTGATCACCCGCGACGACCGGCTGGAGGCGGTGGCCAAGGACCTGGTGGCGCATTTCACAGGGCGGGGCTTCCAGGGTAAGGCCATGATGATCTGCATCGACAAGGCCACGGCTGTCCGCATGTACGACAAGGTCAAGAAGTATTGGAGCGAAAAGATTGCGACGTTGCAGGCGGAGGCGGCCGGGGCGGAGGGCGACGCCCGGCGGGAGATCGAAGCGCAGATCGTCCGGATGAAGGAAACCGACATGGCGGTGGTTGTCTCCCAGGGGCAAAACGAGATCGCCGAAATGAACGAAAAAGGGCTCGACATCCGCCCGCACCGCAAGCGCATGGTCGATGAGGATCTGGAGACAAAGTTCAAGAATCCCGACGACCCTTTCCGGCTGGTCTTTGTCTGCGCCATGTGGATGACCGGTTTCGATGTACCGAGCTGTTCGACCCTCTATCTCGACAAGCCGATGCGCAACCATACCCTGATGCAGACCATCGCCCGGGCCAACCGGGTCTATCCCGGCAAGGTAAGCGGTCTGATCGTGGACTATGCCGGGGTGTTCCGCAACCTGGAACGGGCGCTGGCCATCTATGGGGCTGGCGGGGGTGCGGGTGACGGTAGGAAGCCGGTGGAGGACAAGGCCGCATTGGTGGCAGCTCTGCGTCAGGCCTTGGCGGAGACCCTGGGGTTGTGCCAGAAGCACGGGGTAAACCTTGCGGCCATCCAGGCCGCTGAGGGATTTGCCCGCGTCGGCCTGCTCGATGACGCCGTGGAGGCGCTGGTCGCCTCCGAAGAGATCAAGCTCCGCTATCTCGATCTGACCAACACGGTTCTGCGGCTCTACAAGGCCGTGCTGCCCGACCCGGCGGCGCGGGAATTTGCCGCCGAGGTGTCGCCTCTCCAGGTCATCGCCGACAAAATCCGGGCGTTGACACGGCCGGCGGACATCTCCCAGGTCATGCAGCAGGTGGAAGGGCTCCTCGATCAGTCGATTGCCACCGAGGGCTACGTGATCCGCGAGCCAAGCTCACCCTTTGACGCCGATCATTGGCTAGATCTGAGCAAAATTGACTTCGAGAAGCTGGCCGAGAAGTTCAAGACGGGCCGCAGGCGTACTTTGAATGAGAAACTCAAAGGAACGGTCGCACAGAAGCTCATGGTCCTGGTGCGGCAGAACCGCACACGCATGGATTATCTGGAGCAATTCCAGGCCATGATCGACGCCTACAACGCGGGCAGCCTCAACGCCGAGGAATTATTTCAGCAACTGGTGGCCTTTGCCCAAAGCCTGAACGAGGAGGAGCAGCGGGGCGTTGGTGAACAATTGAGTGAAGAGGAGTTGGCCCTCTTCGACCTCCTGACCAAGCCGCAGATCGACATGAGCGACACGGACCGGGAGAAGGTCAAGGCCACCGCCAGGGAGTTACTGGCCACGCTGAAGGCGGGCAAGCTGGTGCTCGATTGGCGCAAACGGCAGCAGGCCCGGGCCGAGGTGCGCGTCACCATCGAAAAGCTCCTGGATAAGGGTTTGCCGAGGGCCTATACGCCGGAACTGTTTGAACAGAAAACAACGGCCATCTTCCAGCACGTTTATGATGCCTACTACGGCGCCGGCCGCAGCATTTATGCAGCGGCATGAGAGGATTTGTTAGCCTAAGGCTTTGGTCAGAAGCACCTTGATTGTCTTGTGTCTGAAGCTGGCTTCCAGCTTTTTTTAATTCACGAAGGGATATTCAAGCGTTTTTCAGCGCCTGCCGGTAATATTTTTCGATATATTCCTTGGCCATGCGGCGGGCACTGAAGGCGGGAGCGGTGCTTTTGATGGCGGCTTTCATAACCTCCACCCAGGCGCGGGGTACGCCTTTTTCATCGCGCTTATAATAAAGGGGCACAATTTCCTTTTCCAGAAGCCCATAAAGCGCGTCCGCGTCCGCGGCGTCGTCTTTGCCGGTAAAGGCCCAGCCGTTCTTGCCGTTAAATCCCTCCACCCACCAGCCGTCGAGAATGCTCAGGTGGGGAACGCCGTTTAACGACGCCTTCATGCCGCTGGTACCGCTTGCCTCCAGCGGCGGCAGCGGATTGTTGAGCCAGACATCGACACCGTGGACCAGGTATTGGGCAAGCATTTCATCATAATTTTCCACCAAAGCGATTTTTCCTCCCATCTGAGGGTCAATGGCCAGGCTGAAGACCTGCTGGATTATCCTCTTGCCCTCGTCATCGGAAGGATGGGCCTTGCCGGCAAAGATGAACTGGATGGGTCGCCAGCGATTTTTAAGGAGATTTTTCAGCCGCTCCAGGTCGTGAAAGATAAGCGCTGCCCTCTTATAACCCGTAAAACGCCGGGCAAAGCCGATCGTAAGCGCCATAGGATCGAGCAGCGCGCCGCCGGCGATGATATTGAGGGGATTGACATTGTTCTCGATCCATCTCCGGTGCATCTGCGCCCGGATGAAATTGAGCAGTTTTACCTTCAACCAGTGATGCAATTCCCAGAGTTCCCGAGCGGGAATATCGTCAACCAAGCCCCAGGCAGCCTCGTTGTCATGATCTGCAAGCCAATCCGGCCCGAGATATTTGTTGAAAAGCAGTTCCATCTTGGGCTCAATCCAGGTGGGCACGTGGATGCCGTTGGTAATTGAATCAATGGGAACATCCTTCTCGTCTTTTGCCTCCGGCCAGAGGACCTGCCACATTTTCCTGGCCACCTCGCCGTGTTTCCGGCTCACGCCGTTGCGATAGGCGGCCATGCGCAGGGCAAAGGCCGTCATATTGAAGCCGGCCTCGGGCTGCCCGGGGGTAATGCCGAGTTGGAGAAAGGCGTCGCGGTCGATCCCCAAGAGCGGATAATAACCGCCGAAATACTTATCCATGAGACTGAAAGGAAAGACGTCGTGCCCCGCCGGGACAGGGGTATGGGTGGTAAAAACCGTTGTGGCGCGCACCCGCTCCGCCGCTTCCGCAAAGCCCATTCCCTCGGCCACCCGTTCCCGGATCCGTTCCAAAACGACAAAGGCCGGATGTCCCTCATTCAGGTGCAATGCGGAGTGCTTGATTCCCAGCGCATTAAGCACCTCCTTGCCCCCGATGCCGAGGACGATCTCCTGCCTTAACCGCTGCTCGATGTCGCCGGCATAAAGATGGGATGTTATCCCCCGGTTCCAGGGATCGTTCATCTCGATGTCCGTATCCATCAAATAAAGGGGTATCTTGCCCACCATGACCTGCCGAACGGCCACATGGAGCGGTGGCTCGATAAAGGGCACCTTGACCACCAGCGGCGCACCCGTTTCGTTCAGCACCATGGTGATGGCCGCCAAGTTCTTGTCGAGCCGTTCATCCACACCATCCTGCCAACCGTCCACCCGGATTTTCTGACGGAGATATCCTTCGGGATAGATGAAGCCCACGGCGACCAACGGCACCCCCAGGTCGCTGCATTCCTTGAGGTGATCGCCCGCCAGAAAGCCGAGACCGCCGGCATAAAAAGGCAGGGAATGGTGAAGACCGTACTCGGCGGAAAAATAAGCGATGGGAAGAGGCTCCGGTTCAGTGGCGTCTTCATAAAAACAGCCCTTCTTAGCCGCGATCTCCCTGCGGAAGCGGGCGAGAACGGCATCCACATGGTGGCAATAATCCGGTTCCTGCGCTGCCGCTTCCAGGGTCCCCGGCGGCAGTTCTTTCAGCATCTTTACCGGATTGTGGCCGCTTTCTTTCCAGGCCACGCGGTCCAGCGTTTTAAAAACCATCCGGGCGGCCGGATGCCAGCTCCACCAAAGGTTGTAGGCCAGTTCTCCGAGCCCCGCGATCCTTTCCGGCATCACCGGCAGACCATTCTTGCTGTCTCCCATGGGATACTCCTTCTCTAGTGTTTACGATGGCTGTTCCCAATCTGCTATGGCCCCATAGGCCTCACGGGCGTCCCGGGCAGCTTCCATAGCTTTCAAAAAATACCGGTTCTGGAAGGCGCGGGCCGCCAGCGATAAAAGCTGCAACTGCATCTCCGGCTTCTCCAGGGGAGAAAGACTGAGGAAAACATACCGGATGGGCTTTTCCGTGGGGACATCGCTGACCCCTTTTCTGGTAAGGCCCAGCGCAACCAAAGGCCGGTCCAGTCCGGGAACCCGGGCATGGGGAAAGGCAACGCCTTCGTTATAGAAGGTGGAACCTTGCGCCTCCCTTTCCTGCACGGCGGCCAAAGCGGCACCCGCGTCGCAGCGGCCGCCCTCCCGGCAGGCGAGCCTTACGAGCCTTTGGAAGATTTCCGACCGGTCAACCGGCTTGTCCCAAACAGCAATGGCGGATTCATCCAAAAGGGAAGTCAGGAGCAATTTCTGCACTGGCGCGGCCACAGGTTGGAGCGCCTTAGTTTCCGATCCTTCCGGCGGCTCTGTCCCAACTACCGGCGCCGCTTTCGGAACCGTCGTTTCCGGCCGCGTCCGCGTATCCAGCACGACGATCGTCACCCCGCGGGCTTCGTCCATCAAGCATTCCGGGATACTCCGTTGGCCCATAAGCCGTTTCCAGAAGGGAATCGGCGCGGGCGATCCGGTCACGATATGGCCAACCTGGTATTCCCGGGCAAAGCGGAGGATCGTATGGGCGATGTCTTCGCCTTTGTAAGTAAAAACCATCGCCCCCAGTTCCTTGGCCAGGGTCAAAACCCCGGACAGCAGCCGCTGCGTGCGGCTGTCGATGACCGTGGCTTCCTCGGAAGGCGTCTGCACATAGACGACATACCAGTTGCGGTTCAGCTTCCCGGCCAGCCGCGAGGTATAACGGAGGAGCATCTCGCTGTTCGGCCCCCGGGAACTGAGGCAGACCATGATCTGGTCCGGGACGAGGGCGGCTTCTTCAGGCAGCATTTCGTGCCTTCGCAAATCAATCTGGGCCGCCATTTCCCGAAGCGTCAGTTCACGCAGGTTTTCCAGGTTAGGGGTCCGGAAAAAATTATCCAGGGAGGTCCCGATCCGCTCCCGGGGATAAACCTTGCCTTCCCGGAGGCGTTCCTGAAGATCCTCGGGAGTCAGGTCCACATTGACGATCTCGTCTGCTTCGGCCAGCACACTGTCGGGCAGACGCTCCCGCACCCTTACCCCGACAGCTTTTTCTACAACGTTGTAGAGGCTTTCCAGATGCTGGACGTTCATTGTGGTAATAACGTGGATGCCCACCGCCAGTAAATCCTGAACGTCTTCGTAGCGTTTGGCGTTTCTGCTTCCCGGCACATTGGAATGGGCCAATTCATCGACCAGGGCAACCTGCGGCTTACGACGCAGGATAGCATCCACATCCATCTCCTCGACGATGATACCGCGGTACTGCTGGAGAAATCTGGGGATCACCTCCAAGCCATCGATGAGTTTTGCCGTTTCCGCACGGCCATGGGTCTCCACCAGTCCCACAACCACATCGATGCCTTCCTGTTTGAGCCGGTGCGCCTCCTGGAGCATCTGGTAGGTCTTGCCGACGCCCGCCGCATAACCAAGGTAAACCTTCAACCGCCCCCGCTGGGAACGGCGGATCATACGCAGGAAGGCATCGGCACGGTCGTTGGTGGTCACAATATACCTCTTGAGCCATCAATGTTATCCACTATGGCTAAATACCTCTTACAGGCTTTGGCAAAGTAAACATAGCTGCAATAAAAGTGACAATCAATGGACCATATTCGCTAATAAGGTTTACGTTCCCCCAGATAAACGGTCCGCCCTTCTTAAGGTAAAGGTAAAGGTCGTCCCTTTTCCCTCCTCGCTTTCCACGTAAATACTTCCCCCATGGGCCTCCACGATCTCTTTGGCGATGGCAAGGCCCAAACCGGCGCCCGTCTCTGTTTTTTGATCGGGCACCCGGAAGAAATGTTCAAAGATCCGCTGTAGAAACTGATGGGGTATGCCGCTTCCCGTATCACTCACGGAAAAGCGGACCATGTTTTCTTCGGTCACTGCGGCGACGGTGATCGCGCCGCCCGGCGCCGTATAGCGGAGGGCATTGGACAGCAGGTTGGCAAAGACGTGGCCCATCTGGAGGGAATCGGCGCAGACCATGGGCAGATCATCGGGAAGTTCCGTCTTCAACTCGATACCGCTATCCTGGGCAGCCCGGCGAAAGGGTTCCAGGGCCTCCATGACCAGTGTATGGGGATAGGCATCTACACAGGCCATGGGGAGACGGCCCGATTCGATCTGGCTGATATCAAGCAAATTCGCCAGGATGCGATGCAGGCGTTCGCTTTCCTCTCTGGCTGTCATCAGCAGTTCGACCTGCTTTTCCGTCAGATCGCCCGCTTTTTCGTCCAGCAGCAGATGAATGGCCATGCGCAGCGACGTCAAGGGGGTTTTCAGTTGATGGGATACCGTAGAGATCAGGCCGCTTTTCATCTCTTCCAGGTGACGCTCTTGCGTAACGTCCTGCATGATGAACACCACCCCGGCCAGATTGCCGTCATGATCGGTGATAGACGTTGCCCCCGGTTGAAAGAATCGTTCCTCCATATTGATAAATTTCTGAAATATTTTCCCGTTTTTCCCCGATTCCCGTGTGGCGCCGTACTCCGCACGCTCCCGAAACAGTTCCTGAAACACTTTATCAGGAACATCTTGGATGGGAGTACCGGGATGAAGTAAAAAAACCTTATCGGCGGAATCCGTGGCGAATTCTATTTTGCCATCGGGATCGACAATCGCTACGGCATCGGGAAGATTACTGAAGGTCTCTTTTGTGGCCCGTTGCGTGAGCAGCAGCTTGGCCTGCGTGCGGCGGCGAGATTTACGCAGGCCGGCGACCATGTCATTGAAGGCCTCGGAGAGCCGGCCGATTTCATCGTTGGAGTCTTTTTGGACGACGAGGTCCAGGTTACCGTCGCGGATCTCTTCCGTATAACGAACCAGCCGGTCGATGGGGCGGAGGATCCACTTGCCGATAAAAAACATAAACAGGGAGGCGACAGCAATGCCGTAAAATAACAGAAGATAAAGCCGTTGCCGGGCCGATGCCGCCTGCCTTCTGGCCAGCTCGTTTACCACGTTCATATGCGCCTGGTTCATGCGCAGGATGTCATCCGCTGTTTGCTTGATCTGTTGAGACAGCGGCAGGAGTTCCCGAAAATAGCGAAGACGGACCGAACGGGCGGGCTTTTGCTTCTGCAGCTCACGAAAGATTGCCCTGTACTGCTTAAAAAGGGCTTCCAAAGCGGCGGCCTTTTCTCTTTCGCCGGGAATGGTGATATTGGAAAGTTCGATTTGAAGGGCCCGGGTAAAGGCCGGGTCATATTTATTCACCAAATCTCTTCCTTCCCGGCTGTATCCCAAAAAGATAAAGAGGATGGCGCTGTCCAGGCGTTCGATGGCTTCTTTCATCTCCTGGCAGGCAACGATGCTGCGATAGTTTTCCCGGAGGATGACATCGGTCGATTGCCCCAGGTCGCGGAACTGCACGACGCTCTGCCCGCCGACGATTAAAATAAGCAGTAGCAGCACCCCAAATCCCAAGGACAATTTTTGACGAAGTCCCAACATGTTTTATTTCCCGGATACGGACACGGCCTGCCGCGCCCCAGCGCATCCTCTCATCGTATTAGGCTAACAATAATCACCAGGGCGCCCAAGGTCAATCTGTACCAGACGAAAGGCAAAAAACTGCGGGTGCGGACATAGCGCAGCAAAAACCCGATGCTGGCAAAACCGGAAAGGCAGGAAACCAGCACCGCGAGCATAAAATTGAGGGTTATCTCAGCGGGGTTTGCCAGCAGATGGGGAAGCTTCATGACGGCGGCACCGAAAATTATCGGGGCTAACAGCAAAAAGGAAAACCTGGTGGCCCCCTCACGGGTCAGCCCCAGCCCCAAGCCCGCGGTCATGGTAATGCCCGAACGGGAAACCCCAGGGATGAGCGCCAATATCTGCGCGATGCCGATGATGATACTGGTTTTCATAGTGATGTCTTTTACTTCCACGTCTTTCCCGCCTTGCCGGTCCGTCCAGTAGAGAACCAGGCCGAAGGCGATCAGCATCCCGGCGGTCAAAAGCGGCGCCCGGAATGTTGTCTCCGCCCATTTTTCCAGCAGAAGACCGCCGATCGCACCCGGAATCGTGGCCAGAACCAGATACCAAAAGAGCCGGCCTTCCTGGCTGCGGGCCGCGGTAAATCCCGCGGCGATCAGCCGCAGCCAGTCTTTCCAGAAATAGGCAACGACGGCAAGCAGAGTACCCACATGCAGGGCGACATCAAAGGTAAGTCCCGGGTCGGGCCAGCCAAAAAGCCAGGGGGCCAATACCAAATGCCCAGAACTCGATATAGGTAGAAACTCCCCTAGCCCCTGGACCAATCCCAGGACAATTGCCTGCAGTATTGTCAACTCTCACCTCCCTTGTCGGTTAAGGGTGGAAAAATCATCTTGCCTCTCTCCTCCTCCCCTTTCACGCCTAATTTAGTTTCCAGTAAGCTTATCGCCTGCAAAATTACATAAGCCTCATCTCTTGTCTTTATGTCAAAGGGAATGCCAACGTTTTTTAGCAGATTCCTCATCCGCTCCGCAAGATAGCTAAGGCTGGTGGAAATATAGACCGGAAAATACCAAAAGTATCCCAAGGCCAACAGCATACTGAGGGACCCGATTATCGCCATGGAAGTAATGAACCCGGAGGTATCATGCCTCACCTGCTGATTTTTCCTTACTACGGCCTGCATGTTCAGGTCATAAATTCCATTGATAGATTGCTTTAGTTTATCGTACACAGGCAGAAGGTCATTTACATATAGGGTACTCCCGCCCCATCCCCTCTTTACCTGCAGACCGAGCCTTTTGTAGACTCCATAATCACGGTTAAGTGCCTCGACATATTCTTTTTCGTGTACCTCCGTTATATTATGATTTTCCGCTTTTAAGTTCTTTTCAAATATATCTCTTCCCGATTCAAAAAGTTTCAGGTAATGTTCGGACATTCTTCCCCCCTGGCTGGGATTATACATGCTACTGCCCAGGGCAGTTCTCATATCGTCAAGAGCGGCAAGCATATTCCGGGAATAAACGAGCGAGTAATAATTATCCTTCAGAACATTGTCGGATTCCTCACTCAATTTCTCAACGTAATAGGAGCAAAAAACCGCCAGCGTGAGAATAATCAGGAAGAGAAATCCTAAACCCCAGGTGATTTTTCTTTGTAGAGTCATGTTTCCTCCTCCTATCTGCTTGTGAAATAAAAAACAATACCACCAGATGCAATTGTTCGTAAGGTGCACAAACACCAGCCGAAAGGCGGCCCAATTTCCCAATCGTTTTGGCTAACGATTTAACGCTCTTCATTTTTTCTCCATTTCAATTGCCTAGGATGCATAGACTCACTATTTAGAGTCCAAGTCCAGATTCAGCATGAGCACGTTCACCCGCGGTTCGCCGAAGATTCCCAGATCACGGCCTTCCGTATGCGATGCAATCTTCTTCTGCAGCGCCTCTTCCCCGACGCCCCGGGACTTGGCGACACGTCCTGCCTGCAGCAGGGCATTCTGCAAACTGATATGGGGGTCCAGACCGCTGGCTGAAGCCGTTACGGCGTCCGCCGGAATTAATACCGCCGGCACCAGGTTATTTTCGGCACGGTAGGCGGCAACGCGCTCTTTGACCGCAATGATCAATTTCTGTGACGTCGGTCCCAGGTTGCTGCCGCCGGAATTGGCGGCGTCATACCCATTTCCCGCCGCCGAAGGACGGGGATGGAAGTAACTTGGCCCGGCAAACTGCTGGCCCAATAGGGATGAGCCGATAATCTGACCCTTTACCGAGACCAACGAACCATTGGCCTGCGAGCGAAACAGACCCTGGGCTACAGCCCAAACAAGGGCCGGATAGATTCCGCATAGCAGAACGGCCAAAAATATCGTCGCCAGCAAGGAAATGCGCAATTCGTTTATGATGTTTTTTATCATGGATCTTTCTCCTTATCTCCAGATGCCCATCAGCATATCGATCAATTTGATGCCTACAAAGGGGGCAACCAGACCGCCCAAACCATAAATAATCAAGTTGCGCCGCAAAAGCGAGGCGGCGCTCACCGGCCGGAATTTCACGCCCCGCAGGGCCAGTGGAATCAACAGGACAATGATGACGGCGTTAAAAATAACGGCAGAAAGTATGGCACTCTGCGGGGATCTCAGTCCCATAATATTTAAGGGGGCTATCTCCGGGAAGAGGCCAATCAACATGGCCGGGATGATGGCAAAATATTTCGCCACGTCATTGGCGATACTGAAGGTCGTGAGCGCCCCCCGCGTGATGAGCATCTGTTTGCCGATTTCCACGATTTCGATAAGTTTCGTGGGATTGGAATCCAAATCCACCATATTGCCGGCTTCCTTCGCCGCCTGGGTGCCCGTATTCATGGCCACGCCCACATCGGCCTGGGCCAGGGCCGGCGCATCATTCGTCCCGTCGCCTGTCATGGCCACCAGATGGCCGGCGGCCTGTTCCTTCCGGATCAGGGCCAGTTTGTCTTCCGGACGCGCCTCAGCCAGATAATCATCCATGCCGGCCTCTTTCGCAATGGCTTCCGCCGTGAGTTTGTTATCGCCCGTAATCATTACCGTCTTGATGCCCATGGCCCGGAAGCGGGTAAAGCGGTCTTTCAGCCCTCCCTTGACGATGTCTTTCAGATGGATCACGCCTAATACCCGGTCCTTTTCTGCAACTATCAATGCCGTTCCCCCGGAACGGGAAACAATGTCTACCGCTTCCGCCACCGGTTTGGAAAAATCCCCGCCGATAAACTTTTTCACGGCATCGGGGGCACCCTTGCGAATCTGCCGGCCGTCGATATCGATGCCGCTCATGCGGGTTTGGGCCGTAAAATTGATAAAATCGGCCTGGGGCATTTCGGCAATGGACCGGCCTCGCAGGCCGTACTGCTTGGCCAGGACAACGATGCTCCGCCCTTCCGGTGTTTCATCGGCCAGGGAGGCCAGTTGCGCGGCGTCGGCCAGCGCTTCCGGTGTCAAACCGGGGGCGGGGATGAATTCCGTGGCCTGGCGGTTGCCGAGGGTTATGGTCCCGGTTTTATCCAAGAGCAGTACGTCGATATCTCCGGCTGCCTCGACGGCCCGGCCGCTCATGGCCAGAACATTTTTTTGCACCAGCCGGTCAATGCCCGCAATCCCGATGGCGCTCAAGAGTCCGCCGATGGTGGTCGGAATCAGGCAGACGAGGAGTGCCGTGAGGACCGTAATGGAAAAGGAAATGCCCGAATAGAGGCCAAAGCATTTTAGCGTCAGGATGACGACCAGAAAAATGATCGTCAGGGCCGAAAGGAGAATGATCAGGGCAATTTCGTTCGGCGTTTTCTGGCGCTTGGCTCCCTCCACGAGGCTGATCATCCGGTCCATGAAGCTTTCTCCGGGATTGGCCGTCACCATTACCTTGATCTGATCGGACAAGACCCGGGTGCCGCCGGTGACGGCGCTGCGGTCGCCGCCGGATTCACGAATGACTGGTGCCGATTCCCCGGTAATGGCCGATTCGTCCACCGAGGCCACGCCTTCCAGGACTTCCCCGTCCGCCGGGATCAGTTCGCCTGCCGAGACCAGCACGACATCCCCCTTGCGCAACATCTCCGCGGGAACCTGTTCGGCGGCACCCGAGGCCAGGGTGCGATTGGCGATGGTATGGGTCCGCGTCTTGCGCAACGCATCGGCCTGGGCCTTGCCGCGTCCCTCCGCCATGGCCTCGGCGAAATTGGCAAAAAGCACCGTAAACCACAACCAGAGTGCCACCTGGAGGCCAAAGCCGATGGGCTCACTGGGCGCTTTGAAAAAAAGGCCGATAGTAGTGATCAGGGCGCCTACCTCGGTTACAAACATCACGGGATTTCCCATCATCGTGGCCGGGTTCAGTTTCTGAAAGGAAGCGCCCACGGCCTGGACGATGATATGTTGATCGAAGAGCGAAACTTTCTTAGCAGCCATAATTTTTCCTCATGTTTCTATGTATAATTTTAAGCTATGTTTCAAATTGTCCATTTTCAAATCCCCCCGGCCCCCCTTTTCTAAAGGGGGGATCATGATAATTCCCCTCTTTGGCAAAGAGGGGTGAGGGGAGATTTACAAATGGTTCCGTCTAAAATAGTTTTCCCGATCCCGTCATAATAAAATGCTCTACAATGGGTCCCAGGGCCAGGGCCGGGAAGAAGGTTAACGCCCCCACGATCACTACCGTTCCGACCAGCAGGATAACGAAGGTCAGGCCAGAAACGGGGAAACTGCCGGCGCTTTCCGGCACCAACTTTTTTTTGGCCAGGTTTCCCGCCAGGGCCAGGACGGGCACGATAAAGAGAAAACGGCCGCAGAGCATGGCGATCCCCAGGGTGGTATTCAGCCAGGGGGTATTGGCGGTTAAGCCGGCAAAAGCGCTTCCATTATTACCAACGGCGGATGAGTAGGCATAGAGGAGCTCCGAGAGACCATGGGGCCCCGTGTTGTTCAGTCCGGCAATGCCCCAGGGTCGGACGACCGACCAGGCCGCAAAGCCGAGGATGCTGAAACAGAGGACCAGCACGGCCAGGACGCTGACCTTGACATCATAGGCCTCGATTTTCTTCCCCAGATATTCCGGTGTCCGCCCCACCATCAGGCCGGCCAGGAAGACCGTCAGGACGACAAAAACCAGCATGCCGTAGAGACCGGCGCCCACCCCGCCGAAGACCACCTCGCCCAGTTCCATGTTGACCAGGGGAACGAGTCCCCCCAGGGGGGTGAAGGAGTCGTGCATGGAATTTACCGCTCCGCAGGAGGCGTCCGTAGTCACGGTGGCAAAAAGCGCGGAGTTGAAGATCCCGAAACGGACCTCCTTGTCCTCCATGTTGCCTCCGGCGCGCCCAATGCCCAGGGCCGCCAGATGGGGGTTGCCGGCTGACTCGGCCGACCAGCAGACCAGGACGCCGGCTAGAAAGAGCACGGCCATGGCCCCCCAGACCGCCCAGCCGTGCCGACGATTTTTGACCATCCGGCCGAGATAGTAGGTGAGGCCGCTGGGGATAAGAAAAATGGACAGCATCTGGAAAAAATTCGAAAGCGGCGTCGGATTTTCATAGGGATGGGCAGCATTGGCGTTCACGAAGCCGCCGCCGTTGGTCCCGAGCATCTTGATGGCCACCTGCGAGGCCATGGGGCCCTGGGCGATCGTCTGGATGTCAACTTTTTTATCTTCCATGACCGGTTTCCCCTGGGCATCCTTTAAAGTTTGACCGGCTGCATCCTTTTTCTCAACCTGCGTTGTGTATGGTTCGACCAATTTCGCCGTATCATAGGCCTTGAAATTCTGAATCATCCCCTGGGAGACCAGGAAGAGGGCATAGATGAGACAGATCGGCAAAAGCAGATAGAGATTCACGCGCACCAAATCTACCCAGAAATGGCCGATGGTCTTGGCGGTATGGCGGGCAATACCCCGCACCAGGGCGGCAGCAATGGCGATCCCCACGGCGGCGGAAACAAAATTATGGAATGCCAGCCCAACCATCTGGGAAAAATAGGACATCGTGGATTCCCCGCCGTAGCTTTGCCAATTGGTATTGGTGGTAAAACTGGCCGCCGTGTTGAAGGCCAGATCGGGGCTCACAGGACCGAACCCTTGCGGATTCAGCGGCAGCAGGTGCTGAGTGCGAAGAATCAGGTAGGTGAAAAGCATGCCAATAAGACTGAACATCAACATGGAAACAGTATATTGCTTCCAGTCCTGTTCCCGTTTTCGATCCACCTGGAAGAGGCGGTAAAACAGGATTTCCACCGGCTTCAGAAGGGGATCGAGAAAGGTGCGTCCGTCGCCGTCCAGAACGCGCAGCAGGTAAAGCCCCATCGGCTTGGTCAGGAGCAGGAGCAGACCGACAAAGGCTGCGAGTTGCAGCCATCCATACATGTCCATTTTATGATACCTCCGTTAACCGGGGCTAAAATAATTCCGGCCGAATGACGCTCGCCAAAAGATAGATGATCAAAACAACGCCGATGAGACCGACAATGATGTCCAGCATGGCTAAAACCTCCCACAGGCATCGGCAAACAGGATAGAGATGCCAAAGAATAAAATGGTGACAAGACAATAAACGATATCCGCTAACATAGTTTACGCTCCCTCAAATAAATTTAAATGATCTGCTCTTTTTAATGTGAAGGGAAAGATTGTTTCTTATCCCGGCACTTCTATAAAAGGTAATTTAGCAACTGTCATGCCAAAGAGTCATTATCGTAATTACTATAAATTGCAGGGTTATTTTTAAGAACGTGCCGTAATTGTATTGCAATATGCAAAGTCAGTCGTCTAAATGCTTTGCAGATTGCAAGATGTCCAAGGCCCCTGAACCTCAGTGTGGGTGACTCACACAAGGCCTTCCGACAAAGCGTGGCCTGTTGCGGCGGGCGGCCTCGTTTTCTAAATACCGTACTGCTTGCGGCGGCGCCAGAGCGTGGCCTGATCGATGCCGAGGATGTCCGCCGCTTCCTGAAGCGAGCGGGTTGTAGCAAGGAGGCGCCGGATGTGTTCTTCCTCGATCTTATCCAGGGAGACGGGATCACCGATTCTAACGGACGGGCTTTTGGACCGCGGGTTTTCTGGGAGATGTTCCATGCCGATGCGCTCGGTTTGACAGAGAATGGCGGCGCGTTCGATGGTATTTCTCAACTCCCGGATGTTGCCCGGCCAATGGTAGCTCTTCAACACCTGGAGGGCATCGTCGGTAAAGCCTACTAATCTCTTGTGACAATTTTTTCCGAAAAAACCGAGCAGCCCCTCCGCCAGGGCGGGAATATCATCGGACCGCTCTCGCAGAGGCGGGATTTCAATTTGGATTACATTGAGCCGGTAGTAAAGGTCTTCACGGAACCGGCCCTCCCGGACCGATTTCTCCAGATCGATATTGGTGGCGGCGATGATCCGCACATCGGCATGGCGGGTCGTATAATCACCGATGCGTTCGTATTCCTTCTCTTGCACGAATCTCAACAGCTTCGGCTGTAGAGAGACCGGCAGATCGCCGATTTCGTCGAGCAGCAGTGTCCCCCGGTCGCACATACTGACCCGTCCGGGGTTGTCGCGCAGGGCTCCCGTAAAGGCCCCTTTCACATGGCCGAACAATTCGCTTTCCAGGAGTTCCGGCGAGAGGGAGGGACAAGAGATCACGCTGAAGGGCAACAGTGCCCTTTGGCTCCAGCCATGGATGGCCTTTGCCAGCACACTTTTCCCCGTGCCGCTCTCCCCCCGCAGCAGGATCGTCGCCTCGGACGGGGCGGCCTGCCGCGCCAGGTTAACAGCCCGGTTCATGGCGGTGCTGCCGCTGGAAAGATCAAGATCGAAATGCGCCTGGCTGAGCTCTTCCCGCAAGGCACCGACTTTTTGCTCCAACGAGCGAATCGCGAAGGCCTTCCGGATTGCCAGCTTGACCTGGGCCGGCGTGAAGGGCTTGGCGATATAGTCCGTGGCTCCCCGTTTCATCGCTTCGACGACGGTTTCGATGGAGGCATAGGCGGTAATAACCACAATCTTCAGCCAGGGGGTAGCGGCCAGCAGGGCGGGAATCAGATCGAGTCCGTTGGCGGTGCCCAAGCGCAGATCAACAAAGGCGATATCAAAGGATTTCCCGGAAGCCTCGGACAAGGCATCATCGTAGTTGCTCACCGCCGTAACCCGATACCCTTCCCGTTCCAGGCAGATGGTCAGCAGCTTGCGGATATTCGCCTCATCATCGACGACGAGAAAATTGCCCTGCGCGGTTTCTTTCATCATAATGTTAAAATCATAGCACGATACCAATGAATTTCCCACCTGCCAAAATCGTGGTTAGAGGGCAGGAAAAAAGAGACCCCGATAGCAGTCCGGACGCGCCCAACAAAGGATTTGCAATTTCCGCGCCGATAGGATAGTGACGCCTGTGTTTAGTAAATTGGGGGAAAAGAGGAGCCAGGCATGAAAATTAAGTTTTTGGGAGCGGCGCGGACGGTTACGGGTTCCTGTTACATTATGGAAACCCAGGGACATCGTTTCGCCGTGGATTGCGGCATGCATCAGGGCAATGCGGAGATCGACAAGCGGAACTGGGACATGACCGCCTATGAACCGGCGACGCTCGAATTTTGCATCGTCACCCATGCCCATATCGATCACTCCGGCCTCTTGCCGCGCCTCGTAAAAAAAGGGTTCCAGGGTCCCATCTACACCACGCCTCCCACCAAAGAACTCCTGGAAATCCTGCTTTCCGACAGCGCCCATATCCAGGAGACGGAAGCCCAGTGGAAAAGCCGGAAGCAGGCCCGCCACGGGGATAAGAGCGGCGACCCGCTTTACACCCAGAAGGATGCGGAGATGACCTTCACCCATCTTCAGGCCGTGCCCTACGGCAAACCTTTCTCGCCCTTTGCCGGACTAAACTTAACCTTCCGGGATGCCGGCCATATCCTCGGCGCGTCCATGGTGGAAATGGTCGTGCAGGAAGAAGGCCGGGAGTCCAAGTTGATCTTCTCCGGGGATATCGGACGCCCCGCCCAGCTTTTGATGGAGGACGCCACGATTGAGCGGAAGGCCGATTTTCTCTTCATGGAATCCACCTATGGTGACCGGAATCATAAGAATGAAGACGACAGCCTTGAGGAATTGGCGCAAGCGATTGCTTACAGTTACAAGAATCGCGAGAAGGTGATCATCCCCGCCTTCGCCCTGGAGCGGACCCAGGAAATCATATACACCCTCTATCTGCTTTCCAAGCAGGGACGCCTGCCCGCCGACATGCCCGTTTTCGTAGACAGTCCGCTGGCCATCAAGGCCACGCACATCTTCCAACGTTTCAAGGAATATCTGGACAAAAAAACACAGGCCATCCTGAAGGAGGGCGATAATCCGCTCAATTTGGCCCAACTCCATTTCACCGAGACCACAAAGGAATCGATGGCGATTAATGAGCTGGGCGGGCCGGCGGTAGTGATTTCGGCCAGCGGCATGGCGGATGCCGGCCGGATCAAGCACCATCTGCGGCATAACCTCTGGCGTCCGGGGGCAAGCGTCGTCTTCGTGGGCTTCCAGGCCCAGGGGACCACGGGGCGAAAAATAATCGACGGCGCGGAAAAGGTCCGGATCTTCCAGGAAGAAATCGCCGTGAAGGCCAAGGTCTTTACCATCAATGGCTTCTCCGCCCATGCCGGTCAAAGCCAGTTGCTCGATTGGCTGGGCAACTTTCAGTCTCCCGACATGCAGGTCTTCCTGGTCCACGGCGAACAATCATCTCAAAAGCTCTTTGCCGAGAAGATCAAGGAACGCTTTCATTTCCAGGTTTTTATCCCTGACTACCTGGACGAGGTAACCTTGAAACCGGGCTACGAACTCGAAAGAGTCAAGCATCCGGAAGAGGCGCGCCCCCGCATCGATTGGGGCTATGTCCTGGCCGACCTGGAGGCCAAGCTGGCCCAGTTGCAGGCCCGCCGGCCGCAACTGGAAGCCAAGGCCTGGGTGGAACAGACGGATGTACGCGACAAGATAATGGAGCTTAACCGCAGCCTGATGGAGACGATCTCCGAAATCTAAGGTAAACGTATGGCGGAAGAAAAAAAGGTAAGGGCCCGGTTTGCCCCTTCGCCTACCGGTTATCTGCACATCGGCGGGGCCAGGACGGCCCTTTTTAACTGGCTTTATGCCCGGCATCATCAGGGGCAGTTTATCTTACGGATCGAGGACACGGATCAGGCGCGTTCCACCGAGGAATCGACGCGGGCCATCCTCGACGCCATGACCTGGCTCGGGATGAACTGGGACGAGGGTCCCTACTTTCAGGCCGAACGTGTGGAACTGCACCGGGAGATGGTGCAAAAGCTCATCCGGGAAGGCAAGGCCTACTACTGTGTCTGCACACCGGAAGAGCTGGAGGAAAAACGCCGGCGCGCCCTGGCGGAAGGCCGCAAGCCGAAATACGACCGGACATGCTGCGACCGGAACCTCAGCAAGGCGCCCCATGCGGTGGTCCGCTTCCGCTGTCCCGAGCGGGGGACCACGGTTGTCCCCGACCTGGTCAAGGGCACGGTGACCTTCAACAACGAGGAACTCGACGATCTGGTCATTGAAAGAGGCGATGGCTATCCCACCTATAATTTTGCGGTGGTCGTCGATGACGCCCTGATGGAGATCACCCACGTCATCCGCGGCGATGACCATCTGAACAACACGCCGCGCCAGATCCTCCTCTACGAGGCGCTGGGCTATCCCCTCCCCCAATTCGGGCACGTGCCCATGATCCTGGGCGCCGACAAGACCCGGCTTTCCAAGCGGCACGGCGCCACCTCCGTCATGGCCTACAAGGAAATGGGCTATCTCCCCGAGGCCCTGAATAATTACCTGGTTAGGCTCGGCTGGTCACACGGTGATCAGGAGATATTTTCGGCAGACGAACTCAGGCAACACTTCGACCTCGGGGCCGTGGGAAAATCCGCGGCCGTCTTCAACCCCGAAAAACTGCTCTGGCTGAACCAGCATTACCTGAAAACGTCCCCCCCCGAGCGGCTGGCCGGCGAACTTGTGCCTTTCTTGACAGAACTGGGGATCACCGCTCCGGAGCCGAAGTTTACCGTCCGGGTCGTGCAGGACCTGCAGAACCGGGCCAAGACCCTGGCAGAAATGGCGGCGGCGGCGGCCTTCTATTATCAGGAACAGGTCGCCTTCGAGGAGACGGCGGTCAAATCCCTGCCCCCCGAGGCCATCGCCCATCTGGAAGCCATCGCCGCCTCCCTCCCCGCCCTTCCGGAATACACGAAAGAAGGCATCGAGCTTCTCTTGCGGGACATTGCCGAAAGCAGGAACACCAAACTCAAGTTCATTGCCCAGTCCCTCCGGGTGGCCCTGACGGGCAAAACCGTCAGTCCCGGCCTCGATGAAGTAATGATCACCCTGGGGAAAGACAAGGTGATGGACCGGATCAAGCGGGCAATCTCTCATTTAAAGCATATCCTGTAAATCCCTCAGCTTCTTGACCGGGAGCGAAAAGATATTTTCGGCAAGAGGATAAGATTCTTCGCCGGGATAGACAACAAAACCCTGCTTACAAGCCAAATCTGCAAAGGCATTCCGGAAACCTTTTGAAAGCCCCGGGCTTAGAGAGTACTTGACCTCGACGGCGATGGGCTTATTTTTACGGTCCAGAAATAAGAGATCAAGCTCAGCACCGGCGCTTGTCCGGTAGAAAAAGAATTCCCCGGTCCCACTTAGTGTGCTAATTATCTGCTCGATGACAAATCCTTCCCAGGAACTGCCCAGCGACGGATGGCTCTGCAGCTCATCCAGTGACCTGAGCATCAACAGGGCGTGCAGCAAACCGGAGTCACGGATATAGACCTTCGGCGATTTTACCAGCCGTTTTTTAACGTTAGCGTAATAGGGCGGCAATTGCCTTGTTATAAAAGTCTCCGACAAAATATCGAGATATCTTCGGGTGGTAGGCGCCGAAATACCAAGGCTCTCGGCAATTTTGCTTGCATTCCATAATTGCCCATGTGAATGGGCGATCATGGTCCAGAACCGCCGGAGTTGCAGAGATGGAATCTGCAGCCCCAATTGGGGGATATCCATTTCCAGGTAAGTTTTGATGAAGGCTTCCCGACAGGCAAAACTCTGTTCATCGCTTCCGGCAAGAAAGCTGTCCGGATAACCGCCCCTCAGCCATAACTTCGGCAAGCTTTCCGAGCCGGTTTCCCGCAGGTTCAGTGCTGCCAGTTCGTGATAGACGATTCTTCCGGCCAGGCTTTCCGAGGCCCGCTTTATGAGGTCGGGAGATGCTGAGCCGAGGATGAGAAAGCGCCCCGCTTTCCTGTCCTTGTCAACCAGGGCGCGCAAAAGCGGGAACAGTTCGGGCATGCGTTGTATTTCATCAATTATGACGAGCTCACCGGAAAATTGGCGTAAATAGAGCTCCGGATCACGCAGTTTCTCACGATCGGAAGGCAATTCCAGATCGATATAGATCGCCCTTTTTCTTATGTGCTCCCTGATGGCCTTTGCCAGCGTTGTTTTGCCGACTTGACGCGACCCCACTATTCCTGTAATCGGAAATTCATCGAGAGACCGTTGTATAGACGCTTGCATTTCTCTGATTATCATACTTGCAATTTAAAATAGTTGCTTTCAATTTGCAAGGTAAAATACAAGTAACCTTCATTCCGCACCGGAAGAAGCAAATGAAATTGACATAATGTCCGCGAGACAGCAACAAGAAGTTGACAAGTAGATGACCCTTTGATAGCAACAGCCGTACTGAATGCGAGAGGCAACCATGTTCAATAAAGACGTGTTAAATTTAACAGAAGCCCTATTGAAAGATGAAAATTTCCGGATCTCTCCCGCGGAGGCCTGCCGTTTGGCGAACCTTCCCGAAGAGGAGACGCCCGACCTGCTCCTGGGCGCCAACAAGATCCGGCAGAAATTCAAGCAAAACAAGGTGGTAACCTGTTCCATCACGAATGCCAAGTCCGGCTTCTGTTCGGAAAATTGCGCCTTCTGCGCCCAGTCCTCCTATCACGAAACGGGGATCGAGCCCCACCCCCTGCTTAGCGAAGAGCGGCTCGTGGGAGACGCCCTGCAACTCTATGAGAAGGGCGCGACGGAATTCTCCATGGTTACCAGTGGATATATGTTGACCGACGAAGAGATGGGCCGGATCGGCCGGGCGGCGGGGATCATCAAGGAAAAAACGGGCCTCTTGCTCTGCTCCTCCCTGGGCGTCCTGACCCGGGAGCGGGCCTTCCAACTGAAGGCCAGCGGCCTTACCGCCTACCACCACAACCTTGAGACCGCACGGAGCTTTTTTGATCAGATCTGCACGACCCACGATTACGATGACGACGTGGAGACGGTGCGCCTGGCCAAGGCGGCGGGGCTCAAGGTATGCAGCGGCGGTATCCTGGGGCTCGGCGAGACATGGGAACAACGGGTGGAACTGGCCCTTACCCTGCGCGACCTCGACGTCGATTCGATCCCCATGAACTTCCTGAATCCCATCCCCGGCACAAAAATGGCGGCGCGGCCGCTGCTCTCGCCGCGGGAGGCGCTCAAATGTATCGCCCTTTTCCGCTTTATCAACCCCCGCAAGGACATTACCATCTGCGGCGGCCGGGAAGTGACGCTCCGGGACCAGCAATCCTGGATATTCCTGGCGGGCGCAAACGGCCTCCTGATCGGCAACTACCTGACCACACAGGGCCGAGACTGCCGGGCGGACATGGAGATGATCAACGATCTGGGCCTCGTCGCCGAGAAGGGGGTTTAGAAGACGGACACCAAGGCAACACGGAACCAGGCGCTGGCCCGCGACGACCATCAATACCTCTGGCATCCCTTTACCCAGATGCAGGATTATGTGCGGGAAGAACCGCTCATCATCGAGTCCGGCCGGGGCTGTCTCCTCACGGACATCGACGGCAAAGAATATCTCGACGGCGTTTCTTCCCTCTGGACCAACGTGCATGGGCACCGCAAGACGGAAATCGATCTGGCCATTAAGGAACAATTGGACCTGGTCGCCCATTCCACCATGCTCGGCCTCTCCAATGTCCCCGCCATCGAATGCGCGAAAAAGCTGGTGGAAATCGCGCCGAAGGGCTTGACCAGGGTTTTCTATTCCGACAGCGGCTCCACGGCGGTGGAAGTCGCCCTCAAGATGGCCTTCCAGTATCAGCAGCAGGCCCGTGAGGGAAATCCGGAGAAGATAAAGTTCATTACCCTGGCCAACGCCTATCACGGCGATACGATCGGAGCGGTCAGTCTGGGCGGTATTGACCTCTTTCACGCCACCTATCGGGCGCTGCTCTTTGCCTCCCTCAAGGCCGCCTCGCCCTACTGCTACCGTTGCCCCTTCGGAAAGACCTATCCCGGCTGCCGGCTGGCCTGCCTAATGCAGCTGGAAGAACTGATGGCGGCGCACCGCGACGAGGTAGCCGCGGTAGTGATCGAACCCCTGGTGCAGGGAGCGGCCGGAATTATCGTCCACCCGCCCGGTTATCTAAAAGGGGTGCGGGAACTTTGCACCAAACACGACGTCCTGATGATCGCGGACGAAGTGGCGGTCGGGTTCGGCCGGACGGGCCGGATGTTTGCCTGTGAACACGAAGGGGTGCGCCCCGATATCATGGCCCTGGCCAAGGGGCTTACCGGCGGCTATCTGCCCCTGGCAGCCACCCTGACCACGGAAAGGATCTATGAAGGTTTTCTTGGCCATTATGAGGAATTCAAGACCTTCTTCCACGGCCATACCTATACGGGCAATCCCCTGGCCTGCGCGGCCGCCATCGCCAACCTGGAAGTCTTTGCGGCCGAAGGGACGATCGCCAAACTGGCGGCAAAGAGCGAGGAGCTGCGGGAACGCCTGCAACCGTTGCAGCGATTGAAGCATGTGGGAGAGATAAGACAACGGGGATTGATGGCGGGTATCGAGCTGGTGGCCGACCGGGAAACCAGGGAAGATTTCCCGCCGGCGGCAAAGGTAGGACATCGCGTTATCCTGGCCGCAAGGAGCCGGGGCCTCATCATCCGCCCCCTGGGAAACATCATCGTGCTCATGCCCCCGCTCAGTATGACAGATGAAGAGATCGGCCGCCTCTGCAGTATCACTTACGAATCAATCCGGGAAGTAACGGAAGCATAGACAATCTCCGGTCGAATAATGGATATCTTTGCCGAAATAAAACAAATCCTGATCGCCATCCTCAACCTGGAAGATGAGGCGGTAACGCCGGAAAGCTACCTGCTGCGGGAATTGGGTGCCGAGTCCGTCGATCTCCTGGAATTGGCCGCCGCTCTCCAGGTCAGATTCAAGATCGAGGTCGACGAGGCGCTGCTCTTCCTGCCCGGCGTATGGGGGGGAGAGCCGCCCCGGGGAACCATCCCCCATCTGACGGACGAACGTTTAGGGGAGATCGCCGCGGATCCCTCCGGCGGTCCGGTCCTCAAGGTGAAAGACCTCGTGAGTTACGTGCAATGGAAGCTAAAGCAATGATGTTTTCCGAACGTTACTTGGAAAGGCTCCGGCGCCGGGAGGAGGCCGGTCTGCTCAGGAATCCGCCCTTAACCGACGGGCGGGAGGGGAAATATCTTCTCATGGATGGGCGCCGGGTGCTCAATTTCTCCAGTAACGACTATCTGGGGCTGGGGGTTTCACCGGCCTTGCGGCGGCAGGTAGCCGGGAATTTTCAGAAATTTGGGACCTCCTCTTCCGCCTCGCGGCTCGTCTCCGGCAATTCCTCCCTCATTGCCCGCGCGGAAGAGGCCTATGCACGCCACTTCGGCTACGAAGATGCCATCTTTTTCCCCAGCGGCTACCAGGCCAACCTAGGCCTCCTTTCCACCCTCTTCGAAAAAGGCGATGTGCTGTTCTTCGACAAACACCTTCATGCCAGCAGCATCAAGGGGATGACTTTAAGCGGCGCTTCTTTCCGGGGTTACAATCATAACGACCTGTCCCACCTGCGGAAGCGTCTGGCGGGGGAGGAGGCGGCGGCGCGGTCAGCCGTAGTCACGGAATCGCTTTTCAGTATGGACGGCGATCTGCTCGCTGTGGAAGAATTAGGCAAGCTCAAAGAAGAGTACGGTTTTTTCACCATCATCGACGAAGCCCATGCCTTCGGGGCACTGGGTGAACAGGGGCGCGGCATCGCCGGGCCCGTGGCGGATATCGCCGTAGGTACTTTCGGCAAGGCCCTGGGGCTCTTCGGCGCCTTTATACTATTGCCTCACGCCCTCAAGGAATACCTCTTCAACTTCTCCTCGCCCCTCATCTACAGCACCGCCCTGCCGGAGGCACACGCGGCTTCGGCACTCGATATCCTGGAGACCGTCGCCGCCGGGGAAGCGGCCAGGGCGTCCCTGCGGGAGATCAGTGCCCTCATGAAGGAAGCCCTGCTGGCCGAGGGCCTCCAGGCTCGAGGCGACGCCCATATCATCGCCTGGGAAATCGGCGCGGAGAAGCGTACGGTAAAGATGGCCCAGGAACTCCTCAAGCGCGGTATCTTCGCCCTGGCGGCCCGCTATCCAACGGTCCCCCGGGGCCGGGCGATGCTGCGTCTGGGAATGACCGCCCTGCACGCACCCGATGATGTAGGAGCATTTATCGCCGCCCTGCGGGACATCAGGAAAAGCGAGGGCGGAAATGATGGATAAGATCTATGTTGTCGGCACCGATACGGGTGTGGGGAAAACGGTGCTGTCCCTGCTTCTGATGCGGTTTTTCCTGGCGCGGGGCCTCAATCCCTTTTACCTGAAGCCCCTGCAGACGGGCTGCGCAGCGCCCGACGACCCCGAAAGCGATGCGGCCTTCATTTACCGCCACGTGCCTTCTTTAAGGGGCAAGGACCCGGCGGCCTCGGTCCTTTATTGCTTCCCGAATCCCAAGGCCCCTTTTTTTGCCGCCCGCGACGCCGGTAAGGAAATCGATCTTACCGGCCTCAAGACCTTCGTGACGGAAAAGAGCCGCCTCGCCTCCCCGCTGGTCGTGGAAGCGGCAGGCGGCCTGCTGGCGCCGGTCAGCCGGACAGCGCTGATGCTGGATACCATCGGAAACGACAGCGCCAGAGTGGTGCTGGCTGCCCGGGCCGGCCTGGGAACAATCAACCACACCCTCCTGTCCATCGAGGCCCTGCGCGCCCATAATCTGCAGCCAGCGGGGATTGTTTTTCTCGATAGTGCGGACACGGAGGCGGAAATGATCGCCGAGAATATGGAGGCGATAAAGATCTACTCCGGGATCAAGGTGGCCGGCGTCATCGGAAAGATAAGCGATTTCGACCATCCGCCGGAGGACTATTATCGACCTTTGGAATTTCTCCTCAGCAAATAGAGATGGCTCCAGATTCCGGTTCGGTCTCCCGCCACCCCAATATCCCCAAATATTCCTTGACATGCAAAAACAGCCTTCCTATAGTCCTGAAGCGTCAAAAACGCGCCGTATCAATCAATAATGGGGGGGATATTATGTTTCTTTTGGCAAAGAAAAATGTCGTTTTGGTTATGCTGGGGTTGCTCGCGCCCTCTGCCGCGCTGGCTGCCGAATCTTCACAATCCTGGGATCAAGTTGTTGCTGCCGCCAAGAAGGAAGGCGTGGTTTCGGTCATCGGACCGCAGGGAAATGAGACACGCGGAGCGCTGACCCTGCCTTTTCAGAAAAAATATCCTGAGATCAAGGTTGATTTGCAGAGTATCGTCGGTAACCAAGTAGCCCCCAAACTGCTGAATGAGCTTGCGGCCGGCCACAACAACACCGACGTGCTGATTGCCGGTACGACCACGGTGCTTGTTTCACTTCTCCCGGCAAAAGCGCTGGTTCCGATCAAACCCTGGCTGTCCGGTCCGAACATCCAGGACCAGAGCAAATGGCGCGGCGGGAAACTGACGTTTTCCGATAACGGGCAAACTTACAATCTAGTTTTCAGCCAGTACGTAAAGGCGCCGTTCTTTTATAACACGCAAATGATTTCGGGAGCTGATTTCAAATCCTGGAAAGACCTTCTCGACCCTAAATGGCAGGGGAAGATCGCACTCAAAGATCCAACCCGTGCCGGGGGGGGCCTGGGAATCGCGACACTGTGGTACACCAACAAAGATCTCGGTAAAGATTTCATGCGAAAATTTTTTGCTCTAAAAGATTTAGTGATCCCGGGAGACGACCGGCAAATGCTGGATTTCGCGGTGCGCGGCAAGTATCCCATTGCGATCGGGCCGGGTGACTTGCCGACCAACGAGTACATCGCCCGGGGCTTGCCGCTCAAGCATATCAGACCCGAAACCCTCAAGGAGGGCACATATATCACCACAGGCAACGGCAGCCTGGCGATTCCGCGCAACGCGCCCCATCCGAACGCTTTGCGCGTCTATGTGGATTTTCTCCTGTCACCGGAAGGACAACTCGCCTGGAGCAAGGCCTGCGGCTTCGCCAGCCTGCGCCGGGACATTTCCAAAGACCATGTCCAGGATTTTCTTGTGCCCAAGGAAGACATGCCGTACCCCGATCTCTCTTCCGAGAAGTATGACTCTATGCGAGAAGAGGTCGTGGGATTCCTCAAGACGATCATGCCGCGGCACTAAAACAGCCGGGACGTGTGTCATAAGTTAGATTGAAGCAGCTTCCTGGGCAGCATATTTTTCCTGCATACAGCCAAATACAAATGCCGTAGCAAGACCGGAAGAAGAACCGGCGGCATTGTAGCTGCCTTTATAAGTTTTTATTCCGGCGATCTCACATGGTTTGCCAAATGACCGGTTAACGATGGAGACAGGATCTCCGCCGTATTCAATTTTTATCAAGTTATTCCCTCATGACTGGTCAGCTCCAGTTTTTTCAATGTCAACAGCGACAGAAAATTTGGTTAACGCAAGTTCCCAGTTCATACGCTTCATTATTTCGTTAAAAGAGGCAAAGCTGTTTCCGGCTATTGTCGTGCTTCGTGGCAGCTTGAGTGCTAAGGGATTAACCGGACGATCTTTAATCCGTACCTCATAATGCAGGTGCGGACCGGTAGCAAGACCGGTTGCGCCTACGTAACCAATTATCTCGCCTTGCTTGACTTTTGTCCCGGTATGAATTTTGCGGCTGATTCTTGAAAGATGCCCATAATAAGTCCTATAGCCGTTAAAATGTTCTACGATAATTAGCTTTCCGTATTGTCCCCTAGGAGCTGCAAAGATTATTTTACCATTGCCGGTTGCCGAAACTGGAGTTCCCATAGCAGCTGCATAATCGAGACCATGATGAGGACGCAAAATTTTCAAAATCGGATGGTATCTGGAAGAGGTGAAATATGAACTGATACGCCGGAAGTTCAATGGTGCGTTAAGAAAAGCTTTTTTTAACGCCCTTCCCATCTCGTCATAGTATTCTGTTTTTCCATTCTGTGTAAAGGCATAGGCATAATAAGTCTTCTTGTTGTTTATAAACTCGGCAGCAAAGATTAGCCCGTATTTCTTTAACTTACCATCCCGGTAGAAGCCTTCAACGACAACTCTATATGAATCATCCTTTTGCAAATCCGTGTTGAAATCGATGTCACATTCGAAAATATCTGAGAGCTGTAGAGCTAGCAAAAAGTTTTGATGACCCTTGCCCATAGATGAAATAAGATTTTCTTTAATTGGTCCGCCGATGTGCAACAATCTCTTTGTATATTCAATCGGAACTTTTTCGGCAACATATCCCCTTTCTGTACGACAAACCTTCAATTTATAGTTATCATCTATATGGTAGGAGAAAGAATTAATTTCTTCATCGGCACAGACAATTTTATACCGATGGCCTGGGGACAGTTCTCTCCATCTGTAAACACTGGCGGAAGCTTCACGAATCTTATAAAATTCGCTGAGAGCGAGTTGTTTTTTCTTGAAAATTTCAAAAAGTGTTTCGCCTTTTTTTATCTTGCCGGTAATTTCGCTGAACTTTTGTTCCTGAACAGGGGATACTTTTTGCTTGCTTCTGGTCGAGTCGAAGCTGGGCAAGGCAAGTATCAAAGCAGCGATAGCCGTAATCACAAAGGCTGTTTTTCCAAAAAAAATGTGCATTACGCCTCCCATATACTATCAATTTTCGCTGTTTGGGCGGTTCTGACATGCTCTTAGCTTTCGATAGCAGGATTGTAATCAGGCGACTATCTCGCGAGCCGTTCATTATTACACTGGGATCAAGCCCTTTTGAATAGCGAACTTAACGAGATCGGGAAGGTTCTTGATTCCTAACTTTTTCATCAGACGGCTCCGATAGGTTTCAACAGTCTTCGGCGAGAGAAAGATCATATTGGCGATTTCTGCACTCGTTTTCCCTTCCACAACCAGTTGCATGATCTCCCGCTCCCGGGGACTTAGACATTCAAGAGGGGTACTGTCTAAACTGCCACCGGGATGATCCACAAAGTCCTCGATCAGGATATCCGAGATCTTTTGGCTCATGTACCGATGGCCGGCAAAAACAGCCCGGACGGCGTCGAGCAATTCCGTGCCTGTGGATTCTTTTAGCAGGTAGCCCTGCGCCCCGGCTTTGAGCGCTCGAGTTATGTGCACAGTCGTGGAGTGCATCGAGAGAATGATCACCCGCGTATCCGCTGATGATTTGCGAATCTGCATCGTGGCCTCGATACCGTTTAACTCGGACATGGCGATGTCCATGATGACAATATCAACGTTCAATTCCTTCGCTTTTCGAACCGCCTCTCTGCCATTCACCGCTTCTCCCAGAACTTTTATATCCTCATTTGTTTCCAAGAGAAGACGCAGACCATCCAATATCACACGATGGTCATCAACGATAAGGACCTTTATACTCAACGTCTCACCTCCAGCGCGACTTGTGTCCCTTGTCCAGCTTGAGACTTAACCGATAAATTACCTAAAACTTCCCTAGCCCTCTCTGTCATCGTTACCAATCCCCAACCTTTTCTTTCCGACGATTTACCCGTATTCGCCGTGTCGAAGCCAATGCCGTTATCATGGATGAGCAACCGCGTTAACGCAGTAAATTATAACGTTAAGTTGACTCGTTTCCCTTTTCTCATAAAGAAAAACCAATGTTTTTCAGAAAATATATCGATAATGTTCTTGAGCCACCGATGATACCACCGGACCTCATCTATCTCTTCACCATCTAAGTTTAAGAATCTATGATACCACTGGATTCTCTTCAGTTCCCCGCTTGGATAATAAATGCAAAACAGTTTTCGTTTTGGCTCACCAACAATTAAACGGATTTCTTTATTGACCAATTTTGCCAGAGCAATCCACCCATCTTCATCTTGTGTTCGGCAGAGACCCAAATCATTATAATTAGCTGCCATAGCTTGAACCCAGCGGTTATCTCTGATCAAAGTGTAAAACTCATGCGGTCTTACCACAAAAATTTGCGACAATGCAAATAAATGCAGCTCCATAGTTTCAAAAACCTCCGCTGCAGTGACACTGTCTGCTCGCATCGCTAAACGATTAGTGGCTATCCGGCAATACTTGAGTGAGAAATCACTGCTGAAAAAATACCATACCTTGCTTTCCGCAACCCTGTGAGCGCTGCTTTTTTCGTTCTTTTCTTTATCCACGATTTCTCTCCTTTCGCTTTTCAGGCAAACTAAGTTTTATCCACTGGAAACAATATTAATATGACCATATTGCCCTCCTTGTCTGGTAACGAAAAAACCCCGGAGGGATTTCCCCCGGGGCCTTTTGTTAAGTTTCTCTAGCCGGGGTGCATTTCGATCCCTTGCCGGTACAAAACATGTCCCCGTAGATTTTCACCCTCCCGGTTTAGAGGGTGAGGGTAAGCCAATGTGTCAGTTGATAGACGTTCTTCACATCCTCTCCGGCCGGATTGAGGGCCGGGGTGGCTTTGAAGTAATCGCCCGTAAAGAGATAGCTCACGCCGACATTGTAGCTCAGGTTGTCGTAGATCTTATATTGCGCGTGCAGGTCGATTTCCGTACCCAGCTTGTCGCTGCTGCTTAGCTTGTCATCTAGCCGCGCGACTGCGGCGAACCAGAGATTGCCGTCAAAACTGAGTCTTTTGCTCGCAGTGTAGCCGGCCTTGAGTGAGTACAGGATCATGTTGTCATAAATCCCGCCACCAGCGCCACCACCAGCCAGCGCTGCTCCCCCAAGAGGACTTGCTTTATCAGGTACCTTCCCCCTGGGCGGTGTATAGAGGTGGATCGGATCGCTTATGGTGCCGACCAGGATGGTGGGGGCGTGTATGGCAGCCCAACATTGCGAATTATCCCTGGCATAGCCAAAGACGCTCAACACATTGCCGGTGATGTCCTGGCCATTGGCATCCGTTGAGTTGGGGTCGTTGCCGGAGGTATATATGAAGCTGGCGCCGACCCAGGCCGGTCCCATGTTATACTTGGCCTGCAGGTAACCGCCCGAGGCCTTGATGTTTCGATCCTTACGAGTAGCGGTGCTCGTGTCAAACTCTTTTTTGCCCATCATGTAATAGGCTTCGCCCTCGAGATCCAGTGGTCCCATCTGGGCTTTGAAATAGGGATCGAACATATAGTTCGTAACAAGGAAGCTGCTTGCCGCGGTCGTTCTCTTGTCGGCGTTGCGGAAGTAGGCCACCAACATGCCCGATTCCCAGCCCTTCCCCTTGTAGGTCGCGGTTACGTCATAGAAGTCTTTATCGACATCCTGCTGTCCCAAGAGCGGCTCCCGCGGTACCCCATCTGGACTCATGTCACCTTTTTGCTTTTTGATGGCCTCGGCGGTGACGGTCCATTTGCCGAACTTCTGTTCCCAGTCGATGCCGCCTCCCGTTCCGGCGCTGTTAAGGAAAAATGTGCCAAACCCAAAGGGCTTGCTTGACTTCTGGCCGACTTTAAAAGTGCCGATGCCGGTCCAGAAGGTCATATATATCTGCTCAATGGAGATGTTCTGCGTATTGAACCTCTTCATATCCGTTGCCTTGGCGCCCGGGGTAATACCCGTACCATCAACAGTGGTTGCATTCAGGGGATTTGTCGTATCCTGGTCCAACCCCCACAGATTTTCCAAAATGTCCGCCCGCATGGTCAAACTGAGGCCATCGACGACCATCATCCGCGTGAACAAACGGAACTCCTGGGTGATGGACGACCAGGAATCGCGGCCGGCACCTTTGTCCTGGTCCAAAAGCGAGGGGTTGTTGTAATACTGGCCCCTCACAAAATACGTACCCGTGAAATTGGGCGTCACGGCGAAAGCGGACATGCTTAAGGCCATAACGAACCCGATAGATAGTAATACTACCAAAAATCTCTTCATTCTTTCCTCCTCTTGTTGATAAGTGATTGCGTTTGAACCGTCTCATCTAATGGCCGGGAAAAAGATTGAGCCCTTCATTCACTACTAGCCCGTAGACGGTTCCAACCCCTTTTCCCGGCCATTTTTCAATCCGGTTTTATACTCTGGCGTGTCGATATTCTATCTTCCCGCCGGAAGGCCACTGTACCTTCCTGTTTCAAGCCGGTCGTAAAACAACCAGCAGTGCAGCAAGTTTCTTTGCTGCAGGACACCCCTTCCTATTTCAGCCGGCCTCACCCCCTCCTGTGTTTATTGCGGCGAGAGATGTCTTAACTTGCCCCAAACACCAATGCGCATTACAATGCCAACCTCATCATCGCTAATTAACATTGCTTTTAGCTGCCGCCTCTCCGCCTTATTTTGGGAGCATCTATAACGCTTACTGAGCTGGTTTGTCTGCCGGGTGAGTTTGTTACTTTCTGTGGGCTGAGTTTGTTACTTTATGAGGGGATATATGATGCTTGGCTTGGGAGGATGTTGGAGTGATACTGGAATAAAGGGTACATTCGGCGGGAAAGCATTCTACGTCCGCACTGCCGATTTCCGCGCCCGCTTCCACGTTCAGCGACCGCGTTTTTTCATGGAAATGACCTGTTTCCGATGCCAAAATATACCTTGACACGCAAAAACAGCCCCCCTATAGTCCTGACCATCGAAAGCAATGCCTTTCAATACTTGTAATGTAAGAGCCACTGAGGAGGTGAAAGCTCATGACTGAAGATGTAGTCATAGGGAACATTGATGTCTTGGTGATCGGCGGTGGACTGGCGGGCACCTTTGCTGCGATCAAGGCAAAGGAAGCGGGTGCAGCAAACGTAGTCCAGGTGGACAAGGCCTCAGTAGGGAGAAGCGGGTGCAGTGCTTTTGGCGCCGGCGTGATGCGCACCTTCTTCCCCCGGGAGGATGACCGGGAAAAGACTGTCCGGGAGTGCGTGCTGAGGACCCATTTCCTGTGCGACCAGGAACGACTGGGGCAGCACCTTGACGATTGCTACGACCGGATCAAGGAAATGGATGCCTTTGGTGTGGAATTCGAGAAGACGCCAGATGGCAGTTTTGAGCGCATCCTGGCTAGAGGAACCAGCCGCCGGGTGATGTTTAAGGGCGGCTATAAGATGATGGAGGCCATGAGAAAGGCGGCCATTAAAAAAGGTGTGAAGATTGTTGACCGGGTCATGGTCGTTGACCTGCTAACGGATAACAGTAGGGCCGCCGGCGCTATCGGCTTCAGCACCGAAAACGGCCAGGCCTATGAGTTTATAGCCCGGAGCGTTGTTCTGGCCGCCGGTGGCGGCTGGATGAAGGGACGCCGCCCCGGCCACCGTAATATCACCGGAGATAGCATGGCCACTGCCTACAGGGCGGGTGTTACCCTGGCAGGCCTGGACAGCGCGGGGGCGAATACCGGTCCGGCAATCTACGATATCGGCCCGGGGAACAACATGTACATGGGTGCAGGCGCCATCCTGGTCAACTCCGATGGGAAAAGGTTTGCCGAGATATATGACGAGGCCCTTAAAGAAAAGACAGAACTAGGCATCCTGAATGTCGCCTGTGCCATAGAGGCCAGGCGGGGGAAAACGCCCTTATACCTGGATATGACGCATATCGAACCGGAGAAGGTCCAGCGCATGAAGCGGGTGATCCCCCTGCCCATGATGATGTACGAGCGGGCCGGTGTAGTGGTGGGGGATAAGTTCGTCAAGCGGATCGAGTGGGTAATTGAAGGACCTCATTGCAACGGCGGGTTGTTGCTCAACAACAGGTATGAGACCACCCTGCCAGGCCTTTTCACCTGTGGGGATGCCATGCCCAATGTTGGTCCCGAGGGTCAGATCGCTCTTCCCGGGGCGATGACCTCCGGGGCGCGGGCCGGCAAGTATGCCGCCGAATATGCCGGAGAAGTCGCGCCGCCGAAGATAAGCAGTGAGCAAGACGGCGCGTTGAGGGAACGCATGTTCGCTCCGATGAAGAGAAAGGACGGCATCGAACCCGACCAGGTATTGTTGTCGCTTCAGGAGGCCATCGTGCCCTATGATGTCCTGATCCTGAGGCATGAGAAGCGGCTTTCTAAGGCTTTGCAGGAGGTGGAGAGTATCTGGAGCGACCAGGTGCCCCTGTTGTACGCCTACGACCCACATTACCTGCGGATGGCGCATGAGGCAAGCAACATCGTGCTGGTGGCCCGGATGATGCTAAAAAGCGCTTTATACCGGCAAGAGTCGCGGGTGTGCTTGAGAGAGGATTATCCCTATTTAGACAATGCCGGCTGGGTGAAGCTGGTAACGCTGAAGAGAGAGGGAGAGCGGATGAGTCTCGGCGAAGCCCCGGTATCCCTTGAACGTTCCAAGCTTAAACCCCAGCCGGAGAAGCTGCTTCATCCCCTGTGGCAGTCGGCGGAAAAGCAGGGCATAATACGCATCGAGGAAGGGAGTGTAAAATGGGTGTAAGAAAGATAGATGTCTCCGCCTGTATCGGCTGCGGCACCTGTGTCGAGTACTGCCCGATGGATGTCTTGAAGATGGATGGACAGAGCCAGAAGGCGTTTATCAAGTATCTTGGGGACTGCCAGGACTGCTTCCTCTGTGAGCGCGTCTGCCCGAATAGCGCCATCCGGTGCATCCCGGTCTACGAGAAACGGATACCCTTGCCCTGGTGAAATTGATATTGGAAAATCGATGTTTCCGGTTAGTATTGCTGGATAACAGTTAGCTATTTTTCGCCAACTCGTCCCGAATGGCCACGCCGATTTTTTCCATTATATAGGGCTTCTTGACATAGGCTCCGGCTCCCAGTTTAAGGGCCTCCCTGACTCGATCGGTTTCCGAAAAACCACTGACTAAGATAGCCTTCTGATTCGGGTTGATTTTGAGCACCTCTTGGAATGTCTCTAACCCATCAATCCCCGGCGCCATGATCATATCGATCACAAGTATATCCGCCTTATTAGTTTTTAGATATTCCACAGCCTCCTCTCCGCTGGAAACCGTATGAACGTCATATCCTAACCGCACGAGCAAGCTGGAGGCAACATCCCTCTGCTCGGCAATGTCATCTACCACCAGAACCGCTTCCCCCTGGCCCATGTACTGTTCTATCATCTCTTTCTGTTGCGGTGCAATCAATACCTCCCGCGTGATCGGGAAGTAAAGCGTAAAGGTTGTTCCCTTTCCGACTTCAGTTTGTACATCGATATACCCCTTGTGGTCCTTTATCGTTCCCCACACAATTGCCAACCCCAACCCGGTTCCACTCCTGCCCATGGTCTTTTTTGTAAAAAAAGGCTCAAACATCTTGTCTCTGTCCTCTGCGGAAATGCCGGTTCCCGTGTCGGAAACTATGAGTACTACATAATCACCCTCCTCGACCTCGTCATACCCTCTGAGCGGTTTATCAAGATAACGGTTCTCAGTTCTGATATTTACCTCACCTTCACCATAAATCGCTTCTACAGCGTTGGAAACCAGGTTCAACAAGGTTTTTTCCAGATGGACGGGAGAACCTTTAATGTTCAGCAGGTTAGCATCACAATCCGTCTTGAAAGTTACGCGTGGATGATAGTCTTTGATTCCTTCAAATACGGGGGTTTTAAGAAAGCCAGAAATGATGCTGTTCAGGTTGATCACATCTGATACCGTCACTCCCCGTCTTGCCAGTGTCAGAAGGTCCTGAATAATTGCCGCTCCTTTCTCCGTCGATTGGAGAATTTTCTCGACGTGGCCTCTGGACCGAGCTCCGTCAGGTATCTCCATCAGCAAAAGTTCTGAGTAGCCGGAAAGAATCCCCAAAATATTATTAAGATCATGAGCAACGCCGCCGGCCAGTTGTCCGAGGGCTTCCATCTTTTCTGCACGGTGCAAACGTTCTTTTAATGCCTGCTGATCCAGCTCCGACAATTTATGTTTCGCTATCTCCCAAGCTACATCGGCTATATAAGAAACAATCTTTTCGTCTCTTTCATTATAATCGCTGGGTTTATTACCAACCCCAATGATGGCCACAATACGGCCGGATCGCATGATAGGCACGACCATTTCCCGAAAAACCTCGGCGTGTCCCGGGGGAAACCCCTTACGGTGGGGAAGTGAAAGGTAGTCGTTATGTATTACAGACCTTCTTTGGTGGACACAGTCAACCCAGACGCCCGCCTGGTCAATATCGTAGTGACTGCCCTTTCCTTCCGCTTTGCAAAACTCCTTAGCTGTTCTTGTAGACCATGCTTGCAACGAAAGAGTTTTTTGATCCTCTTCAACGAAGTGGTAAAAACCAATAGGGCTGTTAACCAACTCGCCCACCTTATCTAAAGTCTTCACAAGCAATTCTTCAAGGGGATGTGACGCCGCAAAATTGAGCAATTCCAAGCGGGCATTGACAATTTCTTCCGCTTGCTTGCGTTCCGTAATATCAAGCAATACAGACAACAATAAATGCCGGTCTTTCAGAAAAACCATATCTCCGCTATATAGACAAGAGATCGTTTTCCCCGCCTTTGTAATGACATGAATTTCAAAACCGCTTACGCGTTGGCCCTGCTTGATCCGCGCAATGTACTGTTCACGGTCTTCAGCTCTTATTAATCCTAAATCTAAGACGGTCTTGCCGACAATTTCTTCTCGCGTAAATCCAGTTGCGGCAATGAACTGATCATTGACGTCTAAAAAACGACCATCTTCGATAGTGCTGAAGACCATCATCAAGGGAGCACTCCTGAAGGCAAGGGCGAATTTTTCTTCTGATATTTTTAGGGCTTCCTCAGCCTTGTTTCCTTCTTCTGAACGCCGGAGCAAGGAAAGCGTCATTTGATTGAAGCTATGACTCAAGCGGGCCACTTCGTCGTTGCCGGGGAATGTGTTTGGGACTTCGTAATTCCCGTTAATGATATTTTGCGTTGCCGTTTCAAGGATCATTAGCCGTTTGGTTAATACCCTGCCAATTAACAGGCCGATGAAGGCACTAACCGTGATTCCCAGTAGTACATAGATCAAACCGATATTCCTGATGTGCCGGTAATCGCTTATCAATGATGCATCGGTAAGTTTAATGAAGATCCCACCCAGTTTGCCGGATTTATTGGAAAGAGTTTCATCCAGCACCAAATGGTCGGACTTGTTTTTGAAAAATGATGCTGTTTTTCCCACTTCAGACCTGTCCGTACTGACCACTATCCGATTTCGCCAATCATAAATGCGCACGAGAACAATTTGTTTGTCCTCGGTCAACTTGCTAATATAGTGTTGAAGGTTATCATATTCACCCTGAAGCAGGGCAATACGTGAAATTTCTCCAATCGTGGAGAAAAGGACTTTCTTCTTGATTTCAATCTGTTTTTCAATAGAAGTAAGTGACAGGGCGAGGGTCAACCAAAACACCCCTCCGATCAGCAGCAGCTGTAACAGAAAAATGGCAATGGCAATCCGGTATTTGAGGGAGATGACATTCACCGCATTTCCTTGAGCACATTGAGATATCGGCGCATTATGTCGTACTCCGATCCTTTGACCGTTCGGAAGTATCGTCCGGGGTTGCTTTTGTCATCGACAAACAATTTCTTTAGACCCGGGTTTTTTCGGGATATATCGGTCGAAGTGAGAGTTTTAGCTATAATGGCCCTCTCGTTCTTCGGCACCTTCTTATTAACGACAAACAGATTGGGGGGAACTTTCGGAGATTCCATGATAATGCGAAACTTGACATGTGCCTGCTCTTGATATGTCCTAACCACGGCGGGTCCTGAAGCACAAACATCGATATTGCCGATCTGGAGCTGTTGAAAACATGATTCCTGGTTGGATAAGGGTTTTAAAATCACATCCCGGTCCGGTTTGAGACCTGCCTTTCGCAGAGCAATCTTTGCAAGGTTGTATACGGCACCCTCAGAGGGAGGGGAGCCAATTGTTTTACCCCGCAGGTCTGCCGGTTTGTGCAAGGGGCTACCCTCCGGAACCACAAACACGGCAAAAAGCTCTTCAAAACGAGTGACAACGGGAAGATAACCAGCTTGCGTGGCAAACAGCACGTAATCAAAGGGTTGTATATACGCGATATCGTATTCTTTATGCTTTAAATGTTCAGCAAAATCTCGCATCGACGATGCAGTTATTAAGCGAACTTCTCTCCCAAGGGATTGCCCAATTTCCGCAGCCAAGGGAGAAAAAACATCCTCGATTACCGTGGCAGGAAGATATGGGAAAATGCCCATGGTATAAGCTGTTTTTTGTGCGTCCTGATTGGAAAGAGATGTTCCTGCCTGAACAGTGGGCAAGGCAAACACTTCCGGTACACACAATAAAGATCCTGCCAATATACAGCAAAGAATAATAAAGCTTTTCCGAAAATGGTTACTTGAGACAATGTCCTTGATAAATATCATGATGGCGATACCTGCAATAGCAGACAAGAAAACGCACAAAGTCTTTCCGAATGCTTACTTCGACAAACTGTGACCGGTATCATTCATGGACCGGCACCACGCTTTTAACATGTTTCAGGAAGGGTCGTCTACGGAACCTTAGGCACGGTGGTGTGGCAGGAGGCGTAGGCAACCCCGCCTCCTACCCGATTCGGCGTTGATGTCGCCTAGGCCGGAAGCTTGAACACCTTTAGGGCGTTATCGCGCAGCACTTTCCGTTTAGTCTCGTCAGATATCGGCAGGTTCAGGAACTCCTGCTTCCACTTGATCATGCCGTAAAAGTGGGAACCGGCCATGACCTTGTCGCGTCCCCTGGGGCTGTTTATGAACTCGATAGTGGCTGGCTTCAAGCCGGAGGGCATGTAGGCGTTCAACATACCGTAGACGTTTACGTGTCTCCAAAGCATGGAGAACCACTCATCGACCCAGGGCCAGCCGGTGTGCGTGAGAATTATGGTCAGCGTTGGGAACTCTATGGCCACGTTGTCGGTCGCCATCGGATGTCCTTGCTCGCTGGTGAGGGCTTCGGCAGACTGGCCTGTCTGGAGGCCAACGGGTATGTCCAACTCCAAGCACTTGGCATACAGTGGATAGCATCTCCTGTCGTCAGGGCGCATGCCAAACGACATGGGGTGAAACCAGACGTATTTGAAGCCGTGGTTCTTTACCAGATCGTCGATTTCGTCCAGGCTCTCCTTGATGCGGAAGGGATTGTAGCTGGCGCCGCCGATGATCTTCCCTTTACCCCTGTTGACGATATCGACCACAATCTCGGGCTTGTAGCCGTACCACAAGGTGTGGTCGTGCTGCGACCAGGCCTTGGCCACAAGTGCGAAACCATACTGAATGGCGCCTTCCTCCATCTCGGCCAATACTTCCTCGACCGAATTCTTACAGACAGAGGCGATAGCCCGCCATTCTTCGCCTGGTGGGAAGCCCTTCTTCTTGGCGAATGCCGCAAAAGTTGTGAGGGTCATGGCGCGTGGTTCGGTGAACTGGTACATATCCTTGGCCAGTTCGCCATTGAAATAATGATATAGCAGGCTACAGTCGATTGATTGAACATCTTTTAGTTCCATGGCAAATTCCCCTTTCAGAGTGTGTTCATGAAGATCGATAGTTATTATTGAATGCTAAGGCTTTGCTTCCAAGCCTGGAAAGTATAGTAGGGCCATTTTTGCATGTCAAGAGATATCCGCATGATGATGAATACTGGTAGAAAAGTTGCGTAGCGGTGGGGATTCGGAAAATCAAGTCTCCTTCAGGTAATCACTCCTTACCGAGAAGCGCATGGGCTTCCTTCAGCCACTGCATGATGGAAATGTTCTGGGGACACGATGTCTCGCATTGGCCGCACTCGATGCACCGGTCACCGCGTTGTTCCGGCTTCAGCCCGATGTACCCCTGATAGCGAAGACGGGGTATCCTTGTGTCGTTATACATGCTGGCCTCGTTATAGAGCTCTAAAATGCGGTGAATGACGACGCCATTGGGGCAAGGCATGCAATACTGACATTTGGTGCACGGGATGGGGGATAGACGATGATATAGCTCACGTACCTGATCAATCAACTCAAGTTCATCTGCCGACAGGGCATTATCTTCAGATCGCTCCGCAAGGGCGGCATTCTCAACGATCTGCTCCATTGTTGACATGCCGCTGAGCACAAGGGAAACCTCCTGGTGGTCCCAGACCCACTGGAGCCCTCTTTCAGGTCCGGTACGAAGCCTTGGCGACTTGGCCAGTAGCTCCGCCACCTGCGGCGGCGGATTCTTAGTAAGTCTGCCTCCTCGCAATGGTTCCATGACAACCACCGCCAGCCCTTTATCTGCGGCATATTTAACACCGGCCGTCCCCGCCTGATAATCCGTATCCAGATAGTTGTACTGCACCTGGCACATCGTCCATTTATCATAGGCATCAACAATTTCTTTGAATGTGGGAAAATCGTCATGAAAAGAAAAACCCAGGTGGCCGATCAGACCATCGGCGATGGCACGTTCAGCCCATTGGAGAACTCCTGTATCCCTTAGTTTAGGCCATAAGTTTCGGTTCAGGGTGTGGAGTAGATAGAAATCTATTCTGTCGGTATGCAAGCGCTTGAGTTGCTCATGCAGGTAGCGGTCAAAGTCCCCATAGGACTGGATTGCCCATGAGGGCATTTTGGTCGCCAGCGTTACTTTGTCCCGGTAGCCGTCTTTCAGAATCTTGCCGATGGTGACCTCGCTCTGCCCCTCGTGGTAGCGATAACCGGTATCGATGTAGTTGACGCCATGTTCAATGCCGTAAACTATCATGCGTCTCACTTCCGCTTCATCGATGTTGGTTCTTTCCTCACCGATAACGGGAAGACGCATCGCTCCGAAGCCAAGTGCCGGTCCCCGCCAGCTCAATCTGCCGAATTTGCGATATTTCATTGCCTGGCCCTTTTTTTCTGTTTACTTGATAGGAATATTATAAGCTCTGTGCAAGACAGTGCGGGTTGAGTTAAAACTTGTTTCTAAAGTCAATTGACATGTTTTTTCCGGTTATTAACATCCCTCTTGATGCTGGCTAAGATCATTATACTTCGACCTTTTGGCCGGTTTCCGGGGCCACACCGCGTAAAATGGTCAGTGCCTCTGTGATTTCCCTGCCTTTTGCTTCAATAATATCCATTAGATCTTCCGGCGTGCGGGTGTCCACATTTGGCTTCTTGTTTGGATTGACAGCTTTGAGGTCGTAAACGGCATCTTCGATCTCCTTCGCCTTGCCGGCCATGTCCCTCGCCTCGCGCGTCAGTTCCTTGACCTTGACTTCGGCTTCTTCGATAGCCCGCTCATCACGCGGCTTGGCCTTCTTCAGATCAGCGACGCACTGTGACCACTGCGCGGCCTGCTGGCCCTTGGCCGTAGCTTGTTCCTTGATCGGCCGGGTCTGCTCGGAAGCGGTTTGCTTCCGCAGGTCCATGTCCACGGTCCAGGAAAGCTCGCTATCGCCGCGCGACGGCAGCAGCCGTAGAAAGTCCTCAAAATGCTTGAGCATGAGCGGGATCTTTTTGCGGATCTTCAGTTCCGACAAGTCGAAATACCAGATCTTCCTCGTGGGCTCACCCTTGGTGAAAAAAAGCAGATTGGTCTTCACACCCGCTCCCGCCGCCGTGAAGACACCGCCCGGTAGACTGACCACGCACCACAGGTCGCAGTCGTCGAGCAGCTTGCGCTTGCTCTTTACGAAGGCGTCTTCATTCGTGCGGAACAGCAGCCCCTCGTCGAGGACGATCCCGCACCGGCCGCCTTCGCGCAGGCTGCGGATGACATGCTGGAGGAACAGTACCTGCGTAGCGCCGGTTTTATAGTCGAAATTGGTCTGGGCCTCCTTGCCTTCCTTCCCGCCGAAGGGTGGATTGGTCAGGATAACATCAAAGGTCTGCGGCGCGCCTTCGAAGAGACCGCCGTAGGTTTCCCGCCCCGTCAGAGTGTTGCCGTGCCAGAGGTTTGGTTTGTCGATCCCGTGCAGGACGAGATTTGCCAGGGCAACGGGATAGATGAGGTTCTCTTTCTCTCGCCCCCAGAAGGACCGCTGCTTAAGCGTCTCCAGTTGGTCAGCGGTGGCATCGTTGCCGAGTTTTGCCGTGATGTGCTCAAAGCTCTGGGCGAGAAAACCGCCGGTACCGCAGCCGGGATCATAGATGGTCTCGTCCGCCTCGGGATCGATGACCTGGACCATCGCCTTGATGACCTGGCGCGGGGTGAAGAATTGCCCGCCGTCATTGCCTTTCTCGCCCATCTTCAGGAGCAGTCCTTCATAAACCTGTGAGAGGGTGAAGACATGCGTCGGGTCCACCGCCTCGGTGGTGAGCTGGTCCACCTTGTCCAGCACGTCGAGGAAGTTCCGCTCCGTATCGATGCGGACCCGCTCGACGCCGGTCATGATCTCGCTTATCACCTTCTGGCGCGGCGAGGCGCTCGCCAGATTTTTCAAGCCCTTCAGGCGCGGCAACAGTTCTGTGTTGACGAAGTTGAAGAAGGCGTTCTGCGGTGAATTTTGCAATTCCAGGCGTTTGTTGGTCTGTCCTTCCGGCAAGCTCTCCGGCGGCGCGGCCCAGTCCCGCCAGCGGAACGGAGCTTCCAGTGAAGGCCGGAAGGGCACGCCCAGCGCCTCTGCCTCCTGCCCTTCGCGGTGTTCCTTTTCGTCGAGGATGCGCAGGAAAAGAATCCAGGTCAGTTCGGGGACATACTGCATCGCCCCGGCGCAGTTGCCGCGGCGCATGATGTCGCAGATGCTCTTGACCGCCTGATCCACCGACTGCTGGGTAGCCAGCCGCCGTCCGTTGCCGTTTCCATTGCCGTTGTTCTTCTTCCTTCCTGCCATCCGTCACTTCCTGTCTCTGATCAGATTTACGATCACCTTGATCATATGGCAGCTTGTGCATTTTTTGCACAAGCTGAAGTCTGGCTTGAATCGTGATTTCTGTTCAGTATCGTAATGCGATATGCGTTCCTTTGAGCTGTTGCAAAAAATGCAACAACTGCCATCCCCTTGAACTACCGGAAAATCCTCGGTAGTTGACGTTTTTCAGGTTTGCTTACCTTTTGAATAGTTTCCATTTGGGAAAAGGTTGCCTGCGTTATTATCACAATCCTCCGTTGAACGCCCGGCGTAACAGGGCTGCCGGCAGGGCGTTGATGGTGTCCAGTTCTTTTGTGAGCGGCTCTATGAAATCCCTGGTATGCCGCACACCCTCGGATACTCTTTTCTGAACATTATAATCAGGCAGATCAATCTCGCCAGCGGAGAGCCGGTTATAGAGAATACGTTCCCTGACTGCTCCTCGCGAAAGGGATTCAACCAGGTGCGCGCCATAGGCCGAACGGAACCAGTGATAGAACCACCGTGTGTCCAGTATTCCCGGCCTGCCCTTTACGACAACATAGTCGGGACTGGTGATTCCCGGTGTGTCCCCTTCATCGACCATCGCAATCGACCCGAGCAAGATACGCATCGGGTTATAGAACACGGTCACCGGGTCAACCAACTTATAGCGCCCGGGTGCCTTACCGACACCCTCCTTGGCCGGGGCAAGCCCCTCACGCGTAGCGCCCAACACAGGGTATTTCGACCATTCGGCGCCGATGCCGTTTCTGACCTCGATGAGACAATCATCAAGGGAATAACGGCGCGTCAGTCCTGTTGTCAGCGATTCGTTTACGAATGAAACAGGTAGAGCCAAGGCGGCCTCAAGTCGGGCCTTGGCCGCAGTACGGGCTTTCTCCACCGCTGCCATCTGCTCGCGCAATACCCTCGTAAGCCGTTGCTGCTCAGAAAAGGGCGGAAGGGTGATTTTCAACTTGTACACATCATTGCGGTTTAGCCCCGGCACACCGCTTGCTTTGTTCAATTTAGGTAGTCTAAGAGTTTGTAGAATATAGGCCAGCCATTCGAGATACACCGGCAACTTTACCGAGTCCACGAAATAAGTCGTGTCGATTGGAAAACATGGGGCTGACGAAAAATGCACCTCTCCAATAGATCCTTTGCGACCAATGATGATTGTCGGACCGGCAGTCAATGCGGTATCGTGATAACCCACAACGCCATTTGACCCATAAACAGGAATGTTGCCTTCCCCCTGCCTTAACTCTTGGATTAAACCTGAGCCATACTGAAACTCGCATACCTCTTCCAGTTTTACCCAGCGCCAGCCGTCGGGTAGGGGCGACGCATGCGTCGCCCCTACATTGTACGTGGTCTTTGTCATGCGGCGAACATCCTTGCTTTGGTCTCAACAAGCAGCTCGCGCGGGTTGCCGGCTGTTTGCAGAGACGCCAAGCCACCGGCCAATCTGACCTCCGGCGTCTGGAAAATCTGCGGGTTCTCCAATCCCTCGGTACCGCCGCGTTCGAACTGGCTGGCGATGGCCCGGATCGTCGCGGCGGCGCGCTGCGATAAGGCGTTCAGCCAGTCTTCGTTCTTGTACGTGAAGGCCAGCGTGCGGTCGTGGCGGGTACGGGGGCTCATACCCCAGCCGAGTTCAGCCAGCACGTCGTAAAGGTCGTAGTCCTGCCGGTCGTCCACCATCCGCACAACGGTCGGCGAGTAGCCGGAGGTCACCAGGGCGTCAATGAGTTCCTGGCGCGACGGAGGGTCTATCCACCGCCCCCGGAAGTCGTTCAGCGTGTGAACCTCCTTTACCAGGCGTGCTGCCAGGCGGGCCTTATACTCCTCGATCGGTACGGGCATGGCCTTGCCGTCCACATCGGTGACGATAAAGCGGCCGGCGTCGGTGATGTGCACGTTGAACCCCTCGACACTGATGGTTGGCTCTGGTGGTGGCGGAGGGCCGGTGCCTCCTCCACCACTGCCCGAAGGTTTGGTAATAAATCCCTCGCCAAAGAGGCGCGTGGCGTCGGTGTAGTCATAGACGCGAAACATCAGCTTGCCCGTGGTTGCATCGATGCGTGTCCCCCGGCCCACCATCTGGTAGAAGCTGATGGGGCTCTTGAGGTACTTGAAGAAAACAATGTTCCGCACGCAGGGAACATCCACACCGGTAGTCAGAAGGTCCACTGTCGCGGCAACAAAGTGGCTGCGCGAGGCCGCGCGCAGATCCGGGAGTTGGTCGTTGCCGCTGCTGGCGGCAGTGCACTTAAAGGCATAATACTCCAGCCGCTGCTTGCCCTTGTCGGCGCACCACTTGGCGTAGAGGTTGTTCAGGCAGACGGCTACATCGTCGGCATGGCGGTCGCGGGTACAGAAGATAATGGTTTTTTGTTCCGGCCCACCCGTGTCCAGCAGATAGTTGAACAAGTCCCGGCACATGGCCAGGACGCGGTCGGGGAGGAGAATGCGGTCTTCATATTGGGTTTTTTGATAGAGGTCTTCAATTTGTGCGGCCGTAATGGGCTGGCCGGTGACGGCGTCCACGGGGTTGCGGGCAATGATCTCTTCTTTGGTGATGCCCGTGTCGTCGAGATTCACGCGGCCTTTCTGGATTTCGCAGGCGGCGAGATAACCGTCTTCGATGGCCTGGGCAATGTCATACTCATAGGCCGGATCGCCGAAGTAGGCGAGATTGTTGGCGGTGATCTCGGCGTCGGCCCGCACCTCCGGCGCGATGCCGTAGGACACCTGGGTTGCGATATCGACAGGCCTTATCTGCTTAATTTTTTCTCCCTGTTCAGCAGCTTCCGGCAATTCTTCCAGGGCTACTGTTTTGCTTTCCTCCGTCTGCCGCTGGAGGCTTTCCACCAGTTGGCGGGGAGTGGCGGTAAGGCCGACTTGCACGGCGTTTCTGTTACGCTTGAGAACCTGCGACCATTTGCCCCAGGCCGAACGGTGGCACTCGTCGATGACAATGTGCGTGAAGCAGTCCTCGGGGTAATAGGTAGTGAGAAAGTTGGCGTCGCCAGTCTCGTTTTCGACGCCGAGGGTCTGGTAGGTAGCGATGTGGATGCGGGCATTCTTGGCATTATTGGTGCCGTCCGGTTTGCGGTACACCTCGGCGGCATCGGCGCCGAAGACGTTCTGGAAGGCTCTGAGGGCCTGGGTGCGAAGTTCATCGCGGTCACAAACGAACAAGGCGCGGGTGAGCTGACCGGCATCGGAGATGCGCTTTAACAGGTTGACGGCAATGAAGGTCTTGCCGGCGCCCGTGGCCAGGGACAAAAGCGCCCGCTTTGGCTGCTTATCAACCTCGCACTTGGCAATTTTTTCCATGACGGCGCGGATCGCCGCGTCCTGGTAGTAGCGACGGGCGCCTTCTCCGCCTGGGTAGCGTTGCAAGAGTGGGCGGGCTGCCGCGGATGCGAGCTTGAAGCCCATACCCTGCTCGTACCGGGTGCGAAGCTCGGCAGGGGTTGGAAACGCCGCGATAGCCTTGGGCGTGGTGGTGTATCCCGTGAAGCAGTCGAACTCGACAAAGAGATGACCGTTGGACGAAAAGATAAACTGGACGTTATGCCGCCGGCATTCCGCATAACCTTTGGCCTGGTTCAGACCGTGGCCGGGCGGGAGGCTTTCCTTCTTGGCCTCGATCAGTGCCAGGGCGACAGGTTGGGTATCAATATTGACCTTTACCCGCAGGACATAGTCGATCTTGCCCCGCGCCCGCCGCCGCGCCTTGCCGTTGATAATCTCGACTGTACCTGCCGTCTCCTCACGCCGGATAAGATCTTCCGTCCAGCCGCGCTTGTGAATTGCCGGGTCTATGAGTTTGGCTCTGGTGTCGGCTTCGTTCAGGGTCATCCGTTATCCTTAAAGCATGAACGTGATCATAGAATTTGCAGTGACATTTTGTCACATTAAAGACCACAAAAGGGTAAAATTTGCAAATAATTACCAAATAAATTACCCTACACGACCTCACGCGATGGAATCTCTTGAAGATTATTTATTAGACATTTGGAAATTTATTTCGTGGTGACGGTCATCGTTAGTTTTTTCGTGATTTATTTCTCAATGCAAGCAATAGCTTCAACTTCCACCAATAAATCCGCGTGGGCAAGTCCCTTTACAACTAACAACGTATTGGCGGGAAAATCCTTATGAAAATACTCTTTCCGCGCTTCATTCACTTTCACGCGGTAGGAAATGTCTGTAATATAGGTCGTCATCTTGACTATATCCGTAAAATCGCCGCCGGCTTCCGATAGAACGGCCTTCATATTCTCAAACACTTGCTTTCCCTGCGCATAGGGATCTCCAATGCCGACGGTAGCGCCATCCTGACCTGTCGCGGTCTGACCGGCAATAAAAAGGAGATACCCCGGTTTTACCAAGACCCCGTGCGAATAGTCGCCGCACGGTTTTGCCACTCCTCTGGGCACGAGTATCTTTTTCATCACTTTCTCCTTTCTCAGCTTAAGCTTTTTTCTGCCCGTAACGGTTGTAGCTGACCTTGGCAAAATCGAGTTCTTCCTTTTTATAGGGGATCGTCTCCTCTGCCGGATACCCCATGGCGATGATACACTGTACGGTCAGATTCGCGGGAAGCCCCAGAAGTTCGGCAATATACTGCGTCGAGGTCTTGCCCTCATTGAAATTCATACCATTCATTTGGGACCAGCGGCTTCCCAGACCGAGTGAATGGGCCGCATACTGCATGGTGACCGCAACGATAGTGCAGTCCTCAACCCAAAGTCCGGAGGCGGCCGGGTCCCCGCATACGACGACGGCAAGCGATGCATCCTTAATAAAATCCGCCCCTGTAGGCTTCGCCACGGAAAGTTTCTCCAGAAGGGTTTTGTCCGTAACCACCACAAACGCCCAAGGCCTGGCGGCCCTTCCCGACGGCGCGCGGAGGGCTGCTTCGATGATCGCATCGATCTTAACCATCTCCACCGCCCGGTGGGCATACACCTTGACGCTTCTTCTCTTTTCCGCCAGTTCGTTAAACATAGTATCCCCTTTCTCTTATTCCCATACGTATAACATAATTCCAATCCGGAATGCGATAAAAGGCCCGCTAATCTTCACATCACATCATCATTCAACATTTGACTTGGAACGGAGCAATGTAGCAATCTTCCAGGATAAGCCGATTCCTGCCGCGCTGCAAAGGCCCGTCAATACCCACGTCCACTGCCAAACACCGGCCCAGGCAGCTAGCCAAGCCACTGCCGGCGGACCCGTAAAGGAGCCCAGCGAGGACCATTGCTGCATCCAACCCACTGTCGTGGAGACGTCGCGCTCTCGAGGAGATAAAAATACGGCGAGTGAAAATAAAGTGCCGGGCACCAGACCGCCAACCATGGAAAAAATAACCACCCCGGCATAGCGCCAAAGCGGGTGATTTGATGTAAACGTGCCGTAAGTCAGAATGCTGCCCGCAGTCATGACCACAAAACCGCAGACCAGCAAAGTTATCGGCGAAACACCCCGTTTTAGCAAGCGCCCAGAAGCCATACTGCCAACAATATTGACCACGGCAGCCGACGCCGTGAGGATGCCCAGCAGCCCCCCGGAAAAGCCTGCCTGAGCATAAATGTACGGTAAAAATCCTATTACCGCCATCCACTGGCTGGCATAAACGGCAAAGGTCAATGAAACCAGCCAAGGGCCAGGCGAGGTCAAAGTTTCTTTGAGGCGCTGTGGCCAAGTCAAAGGAGTCGGCGCAGCATTTGCCTGTAGATCGGAAGCCGCATACTGCGCACGCTGTTTATCAGCGGGTACAATCCGCTCGGTCCACCAGGCCATACCGAAGGATAACAACGCCAATACGATCCACCAGCTCGGCCATCCGAAAGCGGGAAGCCATAATGGACCAATGAGCAAAGCCATGGCGAATCCCAGGGGCATGTAACCGCCCCAAGCGCCCAGCATCGTGCTCGATTGCTGGGGTGTCACCAGTTGACGGATCAATGCCGGTGCAGGCAGTACAACCAGTAAAACCCCCAAACCTTCTGCCCCGCGCAGGATAAGCAGCATCTGCGGACTTCGCGCCATACTGCCCAGTGCACTTGCCGCACCCAGCACCATCAAACCGGAAAGCATGCTTCGCTTGCGGCCCAAAGTATCTGCCGCCAGACCTACGCAAAGCCCCAAAGCCATGCCCGCAAACTGTACCATGGACAATAAGAACCCGGCTTGAATAAGTGTCACGCCAAGAGCGCGCTCCAAAAAAGGCAGCGCCGGTGGCAGCTTACCAACATGTAAGGCTGCCACGACGCCGGATAAGATTACAATCCATGGCGCCAACGGATCGGACCGGCTGGACGGCGTTGTGCTCATCATCTAGGTCCTTAGCTCGGATACCGGCGTGCTCACTCTACCACTGTCTCAATTCGATGGAGAGACCATCGGGATCCTTTATTTCAGCTCGTTTGGACGTTCCCAAATTCACGGGCGCCATGGAAATTTCCACCCCTTTGCTTTTCAGATAGGCTATCGCCTCATCCATATCCCCAACCTCTAGTGCGAACATCCGGTAACCTATTTGCCATGGATCAGCAGCACGGGGCGACGGGTTTTGTACCGACACTAATTCGATCACCGTGCCGTTCAGTTCCAAAAAAATTATTTCCTTCATCGGCGGCCTGTCAATTTTTTTCCGTTCTTTGACAGTGAAATTTAAAATGTTGGTATAAAAATCGATAGTAACGTCAGCGTCCCCAGGAATGATCTCTACGTGGTCAATTTTCTTAAACATTATACCTCCTTTATCTTTTCTCAGGAATGCCACCATGTCGAGCGCATGGTGATCATCCGCGCCTTAATCTCTTCTTTGGCTAGAAGCACATCTTGACCCGGTGCCGGCTAATGCGCCAGGACAGAATTGACGTATTCAACGGCTTCATCCCGCAGGGAAACGAAAGGATCCTTGTAATCCGCAAGGTACGTGGCGCCTTCCTTCGGCACGAAGACCTCGGGGATGTGGTCGGTAGGAACATCCCGGCGACGACTCGTCAGTCCTGTCGCCTTGCTCCAGGCGTACTGCCCCTCTCGGGACAATATGTAGTCAAGGTACACTTTTAAGGCGTTCGGGTGAGGTGTGTTTCGCGGTACCATGAGTGTGGCGTTGCTCGCCGTAATCAAGCCGCCTTCCTGCAAGGCGGTGCTGCGATAAAGCTCAATGGGCAACCCCTTGTTCTTCATTTCAAAAGCAAGGGTGCCGCTCGGGCCGATGACGATCGGATAACGGCCGCGCGCGAGGAAGTCCAAGAGCTGGGCCTCATCGTTTGAGATTAAAACGTTCTGTTTGGTGAAAAACTGTCGAATGAATTTTTTACCTAAACCTTGCGATTCTTTGGCATACCAAAACGTCGTCAAGACTTGACCGGTACCAACGCGAGCCGGATTGAGCATGGCGATCTTGCCTTTCCATTCCGGGTTAAGAAAATCTTTCCACGACTTAATCTTGCCCGGAGAGACCATATCGCGGTTATAGAAGAAGGCCACCGTGATGCGATTGCCGAAGACCAAATTGTATTTTTCCGAGTCGTCGGAAAATTCGAATTTGCCACCCTTCCATTTTGTGAGATTCTGGATCTCCGGTCCCACCAGGTACGGCTGGAGAGGGATTAAAGCGTTGGCCGGAATCAGGCTGCTTCGTGCTGTGATCGTTCCGGCGAAAACCAAATCGTTCCGATAGACACCGGCCGAAAGTTCCGTAAGAAGCTTGGTGGCGATGAGCGCGGAAGCCATGCCGCTGTATTCCACCCGGATCCCGGGATACTTCTTCTGAAACCCCTCTGTATAGGCATCCCGCATGTCTTCTCCGGCCGGTCCCATGATCACTACCTGTCCTTCTTTCTTGGCAGCGGCGACCGTTTTTTCCCATTCGGCAGCTTTGGGAACAGACGCGGCAAAGGCCAAAGCACTAAAATTAAACACTGTTATGATTGCACCCAGGGCAACTATTGACCTGAAAACTTTACCCTTTTTCTTAGCCCTGTCCAGGACATTGCTGTTCGCCTCTTCAGCTGCTTTCTTTTTGCCGACAATTTTTGCAACCTCAGTAAATAAATCCCTTTTGTTCATACCTTTTTCCCCCCTAAGTTTTTTAACTATCGCCAATACAGAGGCGCCTTCAAGATTATTTTATGGTCAAACAAATTTTTTGCCTAAGATGTTGGTTAGTCCCAGATCGTCTATCCTCTTATGGATCACGGCCGGATCAGGGCTGTCAAAGCCCAGCTCTTTCATCCTCTTAAAGTAAAATCCGTTTGCCATCGATAAGGGGACGCGCAGGTCGTCGGATGTGGCCATCTTCTCACCTCTGCAGGCGATTATGTCCCCAACCGCCGTGCTGCGAGGCAATTCAAGGGGTTCCTTACCGAAAGCTGCCCTTGCGGCGTTACTCCCCGCCAATACCCCGGTGCAGATCACATTAGATATGCCTCCCAGACCGGATTTTTCCCCGGCAACAAAGAGGTTGGCAAAACCCCTGGCACGAAGGGAATTTTCTCTGGGAGTGATGGACATGGTGGTAATGGAATTGTACCCGCCCCCTCCCATGGGTGATTCGATTTGGGCATTTTCAAATCCCGGGATCTTGCGCATCGTGGCCAGACGGAAGTTGCCTATGCCCACGCACTTGGCTGATATGCCGATATCTACCAGATTTATACGGGACAATTGACTGCGGCTTCGTCCGGCCGCCAGTTGATCAAATATGGAATGATCAATAAGCTCCTCGGGCATGGGAAGGCTAAAAGCCCCTTCCTTCTTTAATCTGGCCTGTAATTCTAGAGACAGGCTTTCCTTGAACACCGCGATCGCTGCACCTAGCGACCCCGGTGTACCATCAGCCCTTGTCCAATGCAGTTCCTCCGCGCCGGCCTTGGTAGCGATACTGACCCGATCGCCGAAGTAAAGGCAGCGATAAAAGCACATGACACAACCGTGCCCGTATTTAACGCAATTGGAGAGGCCGCCAAAGGTACCGGAGGCATCGATAAAGACGTCCCCGGTGAACTTTTCCCCCTGCTGTGTGACGACGGCTTTCAGCGTACCATCCACTTTTTCCACTTCTACAACTCGGGCCCCCATGTGCAGCTCAATGCCCGCTGCCGCGACTGTTTTCCGCATCGTAGTATCAGCGAGGGCCGTGTTATAAACTAATGTGCCCTCCTCGCCCATGATGTTACCCCGGTGCAGCATAATAGACTCCAGCGCCTCGAAAACCTCACCCCCCCCGAGGGCTCTGGCTTCTTCGCAGCCTACGATCTTCAGATCGTTATACAGGCGCCCCGCTCTTACACCCGCCCCGCTTAGCATATCCGTCCGCTCCAAAAGCGTTACCTGAGCGCCAGCCTTTTTTGCAGCAACCGCAGCTGCGATGCCGGAAAAGCCACCGCCTACTACAATTACTTTTGCTTTGTTCATCTTTTTTCCCCCCTTGCACATCAACCCTATTTTGTATAATGTTACACACTCCCCGGGCAGTTCTGGCTCGCGCATAACAAGAATAGAGGAATCGGTCAAGCAGTTTCCCAGATGACAGTCCTGTAGACCGGCAGGGCCTAATCAATATTTATTGATAAGGCCCTGCTTTTGATAAGCAGAGGTGTAGGAACATTTTGGGGGTGTCAAGGCATATCTACAGGATATCTATCGAGGAAAGATTATTATGAAATGTTATGCCTCTGTCGGCGAATTGGCTTGAGGCGTTCTTTTTCGCCGGCGGAACCAACGTTCCCTCGGAAAGGGTCTCATAGGACAAAACCTCTCCATGCTGCGCGCTGTCTGCGCCGTTGGCATTGCCGCCGACGATCGTTGCCAGGTCACTTACGTATGCTTTCATCTGCTCCGACTGGGCATTCAACTCTTCCGCAGCCGCGGCCGATTCTTCCGCTCCCGCCGCATTCCCCTGAATCACCTTGTCAATCTCCGCCACCGCCTCGGTAATTTGAGCGATGCCCTGAGATTGTTCCTGTGATGCAGCCACAATCTCGCCTACCAATGTACAAATCTTTGCCATATGGCCGGTTATCTCCGAAAAATCGGTATTAGTCCGGTCGACCAGCGCCGATCCATCGGTCACTTTTTTAACCGTCCCGCCAATCAATACCGCCGTCTTTTTAGCCGCCTCGGCGGCACGCATGGCCAGGTTTCTGACCTCATCGGCCACCACTGCGAAACCCGCTCCGGCTTCCCCGGCCCTAGCCGCCTCTACTGCCGCATTCAAGGCCAACAAATTCGTCTGAAAGGCGATCTCATCGATGGTTTTGATAATCTTCGAGGTCTCCTCGCCGGCCAGGGAAATTTCTCTCATGGAATGCGTCAGACCGTCCATGTCTCTGTTTGCCTGCTCAACGGCATGATTGGCCTCCTGCAAATGCCGGTCCGCCTCCCCTGCATTTTCCGCATTGCGCTTCGTCATCGAGGATAACTCTTCCAGAGAAGCGGCTGCCTCCTCTATACCTGCCGCCTGTTCCGCAGCACCCTTAGCCAGTGTTTGACTCACTGTGGAACCCAGCTCGGCGGAGATAAGGACCTGCTGGGCGCTCCGCGAAAGATTACTGATAACACCTTTTACAGGCCGAATAACCAGCTTGGCAATCGCCCAATAGACGAGGATAATGATTACGAGACAGCACACTACACCCGTCATAACGTTCTTATATACTTGCTTTTTCATGTTCACATACATCGGCTCGAGGCTCAGGCGTACCAGCAAACCACCGCCATGCACTTCCTCAGGCCCTGGATGGCATTGTTTACAGCTCTCCTTATGGGAAATCGGTTGCAGCATGGTAAGATAGGGCTTGCCGTCAATCCATTCCTCATAGGCGCGATCCGGGGTTGTTCCTGCCCGTAACAACCCCTCGATGGCCCCGGCTAACTCTACCGAGCGTATCTGCGCGGTAACTTCTGTTCCTTCCTTGGACTTCTCGGAGGCAAAGGTAGCGGTTTTCTTATTATGGCCGAAAATTAATACTTCTCCTCCCGCTAGGTCTTCTTTTAGAGATTCCAGTTCCTTCCGGACGGTGTCCGAATCGCCCTGGCTCATGGGAACAATGATCCCGTTGTAGATTGCGTCGGCGATGACATGAGAGCCGGCCCGGACCTCTCTCTTGACACTCTCCTCCTGGGCTACGATGTTGAAATAAATTATGCAGGAAAGCCCCGCGACAATCAGCGCCGCCACTAAGACGATGATTTTAACCTGAAGACTTATGTCCTGGTTCATTCTATCTACCCTCTTGCCTTTCTTTTCTATTATATGGGCACGAGCCAGCAAGCCAGCTTGTCCTCTTTTTGTCCATCCAGAAATATCATATGGATAAATTCGGCATCTGTAAGAAAAACTTTAGTGATTAACCTGGGAATAGAAATAAGGGTAGATAGTTTGAATTTACTTAATTCATTTTTTCACATTCATTGAATTCGTGATCCAAGAAAATATTGGTGTTTAAGCAATACTCTTTTCTGACTTTTTCTCCTTTCGGGTTCTCTTCTATAACGGTAATAACGGAATATTTGAAAAAGTTCCTTTCGGTTTTTATGATTTCTTTGATTTCAGGGTATTCTTCTTTAAGCTGACGAAGCATCTCCTTGTTGTCCCCAAATTGATTCCCCCGGCAATACATAAACGCCGGAGCACAGCCATAGTTCAAAAGAAACAGAAGTGGCCCGCTGAGCATTATTGTTGCCCAAAACAGGCTTCTTATCTTTTTCATCGCAGTCCCTTCCTTTTTCAGGCGATTGTCCAATACTCAGGCCCCGTCCAGGCCGCCGCGCTCCGTGCGCCGATAGTATCCGGCGGGATTTACGAAATATTCTTCCGTCTCGCGCAGGGAAACATAGTGCTCCTGCTCAATCTTCGCCATGAGGTCAAAAAAGTCCTTTTCCCGCAGGTCCGTGACTTGCTCACGCAGGTAGGCATAATAGGCCGCCCCCTGGGCCTCGAAATCGATGGCGGTCCTAAGCGCGGCGAGATCATCGGCATCGCTTACCGGCGCTTCCGCCGATTTTTTCACCATATCCTTCAGGATATCCCGAACCACGGTATTTTTCACCTGCAGGGGCACCGTCTTCGGCCACTTTTCCTCTTTTTCCCAAACCTGGGAAAGTTGTTTCAGCCTTTCGTAATGCTCCAGTTCTTCTCCCGCAATATGTTCAAACATCACCTTGCCGACGGGATTTTTGGTTCTCTTGGCGTGGTTGAGATAAAATTCATGTTCCCGCATCTCATTGGTCAGTGCGACTTTCAGGGCATTCAAACGCTCCTCCATATTTCGCCTCCTAATTCTTATTTTTCCCGGGGCACGATGCCATCCCCGCATATTCCTTTATTCTGTGTGCCCGAAGCCGCCGGCACCGCGGCCGGTGGTGTTCAATTGCTCCTTGATCTGCCAGGACACCCGGCATACCCGGTGGACAACCATCTGGGCGATCCTGTCTCCCCGGCGGACGATGAAAGCTTCCTGGCCATGGTTGATCATGATAATACCAATCTCTCCCCGGTAGTCGGCGTCAATAGTGCCGGGGCTATTGAGAAGAGTAACGCCGCATTTCAGGGCAAGCCCGCTCCGCGGCCTGATCTCGGCCTCGAAACCTTCCGGCAACTCGATGGCAATCCCGGAAGGAATCAATTGCCTCTCCCCGGGGGCAAGGGTCACGTCCACCGTCACGGCGGCAAATAAATCCATGCCGGCGGCATGCTCCGTCATATAGCGGGGGCAGGGAATATCTTCCTGATCCGGCAGTTGCCGCAGGGAAATCCTGATCTCTTCTGTCATATCGTTATTGATACAAAATGCCGGACAATTCTTTCTCCTTGATCCGGCCGATCGCCGCCGCCGAGAGGGTGGCGGGAGCGAAAAGTTCCACCGCCAGGTCGCGCACGTCATCGCCAGTCACCGCATCTATGTCGGCGGTCACCTCCTCAACGGAGACATGACGCTGAAAATAAAACTCGTTCCTCGCCAGCCGCGTCATACGGTTGTCCGTGCTTTCCATACCCAGAAGGAAATTGCCCTTGAGCATCTCCTTGATCGCCTGCAGTTCCTTTTCCTCCAGCCGCCGGTCTTTAAAACGGCCGAAAGCAGCGAGGACAATATCCAGAACGGCAGGAATCTTTTCCGCTTCCGTTCCTACATAGACGCCCAGCAGGCCCTCTTGGGCATAGGGGGTCAGATAGGACTGAATTTCATAGGCCAGGCCTCTTTTTTCCCGCACCTCCTGAAAAAGCCAGGAGCTCATGGAACCGCCCAGAACGGCGTTCAAAACCAAAGAGATATGCCGCCGGTGACTTACCGCCGAGGGCGCCGGAGCCCCGATCACCATATGGACCTGTTCAAGATCCTTCTCCAGAACAGAGGTGCGGGACTCAAGGACCGGCGCCGCCACTTCCTCTTCCCCGATATCGCCCCGCAAAGCTCCGAAGGCCGCGTTCGCCATCTCCACCAACTCCTCGTGCTTCATGCTCCCCGCCGCCGTGAGGATGAGATTCTTACCTTTATAACGGGAATTGAAGAAATGCACCAGATCCGATCTTTTCATCACCTCCACCGTTTTCCTCGTCCCCGTGATCGGCAGGCTCAAGGGATGGCGGTCCCAGAAGAGGGCATCGAAAAAATCATGGATATACTCATCCGGTGAATCTTCCACCATATTAATTTCCTGCAGGATGACGGACCGCTCTTTTTCGATCTCCGCTTCAGCGAAACAGGAGTTATTGAAGATATCGGCCAAGATATCCAGGGCCAGGGGGAGATGGTAATCGGGTATTTTGAGATAGAAGGAGGTCAATTCCTTGCCCGTAAAGGCATTCATCAACCCGCCGACGGAGTCGATAGCCCAGGCAATATCAAAGGCGGTACGCTTTTCCGTACCTTTAAACAGCATGTGCTCAAGGAAATGGGCCGTACCGTTGGTATGGGAATTTTCAGAACAGGACCCGCACCGCACCCACATGCCTATGGATACGGAGCGGACATGGTTGATTTCTTCGGAAATGACACTGATGCCGTTATCCAAAACGGTCTTATTTATCATCAGCCCCCAAGGCATCCTTTCTGCTCAGGCGGATCTTGCCCTGCTTGTCAATCTCCAGAACCTTAACCATCACCTCATCGCCTTCGTTAAGGATATCGGTAACCTTATTGACCCGCTCCTTGGCCAGTTGGGAGATGTGCACCAGCCCTTCCGTACCGGGCAGAATTTCCACAAAGGCGCCGAAATCGACGACCTTCTTGACCGTACCCTGATAAATCTTTCCGATTTCCGCCTCTTCGGTGAGCCACTTGACCATGGCCACGGCGCGGGCGGCAGCCTCGGCATCGCTGGAGGCAATGGTTACGGTACCGTCATCCTCCACATCAATGGTGACGCCGGTTTCACTGATAATATGGCGGATGTTCTTGCCGCCGGAACCGATGACGTCCCGGACCTTCTCCGGTTTAACCTTAACGGTGGTAATCCGCGGGGCATAGAGAGAAACATCGGGCCGGGGGGCGGAGATGGTCTCCCGGACCTTGCCCAGGATAAAGATTCTCCCGTCCCGGGCCTGGTAGAGGGCGCAACGCAGAATTTCCATGCTGAGATTATCGATCTTAATGTCCATCTGCATGGCCGTCACGCCTTTTTCCGTGCCGCAGACCTTGAAATCCATATCGCCGGCGTGGTCTTCATCGCCCAGGATATCGGAAAGCACGGCGACCTCTTCGCCCTCTTTCAGCAAACCCATGGCAATACCCGCCACGATGCCTTTGACGGGCACGCCCGCATCCATCAGGGCCAGACTGCCGCCGCAGACCGTGGCCATCGAGGAGGAGCCGTTGGAGGAAAGGATCTCCGAGACGATCCGGATGGTGTAGGGAAATTCCTCATGGGCCGGCAGAATCGGCAAAAGGGCCCTTCTGGCCAAAGCGCCATGCCCGATTTCCCTCCGCCCGGGACCACGCAAAAATTTGGCCTCGCCCACGGAATAGGGAGGGAAGTTATAGTGCAGCATGAAGGTCCGCCGCTCCTCGCCGCTGATCAAGTCCATGCGCTGCTCATCGGAAGTAGTGCCCAACGTCAGGATGGCCAGGGCCTGCGTTTCCCCGCGTGTGAAGAGTGCGGAGCCATGCGTCCGCGGCAGGATCCCCACCTCGGAACTGATCGGCCTGATATCAACATCGGCCCGACCGTCGATCCTTTTTCTGTCCCGTAGGATCATCTCCCGAAGCACTTGCCGCTCCAATTTGTCCAGAGCGCTTGCCGCGGCCGCCTCCAGGCACCCATCTTCCGACGTCATGGCCTTTTTCACGAGTTCTTTCGTTTCACCAAGTTTTACATACCGCTCTTGCTTGCGCGGCGTATGGTAGGCGTCTTTCAATCCGGCCAACGCCAGTTCGGAAACCTTGGCCATAACCTCGCTGTCGATGCTTGCCTCGCTGAAATGACGCTTCTCCTTGCCGATGGCCGCCCGCATTTTATCCTGGAGATCGATGAGGGGGCGCAGGGATTCCAAACCGAATTTGATGGCCTCGATAATCACGTCTTCAACGATCTCCTGGGCGCCTCCCTCCAGCATGACCAAGTTGATGTCGTAATCACGCCCCTCGGTACCGGGCGTTATCTTGCGTCCCACCAGAAAGAGGTCGAGATCGCTCTTTCCCAGCGTCTCCGGCGATGGGTTGCAGACAAATGCCCCTTCCACACGTCCCACGCGTATCCCGGCGATGGGCCCCTTAAAAGGGATGTCTGATATTTCCAACGCGGCGGAGGCCCCCAGCATGGCTGCCACATCGGCGTCATTAACACCGTCCACGGACAAAACCGAGGCGATGAGCTGGGTCTCACTGCAATAACCCTTGGGAAAAAGCGGCCGGATAGACCTGTCTATAAACCGGGAAGTCAAGGTCTCCTTCTCGTTGGGACGGCCTTCGCGTTTAAAAAAGCCGCCGGGAATTTTTCCCGCGGCATAAGTCATCTCCTGATAATCGACGGTAAGCGGCAGAAAATCTATTCCCTGCTTGGCAACTGTTAAAGATACTGCCGTTACCAGGACAACCGTGTCGCCATAGGTTACCAGCACCGCACCATCGGCCTGATCGGCCACATAATTCGTTTTTACGGCGATGTTCCGACCCGCAAAATCCGCATTAAATACATCACTCATTTATTGTCATTACCTCTCTTTTAATTTGGGTGGAAAGGTGCGCAAGGAGGGCCGGCGCATGGGTCTTGCAACCACATGGCCAATGCCCTTCCCCACCTCGCCTGCTTCTACTTCCGAATGCCCAGCCTCTGAATCACACTCCGGTACCTCTCCAGATCCTTATTCTTCAGGTAATCCAGAAGCCTTCTTCTCTGTCCGACCAGCTTTAATAGCCCCCTGCGGGAGTGATGATCTTTCTTGTGGAGTTTGAAATGCTCCGTCAGGTACCCTATCTTGGCGCTGAGGAGGGCAATCTGCACCTCCGGGGAACCGGTATCCGTCTCGTGCAATCGGAACTGGCCCATAATGTCCGCTCTTCTTTCCGCATCCAACACCGCTTACTTCCCTCCTTTATCTATTGTATGTCATTAGTAGTTCATTGTTAATGGATTATTGGTTTCTGTCATTCGCCGTTGAACACCCTCAGTATCTCCACTGCTTGTTCCTGCCCTGTCGACAGAGAGAGGCTATCCGTGTCTTTCAGCACCCGGCCAATGGCCACAAGCCGGCGGCTCTCTAAAAATCTTAGCATATCTCCCGCGGCAAGGAAAGAAATATGATGAGCACGCAAGTTGTCCACGGCTGGTTGATATCCCTGCCTGATTTTTTCCGCAAGCGGTCTATCCACTTGCATTGCCGGCATATCCGGCAAGGCCTCCGCCAGGGGAATCAAGTGTGCGGACAGCGCCTCACGTTGCTTTTCTACGTCCACTCCCGATAAGCTGAGGGCCTCCTCTTCGGAGTAGGATCCGCTCCTTGTCCGCCGCAGACCGGACAGGCAGGCCCCGCACTTCAGCATCGCCCCTATTTCCAGGCAAAGGGATCGTATGTAGGTCCCCTTGGAGCAGGCTACATAAAAGGTCACATAGGGCAAAGCAACCTCTTCCAGGGTGAGCCGATAAATCTCAATCGCCCGGGGCGGGGAAACGATACTTACCCCCTGCCGGGACCATTTGTAGAGTGGTTTCCCCCGGTACTTGACGGCAGAATAAGGCGGAGGGAACTGTTCCCTCGCGCCTACCAGGGAAGCAAGCGCCCTTTCGATATCATCCCTGTTCACCCGGGGTTCTTCTTCCGCGGTTATTTTCCCTTCCACGTCATAGGTATCGGTAGTCACGCCCAGCAGCATGGTGGCCCGGTATTCTTTCCGGTCCAAGCCAAAAAACTGGGCAAGCTTCGTTCCTTCATTTATGCAAAGGGGCAAAACGCCTGTGGCAAGCGGGTCCAGGGTGCCCGTATGCCCCACTTTTTTCACTCCCATGATCCTCTTGATGTTCTGCACCACATCGTGGGAGGTTTGGCCGGCGGGTTTATCCACAATTACAACACCGTTCATAATGTCACAACCTTACGAAGAGCGGCCGCTACCTGCCCTTTGATGCTTTCCAGGCTCCCCTTGATCTTGCAGGCCGCGGCATTGGTATGTCCTCCACCACCGAAATGACGGGCCACTTGCTCAACATTGGTATTTCCCTGCGAACGCAGGCTCAGCTTATAATGGCCCTCCTCCAGTTCCAGATAAAGCATCGACACGACCACCCCCCGGATGGTACGGGGGATATCGACCAGGCCTTCCACGTGTTCGGAGCGGGCGCCCGCCGCAGCCAACGAGGCAAGAGAAACAACGATATCCGCAGCCTTGCCTTCCAGTGAAAAGGTCAAGGTATCCAGCGCCTCGGCCATCAAGCGTATCTTGGCCGGGGGCGTGTTCTCATAAATATTTTCCGACAGCCACTGGGGGTCGGCACCCCTTTCCACGAGATAGCCCGCGGCATGCAGGGTTTCACTTTTTGTGTTCCGGTAGCGGAAACCGCCGGTATCAGTCATAATAGCCGCATACAGATTATTGGCTACATCCCGGCTGATGGAAACGTCCATTTGCCTGAACAGCCGGTAAAGTATTTCACCGGTGGAGCTCGCTTCGCGGTCTATCAACGCCAGGGGGCTAAAACCAGGGTTAGATACATGATGGTCGATGTTGACGATCAGCGGCATTCCGCCGATCAGGACCGCCCGATCACCGATGCGCTCCAGGTCGCTGCAATCCAGAATAAAAACAACCTCATACTTTTCAGCGGCGGAGAGTTCATGGACGATAGAGTCGCTCCCCGGCAGAAATCGATAGTTATCCGGTGTCTGGTCCCGGTTATAGACCAGGGCTTCCTTGCCCAGGTCCTTAAGAACACCGTAGAGGGCCAGTTCCGAGCCCAACGCATCGCCATCGGGTCTTATATGCGAGGTAATGAGAAAGGTCCGGTGTTGCTTGATCACCTTAATTATCTGCTCCGGCATCTCCCTCCCCAATCTCGGCCAACAGTTTCTCGATACGGCTGCCGTAGGCAAACGACTCATCAGGCGTAAAGATAAGCTCCGGGATGCGGCGCAACTTCAATCTCTTGCCCAATTCCCGCTTCATGAATCCCTTAGCCTGCTCCAACCCCTTAAGTGTTTCCGGGCTGAAGGTGTCTCTGCCCATTTCCACAAAATAAACCCTTGCCAATGTCAGATCGTCGGTAACCTTGGCACCGGTTATGGTCACCATGCCGATCCGCGGATCTTTAATCTCTCGGAAAATGATGTCGGAGAGTTCCACCTTGATGAGATCGGCCACGCGGTCGGATCTTTTATAGTTGCTACCCGTACTTGTCTTCTTCATAATCACCGGCTGACAGCAAGGCGGAAATACCCTCGATTTCAAATTTGGCATTAACGACTTCCGCCAGGTGCAACCCTTCTATGAAATTCAATATGTGGTCAATTTTCCCGTTTATATATTGTTTATCGTTACCTACCACGGCAAAACCAATCAAGGCCTTCTTCCAGTGGTCATTTGCGCCGACTTCGGCAATGGAAACGTTGAATTCATTCTGGGTACGTTTCAAAATCCGGCTCAATATTCCCCGTTTTTCCTTCAGGGAGGAACTGTCCGCCATGAAGAGCTCGATGATTCCCGTTCCCACAAACATAGCCGTTATGATAACTTCCTTGGCACTTCTTCGTTGATATAGGTTTCGATAACGTCCCCCACCCGGAGGTCGTTGTAGCCTTCGATGCCGATGCCGCACTCGAAGCCGGCCAATACCTCTCGAACATCTTCTTTCAACCTTTTTAAGGAAATGATCTTACCGTCAAAAACAACGACGCCGTCTCTCACCACCTTCAGCGGGGCGCTGCGCGCTATCTTGCCGTCCAGGACATAGCAGCCGGCGATAGTCCCCACTTTGGGAATCTTGAAGAGCTGCCTGATCTCGGCCCGGCCCTGCACCACCTGGCGATAGACCGGCTCCAGGAGACCTTCCATGGCGGCCTTCATCTCGGCAATGACGTTGTAGATAACATCATAAAGCTTGATTTCCACCCCTTCCTTCACGGCAATTTCACTCACCCGGCTGTCCGGCCGCACATTAAAACCGATAATGAGGGCATTGGAGGCGGAGGCAAGCATCACGTCCGTTTCCGTAATGGCGCCAGTGGAAGCATGAATGACACGTAAGCGCACATCGGCGGTGCTCAGCTTGTTCAAGGCATCTGCCAGGGCCTCAATGGAACCCTGTACGTCACCCTTGATAATGACATTGAAATCCTTCACGCCTTCCTTAATCTTCTGGTACAGCTGCTCCAGAGTGATCTTGGAATATTCGGAAAGCTCGCGTTCGCGTTCTTTTCTTATCCAGTAATCGGCAATATTGCGCGCCTTCTTTTCATCTTCCAGACAGACAAATTCCGTTCCCACCTGGGGAACACGGGAAAAGCCGATGACCTCCACGGGCATGGAGGGACCGGCTTCCTTAATCCGCGCGCCAGCATCATTAATCATGGCACGCACCCGACCATATTCGCTCTTGGCGACAAAGGCGTCGCCTTCCCTAAGGGTGCCCTCCTGGATCAGAACGGTGGCCACCGGTCCCCGTCCTTTGTCCAATTTTGCTTCTATCACCACCCCCCGGGCAAAGCGATCCGGATCGGCTTTAAGATCCATAATATCCGCCTGCAAGAGGATCATCTCGAGCAATTCTTCGATGCCCTGTTTCTTCTTGGCGGAAATTTCACAAAAGATGGTATCGCCGCCCCAATCTTCCGAGAGCAGATTATATTCCGTCAAGGCCTGTTTAATCTTTCCGGGATCGGCGCCGGGCTTATCAATCTTGTTGATGGCCACGATGATGGGAATCCCGGCCACGCGCGAATGATTGATCGCCTCTATGGTTTGTTCCATCACTCCGTCATCGGCCGCCACCACCAGAACAACGAGATCCGTGACCTTTGCCCCCCTGGCGCGCATCGCCGTAAAGGCCTCATGACCGGGCGTATCCAGAAAAACGATATCCCTGTCCTTGATATGCACATGATAAGCTCCGATAGCCTGGGTGATGCCGCCAGCCTCCCCACCTATAACGTTCGTCTGCCGTATCGCGTCCAAAAGCGAGGTTTTACCATGATCGACATGTCCCATGACGGTTACCACCGGTGCCCGGGATTTCAGTTTTTCCGGAGCTACCTCCGCCTTTTGTATCTCTTCCTCGTAATCAAGCGCCGAGAGCTCCACCTGGTAGCCGAATTCAGCGGCAATGAGCGTGGCCGCATCGCTGTCTATGGGCTGGTTTATTGTCGCCATCATGCCCAGAGCGATCAGTTTATTGATCACTTCCCCGACCTTGATACCTAATTTTTTTGCCAATTCGCCAACGGTGATGGTTTCACCGACCTTGATCCTTCGTTTGACGGCCTTGGGTATGGTAATGGCCGTTTTCTGCATCTTGACGACGGCACTCTTTTTCCCTTCTTTCCATCTCCCCTGCCGCTCCTCGAAGTCGACATCCACACGCTTGCCTTTTTTTTCTACAATCTTCCTGATGAAGGCTTTTTTCTTAACGGGAGGCTGCTCTTCCAGCAACACTTCGATCGGCGCTTTCGGCTTTTTCCGACCCTTTTCTTCCTCAACTTTTTTCGGCTTTTCCTCAATAGGCGGCAAGGCAGCGGGCTTAGGAACAGCGGCCTCCTGTCTTTCGGGGACTTCCTTCTTGAGTTCCGTTGGCTTAGGAACCGGCCGCGGTTGAGCCAAGGCGGGACTTTTAGCTTTTGTCTGCGAAACTGCTGCCGAGGCGGTGGGCTTAGCTATGGGGGCCTCCGGCGACGTTGGCTTGCCGACAACAGGCTCCGGCGACTTCTCGAGCTTCTTAGCTATCTTTGCATCCCGTGCAAGCGGCGGATGGGCCGCCTCCGCTGCTTCTTTGGCTTCCGCCTCTTTCTTCTCAACTTCTTTCTTTGCGCTTACGACGGCGGTCTTGGGTGCCGGCGGCGCCGCTTCCGCTTCTTTCTTTTCCGGTAAGATCACGGCCTCAACAATGGCCCCTTTTGGTTCTTCTACCGGCGTTTGCACGGTACGCCTTCTAATGACCGTGGGTTTAATTCTTTTTTCCTCAGTCTCGTGGGGCTCGTTCTTGTGCAGCAGCCGGGTTACCCTTTCCACTTCGCTTTCATCAAGCGAACTCGATTGAGATTTGACAGTCACTCCCAATTCTTCCAGGCGCGCAATAAGAACCTTGTTTTCGATGCCCAACTCTTTGGCTAATTCATAAACTCTTTTTTTGGTCATTCCCAGACTCCCCGCAACTCCTACCTATAACCTTCTTCGACCTCTTCCGCACAAAAATCCAGGGCTTTACTCCGCCTCCGACGCAGAGGTTACCTCCGTTGTCTCTTCCTTGAAGATGTTGTCCGCAGTCGTAATGTCGTTTGCCCCCTTGTTTTTTTCTTCTTCCTCGGCCGCCGCCGTAGCGGATTCGCTTTTTACATCGATTTTCCAGCCCGTGAGCTTGACTGCCAACCTGACATTTTGCCCCGCTCTCCCAATAGCCAGCGACAGCTGATCATCGGGGACGATCACCAGCATGGCATGATTATCCTCATCAACGAAAACCCGACTGACCTTGGCAGGCGCCAGGGCACTACAAACATATTTGACCTGATCGTCGGAATAAGGGACGATGTCTATTTTTTCGCCGCGCAATTCCTGCACCACGCTCTGCACCCGTGATCCTCTCATGCCCACACAAGCACCGACAGGATCTATATCCTTGTCCTTGCTCTTGACAGCTATCTTCGATCTTTTGCCCGGTTCCCGCGCCACGCTCATGATCTCGATTAGCCCTTCATAGATTTCCGGCACCTCTACCTCAAAAAGGGCTTTAAGGAATGCCGGATGAGTCCGGGAAAGGATAATCTGCGGTCCTTTGGATACCTTCTTAATTTCCAATAGGTAGCACCGTATTCTTTCGCCCCGCTTGTAAACTTCCTTGCCGATCTGCTCGGTCACCGGAATCACACCTTCCGCCCGACCAAGATTGACAATGATGTTGCCGCCTTCAAATCTCTGCACGAAACCGTTTACCAACTCACCTTTGCGGTCTTTGTACTCCTCATAGATGTTGTCCCGTTCTGCGTCGTTAACCTTCTGAATGATGATCTGTTTGGCCGTTTGCACGGCCACGCGTCCAAAAACGCTGGTTTCCAACTTTATACCAAGACTATCGCCCACCGCCGCCTCCTCATCGAGATCCCGGCGCGCCGCCTCGAGGGATATCTGCATTTCCGGATCGCTTACTTTAGCCTCCACGGTCTTGAACTGGAAAACCTCTATCTCGCCTACTTCCTCATTATAATGGGCCTCTATATCCACGCGGGGCCCGAGTTCCTTCCGGGCCGCGGTCAACATTGCCGCCTCCAGCGCTTCGATGATCACGCTCTTGTCTATACCCCTGTCCTTACCCATCTGTTCGATCAGACGTTTAAGTTCTGGAAACATTATGAAAATCCTCCATTATTATAATTGATCATTATTGTTCTTACTGCCAATTCTTACAGTTGCGGTACCAGGTGCGCCTTTACCACCTTGGCCTTGGGGATGCGGTGCAGGGTCCCCAATACTTCGATAAGCAGCTCCTTGTCTTCGCCCTCCCCCACTAAATCAATCATCTTGCCGCGGAAGTTACGGCTGCCGGCTAGTTTCTCCTCCAGTTTGACGGCTATCTCGGCGCCCCGGTATTTTAAAAAATCCTTGTCCCGCTCCAAGGGACGGTCCAGACCGGGTGAGGATACCTCCAGGGTGTAAGGACCGGGCGGAACATCATGAACGTCCAGGATATCACCCAGTTGGTTGCTGATATTCGCACAATCATCAAGGGTAATACCGCCATCCTTGTCTAAAAAGAGCCTCACTAACCATCGGGACTTCATTTTCAGGCATTCGACAAGGATCAACTCCAGGCCCTCTGCTGCCGCTACCGGCTCCGCCAATTCCCTAATCTTCTCCTTATAGGCGCACCGCACCATGGAGTCCCCTTTTCTTAAAAAAAAAGTGGGCAGAAGCCCACTCATCTCTATAGCTCGATGATTTTGATGCAAAATATCACATCAATATTGTTATTGCAAGAAAAATAAAGGCGAGGTGGATGAAGCCGTCAATAATTGTCGACAAATCAAAACGACTGATGTACATTTCTTATAGAAACTAACAAGCCCCGCCAGAAATTATTTCAAAGCTGGGATGCCCCGCTTATTTTCATCCGTCCGGAGGTTCCGGGCATCCCGCAGCAGGAGGTATGATGGTGGATCGCATCGAGAACCGCACATTTGACGAATTGCAGGTAGGTGACTCGGCCAGCATCGTTCGTACTCTCACCCACAAGGATGTTGAACTTTTCGCCATCATGTCCGGGGACGTCAACCCCGCCCACTTGGACGAGGCCTTTGCCAAAAGCGACATGTTCCACAAGATTATCGCCCACGGTATGTGGGGCGGCGCCCTCATTTCGACCGTGCTCGGTACCCAACTGCCAGGCCCCGGCACCATCTACCTGGCCCAATCCCTGAATTTTCATCGCCCCGTCGGGCTTGGCGACACGATCACGGTCAGCGTCAAAGTCGCGGAAAAATTTGCCGACAAACACCGCGTGCGCCTGGCCTGCGAGGCAACTAACCAGCAGGGCAAATTGATTATAGACGGTTTCGCCGAAGTGATTGCGCCAACAGAGAAGATCTCCCGCGAGCGGGTGACCCTGCCGGAAGTCAAACTCCTGGAAAAAGGCCGGCACTTTCGGAGTCTGATCGAAAAAACGCGGGGCTTGGAACCGATTCGCACCGCCGTGGTGCATCCCGTGAACATGCACTCGCTGTTGGTGGCAGACGAAGCCGCCAAAGCAAGGCTGATTATCCCCGTATTGATCGGCCCCGAGGCCAAAATCCGCACCGCCGCCGCCCAGGCCCACCTAGACCTGTCAGCATACGAAATTATCGGCACCGAACACAGCCATGCCGCCGCCGCCCTCGCCGTGGCTATGGTGAAGGAGTGCAAAGTAAATGCCCTGATGAGAGGCAGTATCCATACCCACGAACTCATGCAATTTGCCGATGCGCCGCAGGGGTTGCGCACGGCACGCCGCATGAGCCATGTTTTCGTTGTAGATGTACCAAGTTTCCCCAGACCGCTCTTTCTCACCGACGCCGTGGTAAACTTTTCACCGAAACTGGTGGAGAAAAGCGACATCGTCCAGAATGCCATCCAATTAGCTCATGCCCTCGGCCTGGAGATTCCCAAAGTAGCGTTGCTGTCGGCACAAAATCATATATCGCCGGGGCTGGGATCAACTTTAGACGCGGCCGTACTTTGCAAGATGGCCGACCGGGGCCAGATCACCGGAGGTGTGCTGGACGGACCTCTTTCTTTCGATGCCGCCATTTCGGCGGAAGCATCCAAGACACAGGGTGTGGTGTCATCGATTGCCGGTCAGGCCGATATTCTCCTCGTACCTGACGTGGAAGCCGGCAGTATCCTGGCCAAGCAACTTGAATATTTGGCAGATGCCCAGGTCGCCGGCCTCGTAATCGGCGGGCGGGTGCCGATCATTATCGTCAGCCACAGGGACGATATGATCGCCCACATCGCCGCCAGTGCCATCGCCTTACTCTTGTCGCATTACGAACAATCATCAATTTACAAAGGCGCCGATATCCTCACCGGCATGTACGGCGATACAAATCAGAACCCCTCAGCTTAAATCGAGGCAGACAACAACATTCAGCTTGGGAGGCAATATGCGATACAATAGTTACCTGAAAAATACTCTTCGCCTCAAATCTTCGCCACTACCGGCCTATTTGATAATATTCCTTCTTGCCCTTTTATGCCTGGGCCTAACTTCCTGCGGGAGCAGTTCCGCACAGACGGACCCGTCTGTCGATTACACCGCGGCGATCCAGGATGCGAAGACCCTGACAGCGGCGAAGATCGCAACTAACCTGACGGCCATTGTACCTGAAAATGCAAACCTAATCTGGGAGAATAATGTGTCGGGAACACGGGTGCTTGTAGCAACCTGGATTGGCAATCAAGCGGCCTGTCAAAGCTATCTCAATCCGGGGACATCAGGCTGCAAAGCAGGACAGGAGTGTCCAAGCTACGGGTTTAATTCGTGGGTTACGGTGGTGCCTGAACTAAAGAGGCTCCTGGGCAATTCCCCCTCCCTTCTCCGCGTCGGTCAAGCCCTTGGCTTGCCGCCCCCCTCTACCGGGCAGACCCTGGAAAACACGTGCATCGTCGAAATGTATGTCTCCCCTGCCGATCTTTTCCGGCCCTCGGCAGACCCGGAAGTGACTGATCATGAGGCAGAACTCGCCTTTCCCGCGGAGGGATACCGAAAATTTGACGATACGCTCCTCGTCTATTCAGATATGCCCTGTGACGCACGCTACTGCGCGACTTGCACTGCTTCCGGGAAGTGCGGGATGACTTCATATCGGAACTGGTACATAAACCGTAGGACCTACATCTACGCGCAGACCTCCGTGAACAGCCCCTTCCCCTGGACCGCACTCGGCTACACTTACGACTGGGGAAATCCCACTCCTCCCCACTACGGAGTAAGCGAATTTGTTATCAACAGCGGAGCGGCAGGAATAGGGGTTTTTATCAAGTCCTGTAATTGGACCGGGGCCTATTTCAGCAACTGAAAAACAAGCGCCATTTCTTGCCAGCGGCACAATTTTCCTTTCCTAACATTTGCTATCTCTCCCGGCATCAGAATAATGAGAGGGGAATATAACCGATAATCTATGCAAATATAACAATATAATATATTGACAATAACGCCTGATTATGACAACAAATAAAAGATATAACCATTCATTCCAACTTACATAGGGGTAAAATGTCGCGGAAGCCGAAATTAACCGTCTATTGGGAAATGGTTCACCTGAAGAGAAAAAAAGACAGACTATCGTGCCCTTCGGAGCTTGTGCCTCCTGCAGACCCGTGCCTGCCCTTGCCAACCTCTCCTCCGGCACCCAAAACTTTAAAACCATCTTCCTCAATAATCCTACCGCATCTAAACCGTCTGTCGTCATTTCTCAGCGGGATGCAATTTTGACTTTTTTGTTTGTAAGATTCGTTTTATGATCATCAACATGATGGAGAGCTAGGATGGCAGACGATACCGCAGGCAACAAGAATAAAAGCGATCTTATCCTGGAAGAAATTATGAGACGCAAGGAAAAGGAAAGCGTTGTCGATGTGGAAGGGAAAAAAGTCAAGGTCGTCATTTTTTCCCTCCTCAACGACTTCTATGCCTTCTATGGGGAATACATCAAAGAGATCCTGCCCATCATGACCATCTATTACGTACCCGGGACACCCGAATTCATCCCCGGTGTTATCAACGTGCGCGGAGAAATCGAATCGGTGATCAATATCAAAATGTTTCTAGGACTTCCCGAAGCAACGGAGGTATTGAACGGACGCATTGCCCTTGCCGTTCAAGAGGGAATCCGTTCGGGTATCCTTGTCGATTCCATCGAGGACGTGATTGATATCCCGGCCAGTTCCATTGTACCCGCCCTCGATACATTGTCGAAATCTATAAAAGATTTCGTCGCCGGAGAATTTGTCCATAAGGACAGACTGGTAACTATCCTCGATGTGGGAAAGATATTTGGAAAAATAACCCAATGATTAAGCGTGCCCTCCACGAAAGCCACTGTCCACAGATGATACGGATACTGACCTTTACCGTTATGGGGGTAAAAATGGGTGTGGACACGGAACAAATCGGCGGCATTTGGGAGGTTGATGAAGCCCGGAGACTTGGGACGGTGATCCATTATTTTCATGAAAAGATTTTTTTCCGGGACCGCGCCGCCGAATATCATGCGCCTAAAGCGATGCTGGTGAAAGACGGAGACAAGGAATATTCTCTGGTAATAGATAATCCCGATGACATTATTGAAGTAGGCATCGAATCCATACAGCCATTACCGTCGCTAATCGCCCTGCCCGGCACGGCTGGAGCGTTCTGGGGGGCCGTTGCCAACGATCAGGGGATTGTCTTGCTCGTTGATTTCTCCCGTATGAAGAACGGATGCATGAACAAGGAGTTAGATGCCCAGGCGATATAATCAGGAGGTGAAAAAATGAACAGAAGAAGTCCTTCCGTTTATGCAACGCTGTCCCTTTATGTTTGGGCGGCAGGCATAGTTTTTCTTTTTGCGCACCAAGCGGCAGCCGATCCAGGTGTTACGGCCAATGAGGTGGTGCTGGGGATGTCCAACGCCCTGTCGGGCTCTGCTTCTGCCTTGGGTAAAGGCGTGAAGACGGGAGCCATGGTGTATTTCAATAAGGTCAATGCCGCCGGTGGAATCAATGGCCGCAAGATCAAAGTGATCAGCTATGACGATAAGTATGAACCGAAAGCTACTGTTGCCAATACAGAGAAACTGATCAACGAGGATAAAGTTTTCGTCCTCTTCGGCTATGTTGGAACTCCGACTTCGAAGGCCATTATTCCCTTGATCAATAAAAAAAGAATTATTTTCTTTGGCCCCTTTACCGGCGCGGAGTTTCTGAGAAATCCAATCAATAAACTCATTTTCAATGTCCGGGGAAGTTATTTTGATGAAGCAGAAGCCCAGGTGGAATACCTCACGAGGGCTAGGGGGGTAAAAAAGATCGGATTGTTCATGCAAAAGGACTCCTATGGCTTGGCAGTCAAGGGGGGAATCGTCAAGGCGCTGAACAAACGGGACATGACTATAGCCGCGGAAGGTCTTTACGAAAGAAATACGGAAGATATCAACGCCGGTTTTGCGGACATCAAGAAAGAAAATCCCGAGGCCGTAAGCATGGTGGGGACCTACAAAGCCATGGCTGCGTTCATCAGGAAAGCCCGGTCCGAACAGTTTAATCCCATCTTCCTCAATGTTTCCTTTGTCGGTACGGCGGCACTCATCAAGGAGCTTGGCGCGGGTGGTGAAGGCGTTATTATATCCCAGGTTATGCCTTCGCCGCAGGACGCTTCGCTGTCCATGATCAAGCAATATCGTCGTGATATGAAGGAGGCGGGCCATAGCGAATTCGATTATACGGACCTGGAAGGGTATGCTGATGCCATCGTCTTCGTGGAGATCTTAAAAAAGGCGGGCAAAAACTTGACGCGGGAATCATTTACAAAGGCCGCGGAGGGTCTGGACGTGACCATCGGCGGTATGAAGTTCGGCTATGCACCGAAAAACCATCAGGCACTCAAGGAAGTCTATATGACGAGGGTTTCCGGCAGTAAAGCCGTCCCTATGAACTAGTTTCAACAGGAAGGATGAAATATGATGACTTTTGGTAAGCTATTTAATTTAGACAAGATCGGAAAGAAATTTTTCGTTCCCAGTCTCATCTTTATCGTTGCCCTGTTTGCGATTCTGACGGTCATTAACGTGGGTATCAATAATGCGCTCCTCAAATCCCAGATGGAGAAAAGGGGAAACGCCATGGCCAGCTATATGGCCAAGACGAGCGTTTTTTACTATACTAACTATGACCTCGGCGCTTTGGACGGTTTCGTTCAGGAAGTCATAAAGGAACCGGATGTTGTATACGCCGTGTTTTATGACGAAAATAAGAAACCCCTCACCGTTACATCAAGAAAACCCGCCAATGCGGCGTCATTGATGAATTACAACCAGGAGATAAAGGATGAGACAGGAAAAACAATCGGGTTTTTGTCCCTGGGATACAGCTCCAAGGCCATAGCGGCGGCGGTAAGGAAAGGTGTCTGGATTATGCTGTTGACGATGACCCTGGCCCTCATTTTACTCAGCATCGGTATCACCTTTTCCGTCCGGAAATTTATTATCCACCCCCTCGGTAAAGCGGTTGCCGTGGCGAACAGATTGACCGAAGGAGACCTTACCGTCCGGATTGAGGCGGGTGGACGCGATGAGATAGGCCAGCTTATCTCGGCTTTTAAGGACATGGTGGAAAAGCTTAAAATTATCATGTCCCAGGTTTCCTCAGTGACCACGAGCGTGAATGCTTCGGCAAACGATATTGCCGTGTCTGTCGACCAGCAGGCTACGGTCGCCTCGCAGCAGTCTGCCGCCGTGGCGGAGATCACCGCCACCATGGAGGAACTCTCCACCTCCTCTACGCAAATTGCCGAGCATTCCAAAACCGTCGTGGATCTTGCCACCAAGACTTGGGACAATACGAAAAAGGGGGCGGCGGCGGCGGAGACGGTCATGTTGAAGATGAACGATATCCATACGGACAGCCAAAACAGTATCAACGAGATCGTTGAATTGGGGAGGAAATCCCGGGAGATTTCGAAAGTAATGGAGATCATCAATACCATTGCGGACCAGACCAAGCTCATTGCCTTCAATGCGGCCCTCGAGGCCTCCAGTGCCGGCGAGGCGGGCAAACGTTTCGGAGTTGTGGCCGTGGAGATCCGTAGGCTTGCGGACAGCGTGATGGAGTCCACGGGAGAGATCGAAGCGAAGATTAACGAAATTCAGGATTCCATCAACCGTCTGGTAATCGTGTCTGAAAAAGGCTCGAAGGGAATTCAGGACGGCATAGAACAAACGAACCAGACCGCCGGCAGCCTGCTCGAAATCGTAGAAGCCGCGCAGGCTACCCAGGAGGCGGCGAAACAGATATCCCTTTCGACGCAGCAGCAAAAAACAGCGAGCAGCCAGGTGGTGTCGGCGCTCCGGGAGATTGCCGCGGGGTCGGGCCAGACTTCCGATGCCATTCACCAGATCAGCGCCATCAGCGCCACCTTGGCGAACCACTCAGACAGTCTGAAGGAGTTGGTCAACGTTTTCAAGTTGGAAACGGTAAAATAGCAGAGCCGAGGAGAGGGATACAGTGCATATGAACGTCTCATGGAAAAAAGTGCTGAATATCAATACATCGCTGAAAAAGCAGGTTTTGGTAATTGCCCTCTTGCCGGTGTTAATCATCTCCTTCCTTTCCACCTATTTGTTTATTGCTCACATTGTGTCGCGGGAGGAGGCAAGGTTAAAGACTTACCGGGAGGCATTGCTCGCGGAAAGAAAAGAGATGATCAAGAATTATAGCAGCCTGGCGGTTATGGCCATCGAAAACCTCCCCCAGAAGGAGGCCTTGGAAAACATTCGCAACATGCGCTACGGAAAAGGCGGTTATTTCTGGATTAACGATTTTAACAACTTCATGGTGTCCCATCCCGATCCCAGCCTCGAAGGAACAGACCAGAGCGGTTTGAAAGATCCCCAGGGGATATATATCCTTCGGGAGGTTACGAAGGTGGCAAAGGATAAGGGCGAGGGCTACATCTCTTATATGTGGAAGATGCCTAACGACGAAAAACTGCAGCCGAAGCTTTCTTACGGCAAGGCGATTAGAAAATGGAACTGGGTAGTTGCCACGGGTATCTACATAAACGATATAGATGAAATGGCGGCACGAGAAACGGAAAAGACCCATAAGGAAGTCTCAGCGCTGATCGGGGAAGCCATCCTTATTTCCCTAGCGATATCATTGACGGTCGTTCTTCTGGTGACACATTTTGCCAAAAAGCTCGTCAACAACCCCCTCGACCAGATAACTTCCATCATGAAGAATTACAACAACGATTTGACAGTCAAAATCCCGGTGACCACGCATAACGAGATCGGTGAACTCGCCAAGTCCTTCAACCTGCTCACGGGCCACCTGCATAACATCATCAAGCAAGTGGCCGAAGCCGCAAAGGGCATCAACTCCTACGCCGGCGAAGTAGCGGCGTCCGTGGATCAGCAGGCTACGGTCGCCTCGCAGCAGTCAGCCGCCGTGGCGGAGATCACCGCCACCATGGAGGAGCTCTCCACCTCCTCCACGCAAATCGCGGAACATTCCAAATCCGTGGTGGATCTTGCCACCAATGCCTGGGACAATACGAAACGTGGGGCGACGGCTGCAGAAACGGTCATGTTGAAGATGAACGGCATCCATACGGATAACCAAAACAGTATCAACGAGATCGTTGAATTGGGGAGGAAATCCCGGGAGATTTCGAAAGTAATGGAGATCATCAATACCATTGCGGACCAGACCAAGCTCATTGCCTTCAATGCGGCCCTCGAGGCCTCCAGTGCCGGCGAGGCGGGCAAACGTTTCGGAGTTGTGGCCGTGGAGATCCGTAGGCTTGCGGACAGCGTGATGGAGTCCACGGGAGAGATCGAAGCGAAGATTAACGAAATTCAGGATTCCATCAACCGTCTGGTAATCGTGTCTGAAAAAGGCTCGAAGGGAATTCAGGACGGCATAGAACAAACGAACCAGACCGCCGGCAGCCTGGTGGATATCGTCGAAGCCGCGCAGGCGACCCAGGAGGCGGCGAAACAGATATCCCTTTCCGCGCAGCAGCAGAAAACGGCGAGCACTCAGGTGGTGACGGCGCTACGGGAGATTGCCGCGGGGGCCGGCCAAACTTCCGATGCCATTCATCAAATCAGTACCATCAGCAGGAAGTTGACGGATCTTTCGGATAGTTTGCGGGGACAAGTAGAAAAATTCAAGATCGGATAGGACACTAATATATTTGTGAGGGGGGAGAACAACGAAATGGGACAGATTCGCGTGGTAGTCGTTGATGACAGCGATTTCGCAAGGGAACTCATTATCGCTATATTGTCTACGGACAAAGAAATTGTTATTGCCGGCGAGGCCAAAAACGGTCGGGAAGCAGTGGAAATGGCTAAGGATCTAAAGCCGGATATCATGACAATCGATATCGAAATGCCCGTGATGAACGGTCTTGACGCCATCGAACAGATCATGGCGCACACGGCCATCCCCATCCTGGTAGTGACGACGCGGGGTGATGCCAATACGGCTTATGCCGCAATTTCCAAAGGGGCGTTGGATCTTATCGTGAAACCGGATGTAAATTTAGAAGGGGCACAAGAATTCATCCAGAAGATAAAGCTCTTGTCGAAGATTAAGGTTATCACGCATATCACTGGAAAACGCGCCTTGCGGGAAAAACCGGTAGAAAAGCCACCCCTGTTTACGCGGGAAACAGCGGACAGCATTGTCGCGATTGCCTCTTCAACAGGAGGGCCGGAAGCCCTCTCGGTCATCATGTCGGCACTGCCCGAAACATTTCCCTGTTCTGTTGTCGTTGCCCAGCATAATTCCGATGGATTTATTCCCGGGATGGTGGAATGGCTTAAGAGGATTTCAAAAATGACCATTAAGGTGGCCGAGGCGGGGGAAGCGCTGGCTCCGGGGACCGTCTATGTTTCACCGTCGGAAAAGCATATGCAAATAACCGTGAGCAAGAGGGTTTCGTTCGTCGAACGCCACCCCACGGATATCTATCGTCCTTCCTGTGACACACTTCTCTCATCCGTCGCGCTGGCTTATAAAGGAAGGGCCATCGGCATAATTCTGACCGGCATGGGAAGCGATGGCGTACGGGGGATGAAGCAGATAAAGGAAGCGGGCGGTATGACCATTGCCCAGGATGAAAAGACCTGCATTGTCTTTGGTATGCCCAGGGTCGCCATCGAAAGCGGCTGTATCGATAAGATACTCCCGCTGGATATCATCGGCCCGAAGATAGTTTCTCTTTTAGCGGACGGTGCTTTACAGAAGGCGTGTGCAAGATGAAAGAAGCCGGCCTTTGATCATGGATACCCGACCTTTCCAGAATATTGTCAGAGAAAAATGCGGTCTCATTTTCCAGGCGGAAAAGGCCGCGGTGCTTGCCGACAGCATCCTGGCGCGCATGTCGCAGCGTGGCATGACGACGGAGATCGAATATCTAGGCTGTCTCACGCGTGATGACGTTGAATTCTCCTCCCTGGTTAATCTTCTTACCATTAATGAAACTTACTTCTTCCGGGAACCCGTCCACCTCGACCTGCTGACGGACAGGCTCCTTCAGGAAATGCTGGCATACAGAACCGCCGTTGATCCGGTCCGGATTCTCTGCGCGGGCTGTTCGACGGGCGAAGAGCCCTATTCGCTCATGATGAAGTTTCTTGAGAAATACGGCGCCGGTATCCGGGAACTCGTGGCGATTTTCGGAATCGATATCGATAGTGAAGCCCTCGGCAAGGCAACAAGAGGTGTATACGGTGGCCTTTCCTTCCGGGAGTTTCCGGAAGAGTTGCGCCAGAGATATTTTGAGCAGCTGGGGCCTGATCGCTATCGCATCAGGGATTTTGTGAGGGAAAAAGTCCGGTTCATGAACCTGAACCTCTTGAGTGCAACATATCCCGGTGAACTTAGAGAGCTTGACGCCATATTCTATCGCAATGTGTCCATTTATTTCGATCAGCCGACCCAGATGAATATTTTTAGAAAACTGAGCTCGCTCCTGAAGGAAGGGGGATGGCTTTTTGTGAGTTCCACGGAAACGCTCTCCCATAACCATGGCGGCTTGGCACTGATTGAGATCGAGGGCGTGTTCTGTTTTCAAAAAAAGAGTGAACAAAACCGGGAAGAACAGAGAAGACAGGAACGGAAGACGCCGGCTAACATCGCCACAGCGGCAAAAACACCTGCTGCTGGCCGTTCTGCGGATTTCTCCCCGGGGCGGCATGATCCATCACACCGGGCGCCGGTGCGCTCCCTATTAAGCAAAAAAGCTCCTGCACCGACGGAAGTTGGGCAGGTGACATTCGCCGGCGCCCTTGAACTGGCAAGGAATAAAAACTATCAGGAAGCGCTGCGATGTATTGATGTGCTCATGAAACGCGACCCGTCCTTCGTTAAAGGGTATATGCTGAAAGCCGGCATACTTATAAATTTGAAGAGCTTCGGTGATGCGGAAGAGGCATGCCGGCAAGGCATAGAATTTGATCGATGGAATCTGGAAGGACACCTCCTCTTGGGGGTAATTGCCAAGCAGCGCAGCGACCACGAGACGGCGGTCAAGAGACTCAAAGAGGCTATTTATATTCAATCCTCTTGCTGGCTGGGGCATTTTTACCTTGCGGAAATCCATAGTAGCCGCGGCGACAACAAAAATGCCGTCCGGGAGTATGAGATTGTAATTAAATTGTTGGAGAAAGGTGAGCTGATGACCGACCACGGGTTGACTTTTTTTCCCCTGGCTTTTTCGGCGCCCCAGGTCAAACACCTCTGCTACCATAATCTCACGAAACTGAAAAAGGCAACGAAATAGGAGCGGAAATAGCATGGCATTAGATATGGCAAAATTTCTGGCAAGATTTGTCGATGAAGCGCGCGACCATATAAACAAACTCAACGAGGGCCTTGTGCAGCTGGAGAACCATCCGGAAGATGCTGAGACCATTAATGCCGTCTTCCGCTCCGCTCACACCATCAAGGGATCATCAAGGATGATGAAACTTACGTCCATCACCGAGGTGGCCCATAAGCTGGAAGATGCGCTTGCGGCCCTGCGGGAAGGAAGGATTCGTCATTCCCAAGGTCTTGCCGATGTCCTTTTCAAAGGCATAGACTTGATTGCCGGCATGATAGAGAAAGTTGCCGCCGGCGAGCCGGTGGACGAGGACAGTAGCGCCCTTTGCGAGGAGTTGTTAAAGGCTGCGGAAGGACAAATTGTGCCTTCCGGAGCTTCACAGACGGAGGAAGCTGGTTTGACAATTGTCCCCGTCCCCCCTCCAGCCATGGAACGCAAAGACCCTGCGGAACCCCTTCTTGAGATCCGCCAAGAAGAGAAAGCTGTCCTTGCCGAGGCGCCCCTTGGGGGACTTCCGACTCCGGCGTCGAGAGAAACAAAGTCGGGGGCATCGGAAAGCATCCGCGTCAATGCCGAGAGATTGGACGAGTTGATACGGCTCATGGGAGAGATCGTCTCGAACCAGAACCGGCTGAAACAACGCTTGGCCGATGTGCGGGAAGCAGAAAAGGCTGCAAAAAGCCATGCGGGGCTTGCCGCCCATCTCGGAGAGGATGAAGTTACGACTGACAGTCCTGTGGCAGAGAGCCGCAGGTCGGCACGTGCTCTCCAGGTCAGATTGCAACAACTAGCTTCCAACATGCGCGATGATGCCAACATGCAGGAACTCTTGACTTCCGAGTTGCAGGAAAAGGCGCTGATGCTCCGCATGGTCCCACTGGCCACTGTTTTTGATACACTTCCCAGAATGGTACGCGATGTATCACGGTCGCTGGGCAAGGAGGCGGAGTTCATTATCTCAGGCGGAGATATCGGGCTCGACAAAAAGATGATCGAAAAGGTCAGCGACCCCCTCGTGCACATGCTTAGAAACGCCATTGATCACGGCATGGAAAGTCCGGAAGAAAGACAGAAGGCCGGCAAAGGGGCAAAGGGAACGATTAAGCTGTCGGCCAGCTATGATGCGGGGAGTGTATTGATCGAATTGAGCGACGACGGAGCAGGTATTCCACTGGAGAAGATCAGGGAAAAAGCGCTGAAAAAGAACATGTTCTCGGAAATGGAGCTCAGCGCCCTGACGGATGAAGAGACGATCGACCTGATATTCCTGCCCGGCTTTAGCACCAGCGCCATCATCACCGATGTTTCCGGCCGGGGTGTGGGCATGGATGTAGCCAAGAAAAACATCGTCGAGGGATTGAAGGGTTCGATCAAGATCGAAACACGGGTGGGGAGAGGGACTCGCTTCATCATCCGGCTTCCCATGACCCTGGCGGTCATGCGGGTGCTCTTGGTAGAGGCCGCCGGACAGACCTTCGCGGTTACGACCCATTATGTAACCGAGATTATCCGAATACCTGAGACGGAAATCATCAATGTTCTCGATAAAAAGGCAATCAGGCTCCGGGAAGAGCTCATCCCGGTGGCGCACTTGAGGACGGTACTCAAACTATCCGGCAACGGTGTGCCGCACAGCGGCAACCTGCTGATTCTCATTGTCCGCCTGGGAAGTGAAAAACTTGGGCTCATCGTCGATACTTTGCTCGACGAAGAGGACATGGTGATCAAATCGCTGCCGGTTCACATGAAAAACATCCACCTGGTGTCAGGGGTGACAATTTCCGGCCGGAACGAGGTTATCAACATTTTGCATGTCCCGGGACTCATCAAGCACGCGGGTGAAATGAAGGAAGCGCGCCTCCCCGAAAAAATAAGATCCGGGGCGGCGAATATTCTGGTTGTGGACGATTCAATCAATACCCGAGAAATCGAAAAGAATATCCTCGAAGCATATGGATATATTGTTGACCTGGCGGAAGACGGCATGGAAGCGGTGGAAAAAACCCGGGAGAAGAATTATGATTTGGTGATTACCGATGTGGAGATGCCGCGTCTGGATGGTTTCTCACTTACCGAACGATTGCGGAAAGAAGAGTCCTACGGCGACACGCCAATTATCATCATGACCTCAAGGGAAAAGGATGAAGACAAAAAGAGGGGCATTATGGTCGGCGCCAATGCCTACATCGTGAAAGGCAGCTTCGACCAGACGAATCTGCTCGAGACGGTTCAGAACCTGATTGGCTAAAGGGAGATTTCTAAATATATGACGGCAGAAAAGACAAAAGTACTCGTCGTAGATGACGATTCATTTATTCGGGATGTACTGGCGGACATTCTTCAGGCCGCCGATTATGAAGTTGATACCGCGGAAGACGGGTCCGAGGCCTTCGCCAAATTTACTGCGGATTCCCGCATCGGACTTATTATTTCCGATATGAACATGCCCCAGGTGAGCGGCATGGAACTTATCAATAAACTTCGCGACCTGGGCAGTGACGTGCCGGTCATTATCCTTACCGGCAATAATGAGATATCGCTGGCCATCAATGCCCTTAATTGCGGGGCGAACGACTACCTGCTGAAGGATGAAAATGTTCAGGAGACGGTGAGCATCTCCGCTTCCCGGGTGCTGGAAAAGTATGAACTGAAAAAACAGAATATGCAGCTCATGGCAGACCTGGCGCTGAAGAACGACCGGCTGGAAAAGGACAGGATGCTTGCCCAGAATGTTCAGAAGAACATCCTGCCGCGGGGATTGAGTTTTCCGGGTGTCGAAGTAGGGACCTTCTACCGGCCCTCGGACAAAATCGGCGGAGATTTTTTTGATGCCTGGGATACCGGCGCGGACATCCATTTCATTATCGGCGACGTCTCCGGTCACAGCACCTCTTCGGCCCTGATCATGGCGGTGAGCAAGGGGATCTTGCATTCGCTTGGCCACACCATGCGCGACCCCATTGACATCCTCGGGACCGCCAATCGCATGCTCTGCGACATCTTGAAGGACAGCGGCATGTTTCTCTCGCTCGTCTATGCCGTATTTGATCGAGGTTCAGCCGAGCTGAATCTTGTGTCGGCCGGTCATAATCCCGTATACATCGTCGCCAACGGCGGCATTCTGACCAACGAGTCAACGGGTCCCGTGCTTGGGTGGGACGCAGACGACACCTGGACGGCGGTCAAACATACCTTTAATTCCGGTGATACCTTCTTCCTTTATACGGACGGCTTGACGGAGGCCATGAATACAGAGGGCAAAGAATTCGGCGAGGAGCGGCTCCAGGCATTGCTCCGGGAACCGGCAGATCCGGATGAGATGGTGGAAAAGATTTTTGAACATGTGTCAAATTTCAACAACGGCAGATTTGCCGATGATTTGACGATGTTTATCATGAGAAGGAAGTGAAGCATAGATTGCGGAGGGAGGGCGATGATTATCCAAGTTGATATTAAAGGCGACATAGCAGAAGTGACCCCCATAGGCGATCTTGCCGCGAGCACGGTAGAAGAATTGAGAGAGCAGCTTACGGCACTGACCGATAAGAACGTGAAGCGTATTTTGCTCAATCTGTGGGGTATTCATTTTATCGACAGCACTGGTCTGAACTTTTTCATAGAGACCCATAAAAAATTTCTCAACCAAAAGGGCAGTATTGTTTTCTTCTCGCCCAGTGAGGCCGTTGGCAAAGTGTTTAAGATGACTGGCGCCTATCAAAAGCTTATCATGGCCGCCAATCGAGAGGAGGGTACCAAGCGTCTGCACGACTTGGGCAACTGACCGGGTTCAGGAGATATGATACGATGGGAAAAAGGTTATCTTTTCAGATAGTGCCGAATTTTGAGAATGTGGACATGGTGCGGGCCGCCCTAAAGGGGTTCTGTAACGAGTCCTATCGTGGGGCAGAAGCTGAGGCCCGAACCTGGGACCTCTGCCTGGCCGCTACTGAGGCCATGAACAATGCCGTGGAACATTCGGGCGCGGAGCAGGTGGAGATAGAAATTTCCGCCGACGAGGCCGGGGTCGTTTTCCGCATCATCACCCAAGGGGAAAGATTTGACCCGACGGTAGGTGTTTTGATGCCGGTGTTGAAAGATGGAGAGGAATTGCAGGAAGGGGGCTTCGGCCTGGCGATCATCAAGGAAATGGTGGATGGCCTGCGGTACGAATATATTGAAGGAAAAAACGTCATGACGCTTGATAAGATAATCATAGACAAGAAGGGGGAAGGTGAACATGGAATTTAATATCGGCATGGATGGCGACTTGGTAACCATGGACCTTAACGGCGATCTTGTGGCGAGTTCTGCGGAGGAGTTTAAGTCGCAGGTCGCGAAATTGCGTGACAAGAATTTTTACTTTATCCTTATGGACATGAGCCGGGTGGGTTTCATGGACAGTTCCGGATTGGGGGCCTGCATGGCCGTTCACAAAATGCTGAGCGAGAAAAACGGCATGGTGGTCCTGACCAGACTGAGCGATTCGGTTGTGAAGGTCCTCCGTCTTACGCGTGCGGACCAGAAGCTCAAGATTGCCCCCACGAAGCAAGAAGGCATCAAGATCCTTCTCGATGTCATAATAGCGGAGAGGAAGAAATGAAGGATCTCCGGAAACTTGGTGAAGTGTTGATTGAGAGGAAGATCATCGCCACCTCACAACTGGAGCATGCCCTCCAGAAATCGCGGGAACTCTCCATACCCCTCGGCGAAGCGTTGATAAACTTGAAGTACGTCAGTGAAAATCTGATGCTGGAGATAATCAGCAGCCAACTTGGCGTGGATTTCGTAAACATCGCGGAAAATAATTTTCAGGTCATCGACACATCGCTGTGCCGGATTCTTCCGCTGGACTTCTGCAAACGCAAAAAAGTCGTCCCCCTCTTCCAGATCATAGATGATGAGACGCGGGAACTTACCCTCGCCATGGCTGATCCCTTAGCGGAAGACGTGATCAATGAGGCGCAAGCCGCCACGGAATGCCGGATCAATCCTGTCCTGGCTTCCCAAGTGGCCATCATGGAAGGCATCCTCAAGCTGTTCCAGATCAAACTGGACGTGAAGGCAGAGCCCCTTACCGTGGAAACGGGAGACCCCGTCGTCATCGTGAACAAGATCCTGCAGCGGGCTGTGGCCCTCGGCGCCAGTGACATCCACATCGAGCCGCACGATAAAGATGTCAATGTCCGTATGAGGATTGACGGGGTCCTGGAGCTGGCTACCTCCTATCCCGCCGCTACCTACCACAGCGCGATCGTGAGCCGGGTCAAGATCATGGCCAGCGAGAAGAATTCCCTGATGCGCATCGACGAAAAACGCCTGCCCCAGGACGGTTCGTTTTCCCTGAAGATCGACGGCCATATGATCGATTGCCGGGTTTCAACCCTGCCCATGATCTTCGGGGAAAAGATCGTTATCCGGATCTTCGATAAAGACAAGGCCGCGTTTATCGGACGCATCAGGGACTTGAAGCTGTCGCCCAGGATGGAGCTGACCTACCGGCGCTGCGTGCGGCAGCCAAGCGGCATCAATATCGTTACCGGTCCGACGGGAAGCGGCAAGACAACCACGCTCAATGCGGTGATTAACGAAATCAATAATGTTAGCCTCAATATCGTCACCGTGGAAGACCCGGTGGAATATCTGGCGGGGGGACACGTGAACCAGAGTTCGCTGATGCCCCAGGCCGGCTATACCTATGCGCGCGCCTTGCGGGCATTGATGCGCCAGGACCCCGATGTCATCCTCATCGGCGAGGTGCGGGATAAAGATACGGCGGAAATTGCCGTTCAGGCGGCGCTCACGGGCCACCGGGTTTTTACGACGTTGCATACCGAGGATGCGGCAGGTTCCATCGCCCGTCTTGTCGATATGGGGGTGGAGCATTTTCTCCTCTCTTCCACCCTCGTATCGGCGGTAAACCAGCGCCTGGTCAGGAAAATCTGCAGCAATTGCATGGAAGAATATGTGCCGACGCGGGTGGAAATGCTGGATACCGGGTTAGACGAGGAAATCATCGAAGAAATTCAAAGCAATGCCCCTAAGTATAATATGCGGAGAGGCCGCGGCTGTGACATGTGCCGTCAGTCGGGTTATTCGGGAAGGCAGGCGGTTTACGAACTGATCTCCGTGTGCCCCGCCATACGGGACCTCATCCTGCACAAGCAGGGCGCTGAAGCCATATTGCGCGTGGCGCGGGAAAAAGAAAACGTGAATATGCTTTTTGAAGAAGGATTGCGCCTTTTCCTGAACGGAGCGACGACCCTCGGCGAAATGCAGCACTTGCCCAGGGGGGATTACAAGATGAAGGCCGTGGACGAAATTTTCAAGGACGCCCAGGTGCGTTGATCCGCAATCAACTCTTATATGAAAAATATATTCTACCCCGGCATAATTTGGCATACTTTTTTATTTGCGGTTGATAACTCAATTTATGGAATATGCAAATTGTTGCAATTATATGACAATAATATAACGCCTTGATATTATTTATAATATTTGATTGCCTAATCATCGTTCAAAGAGCAATAATTTGTCTTCTCTTAAATGCTTAGCGCATCTATCAACATAGTTATCAACAATGATTTCCACAATACTGTTGATACCCCTAAAATGATTATATAAGTACGGCGAGGCGGCTATTGGCGGGCAGCTTGGGCCTGTTTCGTTTCGATGGCCCCCAGAGCCCTGGTAGCGGCAGTGCGGACCTTCTCCGGATACTTGCTAACTTTGAAAAAGCCTTTGGGTCGGCTGATTTCTCTCAGTGCCGACATTGCCTCAGACGAGGCGATTTTTCCCAGTGATATGCAGATTTTTTCTTCCAGGTCGATGCGTGGCGCAGTCACTACCAAAGGTCTCTGCGTAAGCAAATCCAGGAGCACGGGGACTGCGGGCGTGTATTTTATAAGCCCCATCATCTCAATAATCTTCATCTTAAAATCATCATCGGTCACGGGCAGGACCGACATCATCAAAGGCCCCCGCTCTTTGCCGCCTGTTCTGTGTAGGCTTTTTAAGGCCTCTTCGCGAACCCTTACATTATTATTAAGCAATAGGGTTTGGAGGACACGCGCCGTAGTCTCCGTGCCGACTTTTCCCAGAAGGTAGGCAATATTGCGCAGGTAATACCACGGTTCATCACCCTGGATACGTTCCCTGATCGCAGGTATTGCCATGACATCTATGTCGGCAATAATCTGGAGGATCCGGACACGTTCGTTGGTATCTTCGACTTCCCGCAGCTTGTCCAAAAGGCGACCGAGGGGAACATCGCCCAGACGCACGAGCACGCGGCCGGCCTCCATACGTTTATTCTGCCTGTCGTTGTCGAATTCATCAAAAAGGATGGTCAGGACTTCTCCCGAAGCCAGTTCCCTGATAAGGTCGGCAGCCATCGTGTCTATCGTGTCATTTTTTTCCAGCAGACCAGCTTGAATCCGATTGAAGACTTCGAGGATTGGTATGGCATCGACAAAATTCCCTTTCACAATATAATCGGCAACGAGTTCCTTTTGCCAGAAACAGATTTTCTTGTAAGCTCTGGACGCCGTACCTTCACGGCGAATCCACTCTATGATGCGCCCGGCGATCCTCCGTACCTGATCCAATTGCCGGCCGGCTGGAAAGGCGGCCATAATTTCCACCAGCGCCGCCGCCGCCTGATCGCGTATATTCTGGGCATCACTGGCCAGGCCGCTTACCACTCTGTCCAACAGGGCCTCTGTAAGGGCTTCTTCTCCGTTTTCGAGCAACCGCCTGCTAAGACTGGACAAGGAAGCCGGAAATTCTTCTTTTAGAAAAATGTCGTCGACCCCCTGAATTATTTGCTGCGCTTGCTCGTGTAACAGGAGATTCTCTCTCTCGCGCTCCGTTAACTCCGCCATCCGGCGGGCCATTGATTTTCTTTGCAGATCGACGCCCTTCTTTGATTCCAGCAGGCGCCTGCGGACGTCTTGCGCGGCCTCGCTGTTGCCAGTCAGAGGATTTCCTTCTGCTCCCTTCTCCTGAACGGCGGTATCCATCTGCCGGACAACCCCCTCAAACTTTTCTTCGTTCATCTGTTCTATGACCTGTTGAAACAGATTTCCTCCGAAAAGACCTTCGACGTTCTGACTCAGGATCAAACTGATCATCTCTGGGTCCAGATCGGCGATGGATTTCGCAATCATCTCACAGATTCTTTCCTGATCCAACCTGCTGGTTATCTTATCGAGGACATTGAACATGCGCAGCATACCCTGCGTTAACAGGTTGGTGCCCACCGTCTCCCGATCCTTCATGATCTGTCCCATGCCGGACTGGAAAATGCGTGTTACCCAGGCCTCGTCATGGGCCATGTCCCGGATCTTATCCACGTCAAAATCCTGGCCGGGATAAGCTTCCGTCATGTATTTGACAATTTCCTCGTCCTTGATATCCATGCTGGCAAGAAGCTGACTATCCTGATCCTTGGCGATATATACTTTCAAATTCGTCAGGATATGAGTTATCTGTTTTTCTCCGAGAGCGTCCGGCAAAGAAAAATTCTCCGGAGGCTGCACCATCAGTTCCAGGAAGGCAAACAGTTCTTCCTTGCTCATCCCTCTCTGAAAGGCAATACTCTTGATATTAAAATTAACTAATGCTTCTACTAAAGAAACTACCTGCGGCCTTTCCTGGTCTTTTTGAGGCAAAGGCTCGCCATTTACCAAAAGCCTTTTTTCCGATTCAGCCAGACCCACGGAATTTTCCTGGGCGAAGATCGCCAGGAAAGTGTCCTGCAACTTGCTTACGGTATTAACGATTATAGCGCTGGAAGGAGGATAAAGACGCAGATTCTTAAGGGCTGTACTTAGAATCACCACCCCCTCTACAACCTTCTGCGGCATTTCAGTTTTTGTCATAATTATCACCGCTAGTGAATAGAACCCGCTGCCTGAGAGATGCCAGGCAGGTGACATCCGCTGGGGATCAGGGTTTCGAGAAAAGGGAATTCAGAACCACTTCGTAAATATTATAAGCTGCATAGATCAGAGCTTTGACTAGCTATTCCGTAAATTATAATTCAACGGGCAAGCACAAAAAAATTGAGTTACAGTATCCTTCGTAACCCATTTATTTTATTGGAGCGGGCGATGGGACTCGAACCCACGACGTCCAGCTTGGGAAGCTGACATTCTACCGCTGAATTACGCCCGCTCACTTATATCGATATTATAATTTCGGCATTTGCCTTTTACCTGTTATGTCTTTTTTGTCAAGTTTTTTTTGGCGCCAGCCTCAGTTTAACCGACTGGGCGTGGGCGTCGAAACCTTCCAACTCGGCAAAGTGCGCCGCCGCCGGACCATATTTCTCCAGCGCCTGGAAAGAAAAGTCGAGGATACTGGAGCGCTTGACGAAATCATAGACCCCCAAAGGGGAAGAAAATCGCGCCGTGCTGCTCGTGGGCAGGATGTGATTGGGACCGGCAAGGTAATCCCCTAAAGTTTCCGGCGTGCTGCCGCCCAGAAATATCGCCCCGGCATTCCTTACCTTTTTCAGCAGGGCGGCGGGATCGGCCACCATCAATTCCAGGTGTTCCGGCGCAAAACGATTGGCGATGGCGGCAGCTTCTTCCAGATCCTTAGTGACGATCAGGACACCGAAGTCAGCCAATGCCTGCCGGGCGACCTCGCGGCGGGAAAGCCGGGGTAACTGCTTTGCCACTTCCATTGCCACCTGGCGCGCCAATTCCTCCCGGGGGGTCAGCAAAACCGCGCTCGCCATGACATCATGTTCCGCCTGGGCCAGGAGGTCCGCGGCCACATGGGCGGCCACAGCCATCTCATCGGCAATGACGAGCACCTCGCTGGGGCCGGCAATCATGTCAATGGCCACCTGCCCAAAAACGAGCTTCTTGGCAGTGGCCACATAAGCATTGCCTGGTCCCACGATCTTATCGACGGCCGGAATAGAGGCCGTACCATAGGCCAGGGCCGCGATTGCTTGTGCGCCACCGATCTTGAAGATCCGGGTTACGCCCCCCAGCCTGGCCGCAGCAGCGATCAAGGGGTGAAGTGCCGCGCTTTTCGAGGGTGTCACCAGGAAGATCTCGGCTACGCCGGCAATCCGGGCCGGTATTGCCGCCATCAATACGGTAGAAGGGTAAACGGCACGCCCCCCGGGGGCATAGACGCCTACCCGTTCCAAGGGCAAAATCCGTTGTCCAAGCTCGATGCCTGCTTCCTGTCCCAAAGACCAGGAGGTTATTTCCTGTCGGCGATGGAATATTTCGATGCGCTCCGCTGCCAGTTTCAGGACGTTCCAATCCTCGTCGGACACGCTGCCAAGGGCGGACTCAATTTCTTCAGGACCTGCCGCCACGGTCCGGGGATTCAGGGAGACCCCGTCAAATTTCAACGTGTAGTCAAACAGGGCCTCATCCCCTTTTTTGGCAACATCGGCAACGATGTCCTGCACGGTCTTCCAGAGCCCCTCGTCAAATACCTTACCGCGCTGCCTGATCTTTAGAAACACCTCGGCAAAGGCCGGCTCCCCTGTCTGAATAATCCTCATGTGCCGGACAACCTCCTGATATCGGCCCCCAAGGCAGAAAACTTCTTTTCGATGGCCTCATAGCCGCGGTCCAGATGATAGACACGCGAAAGTTCCGTGATTCCTTCCCCTGCCAGTCCGGCCAGGATCAGGGATGCCGAGGCACGAAGATCTGTGGCCATGGTTTTGGCCCCCCGCAGTTTTGGCACGCCACGCACGATGGCGCTGTTTCCCTGGATGACGATATCGGCACCCATCCTCAGCAACTCACTCACGTGCATGAAACGGTTCTCAAAAATAGTCTCCGTAATTACACTGAGCCCCTTGCCGATGGCCATCAAGGTCATCATCTGCGCCTGAAGGTCAGTGGGGAAACCCGGATAAGGCAGGGTCTTGATATCTACGCTTCTCAGCGCCCTTTCTCCCATGGCACGGACGTCGTTACCCAGGATTTCGATATTCATCCCCGCCACCCGCAACTTGGTGATCAGGGCATCAAGATGCTGGGGAGCTGCTCCCCGGACGACAATATCGCCGCCGGTAACGCCGGCGGCGATCATAAAAGTGCCCGCCTCAATGCGGTCCGGGATAGCGGATGCTTCGACGGGGTAAAGTTCACGGACCCCTTCAATCGTGATCACATCGGTACCGGCCCCGCTGATCCTCGCCCCCATCCCTTTCAACGTTTCGGCAAGGTTGGTAATTTCCGGTTCTTTGGCGGCATTGGAAAGCACTGTGGTTCCCTCGGCGAGCGTGGCCGCCATCATGATATTTTCCGTACCCGTAACCGTGGGCAGGTCGAAATAGATATTGGCTCCCCGCAACCTCCTGGCCCTGGCCTCCACATAGCCTTCCCGCAGGCTGACTTCGGCCCCCATTTCCTGCAGGGCACGGAGATGAAGGTTCACCGGACGGGCGCCGATAGCGCACCCTCCGGGCAGGGAAACACGAGCTTCACCCATCCTGGCCACCAAAGGGCCTAAAACCAGGATGGAGGCCCGCATGGTCTTGACCAGATCGTAAGATGCCTCGCAATTACTTATCTCTCCAGCGTTAAGGCGCAACGTGGGCGCTGCCCCCTCTATTTTAACCCCAAGGCTTTTCAACAGTTTCCCGATCGTTTTGATATCCACCAGATTCGGGATATTATGGAAGGTATTCCAACCTTCGGTAAGAAGCGCCGAAACCAGGAGCGGCAGGGCAGCATTTTTGGCCCCGCTGACCTGCACTTCCCCTCGCAGCTTCCGGCCGCCTTCAATAACTATCTTATCCAATAGCACCTGCCTTTCTGGCTCTGATCACCCGCTCTACACCCCCATAATCGCGACGGATGGCGATATTCACAAAATCCGTCCTTTGCTTCAGCAGTCCGGTAATTTCTGCCCCCTGCCCTTCTCCCATTTCCATGAGCAGCCATCCTCCCTCTCTTAACAGCCTGCCGCAACCGGCGATAATCTCCCGATGGCAGGCCGTACCCGACTCACCGGCCAGGAGCGCCGCCCGAGGCTCGTAGTCCTTAACGCCCTTTGGAAGACGGGCAAATTCCGCGGCGGCGATATAGGGGGGGTTGGAAACAATCATATCAAACGTTCCGCTAAGCGGTGCAAAAAGGTGGCCGCGTAAAAAGGTGATGCGTTCCTCCACGCCGAGCCGGCAGGCGTTCTCACGGGCCAGGGAAAGGGCGCCTGCTTCTAGATCCGTGGCCGTCAGGCAGGCAGCTGGCAACTCTTTGGCCAAAGCCACGCTGATCGCACCGCTCCCCACACCGATTTCCAGGATACGCCGCACCGGCGGAATCGCCTCCTTGGCCACGGCCAGCGCCTCCTCCACCAGGATTTCCGTTTCCGGTCTCGGGATGAGAACCGCCGGGCTAACCTTAAAAGGTAACGACCAAAATTCCTTGACGCCGACAATATAGGCAACGGGCTCCCCTTGGCGGCGCCGTTCCAGCCACGCTCCGAAGCCGGCTGCCTCTTCCGGCCCGAGAATCTTCTCCGGGGCCTTATAAAGTTCCAGACGGTCTGTATTTAAATAGGCGGCAAGCATCACTTCGGCATCCAACCGCGGCGAAGCCGACCCGGCCTTTTCGAGCTGGGCTGCGGCCTTTATCAGGAGATCACGGATATTCATTGGCAAAAAGCCCTGTCAAAGGGTGGCCCGTTTCAGCGCCTCGGCCTGGAAATGTGTGACCAGTGCGTCAATAAAGGGCTGAATGTCTCCGTTTATAACAGTTTCCAGATCATAACGGGTAAGGCCGATGCGGTGATCCGTCACCCTCCCCTGCGGGAAATTGTAGGTTCTGATCCTTTCGCTTCTGTCGCCGCTGCCAACCTGTGTCTTTCTGGCCGCAGAGATCTCTGCATTTTGCTTCTGGACCATGGCATCCAGAAGCCGCGCCCGCAGCACCTTCATCGCCTTGGCTTTATTTTTCAACTGCGATTTTTCATCCTGGCAGGTAACCACCAGCCCCGTCGGCAAATGAGTGATCCGCACGGCCGAATCGGTGGTATTGACGCTCTGGCCGCCATGCCCGCTGGAGTGATAGACGTCGATCCTGAGTTCATTAGGATCGATGGTCAGCTCCACCTCGTCTACCTCGGGAAGGACCGCCACCGTAACCGCCGAGGTGTGTATACGCCCCTGGGCTTCTGTGACCGGCACCCGCTGCACCCGATGGACACCGCTTTCGTATTTTAAAACGCTATAGGCGCCTTCACCGGCGATAAGGGCGATAATCTCCTTGAACCCCCCCACTCCACCTGTGGGGCTGCTGCTGATCACTTCCACCTTCCAGCCTTTTAACTCGGCGTACCGTGCGTACATCCGGAAAAGATCGCCGGCAAAGAGTCCCGCTTCATCCCCACCCGTACCAGCCCTGATTTCCAGAAACACATTCCGGCTATCTTTGGGATCTTTCGGAAGGAGAAGCAGCTTAATCCTGCTTTCCAGACAAGACATCTCCTCCTTAAGCTGCGGGGCCTCTTCCTTAACAATCTGCTTCAGTTCTTCATCGCCACCCCGAAGGATCTCCTGATCCTCCTCCATATGCACCTTCAGGTCTTCGTAGGCCCGGTAGACTTCGATTAGAGGCCGGAGGTCGGCGTGTTCTTTCGCATACCGCTGGTACAGGCCCTGCTTGCTCACGACATCGGAGGAACTGAGCAGTCCTTCCAGCTCCTTATATCTTGTTTCTATGTCTTTAAGTTTATCAAACATAATATATTTTATCACCGGGAGGGAAAAAAGTGAACAGACCCATCCGCGTCAAAGGGTGTTTTTGGGGATGGACCGAAAAAAAGGTTAATATCGGCAAAAGAAAAAGGGGAATAATCCCTTAGTAAGTCAGAATTTGTTTGCCTGCGGCAAACAAACCCGTTAACGCGCTTATACCCCTCAAGGGGGTACCGAAGAAAGTCTCGTTTACCTGTGACTTGAGGTTATCGGGATTATGCAAATGGGAGGTCCCCCGAGCGTAAAGAGGGAAACCGGACGTTTCCCCGGCTGTCAGGTCAAGGAAAACGCACTAAGACTTTTGCGCCTTCTGGCTTTTTTCACCTTGCTTGGCGTATCTCTTATTAAAACGTTCCACGCGACCGGCGGTATCGATGATCTTTTGCTTACCCGTCATAAAAGGATGGCATTGGGAACAGATCTCGACCTTTATGTCCTTCTTGGTTGACTTGGTGGAAATTACGTTGCCGCAGAGGCAACTAATAGTTGTGTCCGTATATTCCGGATGAATACCCTGCTTCATATATTATCTTTCAAACCTCCTCTGAAGATGTAAAATACTTTTTTAACGATTGTTGAGGGTTATAACATATGATAAATAAATTCAAGTTATTATTATCCCTGCTGCATGGAGTCCAGGAAATCCTGATTGGTTTCCGTCTTGCGGATCTTGCTGATAATAAACTCCATGGCCTCAACGGGGTTCATTTCCTGGAGCAGTCGCCGCAATATCCAGATCCGGTTCAAATTCTGCTTCGGGATCAGTAATTCTTCCTTTCTCGTCCCGGAGCGGACCAGATCAAAGGCGGGAAACACTCGGCGGTCGGCAATCTTGCGATCCAGGTGCAATTCCATATTACCGGTGCCTTTGAACTCTTCAAAGATGACCTCGTCCATCCTGCTGCCTGTATCGATCAGGGCCGTCGAGATGATGGTCAAGCTGCCACCGTTTTCGATATTGCGCGCCGCACCGAAAAAGCGCTTTGGTTTATGCAGGGCATTGGAGTCCACGCCTCCGGAAAGCACCTTGCCGCTCGGGGGCACCACCGTATTGTAGGCTCGCGCCAGTCTGGTAATACTGTCCAACAGAATCACCACGTCCCTTTTATGCTCCACCAGACGCTTAGCTTTTTCAATTACCATTTCCGCCACTTGCACATGCCGTGTCGCTGGTTCATCAAAGGTGGAAGAAATCACCTCTCCCTGCACGCTTCTCTGCATATCCGTTACTTCTTCCGGCCTCTCGTCAATTAGGAGCACCATCAGGATAACTTCCGGATGATTCTTGGCGATGCTGTGGGCAATGTCCTGGAGAAGCACGGTTTTACCCGCCCGGGGCGGCGAGACAATCAAACCGCGTTGCCCTTTCCCGATGGGTGTAAAGAGATCCATTATCCGCGTCGAAAAATTTTCCGGATCCGACTCCAACTCCAGTTTTTCCTCGGGATAAAGAGGCGTTAGGTTATCAAAGAGGATCTTGTCCCTGGCGGCATCGGTGACCTCGAAGTTTACGGTATCAACCTTCAACAGGGCAAAATATTTTTCCCCTTCCTTAGGAGGCCTCACCTCCCCGGCGATCGTATCGCCCGTTCGCAGGCTGAATCTCCTGATCTGAGACGGAGAAATATAAATATCGTCGGGACTGGGAAGGTAATTATAGTCCACGGCCCGGAGAAAACCGAAACCGTCGGGCAGGATCTCCAGCACCCCGGCCCCGGAAATGACACCGTTCTTTTCAGCCTGAGCCTGCAGGATGGAAAAAATCAGGTCCTGCCGTCTCATGCCGCTGGCGCCGGCCACATCCAATTCTTTCGCCTGCTTCGTCAATTCGCTTATGGGAAGTCTTTTAATGTCGTCAATATTCATAAATGTGTCCTTAAATATTATGGTGAGATTTACCCTGAAAGACCAGAGCACCGCTCGAGGGCTTAAACCTGCTGCATCTTAATTGTATTTATCACTGATAAAAGCTGAATAGAATATACCACGTAACAAGCATTTGTTAAGAAGAACAAAGATTAATATTTGGGGTCGCTTACTGAACTCCGGAAACACCTCTGAAGGAGGGGATTTTACATACACCTGTTTTCTTTTTTTACACTTTTATCGTATATCAGACCGCCTGTCAAGCGTTTTTTATTCCGGAAGAAATAAGGCAGGGGAAACATCGATAAAGACTTGTAATTTTACGGGGAAAGTTTTAATTTAGCGCCATTATGAAGAGGTTTTAAAATGGGACAAAAATATCCCCTCCATTTCCCCTGTTCTTTTCCGGTCAAGGTAATCGGACCAAATAGGGAGGACTTTACCGAAGCGGTGACAGCGATATTCGCGGCACACATCGGCAAGGACAGCGAGATCCATTATGGCCGCCACCAGAGCAACGGCCATAAATATCTATCCATAACGGCCACCTTCGTGGCCCGGAGCAAAGAGCAATTGGATGATCTCTACCAAGCCTTGCAAAAGGAAGAACTGGTCCTGTTGACTCTTTAAATCAAGGCTTTCCGCTCCGGCCGCTGCGCGGTAATCCCCTGTGCTTCCTCCATATAACTGGGGTAATATCAACCTGGCTACCGGCCTAACACTTCAGCCAGGTGATCGATGAGGTGGAGAGGTCCACCCCTCGACCTGGCAAAGCTGAGTCTTCCAGCGCTGGTGAATCCAGAGCCACTGATCAGGATATTGACGGGCAGCTTCTTCCACAATCTTCGTAAGACGCTGTGTATTCTCCAAAAGATCCCGCTCGTGATCACCGGTTCTGGAAATCTCCACCAAAGGCTTCAGGACGAGTTTGTATTTTCCGGATTTCTGCCGAACCATAAAGCCGGGAAGGACAGGAGCCTCCGCCTTCAGCGCCAGGGCAGCAAGCCCGACACCCGTGCAGGCGGGACGGCCGAAGAAATTGACAAAAACACCCTCCCGGGTGGCCACGTTCTGATCGCTCATGACCCCGATAAACCTGTTTTCCTTGAGCAGTTCCCTGATCTGCTTGCCTGTGCCACCTTTCGGGATCATGGCATTTCCGTGGAAGGTCCGTAAATACTGGATCATGTTATCCAGGAGGGGATTGTCCAGAGGCCGATAGATAATATGCAGAGGTTTGAGCAACAAAGGGGTGACGAAAGACATCAACTCCCAGTTGCCGAAATGGGCAACAAAAAAAAAGAGACCCTTGCCTTGGACGATCCCCTTCTCAAAATGCTCCCTGCCTTCCAATTCTACCCACTGGTGGACGTTTTGCCGGTTAATGGAAGGCAGAGTGAAGAACTCTGCCGCCATGATCGCCATGTTCCGATAGACCCCTTTCGCGATCTTGATCAGTTCCTCTATATCCTTCTCCGGAAAGGCACATCTTAGGTTGTGCAGCGCAATGAGCCTGTGCTTCATCGTCAGATGGTAAAAGAGCTTAAAAAGGGACTCAAAAAATATTTTACGCACTGCAAGGGGCATGCAACGGGCGCAAAACATGATGATACCCGTCGTCCGCGTTTTCTTGACCTGCATGGAATCCTCATAGGGGGAAAATTTTTTCGACAATTATCACAGGCAATATCAAATGGAAAGCAAATTGCGAAATCAGCAGCACTTTGCTGGAGGCCGGGCCTTCTACATTTCACCGGCAAATTTATCTTGACCGCCGTGAGGTCGTAGCTTCCCGGCAACCATCTCTTCATAAATGCTTTCCAGCCGCCTTGCCGCTTGTTCCCAGGTGCAGTCCCGCGCCTTCCGATAAGCTTCTTGCCCCATCAGGAAACTTTTTTTTCGGTCCAGAAACGGAGAGATTTTTTCACTTATTTTTACCGGGTCGTCTTCCTCATCAATAATACAGCCGTTTACACCTTCGGTGAGCATATCTTTCGCCCCCACTCTGTCGCTGACGATAACGGGTAATGACGCGGCCATGGCCTCCAACACCACCATGCCGAAGGTATCGAACTTGGAAAGAATGGAAAAGATGTCGCTGGCCAGGTAGGTTTTGTCCAATTTCTCTTTGTCCATGATGCCGGCAAAGACGACACGGTCGGCAAGGCCAAGTTTTCCCGCCAGTTCCGCGTATCTGCGTACGTCACCCTTTCCGACTACAAGCAGGGTGAATTTTTGGCCGGGATTACCGGTTTTCACTATGGCCAGGGCTGCCATCAGTTTATCCAACCCCTTAATTTCGAAATTCATGGAAACAAAGAGAAAAACAATCTCATCGGGGCCAATTCCATAAGATTCCCTAATTTGTCTCCGGCAGGACGGGCGATCAAGTTTCTGAAATCTTTCCAACTCCACCCCTGGATGCATGATTTGAACGCTTTCCGGGTTCGTTGTTGTGTAGACCTGGAGAAACTTTTCCTTCGTCAGGCTGGAAACGGCCAGGAATAGCCGGCATTTCTTATTGCCGACCAGCGCTCTTTCCACCCAATCCGTCGCATAATCGTAAAGGTTCATGCGCTTTTTCCGGATTTCCTGCGCCCAGAGGCGGTGAGGAATGCCGTGCATGGTAAAGATATCGGCCTCAAAAATGCGGTCATGGGCGTGCACCAGATCGAAACCCACCCTGGCAATCATGCGCCCGGCAAACCAGGCAAAACTGGGAGTGGTCAAGAACTTTGGGAAGGTTATGGCAGGCACCTTGTGAAAGGTAACATGTTCCGAATGCACGGTCCATTTGTTGGCAAAAACGTGCATTTCATAATGGCGATTAAGAGCAACCCTTTCCGTAAGCTCCGCAACAAATTGCTCCGCACCGCCGATAAGGCCATATTTCGGTATGACAACGGCAATTCTGTGAATTGTGGGGTGCACCTTGGCCTTCTCCATTTTAGTAAGTTAGAATTTATTTACCGGTAATGCGAACTAACGGGGAATTAACTCAAAAGCAATGTCCTGATGAACACTATTATTCTGGAATCCGTATAACTGCCGATAATTCATCTGCAGGCCCTGCTGCCATTTTTCCAGCAAAAAGTCGGGGGTTACATTACCGCAAATGTTGTCATTTTCCTTTTGCACCTTATTGCAGGGGATATTAACGATTCTCGATTTTCGGTAACTTACACCGAGACGAGGCGAAAAAAGCCGGTAAAATTTTTGCAGATTATCCTCAAAAGTATTCGGGGCGCGAAATGATATCAATTTGGCCATCGCAGTCATTTCTTGGGTAGAAAACAGGTGACCGTCCACCGAAAGCGGATATCCCCATTCCAAGACCCCCTGATGCCAGTGCCAGCAAAGCTTGTCCTTTTCTTCCGGCGCCTCCGGCCTCCACAGGGCCGGTAGCGGCTGCTTTTGCTGGAGCACGTAACACCGGTCCAAATTCAATCCCATGCGCAAACTCGGCACAAATTTATCCGTATCATATTTAGTGAAGTCCCGCATATCAACCTCTTCGATGAAAAGATTGTCATCCACAAGGAATAATACCTTCTCTGCCTCAATGGCCCCCAGCAATTTGATGAGATCGTCGGCAAAGGATTCATTGCTCTTCTGCTTGGTAAAGGAAGCCTGTCGTCCGGCAAACAACGAAAAAACCTCTTCATAGGCTGCTTGATGAGCCGGGGACGATGTATCGTACAAGATATGCAGGGGGATGGGTGCGGTAACCTTCTCATAGTAGGAAGCCAGCAGGGCATGAAGTTGGAGCGCCCGGTCTTTTGAAAAAACAATACCCTCCGCCGGATATTTACAGGCTTTCGGAATACGTTGACTAAACGCCTGATATAAAACGGCCAAAGCTTCTCTTTCCCATAACAAGGAACTAAATACCTTCTTTTCCTGAAGTGTCAGTCCCAGTGTTTCCAGGAAGAAGTTTATGCCTCTGCAGATTGTCTTACGCATGAAGGATGCCCGGTTTACAAAAGAAAAAGGAAATGATTTTTTATTTTGGATAGTAATTCGTGCCTGAACCGTCCCAAAAAACGAGGTCCGGCAAGATAGAAGTCTCTTTCCCGCCGGCATGCAGCCGCATAACGGCTTTTTTCAGGAAAAGAGAGGGGGCTGGGTGTACCTTTAACTCCTTTTAGAACGAAATCGAAAACTTTGCCCCTGAGCTGATAACTTTGGCGGCGGCCCAGTTTAGGATAAAAGGTGGAAACGTTTTCCCGATAAACCACCATCGGCTCGGACATAAGCCATGCTTCACCCAAAGCGGCTATCCGGAGCCATAGTTCGTAATCCTCAATGGGCGGGGGAATTATTTCATTGAACAATCCCGTTTGTTGCAAAATATTCCGGGAAATCATAACAGAGGAAGTAATGAACCGATTATCCTGCACCAAATCCGCATAGGCAACTTGCCCAAAACGGGTCTTTTGAAAATAGAGGGGCAAGGAGGGGCCCCATGGTTCGACACCCGGCCATCGGTAAGCATTGCAACCCAATATCACGCAATTTGGATGATGGGTCATGAATTCCACCTGACGGGCCAGTTTCTCCCGTAACCAGAGGTCATCGTCGTCCAAAAAAGCTATGTAGTCGGCCTTGCCGCTCAGGATCCCTCGATTGCGCGGCCCGGCAGGTGCTCCCCTGCGCTCACCCGGTATGTACCGGAAACGTCCATCCTCCAAAAACGGCTTGACGGCGTCCGCTGTTGCTTGAGTTTTCCCATCTTCGGCAATCCAGCATCGCCAATGAGGGTAACTTTGCTTCTGGACGCTTTTTAGCGTTTCCGGAAGAAGCTTAACGCGGTTAAAGGTCGGAATAACGACATCAACTCCTACCATAGTCTTACCTTCACATTAATTTTGCCTAGCTATCACCCGCAGAGCACCGCTTGTCACTTTCTGAGGGCATTTTTATATCACAACGGCAAGGAAAAAACATGGTTTTAATAAAAACACGTCTATGGTATATGGAGCGGCGGTTAGCGCGACGGGACGCGGTAGTCTTCATATTTCCAAGGGATTTATTATGAAAATCTTGATTACGGGAATCACCGGCTTTGTGGGAAGCCATCTCGCCGAATACATCCTGGACTTGGCGGAAGGGCATCAGGTCTTCGGTTTGTGCCGTTGGCGAAGTCCGCGCGAAAACCTGGCCCGCGCCTATGACCGTATCTCTCTGGTGGAAGGCGACCTCATGGATATGAGCGTGCTGATCCGTCACCTTGACGCCATCCGCCCAGAGGCGATCTTCCACTTGGCCGCCCAAAGTTATGTCCTTACGAGTTTCGATGCTCCGGTGCAGACCCTGTGGCCAAACGTTATCGGCACGGCTAATCTGCTGGAAGCGGTACGGCTCACCAAGCTCGATCCGGTGATCCACATCTGTTCTTCATCGGAGGTTTACGGCCAGGTGCGTCCCGAGGACGTGCCCATCCGCGAGGACTGTCCCTTCAAGCCCGCATCACCCTATGCGGTAAGCAAGGTCGGCGAGGACATGCTCGCCTTTCAGTATTGGGTCTCCCACGGCCTCCGCACGATCCGCACGCGCATGTTCACCCATACGGGGCCGCGGCGGGGCGACGTCTTTGCCATGTCCTTTTTTGCCAAGCAGGTCGCGGCGGCGGAATTGGGCATGATGGAGCCGATCATCCATGTGGGAAATCTCGATTCCGTGCGCACCTTCTGCGATGTCCGGGATGCCGTGCGCGCCTACTGGCTGCTGGTAAATTGCTGCGAACCCGGCGAGGTTTACAACATCGGAGGCAACCGGACCTTGACCATCGGCGAGGCCCTGAAAATCCTCCTTTCTTTTTCGAAAATCACCTGTGAAGTGGTTGTGGACCGGAAACTTCTCCGGCCTTCCGACGTGACCCTGCAGATCCCCTGCACGGACAAGTTTAGAAATAAGACCGGCTGGCAGCCGGAGATTCCCTTTGAAAAAACACTGGAGGACATGCTCATTTACTGGCGCGATGAATTGTCCCGCAACCCTTGGAAGGCGCTCACGGTGGTGAAGTGACCCAGAACGCGTGAGTATATTCGTAACATATTGATCACAATTAGGAGAAGATAGTGCTTTTGGGTAGATTATGCCTAACATTAATGACGATCCAAGATTGACAATTCCACAGTGTAATTCTTTGCAACCAGTCACTACTGCCCATATAAATCCCTGGTTCTCTGTGAGAAACCGGGGAGGTTATTTTACAATTGAAGATAATTCTCCTCAAGTGCAAATATTGCCAATAGTTGAAAACAAATCAATTGTGATGGTTCGTGTTTACAGGCCGGTGCTAGTAGATAATACGCTCGAATTACCAGCAGGTGGGGCAAAAAATCAAAAAGAGCGGCCCGTTGAAGCTGCAGCCCGCGAATTTCTTGAAGAAACAGGTATTTTAATTTCTGATCTCAACAGGTTCGAAATGTTACCACCACTTATACATATGTCTCGAAGTCCAGTTCTCCCCTACGTTTTTCAGATCCAACTAACGCAGCATGAATATGATCTAAGAAAAGAGCACGATCATGAAATTTCAGATGTAGTGTGTTTTTCTTATAAAGAGATACTACAAAAAATAGCAAGAGGGGAGATTTACGTAGGTCCACAAGTTGCCGTCATAATGAGGTATCTTCTATGTAACCAAATTATAAAACAAGTCGAATAGCTGTTTGCAGGTGATAAAGTGAATAAACCATCCCACCGCAAGCAGGGGAGCAAAATCTGAGGTTTTCCAACTTGTAGCAAGCGCGGGAAATATGATCAGAAATGATTCAATAAAAGAGGACAAAGGTTGAAAAATATTAAGACTGAAAAGCGTGGCGAAATTCTTTCGGCAAATGACACGGTGAATACCTTTTATAGAGACGGAATACTATCAGCCTGTAGAAATGTAAGGAAGAATATACTGAGAATCTCAAAAATCAGCGGGCACGGTCATATACCAACGTGTTTTTCTGTAGTAGAGATCCTTTACTCCATATACAGCTCGATCAGACATGATCCTTTAAATTCTCAATGGGAAGAGAGAGATATTTTTATCCTCAGTAAAGGGCATGCTGCCCTTGCTCACTATTGTGTTTTGGCGGAGTTTGGATATTTCAACGTTAAGAAAGTAGAACTCTTCGGTAGTTTCATGTCTGATTTTGGTTGCCATGCTGATCATTTCAAAATACCGGGCATAGAGGCATCGACAGGCTCTTTAGGGCATGGGATTGGGTTGGCGGTGGGCATGGCGCTTGCCCTCAGAATAAAGAAAACGGATAGAAGCGTCGTGACCTTGATCGGTGATGGGGAGTCTAATGAAGGTTCGGTATGGGAAGCTGTCTTGGTAGCGGAAAGTCTCAAACTCGGCAATCTCACTATTATCTATGACAATAACATGTCTCATTCGCGAGGGCTTCAAATACATAATCCAGTTGAACACTTCAGCGGATTTGGTTGTCATGTTGTCGAGGTTAATGGACACGATGTAAATTCATTAGCAGCGGAAGTTAAGAATCAGGGGACTACGGTAAAGGTTATCGTGGCTAATACGAAAAAAGGATGCGGCTGTGGCACGCTAATTAATAATCAATATGAGTGGCATAGAAGATCGCCTAATGATGAAGAATACGTAAAATTGATGAAGGAGCTTGATGAGGAAGCAATTTAAAGAAACGGTGATGGCGCTCTCTGAAGATGATGACAAAATTATTTTAATCTTCGGTGATGTGAGTGTTTATCTTTTCAATGATTTCAAAAATAGATATCCTGACCGGTTCTATAATATGGGTATATGCGAAAATACGCTTATCAGTGCTGCGGCAGGCTTGAGTTCTCAAGGTTTTTCCCCTTTTGTCCACACCATTACACCATTCATTACGGAAAGGAGTTTTGAACAGATAAAATTGGATATGTGTTATAACCAGTTTGGCGGGAATATAGTTTCGACAGGCGCCTCTTTTGATTACGCATGGGATGGGGCATCTCATCACTGTTATACCGATCTATCAATACTCCGTCTGCTACCGGGCATGGAGGTAATTCAACCGGGGTCAAGGAAAGAACTGGATGCTTTGATACGAAGCAATTATAATAACGGTAAAACAACGTACTTCAGGCTTTCTGACCATCCACACTGTATTGACCTGCCTGTCGAGTTTGGCAAGGGAGTTGTTATCAAGGATAAGTCCGCACCTCTCACGGTAATAACAGCCGGTCCCATACTTGAGAATGTTTTGAAAGCCTGCGAAGGCATTGATGTAAACCTTTTATATTTTCATACAATCAAACCAATAGATAAAGAATTGATTATGCAATACCGGGGCACAAATATTCTTGTCATCCATGATGCCTTTGGCTTATTCGAGGCAGTATGTGGGGTTCCGGGATTATCAGTAACCTATCATGGTTTGCCCGACGAGTTTTGCAGTTGGTATGGAAACGTGCCCGACATAAGAAAGCAAATGAGACTCGATGTTGAATCCATCCGGAAGATCATCATTACAAACTCGTGAAAGAAATCATGGAAGAGAGAAGGGTTGATGTTTTATCGTGATAAGAAGGTTTTGGTAACCGGTGGTACCGGCTTTGTCGGTACTCATCTTGTCCAAGAGCTGCTCAGGCAAGGAGCAAAAGTACGGGTACCAGTTCATAATCGGCCGATGATTATAGATGATGAAAGAATTGAAACTATTTCTGCTGATCTTAATTTGTTGGATGATTGTATTAAAGTTTCAGAAGGAATGGATTTTGTTTTTCATGCGGCGGGCACCGTTGGAGCCGCTGGTGTCACCAAAATAAATATAATGGCGTCAATTACAACAAATCTTATTTTGAACGCATACATGCTTCAGGCTGCATGGGAAACGGGAGTCAATAGATTTTTAATCTATAGCAGTTCTACATGCTATCCTGAAGCTAATCATGCCGTCAAAGAAGAAGAGATGTGGGGTGGACCGACGCATCCCTCCTATTTTGGTTATGGCTGGATGAGAAGGTATCTTGAACGTCTGGCTGAGTTCGTTGTTTCAAATTCGAGCATGAAGATAGCAATTGTCCGTCCATCGGCAGTGTATGGGAGGTATGATAATTTCAATCCAGCTACAAGCCATGTCATTCCTTCCCTGATAAGAAGAGCCGTTGAGAAAGAAAATCCCTATGTGGTCTGGGGGTCCGGTGATGAGGTAAGGGACTTTCTCCATATTAAAGACTTTGCACGCGCCTCTCTTCTTATGCTGGAGAAGTATGCCGAGGGGGATGCTGTTAATGTTGGTTATGGACAAGTTGTTACCATCAAAGATATTGTGCAAATGGTTCTCAAGGCAACCGGGCATGATTGTGCCCAGATAATTTTTGATTCCACAAAACCGACCACTATTCCATTCCGAATGGTTGACATATCTAAGGCAGAAAGAATTCTTGATTTCAAGCCCGTCATAGCTTTGGAAGATGGAATCAAGGATACTACTGAATGGTATCTTTCTACACGCCGATAACCCGAGATTACAGGAGCGCAACCATGATTAAAGATGAAATTCTCAAGGTATTTAACAGCAGGAATGTTTTAGTAACGGGCGGAACGGGGTTGATTGGACGCCAGGTTGTGAAGATCCTCTGTAACGCAAATGCTCATGTAAAGATTGTTTCTCTCGATAAACTAAATGTCGACGAGCGCGCGCAGCATTTATACGGAGACCTTAGCAGTTTTGAGTTCTGCAAAGAGGTCACGAGGGATATGGATTTTGTCTTTCATCTGGCAGGAGTTCAAGGGACAGTACAAACATCATCATCAAAACTCGCCAGTCATTTCATACCCATGCTCATGATAAACACGAATTTTCTGGAAGCCGCCCGAATAAACGGAATTAAAAAACTGGTTTATACTAGCACCATTGGTGCCTATGAGGATAAAGAAATTTTAAGGGAGAGTGATTATAAGTTAGCGAGCAACCCTATGTCCTTTGCCGGTTGGGCAAAAAGAATGGCGGAGTTGCAAGTATATGCTTATAAAAAACAGTATGGCATTAACACTTACTCCGTAGTCAGGCTCTCAAATGTCTATGGCCCAGGAGATAATTTCGATCCAGAAACTGGAATGGTTATCCCATCACTGATGTATCGCATCCTCCGCGGTGAAAAACCCCTGGTTGTGTGGGGAGACGGCAATGCTGTAAGGGATTTTCTTTATAGTAAAGATGCTGCAGAAGGACTTATTCTGGCTTTCCATTATGGGACTGATGGAGAATTTGTGAATATCGCCAGCGGAAAGGGACATTCAATACGCGATGTTGTGAATATTTTACGGTCGTTTATTGATTTTGATTATAGTTTTGACACCAGTAAACCATCAGGAGCTCCCAAACGGATAATGGACATCACCAAGGCAAGAGATATGTTCGGATTCATTCCAGAAACGGAACTCAGCGAGGGATTGCGACTGACATGGGAATGGTTTGTGAAGAACTCAGAGGAACACAAAAAAAAATTGAATTATTTTATAGATGAGAACAAGTGAATTGGCAATGAAGAAGATCAAAATTGGACTGGTAGAAATCGGCGATTCGTTTGGAGAACAGTACTATTTCCCCTATTCCATTGGTATTCTGCGTGCCTACGCGGAACAAAAACTTGCATCCAGTGAAAAATATGAATTCTTGCCGATTATCTATAAACGAAGCAGCACTGAAAAATATATCGAACACTTGGCGGCAGCAGATATAATCTTTTATAGCACATATTTATGGAATTTTAATGTAAGTCTGGAGATTGCACGAATAATAAAAAAAGAAAAACCGGAGATTATAAACGTATTCGGTGGTCCTCAGATTCCGGGGTCAAAAGAAAAAATATCTTTGTTTCTGCAGAAATATCCTTTCGTAGATATAGCTTCTTTTGGAGAAGGGGAGGTTTCTTTTTTAAGGGCAATAGAGAGGTGCCGGGATAGGCAATGGGATTTCGTACCCTCAATTGGATACCGTCGTTTTGATGCAACCATCGCATATAATGAATTTCAAGAAACGATTGAAGATGTTAATGATATTCCCTCGCCTTATTTATCGGGTGTTTTTGATGAGCTCGTCAAGCAAAACCCCGATGAGAAATGGCAGGGGCGGATTGAAACGAACAGGGGCTGTCCTTTCACCTGTGCTTTTTGTTACTGGGGGAAAAAGTCGGAACGAAAAGTCAAACAATTTGACCTCCACAGGATTTATAGTGAAATTGACTGGCTCAGCAAGAATAAGATTGAGTTCGTTTTTTGCTGTGATGCTAATTTTGGTATTTTAAAAAGAGATTTCGATATTGTGCAAAAGGTATCTGATAATAAGAAGAAATTTGGTTATCCGAAGGCTTTTTCCGTCCAAAATACAAAAAATTCCAAGGAGCGGATATTTGATCTCCAAAAAAATCTCAATGATGCAGGACTTCAGAAAGGCGTTAATCTTGCCCTACAGTCTTTAAATGAGGAGACGCTAAAATTTATTGAAAGAAGTAATATTGATAATAAAACCTATACCGAACTGCAAGAACTTTTTACGAAGAGTAACATTGCAACGTTTACCGACCTCATCATAGGCCTGCCGGGAGAAACATATGAATCCTTTACAAATGGTGTATCAGAAATTGTAGCCAGTGGCCAGCATAACCGGATTCAATTCATCAATTTGACTGTTCTCGAGAACACGTTGATGGCTGAATCGGAATTTCAACAAAAGCATGGCTTAACGATGGTGGAGGCCGAATTTATGCCCCATCATGCAACGCTGAACAAAAGTACAGAAATCAGGGAAACACATTCGCTTGTAATCGGTACTCGCTCCATGAACCAAAAGGATTGGGTTAAAACAAGGGTGTTCTCATGGATGGTATCCTTATTACACTTTGACAAATTACTGCAGCTCCCTCTTGTTATTCTCCACCAAACCTGTAATTTTCAGTACAAAAATCTTTTTGAATTATTTCTTATAAAAGACCAACAAGCGGCAGTCATTACAAAGATTGTATCAGCATTCGAGCAAAAAGCTCTGGAGATACAAAATGGTGGTATTGAATTCTGCGAGTCTCATGAATGGTTGAATATTTCATGGTTTCCTGACGAACTGGCATTAATTGAATTAAGCACGGGCGGGAAACTACAGGAATTCTTTACTGATGCAGAAAAACGATTAATGACTATTGCGGCTAATTCCAATAGGATTTCTCCGGAAATAATTTCTCAGGCTATTTTCTTGAATCAGAACTTACTGAAACAACCTTTTATTAAACAAGATAAGGTCATAGAGTGCGACTACAATTTATGGGAAGTCTATCAGGCCGCTATCAAGGGTATCAGCCTGGAGTTAGAAAAGAGGAAATGCTTTTATACAGTTGATAGAACGTCTCAGTGTTGGGATAGTTGGGAAGCCTGGTGCCGCGAGGTAATTTGGTACGGTAATAAAAGGGGCGATTATATTTATTCCGTAAAGAGAGGTAGTCAATGATTGATTCTCTTCAGAGAAAAAATATCCTCTTGCAAGGTAAACCGGAACCAAAAAATGTAACCTGGTGGGGTGAGCTAAATTTTGGAGCTTGGTACACGGAAGCAGAAATAGATGCTGTTGTTAAGGCAATCCGCAGTTCTATGCATTGGTCAGTCGGCTTCGGTCCCAGAGCTGAAGAAATTGAAGAATTCGAAAAGGCTTTTGCCAAATATTGCGGCACCAAATATGCTGTTGCTATTACCAGCTGCGGTGTTGGTCTGGATATTGCCATGATGTGCCTGGATTTGGAACCAGGAGATGAAGTAATAACACCGGCCATAAATTATAAAGCTTCACAAATGGCAATACTTGGGCATGGGGGCAAAGTCGTCTTCTGTGACATTGACCCCAAAACACTAAATGTTGATCCGGAAGACGTAGAAAGAAGAATAACACCGCGGACTCGCGCTATATGCCCTGTTCACTTAACCGGATTGTCAGCGCCGATGGATGAGCTATTGGATATCGCCCAGCGCCATCCGCACGCTAAGCATGGTCCTCTTAAAATTATCGGAGATGCGGCAAGAGCATGCGGTGCTGGTTACAAGGAGACAAGAGTTGGTGCTAAAGGGTGGCTTACTGCGTTTAGTTTTCATACTCAAAAATTAATGACCACGCTGGGAGAAGGTGGGATGATTACTACTGATGATTCCGCACTTGCTCTGCGGATTCGCGATGTAAATCATTTTGGCGGCGAAGAAGGTTGGGGTACCAATTACAGGATGAATAAGATACAGGCAGCCGCAGGTCTCGTCCAACTTAGCCGCCTCGATGAAATGAATGATATGCGACGCAAGGCTGCATATCGCCGTAACGATGTGTTGAAAGGTTGTTCGGAGGTTATTTTGCCTTATGAACCACCCGGATATGATCATGTGTACTATGTTTATCCAATATTAGTCCAACCTGAGTGGGCCGGTGAAAAGCGTGACATGATCCTGTCAATAATGGAAAATAATTTTGGCATAGCGTGCAGTGTAACAAATAAACCGACATATATGCGCTGGCCTTATATTGAGAAGATGTGTGGCAATCCCAAGCTTAAAGTTTCAGAGGATATTGGCAGAAGATTATTTTGTCCTCCGCTTCATCCGCTTCTCAATGAAGAGCAGGAACTATATATCTGTGCCAGTTTACTGGAAACGATAGATATAATAAAAGAGGGAACTTAATGACTGCCTTGCGTAACGCGGAAGAATTGAAATGTGGTCTGGAAACAATACCTGCGGTAATATCAGTGAGTGATGTTAAGGTCGAGGCAAACATTATTAAACACATATCTGTCGATACCAGAGCAATAGGCGAGGTCGCCGTTCGCCGGCTGGACGTAAATGATGCTCCAGCATTATATGAGTTCTATACCGAAGGACTTTCGGAAAAACCGAGGAAATTATTCGCACCCTATCCTCTTTTCCATACTCCACCGGATTCCGCCAGCGAAATGACCATAAGGATAGCTGATTGGGAAAAAGAGAGTGATTGGATGGCGGTAATTTTGGTAAAAGATAAGCGAATAATCGGATTTTCTATGCTGAAGAGATTTTATACAGAAAATGTAACAAGTGGAATAGCCGTACGGGACGAATTTCTTAAAAAGGGCTTAGGCTTTTTATTGCAAAGAATTATTGTCGAACAGGCACGCTTACTTAATTTAAAGAGGTTCCATGTCAAAATAGTATCGGACAATTTGGCTTCCCTGCGGCTTCATGAAAAATGCGGTTTCAAGCAAACAAGAGTACTTCCACCTCCTATATACGAGGAAATATTAGAATATCTGCGTGATAATGACAAAAAGAACGGTAATGAGCCTGTGGATAGGCATATTGTCGAACTGGTTATTGATTTGGATCATCGCATTTAGTGCCTTTTTATTTTTTGGAATCCAGAAAGATATTTGACGTTAAGAAGGAGTCAATCATGGAAATAACAAAAACTAAACTTGATAGAGTTCTGTTGATAAAACCCCTGACAGTTTTCGAGGACTTTAGGGGGACCTATGTTGAGCTCTATAACGATAAAATATATAATGATGCTGGAATAACGGTAAAATTTATACAAGATGATATCTCCACGTCTGCTCAGAACGTTCTCCGTGGCATTCATGGTGACAGTGAGACATGGAAATTAATTTCCTGTCTTTATGGCAAGTTCTATCTTGTTGTAGTAAATTGGGATAAAGAGTCATCACAGTTTAAACAATGGGATTCATTTGTTTTGTCTGATCAGAACAGACTGCAGGTACTTATCCCGCCTAAATTTGGCAATGGGCATCTTGTTCTTAGTGAACAGACCATATTTCATTATAAACAGTCTACATATTATAACGGTGCCGGGCAATTTACCTTATTCTGGAATGATCCTCAACTGAATATATGGTGGCCGATAAGAAATCCCATATTATCAAGAAGAGACGAGAATCCGGTGGCCTAGAATTATCGTTACCTGATAGATTTTGAAGAGTTAATAATAGGAAATATATTATACGAGATCGATAATGGCGTTGCAGATTAGAAAAGCTGAAGATTACGATATTCCAAAGATAATGTCATTATTTAACACTCATTTAACTCCTCATAAATCAGTGTATGCCTTTCAATGGTGGAATAATTTTCCCTCGATTACGTTCTGTGCGGTTCATGAAGGTGAAATCGTTGGAACGTTCATTGTTCTAAAAAGAAAACTCATTAATAATTTGAATTGCGGTGTATTAATGGGGTTACTTATAAAGACTGAGTGGAGGGGAGGAAGTCTTTTTAAGAAATTGGGCGTTGCGGCGATGAACTATTTTGAGGATATAGATCTGTTTTGTTGTCTGCCAAATCAAAACGGGAAAAAAGCTCTTGAGAAAAACTTTAATTTTAGGACAATTGACACTATAAAAACCATGACCCTTCCCAGTCCGGCAAATGGGCATTGCCGGGAATATGCGTGTACTCCGATTACATCAGATATACGATTTAATAATTTTGAAATAAAAAAAGACGGTACAGTTATGTTTTTAGCAAATGAGGCATTTCGTCAGTGGAGATTTGCATTACACCCTCGCTACTCATATCGTATGATCCGGACGGATACGAATGAATTTGTTGTTATTAATGAGTATTATGACAAAGAAACAAACATACGCTACGGAGACATAGTAGATTTTGAAACTGAGGCGCTGGAGGAAAATAGACTGATAAATCTATTTAACTGTGCCCATTTGAGTATAAAAAAAGTCGTTGATATGATAACCATCCAGGCGGTTCCGCATAGCCTTTTATATAGAGTTGGTAGTAAAATGGGTTTTGTGGAAAGTGATATCAAACACTATTTATGTATCAAGGTCAAAGAGCCATCCAACGAATATCTCTACGACTCTTCAAAATGGCTCCTAAAATGGGGGGACTATTTGCGGTGATAATCACACGAACACCATTTCGAATCTCTTTCTTTGGAGGAGGTACCGATTTCCCCGCCTGGTATCAGGAGAATGGCGGCGCAGTACTCTCCACGACAATAAATAAGTATTGTTACATCAACTGCAGAATCCAGCCCCCTTTTTTCGAATGCAAACATAAGATCGTGTATTCAAAACATGAAACCGCAAATGCGATTGACGAAATAATACACCCTTCTGCACGAGAAACTTTGCGATTTATGAATGTTACCCAAGGCATTTCTATTCATCACGACGCGGACCTCCCCGCCATGTCTGGTCTTGGGTCAAGTTCTGCTTTCACTGTTGGCCTTCTCCACGCCCTCTATGGGTTGAAAGGAAAAATCGTCTCGAAGAAACGTCTGGCCGGAGAAGCTATTCGAATTGAACAGGAAATGATCAAAGAAAATGTTGGTTCCCAGGATCAGGTAGCCGTTGCTTTCGGCGGTTTCAACAAAATAGAGTTCAAGAGCCAGCACAACATAGAAGTTGTCCCCATAATTATGGACAAAGATGCGTTCCTGCGATTTCAGGACCATTTTCTCCTTTTTTTTACCGGAGTCACGCGATCGGCATCACTGATAGAGGCAGACAAACTTAACCACATCAATGACATGAAGAAAGAACTTAAGACCATGCACTCCATGGTAGACGAGGCTTTCGACATTCTGACCAATGGGAAAGACGTCCTCGACTTCGGCAGGCTGCTTCATGAGAACTGGAAACTTAAAAAAAGTCTCTCCGATAAGGTGTCGACTCCCTATATCGACACGATTTACGATACAGCCACGAAGAATGGGGCCGTCGGAGGGAAAATTCTCGGGGCTGGCGGTGGCGGTTTCATACTCTTTTTTGTCCTTCCCGAAAACCGCGAAAAGGTTAGAGAGGCCCTCAGCTTTCTCCTTCATGTGCCATTCCGTTTTGATGTTTTAGGCAGCCAGATCGTCTATTACGCCCAAGAAGACAACTATTATGAGTGATGCCAAAAGAACTGGCGCGATGGATGTAGTCATTCTTTGTGGGGGAATGGGTACGCGTCTGCGCCGGATCAGCGGCGACCTGCCCAAGGCACTGATGCCATTTCACGGGCGACCATTCATCGACTATCTTATCGAATCCCTGCTGCCCTTTGGGTTTCGGCGTTTTGTCTTGTGTGTCGGCCATCTTCGGGAGAAGGTCCGTGCCCACGTTCGCGCAGGGGATTACGAGGTTGTCTTTTCCGAGGAGGAGGAACCGCTGGGAACCGGCGGCGCCCTGAAAAACGCCGCTCCACTGATTTCTAGCTCATCTTTTCTCGTCATGAACGGCGATTCAATCTGCCCAGTGGATTATGCTCAATTCTATGCCTTTCACTTAAAAAAAGGGGGGATCCTCTCTCTAGTCCTCGCGAAGCCTCGGCCGGAACAGGATTACGGGGTGATCGAAGTAGACGATACAGAACGGGTCATCCATTTCAGAGAAAAGCAGGGAGGCCGGGAGACGATGCTCATCAATGGCGGCATATACTTAATGCAGCGGGATATCTTCAACCATCTGCCTGCTGAAACCCTCTTCTCACTTGAATACGACCTTTTCCCGAATATCCTCCCCCGGGGATGCTATGGATTTCGGACCGACGCGGAGGTGATCGATATCGGAACGCCGGAGCGCTACCTTGAAGCGCTGAAAAAATTATCTGCTTCCTAATCAGGAAGGGAATCAAACTCTGAAGGAACGTATCGTGCGGATTCTTGATTTCAATAGATGATGTGCTCCAACAGTTTCTGTAAATTGCGACGCAGCTTGTATTTTAGGCGATAGAGCAAGACCTTTTTCCGGTAGTGCCACAACTCTTCTTTGCCAACTTCATGGGTAACATTCGATGAACCGTCCCTGAACCGGTGAACGATTTTTCCTGACAGGAATTTTTTCCGATATTCCCTTATTTCGCGATCATACCTCTTTGACAGAAAGTCCATAAGATCGTTGAAGCGCTGTTGCAGCTGATTTTCGTGCGTCGTACCGTAATATGAGATGATCGGAAGGAAATATGGCACGTAACCCATCGTATTTAACGATAACATAAAACCATGAGTTGCGTTAAACCGATAGGGTTCATTAATATCGTTCGTCGGAAAATATTTTTCAAAAACACTCCGGCGGAATATGGCGTTTGATTCCTGTATTTGTCGGAGAGTCAACCAGAATGGTAACCATTCCCGCTTTTGCGGGGGAGCATGTTCCAGGTACTCCGGCCAGAAAAGCTTTCCCAAGTGCCCCTCTTCCGACCTGGCCTGGGCGATTCCCCAGACCCAGGAAACTTCCGGGTCTGAGTCCAGGACATCCACAGCTTTTTTGAACCAGGAGAGGTCTAAAATACCATCGGAAACGGCCAGAATAATGATGTATTCACCCCTGGACATGGAGAACGCCTGCCAAAGCGCGTCTAACGTCGGATTGTCTCCTCCCTCCTTTTCAGAGACCCAGCGAACTTGCGGATATTCTTTCAATATTTCGACGGTTCCGTCTGTAGAACCGCCGTCTTTGATAATTAATTCAAAGTTGTCGTAGGTTTGTCTTAGAACGGACTCAATGGTATCCTTTAAAAATGTGCCGCTGTTCAGGCAGAATGAAATAACGGATATTTTAGGGCTGGCCGGCGTCGCTTCATGAATGGCTGACATGATATTTCTCCTTACTGAAATTTCGCCTTAATATACCATCAGAGAATGGCGCAATCGGGGAAAGTAACATAAATGTCGCCCCAGAGGGAAGGGTCATCCGAGGATTCTATATTTTTATACAGCACCTCGGCCTCTACCCAGTTTTGCCACAAAAGGGACAATGATTCTCCCATTGAGACATTGAAAAGTGCCGGCCCGATGCTGAGGATGTGATCAATGCAGTTCTTCGCATCCCCAAAGAATTCTCTTGTAAACTCAAAGGAAATATAAGTTATCGGCTGGGACAGGCCCTTAAGGACCGAGATCTCAAAACCCTCTACATCGATCTTACAGAATACCGGCCTTCCATATCTGGCAATGAGACGATCCAGGGTCGTCAGCGCAACGGGAACAGCCTTCGTTCCCTTATACATCTCGGCAAAGCGACCCGCTTGCCTCCACTCGACCGACATGGTCGAAATTGTCGGTTCTTGAGGACATACATAGAGTTCGCCCTGACCTTCCTTTTCACCAAGGGCTGTCTCCACTACTGTAACAGCTGGGTTCTTCCGAAAGCGATTTCTAAGTTTTTTGACACAGGCCGGCTGCGGTTCGACACATATAACCTGTGCTCCAAGACCGATCAGAGCAGCAGTCCGATTTCCCATATTTGCCCCAACATCAAAGCATAGGTCTCCCGCACCTATAAAGCGCGCATAAAATGACTTCATCTTTTGCATCTCTGAAGCGGCTTCGGCGCGACGCCTTAGATAAGCATCATAGGGACGGCACCAATGGGGGGGGAAAAGTCTCATGATTCCTCTTTGTCTTATTGGATAAACTTGAGCCGCAACCTATCAATTATGCCGGATTGCTGTCAACCTCTTTATCACTGGATGGCGGCTGGCATGCCGTTAGAATATTGGAAAGTCGCAGGTGCTATTCAGCATTATTAGTCCCCCGTAAAAGTTTGCCTGAATTATATCATGAATTTTATCTTGACTTTGATGTCTTTGCACCTTTATGCTTGACAAGTTATTAAAAATTATTCGTAACGCCGGGATTTATCATGCGTTTAAGGATTATTGTTAAAGGAATGCCCCTCTTAACTTTCCTTAAGGGGATGCCCGCCTTTCTGCGGGAATACATGAAGATCCGGCATCAGGCGGCGTCGGGCGACTTCCCTTTTGGTCCTTTTCATCCCTGCTTGGATGATCGGAGAAAGGAGAGTGGCACGGCAACGGGTCATTATTTTCACCAGGATTTGTTGGTGGCAAAACGGATCTTTCACCATAACCCGGTCCGGCATGTTGACGTCGGCTCCCGTGTTGACGGGCTGGTGGCCCATGTTGCCTCCTTCCGGCAAATAGAGGTATTAGATATTCGCGACTTGAAGAGCCCTGCTGAGAATATCTGTTTCCGCAAGGCCGATCTTATGGCCCCGGATTTCGGTTTAATTGATTACTGCGATTCTTTATCCTGTCTGCATGCTTTGGAGCATTTCGGGCTGGGGCGTTATGGTGATCCGATTGACTACTTCGGGCATCTGACGGGTTGGGTAAACATCCACCGTATGCTTAAGGAAGGCGGCAAACTCTATTTCTCCGTTCCCATCGGCACACAACGGATCGAGTTCAACGCCCATCGCGTTTTTGCCCTGCCTTATCTGCTGGAGATGATAGCCGATAAGTATCGTCTGGATGCCTTTTCTTACGTCAATGACTCCGGCGAACTGATCTTGGACCCGGAAATGACAGATGAGGCCGTCCGGCAGAACTTTTCCTGCCATTACGGCTGCGGAATTTTTGAACTTACGAAACTCGGCAAAGTGCCTGCATAAATTATAACTTACTAAAAGGGGCCGCTTGTGCAACTCCGCATACCACTTTCCGTGGCCGTCATCACCAAGGATGAAGCAGAAAATCTCCCCGCTTTCCTCCGGAGCGTGTCATTTGCCGATCAGATTGTCGTAGTCGATTCGGGCAGCAGCGATGCCACGGTTGAAATCGCCGCCGCAGGTGGTTGTGAGGTCTTTGTCGAGCCCTGGCAAGGCTTTGGACCGCAGAAGCAGATAGCTGTAAACCGGTGTCGCAACGACTGGGTGTTAATTCTGGATGCTGATGAGCGAATTCCGCCGGAAACGGCAGAAATGATCAAAAAGATCGTCAGCCGGCTTCCGGAAGCGGCCGGGTATAGCTTTCCGCGAAAGAACTATTTTCAGGGGCGCTGGATCAGACATGCCGGCTGGTGGCCCGACCGGGTCGTCCGGCTATTTCGGAAGGACCGGGGGTACCTGAGCTCGGCCCTAGTCCATGAGAGCGTGCAGGTGACGGGGACGGTTGTTTCTCTCGGCCTGCCGATCGAACACTTCACGGAAAGCCGTCTCGGAGAGGTCCTCAAAAAGATCGACCGTTATTCCACCCTCGGGGCCGGAGAGGCACTGGCGGCGGGGCGAAGGTCCACGGTTTGGGGCGCCGCTTGCCGGGCCCCACTTGTTTTTTTTCATAATTATTTCTTGCGCGGCGGTTTTCTCGACGGCAGGCAGGGCCTTACCCTTGCCGTAACCGATGCCATAAACAAGTTTTTCAAGTATGCCAAACTGGCCGAACTGAACGAGGGACGAGGGACGCCCGACGCAAGGGACCATAATAGTTAATGGATCTTTCCATCATCATAGTCAACTGGAATACCAGGGAACTGCTTAAGGCTTGCCTTCTTTCCCTCTATGAAACGTTGCCTGAGATTGATTACGAAGTCATCGTCGTAGACAACGCGTCCCGGGACGGCAGTGCGTCCATGGTAAAGGATGATTTCCCCCGGGTTCTGCTTATAGAAAATCAAACTAACCGGGGGTTCGCCGCGGCTAACAACCAGGCCCTGACTATCATGCGCGGCCGTTACGCCCTGTTGATCAATTCGGACACAGTGCTAACGGAAAACGCCGTTTCCCTGCTTTTTTCTTTCCTGGAAGATCATCCCGAGGCCGCGATGTGCTGCGGACAGCTTTTAAACGCCGACGGGAGCAAGCAGCATTCGATCGCCTCTTTCCCCAGCCTGCTGACCCTGATGACGAATATCTCGTTCCTCGAATACCTGTGGCCGCAGCGTTATCCCAGTAAAAGATATGAATGGAAGAAACCCATCGAAACAGATTCCTGTATCGGCGCCTGTATGCTCGTACGTAAACGGGCCATCGAGGCGGTGGGAATGCTGGATGAGCGTTATTTCTTTTTTTTCGAGGAAACGGACTGGGCCTATCGGATGCGAACCTCCGGCTGGAAAATCTTTCATCTCCCGGGAGCTTTTATCTATCACCTGCAGGGGCAAAGCATCGGCAGAAATATCGGCTCCCGAAAGGAATTCTACCGCTCCCGCTACCAGTATTTCCGTAAATGGCACGGCTACCCTTATTTTCTGTTCACCGGTGCGGTGATTGTGACGCGCCTCTTGATCAACTGGCTGTCGGTATCTGCGGCAAATGTGCTGCTACTGGGACAAAAAAAATCCCTCCGGGACAAATGGGTCGTCTATGGAAAATTGTTACTGTGGCACCTTCAGGGGTGCCCCCAAAGAAGAGAGTAACCGAACCAAACAGGAATTTCTTTCTCGCTTTCTTGAGGCAGAAATTATCCTGCGCCAGGAAACAGTAATTAGGAAATGTATAGGTCCAGCAATGCTCTGAGCTTATGAGCCGGCCTTTTAGGCAAGTTGGTGATAGGAAGTATGACAAATCGACCGAGACGGAAAGGCGATAGCCCTCTTCTGCGACAAAAGCTATTGATCATTAAGTTGCAATATGTGGGGGACACCATGGGCGTCCTCCCCACGGTGGAGATTTTGAGAAGGCATGCCCCGGGACTAACGATTGATGTGCTGATTCACAAGGAATCGGCGGAACTGATCGCTTTTTATGGGGGTGTCCGCAAGGTATGGGAATATGATCGGCAAGCCGCCAAAAGGGATTTGTTCTCAACAGTGCGTTATCATATGAAACTGATAAGAGCACTGAGGCGGGAAAGATATGATTTGGTCATTGCCTTAACCCAGGGAGACCGGGTTGCCTTTTTGTCATTTGCCACAGGCGCACCTCTCCGCTTAATCATCCAGACCTCTAATAAAATGTGTAGAATTTTCATGAATGCCTTCGCCACCGGGGATGCCCGGCATCATCACTTTATCGAACAGGATGCCGATATTTTGACATATTTCGGGATTGAGATCCCCCAGATAAGCATGAAAATACAAATCACCGATCAGGTTCGGATAAAAATCAGAGAGCAGTTGAGAGACATTCGTGCCGGGCAGCTCAAAGTGGCGATCCATCCCGGGGCAAGAAAAAAGACGAGACGGTGGGCACCGGACCGGTTTGCCGAGATCGCACGCCGTCTCCATGAACACCGGCAGGCGGCAATTATCCTGCTCGGCGGTCGGGGAGATGAAGGCATCCTGGAGGAAATAGAAAACCGCATGGGCTCCCCGGCGGCTTTCAAATCCTGTGAATTGTCCCTTCTCGAAATGGCAGCTATCTTCAGTGAATGCCATCTCTTCATCGGCAATGATTCCGGCCCCGGTCATATCGCGGCGGCCGCGAACTGCACGACTTTGAGCCTTTTCGGCCCCAACTATCCAGATTCCTGCCGTCCTTACATCGCTTCGGGAGAGGTGATCTTTAAAAACCTGCCCTGTCTCGGGTTATGCCGACAGGAGGAATGGCTGTGCATCCGGCCCGACAACACCTGCATGGACCTGATCGGGGTTGATGAGGTATGGGAAAAGGTCCAGATGATCCTCGCGCGGACAGGGACGGCCGCCTCCGGGCCTTGATATCGACCTTGACGCCTGGGGCGCAAGTGTAGCAGAATTCATTTCATCTCTTTTGCTTCCTCGATTAGCATCACCGGAATGTCATCGATGACGGGATAAAGGAGGCGGCACCGGTCGCAGATAATTCCCTCCCCACCTTGGCTCAAATATACCTCCCCCCTGCATTTGGGACAACACAGAATCGCCAGCAGTTCCTTATCAATCGACATGATTTCTCCTTTCTATTCCCTTTGGGCCTGGCCGCTCAACTGCCCACAAGCGGCCAAGATGTCGCTACCCTTGCCGGCCCGAAGGATAGCCGTGTAATGATGGTCGAGCAGCACCTTCTGAAAGGAGCGCACATCACCGGCTGGAGGGGGCAGGAATTTAGATGCGGGGAATTCATTGCAGGCAATCAGGTTCAATTTGCAATGGATTCCTTTCAGGAGTCGCGCCAGTTTTTCCGCATCCGCCGGGGAATCGTTTATGCCGGCCAGCAGAATATATTCGAAGGTCAACATCCGGCGGCCGGGCATGGGGTACTTCCGGCAGGATTCGAGCAGCCTTTCGAGGGGGTACTTTCTGTTTATAGGCATCAAAGAGCTTCTCGTCTTGTTGTCGGCGGCGTGCAACGAAATGGCCAGATTGATGGAAATGTCTTTACCCAGTTGCTCGATCCCGGGAACGAGGCCGCAGGTGGAAAGGGTTACCTTGCGATTGGAAAAGCCCGGTCCCGAGTCGGAAGTAATGATCCTGATGGCTTTCAGGGTGTTGCCATAATTGTCCAAGGGTTCGCCCATGCCCATGAGGACGATGCTTTTTATGTTCATGCCTTCCGGGGTTTGAAACTGAAGCCGGGTAAGTTGACCGGTTATTTCCGCTGGCCGCAGGTTTCTCTTCAGGCCTTGCCGGCCGGTAAAACAAAATTTGCATCCCATCCGGCAGCCCACCTGGGTGGAAAGACAGGCCGTCCAGTGATTTTTTCCCGGAATCAGCACGCTTTCAATCACCAGGCCGTCTTCCAATCGGAAAAGAGCCTTCTTCGTTCCGTCACGGGATGTCTGTACCTGCACCAGCTCCGGTTGGCCGATCCGGGCCAGAGCAGCGATTTTGACACGGAAATCCTTAGCAATGGTGGTCATCTCGTCAAAAGAAGTCGCCCCCTGCTGGTAAAGCCATTTCATGATCTGCTGGGCACGGTATCTTTCCTTGCCGAGGCTGAGGATGAGACGCTCGATCTCCGGCAAGGTCATATCCTTTAGATTTGGTTTTTCCATCACATCTTTTTTTGCAGACTTCCGGCAATGGCATCGATAAAGGCCCCCGTGTTGACCTTCCGGTTTTCCGGGGCCGGTTCGGCAACCAGCATGAGGTCGCCGGTCATTACACCCCCCTCCACGGTTTCGATGGCCGCCTTTTCCAACCGGTCAGCAAAGTCGACCACGGCGGGCGTGCCGTCGAGTTCGCCCCGTTTGCGGATGGCGCCGGTCCAGGCAAAGATAAGCGCCATGGCATTGCTGGAAGTTTCCTCTCCCCGCAGATACCGGTAGTAATGTTTCTGCACCGTGCCGTGCGCCGCTTCATATTCGAAATGACCATGGGGCGAAACAAGCACGGATGTCATCATGGCCAGGCTGCCGTTGGCGGAAGCGATCATGTCGGACATAACGTCACCATCGTAATTCTTCAGTGCCCAGAGTATCCCTCCCTCATGCTTCATGATGCGGGCAGCAGCATCATCTATCAGGGTGTAAAAATATTGAATTCCCGCCGCGCGGAACCTTTCGCGCCAGTTGCCGGCGTACTCCTCGGCAAAGATGTCGCGGAAGCGGGTATCGTAAGTCTTGGAAATGGTATCCTTGGTACTGAACCACAGGTCTGTTTTCTGGTCCAGAGCAAAAGTGAAGCAAGCCCTGGCGAAACTCTCTATGGAGGCATCGGTGTTGTGGATACCCTGGATGATCCCCGGACCAGCGAATTCTTTAATGATCTTTCTTGTCGGTTTACCGCCTCCGGCAGGGGTAAAAACCAGTTCCGCCGTACCGGCCCCGGTGATCGCCAATTCCCGGTTGCTGTATATGTCGCCGTAGGCATGCCGGCCGATGATGATCGGTTTTTTCCAGGTAGAGACAACGGGATGGATGTTTGCGGTACGGATCGGCTTTCTAAAGACAGTCCCATCGAGCAGGCCCCGGATCGTGGCGTTCGGACTCTCCCAGGCCCTTTTCAGGCCATATTCGCGGACCCGGTCCTCGTTGGGGGTAATGGTGGCGCACTTTACCCCTATGCCGTATTTTTTGATTGCCTCGGCGGCTTCGACGGTAACCCGGTCCTCTGTTTCGTCACGGTGCTTGACATGAAGGTCGTAGTAAACGAGCGTTACATCCAGATAGGGCAGGATGAGTTTGTCCTTTACCATCTGCCACATGATCCTGGTCATTTCATCGCCGTCCATCTCGACGACGGGCGTTGTCACTTTAATTTTCATTTTCACCAGCGTAGGTAATACTTACTTGCGTAGATTAAGGGCGCCGCCGGCCAGGAGCAATACCTGCTGGCGCTCCGAGAAATTGTAAGACATTTCGAAACTTCTTTCCTGGGACAGATTCCTGACAATCATCCTTCCCTTCTCCATGAGGACGGTGCGGACGTTTTTTATCTCCAAAAGATCGCCCTGTTTGATCATCCCGTATTCCTCCTCCTCTTTAAAGATCAGAGGGAGAATGCCGAAGTTAATCAGGTTGGCCGCGTGAATCCTTTCAAACGACCGGGCCAGGACCGCCTTTATCCCCAGATACATGGGACAGATGGCTGCATGTTCCCGCGAGGAACCCTGCCCATAGGAAAGGCCGGCCACGATTATACCGTGCCTGCCTCCTGTTTTTATGAGTTTGGCACGCCGCGCAAAATCCTTGTCCAGAGGCGAGAAGACAAATTCCGCATATTTGGGAATATTGGAGCGATATTTCATCAGGTCCCCAGCCGGCATAATATGATCGGTAGTTATCTTATCGCCCACCTTGATGACGACCTCGCCGGTCAGCGATTCAGGCAAAGACTGGCTCTCCGCCGGTTTGCCGATGTTTGTGCCCCGGCAGATCTCGACGACGGCGGTTTTTGCCGCGGACTCGGGTTTGATGATCATGCGGTCGTCGATGTAAAACCGGGCAGGCGCGCTTATCTCGGGATAGGGCATGCCGAGGTCGCGAGGATCAGAAAATTTCCCCGTAATTACAGCCGCCGCCGCCGTTTCCGGGCTGACCAGATAGACCTCGGCATCGGCAGTACCCGACCTTCCCTGGAAATTACGGTTTGAGGTCCTTAAGGATACGGCACCCGGTGAGGGGCTCTGGCTATTGCCGATGCAGAATCCACAGGCATTCTCCATGAGCCGGGCGCCCGCGGAGAGGAGATCGGCCAAATATCCATCCCGGGTAAGGTTTTCCAGCATCTGTTTGGAGCCCGGGGCGATAATGAAGCTGACGCCGGGGTGTGCCACCTTTCCTTTGAGGACACGCGCCACCGTGGCGAGGTCCTTGTAAGAGGAATTGGTGCAACTGCCCAGACAAACCTGCTGCACGGGGATTGCTCCCATTGCCCTGACCGTGCTGATATGGTCCGGACTATGGGGCTTCGCCGTCAAAGGCTCCAAGTCCGACATGTTGATCTCCACGACCCGGTCATATGAGGCATCGGCATCGGGCAATATTTCCCGCCAATCCTCCTCGCGGTTTTCCGCCTTCAGGAACTGGCGCGTAATTCCATCGCTTGGGAAAAGTGAAGTAGTGACACCGCATTCGGTGCCCATGTTGGTGATGGTAGCCCGCTCAGGCACGGACAAGGTATTGACGCTGGGACCGCCATATTCGAAAACACAGCCGACGTTTCCCTTCGTAGAAAAGATTTGGAGCACCTTGAGAATGACATCCTTTGCCGACACCCAGGGATGGAGAGCACCCGTGAGATTGATCCGGATCGTCCGGGGATAAAGGAAGTAGAAAGGCTCTCCGGCCATGGCCAAGGCTACGTCCAGCCCGCCCGCTCCGATTGCCAGCATCCCCAGCGCCCCGGCCGTCGGCGTATGGCTGTCCGAACCGATCAGCGTAGCACCGGGCTTGCCGAACCGCTCGAGATGCACCTGATGACAAATGCCGTTTCCCGCCCGTGAGAGATAGAGGCCGTATTTTTTTGCGATGCATTGCAGATACAAATGGTCATCGGCGTTTTCAAAGCCGATTTGGACCGTGTTGTGATCGATGTAACTGACGGACAGGTCCGTTTTTATCCTTCCCAGGCCCAGCGCCTCGAATTGGAGATAGGCCATGGTACCGGTGGCATCCTGGGTCAGGGTCTGATCTATCCTTATGCCTACTTCGCTGCCTGGCGCGGCCGCGCCCGAAACCAGATGCGCCCCGATGATTTTTTGCGCGATTGTTTCCCCCATCTATGTTTCCTTCGGTTTCCTTCGTAGGGTCATTAAAGTTGCCTCCGTTAAAGTTTCCTCCGGGGACAGATTTGAAATCTGTCCCCGGATGTTACGTAAATCTGTCCCCCAGGCCTGGCTCAAGAGCGAAAAAGACTATAAAAAATGCGGGGACAAAGCAAGAAATAATTATTTTCTGTCAAGCTATATTTTCCCCTTTGAAAGATAGACAAAAGGGCTGCAGGGCGCTGTGGGAAAGTGGCCCTATCTTGACATATTATTTTATAATTATTAAGTTACGACCGCCATTGCCGGAGTCTGCGGCAACTTCAAGAGGTGTTGAGTTTCTTTCCAAAGGAGCCGTTAATAGTGAATGCTACCGCCACGCCGGCCCGGCCCGGCCTCTCACTGCTGAAATCTTTGTTAGCACTTTCCCGGACGCCTCACGGGTTGCTGGACATGGCCACCCCCGCCTTTGCTGCTTTGCTCTGGCACGGGACGTTCCCCGCGCCGCAAATTATCCTGCTGGGCTTGCTCACGGCCTTTGCGGGCTATACGGCCGTATATGCCTTAAATGATCTGGTGGATTATCGGGTTGACAAGCACAGGTATGATCAGGGGTTGTTTGCCGATTGTCGAGAAGACCTGGACGGCATCTTCGTCCGTCATCCCCTGGCCTCCGGCCTCTTGTCTCTCCGACAGGCCGGATTCTGGACGGCGGCCTGGGCAGTTATAGCGTTTGCCGGTGCCTTCCTGCTTAACCCATTGTGTGCGCTAGTCTTCCTCGGAGGGTGCCTCTTGGAGACAATTTACTGTCTGCTCTGGCAAAGCACCTGTCTCAAGTTTTTCATCAGCGGCGGCGTTAAGACCTGCGGTGCCCTGGCGGCCGTTTTTGCCGTGGATCCCCATCCCTCACCTTTGCCACTTTTTGTTCTGCTCTTTTGTCTCTTTTGCTGGGAAATAGGCGGGCAAAATCTTCCCAACGACTGGGCCGATATCGAAGAGGACCGGCAGCTTCAGGCTAATACCATTCCCCTCCGGTTTGGACCTGCCCTGGCTAATACCCTTATTCTCCTCTCGCTTTTTACCGCCGTGGCTATGAACGGGTTTATTCTGGGTTTCATACTTGCGCGGGGCCGGCTTGTTGGCGTTGCCGCCTCTCTCTTTATCGGCGCCTATCTCCTCCTCCTCCCAGCCTACCGGCTTTCCAAAACAGGGAAACGGAGGCAAGCGCTTGTGCTCTTCAACAGGGCCAGCTATTATCCGGCGGCGCTGCTGGCCGTAGTCATTGTCACCATTATTGTTTAACATCCCGGAAAAAAGCATGAAAGAGGTCACACCCGAGGAACTGGCAAAATTTAACGGCAGAGAGGAAAACCCCGGCTATGTCGCCCATCAGGGCAGGATTTTTGATGTCACGGGGAGTCGCATGTGGAAAGGCGGCCTCCACATGAGCATCCATCATGCCGGAGAGGATCTCACCGACGCGATCCTGGCAGCTCCGCATGGTCCGGAAGTCCTGGCACGCCTGCCGCAGGTGGCATTGTTAGGTAAAGAAAAGGCGCAAAGAGCGCTGCCGGACCGATTATCCCGGCTTCTCATGCGGTTTCCCGTGCTGCGTCGTCATCCTCATCCTATGACGGTCCATTTCCCCATAGTTTTTATGGTCGCCGCGCCGCTGTTTACCCTTCTTTATCTTCTCTCCGGGCAGGAAAGTTTTGAAATTACGGCCCTCCACTGTCTCGGTGCCGGACTCCTCTTTACCCCCCTGGCGATGGCTACGGGCTACTTTACCTGGTGGGTAAACTATCTGGCCCGGCCGCTTCGGCCCGTGACCATAAAACAAAGGATTTCGCTGCTCCTCTTCGGCATCGAGATCATCGCCTTTAGCTGGCGCCTGCATGTTCCCGATATCCTGAGTACCTTCCGACCGGAAAGCATTCTGTATCTGGCCCTCATCCTGTCCCTCTTTCCTTTGGTGGGCGTAATCGGCTGGTTCGGCGCTACCCTGACATTCCCTATTGCGCGAGACTGATACTGCTGGCCCCCTTAGCTTCTATACCTTGACGGCCGCCCCGAGGATACCCAGCTTCTTGCATTCGATGGAATTCCGGAGTTCAAACCCGGCCTGGATAAGGGCATGTTTTAAGTCCTCGTGGTTGAAACGGTCCTCCTTGGGATGGAGCAGGATGTGTTTGGTAACAAAATTTTGGTAAAGAGAGGGGTAGAGTTCTTCCAGAAAATATGCCCCCTGCGGTTTAAGCACGCGGGCAATTTCCGCAAGCGCCAAACGCCAGTCAGGGATATGGTGCAGCACACCGAATCCGAAGACAGCGTCGAGGGAACCAGTTTTGATGGGCAGAAAAGTGACATCTCCCGCCAGCAGCGAAACTTCCTGTTTTTCTTCAGAAGAAAGATACCGTTGCGCCTTGACGATCATCTCGATGTCCAGATCCAGGGCATGGATATGGAAGGGTTGAAATTCTTTCAGGATGATCCGCGCCCCAGCCCCCCGGCCGCATCCTATCTCCAGGGCAACAAAACCGGGCTTAAGGGGCAGCATCTGCCGGAGGCGGCGCAGTTCAATCCTCTGTTCAACAATCCGGAGAGGGTTGTTTACGGCCCACCGTTCCGCCCAGTTCAGTTTCATGCGGGCGCCCCCACCTTCGTCCCCACATGGACGGCGGCGATGCCGTTGGTGAGCGTCCGGTAGCTTACCTGGCGAAAGCCGATTCCCTCAAGCATCCCCGCTAGTTCTAAAGGGGAAGGGAAGAGACGGATAGATTCGGGAAGATAGGTGTAAGCCTGCCGCGAGCCCGCTATCAGTCTGCCCAGCCAGGGCATGATATGGAAGGAATAAAAATCGTAGAGTGCGCGGAACCAGGGCGAGGTTGGTTTCGAGAATTCGAGGCAGACAAAGTGGCCGCCGGGTTTGAGGACCCGATGGATCTCCCGGAAGCCCTCTTCCATGTGGGTCAGATTCCTGATCCCGAAGCCCACAATTGCCGCATCAAAGCATTCGGAATTAAACGCTATTTGCTCTGCATCACCCTGGACGTAGCAGATCCTCTTCCGCTCCCGGGCATGGATGGCCTTGCGCCGGCCTGTTGCCATCATCGCCCGGTTGATATCGTACAAAACCACCTTGCCCCTGGGACCGGTCCGCCTTACCGCGGCTACGGAAAGGTCCCCCGTACCTCCGCAGACATCGATGACGGCGTCGCCTTTTTGCAGCTCCAGGAGCTCGATGGCGGTCCTTTTCCAAAGATAATGGATGCCAAAGCTGAGCAGCGTGTTCATCAGGTCGTATCTTTGCGCTACGGCATCGAAATGATCACGCACCCACCTGACCTTTTCCTTTTCGGGGACCTTGCGAAAGCCGAAATGTGTCGTATTTTTGTCCTCTCCTTGGAAAGACACCTTGCCTCCTAATCTTCTTTCACTCTTAAAAATCTCTGTTAATCTTACCGGGACACCAAAACTAAGTAAATATCAGAAAAATCAACTATTAAAAGGGGAAAAGCAGCAGCGGGCCGTCAGGCCAACTCATTGTTCACTGCCCTCACCCCACTGAGCGGCCATTGCCAGGAGGACAGAAGCAACGGCTTGCTTGTGCTCAAGCATCACCAGACGGGCGACGCGATGGGGTCCGAAGAGCAGCTCGCCCAACCCCTTTTCATCTGTTTCGAGACGTACCGCCAGAACCCGCGGCCCATAACGATGCAGCAGCGCATCTACATTCCGGTAAAAGCGTTCGGCTCCGTCATTGGCAAGAAGCAGCAGCCGGGATATTCTTATTCCCCGTGGCACGCCGGTCTGGCGGTCCGCCATCCGCAGGCCTTGCTCTTCTGCGGCAAGCGTGCGCTCCGCGTCCTCCAGGCTGCGAACCACCTGTCCGGCGCTGTGTGAGCTCCTCAAGGCCTCCGCCAGTTCGGCGGTCATCCTCGCCACGGGTACGGCAATCTCACTATCCCGCCACAAGGGCCTGGCGTGTGATGTCAGATTGTGCAGCAAATGCTGAGCCCGCGGATCATGCTCGATTGACTTCGGCAATCGTAAAGACATGTCTCTTCATTATCAAACATCCTTTATTGCCGCAAGCTACAGCTTCGGCTTACCGCTTTTCTCTTCCTCCGCAGGGCAGGCAGCAAGCCAAGCCTCTCTTTCCCGCAGTGTTTTTTGCCCCCTTTGCGATCATTTTTCCTTGACGCAAAAACCCGACTTTCATATAGTGGCGCGCACAAAAATAATTTTCTCTTCTAGCGCCTGATTCGGGAAGGAAATACCCCGATTCTACAATAACGGTAAGGAAACGATCCATGGTGACCGTCAAGCCGGGAATGACCGCCGAAATCATCGTGAAGGATAATGGAGAAGGCTCGAGTAACGTCTTGAAGACCTTCGTCCATGATGTGGAAGGCAGAAAACTCATCTTGTCTCAGACCACGCCACCCATGAAAAGAAATATGGTGGGGAGACAATTCCGGGTAACTTTCATGGTCAGGAACCTGAACTCGCAGGTGCCCTACAGTTTTTGGGCGGAACTGACCGCCTTGCTGGCCGATTACAGAATTGCCTCCCTGGCGCGGGTACCTGTTATCGCCATGAGAATGAATACGGACCCCGAAATTTATAATGTCCGGTCCAGTTACCGGATTCAACCGCTTGCGCGCAGCGGGATGTCCCTCCTTCTGCAGGGATTGCCGGTAAAAATTGTCGATATCTCCTTAGGCGGCGCGCAAGTGAGAACCAACGCAAAATCGTTTCTCCGGCCGCAAAGCATGGTTAAAGTCACCTTAATTATCGGAAACAAACGGCTGGCCATCGACGGCCAGATAACCAGGGTCTGGTCGGCGCCGACTGCCGGCGCCATCGGCGCCCAGCACAACGTAACGCTTAAATTTCATTCCGGGCAAATCGGTTGGGAATCCTTACTGGGGGGCAAGATCTTTCAGATGGAAAGAGAAATGCTTGCGGAAATTCACCAGGGGAAAAGTTACGTAAAGCGTTGAGCGGCAGTGGGCAACGCCGGCCATCCATCCCCGGCAGCAAGATGTTCCCCACCGCTTCCTACCTGTCAGTTGGAATGAAGGAGTGGCAATCCCAGGGTGCGGGCGAGCTTTTGTCCATCTACGGGTTGTTGGGTATCCAACGACACCGCGTATTCCTCCTCCCCCGCAGTCAGATTTTCAACAGCATCTAACTGGCGTTCCAAAACAGCGATATCCGCTTCCGAGGCATCCTGTTCCGTCTCACGGCGTTTGATAATGCGGTTGCGAAGGATTTCCGCCGGGGCCTGGCAGTCCAGTATCCGGAAGGGAACACCGAGTTCCCGGGCCAGGAGCTGAAAACTTTGCCGCTGTTCCACCTTCAGAAAGGTGGCATCGATGATCGCCGGCAAACCGGCGTTAAGGATGCAACGTGCCCGGTCTGCCAGCCGTTCATAAGTGCGTGCGGTGTGCGATTTGTCGTATAAATCCTCGCCGAGGCGGCTATGGCTGCTTTCAGTCGCCGCCAGGCCTGCCAGGCGCTTGCGCTCGATATCGGAACGTACCCGAATTGCCCCTGTCAGCGGAATCAGGTCTTCGGTGATCATGGTCTTGCCCGAACCCGACAAACCGCGCGTGATAATGAGCCCTGATGAACCACCCTGCTCGATATACTTTTTGGCCAGTTGTATATGCTGTGTAAAGCGTCGGCCGGTGGTCTCATCAGCGCTATCTTGTCCGGCACGCAGACGGGCAACCTTGGCGCGCACCAGCGAACGATAGACCAGGAACAGGCGGAGCAAGTCAAGACCGCCGTAATCGCCGCCGGCCTCAAGATAAGCATTCAGAAAGGCACTGCCCAGATCCGGACGATTTCGCATGTCCAGGTCCATGAGCAGAAAGGCGATCTCGCTCATGACATCTATCCAGCGGAACGTGGCGTTGAATTCGATGCAGTCGAAGACCTGGATACGATCATCCCGCCAGATCATGTTGGTGACATGCATATCCCCATGGCACTCGCGCACGCGGCCGCGGCCGCGGCGCTGTTCAACCTCCGCTTCAGTACGATTCAGCTCGCCTTCGGTCCATTGCTTCAATGCCTGGAGTTGCTCCGTCAGATTAAGCCCCGGTATCCCGCCGCCGATCATCCTAAAGTTGTCCAGACACTGTCTGCGCAGCGTCTCTGCCGATCCATACGGCAGGTCTGCCGTGGCTATAGCGGCATCTTCATGAAACCGGGCAACGGCTTGCGCCAATTTAATAAAGTCACGCTGAGTCACGCTGCCCGCCTGCATTGCCTGTTCCAATTCCGCCGCAAAGGGGAACTGCCGCATTTTGACGCAGTATTCGATGGCCGGTTCCCCATGCAGTTGCGGAGCATCCGCGTCGCCGCCGACAGTTACGACTTCCAGATATAGTTCCGGCGCCAAGCGCCGGTTGAGGCGCAGCTCTTCTTCGCAGAAGTAACGGCGTTTATCGAGCGACGTGAAGTCAACAAAACCGAGGTTAACCGGCTTTTTAAATTTGTAGGCGAAGTCGCCTGTCAGGAGGATAATTGAAATGTGCGTCTCAATGGTGGCGAACCTGGTGACAGGGTGCGAAAAGCAGGCGGTATGCTGCAGGGCTGCTACGACGTGTCTGAGCTTCTCCAGTGCTGATGAGTTATCCTGATTCATGGTCTCATTTTATGAACAAGCTGATTCGGTGTCAAGAAAAGATGGCAATAAATAAGGATGCTGTCTTTCAACAAAAAACTTGACATGATTGGGTCTTTGCTTTAGATACTGTGTGAACAGGTAAAATTGAGGTAGGTAATTAAATGACGTCCGGTATGCAAAGAGAGCTGGCCAGGAACAATCGATTGTCCCTTTTGGACCTCGCCCTCCTGCGTCTTATGACCGCCGCCCGTCGTTTTTAGGTAATCGCTTACCGGATACAATAAGGATACCTAAGGAGGCCCTGGGCGGATAGCCCAGGGCCTTTTTTCATTTTTTAATGCCAAGGAGGAAAAGATGGATGCGAAAGGGGAAAAGATATTCATATTCGATACGACATTGAGGGATGGCGAGCAGTCTCCGGGCAACAGCATGAACCTGGATGAGAAGATCCGCATGGCCCGCCAACTGGAAAAGTTGGGCGTGGATATTATCGAGGCCGGTTTTCCTGTGGCCTCGGAGGGCGATTTCCAGGCGGTGCAGCAGATTGCGCGCGAGATCAGAGGCCTGCAGGTCTGCGGTCTTTCGCGGGCCAATCTCGCGGACCTCGATCGGACCTGGGCGGCCGTCGCCGAGGCGGCCAACCCGCGGATCCATACCTTCCTGTCGGCATCGGATATCCATCTTAAGTACCAGCTTATGAAGAGCCGGGAGCAGGTTCTGAAGGAGGCCTATGCAGCGGTGAAACATGCCGCGGCCTTCACGAAGAACGTGGAGTTTTCCCCCATGGATTCCACCCGCTCGGAGCGGACATTTCTGGGTGAGATGGTGGAGGCGGCCCTTGAGGCCGGCGCCACGACGATCAACATACCCGATACGGTAGGCTATGCCATGCCGGAAGAGTACGGTGAGCTGATGGCCTTCCTGTTCAAGAAGATAAGGGGCCGGGCCGTCCTCTCCGCCCACTGCCACAACGACCTGGGGCTTGCCGTCGCCAATTCCCTGGCCGCCGTGAGAAGCGGGGCCCGGCAGGTAGAATGCACTATCAACGGCATCGGCGAAAGGGCAGGCAACGCCGCCCTGGAAGAGGTGGTCATGGCCCTGGCGACGCGAAAGGATTTACTCCATCATACAACGCGGATCAAGACGGAACGCATCTACCAGACATCGAGGCTCCTCTCGGCGATCACGGGCATCCATGTCCAGCCGAACAAGGCCATTGTGGGGGCCAATGCCTTTGCCCACGAGTCGGGGATCCACCAGGATGGCCTGATCAAGGAGAAGCTCACCTACGAGATCATGACGCCGCAATCGGTAGGGATCGCGGACAGCAACCTTGTGCTGGGCAAGCATTCGGGGCGCCACGCCATAGCCGACCATCTGAAAAAGATGGGCTACAACCTGTCCCGGGAAGAGGTAACCCGGATTTTCGCCCGCTTCAAAGACCTGGCAGACGTGAAAAAGGAGATCTTCGATGAAGACCTGGAAGCGATCATCTCCGAAGAGATGTTCCGGATCGAGGATAAGTACAAGCTGGTATCACTCACCGTGGTGAGCGGCAATGTGGCCATCCCGACGGCCACTATGGAGATGGAGGTGGACAAGCAGGTAATCCATGACGCCGGTTTCGGCATCGGGCCGGTGGACGCCACCTTTGCTGCCATTCGCAAGATCACCAAGACCAATGACGCCCTCCAGCAGTATGCCGTCAACGCGATAACGGGAGGGACGGATGCGCAGGGGGAGGTGACGGTGCAGCTCAAGTATAACCAGCACACGGTCGTGGGGCGGGGCGCCCATCCCGATGTGCTGGTGGCGTCGGCCAAGGCTTATATCAATGCCTTAAACCGGCTGGACCGGCTGAAGGCAGAGGTGAAGAAAGATGGGGTTGAACAAAAAAAGATTATATTATAAGGAACCGCGTACGGGAAAGATCAGGAGAACATAAAAATGGGAATGACCATCACGGAAAAGATACTCTGTGACCACACAGATTTAAAGGAAATCCGCCCCGGCATGCTGATCAATGCCAGGGTGGACATTGCGCTGGGGAACGACATTACGGCGCCGATTGCCATTGCGGAGTTCAAGAAAACCGGCGCCAAGCGGGTGTTTGATAAGGACAAGGTGGTCCTCGTGCCCGATCACTTCACACCCAACAAGGACATCAGTTCCGCCGAGCAGAGCAAGATCCTGCGGGATTTTGCCAAAGAACAATCTCTGACGCATTATTACGAAGTGGGAGAAGTAGGGGTGGAGCATGCCCTCCTGCCCGAGCAGGGTGTAGTGCTGCCCGGAGACGTGGTGATCGGGGCCGACAGCCATACCTGCACCTATGGCGCGCTGGGGGCTTTTGCCACAGGTGTAGGCAGCACGGACCTGGCCGCGGCCATGCTGACGGGGGAAACCTGGTTTAAGGTTCCGGAATCCATCAAGGTGGTTTTTCACGGCAGCCTGCAGAAATGGGTTTCCGGCAAGGACCTGGTCCTCTACCTCATCGGTTTGATCGGTGTGGACGGGGCGCTTTACCAGGCGCTTGAGTTTACCGGGGAGACCGTGGCCGCGCTGACCATGGCCGACCGCATGTCGGTTGCCAATATGGCCATCGAAGCGGGGGCAAAAAATGGGATCTTTGCCCCCGATGAGGTAACCAGGAACTATGTGGAAAAAAGGGCCAAGCGGCCTTATAAATTTTATGCCTCCGACCCCGATGCCGAGTATTGCCAGGTAATTGACATTAACGTGAGCACGATCGAGCCGCAGGTCGCTTTTCCACACCTGCCTTCCAACGTGCGGGGCATCAGCCGGGCCGGTGAGGTGGCGATCGATCAGGTGGTGATCGGTTCCTGCACTAACGGCCGGATCGAAGACCTGCGGGTCGCAGCGGCGGTCCTCAAAGGCAGGAAGGTTGCCCCCTATGTACGGCTGATTGTCATCCCGGCCACGCAGGAGATCTACCGCCAGGCCCTGCAAGAGGGATTGCTGGAGATCTTCCTCGATGCGAAAGCCGCCGTCAGCACCCCTACTTGCGGCCCCTGCCTGGGCGGTTACATGGGGATTCTGGCAAAAGGGGAACGGGTAGTTGCGACGACGAACCGCAACTTCGTGGGCCGTATGGGGCATCCGGGCAGCGAGGTGTATTTGAGCAATCCCGCCGTGGCGGCGGCCTCGGCCGTTCTGGGCCGGATAGCAGGCCCGGAGGAACTATAGTGAGTTAGAAACGGCTTGCGCCCAGCGCGAGCCGTTTTGTGAACGAACTATCCCGTGAAGCGGGATTAGAAGACAGGGGAAAAACATGAGATTTCACGGGAAGGTATGGAAATTTGGGGACAATATCGACACGGACGCGATCATTCCGGCGCGTTATCTAAATACTTCCGACCCCCAGGCGCTGGCGGCCCATTGCATGGAGGACGCCGATCCGGACTTCGTGAAGAAAATCAGCCAGGGCGATATAATCGTGGCCGGCAGCAACTTCGGCTGCGGCTCCTCGCGGGAACACGCGCCCATCGCCATCAAGGCAGCGGGAATTTCCTGCGTTATTGCCCGGAGCTTTGCCCGGATCTTTTACCGTAATGCCTTCAACATGGGATTGCCGATCTTCGAGTCTGCCGCTTTATGGGACATGGTCGACCAAGGCCAGAAAATCGAGGTGGACGGCGACCTGGGCCGTATAACGCTCAGCGGGAACGGGCAAACCCTGTCCGTCAATCCCATCCCGCCTTTTATGCAGGCCTTGATCAATGACGGCGGGCTTATGCAGCATATCGCGAAGGGGAGATGACCGTAAGGGGGACATGACCGGATTTCCGCAGGAAATACGGATCGTGTCCCCCGAAAAAATAGTGTCACCCGAAAAAGGAATCCTTTGATGTTCGCCACGGTCTTTTTCGAGCATATCATTCTTGAAGTGCCCCGGACGCGGATTTACCGGCGTCTCGGGTACCGGCGGGGCGTCACCGAGATAACGGACAAGCGCGCGGCGGAGGTGGAAAAATATATCTCCGAGGCCCTGAATCTGATCCGCTTGCGGGGGACGGGGCGCCGCCTTCCGCTTCAGGATAAAAATGAAGCGCAGATCGTTCTCGGCGGCGGGACCGGAGACGAGGTGCTGCAAAGCCGGCGCCTGTCTAGATTTTTCGGGGAATGCCAGGAAGCGGTCCTCATGGGCGCGACGGCAGGCCACGAGATCATGGCGGCCATAGCCGAAGATACCGACGGGGGGCATTTGACCCGTGGCGTCGTGTTGGACGCCACGGCAAGCGAGATGGTAGATGCCGCCCTGGACTGGATCATGTCCTATTTTGCCCGGGTATTGCGGCGGGAGCGAAAGGCGCTGACGGAAAAGCGCTTCTCTGCCGGCTATGGAGATTTTCAATTGGAAAACCAGCAGACGATGTTCCGGCTTCTGGAGTTGGAGCGGATCGAGGTACAAATCACCGAGACTTTTCTTCTGGTCCCGGAGAAATCCGTTACGGCGCTGGCCGGTGTAAAGGGATTTGATTAATGGCGGCAAAAAACAGCATCAAAGGTCTCAGCAAGAAAGGGATCGTGCTTCTCGACGGCGCCATCGGTACGGAGCTGCAGAAAGGAGGAATGCCCGCGGGGGTTTGTCCGGAGGCCTGGTGCCTGGAAAACCCGGCCGTACTGCAGGATATCTACCGTACCTATAAAAAAGCGGGTTCCCATATCGTCTATGCTGCGACCTTTGGGGCAAACCGCTGCAAATTGTCCCAATACGGGCTGAAGGATGTCCGGACGATAAATCGCGACCTGGCCATGCTCGCCAAAAACGCCGTGGGAAAGGGCTGTTTTGTGGCCGGCGACATCGGCCCCACGGGGCGCTTCGTGGCGCCCTTCGGAGATCTGCCCTTTGAGGAGGCGGTAGAGATTTTTAAGGAACAGATCGCAGGCCTCCTGGAAGGCGGCGTCGATCTCATGGTCATTGAAACCATGCTGGACATCCAGGAGGCCAGGGCGGCCCTGCTAGCGGTCAAAGAAACGTGCGACCTCTTTACCCTGGTTACCATGACCTATGAAAAAGACGGCCGCACCTTGAACGGGACCGATCCGGTCACGGCCCTGATTACCCTCCAAAGTCTCGGGGCCGATGCGGTGGGCTGCAACTGTTCCTCCGGGCCTGAGGCGATGCTGGGGATGGTGGAAGCCATGAAGCCCTATGCCACCGTTCCCCTGGCCGCCAAGCCGAATGCCGGGATGCCGCGCATGGAAGGCGGAGACACGGTCTTCGACATGGATGCCGCCGCCTTTGGCGGTTGGGGCAAGCGTCTGGCTGCCGCCGGTGCGAATCTGCTGGGCGGGTGCTGCGGCACCACGCCGGCGCACATCGGAGCTCTCAAGGCCGGCGTCGCGGATGCCCCATCGCTGCCTCCCTGCCGCACCGCACTAAGCGCCGTCAGTTCCGCCCGGGGCCACCGGATTTTCGAGCGCGGCAACCCGCTCCAGATCGTAGGGGAACGGTTGAACCCTACGGGCAAGAAGGCCCTGCAGCAGGAACTGCTGGAGGGGAAAATGACCCTGGTGCGGCAGCTGGCCAGGGAACAGGAGGAGATGGGGGTCGCGCTGCTGGATGTGAATGTGGGTGTCCCCGGACTCGATGAGGTCAAGGCCATCGGGGAGGTCATCAACCTGCTGGCAGTCACGACGGGCGTTCCCCTGATGGTGGATTCCTCCCGGGCGGAAACCATCGAAGCGGCGCTCCGCTGCTATCCGGGACGGGCGCTGATCAACTCCATCTCCGGAGAAAAGGAAAAGCTGGCCCGGCTCCTGCCGCTGGCGGCCAAATACGGAGCCATGTTCATCCTCCTGCCCCTGGCGGATGGTGAGTTGCCGCTTACCGCGGAAAGGCGGCGGGAAATTGTCAAGGACATCTATCAAAAGGCCCGCACCTACGGTTTTACCAAGGAAGACATCATTGTGGACGGTCTGGTCATGACCGTGGCCTCCGATCCCCGGGCGGCGCTGGAAACATTGAAGACCGTCGATTGGTGCGCCAACAAATTCCACTGCCGCACCCTGCTTGGTCTTTCCAATGTCTCCTTCGGCATGCCGGAGCGGCAATGGGTTAATGCCGCCTTTCTGGCCATGGGGCAGGTTCTGGGTCTCAACCTGGCGATAGCCAATCCCGGCAGCGCAGAAATGATGAATATCAAGGCAGCCGGCGATTTGCTGCTGCAAAAGGACCGGGATGCCGCCGCTTACCTGGCGCGTTTTTCCCGTTTCGAGGTGCCCGGGGCGAAACTGCCGCCGCCGGTCGCTGCTTCGCCCGGCGACCGGGTGTCCCAGGCAATTATGGAGGGAAACCGCGAAGACATCGCCGCCCTGGTGGAGGAAGCGCTTGCCGCCGGCAGGTCGGCCAGGGCGCTGGTGGACGAGTTCATGACACCCGCCATTGTCCGGGTGGGAGACCTTTTCGACAAGAAGGTATATTTCCTGCCCCAACTGATTGCCGCCGCGGAGGTGATGAAACTGGGCCTTTCCTTTCTGGAGCCGCAGCTCAGCGCGGGAAGCGGCATCGCCGCACCGAAGGGAACCGTGATTCTGGCCACCGTCATGGGGGACATTCATGATATCGGCAAGAACATCGTGGCGCTGATGCTGAGGAATCACGGCTACCAGGTCGTCGATCTGGGCAAGAACGTGCCGGTGGAAACAGTCGTGGCGGCCATGAAAGAACATCGCCCCCATGTCGTGGGGTTGTCCGCGCTGATGACGACCACGATGGTCAAGATGCAAAAGGTCATCGAACTGGCGGCCCGGGAAGGGTTGCAGTGTCCCTTCCTGGTGGGCGGGGCGGTGGTTACCGGTGCCTATGCCGCTTCCATAGGTGCCGCTTATGCCCGGGACGGCGTGGAAGCGGTGCGGGTGGTAGATGCGCTGATACAGGCAGGGGAAAGAAGGGAGAGCGAAAAATAATGGAATTGACCTGGCAGGAAAAGAAAGAGAGACTTGCAGAAATCATTCTGGCCAAATCCTTTCGTTACAGCGATGACCCGCCCTTCAAGCTGGCTTCGGGACGCACCAGCAATTACTACTTCAATTGCAAGCCCACCACCCTGGACCCCGAAGGCATGAACCTGATCGGCGCGCTCCTCTTCGAAATGCTGGCCGCGACCGATGTCACGGCCGCCGGCGGGCTGACCTTGGGCGCCGATCCCATCGCCAATGCCCTTTCCCTGATTTCCTATCAGCAGGGTAAACCGATCAAATCTTTCATCATCAGAAAAGAAGTGAAGGAGCACGGCACCAAGAGCGCCGTCGAGGGGGATGTCCGCCCCGGCGAGAAGGTGGTGATCATCGATGACGTGATTACCACGGGCGGCTCCACCCTGACCGCTATCGAGCGCGCCCGTGACGCCGGGCTGGTCATCGACCGCGTGATCGTTCTGGTGGACCGGGAAGAAGGGGGACGGGAAAACATCGTCCGGGAGGTTTCCCGCGTGGAGGCGGTCCTGACCAGAAGCGAAATCATGTCTCTCTACAAAAGCATTCATATATAGAATGAATCGATACTCTATATGAATAAATTTCATATACCCCACAAACATCTTGAAAATCATCTGTAATAATCTAGAATAAATCCAAAGTATTTAATCAGCAATATCGATATCGCCAACGAAAAGCCGTCATGAGGAGGTGTCATGTCTCTACGAAAAGTTACAATTTTTAGCCTGTCCCTGTTGACCATCTGTGCCCTTTCCTTTTCCGCCTGGGCCAAAGAGCGAAGCGTTACCGTCACCGTTGAGGTGGAGCTTAAAGCGCCGGCTGAGGCAAAGCAGGTGAAACTATGGCTGCCCTACCCTATGTCCGACGCTGACCAGGATGTAACCAGCGTGATAATCAGCGGAAACTACGGGTCGGAGAGCGTGCTGCGCGCGAAAGCCTTCGGCAACACCCTCCTGTTCACGGCCTGGGCGGGGACCGCTCCCAGCCGGAAGCTCACCTATTCCTTCGACGTCAAACGCAGTGAGAGGACAACACGCGATTTTTCCGGTAAGGAACTGCCCCTGTCCCGGCGGGAGTTCCAGGATTATCTGACCACGGACCTGGACCGGACGACAAAGGAAAAGGTGAAGGCCCTCGCGGCTTCCATTACGAAGAACAAAAAGACCTCTCTCGCCAAAGCGCGGGCGATCTACGACTGGGTCGTGGACAATATGCACCGCGACCCGGACGTAAAAGGCTGCGGACTTGGCCAGATCGACCGCCTCCTGCAAACGAAGGGGGGCAAGTGCATCGACATCAGCTCCGTTTTTGTCGTCCTGGCCCGCACCGCCGATGTCCCGGCGCGGGAAATCCTCGGCATTCGGATTCCCAAGGGCAAAGAGGGCGACATGACAAAGTCCCAGCATTGCTGGGCGGAATTCTACCGGCCGGGCTACGGCTGGATCGTTGTCGATCCCGCCGATGTCACGAAAGCGCGGCTGGAACAGAAATTGAGCCAGGAGCAGCTAAAGCCGGTCCGGGAATATTATTTTGGCGCTGTCGATGAGAACCGGATAGTCTTTGGCCTGGGCAGAGGGATCGTGCTTAATCCGCCCCAAACCGGCGAACCTTTGAATTATTTCATGTATCCCTACGCCGAGGTGGACGGGAAGGCGCTCAATGAAGACCTCTACGGCTTCAATCTTGGCTACCGGATCGGCTTTAAGGAGAGGATGTAGGTGCGGCGGCCGCCTGGCTTTGCCGGTATCGGTTGACGGCCAGGTGGGCGTTTCTTACCGGTTCCGGCAGGCGATAGCCACGGCAGCAGGAAAGCACTACCTCTACGGATTTTTCCAGGCCGATGCCCTGTCCCGGGGAGACAAAAACCGGTTTTATCCGCCTTTTTGTTCGCACCACGGCACCGATGACCCGGCCGTCATCAGTCAACGGGACGTTGTCCCCCGCATTCTCACCCACCGGACCGTGAATTCCGAAAAGACGGCTCTTGGCGCAGCCGATGGCGGGCACGTTGAGTAAGAGGCCCATATGGGATGCCAGTCCCAGACCCCGGGGATGGGCAATGCCCTGCCCGTCAAAGATGACCAAGTCGGGTGCACGGTGGAGTTTGGCAAAGGCCGCGATTAACGCCGGCCCTTCCCGGAAGGTGAGGAGACCAGGTATATAGGGGAAAACCGACTTCAGGGCGGCATAGGCCGTTTCCACGATTTCCATTTCCGGATAGGTATGGAGCACGACGGCGGCAAAAAAGAGGTCGGAGTTTCTGGCGTAGGAAACGTCGGCGCCCGCAATCAAGCGCAGGCGCAGACCGGGATCATCTTCTATGGTGAGCTTTTCCCGCAGCGACGCCTGGATGGCCAGCGCCGCTTGGTAAGTCACATTGAAGGGGTGGAGTTCTTTGATTTTCATAGGGCCAGGGCCCTCTATTTTGTCGTTCCCGCCCTCGCCTCCGCGGGGATAAACTGCGGGAATCAAGAGAGGTAGGGTTTCAACATAGCGCGTGCCCGCTTCACGTCCTTCTTTATCTGGGCGATCAATGCCCCTGGGCCGGAAAAACAGCATTCCTCCCGGAGCCGGTCAATAAAGAATATTTCCATCGATTCCCCATAGATGTCGCCGCCGGAGTAATCCAGCAAATGCACTTCCAAAGAGAGCGGCACCCCCCCGAAGGTCGGGTTCACGCCGATGTTGACGACCGCCTGATACCTTGCCCCTTCCAGGTTGGCAAGGGCGGCATAAACCCCTGTTGCGGGCAACAGTTCCTTGTGCGGTTTGATGTTGGCCGTGGGAAACCCCAACCCGGCCCCCCTTCCCATTCCTTTGATTATGTCGCCTTGGACATTGTAGGGCCGTCCCAAATGCGACGCCGCCGTCTTAACATTTCCTTCCTGGATGGCCTTTCTTATCCCGGTGCTGCTGACGATCTGATTATCTGTGGCCACGGCCTTGATGACCTCCACCTCAAAACCCAGCTTCTTACCGAACGTTGCGAGCATCGCTTCGTTTCCCTGCTTATCCTTTCCGAAGGTATAGTCATGGCCGATGAAGACCTTGCCGACGCGGAGCTTTTGCCAAAGGAAGTCCATGATGAACGCTTCGGCGGTTGTTTCCGCATAGGCAAGGGTAAAGGGAATGAGGATGACGGCATCGAGACCCTCTGCACTTAGAAGCGTCAGTTTTTCCTCCAGGGTGGTCAGCAGATAAAAGGGTCTCCGCTCGGGATGGAGGATCATTTTGGGGTGGGGGACAAAGGTAATAAGCAGGGACTTCCGTTTTGCCCGGGCAGCTTCCCCGACGAGCTTTTGCAATATGTACCGGTGCCCCAGGTGTATGCCGTCAAAATTTCCTATCGTTATAAAGGCCCCGGCAAATTCGGGGGGAATCCTGTCCGTACCTTCAATTATCCTCATAAATCGTCTGATGCCTTCCTTGATCATGGCGACATACCATGACCATTATTATTTTTAAAGAGCAATTTTGCTTGACAAGCTAGGGAGGCCATTATAGATAAACCCCTCGTCTTCCCAGCCCAGCCTTAGTAATCATGCCGAAGTGGCGGAATTGGTAGACGCGCTAGGTTCAGGGTCTAGTGGGTGAACGCCCATCCCGGTTCAAGTCCGGGCTTCGGCACCATAAGATAAAAAAGAGGGTTAGCTGATTCATTGGTTAGCCCTCTTTGTTTTTCGGTTATGGGTTAGTCACTATTTTAGTCACTATTTAGGGAAAATACCTTTGGCATTGTAGAAGGCCGGTTCTCAGGGGTGAAATGGTGGCCTCACTGGGAAATCCGGCGAACACATGACCTGCTTAGAAGCAAGAGGCATAGCCGTGGAGAGTACCACCAAATATTGAAAGGAGAAACTATGGGCAAATTGATTTTGCGACACCGCGTTATACCAGAAACCCAATCCCAATTCCCCCTAGAGCGGCCAAGGATTGTGGGAGTCCGAAAGGAAAAACTACGCAACTATTTTGAGAGAAATGAAGAAATGGTCCATAATTGTGGGGGAGATTTTGAAAGATTTTTCTCCGACGTAGAAAATCTGTGGAGAGAGAAACAACAAAAATTCCCCACTTTTGATGGATTTGTTGACCACCTGCTAAAGGCTGATAAAGACGTAGCAGATGAACGCCAACAGGCGATGATCTTAGTGGCGAAAGCACGACGGTCCTATAAAATGACAAGATAAGACGCCAAACCCATCGCTTTGGTAAAGCCCTCACCTGCTCCTTATAGGAAGATCATCATAAAACCAAGGCAAAGGCAGTTACCACTTAAACCACTCCAGGGACCGACCAAACGCATCGCTCTGGTAAAGCCTCCATCTGACCCTGACAGGAAGAAGCTATTGGCTGAAACACAAAAAAACTACGAGCAGCAGCCGATAGATCGGCTTAAAAATGAGCTATACAAGTTATTTGAAGCATGGGTTGGCGAGGCAAAAGGAAAAATAGGTAGGGGTGTTGATAAAGCAGAGAAGGAATTTCTCTTCTATTTGGAATCCAAAGCAATCACAGAATTTTATAAAGAACTTGAGAATTTTAAAAAGTACATTTTGGAGACATACCCAGGGCAGGTATGGAAAAAGAGGCTCTGGTATCCCCGCAAATGGATGCTTGATGATACTCAAATCTCTAAATTGCTGGGCCGAGATAGGATTGCTGATGTTTTAAATGCACTTGAGGAGAAGCAACGTCTATTCTCACCGGAGGGGGTACAATATAAGAATAAGACAAAAAATGCTACAGGTAAGCGTAGTAAGAGCTATTCGTATGCATGCTTCATCACCAATGCCGATTTTTACAAAAAAATCCTTCCTGAACTAAAGATGGCAAAGATAACCCTCCAAAAATATCTGACCGCACTTTACAAGGTGGGAGCTTTGGTGAGGTTAGACAAAACCGGTGCTTATGAAAAGAAAAACGAGATTCTGTATGCCGTCGGCTATTATTCGGAATATAATGGCAGGCCGAAATTGAATAGGTTCCTGACGAAGACAAAAGCTATTCCTCTCAGGGGATTCAAAATATAATGGAGAAACATTAGAACTATATTTTTAAGACGAATCTACTGGATTTCCATAACCCAATGTATATTGTAAAGTAACATAATAAGTTAAATTCATTAAATATTTGTAAATTAATAATTATGTAATAGGTTATCCCTACATACGTTACAGTTTCCTACGTAAACATGTCAGGCCGTTGGACGTAGCCTTCCTTTATGTTTACTTGTAAACTGTAACGTTAAAGCAAAATGCTCCGCATTTTCCTTGAATCAGATGTTTTTTTTCAAATATGGCAGGGAGCTTCCCTATTGACAATCGGCAGCCCTATCCCTGCTATTTTTCCCTATGCCCATGGCAATTCCTATAATGCCCCAATGATAGTCCCTACAATGCTCTTACGGGAGCTTCGCTCCAAAGTAATTTATAATACCCCTTACAGGAGCTTTGCCCCAATGGCAACCCATAAGGCCTACCTAAGCAATCCTGAACCCACTATCTTCCCTATCATACCCCCTTACAGAGGGCTTTATCCCCATAGTCATTATATTGCCCCTGGATAAGGCTACCCTCACCTATGGGCTTCCAAATCCTTTGGTAGCAAAATGCTTTTTTTAAAACCCTATGACCATCTACTATCGCTACCTTTTTCAGCCCATCTTGAAGGTATGCGGCATATAATTGATGGGGCAGATTTCCCGCAAGCTTTTTGAAAGTTTGGAAGGGAAAAATAGGCTTAGGGCCGCTTCTCACCGTGCCATTAGCGGCAGACACTTAGCGCCCCATCTACACCTGCATAGCACGGACCACCCACTCCGGCATACGCAGGACCGCCTACGCCAGCGTACGCAGCGCCACCCACTCCCGCATAACAAGGCCCACCTACGCCTGCATAGCCCTTGCAGTTACATATATCGTTTGCCAACGCCGGATTGAGCCAGAAAAAGAGCATAAGAATCGCGATTGCACATTTCATTTATTCTTCCTCCTCCCTGTCTTCCTTTAATTTACTATTTGCTATTCGGATTGCTTTGGGCGCACATGTTTTATCATTCCCTCCTCCGGATATGTCAATCGGCATTGAAAATTGACCCACCATCGGCGTCCAAAAGTGACCCACCCCAGCGGTTAGTTTTTGTCTGAGTTTCTGGTTTTAATTCTCCAACTATCATTCCCTGTTTCGATAATT
>Ga0082335_1000131_pt1 | contig 199239 bp, 197 predicted proteins | sample Subgrocontami58m_FD_72375 | JGI IMG/M metagenome (GOLD analysis project Ga0082335, IMG submission 72375) | Subsurface groundwater microbial communities from S. Glens Falls, New York, USA - GMW37 contaminated, 5.8 m (SPADES assembly) (version 2) ... | reverse complement strand
TGCGAGGCGCATTTGGGCCATGTATTTGATGACGGCCCTGCGCCAACAGGCAAACGCTTTTGCATGAACTTGGTTGCTTTGAAATTTGCCAAACTTAAGGGCAAACCTATGGAAAAATCCGACAAAGAGACAGAAAAAGCTATTTTTGCTGCGGGTTGTTTCTGGGGAGTCCAGGCTGAATTTGACAAGGTCAAAGGCATTATATCAACGCGCGTTGGCTATACCGGCGGCCATTTTAAGGATCCGACTTATGAAGATGTCTGTACTGATAAGACAGGCCACGCCGAGGCGCTGGAAGTGACATTTGATCCTTCCCTGGTTACTTATAATCAGTTGCTTGACGTATTTTGGAGCATACATAATCCCACAACACCCAACCGCCAGGGCCCGGATAAAGGAAGCCAGTATCGTTCGGCTATTTTCTATTTATCGCCCGATCAAAAAGAAGCGGCTATAATTTCAAAGATGAAACTCGAAAAAACAAAGAAGTTCAAAGATCCGGTTGTTACTGAAATTGTCCCGGCAAGCGAATTTTATCAGGCAGAAGAATATCATCAGAAATACTACGCTAAACACGGTATTCAGGGCTGCGCAGTAAAGACGAAAAAGTAGCTCATAGCTCATTGCTCAGCGGCAGCAGGACACCTCTTAAGTATCCGCACTTCTCTAGAGACATTTTAACAAAATTCAAGTGGAAAGTTCTTCATATTTCTAGTAAAATAACTGCATTGGCTAATAGGGTAACCGCGTTTCTGCGCTTTTAGGCAGGGAGAATTTATTATCCTAAATAGCTGATAGGAGGGTAGTAAGATGAAAATAATAAGCCTGGTTTTGGCATGCTTTTTAATCTCAGTAGTTACCTGCAGGGCGCAGGAAGGCGCCATGGATCAGTATCTGGACAACTATAATCAAGCCCAGGATAAAATCAATGAGTTGCTGGATAACTTTGATACTTCCTCGCCATACCCTGATTTATCCAACAAGATGAATGATATCAAAAGCGAATTTAATGAAGCCAATCAGGGCATTATCCTTGATGATATGAACCAGCTGGACATAGACGTCAATGACTATATGAATAAATTGATCGATTTGTTCAAGGATTACGAGAACACCAAAGTTAAGAACGATTCTTTATTGCAGGAAGCCAAAGGCCTAAAGGCTAAGGTGCAGGACGATATCAACGATTTACCAGAGGGCTATTAATCATGAAGACATGTAAATGCAGAGTAAAAATTTTCAAGATAAAGAACCGTAAGGGGTACGCCGCAATCTGTTGCGATAATCTTACTGAAGGCAACACCGTTAACCAGGCCTTGGAGCGGATGGAAAAGGCCCATAAGAGGTCGAGTAAGCGCCATAAATAATACTATGGATAAAGAAAAAGCGAGAATTATCAGCACAATCCTGGTAGCAGTAGGAGCAATCCTTATTTTGATGATGGCTTTTAACGTCATGCCCGGCAAAGGTAACATCCTGGTTTTTAGCGGCTTAGTATGTTTTATCCTTACCGGAGTTATCAGGGCTATATTCAAGTGAGGCCGAGCACAATTATTGAACCGCCGCTTCAAGGCCAACAATAGTTTCCTGCCAGTAAGCCTAAAGTCATGAAAAATCCAAAAAACTAAATGCAGCCTAAACTTTTAAGAGAGTCTCCGTTTAAGACGATATTCCGCGCTTTGGCGTTCAGGAATTTTCGTCTTTTTTTTGTCGGCCAGAGCATATCCTTGATCGGGACCTGGATGCAACAGATCGCCATGAGCTGGCTGGTATACCGCTTGACCGGCTCGGCGTTGATATTAGGAGTCGTGGCCTTTGCCAGCCAGATTCCGTCATTTCTCTTAAGCCCATTGGCCGGGGTCATGGTAGACAGGTGGAACCGGCATCGAATACTCCTTGTCACGCAGACGCTTTCAATGCTGCAGGCTTTTATCCTCGCCTTTCTGATTTTCAAAGGGCTTATCGCGGTATGGCATATAATTTTGTTGGGCATATTCTTGGGCTGCGTTAATTCCCTGGATATTCCGTCGCGCCAATCTTTCATAATAGATATGGTCGAGAAAAAAGAAATCCTAGGCAACGCCATTGCCATAAACTCTTTGATGTTCAACGTGGCAAGGCTTTTAGGCCCGACAGTAGCCGGTATGCTTATTGCCATAGTAGGAGAGGGCTTGTGTTTTTTGGTTAACGGCGTAAGTTTCCTTGCCGTAATCATCTGCCTCTTAATGATGAATATCAATGTCCGGCCCAGGAAATCCGCCAAACGCCGCGTGATAAAGGAATTGGTGGAAGGCGTGAAGTATACTTTTGGCTTTGCTCCTATCCGCTATATTTTAATCCTGCTTGGTTCGATAAGCCTGATGGGCATGTCTTATGTGGTATTAATGCCGGTTTTTGCCAACCAGGTTCTTAAAGGCGGGCCGGAAACTCTGGGGTTCTTGATGGCGTCGGTGGGCGTCGGAGCTTTGATCGGAACTATTTTTCTTGCGTCGCAAAAAAAGATGTTAAAGCTGGGGAGCATAATCCCGGTTTCATCGACAATATTTTCTCTGGGTTTGATTTTGTTTTCTTTTTCGCGTCTGCTCTGGTTGTCCCTCGTATTACTGGCATTTACGGGTTTTGGATTCATGGTAAATACCGCCGCGAGCAATACTGTATTACAGACTATAGTCGAAGATGATAAGCGCGGCAGGGTTATGAGTTTTTATACCATGGCTTTTATGGGGATGGCTCCTTTAGGCAGCTTATTAGCGGGAATTTTCGCCAGCTGGATCGGAGTAACCAATACTTTGGTAGTAGGGGGGTTGTCTTGCGCTGTTGTTTCTTTTTTCTTTGCCGCCAGGATAAAAAATTTAGGAGAGCTTACTCAGCCGATATACGAGGATCTGGGGCAGGATTCACATATAGTAACTTAAGACGCATACCTAAATTTAGCATGGGGTTATGTTAAATTTTAATGGTGAAATCGACAAATCGGTAATATAATAAATAGACCCCATTAGAAAGATAGTGTTTTCTAACGGGGTAAATATAGCCAGGCAGGAAAACAAAAGGAGCTGATTTTGACAGTAAACAGGGATAATCTTTATAAACACTTGAAGATAGCAGGCATGCTTTCTTTCATACCTTTTATTTTGCTTACCGGCCCGCTCGCGGGTTATTATGTAGGACAATATTTGGAGAAAAAACTAAACTTTGTTCCCTACACTACTTCTGTAACCGTGGCAATAGGACTTATTGCCAGCGTTTCCGAGACTGTCAGGATAATTAAGTTGGTTTACGACGCAAATAAAAAGAGTTCAATTTATCCCAGCGATAAAAATGGTTGAACCGAAATTACCGGATATAGTAACGCTTTTAGCGGATGCTTATAAATCCCATCCAATAGCAAAATATCTTTATTCTTTTCAAGATGCGATATATTCCCTGATCATAGTTTTGATTTTGACCCTGCTGGCGATATTTGCCTCGCGTAAACATGAGCTTATACCCGGTTCACGGCTGCAAAATGCTGCAGAGGCAATCGTAGGCGGAATCGACGATTTTGTCTGCGGGATCCTCGGGCCAAAGGGGAGAAGATTCACGCCCTTTATCGGCACGTTATTCATATACATACTTTGCATGAATTTATTCGGGCTGATCCCGTTCATGAAATCAGCGACTTCGAGCTGGTCAACGACTTTTGGGTTGGCAGTCTGCGTATTCTGTTATGTCCAGTATACGGCAGTAAGGGAAATGGGTTTTTTAGGTTATATGGACCATTTGGCCGGTAAACCCCGGGGGATCATGGCTTTTTCCGTTGTCCTGCCGTTATTAATATTAGTGTTACATATCATTTCCGAGTTTATAAAACCTATCAGTTTGTCGTTACGTCTTCGAAGCAATATCTGGGGTGAAGATTTACTGCTTGCGGTCTTAGCCAGTTTCGGCGTCAAGGGTGTAGGACTTTTACTTTTTAACATGTTGGCGTCGGTGTTGACCGCGGTTGTACAGGCAGTTGTTTTCGCGCTTTTAAGCACGATATATTTTGCATTGGCATTAGGAGAAGAGGCAAATGAGGACATAGCTTAGCGAACGAAAAGTGAAGCTAAGTTATCTGTCCGAATTTGTCCCAGCACTAATTTTATGATGTATTGGGTTTACGTTTTAAAGAGTAGGGACGACGGTGAGCTTTATTACGGTTATACGAATAATTTAGACAGGCGTCTAAAGGAACACGATATAGAAAAGAAATGGAAATTTATCGGTTGTGAAGGATACGCTGCAGAATTAGATGCAAGAGACAGAGAAAGAAAGCTAAAGCACTATGGCCAAGCAAGAACCTATCTTAAAGATAGGCTTAAAAGATCGCTTGAATCATAAAATTGGTGCTGGGTTTAATTCACACAAACAACTTAGCTCATCGCAAAGATTGATTCGCTAAGTTGTGTGTTCATTAAAGGAGGAGTTATGGATTACAAAGTAGCATTATCAATCTTCATGCCTTTAGGCGTGGCTATTGCCGCGGTTGGTTCGGCAATAGGCCTGGGCAAAGTAATTTCTGCGGCCATGGAATCAATTGGCAGGCAGCCGGAAGCGGCAACCAAAATTTTGATAAACATGACTATCGGTTGCGCGTTTATCGAAGCGTTAACGATTTATGTGCTGGTTTTCGTATTCGTTCTTGCCGGTAAATTCTAGGGGCTAATTTTAACGATTTATGGAACTATTCAAGCTGTTAAACCTGAACGAAATCATAGCTCAGATAATCAGTTTTCTTCTGCTGCTTTTTTTGTTGCGTATTTTCGCCTGGAGAAGATTATTGAGATTATTGGATTCACGCAAAGAGCGTATCGCGTCTGAGTTCAAAAGAATCGAAGAAACAAAAGCTGATATCGAGAAAACCCGGCTCGAATACGAGGCGCGGTTGGCTAGAATAGAAGAGGAAGCCAACCGGATGATCAAGGATGCGATTGCTCAAGGCCGGGAGATTACAGACGAGGTAAGGAAAAAAGCCAATTCAGAAGCCCAGGATATAATCGATAGCGCCAGACAGAATGTTAAATATGAACTTATCAAGGCCAAAGAGGAATTGCGGGACAGCATTATTAATTTAACGATTAAGGCTACGGAAAGCGTAATACAGGAAAAGTTTACAGAGCCGGATGACAAGAAGCTGATCTCTAACTTCCTGGATAATATTGATAAGGCAGATTCAGATGAAAGATAGCATTATAGTTAAGAGATATGCGGATGCTTTTATGGCCTACGCCAAGGAAGGCGTGGGGCAAAAGGCGGCATATGAGGATTTAAAGAAGTTACGGGAGATTATGCGCAATAACCCGCAATTTCAAGAGGTAATGCAGAGCCCGGATATAAACTACGCCGAGAAATGCGTTTTTATCGATAACTTACTAAAAGATTTTTCGCCGGAACTGATACATTTTTTAAGATTACTCTTGGAAAAAGACCGGATTGAAAAAATTCTGGATATCGCCGAATATATCAGAGTAGCCTATTCTCACGGCAAAGAAGTCGAGGCGCTGGTAAAGACTACGTTTCCACTGGAAATAGAGGTAATGGATAGGATAAAGAAGAGGCTGGAAAAGAAATTCAATAGAAAATTTAAATTATACACGGATTTAGACGACAGCTTACTTGGCGGAATACAGGTAATCTTTGAAAATACTATAATTGACGGCACGCTAAGAAGGCGGCTGCGCGATCTTAAAGAGGAACTTTCAAAACTAAGGGTCAGTTAAAATGCCATTAAGACCGGAAGAAATAACTTCGATAATAAAAAAGGAACTGGATAAATTCAAGACCCGTTTGAAGGTCGAGTCTGTGGGCACGGTTATACAGGTAGGCGACGCTATCGCGCGTATCCACGGCCTTGACGATGCCATGGTCGGAGAGATTGTCCAATTCTCCGATACTGTTCAAGGCCTGGTGCTGAATTTAGAAGAAGACAGCGTAGGTGCGGCGATATTCGGAACGGATAATCCGGACAAGGATATAAAAGAAGGCGATATCGTTAAGAGGACAGGTAAGATCGTCCAGGTGCCTGTGGGCGAGGCTTTAATCGGCCGGGTTGTCAATCCTTTGGGCAGACCCGTAGACGGCAAGGGTGATTTAAAAACAGATAAGTTCAGAGCCGTTATGGGCGGCGCGCCAAATGTAGTGGAACGTCAGCCGGTTACCGAATCGTTAGAAACGGGAATTAAGGCTATAGATTCGATGACGCCTATCGGCCGCGGCCAGCGCGAGCTTATTATCGCCGACCGCCAGACCGGAAAGACGGCTATAGCTATGGATACGATAATCAACCAGAAAAATAAAAATGTCCATTGCATTTATGTAGCCATAGGGCAGAAACTTTCGAGTATCGTAACTGTTGCCAATACTCTGCAGAAATACGGGGCTATGGAGTACACAACAATAATAACCGCTTCTTCGCGCACGTCTGCGTCTTTACAGTATATCGCTCCTTACGCCGGTTGCGCTATAGGCGAAGAATTTATGTATTCGGGTAAACACGCCCTTGTAATTTACGATGATTTGTCCAAGCACGCCCAGGCTTACAGGCAGCTATCGCTTCTTTTAAGAAGGCCTCCGGGCAGAGAAGCATACCCGGGTGACATATTTTATTTACACTCGAGGCTCTTGGAGAGGGCGGCAAAATTAAACGATGAATTAGGCGCAGGTTCTCTTACCGCGATACCGATAATCGAGACCCAGGCAGGAGATATCACAAGCTACATTCCCACAAATGTCATATCGATTACAGATGGCCAGATTTACCTTGAGAATGACTTATTCTATGCCGGCGTGCGCCCGGCAATCAATGTCGGTTTGTCAGTTTCAAGAGTCGGCGGCAAAGCCCAGGTTAAGGCAATGAGGCAGGTTGCTGCGAAATTACGCCTGGATTTAGCCCAATACCGGGAACTAGTAACCTTTACGCAATTCGGCACGGAAGTGGATAAGACAACTCAGATGCAGCTTGCGCGCGGGGAAAGAATGGTCGAGATTTTAAAACAAGGCCAATTTAATCCTTTGCCCATCGCAAAACAGGTTATGATCATTTATACCGGAACGCGCGGATTCCTGGATGATTTACCCGTAGGCGCAATAAGAAAATTTGAAACGGAATTTTTTGGCTTTATGGATAAGGAACATCCGGATATCGAGAAGAACATCGAGGCCAATAAGGAATTGAACGCGGAGTTGATTAAAAGTTTAGACGCTGCGATAGAGTCGTTTAAAAATGATTTTAAGGCGAGGCTTCCACAATGACAGTATACCTGCGGCAAATTAAGAACCGGATCAAATCAATTGAAAATACAAAAAAGGTCACCAGCGCTATGGAATTGATTTCGGTGGCAAAATATAACCGCATGGATAAAATCCTGAATACCTTAAAGCCATATTCGCTCAAACTCGATTCCATATTAAATAACCTTATTAATAGCCGTGAGAATTGCAGCAGCGTGTTTTTAGACGAAAGACCGCAAATAAATAAAATCGGCATTTGCCTGATAACCTCGGATAGCGGGCTTTGCGGGTCTTATAACAATAATGTTATCCGCAGGCTTGAGGAGTTTATAAAAGAACGCGGCAAGGAAAAAATAAAGTTAATCGCCGTAGGAAAAAAGGGCTTTAATTATTTCAAAAGACGCGGCGTAGAAATCATAAATTCATACCTGGGATTGAGCGGCAGGTTTTCGCAAGACTTATCTAAAAAAATCGTAAACAATTTAATCGATATTTTTATATCCCAAGAAGTAGACGAGGTCTACATTGCCTATAATAATTTCCAGACTCTATTCAGCTACAAACCGGTAATAGAAAAATTTCTAAATATTGAGAAATCTAAAAGTTCCGGAGAAACCGAATATATATCCGAGCCGGATATCAATACTATTTTGCACGGTTTATTATCAAGGTATATCTCGACGAAATTAAGTTTTATTCTTTTACGCGCCTTTACCGCAGAACATACAGCAAGGACCGTGGCAATGAGGATGGCTACGGATAATGCCAAGGAATTATTGACAAATTTAACTCTGTTGAGAAATAAGGTGCGCCAGGCAGGCATAACCCAGGATATGATGGAAATTATTTCGGCTTCAGAGGCGTTGAGGAGTTAATCTATGGCGAGCGGAGAAATTATTCAGGTTATAGGGCCAAGCGTTGACATCAGATTCCCTGAGAAGGAAGGCCCGCAACTTTTTAACGCGATAAAGATTAAAGACGCGGGTAAGGGGATAGATCTAACGCTAGAGGTGTCTCAGGATATCGGAAATAATACTGTGCGCTGTATAGCCTTGGGCCCCACAGACGGTTTAGCCCGCGGTATGAAGGCCAATGATACCGGTTCACCTGTTACTGTGCCCGTAGGAGAACAGACTCTGGGCCGGATTTTTAATCTCTTAGGTGAGACGATTGATGGAAAGGGGCCTGTCGCACACCCCGAGATGCGTAGCCCAATTCATAAAGTTTCGCCTTCCTTCCGGGAGCAATTGCCGACCTCTTCAATTTTAGAGACAGGATTAAAGGTAATTGATTTGCTTGCTCCTATTCCAAAGGGCAGTAAGGTCGGCTTATTCGGCGGCGCCGGAGTCGGAAAAACTGTAATTGTTATGGAACTTATCCGCACCATTGCCACTGAACACGGCGGCGTCTCTGTATTTGCCGGCATCGGAGAGCGCACAAGGGAAGGCAATGAGTTGTGGCTGGAGTTGAATAAGTCCGGCGTTGTAAAAAATAGCGTTTTAGTATTCGGCCAGATGAATGAACCGCCGGGCGCAAGGCTACGCGTCGGCTTGTCGGCTTTATCCATGGCAGAGTATTTCCGCGACGAACAAAGAAAAGACGTCTTGTTATTTATTGACAATGTTTATAGATATGTCCAGGCCGGTTCTGAGGTTTCTACGTTACTGGGCAGAATGCCTTCTGCCGTTGGTTATCAGCCTAATCTAGCAACTGAGATTGCTCAATTAGAAGAACGGATTGCCTCGACTCGGAAGGGTTCGATTACCTCTATACAGGCTGTATATGTGCCGGCGGATGATTTGACTGACCCTGCTCCGGCAGCAATATTCTCGCATTTAGACGCGAAGATCGTGCTCTCCCGCCAGATATCGGAATTAGGGTTATATCCCGCGGTTGACCCCTTAGATTCTTCCTCACGGATCATGGATCCGGCGGTCATCGGAGAAGAGCATTATGAAACTGCCCTGGGCGCTCAAAAGGTGCTGCAGCGCTATAAAGATTTGCGCGATATCATTTCAATCCTGGGGATTGATGAATTGTCCGATGAAGATAAACTGATAGTTGCCCGGGCAAGGAAGTTGCAGAGATTTTTCTCCCAGCCTTTTTTTGTAGCTGAGGCGTTTACCGGCACTAAAGGCAAATATGTAAAGCTGGAGGATACGATAAAAGGCGTAAAAATGATAGTTAGCGGTCAGCTTGATGATTTACCGGAACAGGCATTCTATATGGTGGGCACGATAGAAGAGGCCGTGGAGAAATCTAAAAATTTAGACAAGGAGCACAATAATGTCTAAATTATTTAATTTGAATATAATCAGCCCGGAGAAAATAATCTATTCCGGCGAAATTTCGTCTTTGGTCGTACCGGCGCAATTAGGGTATCTGGGAGTATTGGCGGACCACGCGCCTTTAATAGTAAATCTAACCCCCGGTAAGATTAGCTTTAAGGATGTTTCGCGCAAGCTAAATGTAATTGATTCGAAAAGTAACGGCATCCTGGAAGTCTTAAAAAATAATGCCAACATACTTTTAGATTCAACGGATGAGCCTGTTTATAACTTGGAAATTAGGCAAAACTAAAATTCACTCTTAGTATATTCTCTTCAAAGTTTAATCAATTTTTCTTCAGGTTTTATTGTTGACTCCAGTCTAAGCTGATTAAGCACCGGACGCCATGCAAATATTACGCAGAATACTTTTTTACCTTTTCCTCTGTATTTATCTCATCATCTGCCCGCTGATAATTTTTTCTGCCTTAGGTTATAAATTCAGCCCCCAGGATAAAGAGATCGTTCAGACCGGGCTTCTTTATCTATCAAGCATCCCGTCCCAAGCCGACGTATATTTTGGTAAAAGCCGATACGCACAAAAAACACCCGCTACAGTCCGGGATTTGCTTCCGGGAGATTATTTCGTGAAACTGTCATTAAAAGGTTACAAACCGTGGCAGGATACGCTGACAATTAAAGCCGGAAAAGCAACTGCCTTTGAAAGAATACTGCTTATTCCCCAAAATTGGCAGAAGAGAGAGCTTTCTGGCGATAAGTTCAGGTCTTTGGCCGGTCTTAGCGGCACGGATTTTTTGATACTGTCAAAGGGAGCAAAAGCAGAAGATTATTACGTATTTAACTGCAAAACAGAACAAGCATTCCCTGTTCTTAGGGCTGATTCCGGACTGAAGGACTCAAGAGTTCTGGTTCAATTTAGCGTTGATGATAGCCCGCAGTTTATTATCAGCGCAGAACTTCGAGGTAAAAAAATATTTCTCCTGGTCAGGATAAAAGAGGATTCTGCCGATACGCTGGATATAACCGACCTTATTTACGAGCCGCCGCTTGATATTGTCTGGGATCCGGCGGATAACCGGCATATTTTTTCCTTGCATAAAGACAAGTTAAACCGCCTGGATGTAGAAAGCCGGACGGTTTATCCCAATTACGCTAAAAATTTAAAAGGTTATGGATTAAGCGACAGGCAGGTTTATATCCTTGATAACAATTATACTTTGCTTCAATCCAAGTCTGACAAAAACGACATGGAACCGGTTCGCGTTGATTTGATATTACGTAAACTCTTATCGGCTGAAAAGGGGAATTTGCGGATTAAAATATTATCGGAAGAGAATTTATTATTCTTAAGCAGTGACGGCGAGTTGTTAACAAATCTTCCGCCCTATTTGCTCAGCGAAGAGGCAATAGAAGGCACGGAGTATTCTAAAAAAATCAAGTCGTTATTGTTCTGGACCAGGAATAAAATCGGCGTAATCGATTTCCTGAATGAAGATAACGCAATCCCGGGTAAAAAAATAAATTTGCAATGGCTATACGCCAAGGGCGTCAAGATCAGCCAATGTTCCTGGGTTTACGAAGATTCGCATATTATCTTTAGAGATAGGGACCAGGTATATCTGGTTGAATTTGGAGAAGACAGCCCGCAATACTTAGAAAATGTAGTTAAATTGAAAGAGAACACCTCGTTTTATTATAATGAACCCACGGGCAACCTTTATTATCTGGAGCCTTCAAGCGGTAAGTTTTGCGCCATTGAAGTCGTGCCCAAGAAAGAATCAGCCTTGGCCCCATTCTTAAGTACGCCGGAACAAGACAGCAGTAGCAAGGAGGGGCCGGGATCATGAAATTTAATTTCTCGCGCTACGGATTAGAAGGCAAAGAGGAAATGCTTGAACGGCTTTTTGAAATAATGCCCGGCCTTTGCAGCTGGTCTATACTTTTAGGCGTAACCGCGCTTTCAATCTTTAAGCCTCTCGCCGCCGCGGTGTTCATTATTGCTTTTGATCTTTATTGGATATTCAAGTTATTCTATATGAATATTTTTCTGGTATTGTCTTATCTGAGACTTTCTGTTGAAGATAAGACAGATTGGATGATGAGGGCCAGGGGTCTGGATAATCTTGAAGCTTACTCGGAACAGTTACACGTCAATCTATTGAAATCAACATTAAAAGAAAAAGCCTCGTTTTTTATCCATCAATTTCAGGTAGAAAAATTAAGGAAGTCAAATTCCCTGCCTCCTCCCTCAGAAGATTTATACCATCTTGTGATTATTCCTATCGCCAGGGAGCCGAGGGAGATTGTCGAGCCGGGAGTCGAAAGCATTGGTAAGGGTGAATTCCCGGCAAAAAGAATTCTGGTAGTTTTGGCCCTGGAAGGACGGGCAAAGCCGGATGTAAAAAAAGGCATTTATGACCTGCAAAAAAGCCATGTAAATGAATTTTTAGATTTATTGGTCGTGGAGCACCCTGACGGCCTGCTCGAGGAGGCAAAGGTAAAAGGGGCAAACGCTACATATGCGGCCAAAAAAGCAGCTGAATATTTCAGGGAGAAGGGCATACGTTTCGAAAATATAATAACTTCATGTTTTGATGCGGATACGGTAGTGCGCAGCGATTATTTCAGCTGTCTTACTTATAATTTCATGGTCGAGCCTAACAGGCATTATGTGAGTTTCCAGCCGATACCGGTTTATCACAATAACATCTGGGAGGCGCCAAGCTTTGCCAGGGTTTTGGACGTAGGCTCATCATTCTTTCAGTTGATAGAGGCAACGAACCCGGAAAAACTCGTAACATTTTCCAGTCATAGTATGAGCTTTAAGGCCCTGGTAGATGTGGGGTTTTGGCCGGTAGATATGATTTCCGATGATTCGGCCATTTATTGGAAAGCGTTGATATATTATGACGGCAAATACAGCGCGGTGCCTTTATACGTTAAGCTTTCTATGGATGTGGCAACCGGAAAGAACTGGTGGGAGACTTTCCTGAACGTCTATAAGCAAAAAAGAAGATGGGCCTGGGGCGTAGAGAATTTTCCGATAGTAACCAGGGCTTTTTTAAAAGACAATAAGATCCCTATCAATAAAAAAATAATGTATGCGTTTAAATTATTCGAAGGCCATATTTCCTGGGCTACCTGGCCGTTTCTCTTGACTCTTATCGGATGGCTTCCGGTACTCATTGCGGGACGCGAATTTACTCAGACAACAGTTTATTACATTGCCCCGCGCATTACCGGGATGATTTTTAAACTTGCGTCTCTGGGTTTGTTAAGCTGCATATTTTTGAGCGTGTTGCTGCTTCCTAAGCAAATAGGCCAGGGCAGGGCTGAAAGGCTTTCCAGGAAGATCCGTCACGTTTTTGAGTGGCTGCTTGTACCTTTAGTAAGTATTTTTTTAAGCGCTATCCCGGCGCTTGATGCCCAGACCAGACTGATGTGGGGTAAGTATATGGAATTTTGGGTTACCTTGAAGAAAAGAAAATAGCCTTTCGTTGACGTAAAGAGCGTTTTAACCTATAATACCATTTACGATTTTTTTTCATAATAGTAAAAACCAAAAGTTTGTCCGAGGAAAAAATGGACTGTCCGGTTTGTAAAAAACCCATGGTTGTCTTAGAGCTTGAGTCAATAGAGATAGACCATTGTTCAAATTGCAAGGGGATCTGGCTTGATGCCGGGGAGCTTGAGCTTTTACTCCAAAGCGGCAGCGAAAAAGACGAGGTATTGGATTCTTTTGAAGTCGATGGCACGGTAAAAGAAGACAATCGCAAATGCCCGATCTGCGATAAAAAAATGCAAAAGATCTTATGCGGAGTCGACAGGAAAATCCTTATAGATAAATGCCGCAGTAATCACGGCTTATGGTTTGACTTAGGAGAGCTTTTGGAAATAGCCAGGATGGGAGGATTTGACAAAAATAATAAAGTTTTGGTTATCCTGAAAGAGATGTTTAAAGACAGTTTAAGGAAGTAAACGAAGCCACAACTTATGGAGCCTGCCTGTCGGTAGGCAGGCGTAAGCGAACATAAGTTGCCTACTGCTGACAGATAGGTATGGCTGAGTTTATCCCTCACCTTTTTAGGTATTAAGAGGTAGGGGATAATTAAATCTGGTAATAAAAAAAAGTTGGAATATTTAAAAGGTGAGGGATTAATTCGCATAAAACAACTTAGCTCGCTGCAAAGATTAGCTCGCTAAGTTGTGTGCTCATTAAAAAAGGGGGAAGATATGATAATTCTGTGGATTTTATTGGCAGTTGTTGTTGTAGGGATTGTCTATTTTATCGGGATATTTAATTCACTCGTGGGTTTAAAAAATCAGGTTAAAAATGCCTGGGCCCAGATCGATGTCCAACTTAAGAGGCGATATGATTTGATTCCAAACCTCATTGAGACGACCAAGGGTTATATGCAGCATGAGCGCCAAACCTTTGAGGCGATTACCCAGGCCAGGGGCCAGGCAATGAGCGCGCAGAGCGTAGGAGAGAAATCAAAAGCAGAAGGGGCGTTGAGCGGGGCAATAAGCAAATTCCTCCTGGTTGTTGAAAATTACCCCGAGCTAAAGGCCAATCAAAACTTTCTAGCCTTACAGGAAGAATTGGCTTCGACTGAAAATAAAATCGCATTTTCGCGCCAGGCTTACAATGACCAGGTGCTTTTTTTCAATAACAAGATACAAATGTTTCCTTCCAATATCGCGGCCCAGGTGTTCAATTTTAAAAACGAAGAATTTTTCCAGATAGAGGACGCGAAAGAAAAGATCGCTCCCAAAGTGAGCTTTAAATAAAAAAATCTTATTAAATGACTAAATCCAAAATCCGAATGACTAATTAATTCTTAATTTATAAATTCCTAATTAAATTAGTAATTAGACATTGGTCATTTATTAGACATTAGTCATTAGGAATTAATAATTGATTCTTTAACTCGAATCTTTATAAAAAAGTTTTAAAGTCATGTGGGAATTAATAAAAGAAAATCAGAGAAAATCCTGGATTATTTTTATAGCCATGGGCGTTTGCCTTATCTTACTGGGCTATATAATCGGATTGGCGGTATTGCCTCCTGACGGAGGCGCTGTCGGATCAATAATCGCATTAGGTTTGTGGATAATATTGTCTTTTGTGAGTTTCTATTCCGGAGATTCGATTATCCTCGCGATGAGCAATGCCCGGGAAGTTACGCACGATGTCCATCCGCAATTATTCAATATTGTGGAAGAGATGAAATTAGCTGCCAACCTCCCGGCAACGCCGCGTATATATATAATAAATGACCCCGCCCCGAATGCTTTTGCAACCGGAAGGGGCCCAGGGAATTGCGCTATCGCCGTGACAGCGGGGTTACTGGCGAGATTAAACAGGGATGAACTTCAGGGCGTCATTGCCCACGAGATGAGCCATATTGTTAACAGGGATGTTGCTTATGTTACTTTTGCCGGCGTGATGCTGGGAAGCATAATCATGCTTTCAGAAGTATTCCTAAGAGGAATGTTTTATTCGTCTAATTCCAACCGTAGATACTCCAGCCGCAGCAGTTCAAGATCAGGCGGCCAGGCGCAGGCTATTATATTAATAATCGCCGTAATCTTCGCCATACTTGCTCCGATATTAGCCAGGATTTTTTATTTTGCTCTTTCCAGAAAGAGGGAGTATTTAGCCGATGCTTCGGGCGTAAGATTGACCAGGTACCCCGAGGGCCTTGCTTCTGCGCTTGAAAATATCGCTTACGCCAATATAAAATCGGTTTCGATTAACAAGGTTACCGCGCCCATGTTCATCGTTAATCCCCTGGAGGCTCAAAGTAGCGCGGCAGTCGGCCTTTTCAGCACGCATCCGCCTATAGAGTCCAGGGTTAAGATTTTAAGAAGCATGAGCCAGGGTGTAAATTACGCGAATTATCAGAAAGCCTATTCTCAAATTATAGGTAAATCCGGCGCAATCTTTCCCGCGGCAGCCCAAGGTGATTCAAACAGGATTCCTGTGCGCGAAGCTTCTGCCGGCAAGCCTGAAGAAGATGCCAAGCAGAAAGCCAGAACCGTAGGGGATTTGATGCGCGCAGTCAATAATTACGCATTTTTAATTTGCGCCTGCGGACTTAAAATAAAAGTTCCGCCGGAGTTTAACGCGGATAAAGTAAGCTGTCCGAGATGCGGCAGGGAGTTAGTTGTGCCGGTAGCAAATGTCCAGGCTGCTGTCAGCGTGCTTGCTGCTGCCGGCGTAGGCATTGATACGCCTGCGTCAGGAATGGAGCCGTTAGTCTACAATCGCAAAGGCTCGGGCTGGGAAAGCTTGAGCTGTTCTTGCGGAAAAATGTTGCAGATATCTCCGATGTTTTCGGGAAATCGCATTACTTGCCAGAATTGCGGCAGGATAACAGAGATCAGAGGTTTAAAGACATGAATAGTTTTATAATCGGCATAATTGCCGGTACACTCTGTACCATATCATTTTTGCCGCAGGTAATAAGGATTGCCAGGACAAAGCAGACTAAAGACTTGTCCCTTGTAACATTTAGCGTATTTTCTTTAGGGGTATTTCTCTGGTTAGTTTACGGATTTATTTTGAAAGAGTTGCCGATTATCCTGGCCAACGCCGCTACACTTACGCTGGCGTTGATAATCGTAGCCATGAAGCTGAAATTTAAATAAACCCCATTAGAAAAATAAACCTGTTTTAAACAGGGGATTTCATAATGCAAGTAAACCTAATTAACGAAAGGGGAGCACGATGATAGAGAAAAGCGAGTTTAAAGGTAAGCCAATAATCATATTAAAGAGAGATGAAGAGGATAAGTATCCTTTTTCTTTCGGATTGAGCAAGGCAAGGTTGATCATCGAGAATATCGATGAGATAAAAAAGTTCGTAGAACAGAATAAAGAATAGTTTTATAGGTTTTTTTAAAGGCCCAAAGACAGAATTTAGAGGTTTGGCTTGAATAATATTTAGCGGAGGCTATAATGGTATTGATACGTAAGATTTTAGCCGCGTTGGCTCCGGCAATCTTTGTTATTGCCATATATTCGGGGTGTTCTGCCGTGGATAAAAAAACTGTTACATTAGAGACAAATCAGGGGATAATCGAGGTCGAACTATTACCCGAGGTCGCTCCAAAAGCTTGTGAAAACTTCACAAAATTAGTTGAAAAAGGTTATTATAACGGACTGATTTTTCACAGGGTAATAAAAGGCTTTATGATCCAAGGCGGCGACCCAACAGGCACGGGAATGGGTGGGGAATCAATATGGGGCGAGCCTTTTATAGACGAGACATCACCTAGTGTCAGATTTGATACGCCGGGGATTTTAGCTATGGCTAATGCCGGTCCGGATACGAACGGCAGCCAATTTTTTATTACGACGGTTCCGACTCATCATCTTGACGGCCGCCACACCATATTTGGCAGAGTTTCTTCTGGGATGGATGTAGTAAAAAAAATAGAAAATACCCAGACCGATCCGTCTGATAAGCCTATAGAAGACCAAAGAATAATTAAAGCTTATCTAGAATAGCAGGAAGACTTAAAAATACGCAAGCCCGGGGCTTGCGTATTTTTTTCTAATCCAAGGGGGGTGTGCCATGGCAATATATTTTATGTTCGGCAAATATTCATCCGCAGCGATAAAGGAAATAAGCGCTGAGCGCACGAAAGATGCCGCGGATCTCATCAAGCGCGTCGGGGGCAAGGTAAATTCAATCTACGCCCTTTTAGGCAAGCACGATTTGATCATTATTGCCGAGTTCCCCAAACTGCAGGATGCGATGAAGGCATCTCTAGCTCTTACCAGGGCTACAAGCATTGCATTTTCTACATCTCCGGCAATTACGGTTGATGAATTCGACAAGATGATAGCCGAGGCGTAATCAAAACAATTTTTGCGATTATTCTCTTGCCTAATCTACTTGCCTTGAACATAACCAGAAACGAGAAGGCGCCCAAGATAAGGCAGGATAGTTTTTTTAAAAACACCGGAGGAGAAAATGACAACCGTAGAAGCTTTGAAATTGGCTTTAGGAGAAGAGGTAAAAGCAATAAATCTATATACCAGATTGTCTTTAGAGCATCCAGCGGTAAAGGAAACCATGGATTTTTTGATAACCGAAGAACAGAAGCATAAGAAGATTCTTGAGAAGACAATAGTTGAGGCGACTAAGGGTTAATTTGAGCTATACAATCTACGACTTCCTGCGTGGTGGAATCCGGGGTTGAAGCTCCTGCGGTAATACCTACACTACGGCTAGACTTAAACCAATCCAGCTTAATATCCTGCCTTGATTGTATCCAATAACTTTTTTTATTCAACGCTTTTGATATCTCGTATAGCCTCTTGGTGTTTGCGCTTGTTCTTGAACCGATAATTATCATAACATCATTAGCGAGAGGCAAAGATTTTATTTCCCGCTGTTTTATGCGCGTTGGCCGGCAGATAGTGTTAAAGAACAGCAGGTCTTTTATATATTTTTTCAATTTAGCTACTATTGTCAGCACTTTATCCAGATTTTGGGTTGATTGAACCAAAACAGCTGCCTTGCCTAATTTAGCTAATCTTTTAAAGTTAAGGTTGACATGGGAATCAATAACGATTGCCTTGTCTTTAAGCTGGCCGATGATACCCTGGACTTCATCATGTTTCTTATCGCCGATAATGATTATTGAATAGCCCTTATTTTCCATAGTCAGGGCAATTTTGTGAATTTCTTTTACCATCGGGCAGGTCGCGTCAATAATAGCATATCCGCGGTTTTTAGCTTTTAGCATTACGGTTTGCGAGGCGCCGTGGGCGCGGATTAGCAGCGTTTTGCCGTAACCGTCTCCAAGATGTTTTATTTTTTTTATGCCTGTTTCTTTTATTTTCCTGACCACGTCTTCGTTATGTACTATATCGCCCAACATATAGACATTTTTACAACTTAGAGCTGTTTTGTGAGCGATCTGGAGCGCGCGTTTAACCCCAAAGCAGAAGCCGGCTGATTTTGCTACGTTTATTTGCATATTATTTTTAGTTTAGTAAAATTATAGGCGTAAAAGATTCTCAGCGTAAGAAGAGAGGAGTCTTTTAAATTTTGGCTTAATCTCCGATGAATTTAAAAGGCCGCAAGCCCGAGAAAAAAGCCTGAAAATCTCATTTTTGGAAAACTCCAGGCCTCCAGAATCACTTATAATAGCGCGCATATTAACTAAATCCTGCCTGTCAACCTTGGTCTTCGAAAAAATACTTTCCATCAACGCTTTTTGTTTTTTATCGACATTATTATAAGCGTGCCAGACAAGCAATGTCTTTTTTGACTCTTGTAAATCAGTGAGTGAAGATTTGCCGATTTTGTCCTCTTCGCCCAACATCCCCAAGATATCGTCTTTGATCTGGAATGCCCTGCCCAGGTACATACCTATTTGAAAAAGATTGTTCACATCTCTTTTGTCTGCCGCGGCAAGTATCGCTCCGGAGGCAAGAGGGCAGGCGAATGTATAAAAGGAAGTTTTATAGTCGTAGATATTTTCTATTTCCCGTTTCGTTATTTTCTTTAATTCCTTCGTCGAAGCGAGAAGCTCGATAAATTCTCCGCCGCCTGTATATAGTGCTGCTTCGATAAATTTCCTCAAGGCTTTTTCTTTACGTTCCTTTTCTTCGTTTATCGATAGAAATGCATGTATTGCCATTGCGTACATGCAATCACCTACTACGATGCTCAAATCCTGCCCGTTAAATTTGATATCCGGGTATTTTTTTAGATGGTTATTTAGGAGAGAGTGCATGGAAGGTTTTCCCCGGCGCAGGTCGGATTTATCGATTATATCGTCATGGACAAGCATGAAATCATGGAGCAGTTCTATTGCTATCGCGCTTGTATATAAGCCGCGGGCCTCTTTTTTGGCAAACCCTAAATAGCCGATTACGAAAAGTATGGGGCGGATTCTTTTGCCGGGCCTGAGCATGAAATCCTTAATACTTTTCGATAAGAGAGGGGATATCCTAGTCAAAGAGTAGGCCTTGTCGATATGGCGCGCGAAACTAGCTAGTTCTGCTTCAATTTTTTTCCTAATCCGGTTAAGCATGATATTCATAATATCACTAAAAGAGCCTATCCACAAGCTTAGAGGTTCAAGATGTGAGTCTGGCTATAATCAGAGATGCTATTAAAAGCGCAGCGAACAAAAACTCGAGCCCAGCGGTTTCAACATCGATTAAGGAGAGTATTTGCGGTTTATCCTTTTGGCTATTTAGGACTTTTTTAATATTTTTTATTCCACAAGGAAGGCTCAGGAAAACAAGCAGTGAAACAGGCGGGAGGATTTCTTTTAAAACCATTATTATTATGCTTAAGTAAGAAGTGCCTATTAGCAGGAGATATTCAACTTTTGAATTTTTTTCGCCTAAGATGCAGGCAAAAGTTTTTATATTTTTCTGCCGATCCCGTACAATATCCCGGATATTATTTGAGTTTAGGATAGCGGTAACGAGAAATCCGATAGGCAGTGATACGTAAAGAACTTTTGCATCAAAAATTCCAGTGAGAGCGAAATATGAACCGATAACCATCAAGGGGCCCATTAATAGAAAAACAAGGATATCGCCGGCTCCGATATATTTAAGGGCAACGGGCCTGCCTGTGTAACAATACGCCCCGATAAGCCCGATACTTCCCAGTAAAAGCATGGGTAGGCCGCGTACAGCGACCAAAATTAATCCTACCAATAAACTTAAGCCAAACGAAACCCAGGCAGCGAAAAGAACCTGCCGGGGTTTTAGAATTCCTTCTGTAAGCACATGGCTTGAGCCAAAAGAGGTATTATCATCCGACCCTGTCTTAAAATCAAAATAATCATTAATCAGATTTGCTCCGGCATGAAGGAGCACTGAGCAAATAATGACCAGGGGAAAAAGCAGCCAATTGGCTTTATCCCTATAATATATGCATAAAGCGGCTCCGACAGAAACCGGAACAAGGCTGGCGGTAAAGGAAAGGGCGCGGCAAGCGCGCAGCCAAATCCGTGGCTTTTCTAATAATTTGGCCATAGCGAAAAGATTATTATTTTGGTTGATTCATTATACCATTTAAACGAAATTTATTATACATCCCTTTGAATAAAAATTGCTCGAGGAAGCCTTTGGTGGTAGAATTAAGCCTATGAAAAAAGTAGCCATTATTGGATGCGGATTTGCCGGGTTAGCTGCCAGTATTTATTTTCGGCGCCACGCTAAAGACCTCCGGGTCTGCGTTGTTGACAGAAAACCGACCTTTGATTTTCTGCCTATGCTGCCTGATGCCTTAGGTAGAAACATAAACCCGGAACATTTGTTCTTTCCTATTGCGCTTTTGAGTAAAATTTACGGGTTTGATTTCATTAACGAACCGGTTTCGGGAGTTGATTTGCAATCCAATATAGTCTCGACTAGCCAGCGACAAGTCAGATTTGACTATCTCTTGATAGCCAGCGGCTCAGAGACTAATTTTTATGGGGACAGCCGGATCCAAAACTCTGCCTACAAGCTAGACGATGTCCGGGATGCCAGGGATATCTCTAAGGCATTAAAAGAAAACAAATTTGATTCCTTTGTTATATCCGGCGCCGGATATACAGGCGTGGAAATAGCTACGAATTTAAGCGTATTCTTTGAGTCTAAGAAAATCGAGAGAAAAATATGCATTGTCGAACGTAATCCGTCGATCTTAGGGCCTCTTCCGGAATGGATGAAGGCTTATGTATATGAAAATCTAAGGCGCCTGAATGTCGAGATACTGACGCAGAACACCATAAGCAAGGTCGAGGGAAATAAAATTTTTATTTCAAATGGCAGAATTTTTGACAATTCTATGTTGATTTGGGCAGCCGGCGTAAAGACCGCTGATTACGTCCAGGCCCTGAAGCTGGAAAAAAATCCCCAGGGCAGGTTAAAGGTAGATGAGTACTTGCGTATCTCTGAGAATTCTTTTGTAGCCGGCGATTGCGCGAATTTTGTCCATAAAAATCAAGCCTTGAGAATGGCGGCGCAATTTTCAATAATGCAAGGCAGCTTGGCTGCGAGAAATATACTGGCCTATATTAAAGGAGCAAGGTTGGCTAAATTTTCGCCTATTGATTTGGGTTTTATAGTGCCTATGGCCAATAACAGGTCTTGCGGAAAGGTTTTAGGTCTTAATATGAGCGGGCGCTTGGCAACAATGTTCCACTTTTTAATGTGCATATACCGCTCTTATGGGCTGCGAAACAGGGTAGGCATAATAAACGATTTAATATCGCCGGCCAGGAACCGATAAAGGCAAATTGGTTGATTTATCTCAAGGGTTATGATAATATGAACCTCACCGCAAAAATTATCCGATAACTCACGCGTTAATTAAAGGAGGGTTCTTATGGGTAAGCAGGGAACAAAGATAGTAGGTATTGACGTAAAAGAACTGATAAATGATTTAAACCACGCTTATTGCGATGAATGGCTGGCCATGTATTCTTACTGGCTTATGTCCAAAATCGTAGTCGGAGCCGGCTACGAAGACATGGGTGAATTCCTGGAGAAAATCGCCAAGGATGAGCTTGAACATGCCGGTGAACTCGCAGACAGGATCCATGAGTTAGGGGGTTTACCTATATCTAACCCCATGGAACTTGAGAAGAATGGCAATGCGCCCTATCCGCGCCCGCCAAAAGACATGGCTAACTATGATGACATCATCAAGGTCGTGACCGGAGCAGAGGCCGGGGCCATAGATGTCTACCAGAAGATAGCGGCAAAGACACAAGGCAAAGACCACGTAACATACCAGCTCGCCTGCCACATATTGGCAGAAGAAGTCCAGCATGAAGAGATGTTCGAGAGTTTGCTGGGATAGTCTAAGGATAGGATCTTTAGTTAAGAGATAATCGCTCATGAAGAGATTATCAGACGAGATAATCCATTTTTTTATTAATCAAGGTTTTGTCATTGTTTCAACAGTAGACAAGAGGGGTATGCCGCACAATGCCTGCAAAGGGATTGTGAAGATCCAAAAAAACGGCAAAGTCTTCCTTATCGATCTTTATATGGGGGATACCTTTAAGAATTTGAAGGTTAATCCGCGCATAAGCATCACTGCTGTTCATGAGCATAAGTTTAAAGGTTTCTGCCTTAAAGGCAGAGCGAAAATTATTTTCTCGGATAAATTCAGCAATGATTTGATAAAAGCCTGGGATGAGCGGATAACGTCGCGCCTGACGCAACGGGTTATAAAAAATATACACGAAGAGAAAGGGCACAGCCGTCATCCGGAGGCGCTACTGCCTATCCCTCAGTATATGATCGCTATAGATATCCAGGAAATTATTGATTTAACGCCGCATCATTTGAGATAGTCGGGTTGTTCGTTGCCCAAGCTGGCAATTTTTTCTTGGTCGCAAAAGCCTTTGCGACACCCGCAAAAAACTAAACACCAGTTGGTAGTTTTTTTGCTTGACATTATTTGTTTTAAGAATAATATATAAGCATAATCTTTACTTGAAGTAATTAATTTTTTGCGAAGAAGCAAAAAATAAAGTAAGGGACGAAGACGTCCGAAACTATGTGGACGTCTATTTTTTTTGTCTAGTGATGCTTATATTTTGTGCAAACATTGTTCTAAAATACATCAAATAAGGGAGGGGCGAGATGAATTTTAGCAAACCAAGAGCAAGTGATATAAACCAAACCTTTAATCGTTCCAGGAACGTTGTCCCGAGTTCCGGGCTTTGTTCGCGCTGTATCGACGGTTGCCGCGGAAACTGTGAAGTGTTCAAGGCTTCATTCAGGGGCAGGGAAGTGATTTATCCCGGACCGTTCGGCGAGGTAACTGCCGGAGCAGACAAGGAATACCCCGTGGATTTTTCACACCTTAATATTCAAGGTTATGCTTTAGGGGCAAAAGGTTTGCCCAAGGGCGTTGAGGCCGGGCCGGATACTACTAAATTCCCCGACGTAAATACAGAGACCGAATATGGCTGGAACTCTAAAGTGAAAATGAAAGTGCCGATTTTTACCGGCGCTTTAGGGTCGACTGAAATAGCGCGCAGGAACTGGGAGCATTTTGCTATTGGTGCGGCTATTTCAGGCGTAACATTAGTGTGCGGCGAGAATGTATGCGGCATTGATCCGAAACTGGAGTTAGATAAGAACGGCAAAGTAAAAAGCGCGCCGGATATGGATAGGCGTATAGAGATATATAAGAGGTTCCATCAGGGTTACGGCGAGATATTAGTCCAGATGAACGTTGAGGATACCCGTTTAGGCGTTGCCGAGTATGTGCGCAAGAAACATAATCTGGAAACAATAGAATTAAAGTGGGGCCAGGGCGCAAAATGTATCGGCGGCGAGATCAAGGTCAAGGACCTTGCACGCGCTCTCGAGCTTCAGAAGAGAGGTTATATTGTTACTCCTGATCCGTCGAACCCTGCAAATCAACAGGCGTTTAAGGATGGAGCGATCAAAGAATTTGAAAGGCATTCGCGTTTAGGATTTGTCTCTGAAGAAGGATTTTTGGCTGAAGTAGCTCGCTTGAGAAAACTCGGGTTTAAGCGCGTTACCTTAAAGACCGGCGCCTATTCAATGAGAGAATTGGCAATGGCAATCAAGTATTCTTCTATGGCTGAGATTGATCTTCTGACTATCGACGGAGCTCCGGGTGGAACAGGCATGAGCCCATGGCACATGATGCAGGAATGGGGCATACCTATGTTTTATCTGGAATCTTTAACATATGAGTTCTGCCAGAAATTGGTTAAAAAGGGTATGCGCGTTCCGGATATAGCAATCGCCGGCGGCCTTAGCAGCGAAGACGACGTCTTTAAGGCCTTAGCAATGGGCGCGCCTTTTGTTAAAGCAGTGTGTATGGGCAGGGCTTTGATGATTCCGGGCATGGTCGGAAGGAATATGGAAATTTGGCTTAAGGAAAAGGATTTACCTAAGACTGTTTCTGAATTCGGTTCAACGCCAAAGGAAATTTATGTTTGCTATGAAGAATTAGCGGAAAAATACGGCAAGGATATTAAGAATATTCCTTTGGGCGCTATCGGAATCTATACTTTCAGCCAGAAGATAAGGGTAGGTTTACAGCAATTAATGGCCGGAAGCAGGAATTTCCGCGTAAATACGATTTCGCGTGACGACCTTATGGCTCTGACTGAGGATGCCGCAAAGATTTCCGGCATACCTTATGTCATGGACGCCTATAGGAAGCAGGCAGAGGAGATCTTGAAGTAATAAGAAGTTTAGGAAAAAAAGAAAAGCCCTGGGATAAATTCCAGGGCTTTTTTATTTGTTTATTTTTTAGAGCAGAGGTAAATACTTCTTGATCTCATACTGGCTGACCTGCATGCGATAATCGTCCCATTCCTTTCTCTTATTAAACAGGAACCTGCTTAATATATGTTCGCCGAGAAGATCCTTGATGAATTGGCTTTTTTCCGTCTCGGAGATTGCCTGGAACAGGTTACCTGGTAAGGAAGCAAGGCCGCGTCGCTCTCGTTCTTCCATGGCCATGTGATAGATGTTTGGCTCAACTGCAGGAGGCAGGGGATATTTTTTATCAATACCTTCTAGCCCCGCCGCGAGCATTACTGAAAACGCAAGGTAGGGGTTACAAGCCGGGTCAGGGCAGCGTAATTCTACCCGGGTTGCTTTTTCATTTCCCGGCCGGTAAAGCGGAACGCGTAAAAGCGCAGTGCGGTTTCTTTGCGCCCACGAGGCATAAACCGGAGCTTCGTAACCGGCAACCAGGCGTTTATAGGAGTTTACCCATTGTGCGGTTAAAGAACAAATCTCTCTTGCGTGCTTTAGCTGTCCGGCGATGAAATGTTTTGCAATATCTGAAAGGTGATACTTGTCTTTTTTATCAAAGAACGCGTTTCTTTCGCCTCTGAACAAGGATTGGTGAACATGCATGCCTGAACCATTGACGCCAAAGATTGGCTTTGGCATAAAGGTGGCGTAAACTTGCGCTTGCTGGGCGATTTCTTTCAAGACGTACTTAATGGTGATTACGTTGTCTGCTGCGGTTAACGCGTCGGTATATTTTGGGTCGAGTTCGTGTTGGCTCGGCGCAACCTCGTGGTGGCTAGCTTCCATAATGATACCCATTTCTTCCAGCATCCTTACGCTTTTATTCCTTAAGGTATTAGCGAGGTCGTTGGGTATAAGTTCGAAATACGAACCTTCATCAATTATCTCAGGCTTCACGTCGGATCTAAAATAAAAATATTCAACTTCAGGGCCGACATAAAACTTAAGGCCAAGTTTCTTTGCTCTCTCTAAAGCCCGCCTAAGGACAAATCTAGTGTCGCCGACATAGGGCGTGAGGTCGGGGTTCAAGATATCACAGATTAATCTGGCAATCGGGCCGGTAGAAATAGTCCAGGGCAGGACCTTAAAAGTAGCCAAATCCGGCATTGCCACTATGTCCGATTCCTGGGCTTCAGCAAAACCCGTGACAGAAGAGCCGTCAAAGCCTTTACCGTGCTCCAGGGCGTCCTTTAATTCTCCGTCAGTTATCGAGACGCATTTTAATATTCCAAGTATATCCACAAACCAAAGCTGGATGGTCTTGATGTTATCTTTATGCACCTTTTCGAGTATTTTATTTATAGCTGATTTTTTGTCTTTTCTGCCAAGAGAAGGTATGCCCATTTCAACTGCCTCTTTTTGGGCCTTAGTTTCCTTGGGAGAAACTTGGTCTTTGGAAATAATGTATCTCGAGCCTACCTTTTCGGCAAAAAGCGTGCCGTTCTTGATACGCTCTATAACAGCCTGACGGGATATGCCTAAAATTTTAGCAGCTTCAGTTGGTCCTAGATAATCTTCCATTTTTCCTCCATTAGGGTTATTTATTGTTGTTGGTAAATAGGTATTGATTGCTACTTTACAAGTGTAAACTATATCTTGTCGTTTGTCAAGTATTATTTTTACATTTTTTACAAGGCGGCAAATAAGCCACCTTTTACCACTTATTTAGGCTAATTTATGCTATAAATCATCGACTAATAACCTTGACAAAGGAAAACTAATGAGATAACTTGATTAATAGTATTAGGGGACTGTTCCGTCCCCTAATACCCCTAGAGCTACTTCTTTTTGCGTGCCCAAAAAGAAGTAGCGAAGAAAAAGGGCACCCCCAAGAATTTTCCCCTGAAGTGCAGGGTCGGCTTTTTGTTTCGGCAAAATCGGGACCTGCGGAACTCACCCCACATAATATGTGGGGCTCGGACAGTCCTCGGTCTTTTAAACCGATTTTCCCTCACAAAAAGCCTAAAATCCTAAGGGGGAAGTTTTATATCCGAAACCTAAAAATGAACGAAGAAGATTTAAAACTTGGTCTAAAAAGTTTTTATACGGCTATATGCGAGATGGTAGATTTTATTGAGCAGGTTATGTTGCCACAAATAAAAGCTGTTGAAAAACTTTGCTCCGTATCTAATAAAAAGCTTCCCAAAAAAGATGCAATTTTAATAGCTTTATATATGAGAGTTTATTTATGGGTTAAAACAGTAAAAGCGCTAGGTGATACTATATATTTTCAGGCTATCGCATCGGCAGCTAGGTCTATATTTGATATTTTAGTAGATATCAAATTATTGATCGATGATAATCCTCCTGAGGCGGCTGAAAGAATCGATGCATTTATCGAAATAGAAAAATTTAGATTAGCTAGTGAATATCTTCTGTTCAAAAAAAACAATCCTAAATTAAAATATATAGGGGATTCTGCTAAGGAAGCTTTTGTTAACAAGCCAGGTCAAGCAGAAAGAGTTAAAAATTTGAGGGAGAGGTATTGGCTAAAAGCAAATGGACGCATAGAGCATTGGTCTGGTTTTGGCACAAAAAAGCGATGCGAAATTGCAGGTAAAAAATATGAATTATTATATTATGAATCCTTTAAATTATGGAGTTGGTATGTACATCCAGCGGGCTTGACAGGCTTTAAATTACTCAGCCCAGATGGTTATAAGGCAATTTTTGGTCGAGCATTAGACAGAATTCTAGATCTCACTTGTGATATTACTGAATTAATTGCTAGGCATCTAAAATTAATAGAAGGAATGCCGGAGTTTGATAATTGGATGGAGAAAATACGCGCTGTTCCAGGTAGAGTGATGATAGAAAACATAGGCAGTCCCGTTAAAAATACGCGCTGATCCGCGTGAACATCTGTGCTCATCTGTTCTTTTATCTGCGGTAATCTGCGTGCAGTTCCTTGACTTTTCCTACCCAAAGGACTACAATTATTCCCTGTCATAGTTAAATAAAAACATAACTTATACGGAGGCAATATGAACCCAACCTTAAATCAAAACACTTTTACTTACACAGGCGAGAGCGTTGAGCCGATGACCGTCAGCGGCACAGCGAACAAGACCTTTTTGCTTTTAATACTGCTAGGTATCAGCGCTACTTTAGCCTGGATGCAGCCGATCTTAGCCGGAACTTTTATTCTTGTCGGAGGCATCGGCGGCTTCGTTGTCGCCATGGTTACCATATTCAAGAAAGAATGGGCAGCCACAACCGCGCCTATTTATGCGGTTTTGGAGGGCGTGGTCCTGGGCGCAATTTCGGTATTGATGAACATTAAATATCCCGGCATTGTGCTCCAGGCGGTTTTTTTGACCTTCGCTACATTAGCAAGTTTATTATTTGCTTACAAAACAGGTATAGTCAAGGCAACGCAGAACTTCAAATTAGGCGTATTTGCGGCTACCGGCGGCATAGCCATATTTTATTTTATAAGCATGATCTTGAGTTTCTTTAAAGTTAACGTCCCGCTTATATATTCCGCAAGCCCAATGGGTATCGCTTTTAGCTTTTTTGTTGTAGTAATTGCCGCTCTTAATCTGGTCATAGATTTTGATTTTATTGAGCAAGGAGCGAATCGGGGCTCGCCAAAATATATGGAGTGGTATGGCGCATTTGCCCTTATGGTTACCTTGGTTTGGCTTTATATCGAGATATTGAACCTGCTATCTAAAGGCAGAAGGCGCTAATTTAAGTAGAGAGTAGCAAGTAGAGAGTGGAGATAATTCAAATAGTCTCGCTACTCGCTACCTTCTACTCGCTACTTCATTAAGTAGGAGAAATGGATATACAGGAGCTCTGGGAAAAGGCGTTAAAGGAAACAGAGATAATAAGGCCGCGGATCAAGGATTTGCAGACATTTTCCAACACGCAGCTGCCTTATGTATTACTTAGTGCGTCCAGTATAAACGCAGGCGATACAGTAGTAAGAAAAGGTGAAGTAGAAGTAGAAAAGCCTTCGTTGATTTTGCCTACGCATTCGCCTCAGTTTGAAGGATTTGATTTTGAAAAGGAATTAAAAATAAATCAGGATTTTTTGAGCAGTTTCCTGATAATCCGGGGGGCGAGATTCCCATCGCTTATTTATAGCAATAAAACTGATTCCCTGACTGTCTTTGACGGCGAACTGGATAAGGCAATCGGTTTTTACCGCGAACAGTTGCAGCGCCGGGAGGATGTGCATAGCGGCCTGGTTGTTGCACCGGAAGATTGCTGGCAGTTTTCGCTTTTGATTTTTATCGCTCAAGTAGTAGCGCGTTCTGCGGGTTCGGATATAGAGAGATTGTTAGAGGATTACAGAAAGAAGCACAAACGCCGCAAAAGGCCATAAGAAGGGTTGAAGAATTCTTATGCTTATGTTAAGATATTGCCTGCCTTTCAAAAAATCAAATAAAATTAACTTAAATCTATTTTAAACAAAAAGGGGTTGATATGGCCTTAATTCATCTTGACGATAAGAATTTTCAGAAGGAAATCCTGGATTGCGAGCTTCCGTCCTTGGTAGATTTCTACGCCACCTGGTGCGGCCCGTGTAAGATGGTAGCGCCGCTCATCGAAGAATTATCTGACGAGTATAAGGGTAAGCTTAAAATCGGCAAATTGAACGTGGAAGAGGCCCAGGCTGTGGCAACGAAATATTCGATAATGTCTGTTCCGACATTTCTATTCTTTAAAAAAGGCAAGATTGTTGCCCAGAGCGTCGGGGCTTTATCAAAACAGCAGTTTAAGGCCAAGATAGACTCCATTCTTTAGATTAAATGAAAAAGATTTTTATTGCAGCTACGCATCAGAATGACGGCAAGACTACTGTCGCGCTGGGGTTGATATTTAACCTAAAAGAGCGTTTTAAAAAAGTCGGATTTATTAAGCCCATAGGGCAACGTTACCTCCAGGAAGAAGGCGTTAAGGTAGACGAGGACTCGGTACTCGTAGAAAAGATCCTGAAATCTTGCGGAGTCAGGTGCGGCCTTAAAGATACAAGCCCCATAGCCGTTGAAAAGGGTTTTACCGAAAATTATATTTCTAACCCGCAGAAGAAGGCAATCGAACGCCAGATAAACCAGGCGTTCAGCCGCGTCGGGAAAGACAGGGATATAGTTATAATCGAAGGCACCGGCCATGCCGGCGTGGGATCTGTTTTTGACCATTCTAACGCACGCGTCGCCAGGATGTTAAAATCACGGGTAATCATTGTCTCTAGCGGCGGTATCGGCCGGCCCATAGATGAGATTGCTTTAAATAAAGCTCTTTTTGATAAAGAGGGAGTCCGTATAGCCGGAGTAATTATTAATAAGGTTTTGCCGGATAAATTCGACAAGATAAACTCGCTTGTCAGGAAAGGCCTTAAGCGTTTAGGCGTAGATGTGTTAGGAGTTGTGCCTTATAATAAGATTTTGGATTCCTGCACTGTCAGGCAGATTGCCGAAGAGTCCGGTTTTAAATTACTTTCCGGACAGGAATTTTTGAATAAAAGGGTTAATAAGATAATTGTGGGGGCGATGCAGCCAAAAGATGCGATAAAATATTTCAAGGATGAAATGTTGATAATCACTCCCGGCGACCGCGAGGATATAATTTCTGCCGCGATTGACGCGGAGGGCCTTAGGACAAAGGCAGGGATAAAAATTTCGGGGATTATTCTTACTGGCGGGATTATGCCTAACGATGCTATAATGAAGCAGCTAAATGATACGGATATTCCGGTATTATTTTCCGAAAGTGATACATTTCTGGTAGCGTCCCAGGTAAAAGATATGAATATTAAGATCGATCCTCAAGACAAAGAGAAGATAGATGTAGTATCGGAGATGGCAAAAAAATATTTAGAAACAGAAAAAATAATGGAGCACGTATAATGGACGCCGTACAAATTTTAAGAGACAAGGCCAAGAAGAGCAAGTCTTTGATTGTCTTGCCTGAGGTTGGCGATGCGCGGGTAAGAGAGGCAGCGGAAATTATTCAAAGAGAACATATCGCCAAAATTTTACTTCTGGAAAAAAACAAAATATCCAAGAAAAAAATTAAAAAATTCGCAAAGATTTTTTACGAACTCCGAAAGTTTAAGGGCATTACCGAAGAAGAGGCGTTTAATACCGTCAGCGACCCTTTATATTATTGCGCGATGATGGTCAGGGAGGGCGAGGCTGATGGTTTTGTTGCCGGAGCTTGTTATACGACGCCGTCCGTGGCCCGTTCTGCCATATATTGCTTAGGGCTCGATAAACGTTTTACTACCGCTTGCAGTTCATTTATTATGATAGTGCCTAATTGTTTGTATGGCGAGAAAGGCACTTTTGTTTTTGCCGACTGCGGCATTGTTCCTGATCCCTCGGCCGAGACTCTGGCAAACGTAGCCATATGTACGGCAGAAATGGCACAGGAAGTGTTAGATCTTAAGCCCAGGGTTGCGATGCTGAGCTATTCGACAAAAGGTTCGGCTACGGGCAGAATGGTCATAAAGGTTAAAGAGGCAACTAAGCTGGTCCGGAAAAAGGCGCCGCGCTTAATAGTAGACGGCGAATTACAGGTCGATAGCGCGATAATCCCAGAGGTTGCCAAAATAAAATATCCTAATAGCAAGCTCAAAGGCCGGGCTAATGTATTGATATTCCCTAATTTAGAGGCGGGCAATATCGGCTATAAACTTGTTCAGCGTCTCGCGAATGCCCGGGCAATCGGCCCGATTTTGCAGGGCCTAAGGCATCCATGTTCTGACCTTTCACGGGGTTGTATAGTAGACGACATAATCGATTGCGTGGCGGTTACGGCAATTCGCGCGGATAAACATCTCAGGCTTAAGTAAAAGAGATATGAAAATTCTCGTATTAAATTCCGGTTCTTCTTCCGTAAAATATAGTTTTTTTTCTATGCCCAGGGCTAAGTTGATAACCAAAGGGCTGATTGAAAAAATCGGAGAGAAAAACAGCAAAATAAAGAACCATAAGCAGGCCCTTGAGAAAATACTTAAAAGTGCCAATAGTATAGCTGCCGTAGGCCATCGCGTAGTGCACGGGGCGGAAAGCTTTAAGGCCCCACACATTATAAACGCAGCTGTAATAAAAAAGATCGAGCAATCTGTGGCCCTGGCGCCTTTGCATAATCCGGCAAACCTTATAGGCATAAAGGTGTGTTCCAAGATATTGGCCCATGTGCCCCAGGTCGCTGTATTTGATACTGCATTCCATCAGAGCATGAGCCCTGCGGCTTATATCTACGCCATTCCTTTTAGCTATTACAGTAAATTTGGTATTCGCAGGTATGGTTTTCACGGTACCAGCCATGAATACGTCGCGCATCAGGCGGCAAAAATTTTAAAAAAACCCTTATCAAAGATTAAATTGATAACCTGCCATCTAGGCAACGGTTGTAGCGTCACGGCAATCAAGGACGGCAAGTCTATTGACACAAGTATGGGATTTACGCCTTTAGAGGGCCTGGTTATGGGCACGCGCAGCGGAGACATTGACCCGGCGTTGATATTTTTCTTAAAAGACAAATTGAAAGTTTCGGTTGAAAGGATAGAGGAAATTTTGAACAAAGAGAGCGGGCTCAAGGGCTTGTCCGGTATCAGCAATGATTTTCGGGACGTCCGAGATGCCTCAAGGCGCGCTAACAGCCGGGCAAAGCTGGCAATAGATGTCTTTACCTATCGGCTCAAGAAATATATCAGCGCGTATTTTGGCATACTTTCCGGCGCGGACGCGATTGTATTCACGGGCGGCGTGGGCGAGAATAATCCGGATATAATCAGAGAGTCGCTTCTAGGCATAAAGCCATTTTTTAAACAAACAAAAACAAAAGTTTTGGTAATACCTACTAATGAAGAGCTGCTTATCGCTCAAAAGACCTTTGAATTGGTCAAACGAGGGCATAACTTAGCGAGCAGTACTTTGTGAAGCTAAGTTAGCGCCTGAGTTGATCCCTCACCTTTTTAGGTATTAAAAGGCGTGGGATAATTAAATCTGGAAATAAAAAAGAGTTTGAATAATTAAAAGGTGAGGGATAATTCGCACAGACGACTTAGCTCATCGCGAATATTGATTCGCTAAGTCGCGTGCTCATTAAAAGAGAGCAAAAAATGTTTAGAGAGCTTGCGCGGTCAAAGATACATCGTGCCAGGATTACGGCAACAAAGCTTTATTACGAAGGAAGCATAACCATCGACAGGGACCTCTTGGAGGCCGTGGATATAGTCGAAGGCGAGAAGGTAGACGTTTTAAACTTGAATAATGGAACGCGGGTGCAGACATATGCGATTGCCGGAAGGCGAAAAAGCGGCTGCATTATTCTTAACGGTCCGGCAGCAAAATCCGGCAAGGTAGGCGACGAAGTAATTATTATTACCTATTATCTGGTGCCGCAAGAGAATATCGGCAAGATCAAGACTAAGCCGAAGGTTGTTTACGTGGATAACAATAACCGCAAGATAAAGGTGAAGGCTTGAAAGATAGCTGTCCTAACTATTTAAAAAATATTAAAGATTGCACATGTTCCTACGCTTCGTGTTCGCGTAAAGGCAAATGCTGCGAGTGCGTAGCATATCATAGGCGTAACCGGGAGATTCCCGGCTGTTTTTTTTCTTCTAAGGCCGAAAGCTCTTTTGACCGGTCATATTCTTCTTTTTCGAACGATTTAAAAAGGCAGGGGATCTAACCGTGAGCCAAGTATCGGATATAATTATCATCGGAGCCGGCCCGGCCGGCCTTACAGCCGCGCTTTACGCGGCCAGGGCAGGGCTTAAAATAAAGATATTTGAGGCAAATTGCATCGGAGGCCAGGTAATATTGACTGATTGGATAGAGAATTTTCCGGGGTTTCCCAAAGGTATATCAAGCTGCGATTTAATCAATCATTTTAAGCAGCACATTAACCTTCTAGGCGTAGACGTAGAAACAGGCACGGTCGAGAAGATAGAAGAAAGACAGGATGCGCAGTCGGGTAAAATTTTTGAAGTAAGTTTAGGGGATAAGAAATACTCATCCAGGAGTTTAATAATAGCAAGCGGCGCAAACCCGGCAAAACTGGGCATCCCGGGGGAAAATGAGCTTGTCGGCAAAGGCGTATCTTATTGCGCTACCTGCGACGCGCCGATTTTTAAAAATAAAACTGTTGCCGTCATCGGAGGAGGCAACTCCGCCGTTGAGGAGGCGATATTCTTAAGCCGTTTCGTTAAAAAAATATATCTTGTGCACCGCAGGGCCACATTGAGGGCCACGGCTATATTGCAGGAGCAATTAAGAAAAACCGGTAAGTGCGATTTTTTATTGAATTCGATTGCCTTGTCGGTTGAAGGCAAAGAACGTGTCACGGGCATAAAAATAAAGAACGTCCTGGATGATAAAGTCTCGACCATTGAATGCGAGGGCGTTTTTGTTTTTGCCGGAAGGATCCCTAACACGCAGTTATTAAAAAATATTGTAGAGCTTGACGAAAAAGATTATATTATTGTTGATAATCGCATGGTCACGTCGCGACAAGCCATATTCGCCTGCGGCGATTGTATAAAAAAAGATTTACGCCAAGTTGTGACCGCCTGCGCCGATGGCGCACAAGCGGCATACAGTGCCCAAAATTTCCTGATAAAATATTGAAAAAGATTGCCTCGCTTCTTATACGATTACTGGTAACGTCTTTAATCTTGACGGTACTTTTTTTAAAGATTAATTTCCGTCAAGTCTCTTCAACAATCGCAACGTGTAATTTTTCCTTATTTTCGCTCGCCTTCCTTATATTTATTTCTTGTTATTATTTAGGTTTATTGCGTTGGCAGATGTTGCTGCACGCTCTTGACCTGAAGCCGCCTTTAAGAAAGATTGTGATTGCTTTTTCCGGAGGCCTGTTTTTTAATCTGGTCATGCCCAGCACCATAGGCGGAGACGTAGCCAGAACTTACACATTATTTTCCCACACAAAAGAAGGGGGTAAGGTTGCGGCCACGGTAATACTGGACAGGCTTAGCGGTTTCCTGGCGCTTAACTTCATCGCGATTCTATCTTTGGCTTTCGGCTGGCGGTTCATTGATAGCAAATTGGTAGTCTTAAGCATCGCCATCATGACATCGACATTTTCTATAATCGTCATGCTTTTATTCTCGAGAAGGGCGTCCAATAAGCTGTGTTCTTTACTCAACTTTTTTAAGCTGCATAAAGTGATTTCGTTGTGGATGAAAGTTTTTAATGCGATTCTGCTTTTCCGGCAGAAAAAGGTCGTGCTTCTAAAAAATTTTATCGTTTCCATACTTATTCAAGGTTCATCCGTACTGGTATTTTATCTTATTGCTGTTTCTCTGGGGGCACAGACACGCCTTCTTTACTTTTTAATCCTCGTTCCTATCATCGGAGCCATTTCTACGCTTCCAATTACCATAGGCGGCTTGGGGTTAAGGGATGCTTCCACAATACTATTTTTTTCCAAAGTTGGCATAGCGGCGAATATCGCCCTTGCTACTTCCCTGATTTCCTTTTTCTTTACCACCGCAGTAGGGGTATTGGGAGGCATTATCTATGTCCTTACACTACATACTCGACGGCTATAATATACTCAAGCAAGTTTCTTACCTAACAGATAAAAAAATAAAAGACGGCAGGCTGGGTTTAATTAAGATGCTAGAGATGAGCCGGCAGCTCAAGAAACAAAGCATTACGCTTGTCTTTGACGGGTTTGATGACAGCCAGCCTGAGAGGTTAGGGGAAAACTTTAAAATATTATTTAGCGGTTCTTCCAGCGCCGATGACAGGATAAAGGCGATAGTAGAACGTAGCCGTACTCCTGGGCAGATGGTTGTTGTCACCGACGACAAAGAAATAATTTTCTTTGTTAAGAAGCTGGGAGCAAATACCTTAAAAGTAGCGGATTTCCTATATTGGATTTCAGGCGAGCGCGCCGAGGCTAACAAGGTAACAGAGAAGCCTGATGCCGATGACAAGAACTTGAATTACAAACAAATGCTGGATATTAACAGAGAATTAAAAAAGCGCTGGCTTAAAGAGCCTTAAATTTGATACATGAGTAATTTAGAGAATTCTAATTGGGTAAAATTTTTGGGAACTGCCGGCGCGCGTTTTGTCATGATAAGCCAGGTATTGGCATCCGGAGGCATCTGGGTGAGTTTCGCCGGGACCAATATCTTGATTGATCCCGGCCCGGGTAGTTTAGTTCGTTGCGCTAAGAGCCGCCCGCGGTTAAATCCGTCTAAACTGGACGCAATAGTCATTACGCACCGGCACCTCGATCATATCAGCGATATAAATGTAATGATTGAGGCTATGACCGAGGGAGGATTCAAGAAACGCGGCCTGGTTTTGTTACCCAAGGACGCTCTTACCCAAGACCCGATAATTTTAGCTCACTGCCGTAAGATGCCGGAAAGGATAATTGAGTTAGAAGCAAGGTCCGATTACAGGATAGGCAATATCTCCATCACCACATCTGAAAGGCTTAGGCATCCCGTAGAGACTTATGGCTTGAATGTCTATAACGCTGATAAGGGGTTTTCTTTGATTTCTGACACAGCCTACTTTGAGGGGCTTGAGGATAATTTTAAGAAGGATTGCCTTATTATCAATACGGTTTTTTTAGAGCCGTGGGCGAGTATAGAGCATTTGTCCGTGCCGGACGTGGAGCGCATACTGCTAAAGATGAAACCAACGCGGGCAGTCTTAACGCACTTTGGCATGAGCATGGTTAAGGCCAGGCCCTACAAAATCGCAGAGACGATAAAAAATAAATTGAATGTGGATGTTATAGCGGCCAGAGACGGCCAGGTACTGGAGATAAACTGATTTTAACGGCCGAATAATTTTTTAAGGGAGAATTTGGCGTCGGGATTACCCGGGATAAAAGAAGAAGGGCTTATGAATACCTCGGAAAAATTATCAGTGAAATATTTATTCAAGACCTGCTTGATTTTTTCTACGGAGAGGCTGTTTATTTCGCGTTCAAAATTTTTGTAATCATCGAATCCTAATCCCCGTATCTCGTCAGATGCCGCGCGTAAACCCAGTGCCGAATCAGTCTCCAAGCCTATTCTTTGCTTACCGATAAGGCTCTTCTTTGCGCGGTCCAATTCCTCAGGCGTCACGGAGTATTTCTTTAAAGCCTTGATTTCCTGCCAGATTTTTTCCTGGGCCCTGGTCAAATTATCTTTTGTTGTCGCGATATAAAAAATGAAATGACCGCTTTTTAAGAGTTCTGAGTTATAAGCTCCCAGCGCATAAGCAATCCCGAGTTTTTTGCGGATATTCTTAAAAAGCCTGCCGTCAAGCCCCGAGAGGACTTCCGATAACAAATCCAAGGCATATTTATCTTTGTTTTTAAGGTCACAAGTCCTAAAACCCAGCATATAGAGTGATTGCTCTTTTTGCAGTATTTCAAAAAGGGTATTATTTTTACTAAGAGGCAGGGGCTCGCCAACGATTCTTTCGCTTTGGCCCTTAGAACCAAGGGCGGAAAAATCATTGTTGATGAGGTTGATCACGGTATTCGCCTCGACATCTCCGAAGACGCTTATGACCATATTGGCCTTATTGATATTACGGGCATAGAAATCGATTATATCCTGTCTGGTTATATTCTTTATCGTAGCCGGTGTGCCCAAGGGATTTAACGAATAAGGGTAATTTGGATAGAGTTCTTTTTTTAGGAGTAGAGAGCCGATAGTAAATATATTCTCTTTTTGTTCTTTAAGCTGGGCAAGAATAATAGTTTTTTCTTTATCGATTTCATCCTGGTCGAATGACGGCGACGTAATAATTTCAGAGATTAGCTTTAAGGCCTCAGGAAATTTTCCCTTAAGCGTTTTCGCGCTTATGCCGAATGAGTTAGAGTTGGAGAATGAGCTTATATTTACGCCCCAGGATTCAAAGGCACGGGAGATATCATAAGCGCTCTTACCTTTTGCGCCCTTTAAGAGCAACTCGTTGGTCAAATAGGTGATCCCGTTATTTTTTTGTGTTTCGGATAGGATGCCGCCCAAAAAAACTATTTTTATATCTACTATAGGTAAATAAGGATCTTCTCTTATCAATGTCCTTAGTCCGCCATTCAGGACATACTTTTTAATCTCAGGTTTCACGGCTACATTTTTGTTTATCTTTTCGGCCGCTTGTTCTCCTGCCGCAGGCACGAGGCTTACGGTTGTCATAGAGGAGTCTTTTAAATATTTTTTCGCCGCATCCTGAATGTCCTGGCGGGTTAATTTGTCGATATTTTTCAGATATTGGACGTTAAAATCAGGATTAGCTACTATAGCCTGGAATTGGGCATTTAGGCCTGCCAGATTTTCGCAGTTTTCCTGAGAAAATAAAAATTCAGCTTTGACGGATTGTTTTGTCCTGTTGAGTTCCTCTTGGCTGACGCCGGACTTTTTGATTGTTTCTATCTCGTTTAAGATTTCTTTAAAAGAGTTTTCGAGATTTTTTGTCTCGCACCTAAAGGTAATAGTCAACAGGCCTGGATCCGTAGGCGTATAATCAGACGCAGATATGGAATAAACTATTTTTAAATTTTCTTTTAACCTCTGGTTTAGCCGCGAGCTTTCGCTGCCGCCAAGAATAAAGCCAAGGGTATCCAGGGCAAACATGTCTTCATCTCGCATGTTTACAGACTTGTAGGCAATGGCGCCGAAGGCGATATCAGTAGACTTGATTTGCTGGGAAACTTTTCTTGCCGATACCTGCTTGGGTTCTTTTGTTTTGCAAACAGGCAGGATCCTGCCGGAGTTGTCTTCGGCGAATAATTCATTTATCTTCAGATTGACGAGATTTTTGTCAAAATCTCCGGCAAGGCTGATAATTATATTGGGAGGCGAGTAATTAGAGCCGTAATATTCTTTAAGATTTTCCAGGCTTATGTTCTTTAGAAGGTTTTCATATCCGATTATCGGATAGCGGTAAGGATGCTGGGTAAAAGCAGTCTCCATCAATTTATCCCACAGAGCCCTAGAAGGATTATCTTTATCAAGATTAATCTCTTTTAAGACCACTTGTTTTTCTTTTTCCAAATCTTCTTTTCTAAAGACCGGCTTCATCAGGAAACTATGGAATAATTCCAGCGCCCTGAGGACATTCTCTTTGGGTACGGTAATAGAATATTGTGTCCAGTCGTAACCGGTGGAGCCGTTAATATCTCCTCCCAGAAGGCTGACCTGCCTGGCGATTTCGCTTTTTGGGTTTTCCGGATTATCCTTAAAGAGCATATGCTCGGTTAAATGCGAAATTCCGCTTCCCAGGAATTGGTTCTCGTTGGAACTGCCGGTTTTTATTAAAACCACAATCGATACTATGTCGGATTTGGGGATTGTTCTCAGAAGAAGGGTTAGGCCGTTTTCGAGAGTGAGTGAGTCTGTTTTATCATTTGTTTTATCCGCGGCGGGTAAAGTTAGCGGCTTGGTTTCCGGCGTCAGGCAGCCAGAAACAGAAGTTAATGCCAAGCAAAGCAGTATTGGGATTACGCTGAATTTAGGATTTAAACTTAATCTGGGCATAGAGATATGTATATCCTTTTTTGGCCTATTTGTCAAATAGATTATGGAGATTTAAATTTATTAAAAAATTATTGCTTAATGTATATACTTGTTGTACAATAAGTTAATAAGAAAAAGTTACAATATCCGTCACAATCTGTGGCGGGCTCATAGGAGGAGGTGCTAAATGGAGTATAGTGGCATATTCGTTGAGCCGGCGAAGGAGATGCTGAAGCAGATCGGTGGATTTTTGACAACTTTGATTAGTATAATCATAATACTTGTAATCGGCTGGCTTGTGGCCAAGCTGATTAGGAACGTTGTTAGCAAGGTTTTAAAAGTGGTCCAGTTGGATAAGTTAGCGGACCAGGTCAATATTAATAAGTTTTTGGCAAAAGGCGGAGTAGACTATAGCCTATCAGATATCATAGGTTTGCTTTGCTATTGGTTGACGCTTTTAATCACTGTAGTTGTGGCTATTAATGCTTTAGGTTTAGACGTAGCGGCCGAGTTATTGAACCGCATTGTTCTTTATGTCCCGAATGTAATTATCAGCATATTCATCCTTGTCATAGGTATGTTTGTGGCAAATTTCTTTGGGGCGATAGTAAAGACTGCGGCTTCCAATGCCGAGATTGTACAGTCAAAGCTATTGGCAAAGATTGTTGAAGTCATTGTTATAATCTTCACAATCGCGATTGCCCTGGAGCAATTGAAGATCGGCATCGAGATAATCCGTCTTTGCATCACTGTTATCCTGGCTTCCTTAGGTTTAGGCCTGGCGATTGCTTTCGGCTTGGGTTGCAAGGATATTGTGGGAAAATTCGTTTCAGAGTCTATTGAAAAGATAAAGCCCAGAAGGTAGGCTTTAAGTTGATTTGTTTTTTGAGCCCTCGATGCTTAAGTATCGAGGGCTCTTTTTTTGTTTCTTGCATTTAGAGGTTTAGTATAATAAAATATCTCCCATAAGGTTTGTTTTAAAAAAAGGAGAATAGGCAAAATGGGTTATAAAATTTTAGTCGCCGATGATGAAGTAGACGCCGCAGACTCTATAAGCAAACACCTGTCAAGAAGCGGCTATGAAGTCATAACCGCGAATGACGGGCTGGATGCTCTTAACAAAATAAGGGAAACGCTGCCTGATGTCGTGCTTCTGGATATTATGATGCCGGGCATGAACGGTTTTGAGATATTGAAGGAAATACGTTCGGCCAGGCCCCTGTTAAAATGGCAGCCGGTAATAATAATATCCTCGCAGAATGAATTCGAGAATCTCCGTAAAGGCTATGATTTAGAAGCGGATTTCTATATCACCAAGCCTTTTAACATAGAAAAAATTTCCAATGCCGTAGAGACGATGATTTCCCTTATCCCTTTGCGAAAGCTGGAAATCGAGCAGCCAGAAGAGCCCGAACAACCGGAACAATAATTCTTTTATATGTTTAAGATTATTTACGAAGACGCGTGTTTGCTCGCCGTAGATAAACCCGCCGGAATGCTGGTGATACCCGCAAAGAATGAGAAGAAAGCAAGCCTTCTTGAGTTATTAAATAAACACTCGAAAGAAAGCGGCAGTGATTATGCCCCGCATCCTTGCCACCGTATTGATAAGGATACCTCGGGCATTGTGTTGTTTGCCAAGGGTAAGCGAAACCAGGAATTGGTGATGAAGCAGTTTGAGGCCCGCCAGGTAAAAAAGAAGTATATTGCCTTTGTAAGAGGGACTTTATCCACGAAGAACGGATCACTGGTGAGTTTTATTAAGGCCGTATCTAAATTCACGAAGAAGAAAGCCGTCACTCATTATAATGTTTTAGGAGAAACTAAAATGTGGAGCGTAGTTGAGGTTGAACCGATTACAGGCAGGCAACATCAGATCAGGCTGCAGTTTGCCGAGATCGGCCATCCTGTGTTAGGTGAACGCATCTATGCTTTTGGAAGGGATTTCAAGGTAAACTTCAGGCGTTTGGCCTTGCACGCGCAGGATATCACTCTACACCACCCCGCCAGCGGAAAATTAATCAGCTTACGAGCTGAACTAGCCCCGGATATGCAGAAATTTTTAGACTCTTCAGGATTGGTTCTTAATTCAAATATTTCGCAATGATTAGGAAAGAAAAAAATCTTCATAATGCCCTTGAGACATTAAGCAAGGGGAATAATTCTGTTTTGCTTTTGACGGCCAAAGAAGACAAGGACAATCACAATAGCTATTTGTTTATAGAACCCATAGACGTCATTACCTGTAAGGACATCAATGCCGTAGAGCCTAGTTTTAAGATTATAGAGAGGTATCTGGCCAAAGGGTTTTTTGCCGCAGGTTATATTGCCTACGAAGCAGGATTTGCGTTTGAGGAAAACCTGAAGAAACTTTTCACCCCCGGCCCGATATTGATGTGGCTGGGTATATATAAAAAACCGATTACCATCGGATCCGGCCGCGGCCCAAAGGAGCCAGGAAATATTTCTTCAAAGAAATATTGTTTGCTCCCCAGCGGTTTAAGCGTCAGTAAAGATCAATATATTTCCTGTATAAATAAAATTAAAAGTTTTATTGCCAGCGGCATGACGTACCAGGTTAATTATACGATTAAGAAATATTTCCGGTTTAGCGGCGACCCTTACGCCCTATTCTTGAAATTATGCGATAACCAGAAAGTCCCTTACGCGGCCTTCATTAAAAATGATTTTGAATATATTTTGTCACTTTCTCCAGAGCTTTTTTTTAGCCGTAATAATAATCAGGTTAGAGTCAATCCTATGAAGGGTACCGCCGAGCGCTCTAAGCAGGCTTTGAGCGACTGGGCAAAGGCGTTTGGATTAAGGGATTCCTCTAAAGACAGGGCGGAGAACTTAATGATCGTGGATTTATTGCGCAATGACCTGGGAAAAGTGTCTAACGCCGGCTCAGTGAAGACTGAGAGCCTTTTTGATGTCCAGAGGCTTGAAACATTATGGCAGATGACCTCTTCGGTCAAGGCGCAATTAAAAACAAATTTAAGCTGGCTTGATTTCTTCAAGAGTACTTTTCCTTCAGGGTCGGTCACGGGCGCGCCGAAAATAAAAACAATGGATATCATATCCAGGCTTGAAAACGCGCCGCGCGGCGTTTATACCGGTTCTATAGGCTATATCTCACCCGAGAAAAAGGCGGTATTCAATGTGGCAATAAGAACTTTGAGGATTGAAAAAAACTCCCGGAGCGCGGAACTCGGGATAGGCAGCGGTATTGTCTGGGATTCGAGGCCTGAGAAAGAATGGGATGAATGCCGGCTAAAAGGGAATTTTACCAAAGAAAATTATTGCGATTTTCAATTAATCGAAACCCTATTGTTTAAAAAAGGCGAAATCAGGCATTTAGATTATCATCTGGATAGATTAGAGGAATCAGCTTCATATTTTGATTTTGATTTTAACCGTCAGGACATATTGATACGTATAAAAAATTTCTCAGACAGGTTAGATTCGGCGCATGACTATAAAATAAGGGTTTTGCTTTCTAAGGACGGCTTCTTAAAGTTTAGCTCGCAAATTCAAAGTTTCGCCGCCAGCAAGGCGAGTTGGGTAGTATTTTCTAAAAAGATAACCGATTCCAGGGATATCTTTCTTTATCATAAGACTACAAATCGCAATTTATACAATCAGGAGCATGCGCGTTGGCGTAAACTCGGTGCCCACGACTGCCTGTTCAAAAATGAAAAAGGCGAGGTTACGGAAGGGGCGATATCAAACATCTTTATCGAGAGCGGTAATAAGATTTTTACTCCTCCTTTATCATCCGGGCTTTTGAATGGGACATTCCGGCGCCATCTTTTGGAAGGCGCCAGGGGGAAGATAATAGAGCGTGTTCTTTTTGAGAAAGATATCATCTCGGCGAATAAAATATACCTAACCAATGCTGTTTCTGGTATAATACCCGTCAAGTTAAAAAGAAAAAGCTGAAAACGGTGGATCCTATGACAGTCAATAGAAGGTTTGTCTGGATTAGCATAATAATTTTTATTTCGCTCGCCCTTTCTTCTTGCGTGAGCGCGCCTGTTTATAAAGAAAAGATTGTTTTACCGCCGGAGCCTTTAGAAGAAATTGAAGGTGCGCGTAAGACTATTACGCATGAGGTGGCTCCGGGAGAAACTCTCTGGCGCATAGGCAAAATGTACGGGGTTAGCGTAAGCGATATTGCCAAGGCTAACCATCTCGGCGATATCTCTAAGCTTGAGATGGGCCAGAAACTCGTTATTCCTAACGCCGCGAAATTTTGCCCGCTGATACCTTTGTATCCAAGCAATAAATGGAAGTATATTATAATCCATCATAGCGCCACGGATATAGGGACAGCCCTGGCTATAAACCGCGGGCATAAGCGCAGGGGTTTTATAGAAGGCTTAGGTTATCAATTCCTGATTGATAACGGCACACTGGGAAAATCTGACGGCCAGATTGAGATTTCGCCGCGCTGGATCAAACAGCAGGACGGCGCGCATACCAAGGCAGATAATATGAATTACAGGGCAATAGGTATATGCCTGGTGGGAAACTTAAGCGAGCGCACCCCAAGCAAGGAACAAATGGATTCTTTATGCGCGCTGGTCAATACCTTAAGAGATTATTATCATATACCTGTAAAAAATATTATAGGCCATGGAAAAGTCCGCGGCGCAAAAACAGAGTGCCCGGGAAATCTGTTTCCCTGGAAAGAGTTTTACTATAAATTAGAAACTAAAAAAGAGTCTCTGCGCACCGTAAAGGGGCGCCTGTAATTAATAAATTAATTTTATTGCATAACTTGCGGACTTTGGTATAATTATCAGGTAAGCAATTTTAAAAATATCTAGTTTCTAGAAAAAGTTCTGATTTTAAATCAATAATAGTTCAAGTAAAGGAGGCGTTTCATGCAGGAAATGGAATTCTTTGACGTGAAGAGCAAGAAGAAATTTAAAACATCTGAATACCGCTTGGTAGAGAAAAGCGGCAGGAATTTTATCGTAGCAAAAGCTCCCAGCGCAAGCCATGAATGCTGGAGAGTTATCAGTAAAGACGCTGCTAGCAAGATGAAGAAATAGAGTACTTAAAGATTTTTCCGAAAGAGGTAAGCGCACATCTAGCTATAGATGTATGACTTGCCTCTTTTTATTTGCGCTGATATAATTGTTATGAGTTACTAAACAAATTAAATACTATGAATAATGAGATCATTATAGAAAGCCCGGCTAATCCCAAGATAAAGGCCCTGGTAAAATTAAGAGAACGCAAATCCAGGGACGAACTCGCCCTGATGATAATTGACGGTGTAAGAGAGATTGGCCTCGCTTTAAAAAATAATTTTAAACTTTTGGAGCTATATTTTTGCCAGGAGCTTATTGAAGAAAAAGACGACGAAATTTTAAAGCTGGCGCGGCAGCAAGATAGCGCGTTATTTAAGGTCAGTAAAAGAGTATTTGAAAAGATTGCCTTCGGGGACAGGGCCGAAGGGTTTGTAGCTGTCGCCAGGCAATCTAAGAAAAGAATAGAAGACTTATCTTGCAACAAGGATTGCGTATTTGTTGTTTTGGAATCTATAGAGAAGCCCGGTAATCTTGGCGCGATCATACGCACGTCTGAAGCTGTGGGCGTTGACGCGATAATAGTTTGCGACGGGAAAACGGATATCTTTAATCCGAATTGTATTCGCGCAAGTATCGGCGCATGTTTTTCTTTGCCGATAGTGGAAACTAGCGTCCAGGCGGCTTTGGAGTGGTTTAAAGAAAAAAGAATAAAGATTATCTCTGCTGTTCCTGCGGCAAAGCTGGAATATTGGAAGGCGGATTTAGGCGCGCCTTGCGCAATTGTTTTTGGCAGCGAAGATAAAGGTGTCAGTAAAACTCTCGCGGATTCAAGCGAGCTAAAAGTAAACATACCGATGAAGGGAGAAGTCGATTCCCTCAACGTTTCAACCTCCGCAGCGATCATCCTCTATGAGTTATTGCGTCAGAGGACAACCAAAGAATCTTAAATGAGGCTTCAGGTTTTTATTTCCCATAGCGGCATTTGTTCGAGGCGGCGGGCGTTTGACCTGGTCCGTAGCGGCAAGGTATCCGTAAATAAGGTCAAGGTCAACGAGCCTTCTTTCAATGTCAATCCGGAGATAGATGATGTCCGTATTGACGGCAAAAAGATTTCTATCGATAAAAAAGAATATGTCTTATTAAATAAACCCCGAGGTTTGATTTCTACCCGCAAAGATAAATTCGCCGCCCGGACAGTCTTTGATTGCCTCCCTAAGAGTTTTTCGCATCTTTATCCTGTAGGAAGGCTGGATAAAGATACTCAAGGCCTATTGCTTTTTACAAATGACGGAAATCTCGCTTTCAGGCTGATGCATCCCGGGTTTTGCGTAGACAAGGAATACCTGGCCAGCCTTAGCCGGGACCTGTCGGCTGTTGACAAGGAAAGAATAGAAAAGGGTATTATGCTTGATGGTAAACTTACAAGTCCGGCAAAGATTACTTTTGGAAAGGCTCCCAGTATAGTAAAGATTGTAATCCATGAGGGCAGGAAACGCCAGATACGCAGGATGTTTTTTGAGGTTGGTTACGAGGTAATTGTTCTGAAAAGAATTAATTACGGGCCGATAAGTTTAGGAGATTTAGGCGAAGGCAAATGGCGATATTTAGCCGAAAAGGAAGTGGAAGGGCTTTTTAAGTACGCCGGCCTAAAGAGATATTAGAGGTAGGATTTATTTTTTAAGTATTTTACGTAATCAGCTATTGATTCTTCCAGGCTAAAAAATTTGCAGTCAAATCCGCTTTTTTTAAGTTTAGCTGTATCAGCCTGGGTAAAGTATTGGTATTTATCGCGCAGATTCAGCGGCATTTCGAAATATTCGATTGTCGGCGGCATTCCCAGAGCCGCAAACAAGGCATTTGCCAGATCATTCCAGCTCCTGGCTTTTCCCGTACCTATATTATATATGCCGCTTACCTTAGGGTTATCCCAAAAGAAGAGGGTAGCCCTCACCGCGTCCAAACAATAAATAAAATCTCGTTTTTGCTCGCCGTCTTTGAATTTAGGATTATATGATTTAAAAAGCCTCATTTTTTTTTCTTTTACGACTCTATCAAAAGACTTGCATACCAGGCTCATCATATCGCCTTTATGATATTCATTCGGCCCGAAGACATTAAAATACTTAAGGCCTGCCATGCTCTTATCAAGCCCTTTATCTATAACCCAGAGGTCAAAGAGGTGCTTGGATTCGCCGTAGAAGTTCAAAGGTTTTAATTTATGAGCCGTGTTGTTGTCGTCAGAGAACCCTAAAGAGCCATCTCCGTAAGTAGCGGCGGAGCTGGCATATATGAAGCGGATGTTTCTCTTGGCCGAAAATTGCGCGAGGGTTTTTGAGTATTCCAGGTTATTAGCTAAAAAATAATTTCTATCGCTAAGAGTAGTAGAGCTGCAGGCGCCGATATGGAAAATGACCTCGATATCATCTCTTAACTTATTTTGCTTAACAAGCTCAAGAAAGGCGTTTTTTTCTATAAATTGCGAGAATTTCTTATTTTTTAAGTTAGGGCAATTTTTAGAGTACTCTGCCTCATCGACAATTATGATGTCCTCAAGGCCTCTTTTGTTTAAATCATGCAATAGGCAGCTTCCGATAAACCCGGCCGCGCCTGTTAATATAATCATGTTTTCTCCTATAAGTAATTCAATCATTCTAACATGCCTGAAATGACCTGTCAAATTAACGGATATTTTCTTTGTAATCCTTAAAACAAGTGGTAAAATTAGTCCGATAGAATCAGGAGGGGGTGCCTTGCAAAATATGAGAGTCTTAATAGTCGATGACGAGAAAGATTTCTGTTTGAGCTTTAAGAGTTTTTTAAAAGGCAAAGGTATAACTGCGGATATTGCTTTTGACGGAGACGCGGCTAAAGAGTTTATAACCTCTAAAGCCTACGATTTTATTTTTTTCGACTTTAATATGCCGGGTATAAGCGGGATTGATTTACCCCGGATCATAAAAGCCCATAACGCAAAGGCAAAGAAAATCCTGGTCACAGGTTATGACCTTGTTGATGAGAAATTCAAGAGCCTGCTGGAGCTGGATGCGCTGGTAAGGAAGCCGGTTAAGTTAGATGACCTGTTCGCCATTATAACCCAAAGTCAAAAATCGACTTGACATTAGCAGTAAAATGTGTTATGCTTTATCTACACAACGAGAGTGTAACACAATCGCAAAGAGGCGTTCGAAAGAACGCCTTTTTTGTTTTCAAAGTCGAGAATCAGGATAATGACGTCCTTTTTTGGTAGGAAACTACTTGAAAAAGGATTTTTTTGTTTATGGGTGGCCTATGGAATTTAATAGCTTATTGGATAAGATATCCCCGGTATTAAGAAAAATAGCCAGGCGCCATAGCTCATATGGAAAAGCCAGCCTTGAGGATGACTTATACCAAGAGATGTGCCTGCATCTATGGAACAATTTTAGAACTGGTTTACCCATAGGTTTTAATTATTCCTATGCGATCAAGAGCTGTCAGTTTCATTTGTTGAATTATCTTCGAAAAGAAAGAATCAAGGCAAGGCTTGTAAGCCTGGAACAATGCATCAATGAAGAGGGGCAGACCCTGAAGGAATTGATACCGGATACCAGCGAACCCTTAGGAAGGTCCCTGGAAAGAAGCATAAGTATTGACGATATTCTTAATAACGGATTCAGCCCAAGAGAAAAAGAGGTTTTTTCTTTGCTTTTGACCGGATTAACTGCCAGAGAAGCCGGCAAGAGACTGGGGATTTCGCATGTAATGGTCTTGAAATGCAAGAAAGCAATAGCTAAAAAATGGCAGAAAAAAGATTCATAACCAGAATAAGGCATCATGGATGACATATTGTTTAATTTTTTGGATCCGATCGCAAAAGTCTGGGGAAATCATCAGGAGCCTTACACAACCAGTCTTAATAAAAAGAGCTTTAATTCAGGGAAGAAAATAAAGAAAAAATCCGGCAAAGGGTTACCAAAGCAATAGAAAATTTACTTATAGTAGTGTAGCAGACACATTGATGTGTATTTAAACTATGGCGTTCTCTCAGGAACGCCTTTTTTTGTTTTGAAACAAAGAAGACGCAGGCGTCTTTAATTCCAGCGATGGATTAAGACGCTTTTTTTATTTTAAACAAAGGAGATAATCAAATGCCTAAGTTGAAAATTCTAATCCTATTGTTGCTATTTTCCTGGTTTTTGGTTTTTGGTTACCAGCCTGCCTGGGCCACACCGTCAACACATATCTGGACGCCATCTACCGATATACAGCCCTACAAGAAGATACATATTACAGCTGATACCTATACTCCGGTTAAAAGCAAAGATTACTTCGATAGTCCTACTTATGTCCAGCAGGTTTACGGCTTGACCTTTAGTTTGTTATCTGATAAGCCCGGGGATAATCTTTTGGGCCGGCTCTGGAAACCTTTAGACAGGGTTTTAGCCGAAGCAGGTTTTGACTACAAAAAAGGATTCGGGCCTTTTTATGATTCATACCCCTGGTATTTTAATTTCAAGTTCGGCGTACCTGAAGACGCATATTTTAAGAATATGCCTGCTTTTGCTATCGGCGCTTATGATTTAGGCACCAGGAGTCACAGGACAAATTACAATGTCTGGTATTTTAAAGGCGCCAAAACTGTTTTAGTGGGTAAGGTTAACTTAGGAAGGTTTTCAGCAGGATATTTTAACGGTAGCGGCAGGTTACTGCGCGATAAAAACAATGAGCGCGATAACATCGGGCCCATGTTTGCCTGGGAGCGCACGATGAGCGAAATAAGCGATAAATTATGGCTATGCGTTGATTATCAAGGGACCCAGTCTTCTTATGGCGCCATAAATTACGGCTTTGCCTGGAAGTTTACGAATAATATATCGGCGATTCTTGGTTATGATATTTATAACAATAAAAACTTAAGGGACACCGTAACTTTTCAATTAGATTTAGATTTCTAACAATTAGAGAGGAGGAATTGCGATGATAAATTCAGGCGATACAGCGTATGTTTTAATTTCTTCCGCCCTGGTTTTGTTTATGACTCCGGGTTTAGCGTTTTTTTACGGGGGCATGGTCAGGCGTAAGAATGTTCTAAGCATACTGATGCAATGTTTTATTGCGATGTGTTTGATCAGCGTACAGTGGGTTTTATATGGATATAGCCTTTCTTTTGCGCCGTCCGATGGTTTTTGGGGCGGGTTTAGCTGGTTTGGTTTGAACGGCGTGGGATTCGAGCCTTTTGCTGATTATGCCGGGACTATTCCCCATCAGGCATTTATGATTTTTCAGGCGATGTTTGCGATAATCACGCCCGCTCTTATAATAGGCGCTTTTGCTGAGAGGATGAAATTCTCTTCATTTTTGATTTTTATTCTCTGCTGGGCAACTTTTGTCTACGCTCCTGTTTGTCACTGGGTTTGGGGCGTCGGCGGCTGGTTAAGAAAATTAGGCGCGCTTGATTTCGCCGGAGGCACAGTAGTTCATATAAATGCCGGCATCGCCGCTTTAGTTACAGCCTTAGCCATAGGCAGAAGGAAAAATTTTCAACATCATATTCCGGCTCCGCATAATTTACCTTTGGTAGTGCTGGGGACGGGTATGCTTTGGTTCGGTTGGTTTGGTTTTAATTCTGGTAGCGCTCTTGCTGCCAACGGCTTGGCTGTTAATGCCTTTGTGGTCACTAACACGGCTGCTGCAGCAGCAGGTTTAAGCTGGGCAGTAATTGAATGGATTCGTAACGGCAAGCCTACCATATTCGGTGTATGCAGCGGCGCTGTTGCAGGCTTAGTAGCGATTACGCCGGCTGCAGGATATGTAAGCGCATTATCAGCAATAATAATAGGGTCTTTGGTCAGTGTATTCTGTTACACTGCCGTAGCTGTGATTAAGCCTAAATTAGGCTATGACGATTCTCTGGATGCTTTCGGCGTTCATTGCGTAGGCGGTATCTGGGGAGCATTGGCAACCGGTTTATTTGCCTCAAAATTAGTTAATCCCAGTGGAGCAGACGGCTTATTTTTTGGTAACCCAAAACAGCTCCTGATTCAGTTGATAGCAGTGTTGGCTACAGTCATCTATACATTTGTGGTTACGCTAATAATTTATAAGCTTATTGATGTTGTCATTGGTATGCGCGTCGGCGAACATGAAGAGTCCATAGGCCTTGACCTTACCCAGCATCATGAAAGGGCTTATACGGTATTAGAATAAGTGAGACCATAGCTTATGGAGCCTATGGGCGACATAAGCTATTTGGTCGAACTTACCCCCACACCAATTATGAATTGGTGTGGGGGTTAAATTCGCGCAAAATGACTTAGCTCACCGCAAAGATCGGCTCGCTAAGTCATGCGCTCATTAAAGGAGGCTATATATGAAACTAATTATCGCGATAATCCAGCCTAATAAGCTAGAGGATGTAAAAGAAGAGCTTTATGGCGTTGAAGTTAACCTCATGACAGTAAGCGAAGTCTTGGGCCATGGCCGGCAAAAGGGCGTGACTGAAATTTACAGGGGCGCAAAAGAAACAGGTAACCTTTTACGCAAAATCCGCCTGGAAATCGCTGTCAATGATAACTTCTTAGAGCCGACAATCAAGGCAATTGTCAAAGGCGCCAAGACCGGCGAGACGGGTGATGGAAAGATCTTTGTTTTGGACTTAAAAGAATGCATCCGTATCCGGACCGAGGAACGCGGTTCGATAGCCATCGGATAAATTTAAAAAAATTAAAGATCATGGTTACCAAGATGAGCTTATTTTTACTTATATTAGTAGGTGTCAGGATTTTAGGCACGTTGTGGTGCTTTAAAAGGCAAGTTTTAGAAAAAAGGATAAAGACGTCCTTTGAGTAGCTAAGTCGCTCAAAATGGCGTCTTTTTTGTTTGAGCTTAACCAGAATACAAACGGAGGAACAAAATGCCTAAGAAGAAAGCGAAGATTGTAGAAGTGAAGACTAAGAATCCGCTTACCAACGGGACCTGTGACGAAAAAGCCGCCAGGGATGTTTTGAAGATGGTAAAAGACAAGGGTATACAGATCATCGATTTAAAATTTAACGATCTACCCGGATTGTGGCAGCATTTTTCCATTCCGGCTTCGGAATTACTGGAGATGGATGATATAACGCGCTCTATATGGGTTGATGGTATCGGCTTTGACGGTTCATCTATACGCGGTTTTCAGAAGATACAGGAATCAGACATGATTCTTATACCTGACCCGGCAACGGCAATCGTTGATCCGATTTGCGAAGTCCCGACTTTAAGTCTCCTTTGCGATATTTATGATCCACTTACCCGTAAGCCTTATACGCGCGATCCGCGCTATATTGCTAAAAAGGCTGAAAAATACCTTAAAGATTCCGGTATTGCTGATACGGTTTATTTCGGCCCGGAAGCAGAGTTTTTTATCTTTAACAGCGTGCGTTTTGATCAGACTGAAAATTCAGGCTATTACTATATAGATTCTCAAGAAGCGGATTGGAATACCGGCCGCGATGAAAATCCTAACCTCGGTTATAAGATAAGATTCAAAGAAGGTTATTTTCCGGTTCCGCCGCATGATTCTATCAATGATTTAAGAAGCAGGATGATCCTTAAGATGAAGGAAGCAGGAATTAACGTAGAAGTGCACCATCATGAGGTTGCTACTGCCGGCCAGTGCGAAATCGATATGAAGTTTGACAAGCTTACAAAGATGGGCGACGATTTATTGCTTTACAAATATATCATTAAAAATATGGCAAGAAAGGCCGGGATGGTCGCAACATTTATGCCTAAGCCGCTTTTTGCCGATAACGGTTCTGGCATGCATTGCCATCAGAGTCTGTGGAAGAACGGCGTAAATCTGTTTTATGATAAGAATGGTTATGCGCTTTTGAGCCAGACAGCCAAATATTATATCGGCGGACTTTTAAAGCACGCCAATAGCCTTATGGCTTTTTGCGCTCCTACTACTAATTCTTACAAGAGGCTGGTTCCTGGCTATGAAGCTCCTGTAAACTTAGTCTATTCAGCAAGAAACCGCTCTGCGGCAGTCAGGATTCCGATGTATTCTGATAATCCTAAATCAAAGAGAATAGAATTTCGTCCTCCGGATCCGGCTTGTAACGGATACCTTGCATTCAGCGCAATGCTTATGGCAGGATTAGACGGTATTCAGCATAAGATAGATCCCGGCGAACCAGTGGACGTGGACCTTTTTGAGTTGGGCGAAGAAGAGATGAGTAAGATAGCTACAGTGCCTTCATCTTTGCGCAGGGCAGTAGACGCATTGGAAGCTGACCACGATTATCTTTTAAAGGGCGGGGTATTCACCAAAGACGTAATAGATATTTGGCTGGAATACAAGCGCAAAAAGGAGATCGACCCCGTAAGGATGCGTCCTAATCCTTATGAGTTCTATTTGTATTTTGATATCTAAGTTAAAGTAGCGAGTAGAGAGTAGCAAGTAGCGAGAAATTTATATGATAGTCATAATAAAGCATGTTGATATCGAGGGCCCGGGCAGTATTGAGGATTTCTTCTCAAGGACTGCCCTGAACCTTAACGTAGTTAATTTAGGCAGGGCTGAGAGCCTGCCGGATGAGTTCCTGGATATAGAGGCAGTAATTTCCCTGGGCGGCCCGATGAATGTTTACGAAACCGATAAGCACCCATTCTTAAAAACAGAAGTCGAATTTCTAAAAAATGCTGTTAATAGAAAAATCCCGGTTTTAGGCATTTGTTTGGGCGCGCAGCTGTTAGCCAGGGCTTGTGGCGCAAAGATTAAGAAAGCGCCTGAGAAAGAAATCGGCTGGAAAAAAGTGAATTTGACGCAGGAAGGCAAAAAAGACGCATTATTTAAAAATTTGCCTGAGCAATTAGATGTATTCCAGTGGCATGAAGATACATTTGATATTCCTGAAGGCGCGGCGCTTTTAGCGCAGGCGCAGGCTTGCCGAAATCAATTATTTAGATTCGGGCCTAACGCCTACGGCATGCAATTTCATATAGAAGTTACGCCGGCAATGGTCGAACTTTGGGTTAATGAATATCTGGATGAGAGCCCTTCCGGCCTGGATTATTATAAGATGCTCATCGATACCTATAAGATAAAAGAAGAATACGAAAGACAGGCAAATTTAATCTATCTTAATTTCGCAAGGATAATAGATGCAGGCGCAAAGACAGTAAGCGTTTAATTTTTTTTGTGCTAACGTGCTTAACAATTAGGCACGTCACTTGAAGGAGTAAAAAAATGATTACTGTGCTGATAGCTGAAAACGAAGAAAAGATCAAAAATATCCTTAGCCAGATGCTTAAGCAGGGAGGGGTCAAACAGCTTGATATGGCAAGCCAAGAGAATATAATAAAAATGATCAAAGACGACGGCATAAAAGACACAGCTTCTTTGAAGGAAAGAATAGTGGAATTAGAAGAATCGCTATTCAAGGAAAAACAGGGTATATTGTATAAGTGTATTTTAGAGGTTATAGAAAAACCCCTGATTGAATACGCCCTGGAGCGCACTGAAGGCAATCAGCTAAAAGCAGCAAAAATCTTAGGGCTAAACCGCAATACCATACGAACTAAGATCAAGAAGCTAGGTATTGAAGTAAGCAGATGGAAGGTATCTTAATGATGAAAAACCGTTTCCCTGAAAATCAAGGACTCTATGACCCAAGTTTCGAGCACGATTCTTGCGGCGTGGGTTTTGTTTGCGATATAAAGGGAAGGAAGTCAAACACTATCGTCAGGCAAGGCGTGGATGCGCTAGGCCGCCTCGCGCATCGGGGGGCTACGGGTTCTGATCCAAAGACCGGAGACGGCGCAGGTCTTTTGATTCAAATTCCGCATGAATTTTTTTTAAGGGCCTGCCGCGAGATAAATATTATTCTGCCCGGACAGGGTGAATATGGGACAGGCATTGTTTTTTTACCACCTGATTCCAAGGAGCGCAAGTTTTGCAAAGACGAATTTTCAAAGGCTATCGCAGCCCTGGGGTTAAATTTGCTGGGTTGGCGCAAAGTGCCTATTGATGATTCCGGTATAGGTAAAGCTGCTAAAGAAACAGAACCGGTTATCGAACAGCCTTTTATAGCCAGGAATAAGAAGAACGAAGACCCGCTGGTTTTTGAACGGCAGTTGTATTGCTTACGAAAAATAATAGAAAACACGATACGTTCGTCTGTCTTAAAACAGAAGTCATTTTTTTATATTACTAATTTATCCAGCCGCACATTTTCTTACAAAGGTCTCTTAATGCCTCATCAGATGGGAGATTTCTTCCTGGATTTAAAAGAACCGGATTTAAAAAGCGCAATCTGCCTGGTTCACTCGCGTTACAGCACTAATACTTTTCCAACGTGGGATTTGTCTCAGCCTTTTAGGTTCTTAGCCCATAACGGAGAGATAAATACTCTTAGAGGCAATATCAATTGGATGCGCGCGCGCGAGGGCCAATTGGCAAGTTCTTGTTTCGGCGACGGATTAAAGAGCATTAAATCAGTAATCGTGCCGGGTGGGTCGGATTCCGCAACCATAGATAATGTCTTTGAACTTCTGGTTCTATCCGGAAGGTCATTGCCGCACGCGATGATGATGTTAATACCGGCTGCCTGGGAACAGAATAAGTTTCTAGACAAAAAATTGGAGGATTTTTACAAATATCACGCTTGTTTTATGGAGCCCTGGGACGGCCCGGCAGCGATCGCTTTCACTGACGGCGTAAGGGTCGGAGCATGTTTAGACAGGAACGGATTAAGGCCGGCGCGTTTTATTGTTACAAAAAATGACCTCGTGGTTATGGCTTCTGAAGTAGGGGTGTTGGATATCGACCCGGCAGATATCCTTATTTCAGGCAGGTTAGAGCCGGGAAAGATTTTCTTTATTGATACAGAGGAGCAAAGGATTGTAAATGACGAAGAGATAAAAAATACAGTATCCAGCCTTAAGCCCTATGGCAAATGGCTTAAAACTAATCTTGTCGAGCTCGATAAATTGCCCGTGCCTAACATCACCAGGGATAAGGCTTATAAAAAACCAGATAATCTTTTAATTTCGTTGAAGGCGTTTGGTTATACCAGAGAAGATTTGAAAGTAATTATACAACCCATGGCCCAGGATGGCCATGAGCCGAGCGGCTCCATGGGTAACGATACGCCGCACGCCGTCTTAAGCCAAAGGCCGCAATCTCTTTTTAACTATTTTAAACAACTTTTTGCCCAGGTGACAAACCCGGCCATAGATCCTATTCGAGAAGAGCTGGTAATGAGCCTGGAAAGTTTTGTCGGCAGCCAAAAAAATATTCTGGATGAGACGCCGCAGCATTGCCATAAATTAAGGGTCAAAGAGCCCATACTCACGAATGAAGATTTGGAAAAAATCCGCTCTATCAATGTTAATAAGTTAAAGACAAAAACGATTTCTGTTTTGTTTAAGGTTAAAGATAAAAATGGTTTCTTGAAAACCCTGGATAGGATTTGCGCAGAGGCGCAGTCGGCTATAGATAAAGGGTTTACTTTCATAATCCTTAGCGACAGGGGGATAGATAGAGAACATGCCTCAATACCTATGCTTTTAGCTTTAGGCGCAGTGCATCAATATTTGATAAAGAAAGCCTCGCGTACCAGAATCGGTATAGTTGTCGAAACTGCCGATGCAAGAGAGGTTCATCATTTCGCGCTTCTTTTCGGTTTCGGCGCTGATTGCGTTAATCCTTATCTTGCCTACGAAGCAGTGCGTTTTTTGGTTCAGGACGGCAAGGTGAGCCTTGATACAAACAAGGCACTATATAATTTTCGCAAGGCAGTTAATAAAGGGATATTGAAGATCCTTTCAAAAATGGGAATATCTACTTTGTCCAGTTATAGAGGCGCCCAGATTTTTGAAGCCCTGGGCCTGAATCAGGAAGTCGTTGACAGGTGTTTTTCCGGAACGGTTTCGCGTATCAACGGCGCAGGTTTTGATGTGATAAGGGAAGAGGCGTTAGCCCGGCACAGAGAGGCGTTTTTAGAAGATATAAAACAATTTCCTAATCTGGACACGGGTGGTGTATACCAATGGAAAAGAGACGGTGAATTCCATCTCTGGAATCCCGACAGTATTGCCTTGCTGCAGGACGCGGCAAGAAATAACGATTATGCGAAATTCAAGGAGTTTAGCCTTCTCATAAATGACCAGGCAAAGAACCCTACGACCTTGCGCAGCTTATTTAAATTTTCCACCAAAGGCGGATCTGCTTCGTATGGAAAGAAGATAAAGCCGATTTCGATTGATGAAGTTGAACCAGTCGAGAAAATAGTCACGCGTTTCGCCACCGGAGCAATGAGTTTTGGTTCTATAAGCAAGCTTACGCATGAATCATTAGCAATTGCCATGAATAGATTAAAAGCGCGCTCTAATACCGGAGAAGGCGGGGAAGATCCGGCAAGATTTAAGTCTCTGTCTAACGGAGATTCAACATGCAGCGCAATAAAACAAGTGGCCTCGGGAAGGTTTGGAGTTACCACTAATTATCTGGTTAATGCCCAGGAGCTGCAAATAAAGATTGCACAGGGCGCAAAGCCCGGAGAGGGCGGCCAGCTTCCCGGGCACAAGGTCAGCGAGATAATCGCTAAGACCCGTTATACAACAGCCGGCGTTACCTTAATAAGCCCGCCGCCGCACCATGATATCTATTCGATCGAGGACCTGGCGCAGCTTATTTTCGATTTGAAAAATGTAAATCCAGCCGCGCGCATAAGCGTGAAGTTAGTGTCAGAGGTCGGCGTAGGGACTATTGCTGCCGGCGTGGCAAAAGGGCACGCGGATATGATTTTAATTTCCGGTGGAGACGGCGGTACGGGTGCTTCGCCTATCAGCTCCATAAAGCACGCGGGTTTGCCCTGGGAACTAGGCCTGTCTGAAACGCATCAGACGCTTGTTTTGAATGATTTAAGAAGCAGGGTCAGGCTGCAAACAGACGGCCAGATGAGGACAGGCAGGGATGTTGCGATTGCTGCAATGCTGGGCGCGGAAGAGTACGGTTTTTGCACTGCTGCCTTAATCGTCCTAGGCTGCGTAATGTTACGGCATTGTCATCTTAATAATTGTTCCGTAGGCATTGCAACGCAAGATGAAATATTAGAAAAGAAATTTACCGGCAAGCCCGAACATATAATAAATTATTTTTATTTTGTTGCACAGGAGCTACGCGAGATAATGGCTTCTCTGGGCATAAGATCGATAGATGAAATGATTGGCAGGACCGATCTATTAGAAATAAATTCCGCAATAGTCCCCTGGAAGGCGAAGGATATAGATTATTCCAGGATCCTATATAAACCTCTAGTCCCAAAGTCTGCGGGTGTAAGATACGAAAAAATGCAGGATCACGCAATTGATAAAATCCTTGATAAAAAGCTTATTGAGCTGAGCCGGACAGCCCTGGAAGGGTCCGGCAGCGCAAATATAAATTTAAAAATCAAGAATTCAGACCGGACTACAGGCGCGATGTTGAGCGGAGAAGTCTGTAAGAGGTTCGGCGAGGAAGGGCTGTCTGAGAACAGTATTCATTGCAGGTTTAAAGGCGTCGCCGGACAGAGTTTCGCAGCCTTCCTGGCTAAAGGAATAACTTTTGAGCTTGAGGGGCTGGCAAATGATTACGTAGGAAAAGGCATTTCCGGAGGCAAGGTAATAATTTACCCGGATAGACTAAGCGATTATAAGCCCGAAGAAAATATATTAATCGGCAATACCAGTTTTTACGGAGCGATCGCCGGAGAGGCTTACATCAAAGGCGTCGCGGGTGAAAGATTTTGCATCAGGAATTCCGGGCTCATGGCTGTTGTGGAAGGCGTGGGGGATCATGCCTGCGAATATATGACCGGAGGCAGAGTTGTAATTATAGGTAAAACCGGCAGGAATTTCGCAGCCGGTATGTCCGGCGGAATAGCCTATTGCCTTGATGAAGACGGCATGTTCAGCTCCAGGTGCAATATGGACATGGCCGTGCTTATGCAGCTTGATAGAGAAGATGAAGAGCTGGTTTACAAGTTGCTGCAGAATCATTATAACTATACCCAAAGCCAGAAGGCAGAGAAATTACTTAAGGATTTCAAGAAAATTTCAAGTAAATTTATAAAAGTTATGCCTATAGAGTATAAGCGGATTTTAGAGGGTAAGGCTAGCGATACTAAACTCGAAACAGCAGAGGTAGCTGACGGTTAAGATAACCGGGAGTTAATTATGGGTGATCCAAAAGGTTTTTTCCCGCCATAAATATTGGCGGGTCCGCCAAGAATTGTGGCGGAAAAAGTTAGGAGAAATTAATGGGAGATCCAAGAGGTTTCTTAAAAGTTCAAAGGAAATCATTCCAATATCGGCCGGTTTGTGAACGCGTAAAGGATTTCAAGAACGTCTGCGTCCTGGGTAACGATGATTGTTCCAAGGAACAGGCTTCGCGCTGTATGGACTGCGGCACGCCTTTTTGCAACTGGGGCTGTCCCGTAGGTAATTACATACCGGAATGGAACGACCTGGTGTTTAAGGGCCGCTGGGAAGAAGCATGGAGGTTACTCAACGCCACTAATAATCTGCCGGAAATAACCGGCAGGCTCTGCCCGGCTACCTGCGAGTATTCCTGCGTTTTAGGAATTAATGATGATCCGGTTACTATAAGGGAAAACGAACTTTCTATAATTGAGTATGGTTTTAAAAACGGTTTGATAGGCCCTAATCCTCCCAGGAAACGCACCAATAAAAGAATAGCGGTGATTGGTTCAGGGCCGGCGGGCTTGGCCTGCGCTGACCAGCTGAATAAAGCCGGGCACAAGGTATGCGTTTTTGAGCGAGATGAAAGAATAGGCGGGATATTGCGCTACGGCATACCTGATTTTAAGCTAGAAAAAAATATCTTAGATAGAAGAATAAAAATTTTAGAGAAAGAAGGCATTAAATTCTTAACCAATGTAAATGTGGGCCAGGGTTATCCGGTCAAAAAAATAAAAAAAGATTTTGACGCAATCTGCCTGGCTGGGGGGTCAAGGGCACCCAGGGATTTAAATATCGAAGGAAGGAATCTTGAGGGGATTTATTTTGCAATGGACTATCTCGCCCAGTCAAATAGAATAAATTACGGAGAAAAAATTCCCCGCCAGAATTTGATTAATGCTAAGAATAAAAGGGCAGTTGTGATAGGCGGAGGCGATACGGGCGCTGATTGTGTAGGTACCTTAAATCGCCAGAATGCTTCTTGCGTTATCCAGATAGAAGTTTTGCCGAAACCGCCGGAGGCCCGGATCGGAAGTTGCCCCTGGCCAAAATACCCTAACCTCTTAAAAACTTCTACGAGCCATGAAGAGGGGGGAGAGCGTAGCTGGGCAGTACTTACTAAAAGATTTGTCGGAGAAAACAACAAAGTCAAAAAAGTTTCATGCGTAAGAGTAGAATTTGTAAAGGACGAAAAAACTAATTGTCCGGTTATGAAAGAAATCCCCGGTTCCGGATTCGAGATTGAAGCAGATTTGGTTATCCTGGCTATCGGGTTTATTCATCCCGAGCATTCACAGCTTCTAAAAGATTTAAAAGTAGAATTCGATAGCCGCGGTAACGTCAAAACCGATGCAAAATATATGACAAGTATCAAAGGCGTATTCTGCGCCGGCGATATGCATAGAGGCCAATCTTTAGTTGTCTGGGCGATTTCCGAAGGTAGATTAGCTGCGCAAGGAATCGATAGATATCTGATGGGCGAAACTCATCTCCCGGCGATTTAGCTTTATCAATCTAGGCTTGCTCCCGGCAAATTTTTAGTATAAAATAAACAGTGTAAGGAGGGGCGATCATGAAGGCTTTGGTTGTTTTTTATTCCCGGACCGGGTTCACAAAAAAAATAGCCTGGGATTTAGTCGGGCTGCTCAAATGCGATATCGAAGAAATAATTGACATGAAAGACAGGCGCGGTGCAATAGGGAATCTAACAGCTTGTAAAGATGCGGCAAATAAAAAACTAACAGATATAGCAGAGTTCAAGCTTGATCCCGGCCTTTACGATTTGGTGATTATCGGTACTCCTGTCTGGGCGTTTACCATGGCCTGCGCTGTAAGGACTTATATAAATGCAAACAAGGATAAATTTAAAGAAGTAGCTTTTTTTACTACGCAGGGCGGCATGGGAGACAAAAACACTTATTCAGACATGGAACATTTGTGCGCCAAGAAACCCAGGGCAACGCTTACCCTAAACGCAAAAGAGATTACCAAGGGTGTTTGCGCGCCAAGATTACAAGAATTTGTCCAGAAATTGATTTAATGGCATTACTATCTATAATTTTTATAAATTTAAGCGCTTATTTCCTTGACTAAGCTCCAAAATTATGGATAATTATTGGGAATGAAGTTTAGCCGCAATAGTTTGGGACAAAGGCGTTCCGGAAGGGACGTCTTTTTTTGTTAATCAGGAATTTATGATAAAAAAACAGATTAAAGCAAAAATAGCCCTAGAGGATGGTTGTGTTTTTGAGGGTATCTCTTTCGGCGCAGCAGGCGAAAGATGCGGTGAAGTTGTATTTAATACCAGCATCACCGGTTATCAGGAAATCCTGACTGATCCTTCTTATAAGGGCCAGATTGTGACCATGACCTATCCATTGATAGGTAACTACGGCGTTAACAAGGATGATGTTGAATCCTGTAAGCCGTTTGTCGAAGGTTTCATAGTAAAGGAATGCAGCCGTATCGCCAGCAATTGGCGTAGCCAGCAGGCTCTTGATGATTATCTAAAAGAAAATAAGATAGTGGCAATAGAAAACGTTGACACCCGCGCCCTGACAAGACGCATCAGGCTCAAAGGCGCGATGAAGGCGTGTATTTCGACGCAAGATTTGAATAATACCAGCCTGGTTAAAAAAGCGAAAAAATCCCCGGGCCTGTTAGGCATAGACTTAGTCAGAGAAGTAGCTACGGATAAGGCTTACGACTGGCCGCCGGCAGATAGAAATATCAATAAAGAATTTAAAGTAGTTGTGCTTGATTGCGGGGTAAAATTTAATATTTTGCGCAATCTCGATAGGAGCGGTTGTGAAGTTTTTGTCATGCCGGCAAAATCGAGCGCAAGCGATATATTAGCTCAAAATCCCCACGGCATAGTCCTTTCTAACGGCCCGGGTGATCCGGCCGCAGTTGGTTACGTAGTAAAAACTACAAAAGATTTGTTAGGCAAGTTACCGATTTTTGGGATCTGTCTCGGCCATCAAATGCTGGGCCAGGCATTGGGCGCGAAGACATATAAATTGAAATTCGGCCACCATGGAGGAAACCATCCGGTCAAGGATTTAAAGACCGGCGCAATTGCAATAACGGCCCAGAATCATGGATTTTGCGTTGACCCGGACATTTTAAAAAAGATTGGCGCAGAGATTACGCACATAAATCTATATGACGGCACGTGTGAAGGAATGCGCCATGACGATTTAAAAGCATTTTCTATCCAATACCACCCTGAAGCCGGACCGGGCCCGCATGATGCAAATTACCTGTTTAAAGAATTTGTTGAATTGATGAGAAAACATGCCAAAAAGAACTGACATACACAAGATATTAATCATAGGTTCCGGCCCGATTATCATCAGCCAGGCCTGTGAGTTTGATTATTCCGGGACGCAAGCCTGTAAGGCCCTGAGAGAAGAGGGCTATAAAGTCATATTGGTCAATTCGAATCCCGCCACGATTATGACTGATCCGGAAATGGCTGATGTCACTTATATTGAGCCGATAACGCCGGAGGTTTTGGGAAAGATCATCGAGAAAGAAAGGCCGGATGCGTTGCTGCCGACATTAGGCGGACAGACCGGGCTTAATATTGCTATGAAGATTTCCGAAATGGGAATCCTGGAAAAATTCGGCGTTAAGATGATCGGCGCAGATTATAAGGCTATCAAAAAGGCTGAAGATAGGCAGTGTTTCAAGGAAGCAATGTTAAAGATAGGCCTGGATTTACCTAAAAGCGCTCTTGCTTTCAATATGCAAGAAGCCAGACAAGCTTTGGAAAGTATAGGCCTTCCGGTTATTATCCGGCCGAGTTTCACTCTAGGCGGCACCGGCGGCGGCATAGCTTTTACAAAAGATGATTTTGAAAGAATCGCCGCATTGGGATTAAAGAACAGCATGAATAGCGAGATCTTAGTTGAAGAATCGGTGCTGGGTTGGAAAGAATATGAGCTGGAAGTTATGCGCGACATAAAGGATAACGTTGTCATAATTTGCTCAATAGAGAATTTTGATCCTATGGGAATCCATACCGGAGATTCCATTACCGTTGCTCCGGCCCAGACTTTGACTGATAGGGAATATCAAAATATGCGGGATGCGTCGATTGCGATTATCCGGGAAATCGGCGTTGAGACAGGCGGGTCAAACATCCAATTTGCCGTTGATCCCAAGACCGGCAGGATGGTTGTGATAGAAATGAATCCCCGCGTTTCCAGAAGCTCTGCCTTAGCAAGCAAAGCCACGGGTTTTCCTATTGCAAAGATTGCCGCAAAACTTGCCGTAGGCCTTACGCTTGATGAGATAAGGAACGATATCACCAAAGAAACCCCGGCTTCATTTGAGCCGACAATAGATTATTGCGTTGTTAAGATCCCGAGGTTTACGTTCGAGAAATTCCCCGAGGCAGAAGACATATTAGGAATTTCAATGAAATCAGTGGGAGAGACCATGGCTATAGGCCGTACCTTCAAAGAAGCGCTGCAAAAAGGTCTGCGCGGCCTAGAAATCAGCCATTGGGGCCTGGATAATAAGCTGAAATTCTCTAAGGTCCCTGATAAAAAAATCCGAACGCGGCTCTCAAAGCCAAATGCCTCAAGAATATTTTATATAAAATACGCCTTGCAAAAAGGTTTTAGCGAAAAAGAAATCGCGGACCTGACTTTTATTGACCCCTGGTTCATTAGAAACATTAATGAGATCATCCGGTTAGAAAAAGACATAAAGTCTGAATATAAGAGGAAAAAGTCTTTGAGCCCGAAGTCCCTTAGAAAAGCAAAGGAATTCGGATTTAGTGATAAGCAGCTTGCTGATTTGACCAATTCTAACGAGCTTAAAGTAAGGTCGTTACGTAAGAAAAAAGGCATAGAAGCTACATTTAAGCTTGTTGATACCTGCGCCGCGGAGTTTGAGGCTTACACGCCGTATTATTATTCGACTTATGAAGTTGAGGATGAAACAAGAAAATCCAAACGAAAGAAAATAATGATTTTAGGCGGCGGCCCGAACAGAATCGGCCAAGGTATAGAGTTCGATTATTGCTGCTGCCACGCATCATTCGCCTTAAAAGAACTGGGATTTGAGACGATAATGGTTAATTCTAACCCCGAAACTGTTTCTACGGACTATGACACTTCTGATAAATTATATTTTGAGCCTTTGACGTTTGAAGACGTGATGAATATCATCGACAAGGAAAAACCCGACGGAGTCATAGTGCAGTTTGGCGGCCAGACACCTTTAAACTTAGCCAAGAGATTAGAGGATGCCGGCGCTCCGATTATCGGCACAAGCGTGCGTTCTATAGACATAGCCGAAGACAGGGAAAAGTTTGCCGTGCTTCTAAGGAAACTCGGGATTAACCAGCCTCCAAATGGATCAGCCTTGTCAGCGCAGGAGGCAAAAAGAATCGCTAAAAAAATCGGTTATCCTATATTGGTCAGGCCTTCATATGTTTTAGGCGGCAGGGCTATGAGAATTGTTTACAATGAAAGCTCATTGCTTGAATTCATAAAAGAGGCCCAGGAGATATCAGTTGACCGTACAATATTAATAGATAAATTTTTGGAAGACGCGGTTGAAGTGGATGTGGATGCGGTCAGCGACGGAAAGTTAGCGGTAATCGGCGGGATCATGGAGCATATCGAATCAGCCGGAATACATTCCGGAGACTCCGCATGCGTGTTGCCGCCGCATACATTAAGCGATGATATCATAAATACAATAAGAGGCTATACCCTTTCTTTGGCAAAGGAATTAAAAGTAAAAGGTCTTATCAATATCCAGTTTGCCATAAAGAATGATACAGTCTATGTGCTTGAGGTTAACCCCAGGGCCTCCAGGACCGTTCCTTTCGTCAGCAAGGCAACAGGCGTGCCTTTGGCAAAGATCGCAGCTAAAGTGATGGTGGGTAAATCTCTTTCGGAATTAGGGTTCATTAGCGAAAAAATTCCCCAATATGTTTCAGTGAAAGAATCGGTCTTGCCGTTTTCGAGGTTTTCCGGCGTTGACATAATCCTCGGGCCGGAGATGAAATCCACCGGCGAGGTTATGGGCATAGATACTTCTTTCGGCATCGCGTTTTATAAATCTCAGATTGCCGCCGGCCAGTTGTTACCGGGTAAAGGCAAAGTATTGATAAGCGTAAAAAATGACGATAAACGCGGCATTGTCTTTATCGCAAAGAGGCTGGCTGATTTGGGTTTTGAAATTTTTGCCACAAAAGGCACCAATAAGGTTTTAAGATCCAATAATATTAATGCCAAGACCGTAGGCAAAATCGCAGATGGCGACAATCAGATTCTTGACTATATCAAAAAAGGCCAGATCAATCTTATTATCAATACTCCTACCGGACAGGAAGGCCAGTCAGATATGCGGCCGATAAGAAGTTCCGCGGTCCTGCACGGGATTCCCTGCATAACTACCTTGCAAGGCGCGCAAGCTGCTGTTAACGGTATTGAGTCGATATTAAAATCAGATTTTCAGGTAAAATCCATACAGGAGTACAATAAATTACAATAATCTTTACGCCTTAATTTTTTCTGGCCCCGGGAGTTTTCCCGGGGTCATTTGTTTATTGACAGCCATAAGGCACAAGGCTATCATAGGTTAGATATAAAAAACGAGTCTGACTATGGTTTATATTGATCCGGTTTGCGGCATGAAGGTAAATGATAACTCCTCCATCAAGGTCGTCAAAGATGGCAAGGAGTACTTTTTTTGCAGTACTCATTGCCGGGACAAATTTATTGCTCAATTCGGCTTGAAAGAGAGCCTGGAGGTTTGTAAATCACCATCCGGGTCAATCTTCAAGAATAAAGTTTTTATTGTTTTTGGCCTGGCAGCATTTTTGCTATTGATTTCATTGTTTTTTCCTATCCTGGCTCCATTCCGTAAGATATTCTTGAGTTATATCAAGGCAATATGGTGGGCGGTCATTCTTGGTTTTATCCTGGGCGGTTTTATCGATTATTATATCCCGCGCGAATATATTTCTAAAGTCTTGTCTGGCAGGAAACCATCCACAATATTCAATGCCGTGTTTTTAGGTTTTTTGATGAGTGCTTGCAGCCACGGGATCCTTGCTTTGTCTATGCAATTGCACAAGAAAGGCGCGTCTAACCCGGCTGTAGTCAGTTTCCTTCTTGCCAGCCCCTGGGCAAACTTCACTATAACAGTAATGCTCCTTAGCTTATTCGGTTTAAAAGGCCTTTTTATGATCGCTGGCGCCTTAATCGTCGCTATAAATACCGGATTCATATTTACTTTTTTAGAGAAGAAGGGATTGATTGAAAAAAATATTAACATTGTCGACGTTCCCGAAGATTTTTCCATTATTGATGATTTTAAGAAAAGGTTTAAGAATTACAGCTTTGGTTTTAGGAGTTTCTCAGCTGATTTTAAAGGGATTTTAAGCGGAACATTAGCTCTTTCGGACATGGTTTTATGGTGGATTATTCTGGGCATCCTGATAGCAAGCTTTGCCGGCGCGTATATACCGGTTCATTTCTTTCATAAATTTATGGGGCCGACATTATTAGGTATAATTGTAACTTTAGGGTTGGCTAGCGTAATTGAAGTTTGTTCAGAAGGTTCATCGCCTTTGGCGTTTGAGATATACAAGCAAACCGGAGCTCTGGGCAATAGTTTTGTATTCCTGATGGCCGGCGTAGCTACAGATTACACTGAAATCGGCCTTGTCTGGGCCAATGTCGGAAGGCGCACAGCCCTTTGGATGCCGCTCGTATCTGTACCCCAGATCATCCTGCTGGGCTATCTATTTAATATTCTATTAAATAGATAGAGAATTTGTTAAGAGTTGGATTTTACAGGCTTGCCAGCCGGTCATTGCTTCTTTAAATGCTTGAGAGTAATGCTTTAAAAAACACAGGTAGAAAAAAGTCAAAATAAAGTAGAATAAGCATATTTACTTAGATTATAAGTCTAGTAGAATAAAATAGTTAGGGATTAAAGTTCAAAGCTTGACGCGATTAATTTTGTGTGATAATATCAAAATTCTTGCGGGTTATTTGATAGCTTCTTAGTTGAATATAAATAATAAGGCCTGCCAAGTTTATTTTTAACAAGTTAAGCCGCTGGAAGAGAACGAGGAGAAGATATGCCTAAGATATTTAATGCTAGAGAAATCGCAGATTTAGGGATTGAAAAAGAGAAGAAAAGAAGGGATTTTTACGACTTAGTTTCCCGCCGTTTTGAAGATGAGAAAATGAAGAAACTCTTTAGTTCCCTGAGAGATTGGGAAGAGGAGCACATTAAGAAATTCGGCGAGATCAGAGATGAAATCTCCGAGTCGGATCCGGTTGAATCTTATCCCGGCGAACTCATGAGTTACATGCAGAGCCTGGTAGGAGACATGCTTTATAATCAGGTGTCTGCGGATTTATTCAGCCAAAATGTTAAAACCGAAATCGAAGCGATTGATTTTGGCATAAGCTTCGAAAAAGACGCGATACTTTTTTTTGCGGAGATGTATTCATTTTTAAACACACCGCACAAAGAGATGATTCAGGCCCTGGTTAACGAAGAAAAAAAACATATTATTTATTTGGTGGATTTAAGAAAAACCCTCAAGCGCTAATAGGAGTTTAGATGAGAGTAGTAGAAGAACAGGGAAAGCTGGTAATAAGCGATTTTAATGAGTTGGAGGCCTACAAAATAGCCGTAAAGATAGAGGAAGACGGCATAGGGTTCTATAAGAAATTATTAGAAAAAAGCTTTTTTAATAAAGCAAAAGAGATTTTAAGTTTCCTTTTAAACGAAGAGAAAAAACACCTGAAATTTTTTGAAGGTTGCATAGCCGCTTTGCGCAAGACCAAAGAAGATTCCTTTGAAGAAGATAACCTGTTAAAAGATATTGATTATGGTATTTTTTCTCCGTACGCTGATCTAAAAGACCTCGAGAAAAAAATAGATGCTGCCCGCAAGGCCTTAAAGCTGGGTTTGATTATCGAGGATAACTCCATAAAATTTTATGCCCTCTGTCGCGAAAAAGTCAGCAACAGCCAGGTAAAAAAAGAAATCTCGGCTATTATTGAAGAGGAGAGAAAACATAAAATATTTATACAGGATTTAATTGACACCTTGCCTTAGAAGATGAGGGGCAATTGATGAAACCCGTAAAACTTGCAGAAAATATCTATTGGGTCGGCGTGGTTGACTGGGATATAAGGAGTTTCCACGGCCATACGTATACCACTAAACGCGGCTCAACTTATAACGCCTATTTGATCATTGATGAAAAGATTACCTTGATTGATACGGTGTTGAGGCCATTTGCCGGGGAGATGATAGAAAAAATCAGGGAAATAGTTCCCCCGGAAAGAATAGATTATATTGTAGCTAACCACGTCGAGACAGATCACTCGGGGGCTTTGCAGGATATATTGAAGCTATGCCCGCAGGCAAAAATATTTTGCTCGGAAAAATGCAAGGAAGGGCTTTTTAAACATTACTACGGGAATTGGAATTTCAACGTTGTTAAAACCGGCGACAAATTAAGCTTAGGTAAACGCACTTTAAGCTTTATTGAAGCGCCTATGATCCATTGGCCGGACAGTATGTTTACCTATATATTGGAAGACCAGATCTTAATGCCTAATGACGCTTTTGGCCAGCATTATGCTAGTTCTGAAAGATTTGACGACGAGGCAAATGAATGGGAGCTCATGGATGAGGCAGCAAAGTATTACGCCAATATCCTTTGGCCTTTAGCCGGCGTGATCCAGAAAAAGATTGAAGAGATCCAGAAAACAAATTTACCAATAAAAATTATTGCGCCCAGCCACGGAATTATCTGGAGAAAAGACCCGGCGAAGATTGTTAAGGCTTATACATCCTGGTCGAAAAATGAAACAAAGCCGCAGGCAGTTATCGTTTATGAGACAATGTGGGGAGCAACCCGCAAGATGGCAAGAATTATTGCAGAAGGCATTGCCGATGCCGGCATCGGCGTTAAACTTTTTGATGTGGCTGAGAGTGACAGGACAGAAGTTATGAAGGCTTTATTTGAAGCAAAAGGCTATTTATTCGGTTCATCTACGCATGATAATGATATGCTTCCCGGCCTGGCTTCATTTTTGGAGTTTTTCAAAGGCCTGAAGCCGAAAAACAGGCTTGCCGGCGTATTCGGTTCCTACGGCTGGGCAGGGGGAGCGAGCAAAGAAATAGAAGGTGTAATAAAAGAGGCAGGAGTTGACCTTGTTGCGCCCTCTTTAGATGTCAAGTATGTACCCGACGAGAAAGAATTAGAGGCATGCTTTAATTGGGGCAAAGATTTTGCCAATAAGATAAAGTAATTAGATTTAGCGGAGGATTTTTATGCAAAAATACCGTTGCACTGTTTGTGGGTATATCTATGATCCGGAAAAAGGCGATCCTGATAACGGCGTAAAACCGGGAACAACTTTCGAAAATATCCCGGATACCTGGGTTTGTCCGGAATGCGGCGTGCCCAAAGATATGTTTGAAAAGATTTAAAATTTAATTTATCCGCTAAATGTGCGGAGTAAACCCGAGGAGGATAAAATGGCTAAAAAAGTTTCCAAGAAAAAGACAAATCTCAAAAACAAACCGCGTTATACTTGCGGCGTATGCGGTTTGGCAGTCAGCGTTGATAATATTTGCGGCTGTTCTGAAACTTGCGATATTATCTGCTGCGGCGAACAAATGAAGAAAAAATAAACGAGGTCGCAAAAATTGGCTAAGTAATTGAACGTTTCCGTCACGCTCCAAGTTTTCTAGGGCGTGACGAGATCTCGCCACGCCTTTGGCATGGCGGACATTAAAATCGGAGGGTTCTATGGGTAAGCAGGGAACAAAGATAGTAGGTATTGACGTAAAAGAACTGATAAATGATTTAAACCACGCTTATTGCGATGAATGGCTGGCCATGTATTCTTACTGGCTTATGTCCAAAATCGTAGTCGGAGCCGGCTACGAAGACATGGGTGAATTCCTGGAGAAAATCGCCAAGGATGAGCTTGAACATGCCGGTGAACTCGCAGACAGGATCCATGAGTTAGGGGGTTTACCTATATCTAACCCCATGGAACTTGAGAAGAATGGCAATGCGCCCTATCCGCGCCCGCCAAAAGACATGGCTAACTATGATGACATCATCAAGGTCGTGACCGGAGCAGAGGCCGGGGCCATAGATGTCTACCAGAAGATAGCGGCAAAGACACAAGGCAAAGACCACGTAACATACCAGCTCGCCTGCCACATATTGGCAGAAGAAGTCCAGCATGAAGAGATGTTCGAGAGTTTGCTGGGTTAGTCTAAGGATAGGACTCTTAAGGAGAGAAAATGGCCAATGTTAAAGTATATAGCACTCCCACATGCCCGTATTGTGTCCGAGCTAAACAATTTCTAAATGACAATAATATTGTTTTTGAAAACATCGATGTCTCCAGCAATGAGCAGGCAGCCGATGAGATGATAGCTAAATCCGGCCAAATGGGCGTTCCGGTATTAGATATTGACGGAGAGATTATCGTGGGTTTTGACAGGGAAAAAATTTCTAAAGCATTAGGATTATAATATGCCCGAAACTTACGAGCTTATTATTATCGGCGCCGGCCCCGCAGGCATTACCGCTGCGGTTTACGCGGCGCGTAAAAGAATAAAAACCCTGATTATAAGCCAGGATATCGGAGGGCAAGCTGCCTGGAGCGGGGATATCGAAAATTACACCGGATACCAGTTTATAACCGGGCCGGAACTGGCAATAAAATTCGAAGAACATTTACGCGCATACGACATTGTTTTAAAGGAGAATGAAAAAGTTATTGAGCTCTCTAAGCAGGGACAGCTTGTTAGAGTAAGGACAGGCAAGGGCGAATATATATCAAAGACAGCGATAGTCGCTTCAGGAAAACGCTCCCGCGAACTTAATGTCCCGGGCGAAAAAGAATTCAAAAACAGAGGTTTGACTTATTGCGCGACCTGTGACGGCCCGCTGTTTTCAGGTAAAACCGTCGCGGTCATCGGCGGAGGAAATTCCGCTTTAGACGCATGTTTACAGCTTACAAAAATTGCTAAACTTATTTACGTTATTAATATTGCTGATACTTTGTCCGGGGACAGGATAATGCGCGAAAAGATTGAGCGCGATGAGAAAATTTCTATCTACAATAATTCCCGGGTCACAGAGGTTATCGGCGAAAAAAAAGTCAGCGCCATTAAGATAAAAACCAAACTGACAGGCGAAAAAGATAATCAGGAAAAAGAGGAAGCATTAGAGGTCCAGGGTGTATTTGTGGAAATCGGCCTGGTAGTAAATTCTGAATTTGCCGCTGGTCTTGATAAGAATGAATTCGGCGAGATTAAAGTAAATCTCAATAACGAAACAAATATCCCCGGAATATTTGCTGCCGGAGATGTTACTAATGTCCCGGAAAAACAAATTATTATCGCTGCCGGCGAAGGGTCAAAGGCTTCTTTAAGCGCGTTTAAGTATTTGGCGAGGTTAAATTAATCAGCAGGAGCCGGATGATAGGCATCAATAACGGCGTCGTTGAATTGGTATCTACAATACCAGACATACTCGAGCTGGAAGGCCTGGATTCGTTGCGCCACAGTTTGAGCGTGGCATATCTGGCTAAATTGTTTGCGACCAAAATCAGCTGCAATTGCCAAACGGAAGCTTTTTTAGCAGGCCTCGTCCATGACATAGGTGCGTTTGATATCAAGTATCACGATATCCATAGCAATGATTTATATTCTAAAATCAGCGACAAAAAGATCCTTGCCCATCCCTTAATCTCTGCCCAAATCATCTCCAGCATTTCAGGTTTAGCCGGCCTGGCTGATATTGTTTTAGCTCATCATGAGCGTTTCGACGGCCTGGGCTACCCCTTAAAACGGAGTTTTGAAAAAATACCTCAGGAATCACAACTTGTCAGGGTTGCCGACAGCCTTAGCGCTAAATTCTGCCATTCCCGCGAATTTGATCTAGATAAAGCGCTTTCTTATTTAGACGCAGAGAGCGGGAAAGAATTTAATTCTATAATTTTAGCTTCCGTAAAAAATGCGATAAGTGATAAATTTACCCTTCAGGTATTAAACGATTTTGATTTACTCAACAATGAGATATTTCGGACTATTGACGGCCTTAAAAGCCCTGAATCTTTGCCTGTGAACTTGCCTGTAGAAGAGATATTATTTTTCTTGAGTCAGCTTTTGGACGCAAAGCATTCTTACAGTGAAGGCCACTCTATACGAGTTTCAAATTATGCGGTGCTGGTTGCTTTAGGCCTGGGATTAGACCGAGAAAGCGTAGAGATAGTGCGCGTCGCAGCTCTATTGCATGACCTGGGTAAATTGGGGGTTTCGAAAGATATACTTGATAAACCTGCCAGCCTGAATGAGGAGGAAAAGGAACTCATACGCCAGCATCCGGATTTCGCAGTTAAAATAATCAAAAAAATTTCTTCTTTCTCTTGTTTCCTGCCCGTGCTTGCCGCAGATCAGGAGCACTGGGATGGCAAGGGTTATCCAAAAGGATTAAGCGGCGAAGACATACCTTTGTTTGCCAGGATCGTACTTGTTGTCGATGCTTTTGATGCCATGACTTCTGACAGGGCTTACCGTAAAGCAATGCCTCTTGATGACGCAATCAGCGAGCTAGAGAAATGTTCCGGCAGAGATTTTGATCCGGAAATTGTAAAGGTTGCCTGCGCCATATTTAAAAACCTGGATATACCCAAGTCTCCCAGGGAAAAAAGTTTTTAATCCGACTTGAGGGTTTTTAGGCATACAAGGCCGTTTAGGCCAGTGTTAATAATTATAAACTCTGGAAAAATAAAGTATCTTGTGGTATAATTATAATAGTAAATTTATGGACAAACATAATGGAAAAAGGCAAACTATTCGAAAGAATAGGGCGCAAAGCAGCGGGCCTAAGTCCTTGGTAAATCTAAGGAAAGGGCAGTCGAGCTACCCGTAAATGTGCCGCCTATACTTTTGAGAGTGTAGGTTTTTTTATTAATAGTTGTTTATAAAAGTAAACACCACTCTTTTGTTTAAATACTGGGAGAAAAAATGAAACCTAAGATATTACTCGTTGATGATGAGCCAGCAGTTTGCGAGGTAGATGGTTATTATCTATCAAAGCGCGGCTATGATATAATTTGTGCCAGAAGCGGGCAGGAAGCTATTGATAAATTCACCAGCGAGCGACCGCAGCTGGTACTTCTGGATATTTTGATGCCTGAGATGGACGGCCTGGAATGTTTGCGGCGCATAAAGCAGATCGATAAAAAAATTCCGGTTATCATGGTTACTTGCGTTGATGAAATAGAGACAGCTAAGAAGGCCATAGAATTAGGGGCCGCTGACTACATAACTAAACCGCTCGGATATCAAGCCTTAGAGACCGCAATTTCTATGTATCTATTCATAAAAGACGTGAAATAGAGATTATCGTTTATGGTAAAGCTATTGATAATTGATGACGATGCAGAATTTCGTAAAAACGTTGGCGATTGCCTTGCCAGGGAAGGCTATGAAATTATTGCTGCGTCAAGCGGAGAGGAGGCCTTAGAAAAAATCAGAAGCCAGAGGCCGCAATTAATCCTTTTGGACATCAGCATGCCGGGCATGGACGGAATCCAAACCTTGAAAGAAATAAAACAAATTGACGAAGGCACATTCGTAACTGTTATTACGGGCTTAAGAGATGAAGATGTGACGCGCAAGGCCTTAAAGTTGGGCGCCGCTAATGTTCTTCATAAGCCGTTTAATATGGATTTTCTCAAGAGGAGCCTTAAGTCCTGGTCCGCCCACATTGAAGCGAAAGAACTGAGCAAGAATGATATACTGATCCTTGATTACGATGAAAAGAAATATAAAACTATTCTCGAGGTCTTCATTAAAAAAGGCTACTCCTTAAAAATAATAGAGGCTGTTTCTGAAAACTGCCCAAAGGTAGAAGCCGATATGCTGTTGTTTAGGGCAGATTTACTTAAAGAGCAGGTGTTTGATTTACTCGGCCGGTATAAGAAAAGTAATCCCAACCTGCCGATCTTAGTGACGATCGATCCCGGAACAAGCACGGGATTAATCGAAAAATTTGAAAGTTATGGTTCAGCAGGGTATCTACCTGATTCCATTCCTCATTATCAATTGATTTTTGCCATATACGGAATGTTAAGTTATATTAAACCGAAAAAGCCTGAAACCAACGAATATAATTTAGGTGACAGCATATTGATAATAGACGATGAGCCGGATATCTGCGAGTATACTCAGAAATTTTTGACTCAACAGGGATACAGGGTTTATACGCTGACAGATCCCCGGCAGGCTGAAAAGGAAATAGGATCTATTAATCCGGCAATCGTGATGCTGGATATTGTTATGCCCCAGATGGATGGTTTGCAGGTCTTAGAAAGGATAAAGAAGGTAAATCCTAACATCCGGGTAATCATGATGTCGGGGGTAAAAGACGACTTCATATGTAAACAAGCCATAAAAGAGGGGGCTTCAGATTATTTGGTAAAACCTTTTTCCCTCGATCAGCTTAAATTTACCGTGCTCGCCAACAGCATAAAATCTCGCAATAATCCTTAGATGTATAAGAAAACACGCGTTATCCTCGATTGGTCAATCGCCATATCTTTTTACCTGGCAACCTTACTGATTATCCCCTTATCCAACTATTTTTTACCAAATCTGGAAGGAACTACCGTCGATACCTCCTGGAATTCATCCATTAACGTCATTATTGCCGTAGTTTTCATTATCCTTTTATCGGTTCTTGTGTCAAAAGGGAAAAACACTCAGGTTTCTTCTTATGTCAGCCTGGCGGCAGTCATCGGTTTAAGTATCTTTTTTCTGGCATATGTCCAGACGAGCCGCGACCGTTTGCATTTTTTAGGTTACGGTATTTTAAGTTTATTGCTTTGGCGCGCCCTAAGGCACTCGATTTCGACATATATGCTGTATTTCTGGACGCTTTTAGCAGTGATGATTTTTGCCTGCCTGGATGAACTCTTGCAGCTAAGCGGCATCGGGGGCAGGAATTTTTCGTTTAGAGATATAGGGACCGATTGGTTTAGCGCATTCTTAGCCCAGCTTTTGATCGCTCTTGTTTTGAGGCCAAAATTAGACGTCGCCCAAGTAAAAATAAACTACTATATCAAGAAACTTTCCCAGGCCCGTGATTTCCAATCTAAATTCGGCAGGAAATAAAAATCTTTTCTTTGAGCCAAATTAATGCTATAAATAGTAATATCTTGCAATCAAAACCCCCTATGCCTAAAAATAAAATAATCCGCTTTCTATTAGTATCTATCGTCATAATCTTCTGTATCGGGACTCCTCTGATTTGTTATTTTCTTTTTAACACACAAGGCTCGGCAGGCCTGGTAAAATTCATCCTATCTAAATACGTATCTTCAAAAGAAATACGCATCAGCAAAATCCAGGGTTATCTTTCTCAAGGCCTCACCTTTACGGATGTCGAACTGGGAGAGTTAAGGGGCTTGCCTCCCGGGAGCCTGTTCAAAATTCAGCAACTCCGGGTATCACTAAGGCCTTTAAAATTCGATTCTTTGAATTTTGAAATAGAAAACGGCAGGCTTGTTCTGCCGCATTCAGAGCCGATTGTATTATTTGCCAGTTATAAAAAGGTGAAGCTGGATGTAAATATCTATTCGCGTAGACTTGACGCCAAAGAAATTTTGGACCTGCTGTTTAAGGGTAAGGGCGCAAAAAATATCTCCGGGATCATTAGTAATGTTGATAGCTATGTGGGCGGTTCTTTGACCCGGCCGCAATTAACCGGCGTATTCGAAGTCGACAGCCTTTCCCAGAAGGGTTTTTCTCTCTCTCGTTGCCCGGGTTCATTCGCCATAGACTTTAAGGGCAGGAAAAATGAGCCGCGGCTTCGCGGCGCAATCGTCTTGCAGCAAGGCGATATAATAGCGCAAGCAATAAAGGTAAAAATAATAGACTGCAAGATACTGTTCTCTCCGGACCAGGACTTGCCTACTATAGATTTTAAAGGAATTACTAATATCGGAGAATCTGAGATAGATATCGTGCTTACCGGGACATTCGAGCATCCGTTCCTGACTCTTACTTCGGATAAACCTCATTTGCCCGGTACGCTGCTGCTTATGTTAGTTACGGGCAAAGAGGAAAAAGAATTACAGGTTACATATCAGGGCGGCATAACAAGTTCACAGGCCAAAGATTTTCTAGATTACCTATTCTCCGGCACCGGACAGGATAAGGTGATAGCAAGTTTGGGCGTTAATATGGTTACGCTTAGCCCTGAACCTCCTAAGACTAAATCCGAAGCCGATGCTTCTCAGCCCTTACTTCCCGAGGTGAGCAGCGAGACTAAGCAAAGCACTTCTGATACCCAAATTCAACAGTGATTTTTATCCCGGTGGATTTATCGCCAGGTAATAATAAGCAGCATTAACAAAGTAAGCAAATAACTCGCCTAGTTTAAAAATCAAATAAAATATTAAGACTGATAAGATGATAAAAGAAGCAATGCTTTATGAGAAAATAGGCAGAGGCGTGGTGCATTGTTTTTTGTGCGCCCATCATTGTAAGATAGCTCTGTCTAAATTCGGGATTTGCGGCGTCCGAGAAAACATGGGAGGTATACTTAATACATTGGTTTATGCCAAGACTATCGCTATAGGGGTCGACCCTATAGAAAAAAAACCTCTTTACCATTTTTTGCCTGGATCTGCGTCTTACTCCATAGCAACCATGGGCTGTAATTTTAAATGCGGATTCTGCCAGAATTGGCAGATATCCCAGGTAGATAAGAAGCTCCTCCCGGCCGCCGGCGAAGAAGAAATGCCTGAAGAGGTGGTTAAGCAGGCACAACAAAATAATTGTAAAAGCATATCATACACCTATACCGAGCCGACAATATTTTTTGAATATGCCCTTGATTGCGCGAAATTAGCCAGAGCGAGTGGGCTTAAAAATAATTTCGTGACAAACGGTTTTATGACCGAAGAAGCCCTGGAAGCGATACATCCGTATCTGGATGCGGCAAACGTAGACTTAAAAAGCTTTAGCGATGATTTTTATAAAAGTACCTGTAAGGCGCGTTTACAACCGGTTTTAGACAGCATAAGGCTCATGAGAAAATTAAATATCTGGGTTGAAATTACGACCTTAGTGGTTCCGGGATTGAATGATTCCGACAAGGAGCTTAAGGAAATCGCGCGATTCATTTCTTCTGTAGGAGTCGAAATCCCGTGGCACATAAGCAGGTTTCATCCTGACTTTCGATTGACTGAAGTTCAAGCTACACCTTTAGAGACTTTGATGAAAGCTAAGGAAATAGGGCTGTCCGCAGGTTTAAGATATGTATATATGGGAAATGTATTTGAAGGCAATGACACTTATTGCTATAATTGTAAAAGTCCACTCATCCGGAGAGAGGGATTCGCCGTGACCGAAAACCTGGTTCGGCTAGGTAAATGCCCGCATTGCCATAGCGCGATTGACGGCTTTTTTGGTTAAGGAGAAAGTTGATTAAAGAGACGGATAGAGTAAGGGATATTGTGGGGATCTTACGTAAAATCTATCCGGCCAGCCGCACGGCATTGGCGTACAAAACGCCCATACAACTCTTGGTGGCGACGATCCTTTCTGCTCAATGCACGGATGTAAGAGTTAACAAGGTTACTCCGGGATTATTTAAAAAATATAAAAGCGTAGAAGATTTTGCAATAGCGAGACGATCTGTCCTGGAGCAGGAGATCCGCTCAACCGGATTCTACCGGCATAAGGCAAAAAATATTATTGCCGCGTCAAAAAAAATAGTTGATGAATTTGGCTCTAAAGTCCCGGACAACATGAAGGATTTGACCAGCCTTGCCGGGGTTGCCAGAAAGACAGCGAATATTGTTTTATCAAGCGTGTTCAAAAAAGCTCAAGGCATAGCGGTAGATACGCACGTCAACAGGCTCTCGCAGAGGTTAGGTCTTAGTAAGCAGGGCAATTCTGAAAAAATAGAACTAGACCTGCTAAACGTTGTCCCGAGAGAATATTGGCTTGAGTTTAATTACCTTTTAGTCAACCACGGCAGAGCAATCTGTAAGGCAAGAAATCCTATGTGCCCGCAGTGCGCGATAAACAGGCTCTGCCCATCGGCAAAAAAGTTTTTTCCGGATTTAAATTTTAAGTAATACTTTTCCTAAAATATGAAAATTTTAAGAGTCGCTCTAGGACAAATCAATACAATTGTCGGAGATATAAAAGGCAATAGCGCCAAGATCATCGGCTATATCAAAGCCGCAAAAGCCTTGCAAACTGACATTATTGTATTTCCGGAGCTCGCGGTCTCGGGTTATCCTCCGGAAGATCTATTGCTTAGGCTGAAATTTATTCAGGAATGTAATAAGGAATTAAAAGGAATCGTCTCGGCAACGGACGGCATAATTGCAATAGTAGGCCTGCCTTTGTTAGAAAAGAAAAACGTCTTTAATTCCGCGGCTGTTATCCATAACAAGAAAATTTTAGGCTTCTATAAAAAGATACATCTGCCGAATTACGGCGTATTTGATGAGATGCGTTATTTTAAGCCCGGCGATACGGCTACGGTTATTTCTCTGAGCCAGAATTTTAGAATCGGAATTAATATTTGCGAAGATATCTGGCATCCGGATTGGCCGCTTAGAGGCCAGTGCGCCCTAGGAAGAGCGAGATTGATTATCAATATTTCATCTTCGCCATATTTTGCTCAGAAATTATCCTTGAGGCAGAATCTATTAAGCCTGCGGGCAAAGGAAAACAGGGCATTCGTATTCTATTGCAATCTCGTAGGCGGCCAGGATGAGCTTGTTTTTGACGGTGCGAGCATGGCGTTTAGCCCGTCGGGAAAGCTGATAGCCCGGGCGAGACAGTTTAAAGAAGATCTGCTTATTGTCGACTTAGACAGTTCCTGTCCGGATTTAAAGAATAGTAAAACCAGCGGAAAATTCGATGCCGAAAACAGGATAAGAAATATAAAGGTGCCTTTCCAGGCCCGCAATAAGACAATTCCTGTATTCCGGCGCATTGAGAAGGCGTCAGCGCCTTTAGAAGAAATATATTCCGCGTTAGTTTTGGGACTCAAGGATTATTGTTATAAAAACTCTTTTAAGCGCGTGGTCTTAGGTTTAAGCGGCGGGATAGACTCGGCATTGGTTGCCGCGATAGCCGTTGACGCGTTGGGAAGAGAGAATTGTTTTGCGCTTTCCATGCCTTCGATGTATTCTTCGAAGGGAACGAAATCTGACGCAAAGCAAATAGCTCAAAATCTCGGGATAAAGTCCTGGGTTATTCCTATAAACAGTATTTATAAAAAATATCTCGAAGTCCTAAAACCGGTCTTTGCCGATAAAAAACGTGATATTGCCGAAGAGAATATCCAGGCGCGCATCCGCGGCAACATCTTAATGGCATTTTCTAACAAATTCGGCTCCCTTGTTGTCACTACCGGAAATAAGAGCGAATTAAGCGTAGGCTATTGTACGCTTTACGGCGATACCGTGGGAGGCTTTGCGCTTATCAAAGATGTTCCTAAAACCCTTGTCTATAGATTATCCAAATACAGGAATGAATTATCGCGAGGTAAATTATTCCCGGAAACTGTTTTTAAAAGGCCGCCCAGCGCGGAATTAAAAAAGAATCAAAAAGATCAGGATTCCCTGCCGGCATATTCAATTCTCGATGAAATAATAGACGCATATATTGAAAACGATAAGGCTGTCTCGGAGATGGTAAAAAATGGAATTAATAGAAATATTGCCGGCCGAGTCGTGTCCATGATAGATAACAGCGAATATAAAAGAAGGCAGTACGCCGTAGGCGTAAAAATTACCCCTAAGGCATTCGGAAGGGACAGGCGAATGCCGATAACCAACAGATTTTCAGAGTGAATCAATACTTTTTTAATCAGATTAAATTTTAGAGAGGCGGATATGGTTAATACTAAGTTAGGGGAGCTTTCAAGGCTAGGACAAAGCATTTGGCTTGATAATATCAGCCGTTCAATGATCGAGAGCGGAAGGTTAAAAGAAATGGTTGGTAAAGGCTTGCGGGGCCTGACTTCCAACCCTTCGATATTCGATAAAGCTATCAGTTTAAGCGGTGATTATGACAAAAAGATATCTGGGTTGAAAAGCAAGGGCCTTTCCGGAGTCGAGATTTACGATGAGCTTAGTATGGCCGATGTGCGTGATGCCGCTGATATATTTCTGCCGATTTACGATGAAACCAGGGGGTTTGACGGCTATGTCAGCTTAGAGGTCGATCCAGGACTGGCTCAGGACATTGAGAATTCAGTAGCTGAAGGGAAAAGGCTGTTCAAGAGGGTAAGCCGGCCAAACCTTATGATTAAAGTCCCCGGGACAGATGCCGGGGTAGAAGTGGTTGAAAGGCTTATATCCGAAGGCATTAATGTTAACGCTACTCTTATTTTTTCAATTGACCAGTACACTAAAGTCAGTTCGGCTTTCTTAAAAGGTATGGCAAATTTAGTCCGCTCTAAGCCGGATTTAGTAAATAAGGTTCACTCGGTTGCCAGCGTTTTTGTCAGCCGGGTCGATACGCATATCGACCAGAGGCTTAAACAGCTTTTGGCCGCAGAGAAAACGGCCCAAATTAAAGATAAATTAAAATCTTTGTTAGGCGCAGCTGCCGTAGCTAATTCGCGATTGATCCTTAAAAAGCACACGGATATATTCAGCAGCCAGGATTTTAGGAGCCTGGAGGATAAGGGTGCGTCTATACAGAGGCTTGTTTGGGCTTCCACCAGTACAAAGAATCCCGAATATAGCGATATAAAATATGTCTCGGAGTTGATGTATAAAAATACCGTAAATACATTGCCGGAAGAGACATTAGCGGCATTCCTGGACCACGGCGAAATAAGTAAAAATTTAAGCGTTGATGACGCCGGTTCTTTAGGGATTATCAGGGATTTAAGAGAATTCGGGATTGATATAGAAGAGGTTTGCTCTAATCTTTTAAACCAGGGAATAGTTTCTTTTGAGAAATCATTCCGCTCGCTTATGAATTCAATTGATTCAAAGACACAAAGCTTATTGGCTAAGGCTTGAATTTAACTTTTTATTATCGGGAGTTTAAATGGAGAATTTAAAATTTGATTTTAACAACTTTTTTGATTTTAATGTTGGCAAAAAAAATGGCGTAGCAGTATCGGATTTAAAGCGGCTAGAGAAAGCTGTTTTAAAAGCACATTTACACTTAAAGGCTTGTATCAACGATCCTAAGTCAAGATTGAAGGTTAATCTTGAATGGACTCAACTGCCTTACCAGGATAAGAAGAATATAAGGGAAATTCAGGATCTAGGCGCAGGTATAGCCTCCAAATATGAAAGCGTACTTTTTTTAGGCATAGGCGGTTCTTATCTGGGGCTCAAGGCAGCCCAAGACGCGCTGGCCCCGGCATACTATAATGAATTTTCATCTTTGCGTAACGCCCGTCCCAAAATATATTTTGAAGGAAATAACCTGGCCCCGCAAACATTGGGAGTATTATTAAAGAATCTAGATCCGGATAAGACCGCGGTTGTCGTAATCTCCAAGTCCGGAGAAACTATCGAGACAAAGGCCAGCTTCGACGTGGTTGAGGCCTGGCTTAAAAAGAGTGTTGGGCAAAATTACGGCCGGCAGATTTTTGCAATAACCGATCCTGAATCAGGCTCGCTGCGTAAGAGAGTGGAAGAAGAGCAAAAGAGAGACAAAGAAAGTTTTCGTAATTTGCCCCTGCTTAAAGGTATCGGCGGCAGGTACTCTGAGTTCAATATGGGCCTGTTGCATTTTGCGATAATAGGCGTTGATATTGAAAAAGCCCTTGAAGGCTGCCGGGTGAGTTTTGAACGCTGCAGTGTCAGTTCTATATATGAAAATCCGGCTTATATGTACGCAACTCTGCAATACATCCTTTATAAAAAGAAAAACAAATTCATCTCGATTATTATGCCGTTTTCCGAAGAATTGAAGTCAACGGCTGATTGGTATGCTCAGTTATTGGCAGAAAGCCTGGGGAAAAAGTACCAAAGAAAAATAGTTAAATCCGGCGACGGTTCAGAAGAATGGCTTTCTGATATAAAACGAGTAGTAAACTGCGGCCGGACTCCGGTGATCTGTCGCGGCACGACAGACCTGCATTCTATCCAACAAAATAATGTAGAAGGCGAGAATAATAAAAGCGTGACTTTTATCCGTGTAGAGAATTTTAAAGAGGAAATAAATGTTCCGGATTCCGGAGATTTTCTTTCTAACAGAAAATTAAGCCGGCTTCTTAATCTGGCGCAGGAAGCAACCGAATGGTCTTTGACAGCCGCCGAGAGGCCGAGTTGCACTATTACTATGCCGCATTTGACACCTTTCAGTTGGGGAGAACTTTTGTTCTTTTTTCAGATGGCTACGGCTTTTGAAGGAGAGTTATTGAATGTTGATGCCTATAACCAGCCCGGCGTAGAAAGTTACAAAAATTATATGTATTATAAATTGGGGAAACCCGGAGTGCCGGAGGCCGTAAAGAACCAGATTAAGAAAAAGGCGCTGGCTAAAAAAGCAAAATTTATAATTTAAATTCAAGGTTAAATATATGGCAAATAAAAAAAACATAAGCTTAGCGCAAGTCTTAAACTTAAAAGATGCAATCGAGTATTCCAAAGACGCTATAGTCAGCAAGACAATCCTGGATAAAAAGACCGGAACGCTTACATTATTTGCTTTTGCCGCAGGCCAGGCTTTAAGCGAACATACCGCGCCTTTTGATGCGCTCATCCAGGTTTTAGACGGCCAGGCCCAAATTAAGATTGGCGGTAAGGCCCATAAAGTATCAGCCGGAGAAATAGTGCTGATGCCGGCAAATATTCCCCACGCAGTTAAGGCGGTTAGAAAATTCAAGATGTTGCTCACTATGATACGTTCATAAGACTCTATATTAAAGGCCGGGCTAAGTTTTGGACATCGGAGGATGGCTAACACAGGGTAAGGAAATATAGCAAAATCGTAAACTTATTATGCGCATACTTGTCCAGAGGGTAAAAAAAGCTAGCGTCCAAGTCGAAGCGAAAGAAATAGCGGCGATACAACATGGTTTATTGTTGTTTGTGGCCGTTGGAGAAGGAGATGATTCGAAAGATATAGAGCATATGGTCAACAAAGTCCTGAATCTGCGAATTTTTCCGGATGATTCAGGCAAGATGAACCTGTCTATAAGACAGGTAAGCGGCGAAATTTTAAGCGTTCCGCAGTTCACATTGTACGCAGATACATCCGGCGGTAACCGGCCGGGTTTCGAACAATCGGCCCAGCCAATAATAGCCAGAAAGTTATGGCAGGATTTTAATTCTGTTTTGATTAGTAACGGATTGATTGTCAAGACCGGCAATTTCGGCGCTGAAATGCAAGTAAACTTAATTAACGACGGTCCTGTAACTATCTGGCTGGATTCCAAAGCAAAATAGTCACCAGGTCTTGAATCTATCGGGGGTGTTGAATGAGCGGAATTTTTGGCGTAGTTTCGAAAGAAGATTGTGCGCAAACCCTTCTTTACGGCACGGATTATCATTCGCATTTAGGCACTGAATACGGCGGCATGGCGGTATTAGGCGAAGAATTCAGCCGCCAGATACATAATATCAGTCAGAGCCAGTTTAAATCCAAGTTCTTTGATGATTACCGAAAGATGAAGGGCAATAAAGGGATAGGGGTAATCAGCGCTTTTGATGAGCAGCCCATATATCTGCATTCGAAATTCGGCCCTCTGTGCATTGTGACTACGGGTTTTGTCGATAATAACCAGGCCTTGGTTGATGTGCTTTTAAAGCAAGGCGTGTCTTTCAGCGAGGTTAGCCGCGGCAAAGTCAATACTACGGAACTCATAGGAAAGCTCATAAATAAAGGCGCTGATTTGATAGACGGTATTGAAAAGATGTTCGATGCCATCGAGGGTTCGTGTTCATTGTTGATCTTGCATAAAGACGGCATATATGCGGCAAGGGATAGATTTGGCTATACGCCGTTGATAGTCGGACAGAAAGAAGATTCTATTGCCGTAGCCAGCGAAACCGCAGCATTTTTAAATATGGATTTTAAGATAATAAAAAATCTTGAGCCGGGAGAGATCGTCCAGATTAATGATGAGGGGATGGTTCAGAGGCGTTCAGGCAATAAAAACATAAATCAAATCTGTACGTTTCTCTGGATATATACCGGATTTCCTGCTTCAAGCTATGAAGGCATAAATGTAGAAATAGTCAGGGAGCGATGCGGCCGCGCCTTAGCCAGGCGGGACAGGGATATCAAGGTTGATGTTGTTTCCGGGGTTCCGGATTCCGGGACTAGCCATGCCTTAGGTTATGCCATGGAGTCAGGCAAGCCTTATCGCAGGCCCCTTGTTAAATATACGCCGGGTTATGGCCGCAGCTATACTCCACCCTCGCAAGATACGCGTGACCTTATAGCCCGGATGAAGCTTATCCCGATAAAAGAGATAATTGAAGGCAATAGAATTGTCGTCTGCGAAGATTCTATAGTCAGGGGTACGCAATTAAAAAATTATACTATAAAGAAACTTTGGGATTGCGGAGCAAAGGAAATACATATAAGGCCGGCATGCCCGCCGTTGATGTTTCCCTGTAAGTTTAATCTTTCTACGCGTAGCATTAATGAATTGGCGGCGCGCCGGGCAATAAGAAGCCTGGAGGGCCATGACCTTGAGGATGTCAGCGAATACGTGGATCAAGCAAGCGCAAAATATCAAAAGATGGTGGAATGGATTGCCAAAGATTTAGAGGTCACGACCTTAAGGTTCCAGGTTGTCTCGGACATGATCAGCGCTGTGGGTTTACCTAAAGAAAATTTATGCGTATATTGCTGGACAGGCGAATGCCCAAAGTCGAATAAGAATGCAGCTTCGGTGATTGCCGAGGCCCGGGAAGTCTTGGAACAGGGCTAACTAAAAAGATAAGGAGAAAGAACTATGGCGAAAAAGAAAATCAGCAGCGCTAAGAAAAATAAACATGTTTGCCCAACCTGCCAAAAACCTACTGCAGAAGGCGGCCATCTCTGCGTGCCTATCTCAAAAAGGGATAAGAAATGCGACTGGTGCGGCGCCTTGATTGCCCAAGAGAGGCATTTGTGTAACGAAAAGATAAAGGACCTATCTTACATTTGTAATACTTGCGGCAGGACCGCGGTTAGACAAGAGCATTTATGCAGCCCTAAAAAAATAAAATAATCCTCATCTATAGAATTCCTCCCGATCCAATTAACTTTAAATAACTAAATTTTTAAGAATTTGCTTGCTTGAAATAAACAAAGTAGTATAATTAACGTTACCTGTCTTTTGGGGCATCTAAAAGGCAGGCGCATCTTGCACTATGTATTTGCAAAATAAATACTTAGAAGCCAGATAAAAAAGAGAGGAGGTGTTAAAATGGCAGTTAGGTTCGGGAAAAACAAAAATGCTAAACCCAAGACAAGTGACCTTCAGGCTAAAGTACAAAAGAGGGCCTATGAGCTTTACACGAAGCGCGGTTATTCACATGGCAATGACATGGCTGATTGGCTTGAAGCAGAGCGTCAGATTAAGAGGGAAATGGGCAGGTAAGAATTTAATCTCAAACTAGATGGAGCGTTTAAACAATAAAACCTGGCGAAGGATTTATTGTTTGCTCCATCTATCGCAATAATAATAAAAATAATTTATAACCTTTAAAGTATATTAAGATGATATACTGGGCACCTTTTTTGCATTTTTACCAGCCGCCGACTCAGCAGCACGCGGTATTAAAAAAGATAAGCAACGAATCTTATCGGCCGTTGTTTAAGATGCTTGCTGAGCATAGTAACGCAAAATTGACAATAAATATGTGCGCCGTGCTTACCGAGGCGTTGAGCGACCACGGCGCAAGCGATATACTTGCAAGTATTAAACATCTGGCAGGTAAAGGCCAGATTGAATTTGTAGATTCAGCAGCCTACCATGCGATATTACCTCTTATACCTAAAGAGGAAATGGCCCGCCAGATAGAACTTAACAATAAAATAAATTCAAAATATTTTGAAGACACATATAAGGTCCGGGGATTCTTTCCGCCCGAGATGTGCTATTCAAGCGAAGTCGGCCATTTTTTAAGCACCTTGGGCTACGAGTGGGTTTTATTAAGCGGCATAGCCTGTGCGCAAAGCTGGCCCCTGGATGAGATCAACGAGATTGCATTCCCCAAATCAACGCTAACACTATTTTTTAGAGACGACGTTATCAGCAATAGAGTAAGTTTTCGCGCGGTTGACAGCGCCACATTTTTACAGGACTTGGCAAGCCTGGGGAACGGCAGAAAAGATATATACGTGATAACGGCCATGGATGCCGAGACATTCGGCCACCATATCAAGAACTGGGAAAAGATATTCTTAGGTTCGGCATTTGATTTGATCGCCCAGGCAAAAAAGGCCGCGGGTTTAAGGCATGGCAAGAAAGGCCCTAAAGAAGAAAAGAATATCAGGGCGCAGGCGCCTGAACAGTTTGAGATAGTAACTATAAGCGAACTTTTAAAGAAATTCCCAAAAAAACACTCAAAGTCTCCCAGGCTATCTTCCTGGAGTTCGTCAAAAGAAGATATAGCCGAAAAAATTTACTATCCCCTGTGGAAACATCCGAAGAACCGGATTCACAACCTACAGTGGGAGCATCTAAGCATGGTTTTTGATTTTGTCGGTGAGGCATTTCATGTAAAGGATGATAACCAGGAGACAGCGCGTTTTTATAATGAATCACGGCAAATCCTGGACAAGGCTTTACATAGTTGCCAGTTCTGGTGGGCAAATAAAGGCAGGATGTGGGATATAAACCTGGTGAATCGCGGGCTTATATTGCAGGAAGAAGCAATATTCAATGCCCAAAAAGCAATTACGCTTTCCGAGGCAAGCGAAGAAATAGAAAGAGATTTTTACCATAAAGTTGCCGCAGCCAGGTATATCGCCGATAAAATCCGCGACGAGCTCATTAGCGCCTGATCTAATACGGAGGTGGGCCATGGAAAAGAGAGACGAAAAAGTGAATTTGAAAAATGGAGAGATCCAAATCGAAGCTTCCAAGTATGAGCCTTTTGGAGACGAACATATCACCCGGGAGATCAAGCTGCCTTCGAGTTACGGCAAGGATAGGCTTGTGGCTATGGTGCGTGATCCCTGGTGGATTCATGCCTATTGGGAAATAACGGCTCAAAAAGAAAAGGCAATCAGAGATGAAATCGAGAGGACCGGCAAGCATTTTGAAAAAGCAATCCTTCGGATATACGATATAACCGGCGTAAAAGATTTTGACGGCAAAAACGCAAATAGTTTTTTTGATATTACGCTCGAGAATATGGCCAGGAATTGGTATGTTGATATAGGCGCCCCGGGTAAACGCCTGTGCGTAGATATAGGCATAATGACCAGGGAAGGCGTATTTTACTTACTGGCAAGGAGCAATATCGTTACTACGCCGCGTTTTGGCATGTCTGATATTCTGGATGCGGCGTGGATGTTGTCCGAAGAAGAATATTGGTGGCTCTTTGGAGTCTCGGGAGGATTCGGCGTAGGCAAGAGCTCAATGGAAATGCGCGAACTATTCCAAAAGCAGCTTAAGGAATGGGTTTCTTCCGGCGGAATGTTATTCAGTTTATCTAGCCAGATGCTGGCTCAAAAAAGGTAAGTTAGGAAATATTTATGGAAAAAGGATATCTCGCTTTTGTCTTACATGCACACCTGCCGTTCGTAAGGCACCCCGAACACGATTCATTCCTGGAAGAGAGCTGGTTCTATGAAGGGATAACCGAAACCTATATTCCTTTAATAAAAATGCTCGATTCTCTTATTGATGAGGGAGTAGATTTTGGCCTTACTATTTCTTTAAGCCCCACATTAATAGCGATGATGGAAGACGAGCTCTTAAATAATCGCTATCGAAAGAAACTCGAGGGCCTTTTAGAGCTTTCCTATAAAGAGATCGAACGCACGAAGTTCGACCCCCGCCTTAATAATCTGGCGAAAATGTACAACAACATATTCAAGGAATCCCTCCATATTTACGTAGACAAATATCATTGCCGGCTCATGAATGCCTTTAAAAAATTCGATGCCAGCGGCAAGGTCGAGATAATGATCTGCGCCGGAACGCACGGATTTTTGCCGAATATGGAAATGTACCCCCAGGCAGTCAGGGGCCAGGTAAAAATAGCAGTCGACACATACAGAAGAATTTTCGGCCATTCGCCCAAGGGTATGTGGCTTCCGGAATGCGGGTATTATCCGGGATTAGATAATATATTAAAGGAATTTGCTGTAAGATTTTTTATACTTGATACGCACGGTATTCTTTTTGCCGAACCGCGGCCGCGTTTTGGCGTATACAATCCTTATTATTGTAAGTCCGGCGTTGCCGCATACGGAAGGGACATAGAGAGCTCAAAGGCTGTCTGGAGCGCTGTGGAAGGTTACCCGGGCGATTTCAGCTACAGGGAATTTTACCGGGATATCGGTTACGATTTGGAATATGATTATGTTAAACCGTACCTGAATTGCGGCACAGGCAGGATGAATACGGGTATAAAATACCATAAGATTACCGGCAGGACTGATCACAAGGAGCTTTACGATCCGGAAGCGGCCAGGCAAACCGCTGCTTCTCACGCGGGAAATTTCATGTTTAACCGCGAGAAGCAAATAGAATATCTATTCGCCAAATTGGGCAGGAAGCCCATGATTATCGCGCCTTATGATGCCGAACTCTACGGCCACTGGTGGTTTGAAGGCATAGATTGGCTGAATTTTGTAATCAGAAAGACTTGCTATGACCAAAAAGTATTTAAGCTTATCACTCCTCCGGAATATCTTAAAAAGTACGACAAGTTCCAGGTGATAACTCCTTCATTCTCGAGTTGGGGCTGGAAGGGTTACAGTGAGGTTTGGCTTGAAGGGTCTAACGATTGGATCAATCCGCATCTGCACATGCTTATCGAGCGCATGAGCGAGCTCGCCAACAGATTTCCGCGTGCCGAAGGCGACCTTGAAAAAGCCTTGAATCACTTAGTAAGGGAATTGCTCTTGGCTCAATCCAGCGATTGGCCGTTTATGATGAAGACCAATATCTTTACTGATTACGCCTGCCAACGGGTAAAAGACCATATAGACAGGTTTAATACCCTTTATGATATGATAAAGGGTAACAGGATTGATATGAATTGGTTAAACAGAAGGATGCAGCAATACAACCTTTTCCCTGAAGCTGATTACAGGGTCTATAAGACTGAATAGCTATGAAAGATCTTTTATTGGCATTTATTCCGATATTTGTAGCAGTTGATGCGTTAGGGGTTTTACCTATCTTTATTTCTTTAACGCACGGCTTAAAGAAAGAAGAGAGGACAAAGATTATTTTTGAATCGATGATAACGGCGCTATGCCTGGCAATCGCCTTTATATTTTTAGGCAAGGCCATATTCAAATTCCTAGGCATAACTATGGGTGATTTTATGATTGCCGGCGGCTTAATCCTCTTTTGTATAGCTATCATCGACATAGTAAATCCTGAAAAAAAGCGCCACCTCCCCAGCAAGGAACTTGCTTCTGTGCCCTTGGGTACGCCGCTCATTGTCGGGCCGGCAGTACTCACAACTTCTTTAATGATTATCGGTGTGTATGGCCTATATGCGACTTTGGCGTCTGTTTTGATAAATGTTTTATTAGCAGGATTGATTTTTTATTTATCGGATGTTTTAATCAAGGCAATAGGCGAATCCGGCTCTAAAGCGCTTTCTAAGGTAACAAGTCTTCTTCTGGCAGCTATTGCGATTATGATGGTTAGAAAAGGCTTTATGCAATTTTTAGGCTGAAGAAAGAGTCCTCTTCAAGTTTCTCGTTATTCTTCCCCGAACTAAAAATCCCAGAATTTAGCTCTTCCTTATGCCTATTGGTTAAAAAAACAGCTTTATTAGCTAAAGGCATAGGGGCTAAATTGCTTGACAAATTGGAATTTAGTTGTAAAATCACTTGTTAAGTTGCAAAAACGCTATGATTACGGCCTTTTGATTTTCAGGCCTTGCCAGAATCTCTTTTTTAATCTAAAGATCAGCAAGAACTGCTTGATTGCGTAGGCTAAAAAGCGTGGATAACTCAATAATTTTGGTAGAGGAGGTGACAATATTTGAAGGCTTTAAGAGTGTCTGTTCGCCTGTTGCTTGTCGCAAGTTTCTTAGTATCTGCAGTTCCTGTCTTTTCGCAGGATGAAGCCGATGCATTTACCAAAGAGGCGCTGGGGAACATTGGAGCGGTTAACGCGGATAATTCCAGCTTAGTTATAAAGCAGTTAAAGGGCAGTGCAGACAAGTCTTATGAGGATTTAATTATCTACGCAGACGATTCGACGTTTATCGAGAAAAACGAGGAAATGGCCAACCTTTCAGACCTGGAAACAGGTGAAGAGATATCTGTAGAATATTATACAAACGAGACAGGAGAAAATATCGCAGGCCATATTTGGGTTAATGATTAGCGCGATAATTTAAATTGATTAAAATCCATTTAAAAACCGAAAAATATCAGAGGAATGACAAAATGAAAAGAGCAATTGTGTTGATTTCAGTGGTAAGTTTAGCGATTCTCGTAAGTGGTTGTGGGAAGAAGGGCGAGAATGCGCAATTGCCGCTTGAATCCCAGGAGGTCCTAAATGAGGCTGAGCTTTTACCCGTAGAGCAACCGGCTTCTAAAGTAACAAGCATATCGGAACAGAATCTGAATGTAGCAAAGAATATCGCGTCCCAAGAAGCAACCCAGTCCGGAAAACCTACACCGAAAGAAATTCAACAGGCGTTAAAGAATGCCGGTATCTACCAAGGCACTGTTGATGGAGTTATAGGCCCTAAAACCAAAAAGGCAATAAAGGATTTTCAGGCCCAGAATAATTTGACCGCTGACGGCAGAGTCGGGCCAAAAACATGGGCGGCATTAAAGACTTTTCTTAATCAGGCAGCATCGGCAAGTTCAGCTCCCAAGGATTAGATTAAGATTAATTTCGGATACGTAAGCCCCGTTAGTTTATTTAACTAACGGGGCTTTTTGTTATTTAAAATTCTATATCTTTTTGGTAAAATAATTAGAACCAGCGCAATGAATATCAAATAAAATCAAAAAATGGGCATAAGATTATACATTGGTTTGTTTCTGCTTAAGCTTTCCTATTATCTAAGGCGGCTTTTTGTGGTTGTTTTAACTCCCCGCGACTTGATTGAAAATAATAAGTTGCAATACAAAAGGAAATGCGTTATCAATCGCTTCACCAGCCTGGACTTCAATTTAACCGATGAAGAAAAAGCAATATTAGAGAATCACATTAAAAAACCCGGCAAATTTTTGGTATTAGGTTGCGGAGGAGGCAGGGAGTCGATAGCCTTAGCAAGGCTGGGCTTTGAAGTCACGGGCGTTGATTTTGTCCAAGAAATGATCAATTGCGCCCAACAAAATGCCAGCCAGGCTAATCTTAGTTTAAGCTTTGAAGCGGCAGATATAACAAAACTAAGATTTCCCGACGCGTCTTTTGATTACGCTAGCCTTCTTTATGGTATTTATGGTACAATTGCGTCAAGAAACTTAAGGATAACGTTTTTAAAACAAATAAAACTAATTCTAAAACCCGGCGGATTTTTTATCTTTAATTTTTTTATTAAAAATAATCCTAATTCCAGCTATCGCAGCAAAGCCCTTAAGGCTCTGGGATTTATTACGCTCGGCAATATGAACTATCAGCCGGGTGATGAGTTAAGCGATACGGATGAATTTATTCATTTTTTTCGCGATGAGGAAGAGTTGCGCCAGGAAATAAAAGATTCCGGCCTCGGCTTAGAAGAGATTGTGGCTGGCGGAAATCCCGCCCTTTATTACGCGGTAGTAAAATCTTGAACCTTAACCTTAATTTCAATTTTCAAAAAAAGGATGGCGGATAATGGCAAAAAAGACAGGCTTTGATAATGACAAATACCTGGCACTGCAGACTAAGGCCATTCTTGAGAGGGTTGGCAAGTTCGATAATAAGCTTTACCTGGAGTTCGGAGGAAAACTCCTTTTTGATTATCATGCCTCGCGAGTGTTACCGGGCTTTGACCCGAATGTAAAAATGCGGCTTTTGCAGAACTTAAAAAGCAAGGCGGATATCTTGCTTTGTATATATGCCGGGGACATTGAGAGGAGGAAGGTAAGGTCTGATTTTGGCATTACCTATGACGTAGACGCCATGAAATTAATCTCAGACTTAAAAGACTGGGGCATACAGATTTTGGGGGTGGTAATAACCCGTTTTGATGACCAGCCGGCAGTAAAAATATTTAAGAATAAATTAGAACGCAGGAATATAAAAGTTTATACGCACAGATTTACCAGGGGTTATCCGACTGATGTTGATTTGATTGTGAGCGATGAAGGTTACGGTGCTAACGAGTATATAGAAACCAAAAATCCTTTAGTGATTGTTACCGGCCCCGGCCCAAACAGCGGTAAGCTGGCGACATGCCTTTCGCAGTTATATCACGATTATAAGCAAGGCCAAAAAAGCGGCTATGCAAAATTCGAAACTTTCCCGATATGGAATATAGCGCTTAATCATCCGGTAAATGCCGCTTATGAGGCAGCCACAGCTGATATCAGGGATTTCAATCTTATAGATCCGTTCCATTTGGAAGCTTACAATAAAACCGCGGTAAATTACAACCGGGACGTGGAAGTATTTCCGGTCTTGAAAAGAATACTGGAAAAGATTACGCAAACCGAATCAATGTATAAGTCTCCCACTGATATGGGTGTTAATATGGCGGGATTTGGTATTGTAGATGATGAGGCAGTAAAAGAAGCAGCTAAGCAGGAAATTATCCGCAGATTCTTCAGGTATACCTGCGAATATGTCCTGGGTTTTACGGATAAGGAAACAGTCCAGCGGGTCGAACTCTTGATGGAGGAGTTTGGCGTTAAGCCCGAAGATAGGTTAGTGGTTGAGCCGGCAAGAAAGGCCGCGCAAGACGCGCAAAAAAAAGGCAAGGCTCATGAAGAAATTTATTGCGGCGCGGCAATGGAGTTGGCCGACGGATCGATAGTTACGGGCAAGAATTCACCCCTTATGCACGCGGCTTCAAGCCTTATTCTGAATGCTATTAAAAAATTAGCTGAAATACCCGATAAAATACATATATTGTCGCCTAACATAATTGAATCGATAGGAAGCCTAAAGAAGGATATATTAAATTCAAAGACCGTGAGCCTGGATTTGGAAGAGGCTTTGATCGCTCTTTCTATAGGCGCGGCAACTAACCCCGCCGCACAATTGGCCATGGAGAAATTGAAAGAACTCGCAAATTGCGAAGTGCATATGACCCATATTCCTACGCCTGGCGATGAGGCGGGCTTGAGAAGGTTGGGGGTCAATCTTACTAGCGAGCCGAATTTTTCCAGCAAGAGCCTTTTTGTTTCTTGATTTACCCGCTCAATTTTAAAGGGTTAGGCTAAATGCAGAACATAATCAGCCATAAAAAAATCCTTATAACAATTTTTTTGCTAAGCTTGGCGCTGCGCGTATCGGCAGCGTTTTTTTATCTTAATTTCGATAAGCACGCGCTCACTTTAGATCGGCGTCCGTTTGTCTCCGGCCCCTACGATACCTGGAACGTTTTGGGCGACAGGGATGGTTATAGCAGCATAGCCCGTAACATAGCAGCTACCGGAAGTATTGGCGGTTCAGAAGGGGCTATAATGCATCCGCCGCTATATTCCTATTTTCTGGCGTTTTTTTACAAATTATTTGGTTTTAATGTTTATTCCCTGCTTTTGCCCCAGATTATCCTTGATGCCTTAAATAGCACTTTAATTTTCTTGCTGGCATTAAATATTTTTAATAGTAGAAAGATTGCTCTGTTTTCCGGAATGTTTTATGCCTTTAATCCCCACTTTATCTTACTTTCCATACAGCTTTATTCCGAAACACTTTATTTTTTTCTGATGCTAGCGGCATTTTTATTATTAATAGGCTTTAGTTACAAGCCTAAGTTGAAGACCCTGTTTATCAGCGCAATGTTTATGGGCTTGGCCGCGCTCACCAGGTCGATACTCCTAGTTTTTGTTCCTTTTGTATTTATTTGGCTGGCAATCGTTTTATTCAAGGATAAGAATAAGCTATTTAAAAGTTGGCTGGTTGTTTTTATTTCATTATCTTTAGTGATCGCTCCCTGGGTTGCAAGAAATTATAGATTATTCCATAAGGTTTTGTTTTCAACGGATTATCAACTTGTTGTCGCCAAGGGGGTGTATAATTTTTATCCCGAATTTAAAACTTATGCTTTAGGCTATGAAGACGCAGGGGAGGTTTTTTTAAATTGGGTTAAAGAAAATCCCGCCAAATATTATAAGGCATGCTTAGAACGCTTAAAGATTTTTCTGTTTAAGCCATATCCCTTTGACGTCAGCCTTCGCAACAGGATAGTGTCGTCTGTCATATTTTATCTAATTTTCCCTTTGGGTATTTTTGGTTTGATTTTAAGCCTGAAGTCTTGCAATAAGCCGGCATTGTTGATATTTTTATTCATCTTATCCGTGTCGGTTACTCATATATTAACTGACTTAGACGGAGAATTGCGCTATAGGATACCCATAGAGATGGTTCTTGCGCCGTTTGCCTTCTACGGGCTAAAAACTATTTTAAGCCTCAAAGGCAGACATTTACGCCAACCAGCAGCATCATAACAATATTGCATAAATGAAGACGAATTTGCGGATTGCAATTATTATCTACACGGCAGCCATACTTATGACTTACCTTTGTACTATCGACAATTCCGTGGGGTTTGATAACGATGCCTCGGCTATAGCTAGTTATACCGATTACGGGATGTATGTAGTACGTACACACCAGGACCATTTATTGGAGACGGTCATGAATAAGGCCTGGTTTGATTTGTTCAGGTTTTTTGGTTTTCAGGGCAGCGCGATTATGCCGCTAAGGTTTTTAAGTTGTATCTTCGGCGCTTTAGGGGTAGTTGGTTTTTTTATTTTACTGCGGATTATTTTTGGCCTGAATAGAGTCGCCTTTTTCGGTTCGGCAGGTTTGGCTTTTTCTTTTTTTTATTGGGTCTTTAGCACAGATATAGAGGGGCATTTATTTCCGCAAGCCGTATTTATTTATTGCCTGATTTTACTTTTCAGGCTCGATGGCAATAAGGCTGGTGCTAAGATCAGGCTTTTAGCTATCTTGCACAGTATCTGTAATTTTCTTTCGACTATTTATATATTTTTCCTGCCGGCAATCGTTGTCGGGATCCTGACTTGCGGGGATAGTTTTAAAAACCGGCGCAGGCTGTTGCTCAGTTATCTGAAACTTATGTTTTTCTTCTGGCTTTTGCCTAATTTAGCTGTTGCTGTTTATTTTTATTTCTATGGCGCAGAGGGATGGTTAAAATTTTCGCCCGATTTATTTAGGCATTTATTTAACTGGTTCAAAGACGAGGTTGAATTACAGCCGTTTAGATTAGTTAACCTGCCTGTATATTATACTCATGTTATAAATTATACATATAATCTGCCGAGAGCTTTAGCCGGAGCGGTTATAAGTTTTTATGTATTTTTTGCATTTTTATTTATAAAAAACATTAAAAATATTGTGAATAACTATCGGAGGGTTTTACTGGTTGTTGTGGCGCTGATAGTGCCTTATCAACTGATACTTTTGGTATATGAGCCCTATAATCTTGAAAGGTATTCTCATTTTTTGATTGGTTTCTGGCTGATATTAGCTATCCTGATGAAGCCTTGCCTTGTGAACAAGAAAATCTGGCTTCGCGTTTTGCCTTTTCTTTTTGTATTGTTTACTTTTTATCTAAATTTAACTTTTTATATTTATCCGCGCCACATAGTGGTTCTGGGGCCAATAAGGCAGGGCTGGATAGATAATCTTAACAAACAGGTCGAAGAGTTGTATAAAAAGGGCCAATATCAAGATGCGCTCGGCCCTCTTAGGGAAATCGGACGAATATTAGTAAGAACATTTGGCTATAATGACCCTCATGTAGTAAAATATGTCGATAGGCTTGCCGGCCTTTATATTAAAATAGGCCGTAGTGATAAGGCCGCGGAATTAAAATGTAGCTATAAACGATGGGTTGATGAGAGTTTATCTCCCAAGCGATTTTATTTTCAATAATTATTTGGTTGCAATCAGCGCATAATGGAGGTGGACATGAAAAAGATATCAGTAGTTTGTTTGGCGATTTTACTGGCAAGCACTTTGTGCCTTGCCGAAGAACCTAATGTCAAACCTGTTTTTGATGAGACAACGCTTAAGGCGAATCAAAATATCGGAGCATGGGGGAAGGCTGTTTCCGGCCTGCGTTGCAGAATAGAAACCGATAAGCAGGCCTACAAGGTAGGAGAAAAGATATCAATTACTCTTACCTGGCAGAATGTCTCGGATAATGAACTGGGGCTTTTTTTTAGCGATGATGACATAGCCTACAGGCTTTTGTCTGTCAGGCGCGAAGATGGTAGCGTGCCTTTGGGCAGGCTTATAATGATCAAAAATTCCCCCAAAAACAAGCCGATAATAGAATCTCAAGGCAGTTATGCCCGTGATTTAACCGCATCGATCTTAAAGGAATACCTGAAAGAGGACTGGCTTTTGAAACACCAAAAAAAATCAGGTAATCTTATTCTGAAATTTGACGGTAAACTTTTAGGGGAATTCCCTATACTTCTGGATAGGCCGGGTAATTTTTATCTATCCTTAAACTACTTTCTGCCTTCCGATTCATTTTTGGCTAAAAAAGAGCCTGATATCTGGACAGGGGACATAACCAGCGAAGAAGTAATGATAAGAGTCGAGGAGAATAAATAGGCATTTACTTCGGGCTTTGATTATTTCACACTTATCGTAAAGATCAATAAAGATGAAATTATTCTTATATAAGGATAAAAATAGATGGGGATAGGGATTGAGGTTATTTTATTATGGGTCGCGGTATTGACTCTGATAAGCGTTTTGGCAAGCAAATTTTCCGATCGCTTTGCCATACCCGCCCTTTTATTATTCCTTGCTATAGGTATGCTCGCCGGGCCGGAAGGTTTTGGGGTTATTTACTTTCATAATCTCTGGCTGGCAAAATCTATTGGTATAATTGCCCTTATTTTTATCATTTTCTCGGGTGGTATTGATACAAGCTGGAAAGATGTGCGCCCGGTTATTGTTCCGGGCATTATACTTTCGACAGCCGGCGTCCTGATAACGGCCATGGTCGTAGGTTTTTTTGCCGTATATATCCTAAAATTTTCCTTCCTTGAAGGCCTGTTGCTTGGCTCGATTGTTTCTTCCACCGATGCCGCAGCCGTATTTAATATTTTAAGATCCCGGCGCATAAGCCTGAAAAACCCTCTAAAGCCATTGCTTGAATTCGAGTCAGGAAGCAATGACCCCATGGCAGTATTTTTGACCATCGGTTTGATAAGCGTGCTTACGACAAAAAACTCAAGTGTAGTCGCTTTGATTCCTAGATTTATTCTGGATATGGGCGGCGGCGCGCTTGTGGGTTACATGATGGCAAAGTTTGTTATATTCATCATTAACCGGCTTAAATCTGATTCCGAAGGCCTTTATCCGGTATTGACGATTTCTCTGGTGCTTTTGACATATTCTGTTGCCGCGATTTTAGAGTGCAATGGCTTTTTGGCGGTCTACATAGTCGGATTATTAATGGGTAAAAATGAGTTTTTGAATAAGAGGTCGATTGTTAGATTTTACGACGGCCTTGCCTGGCTTATGCAGATAGCAATGTTTTTGACTTTGGGGCTATTGGTTTCTCCTTCGAAAATCCTGCCGGTAATGAATGTGAGCCTTTTACTTGTGCTGGTGCTTATGGTACTTGCGCGCCCGATCGCCGTACTATTATGCCTTTTGCCTTTTCGTTTTGCTACGGCCAAAAAAATCATGATATCCTGGGTTGGATTAAGAGGCGCCCTGCCGATTATTTTAGCGACCTTTCCTTTGTTAGCCGGGATTCCTCAGGCAGAAACAATATTCAACGTGGTATTCTTTGTCGTCTTGGCGTCGGTTCTAATACAAGGCACATCCATTCCGATTGTCTCTAAGATGCTCAATGTCAGCGCGCCTTTTGCTAACAAGCGCCGCTATCCGATTGAATTTGAGAAAGCAGAAGGGATTGACGCCGAATTAACAGATGTTATTGTTCCGTATAATTCTTGGGCCGTGGGTAAGCGGATAGTAGATTTGAACACGCCGGAGAAATGCCTGATAATGCTAATTTCGCGGGCAGAGAAATTTATTATACCTGCCGGCCCAACCATGCTAGAAGGCGGGGATGTTCTTCTTGTGCTTGCGAATAAGGAAGACTTGGCAGCCTTACAGCGAACACTCGCGCCTCTAAATAAATAAGGCCAATAAGAAGGCCATGAATAGCAATAATAATAAAATCTATATTAAAACTTTCGGGTGTCCTTCGACGCGTTCCTCCACTTCGACTTCGCTTGAGTGTCGTCACTTGCTCAGGATGCACCAAAAGCTGCGAAGAAGGGAATAAGACCTTATGACTGGGAAAAAAGTATATTTTCGCACTTTTGGCTGTCAGATGAATGCCCGGGATTCTGAAATAATCGCCGGTAATTTGATTTCTAAAGGCTATCAGCTGGCAGAGTCAGCAAAAACCGCGGATGTCGTGCTTATAAATACCTGTTCGGTGCGTAAGCACGCAGAAGACAGGGTTTGGAGCGAGATCGGCAGGCACAAAAGAAAAGCAAAGCTTATCATAGGCTTGATAGGCTGCATGGCTGAATATTATAAGTATGATGCGTTCAAGAAATCCGAACATATCGATTTTATCTGCGGGCCTAACAATATTGCCTCGATACCGTTCTTAATTGAGCAGGCAGCCAGTAAGGAAAGCAAGGGGATGGCTGTCGGCCAGAAACAGCGGGATGAATTCGTCTATAATACAAACTTCCAGATAGATACGAAGAAAGCCTTTGTCGTAATTGCCGAGGGCTGCAATAATTTTTGCTCTTATTGTGTTGTGCCGCTAGTCCGGGGAATGGAACGCAGCCGTAATTACAAGGATATCTTAAGGGAAGTAAGCGCTTTAATCGCAAAAGGAATAAATGAGATAACTTTGCTGGGACAAAATGTAAATTCGTATAAATCCGACAGCGTGGATTTCCCCAGGCTTTTAGAAATGGTCGATGAAATTGAAGGTTTAAAAATTTTTAATTTTTACACAAGCCATCCTAAAGACGCATCTCAGATATTGTTTGAGGCAATGGCAAATCTTAAAAAAATTGATAAATATCTGCATCTACCAATTCAGTCGGGTTCGGACAGGATATTGAAATTGATGAACAGGGGGTATACGGCAAAACAATTCCTGGCAAAGATAGAAGATTACAAAAAAATAGTTAACGGCTCATTGAGCACGGATATTATTGTCGGGTTTCCCGGAGAAAGCGAGAAGGATTTTCAGGCTACTAAGAAAATATTAGAGAGTGTCAAGTTTAGCAACGCGTACATTTTTAAGTATTCTCCCAGGCCGCACACCGGCGCAGCCAAGTTGGAAGACGACGTATCAACGGCGGAAAAGAAACGCCGGCATAAAGTATTGCTGGATTTACAAAGGAAAATTTCAAAGAGGGATAAATAATGAAGCTAATCATTTTTTTTCTCGCTACTTGCTACTCGCTACTTGCTACTACTATTTTGTTCGCCCAGACGCTGGAAGAAGCAGAGATGCAATACTTACAGGCAAAATACACAGAAGCCATAGATACCCTGGAAAAAATTCTGTCTCTTCATGTAGACCAGAAATCTCCTGCGCGGCTATATTATCTGCTAGGCTTAAGTTATCTTAAAGGCGCCAATGTGTTAAGGGCGAGTGATTGCTTTGATATCATTATCAAGGAATACCCCGATAGCGAATTTGTCCAACAGGCCCAAATAAAATCAATGGATATAAATCTTTTAAGAGGCGATTTTAAGCGCGCCTTAGAGGCAAGCGAGGCTTTTTTAGCGAAGTTCCCTCAGCCACAATTCAGGAGCGCGGTATTATTGCGTAAATACAAGGCGCAATTAAAATTAGGCGATTGGCAGGCCGCTAAAATTACTCTTTCCGATTTGCAAACCCGTTATCCTTATAGCCCGGAGGTAAAGGCGCGAGAAGAATCATCAGAAAGCGGGGGGCATTTCAGCGTCCAGGTCGGGTCGTTTAAGGATAAGCTTAATGCGCAAAATTTAGTTAACCTCTTAAGTCAGAAGGGCTATGATAGCTATATTGCCGATAATCAAGATGGAGGTTCTGATAATTTTTACAGGGTAAGAGTTGGTAGATTGGGAAAAAGAGAAGAGGCGAGTTCCCTCGCGAAAAAATTGAGCGAAGAAGGATATCCTACTAAAATAGTCCCTTAATTTGAAGTTTAATGAACAAAAGAAAAAATGAAGTAGTGTGTTTAGTCGGCCCTACCGCTGTCGGTAAAAGTAGAATAGCCTACCAACTTGCCAAAAAGATAAACGGGCAGATCATTTCCGCTGATTCGATGCAGGTTTATAAGGGCTTACCCATACTTACAAATTGCCCGCCTTTGGCTATGCGCCGAACAATACCGCATCACCTTGTAGCCATAATCGATTTAACAAAAGAATTCAATGTGGCTAAGTTTGTAAGATTGTCGGAACGGGCAATAAGGCTCGTATTGAAAAAGGGCAAGGTTCCAATAATCGCCGGCGGCAGCGGCCTGTACGTTAATGCCCTTTTAGATGGAGTGTTCAAAGGCCCGGGGCAAGACGCGTCGCTTAGAAAGAGGCTTGAAAAACAAGCGCGAAAAAACGGCAAGGATCATCTTTATAGAATGCTGCAAGGATTGGATCCCCAGGCAGCCCTAGAGATTCATCCGAATAATTTACAGCGCATAATCAGGGCGCTTGAGGTTTGCATGAAGACCGGGAAAAAGATGTCGGAGATAAAAAAAAATCGCAAAGGTATCTGGTCGAATTTTGATGTCAGATTTATCGGCCTTAAACGGGAGAGAAATAAGCTATACGATTTGATAAATTCCCGCGTGGATATGATGTTTAGGCAAGGCGCAGCCAGAGAAGTTAAAGATGCCCTGAATGTGCGTTTAAGCAAAACTGCCGGCCAGATAATAGGCATAAAGGAGATTGCCGGTTACTTTAGGAAAGAGTACAATAAAGATGAAGCAAAGAGGCTCTTGAAACGCAACAGCCGCCATCTTGCAAAGCGCCAGATGACCTGGTTTAAGCGCGATAAGCGGATAAATTGGCTAGAGATAAAGGAAAACCAGAAAACAAAAGATATTGTCGGCAGGATATTAAAACTTATTTAGGGTTTAGAGTTAGAGGATTTAAGGTTTAATTTAACTATGGAAAGAGCGTTACTGGTAACCGTAGATTTAATGCACGAGGAGCATCTTAACCTGGAGATGATACGAGAGGAGCTGTCGCGCCTGGCTACCACGGCTGGCGTAGAGGTAAGCTCTGAAATTGTCTGCCATCGCGACAAGCCGGATCCTAAATACTTCATCGGCAGCGGCAAGGTTGAAGAACTGACGCAATTAGTAAAGGACGAAAGGATAGACGCAATAATTTTTAATAATGATTTTTCCGGATCGCAGCAGCGGAATTTAGAAGAAGCCTTAGGCGTAAAGACAATTGACAGGACCCAGTTGATACTCGATATTTTTGCCCAGCATGCTCACAGCCAGGAAGGCAAGCTTCAGATCGAACTAGCCCAGCTGGAATACTTACTGCCCAGGCTGTCTGGGAAAGGTATTCTCTTGTCTCGGTTAGGAGGCGGGGTAGGAACAAGGGGGCCGGGCGAGCAGAAATTGGAAGTTGACCGCAGAAGAATCCGCGAAAGGATTGCAAAGTTAAAAGAAGATTTGAAGAGTGTACGTACGCACAGGCAAAACTTAAAGAAAAAGCGCATACTTGAGGCTATTCCGATGATCGCGATTGTCGGCTATACGAATGCCGGTAAATCCACATTGCTTAACGCATTTACTTCGGCAGCCCAACCGGTTAAAGACAGCTTGTTTACTACTCTTGACCCTTTAAGCCGCATGTATAAGTTGAAAAATCACCAAAAAATAATATTTTCCGACACAGTAGGGTTCCTGGAAAGATTGCCGCACGGTTTAATCGAGGCTTTCAAGGCAACGCTGGAAGAAGTTAAAGACGCGCATTTATTAATTCATGTCCTGGATGTGAGCCACCCGCAATATCCGGAAAGGGCAAAGGCAGTGGTAAGCGTTTTAAAAGAACTTAAGGTAGAGGATAAGCCCTTGATAACTGCTTTAAATAAAATGGACAAACTCCAGGATGCGACTTGGCTGGGCAGTTTAAAAAGGTCTTTTGCCAATCCCGTAGCAATATCAGCTAAAACCGGCCAGGGCCTGGAGGAGCTAGAGGCTTTGATCATAAGGGAGCTTAAGGGTGAACTCAAGAATTTAAAGCTTGATTTGCCTTTAGATAAAATGCAACTTCTGGATATGATTTATCAGCAGGGCAATGTCAGAAGCGTTAATTATACGCAGAAAAAAATCGAAATCGACGCGGATCTGCCGTTAAATTTAGCGGAGGTGTTAAAAGAATATGAAAAAAAATAAGAATTCTAATTTTAAACCAAAGGCTTTTTTAGCCCGGCGTGGCTATACTTTTGTTGAAACGATTGTTATTTTGTCAATTTTACTGATTTTGGTTTCAGCCGCAATCACGGCTTTTATGGATATGCGCAGAAGGTCGAAAGATGTAAGCGAAAAAGCCGTCATTTCCGCGCTGGAGACGGCAATAAAACAGTATCATGCACAATACCTTGTTTGGCCGCGGGCAGATGTCTTTAATTCCCAAACTAACAATCCTTTTACTTTGATGAAATATCCTCCTTCTTTCCAGTGGGGTTATTGGGTTGGCGATGGCAAAGATGCCTGGGGCATAGATGACTTGGGTGATCATTATCTTATAGTTTGCCCCCATACAACAGCATCCTATGATAAGGGTTTCACATGGGATTATTATTATTCCGGCCTTAATGCCGGGAAGATAATTATGATTTTAAATTCGGGGCATTAGCCTGTATTTAATTAAACTAATTTTATTTATTAATTTACTTGACAAAATTTATTAGATATGTTAAGCTTATGACGGTGGGAATATGAAAAAAAGGATCTTGGTTCATATAGACCCCAATGAACCGGTTTATGTCATAAGCGCAGTGAGCCAGATTGTGCATATGCCGGTGTGGACCTTACGTATATTGGACAGGGAAGGCGTAATCAAGCCTAAGCGCAAAGGCAAAAAGACAAGGTTTTATTGCCTTAAGGATATTGAGCGCCTGGAATATGTCCATTATCTTATGGAAGAAAAAGGTATCAATATCAGCGGCATAAAATTTATTCTTAAGGCCAAAGAATAAATTTTTTTGCCTTTTAGTTGGCACTCTTAAGCTACGACTGCTAAGAGTGCCTGGAAAAATTCAGGAAAGGAGGCAAAGTAACTTATAGCAAAATAACAATTTAAAGTAAAATTCGCATCAAGGGTTGAAGTGCCCCCTATCGCTCTCGAACGTTGACAATTAGGTAAAATATGGTAAGATAAACCTTTACCCCGTTAGAAAATCCATCATCTATGGCTAAGGCAATATGGATCAAAGATGGTTTTGGGTTTTTTACGGGTAAGGAAGTTTTGATTTTTGTGAGGTAAAGGCCGATGAGAACAGTAGATGTAGAGGCAAGAAAATGCGCAATATTGCTGGAGACTATCAAAGAATATATCCAGAGCGCTATGCCTGTAAGTTCGGACGTTTTAAAGCAGAGGCGGGGTTTTGAATTAAGCTCTGCGACAATAAGGAACGTCTTAGCAGAGCTTGAGGACGATGGATTCTTGGTCCAGCCGCACACTTCATCAGGCAGGATTCCCACCGATAAAGGTTACCGTTATTACCTTGAGTTGTTGATGCAAAAAGGCCAGCTGGATGAGGGCCAGAAAGAAGAGATTGCGCTTCCTTTAAATCTAGAGCATTTAGAGGACTTAGAATCAATATTAGAGAGCGCATCTGATGTTTTAGCTGAGCTGACGCATTATGCAAGCATTGTTTCTTCTGTCTATCGCGATGACCGGTTTTATTTTAGAGGCCTGCATTTCCTCCTGGAACAGCCGGAATTTAACGATATAGATAAGATGCGCGCTTTTCTTACCGTGCTTGAAGAGCGAGCGCGCCTCTTGGAATTAATAAATAATGCTCCGCAGGGCAGTATCAATATCTATATCGGGAAAGAATCGCATTGTGATGAGATAGAAGATTGTTCGCTTGTTGTAAGCACTTATTCTAAAAAAGGAAATGCCAAGGGCAGGCTAGGGATTCTAGGTCCAAAGCGCATGGATTACTCTAAGGTAATCTCAATTTTAGAGCATTTATCGCAGAGATTAAGCAAATTATTAGATGAGTTTTAGGTTTATGATGGATGACAAAAACAACAACAAGAATAAAATGATAGAAGGCGAAGCCAAGCCCCCTGCCTCTAAAAATTGGGCTATGGTAACAATAACCAAAGAGGAGCATGAACAGCTTAAGCAGGCTGCCAAAGAAAAAGAAGAATACCGCGATAAGCTTTTGCGCCAGCAGGCAGAATTTGATAATTTCCGGAAACGCCAGGAAAAGGAAAAACTCGAATTTACTAAATTTGCAAACGAAGCAATAATCCTGGAGATGCTGGAAGTTTTGGATAACCTGGAAAGGCTTGTGAGTTTAGCGGAAAAACACAAAGAGGACTTTCAATCCTTCTTGAAAGGCGTTGAAATGATCCTCGCGCATCTATATGAACTTTTGAAAAAACACGGGGTTAAGCCCATAGAAACGTTAGGCAAAAAATTTGATCCTTTGTTTCACGAGGTCTTACTGGCTGTCAAATCCGAAACAGATGAGGATAACAGAATAGTCGAGGAATTCCAGAAAGGCTATTTATTGGAAAACAGGGTCATTCGCACGGCAAAGGTAAAGGTGGCAAAGAAGCAAAACCCTGACGAACAAAAAACAGAAGGCAAAATTTAAAAAAATATAATTTTTGATTTTATAGGAGGATGATTACTATGGCAAAAATAATTGGTATCGACTTAGGAACATCTAATTCGGCTGCTGCAGTCATGGAGGGAGGCAGGCCCGTGATTATGCCTTCCGCGGAAGGAGCAGGCGTTGCTTCAGGTAAGGCATTTCCTTCGTTTGTTGCGTTTACGAAAGAAGGGGAACGCCTAGTGGGTGAACCGGCAAGGCGCCAAGCCGCGATAAACCCCGAAGGTACAATACAAGCGGCAAAGCGAAAAATGGGAACAGACTTTAAATTTAAAGCCCATGGCAAGGAATATACCCCGCAGCAGATCTCCGCGTTTATATTGCAGAAAATTAAACAGGACGCTGAAGCATATTTAGGGGATAAGGTCGAAGAAGCCGTAATTACTTGCCCGGCATATTTTGACGACAACCAAAGGACGGCGACAAAGGATGCGGGAGAAATTGCCGGTTTAAAGGTATTACGTATAATCAATGAGCCGACAGCTGCGTGTCTTGCATATGGATTAGAGAAAGCCGGCAAAGAGTTAAAGATTCTTGTTTTTGACTTCGGCGGCGGTACGCTTGATGTTACGATAATGGAGATGTGGAAGGAAGGCGGGTTTAAAGTCATGGCGACAAGCGGCGATACCCAGCTTGGCGGCACGGATATGGATAATGTTATGATCGATTACATTGCCAAAGAATTTAAGAAACAGACAGGCATTGATTTGAAGAATGATAAAATGGCAATGCAGCGTTTGCGTGAAGCGGCAGAGAAGGCAAAGGTTGAGCTTTCCAGTACGCTGACAACGGATATAAACCTTCCCTTTATAACTGCTGATGCGACCGGCCCGAAACACTTGACAATGACTATCAATCGCGCAAAAGTCGAAGAGCTTATAGGAACGATTATCGACAGATGCCGCGGCCCATTAGAGCAGGCATTGAAAGATGCTAAAGAGGCATTCAGGAAAGAGGGCGTTGATTTTGCTGATAAGGGCGTGGACAAGATTATCATGGTTGGCGGCCCGACACGGATGCCCATAGTGCAAAAATTCGTAGAGGATTACTTTGGGAAGAAGATAGAGCGAGGGGTTGATCCCATGGAGTGCGTAGCCTTAGGCGCGGCAATCCAGGCAGCGATCATTAAGGGCGACGTTAAGGATGTTTTATTGCTCGATGTCACGCCTCTTTCTTTAGGTATCGAAACACTAGGGGGCATTAATACTAAGCTTATCGACAGAAATACGACTATCCCTACGAGGAAGAGCCAGATATTTTCAACCGCTGCTGATAGCCAGACTGCGGTTACCATAAGAGTGCTTCAAGGTGAACGCCAGATGGCTAATGACAATGTTGAATTAGGCAGATTTGACCTGGTTGGCATCCCGGCAGCGCCTCGCGGCGTGCCGCAAATTGAAGTCTCGTTTGATATTGACGCTAACGGCATAGTCCATGTTAACGCCAAGGATCTAGGCACGGGTAAGGAGCAATCTATCAAGATTACTGCGCCTAAGAAACTATCTAAGGAAGAAATAGACAAGATGGTAAAAGACGCTGAAAAATTCGCCTCAGAGGATACCAGGAAAAAAGAAGAGGTTGAGACGATCAATCAGGCGGACAACCTGGTTTATGCGACAGAAAAATCGCTTAAGGATTTTGGCGATAAAGTAAGCCAGGCTGAACGCGCAGATATCGAGTCAAAAATGAATGATTTGAAAACTGCAATTAAGGATAAGAACGTGGACAGGATTAAGCGCGGCTCGGAAGAGCTTACTAAAGCTTCTCACAAGCTGGCTGAAGAAATCTATAAGCAGGCAGCCGCAAAACAGAAAGCAGGCCAGGCCCAAGGCCAGAAGCCGGAGGGTGACAGCCAGAAACCAGAAGAAGAGCCCAGGGGCAAGCAATCCGCCGAAGGCGGACCCGCCTCGGGTGGGAAAGACGAAGATATTATTGACGCTGAGTTCAAAGAAGAAGACGATAATAATAAATAAAATTTAATCACAAAGTCACCAGATTAGAAATTTATTTTTTTCTGGTGACTTTGTGTCAAGAACGACACGGTGGTTTTTGATGGCTACGCAACGCGATTATTACGACATATTGGGCGTAAGTAAAAACGCTAGCGCCGAGGAAATAAAAAAGGTATATAGACAACTCGCTTTAAAATTCCATCCGGACAGGGTCGGGGAATCAGAAAAGAAACAGGCGGAGGAAAGATTTAAAGAGATATCCGAGGCTTATGCTGTTCTCTCAGATTCGAATAAGCGCGCGCTTTATGATCAATATGGCCATGCCGGTATCGACCAGAAGTATACTACTGAAGATATATTCCGCGGCGCAGATTTTGGTTCAATCTTTGAAGGGTTTTCCAATTCCGGCGCAGGTTCTATATTTGAAGAATTATTTGGCGGTTTTGATGTCTTTGGCGCGTCTGGTAACCAGGGAACCAGAAGAGGCAGGCGCAGGCGCGGCCAAGATCTGCATTATGAATTAGAGATTTCGCTTGAAGAAGCAGCCGGAGGTGTTGAGAAGGTAATCAGCATACCCCGGCTTGAAATTTGCTCAACCTGTAATGGCGACGGCGTAAGGCCGGGAACAAAAAAGAAGACTTGCCCGAATTGCCGGGGAACAGGCCAGATTGCACGTTCCAGCGGCTTTTTTAGTATTGCTACAACCTGTTCGCGTTGCCAGGGCCAGGGTTTTATTATTGAAAGTCCTTGTTCTGAGTGCCGCGGCAAAGGTTACGTTAGCCACCAGAAAAAAATTCAGGTTAAGATTCCCGCCGGGGTTGATAGCGGAAATCGTTTACGTTTAAGCGGCGAAGGCGATGCATCAAACGGCGAAAGAGGCGATCTTTATATAAGTATTTTTGTGAAGCCCCACTCGCAATTTAAGCGGCGCGAAAACGATATCATCTTTAACCTGGACGTAAGTTTTATCAAGCTTATTTTGGGCGCAGAGGTAGAAGTTCCCACGCTTGAGGGTAAGGTGATGATGAAGATACCTAGCGGTACTCAGCCCGGAAAAATTTTCAGGATTCGCGGCAAGGGCATAAAAGATTTACACGGTCGTACCCAGGGTGACGAATTAGTAGCCGTTAATGCGCTTATCCCCACGCGCCTAACTAGCCGCCAACGCCAGATCTTAGAGGAATACGCAAAAGAGAGCGCAGATTATTCCTTTTTGGGCGAAAAGATAAAAAAGGTCTTTAAATAAACGGGGCTATTGTATGCCAACTTATGAATATGTTTGTAGAGAATGCGGTTATAAGTTCGAAGAATTTCATTCCATGTCTTCAGAGCCGGTTAAAAAATGCCCACGTTGTAAAAAATCGAGCGTTAAGCGCCTGGTAAGCGGGGGAGTCGGGATTATTTTTAAAGGCAGCGGTTTTTATGCTACTGATTACAAGAAAAAAACCGGAACCGAAAAACCGCAAAAATCGCAAAGCACTTCCAAGGGCTGTTCCAGCTGCGCACCAAGTTCGAAAGGGTGCTCAAGTTGCAAAAAGTAAATTTGGATTCGTTACAATTTAGGCTGCGTATCTGGTTTCCGGTATTCTTGTATGCGGGTTTAATATTTTATTTATCTAGTTTAAGCTTGTTGCCTGTAAGCGTAGAGATACCTTTTATCGATAAGCTTGAACATACTCTTGAATATGCAATTCTTGGCATTCTTTTGATGCGGGCGTTTATCAATCGCGAGTTTAAGCTTGATCGCCGGAGCGCTTTTGCCTTGGCCGTTATTATCGCCTATTTTTACGGTATAAGCGATGAGATACATCAAGCTTTTGTCCCGGGTAGGACAGCAACAATCTCTGATTCATTTTTTGATTTAATCGGCTCGGGGCTCGGCGCTTACATATATCCTGTAAAAAGATTTTTTTCTAAGGATCGTATATGACAGATATCAAACCGTTTAAGGCAATAATCTACAACGCAACAAAAGTTACGAATCTTGCCAATGTGGTCTGCCCGCCTTATGATGTAATATCGCCGCAGGAGAAAGAAAATTTTTACAAGCTCAATGAATATAATTTTATCAAGATTTTGCTTTCTAACGAAAGATCAAAAGAAAACGGCGAGGTTGTAAATAAATACAACAATGCTAAATTGATTTTGGACAATTGGCTCTCGAACGAAATATTGGTCAGCGATAAAAAAGAGGGGATTTATTTTTATCTGCAGGAATTTATCTTTAAGGGCGAGAAAAAGGCACGTGTCGGATTTATTGCCCTAATGCGCTTAAATCAGACCGGCAAATCTGTAGTCTATCCTCACGAACATACCCGCAAAGAGCCCAAAGAAGACAGGCTCGCCTTGTTAAAGAAGGTCAAAGCAAATTTGAGCCCGATTTTTACTTTATTTTCAGACGAAGACCATCAGATTTCCAGGATTTTTGATAACTACATCTGTAAGCAGGAACCTTTGTTTAAACTTGTCGATAATGATACGTGTGCCCATAAGGTTTGGCGCCTGGAAGACCGTGATATTTTAAAGCGCTTGAGAGACTACATGAAGGATAAATCGATCGTCATCGCTGATGGGCATCATAGGTATGAAGTCGCTTGCGAATACAGGGATTACATGCTTAAACGCCTGGGTAAAAACGGCCTGGCGCCGTCAGCCGGTTTCAATTACATTATGAGTTATTTTATTGATATGAACTCCCGCGGCCTCATAGTGCTGCCTATACACCGATTGGTTAAAAATCTTCCCAAAGACGCCCTGAAAAGAATGGAAGAATTTTTTGAGATTGAAAAGGCCAAGGATCGCTTTGACCTGTTATTTCTTCTTATGAAGGCCGCAAATAGCGGCCATGCCTTTGGGCTGTATTGCTCCGGGTCATTTTATCTAATACGCCTAAAAAAGGAACATTCTAATAATAAATTCCTTGAGGATGGCTCAGATTTTTACAACAATCTGGATGTGGTTGTTTTAAATAAGTTTATTTTTAAAGAACTTCTTTCTATAGATGTTTCCCAGGTTGAGTTTATAAAAGATGAAACCGAGGCGATGGAATCTGTTGATAGCGGGAGGTTTAAGGCGGTATTTTTCTTGAACCCAACAAAGGTAGAGCATATAAAGACAATTGCATTAAATAATGAACGTATGCCGCCTAAGTCCACTTACTTTTACCCTAAGCTACTGAGCGGATTGCTGATACACAAGTTCTGAAACACAAATTTAAAGTAGCTAGTAGAGAGTAGCAAGTAGCGAGAAAAAAATCTCTCTACTCTCTACTTGTTGCTTGCTACTGCGAGCGGAGCGAGGAAGAATGGCGCTTTTCGGAAAACCCAAGTATACTGTAGTCCATATCAAAAAAAAGGATATCCCCGGCGGCCTCTGGACCAAATGCGAGGAATGTTCTGCCCCGCTCTACAACAAACAGCTTCAGGAAAACCTTAAAGTCTGCCCGAAATGCAATTACCACTTTACCCTTAATTGCTTTGAGCGCATTGATTCGTTAGTCGATAAAGGCTCGTTTAAAGAATTTGACGAGGACCTGACTGCGGTTGATCCTTTAGGGTTTAAAGGCCCTAAGACATATGTAGATAAATTAAAACAGGATCAGGAGTCAACCGGCCTTAAGGAGGCAGTAGTAACCGGTTTAGGTAAAATAAATGACAAAAAATGCGCCATAGCTGTAACCGATTCGCGTTTCATAATGGGCTCGATGGGTTCTGTAGTCGGCGAGAAAATTACGCGTATTATAGAAAGGGCTACGAAGGAGAAATTTCCGGTAATTATTGTTTCTGGTTCGGGCGGCGGAGCGAGAATGTACGAAGGGATGTTTAGTCTTATGCAGATGGCGAAAACTTCTGCGGCCCTCGCCAGGCACCACGAAAACCATTTGCTTTATATCTCGGTTTTAACCAATCCGACTATGGCCGGGGTAATGGCTTCTTTCGCGGGCCTGGGCGATATCATAATTGCCGAGCCAAAGGCCCTGATAGGATTTACCGGCCCCAGGGTCATCGAACAGACCATACGCCAGAAGTTACCGCCTGATTTTCAACGCAGCGAATTTCTCTTAAAACACGGCCTTATTGATATTATTACACCGAGGAAAGATTTAAAGACGGTAATTTTTAATCTGATTGATTATTTGAGCTAAACGTTGTATTATAAAAAATAGAAGAGGAAATAAAAATGGCGCAAGTAAGTTTAAGAAATGTCTCAAAGGTTTATCCGGGTAATATAATAGCCGTAGATAACATTAACCTGAATATTGAAAATAAAGAATTCATTGTTTTGGTCGGGCCTTCCGGGTGCGGCAAGTCTACTACATTGCGTATGATCGCGGGACTAGAAGATGTTACTCAAGGCGATATTTATATCGCTGATAAGCACGTAAATAGCGTCCCGGCTAAAGACAGGGATATTGCTATGGTTTTTCAAAATTATGCGCTATACCCTCATTTGACAGTATTTGAGAATATGTCTTTTGGTTTAAGGCTTCGCCGTTACCCGCGCGAAGAAATAAAACAGAGAGTGGGCGAGGCGGCGAACATTTTAGGCATAACCGCGCTTTTAGATAGATACCCGAGAGAACTCTCGGGCGGCGAAAGACAGAGGGTGGCATTAGGAAGAGCTATGGTACGTAAGCCCAAAGTATTTTTATTCGATGAGCCTTTAAGCAACCTCGATGCGAAGCTGAGGATTCAGATGCGCACCGAGATACACAAATTGCATTTACGCCTCCAGACGACAATGATTTATGTTACCCATGACCAAGTTGAAGCTATGACCCTGGGGGATAAGATTGCCGTTTTACGCGATGGCCTCATCCAGCAATTTGGAGACCCGATTACGATTTACGATAAGCCGGTAAATAAATTTGTAGCCGGATTTATGGGTACGCCTCCCATGAACTTTTTAAACGGCCGCATCGAGAAGGAAGACGGCAGGCTGTATTTTAACGAGGGGTTGATTAAAACGAAGATCGTGGAAGAGATGCGTCAAAAACTCCTGAGTTATGTCGACAAGGAGATAATATTCGGGATCAGGAGCGAAGATATCTACGATAAACTGTTCGTTTCGGAAGCCCCGCCGGAGAATATCGTAAGGGCAACTTGTGAAGTAATTGAGCCGATGGGCTCTGAAGTGTATCTTTATTTGAAAACACTACGCAATTCATTTATTGCCAAGGTCGGCGCGCATGACCGCCCGCCTATAAACGAGGATATGGATCTGGTGTTTGATATGAGCAAGGTGCATTTCTTTGATAAAGATACCGAAGAGACGATTATTTAGTAATCTTAAGTTCGCGCTGTTTTTCCTAAGCATCTTTTTTATCCTGCCTTTGATCTATTCTTTAGAGACCGGCGGGAATAAACTACGCGTTTTGTTTTTATATCCCTACCTGCTTTTAATCTTATCCCTAATATTTTTTAAATTCAGGAGTGACAAGAAAATCAAGGCTATTGATTTAGCCTGCGATACCTTGAGCGAATCTGTCAATACTACGCAGGAAGTTATCCGGAATAAAAGGATATTAGTCGAATCATTAAGCGCAAAACTTAAACGCTATAACCAGCTAAAAGACCTTACCGGAAAACTCACTACGGCCCTGTCTTTGGATGAAAGCGCGCGCGTTATCCTCGAGCACGTCACCGGGCTTATCCCGCAGTTTACTTCTTGTATCCTATATCTCGTAAACCCCAAGACATATGAATTGAATTGTTTCTTGAGTAAAAGCAAGCAAGGCTTCACTATCAAAACAAAAAAAGGCGATATATTCGATCATTGGGTGCTTAAGAAGATGCAGGCGCTCCTGGTTGAAGACATAAGCAAGGATTTTCGTTTTGACGTAGAAAAAATTGATAAGGAACAATTACGCGATGTCCAATGCCTTATTGCCGCGCCATTATTAACTTATAATAAGATTATTGGGACTTTACGCCTGGATTCATCGGTGAGCAACTGTTTTTCCCAGGAAGATTTGAGGCTCCTTGTAACCATTTCCGATCTCGCAGCTCAAGCTATCGAGAACGCCATTCTTTATAAGCACACTTTAGATCTGGCAATAAAAGACGGCCTGACTTCTTTATATTTAAAAGGATATTTTTTAGAGCGCCTGGAAGAAGAGTTGCGCAGGGCTAGTTTAAATAAGGCAGATTTATCCTTGTTGATGCTGGATATCGACAAGTTCAAAGATTTTAACGACCGATTCGGACACATCGCCGGAGATATTGTGCTTAAGGCGGTCAGCAAGCAGCTCCTGGATTTTGCGGGCAAAGAAGGCAATATCTGTTGTCGTTTTGGAGGCGAAGAATTTATTGTGCTCTTAATCGATACAAATAAGCAGAAGGCCGTGCGCCTTGCGGAAGATTTACGCCAGAAGATTAAAGCCAAAGAGATATTATTAAGAAGAAAGGCCGCTACTATTAGCGTATCTGTCGGGGTAATAAGCTGCCCGGAAGATGGTTTTGTGTCCCAGGATTTAATGTTGAAACTCGACGCTCTTTTATATAAGGCCAAGAGATCAGGAAGGGATAAGGTATGCTTTTTAGAGAAATAATATATTTTATTTTTAGCTATAGCCTGACTGCGATTCTGATTTATGTGGGTATCCAGTATATCCTGGCAAGAAATTCTAAAGCAGATGCGCAATTAACATATTGCAAGGAAAGCCTGGAGGAGTCCAAGAATCAATTAAAGGCTTTGACCGGAGAGCAGGAGGAGCTTAATGCGCATGTAAGCGGGATAACCCTGATTTACGAGACGACCCGGGATATCTCTAAGACGCTGGACGAAACCGAGGCGCTGTCGCTCTTAAAGATCAAATTAAAACAATTTATAGATTTCGACGATTGTTTTCTGGTTAAAGAAAGCGAAAAAAATAGCTTCGCCCAGGATATCTATTATTCTTTACCTTTGGTAATCGAGGGAAAGGTTTTTTCCTATTTGGCGATCAAGGACTTAAATCTTAAGAATCTCACCATGGATAACCTTTATATCATTGCTAACCAATTTGCCTTAATCCTGGAAAAGATAAGATTGTACTGCCAGCTCCAGGAATTGGCAATCACTGACGGCCTGACTCATACTTTTAGCCGGCGATATTTTATGGAAAGGTTTATGGAAGAATATGCCAGATCCCAAAAATTTAAACATAAGCTTTCGTTTTTGATGCTGGATATCGACCATTTCAAGGAATGTAACGATAAATTCGGCCACCTAGTCGGGGATATTGTGCTGATGCATGTTGCCGAAGAGATTAAAAATAATATTCGCCAGGTAGATCTGGTAGGCAGGTTTGGCGGAGAGGAGTTTGCCTTAATCCTGCCTGAGACAGATAAAATAGGAGCAGAGCTATCGGCAGAGCGCTTAAGAAGCGCGATTAAGTCGAGGATTATCAAGGCTTATGATGAAACTATAAATGTTAGTGTGAGCATTGGTATAGCCACATTTCCCGAAGATGCCTCAAGGCCGGATGAGCTCATTGACCGCTCGGACTGGTCGATGTATAGGGCTAAGCAGACAGGCAGGGATAAAGTTTGTGCTTACGGAGTATATAAATGATTGATCAACATATAAGTATAAGCAGCCAAGCAAGTTAGGTTCCCGATAACGAATTTAATTTGTTGCATTTAGGCTAAATTTAGGCTAAAATTAATGTTCATATGCGCGAGCCTTCTTACATAATAGGTATAGATTTAGGCGGCACAAGCGTTAAGCTGGCACTTTTTAAAAGGAAATCGAAGAAAATTATCCGTAGGTCGACGTTTTCTACCAATGAATTTCCTTCCAAAGACGCACTGCTCAAAAAAATAGTTAAATCAATCAATAGCCTTATTTCTGATTCCTCTTTGAAAAAATCTTCTATTCTTGGTGTGGGGATCGGCGTTCCCGGTCCTGTAGACAATAAGGCCGGCAGGGTTTATTATTTTCCGAACATCCCGGGATGGAAGGATGTGAATTTGAAAAAAATATTACAGGCAAGACTAAAGCTGCCGGTAACGGTAGATAATGATACAAACTTAATGGCTTTGGCGGAGTTGAATTTTGGATTAGCCAAAAACGCAAAGAATTGTCTTTGTTTAACATTAGGCACAGGGGTAGGCGGGGCGTTGATCTTAAACGGATCGCTTTTCCGCGGCAGTACAAGCGTAGCCGGAGAGTTCGGCCACGTGCCGATATCCTTGAACGGGCCCGCGTGTAACTGCGGCGGCCGGGGCTGTCTTGAACGCTTCATCGGCAACAAGCGGATATTGGCTAAGGCCAGGATGATTTTCGGCAAAGGAATAAGCCTTGAACAATTATCGCAGTTTGCCAAAAGAGGCGAAAGAAAAGCAATCTCCGTTTGGGAAGAGCTGGGTTTTTATTTAGGAGTCGCCCTTAGCGGTTTTGTAAATATTTTTAATCCAGATTTGATTATAATCGGCGGAGGTTTGAGCGGCGCGGGAGACTGTTTATTTAACAAAGTGCGCGTTACGGTTAAGGCGCGGGCAATGAAACCGCATGCAGAGGCCGTGAAAATACTCAAGGCCAGCTTGGGGCCGGATGCCGGCTTAATCGGCGCTGGGATATTGGCAGATTTAAGCTTCGCGAAAAAACAGAAGTAAGAATGAGAAAAAACTTTGGTTGCCGGATTTTTATTTGCTTGGCTGTTTTGCTAAATAGCGCGATTCTATTTTCCAGCAAAGCGTTTGCCTTGGAAGAGAAAATTCCCATTGTTGTTGACGGCGACCACGTCGAATATTTTAACGAAGAAAGAAAAATTATCGCAACCGGAAATGTGCGCATCGAGTATATCGGGACTAAACTCAAAGCCGATAGCGTTGTTGTTTATTCCCAGACCAAAGATATCGTCGCGGAAGGCAACGTCCGCCTGGAAACTGATAAAGGGGTACTAGAGGGCAGTAAAATACTCTATAACTTTGAAAATAAAACCGGCTCTATAGTCGGAGCTGATATTGAAGCGAAGCCTTTTTATGCGCAGGCTCCTACTATGAATAAAGTCAGTGACCGCGAACTTGTAATAAACCGAGGCTATTTTACGACCTGCGATTTATCCGATCCGCATTGGCGCATTGTCGCCAAAAAAGTTTTAATATTTCCCGAAGATAGGGTTGTGGCTAAGAATGCGTCAATAATTATAGGCAACGTCCCCGTAATTACCCTGCCTCAATATGTCCACGTTTTGAGTGATAAAAGGCCGCGCGTAACAGTCGAGCCGGGCAGCGATAAAGATTGGGGGTATTACCTGCTTACGGCATGGAGATATTATATTAATGAAGGTTTTAAAGGCAGGATTCATGTTGATTACAGGGAAAGAAAAGACCTTGCTGAAGGCGTGGATTTAGCCTATATTCCGCCGGGCATGGGCAAGGGGTTGCTGCGCACATACTACATGCACGAAAGGGCGATTCAGTCCAAGCATATATGGGACAAAGAAAGGGATACGATAGAGCGGGAACGTTTTCGTATCCAATGGAGGCACAAATGGCAAATAGATCCGACAACCGGCCTTTTGTGGCAGTATAATAAAATGAAAGATAGCCAGTTTTTATTTGATTATTTCAGGCGCGAATATGAAATAGATGAAGACCCGACAACCTACGCTCAATTCACGAACGCAAAAGACATATACGCGTTTAATTTATTGGTGGAAAAACGGGTTAACAGATTCGTCAGCGAATTAGAAAAATTACCTCAGGCAAAATTTGAGACAACCAATTTCCGCCTGGGCGATAGCCATTTTTATTTTAAAAGCAATAATGATTTTTCCCGGCTTATACAACAGACTGCGGGCGGGACAGCCCTCGATGACCCGACAACAAGGTTTGATACGTATAACCAGGTTACTTACCCGGCAAAGCTTTCGATTGTTGATTTTTCTCCTTTTGTCGGGTTTCGCGAGACGTATTATTCAGAGGATTTAGCTAGAAAGGCTAATCAATGGCGTAATATTTTATATGCCGGGACCGATATGTCAACGCGGTTCTTTAGAATATACGATGTCAAGGGTAAATTTTTAGGCGTAGATATAAATCAACTGCGCCATGTTGTCAATCCCGTAATAAAATATTCCTATATTCATCAACCGTCGATAAATAGTTCCGATCTGAATAATTTTGATGCAATTGATTCAATAAGCAAGCAGAATTCGGCTAATATTGCCCTGGAAAATAAGTTACAGACGAAGCGATTAGGCCAAAGCGTAGATTTGGTAAGCCATATATTGAGCTCTGATTATTTATTTGAAGGCCGGCCTATAGGCGGACATTTCTCCGATATGCTAAAATCGCAATTGGAATTCAGGCCGCGGGAGGGTTTCCGCATAGATGTAGAGACTGATGTCGACAGGATCAGGGGCCAATTGACGGCCAATAACACTGATTTTTATTTTGACAAGGAAGGCGAATATTCAATCGGCCTGGGCCATCGTTATCAAAAAGACGTAAATAATCAACTTACCTCGGAGCTGAATTACAGGTTTAATCCGCTGTGGAAAATAAGGGTTTATGAACGTTTCGAATTCCTCGGCGGCGGGCTTAAGGAGCAGCAATACGTGTTATCGCGGGATTTACATTGTTGGCTTATGGAAGTTTCTTATCATGTAGATAGAAATAGGGGCGAAACAATATGGTTTGCCTTCAGGCTCAAAGCCTTCCCTGAAATGGGATTTGAATTCGATAATAGTTATCATGAGCCTAAGGCCGGTTCGCAGAGTTATTAGAAAGGATAATTATGAAAATAGCAATAATCGGCAGCGGTTATGTCGGATTGGTTACGGGCGTTTGTTTTGCCCATATCGGCAATGAAGTCATTTGCGTAGATAATGACGCAAAAAAAATTGCCAATTTAAAGAAAGGCATTATTCCTATTTATGAGCCCGGCTTGGATGAGATGATTAAGGCTAATAAAAAGGAGGGCAGGCTGGCGTTTACAACAAGTATACCAGAAGCTGTAAAAAGGAGCGACTGTATATTTATCGCAGTCAGCACTCCGCCTAAGGATAACGGCGAAGCGGATTTAACCGCAATTGAAAATGTGGCCATCCAGATTGCAAAATCGATGCATTCCTATAAACTTATTGTAGAAAAATCTACCGTGCCGGTAAAGACCGGTATCTGGGTCGAGCACACCATTAAAATCAACCATTTTAAAAATGTAAAATTTGATGTTGCTTCTAACCCCGAGTTTTTACGTGAAGGCCAGGCAATATCTGATTTTTTGCATCCGGATAGGGTGGTTATCGGGGTAGAATCTAAGCGCGCCCTGAATATTTTGAAAGAGCTTTACGCGCCTCTTAATGCGCCCATAGTTGTCACGGACATAAAATCCGCCGAGTTGATAAAGCATGCTTCCAATTCTTTTTTGGCGGCTAAGATTTCGTTTATTAATGCCATTTCCAGGATTTGCGAGCTTACCGGAGCGGATGTAGAGAAAGTTGCCTCGGGTATGGGTTTAGACAAACGTATCGGTAAAGGCTTTCTAAATGCAGGCGTAGGTTACGGCGGTTTTTGTTTTCCTAAAGATTTGGACGCATTTATAAGCATTGCCGGACAATGCGGCTATGATTTTAGTTTACTTAAAGAAGTCAGGAAAATAAATGAGCAGCAGAAAGAGTTTTTTCTAAAAAAAATAGAATCAGCGCTATGGAATATTAAGTCTAAATCTATAGGGATATTGGGTTTGTCTTTTAAGCCGGAGACTGACGATATACGCTTTACGCCTGCCCAATATATTGTCGAAAAGTTAAAATCCGAAGGCGCAAAGGTGAGAGCCTTTGATCCTAAGGCTATGCCTAAATTCAAGCAGTTGGTAAAGGGCATAACTTTTTGCCGCGATGCCTATGATGCGGCTAAAGGCGTTGATTGCCTGGTCATAATTACGGATTGGCCCGAATTTAAAAACTTGGATTTTGCCCGTCTAAAGAAAATTATGAAACAACCGCTTATTGTAGACGGAAGAAATATATATAATAAGGAAACTTTGGAAAAACTAGGGTACCGCTATTTCTCTATAGGCAGATGAAAACTAAAAAACAGAAATTAATCAAAGGCGTTTTATTGAAGGAATTAAAAATCATTACCGATAACAGGGGCCGGCTGATGGAGATACTGCGCTGTGATGATAAAATTTTCAAAAAATTCGGCCAGTGCTATTTTACTACGGCTTTTCCGGGAATTTGCAAAGCCTGGCATTATCATAGGTATCAGGATGACCACTTTACCTGCGTTAAAGGTAAAATATGGTTGGCCTTGTATGATTCAAGAAAGAATTCTCCCACGCAGGGGCTAATCAACGAATTCATCTTAAGCCTGGAGACTCCATTGCTTGTAAGGATACCCAAAAAAGTTTTTCACGGATTCAAAACAATTAGCGGCGAAGAGGCGATGATAATAAACCTTACGACCAGGCCTTATAATCATTCTCATCCGGATGAATTTAGGATTCCTTTCGATGACCCTTCGATTAAATTTGATTGGAGCAAAAAATGAATAATATAAAAGGCATAATCTTAGCAGGCGGTTTAGGCAAGAGATTGCAGCCGTTGACCCGTATAACAAATAAGCATTTACTTCCCGTATTCTGTAAGCCGATGATCTATTATCCGCTCCAGACTTTGGTTGAAGCGGGTATAAAGGATATTATGATTGTTACGGGCGGAGAAATGGCGGGCGATTTTCTGCGCCTCTTAGGTAACGGCGCGGAATTCGGGCTTAAGCATATCAATTATACTTATCAACGGGGAGAAGGCGGGATTGCCGAGGCCCTAAAACTCGCAGAGCATTTTGCTGCTGGCAGCAAAATTGTAGTCATACTGGGAGATAATTTAATCGGCGGTTCGATTAAAAAACACGTAGATAATTTTAAAAAACAAAAAAAGGGCGCACGGATCTTGATCAAGCAGGTGAAAAATCCTTCCCGGTTTGGGGTCATAGAATTTAAAGGCAGAAGAATAGTTTCGATCGAGGAAAAACCCAAAAAGCCGAAATCAAGTTTTGTCGTTACGGGCATTTACATGTATGACAGTAAGGTTTTTGATATTATAAGACAATTAAAGCCCTCGCCGCGAGGCGAACTTGAGATCACCGATGTTAATAATAGTTACCTTTCTTCTGGCCAGCTTTATTTCGATAGGCTGGATTGCTGGTGGACTGATTGCGGAACATTCGATTCGTTGCTAGCCGCAAACAATCTTGTGGCCAAGTATGCACGAGGGGCAAAATGCACCTTTTAATTACAGGCGGAGCCGGTTTTATAGGTTCAAATTTTATACGCGGGATCCTTAAGAAATATCCCAATTACCGTATTACCAACCTGGACAAATTAACTTATGCCGGAAACCGGGATAATTTAAGGGATATAGAAAACGATAGGCGTTACAGATTTGTTAAGGCTGATATTTGCGATGCCGGAAGAATAGAAGGTATAGTTAAGAATTGCGACTCTATTATCAATTTCGCTGCCCAGACACATGTGGATAGGTCAATACAATCATCGGATGAATTTATAAGGACGAATATTTCCGGCGCTCATGTCTTATTGGCATTGGCAAAAAAATACTCGGTTAAGAGATTCGTTCAAGTAAGTACGGATGAAGTATATGGCAGCATAAAAAGAGGCAAGGCAGACGAGAGGTCGCAGCTTTTGCCATCCAGCCCGTATTCTGCGAGTAAGGCCGCGGCGGATTTGCTCGCGTTATCTTTCTATAAAACATTTAAACTGCCGGTAGTTGTTACCAGGAGCTCGAATAATTTCGGCCCCTTCCAATTCCCGGAAAAAATTATCCCGCTTTTTATTACGAATATAATCGAAGGTAAAAACCTGCCTGTTTATGCAAAAGGCCTTAATATCAGAGACTGGATTTCTGTTGCTGATAATTGCCGGGCCATAGATTTGGTTTTGCATAAAGGTAAAAGCGGCGAAGTTTACAATATCTGCTCAGGTAACTTAATGAACAATATAAGCTTAGCCAGGCTTATATTGAAAGAGATGAAAGCTTCTGATAGACTTATTCGTTTCGTAGCGGATAGGTTAGGCCATGATTTTCGTTATTCCATCAGTTCTGATAAGATAAGGCGCTTGGGGTTTAGATGCCAAGCCTTATTTATCGACCAACTGCGTCTCACTATAAATTGGTACATTGCTAATTCTAAGTGGTGGAAGCCATTAAAAAAGTTTTAGTTACCGGAGCAAGCGGCTTACTCGGCTGTGACCTTGTGTCGATACTTAGTAAAGATTTCGACGTGACCGGGGTAGTTTTTACAAATAAGATAAGTTCTAAGCCCGAAAATGTAAAAGAAGAGAATATCGATCTTTCTAACCCTGAGGCCATAAAAAGGGTTGTCAGTTTAAGGCCGGAAATTATTGTACATGCCGCTGCTCTTTCCAATGTCGACCGTTGCCAGGAGCATCCCGACGAAGCAGAGAGGCACAACGTAAATGCAACTCTGAATATTGTCAAGGCAGCCGGGATCTTTGGCAGCAAGCTTATTCTTTTAAGTACGGATCATGTCTTTGACGGCAAGAAAAGCACTTCCTATAGGGAAGATGACGAGACTAATCCGGTTAATGTTTACGGAAAGTCGAAGCTTAAGGCCGAGCAAATAGTACGCGATAATCTGAAAGAATTCATCGTTTTAAGGGTCAGCTGGTTATTCAGTAATCCCAATAGGGGATTTTTAAATTTTGTTTTAGAATCGGCTAAAAAAAATAAAGTTATAAGCATAGTCTCGGATAAGACAAGCTCGCCGACTTATACCGTTGATCTGTCGAAGGTGGTTGAGTATCTTATTAAAGGTTCTGGCTTCAAGGCAGAGACGATCCACTTTACAAATAATGGAAACGGATGTTCCTGGTTTGAGTATGCCCAAGAGATTATCCGGATCTCTGCTTTAAAAGAGATAAAATTAAAGCCGATAAAATTCAAACAGTTGAATTTGCCTGCTCCCAGGCCAAAAAATTCAAGCTTAGATAATTCTAAATTTAGAACAATTTATAAACAACCCATAAGAAATTGGCAGGTTGCTTTGGAAGATTGCCTTAAAGGCCGCTTACTTCTAAAATAAAGGAAGGAAAACTCAAAATGAAAACGGACATAATTAAAAAAATCATCAGCAGGAGATTTAAGGTTTCTGTAATAGGCTTGGGTTACGTAGGCCTGCCTTTGGCAGTCGAGTTTGCCAAGGAGGGGTTCGTTGTCACCGGAATAGATATAGATGAACGTAAAATTGCCTCTTTGGCGCAGAAAAAATCTTACATTCAGGATGTCCCAAGCAAAGATATAGTTCAAATTTCCAACAAGGGGAAATTCAAGGCGACCACTGATTATTCGCAATTAAAATATCAGGATGCGGTTATCGTTTGCGTCCCTACGCCCCTGGGAAAAACGCGGGAGCCGGATATTTCTTTCATTGTTGATGCTACAAGACATATTGCTAAATTTTTGCACCGTAAGCAAATAATAATTTTGGAAAGCACGACCTATCCCGGCACTACCGAAGAGCTGGTTTTACCTGTGCTGGAAAAGCAAGGGTTCAAGGCAGGTAAAGATTTCTTTTTGGGTTTTTCCCCTGAAAGGGTGGATCCTTCTAACCCGGTCTATAAAACTACTAATATCCCAAAGGTCATAGGCGGTGTTACCAGGAACTGTACAACGATGATCGACGCTTTGTATTCACAGGTGATCGACGAAATCATTCCGGTCTCAAGCGCCAGGGTCGCGGAGATGGTGAAGTTATTAGAGAATACTTTCCGGGCTGTCAACATTGCCCTGATTAACGAGATATGCCTGATGGCCAGCCACTTAAACGTAAATATATGGGAAATAATTAAGGCAGCCGGTACAAAACCGTTTGGGTTCATGAGTTTTCAGCCCGGTCCGGGGATCGGCGGCCATTGCTTACCCATAGATCCTTTATATCTATCCTGGAAAGCAAGGCTTCATGGTTTTGAATCGCGCTTTATACAACTAGCCGATGAAGTCAATTCTTCTATGCCCAACTATGTCGTGAATCGTATTGCCGAAGGCTTGAACAGGTATTCCAAATCTCTTAAAAGTTCGAAGATTTTGATTATAGGCATTGCTTACAAAGCTAATGTTTCTGACGTGCGCGAATCTCCGGCTATAGAAATTATCAGGCATCTAAAGGAAAAACAGGCAAAAGTTTTCTTTTACGATCCATTGGCAAAAAAAGCAAAAATTGACGATATGGAAATGCACTCTATTGCTTTGACAGCCAAGAGCCTTAAGGATAAAGACTGTGTAGTTATAGTCACGGCTCATAAAGCTATAGACTATCAGTTTGTCTTAAAAAATTCAAAATTGATTCTGGATACTCGTAATATATACGATGGTAAAAAGAGCGATAAGTTAATAACTCTTTAGAGATTATTTAAGAATTCCGTTCCGGAGGTAAAGTGAAATGAAAAAGGTCTTAGTCACAGGCGGCGCAGGTTTTATAGGTTCGCATATAGTAGATAGGCTGGTCCGCAGTAATTACCGGGTTGTGGTTCTTGATAATTTTTGTTCCGGTAAAATAGGAAATCTAAAAGATTCAATCAAGAAAATAGAACTTATCCGGGGCGATATCCGCGACGAAAGAAAAGTAAAACAGGCTTTGCGCGACGTAGATTTCGTTTTGCATCAGGCAGCCTTACGTTCGGTGCCGAAGTCAGTCGAACATCCTATGGAATATAACGATGTAAACGTGACAGCAACGCTTAATCTCTTAAAGTGTTCATCTGAAACAGGGGTAAAACGTTTTGTCCTGGCTTCTTCAAGCTCAATCTATGGTGAATCCGTTCGGGAGAAACAGAAAGAGACTGATTTGCCTTTATTGATATCTCCTTACGCGGCTAATAAGCTGATCGGTGAATATTACTGCAGGGTATTTTCTAAGATGTACTCATTGGAAACCGTGGGCTTACGCTATTTTAACGTTTTTGGCCCGCGCCAATCCTTAGAATCACAATACGCGGTTGTAATCCCAAAATTTATAATTTCTTTACTTACCCATAAGAGTCCTCCTATATACGGTTCTGGAAAACAGTCGCGGGACTTTACTTATATCGATAATGTGGTCGAAGCGAATATTCTAGCTATGACCCAAAAAAACGCGGCAGGAGAAGTTTTTAACGTCGGATGCGGCTCAAGTCATAGCGTCTTAAAGCTCTTTAACGATATTAAAGCTATTCTTGGTTCCGATTTAAAACCTAAGTTCATTGCTCCGCGTCAGGGAGATGTTATGCATACAAAGGCAGACATAACTAAGGCGGGAAGGCTATTAAACTATAAGCCGAAAGTTAGTTTTATCGAAGGGCTGGAGAGGACTATTCAATGGTTTCGAGAAAACAGATAGCGCTTATTACCGGCGGCGCAGGTTTTTTAGGTTCACATCTATCCGACGCCTTGGTCAAAAAAGGTCTTAAGGTTATATGTGTCGATAATCTTATAACCGGTACCTTGAAAAATGTCGAACATCTAATGAAGCTAAAAAGTTTTGAATTTATTAAGCATGACGTGACGAAATTTATAGATATATCCGGCAAGATTGATTATTGCCTGCATCTTGCGTCACCGGCAAGTCCTGATGATTATTTAAAATTTCCCATTCCGACTTTAAAGGTCGGGGCATTGGGAACTCATAATGTTTTAGGGCTGTCAAAGGCAAAAAAGGCGAGGTTCCTATTGGCTTCGACTTCTGAGGTCTACGGCGACCCGCTTGAGCATCCCCAGAAAGAAACTTATTGGGGGAACGTTAATCCCATCGGGCCGCGGGGAGTTTATGACGAAGCTAAGAGATTTGCCGAGAGCATCACCCTGGCATATAAGAGGGAACATAAGCTTGACGTGCGCATAATAAGGATTTTTAACACTTTTGGCGAGAGGATGCGAAAGAACGACGGCAGGGTAATGCCAAATTTTATCAATCAGGCGCTGATGGATAAGCCTTTAACAGCCTACGGCAAGGGCACACAGACGCGGTCGTTTTGTTATGTCAGCGATCTTATCGATGGAATGGTAAGATTGCTGTTCTCGAAGTATAACATGCCTGTTAATATCGGCAATCCCAAAGAAATTACCGTAAAAGAATTAGCCGGGATAATAATTCGCCTGGCTAATTCCAAATCAAATATTGTTTTCCGGCCTCTGCCTCAGGATGACCCAAAGCTACGCTGTCCGGATATAACCTTGGCAAAGAAGAAATTGGCCTGGCAGCCGCACGTGAGTTTGGAAGAGGGCATAAAACGGACGATTAAATACTTTAAAGAAAAACAATGAAAAAAGGTTATTTCGGAAAATTCGGCGGCCAATTTGCTCCGGAAACTTTAATGTATGCCTTAGAAGAGCTTGAAAGGGAATATTTTAAGGCAAAGCAGGATAAGAGTTTCCAGGCGGAATTGGATTATTACCTCAAAGATTACGCCGGCAGGCCTACGCCCCTATATTTTGCCGAAAATCTTAGCCGGCATTTGGGCAGAATCAAAATTTACCTTAAAAGAGAAGATTTGCTTCATACCGGAGCGCACAAGATAAACAATACCCTAGGCCAGGTTTTGCTTGCGCGCAGGATGAAAAAACAAAGGATTATTGCCGAGACCGGAGCAGGCCAGCATGGCGTGGCCACGGCAACTGTTGCAGCCTTGTTTGGATTATCCTGCGATATATTTATGGGCGAAGAGGATATTGAACGCCAAAAATTAAATGTCTTTCGCATGCGCATGCTCGGTGCGAGGGTTATCCCGGTTAAGAGCGGCGCAAAAACTTTGAAGGATGCTACGTCGGAGGCAATGCGGGATTGGGTTACAAATGTTACTACTACTCATTATATTATTGGTTCGGTTATCGGGCCATATCCTTTTCCTTTGATGGTCAGAGATTTTCAAAGCGTTATCGGCAAAGAGGCGAAGATTCAAATCCTGAAGGTTGAAAAGAGATTACCGGATTATTTGGTTGCTTGCGTGGGAGCAGGAAGTAATTCCATAGGACTGTTCCACCCATTCTTTAATGAAAACAGCGTTAAATTCATTGGAGTAGAAGCAGCCGGAATGGGTTTAAATACGCATCAGCATGCCGCAAGCCTTGTGAAGGGAAGCTTGGGAGTTTTACATGGCTCTAAAATCAAGGTATTACAGGATAAATTCGGCCAGATTAATATCGCTCATTCGGTTGCCCCGGGTTTGGATTATCCCGGCGTCGGGCCTGAACACAGCTTCTATCAGGATGTAAAAAGAGCAAAATATTTTGCCGTAACAGATAAAGAAGCCCTGGAAGGGTTTGAATTGCTCTCTAAGATCGAAGGCATTATCCCGGCCCTTGAACCGGCGCACGCTGTTTATTTCTTAAAAAAATTAGCCCGTTTTGCAAAGAAGGGTTCCGTTGTTATACTTTGTTTGTCCGGCCGGGGCGATAAAGATGTTATGACGGCTTCAAAACTGCTTAAATATGATTAACAGGATAGAGAAAAAATTTAGAGAATTACGAAAAGATAATAAAAAGGCCCTGATAGTTTACATTATGTCGGGTTTGCCTAATATAAAATTTACGCAAAAACTTGTCCTGGAACTGGAAAATTCCGGAGCGGATTTAATAGAGTTGGGAGTCCCGTTCAGCGATCCGGTAGCAGACGGCCCGGTCATACAAGAAGCCTGCGTACGAGCTTTGAAAAAAGGGATTAATTTAAAAGACATATTCAGCCTTGTGAGCCGAATTCGCAAAAATTCACAAATACCGATCGTGCTCATGCTTTATTACAATCTGATACTGCATTTCGGCGAGGAAAAATTTGTTAAGGCGGCAATAGCTTGCGGCGTGGACGGGGTAATAGTCCCGGACTTACCCGTAGAAGAGGCTGATACCTTGATTAAGTTTTCGCGCAAAGTCAATCTTGCAACGATATTCTTCGTTACGCCTACAAGTAGCCCCGAGCGCCTTAAGCAGAGCTCTAAACTATCCAGCGGATTCGTTTATTATATATCAAGGACAGGCGTGACCGGCGCCAATACCGAGTTAGCGGCTAATCTGGGCCGGCAAATAAAAAGAATAAGAAAATTTACAAAAAGCGGCGTTTGCGTTGGTTTTGGAATCAATAATCCCAGCCAGGTTAAATTGATAAATAAGGTTTCTGACGGCGCAATCGTAGGCAGCGCCGTAGTAAAAATAATCCTTGAGGAAAGAAGAGAAAATGTTATCATCAGAAAAATAAGTAATTTTGTCAGGAGTTTAAATGTATAAAAAAATAGTATTGGATAACGGTTTACGCATAATCGCCAACAAATTGCCTTCAAGGGAGACTGTTTCTTTGGGCATCTGGATCAGCGTGGGCGGAAGGTTCGAGGATGAAAAGTTTAAAGGCATATCCCACTATTTGGAACATATGTTATTTAAGGGCTCTAAGAAATACACCTGCCAGCAAATCAAAGAAACAATAGAAGGAAAAGGCGGCTCCTTAAATGGATTTACTGCCGAAGAATTTACCTGCTACCTGGTTAAGGTATTGAAAGAAAATTTAAATGAATCTTTGGAGATTTTGTCGGATATGGTGCTTTTTCCGGTCCTGGAAGAAGAAGAGATAAAGAAAGAACGCACGGTAATTATGGAAGAGATAAAGATGTATCATGATCTGCCGCAATATTACGTTTTGGAGATCCTTGATTCTCTTCTCTGGGCGGATCATCCCCTGGGCTCGACTTTAACCGGAACTCCGGAGAGTGTAAGCGCGATCGGAAGAAAAGAACTCTCAAGTTATCGCGACAGGTTTTATAATGCGCCGAATATAGTGATAGCTCTCTGCGGAGCTTTTGATTTAGACAGTGTTGTTAAAAGCGCCAAAAAAATATTTACCCACAATGACGCCAGGAAAAATATAATTCCCCTGGCGGCAAAGGAAGGAAGCAGGGTTCCTGCGCTAAAAGGCGTTTCAAAACCCACAGAACAGTCGCATCTTGCTTTGGGTTTCAGGTCATATGACCGCAAAGATCCCCGCCGGCATATACTAGATGTATTGCACGTTATAATGGGCGCGAATATGAGTAGTAGGCTTTTTCAGGAAGTCCGAGAGAAAAGAGGCCTGGCTTATTCTATAGGCACGGCGATAAAACGCTTCAAGGACGCGGGCGCTTTTACTGTCCACGCCGGTGTGGATAATAAAAAAGTAGACGAATGCGTTAAAGTAGTGGTTGAGGAACTAGAGAATATTAAAGGCGGGCCAACCGAGTCAGAATTACGGCGGGCTAAAGATTTTTATTTGGGACAGGTGATAATGGCCCTGGAAGATGTGTCTGAACACATGCTTTTCATGGGCGAAGGAATTGTTACGGTTGATAAGGTTATGACCCTTAAAGAAAAGAGAAAGGCAATTGAGGCTATAAGCGCTTCGGATGTTAAGAGTGTTGCCAAAGATATTTTTGATTTAAAAAAGATCCATCTAAGCCTTATAAGCCCGGATGGAGAAGGAAAGGTTTTAGGATTAAGTAAGAGATTTACCTAAACTAAGGACCTTTGGAGGAAAATTTCCATAGAAGCTTTAAAAATAGCAGAGTTAATCACGAATATAGCGCTGGATAAAAAAGCGATCGATCCGGTTGTTTTACAAATGCACGGGGTGACTGACTTTTGCGATTACTTTATAATCCTTAGTGCTACGAGCCACCGGCATGCGCAGGCGCTTGCTGACGGGATAGAAGAGGAAATGTTCAAAAAAGGAGCCCAGCTTTTTCGCAGGCAGGCCGACGCGGAACATGCCTGGGAAGTCCTGGATTTCTTTGATGTTGTGGTGCATATATTTTACGAGGAACTTCGTAAGGTCTACAATCTCGAACGCCTCTGGGTTGATGCTAAGCGTATCACTTTTTAAAGGCAGTTTTACCCATCTAAAAAGCCTCATCTTTTAATAAAATGGATATTAAAACCGAAATAATCAAGCTTATAAAAAATTCTTTGGGGAAAACTTTTCCGCAAACAAAAGATACGCCCTTACCCGATATTGAATTGGAATATCCTAAAGACCCTATACACGGGGATTTCTCTACCAACATCGCAATGAAATTGGCAAAGCCTTTGAAGATGCCGCCGTCTGATATTGCTGATTCTCTAGCCGGACAGCTTAATAAAGATATTAACCAGGGTTCGCTCATAGGTTCGATTCGGGTTGAAAAACCCGGATACATAAATTTTATTATTAATGAAAAAATTTATCATGATTTTCTTATTGAGGTCTTGGCAGATTGCCGTAAAGCTCTAAGCAAAAATATAGGTAAAAACGAAAAAATCCAGATTGAGTTTGTGAGCGCAAATCCCACAGGATCTTTAAGCGTTGCCCACGGCAGGCAGGCAGCAGTGGGAGAGGCATTGGCGCGGATTTTCGATTTGTTCGGCTACAAAGTAACGCGGGAATATTACCTTAATGACGAAGGCAACCAGATCAATATGCTCGGCGCTTCCATCATCGCCCGGATACGCGAATTTAAAGGTGATAAAATAGAATTTCCTGCTGACGGGTATTTAGGGGAATATATAAGGGATATTGCCAAAGAGATTATGGATAGTGATCCTTCGCGCTTCAAAGACCTATCCAAAAACGTTGACCCTAAACTTTTAGAGTTTGTGTCAGAATACGGCCTTAATTATATCCTGAATATAATCAAGAAAGAGCTGGAAGATTTTGGAGTAAAATTTGACGTCTGGTTTTCGCAGAGGGCTCTAAGGGAATCAGGAAAAATTGATAAGGCCTTAGAATTCTTGAAAGATAAGGGTCTGGCTTTTGACAAAGACGGCGCGCTTTGGTTTAATTCTACCAAGCTCGGCGATGATAAGGATAGAGTGTTGATCAAGAGCGACGGCAGCTTTACGTATTTAGCCCCGGACATTGCATATCATCAGGATAAATACAAAAGGGGATATGAGCGGGTTATCAACATCTGGGGGCCGGATCATCATGGATATATTCCCAGGATGATGGCCGCGGTAGAGGCTTTAGGAGTCGAGAGAAAGAGGCTGTCAATTATTATTGTCCAGCTTGCCAGGATTTTTAAGGCCGGAGTGCCTTTGGTGATGTCAACCCGCAAGGCCCAATATATAACCTTGCGCGAGGTAATGGATGAAGTCGGCTCGGACGTGGCTAAATTTTTCTTTTTGACAAGGCGCACAGACAGCCATCTGGATTTTGACCTGGAATTAGCTAAACAGGAGAGCAGCGAGAACCCGGTTTATTACGTGCAATACGCGCACGCGCGTATCGCTGGAATTATAAAACAATCAAAAGAAAAAGGCATAAAAGAAACGTCAATCTCAAAAATAGATTTTGGTCTTTTAAAAGAAGCAGAGGAGCTTGCGCTTTTACGCAGCCTCTATAAGTTCCAGTCTTCTTTATTTACCGCGCTAGAGATCCTCGATCCATACCCCATAACCCAATACTTGATCGGCTTGGCAACGGAATTCCATAAATTTTACGACAAACATAAAGTATTGGTCGAAGGTAATGACGAATTGGTCAATGCCCGCTTGAAACTAGCTAAGGCCGTCGGGATTGTTATATCCCAAGGGCTAGATTTACTTGCCATAAAAAGCCCGGAGAGAATGTAGATGATGAATTGGGTCGTTTCTAAGGTTGGAGAGGATTTAATTTCCCGCCTCGAGAAGGATTTGGATGTTTCTTCTTTAATAGCTTTATTGCTTGCCCGGCGAAACATCAAGAATGTTTCTGACGCGCGCATGTTCCTTGACGCAAAGTTTTCGCAACTGTCTAACCCGAATGATTTAGCTGGGGTTAAAGAGGCTGTGGAGAGAATCAAAAAGGCAAAAGAAAAAAAAGAAAAGGTATTTATTTTCGGCGATTATGATGTGGACGGGATTTGCGCCTGCGCTCTATTAAAATCCACTTTAAATAAAATCGGGCTTGAGACAGTCCATCATCTGCCGCACCGCGTGGATGAAGGTTACGGCATAAACATGGAAGCCGTAAAGAGAGCCAAAAGTATAGGGGCGAAACTATTTATCAGCGTTGATTGCGGCGTAACCGCCTTGGAAGAAATCAAGGAGTTAAGAAAATTAAATATAGATTCAATAATCGTAGACCACCACGAGCCGAAGGCAGGCAAGATTCCGGCAGCCAACGTGATTATAGATCCCAAGGTTGACAATCAGTCACCTAAACTTTACGATCTGACTGCCGTGGGCCTGGTGTTTAAGCTATCCCAGGCGCTTTTAGAGAGATCCCTGGAAGAAGAATCAGATCTTGTAGCCCTGGGTACGATTTGCGACGTCGCGCCTCTTTTAGGTGAAAACAGGATTCTCGTAAAAGAAGGCTTAAAAAGGATTTCAGATAGTAGCAGGATGGGTATCAACGCATTAAAAGAAGTGGGCGGGGTTTCAGACAGGGAAATTACTGCCGGCCTGGTGGGTTTTGTATTAGGCCCGCGCATAAATGCCATGGGTAGAATCGAGTCAGCGGAAAGCTCGCTTAAGCTTATAACCTGCGTGAATGAAGAGGAAGCGAGCCTTCTCGCTAAAGAATTGGACCAGACCAATAAAAGGCGGCAAAAAATCGAAGAAAAGATCCTCCAGGAAGCAATCGCAAGAATAGAAAGGGAAATTAATTTTAAGGAACATTCCATAATCGTTTTAGGAGGAGCGGATTGGCATCCGGGTGTCGTAGGCGTTATCGCGGCAAAGTTATCTCAGATGTATTTCAGGCCGACGCTTATTTTATCCAAAGAAGACCAGATTTACCGCGGTTCCGGCCGGTCAATAAATAATTTTCATTTGTTTGATGCGCTCTGCGAATGCGATTCCTTGCTTCAAAATTACGGCGGACATAAGCGTGCCGCGGGTTTGAGCGTCCACGAAAATGACCTGGAAGAATTTAAGCGCAGCATCAACAAAATTGCCCGTGAAAAGTTGAAGCCGGAAGATTTGATCCCGGTCTTAGATATCGATGCTGATGTGCCTTTAGATTTATGGCAGGATCTAGAATTAGTCGAGCGTATTGGTGAATTTTCGCCCTTTGGCGTAGGAAACCCCCGGCCGGTATTTTCTTCCCGGGGCCTTTTTATCAGAAGCCAGCCGGCTTGCGTTGGCAGAAAAACCTTAAGGTTATGGGTTAGCGACGGAAAATTGACGGCTAAGGCCGTAGGTTTTGGTATGGCAGATTTTGCAGCTTTGTTTAAAGATGGGACAAGAATAGATTTGGCTTATTCTGTTTCTATAGATAAATGGCAGGAACCAAGCATACAGCTGGAGATTAAAGATATAAAGATATCGGCTTAGGCTTTTTTTGCTTTTCCAGCCTTAATACATCTTGTGCAGACGTAGGCTTTCTTGCGCTGATTACCAATAATTATACTGATCCGCTGCAGATTAGGCAGGAATTTGCGTTTCGTGATTCCGGTTACCCTTCTTCCTGCGCCGCCTTTCTTTTTAGCCATACCGCGCCGGACGATTTTATTGCCTGTCATTAAGCCTTTATTACATATTACGCAACGTCTTAACATAGTTTACTCCTTAAATATCTGTCGAATTTAAAGCATTCGGTTTCATCTGATTATATTTGAAAATGCCTTTTTGTCAAGGTAAAATAGATGAGGACGAAACTTAGAGAGCGACAGCGCTGCTAAGTTTCTGTCCGAATTAATCCCTCACCTTTTATGTATTAAAATATTTTGGTATTCGATTTGGATATCTAAAAAGGTGAGGGATAGTCATCAAAAATTGGTGCGGGATAGTTGTGATAAGGATAGCATTGACTTAATAAGTCAATGGGTCCTGTCAAGGCCTGTATTCGCAGGAACGCTCGATTTTCCCCAGCGAGGAAAATCTCACTCGATGAAAATTTTCGCTCGTCCTGCGGACACCGTGCCCGCTTCAAATTTCCAACGTCCTGCTCCCTGCCTGCCGGCAGGCAGGATATCAGTCCTTGCCACCCATTTTAAATTGCAATGGCGGGATAAGCACAGACTCTAAACTTATTATGAATTCTCCTATATTAGAAGGCCTTAACGAAGAGCAAATTCAATCCGTAACCCACGTGGACGGACCTCTCCTGATCATTGCCGGCGCAGGCACCGGAAAGACTAACGTCATAACCAGGAAAATCGCCTACTTAATAGAACAAAAACTTGCCAAACAGGATGAGATCCTGGCACTGACTTTTACTGATCGGGCAGCCCGGGAAATGGTAGAGAGGGTGGATATTTTAGTGCCCTATGGTTATACCGATATTTGGATATCTACATTTCATTCGTTTGGAGATAGGCTAATCCGGGAAAACGCCATAGAAATAGGCTTAAATCCTGATTTTCAGGTACTGACCCGGCCTGAAGCAGCAGTCTTGATGCGCGAACATCTCTTTGAATTCCCCTTGGATTACTTACGGCCTTTGAGCGACCCGGCGAAATTTATCGATGATATATTGAGGGTATTTAGCCGCCTGAGAGACGAAGATGTTTCTATAAAGGAATATAAAGAGTTTGTCAAAAAACTTGAATCAGAACTAAAAGGCGCTGATGAGGCCGGCTTAGAATATTACAGGCTGCACAAAGAGTTGTCGGATTGCTTTACCAAACATCAGGAATTATTGAAGAAAACAGGCAAGGTTGATTTTGCAAACCAGTTTTACCTGGCCTTGCAGATGTTACGCGAGCATAAAAAAATCGCTCAAGTTTACCAGAAGAAATTCAAATACATTTTAATCGATGAATTCCAGGATACGAATTTTGCCCAGTTTCAACTGGTTAAAATCCTGGCTGCCAAACACAAGAATATTACCGTTGTTGCAGATGATGACCAGTCGATATACAGATTTCGCGGCGCAGCTTACAGTAATATAATAGCTTTTAGCGACACTTTTCCCGAGGCCCGCACCATTACTCTTATCCGCAATTACCGTTCCAGCCAGACAATCCTTGACGCGGCTTACAGGCTGATACAATTCAATAATCCGGACAGGTTCGAAGTAAAGTCTCATATAGATAAAAGGCTAATCGGCGCTCCCGGCGGAAAAAATATCGAGTATCTGCATTTTGACCGGCATTCCAATGAAGCTGACAAGGTAGCTAAAATAATCAAGGAAAAGACCGAGAAAGAGAAATACGCCTATGATGATTTTGCAATACTTGTGCGCGCTAATAATGACGCCGATGAATTTATTGCCAGCCTGAATATGGAAAGTATACCTTGGAGATTTAGCGGTAATCAAGGCTTGTATACCCGGCCCGAGGTCAGATTGTGTATATCTTTCTTGAAATTTATGGCAAATATTTCCGATTCCGTGAGCCTGTATTATCTGGCGGCCAGCGAAATATATAATATAAAACCGGTTGAGCTGGCGTATTTGGCAAGCTTTGCCAAGAGAAAACACCATGATTTGTTCTGGTGCATGAAAAACTTGAAGCAAATAGAGGAATTAAAAGATAAGTGTGATGATATTGCCAAGCCGGTTGAAAAATTAGTGCAAGATTTAGAGAAATTTATTGCTTCTTCTACGCAAGTCAGCTGCGGGAGGTTGCTGTATTTGTTTTTGACCGAGAGTAAATATCTCAAAGTATTGGTCAAGGAACCTTCGGTTGAAAACGAGCAAAAAATAGAAAATCTGGCAAAGTTTTTTGAAATCGTCAGAGAGTTTGAGAACGTGACTGCGGAAAACCGGGTTATTAATTTTATCGAATACCTGGATATGCTTATTAAGGCCGGAGATGACCCGGCTACGGTTGAGGCAGATATCGATACTTCGGCAGTAAATATTTCTACCGTGCATAAAGCTAAAGGCCTGGAATTCAGGGTAGTGTTTATAGTCGGGCTTGTGCAAGGCCGTTTTCCCTGGCCAAAGCGCCGCGATCCCCTGGAGATACCCGAAGACCTGATCAAAGAAGTTCTACCGCAAGGTGATTTTCATACCCAGGAAGAAAGAAGGTTATTTTATGTCGCAATCACGCGCGCCAAGGATGAGCTTTATTTAACCAGCGCTACTGATTACGGCACTGCGCGTCAGCGCTCCCCGAGTGAATTCATTTTCGAGGCCTTAGGCAAGGAGAAAGAAAAAAAACAGCCTAAGATAAAATCAAGCGCCTTGGAAACAATTGACAGGTTTAAGGAAAGTTCTGCTCTAAAGATAGATAAGGGCCCAAAACCAAAGAGCGAGAAAGAACTCCTGCATTTAAGTTTCTACCAGATCGATGATTACCTGACTTGCCCTTTAAAATATAAATATGTCCATGTCCTGCATGTTCCGATTTTGACGCACCATACGGTAATTTACGGCAAGGCGCTGCATGACGCAGTGCAAAAATATTTCCAATTTAAGATGAAGAATTTCAAGCTTCCTTTCCAGGAGTTGATCGACGCTTTTGAGAATTCCTTCTCTGCCGAAGGGTTCTTTAATAAGGAACATGTCGAGATTCGCCGGGGCATTGCCCACGAGGCGCTGAAAAAATTCTACGAACAGGAAGAGCGCCAGGGGAGGATCCCGACTTTTATAGAAAAAGAATTCTCATTTGTAGTTGATTCAAATAAGATTGTCGGACGCTGGGACAGGGTGGATATGCCTTCTAACAATGAGAGTATTATAATAGATTTTAAGTCTTCTCATATTGCCAGGCAAAAAGACGCTGACCGTAAGGCAAAAGAGAGCTTACAGCTTGCGATATATGCCATGGCTTTCGAAAAGCTCTTCGGATTTAGGCCCAAGGCAGCGGAATTACACTTCCTGGAATCAGGCTTAGTAGGCAGCGCCGTAAAAGAGGAAAAGGATTTTCAGAAGGCAAGAGAGAAGATTAATATTGCTGCCTGCGGGATAAAAGAATGCCGTTTTGAGGCGAATCCGGATTATCTGGCCTGTACCTATTGCGCCTTTAATCAAATTTGCAATTTCGCACGGGTAAAATGAATTCTTGACTTAGGCAAGAGGTGAGTGTATACTCCTTTACTAAACTAAAAAAATATAGTATATTATATTAAGGTATTAAAACAAGAATGCAGTCTATATAAGGAGGGGTGAAAAATTGTCGCTGGATAAGGTAGGTAAGAAAAAATTAATCGAGAAGTTTAAGATTCACTCAACAGATACGGGTTCTTCCCAGATCCAAATCGCAATATTAACCGAAAGAATAAACTCTTTGAGTGACCATTTAAAACTTCATAAGAAAGACCATAATTCGCGCAGGGGCCTGTTAAAGCTTGTCGGAAGGCGGCGCCGGCTCTTAGAGTACCTTAAGAAGAGTTCTGGCCGTAAGTACGAGGAAGTCTTGGACTCTTTAAGCCTGCGTAAATAACTTAAAAGCAAATATTTTTTAAGGAGAGGAAATTACTTTTTATGTCTATTGAGAGAATTAAGGCAAAGTTCGGTAAAGAAGAGTTAATATTAGAAACTGGAGAATTAGCCAAGCAAGCTGACGGCGCCGTGACTGTTAAATATGGCGGGACAGTTGTCCTGGTTAGCGCTTGTTTCCTGAAAGAAGCTAGAGAAGGAGTGAATTTTCTGCCCTTGACAGTTGAGTATCAGGAGAAAACCTACGCAGCAGGGAGGATTCCCGGAGGGTTTTTCAAACGGGAAGGCAGGCCTTCTGAGAGCGAAACTCTCGTTTGCCGGCTTATTGATAGACCCCTACGTCCGTTATTTGACAAGAATTTTAATAACGAAATCCAAGTCGTTGCCATTGTTTTATCCAGTGATGGTTTGAATGACCCTGATGTCTTAAGTGTTATCGGAGCCTCTTGCGCAGTTTCTATTTCGGGCCTGCCTTTTAACGGGCCAGTGGGGGCATGCCGGGTTGGAAAGATTGGTTCGGATTTCATACTCAATCCTACGTACGAAGAGTTAGAAAAAAGCTCACTTGACCTGGTCGTCGCCGCTACCCGGCAAGGCATTATTATGCTTGAGGCCGGAGTAAAAGAAGAGTCGGAAGAAACGGTTTTCGCGGCAATCGAGTTTGGATTAGAACAAATTCGCTGTATTATAGATTTACAGGAAAAATTTATAGAAAAAATAAAAAAACCTGTCTTTGAAGTTCCTTCAAAGTCTGATGTGACAGATTTAATCATAAAAAGAATAGATAATGATTTGAAAGCGCGTATTTTGAAAAGCGCTGTACTTGCGGACAAGGTAGAATCCGCGGTTGTTTCAAAACAATTAGTGGCTGAGATTGTTGAAAAATTAAGCGCTGACGAATCCATAAAAATTGATGAGGCTAAGGCCTGGGACGTAGTTTCAAAATTGCACGAAAAAGAATTACGCCGTTTTATCCTGGAAGAAGAGAGAAGGGTGGATGGAAGAAAATTTAACGAGATCCGGCCGATATCCTGCAGCGTATCAGTTTTACCGAGAACCCACGGCTCAAGCGTCTTTACCCGCGGCCAGACACAAAGTCTCGCGGTCACTACTTTAGGAACGCGTTCAGACGAACAGATGATCGAGGCCTTGGAAGGTAAGAGTTACGAATCGTTTTTGTTGCATTATAGTTTTCCTCCTTTTAGCGTCGGCGAGGTCAGGCCGATGAGAGGGCCGGGCCGCAGGGAAATCGGGCACGGCGCCCTGGCCAGAAAAGCCCTGGTTGCGGTTATGCCGGCAAAAGAGGATTTTCCCTATACGGTAAGAGTCGTATCCGAGATTTTGGAATCAAACGGTTCTTCCAGCATGGCTACGATATGCGCATCGACCCTGTCCCTTATGGATGCGGGCGTACCCATAAAAGAGCCGGTTGCCGGAGTTGCTTTGGGATTGATCAAAGAAAGTGGAAATTACGCCATACTTACTGATATTTCCGGCGGGGAAGACCACTTCGGGGATATGGATTTTAAGGTCGCCGGAACCAAGAATGGTATTACCGCCATGCAGCTCGACCTTAAGATTGGCGGTATTGATTTAGATCTAATTAAAAAAGCTATGGAGCAATCCCGCCAGGGGCGTTTGTTTATTCTTGACAAGATCTCGGCGACCCTGGATGCGCCGCGAAAGACAATATCGGATTATGCCCCGCGCATAAAGATACTAAAGATCGATCCCGAGAAAATCGCTGATTTAATAGGCTCTGGCGGCAAGACTATAAAAAGAATCCTCCATGCCACAGGAGCTACTATTGACATAGAAGATGACGGCACAGTCCTTGTCGGAGCCGACAAACAGGATAAGATGGACGCCGCTTTGAATATGATAAGGGCGGTTGTCGAAGATATAGAAGTAGGTAAAATTTATACCGGCCCGATAAAAAGGATTACGAATTTCGGCGCGTTTTGCGAAATATTACCCGGCAGGGACGGTTTAATTCACGTATCGGAAATTACCGACCACTACGTTAAGGATGTCAACGATGTCCTGAAAGTCGGAGACGTGGTTACGGTTAAGGTTATAGCCGTCGATGATATAGGCAGAGCAAAGCTGAGCATCAAACAGGCCGTTGATAAAGCAAAGAATGATAAGTAGAGACCGTATAAGTGAAGTTAAGGCTTTGCTTTTAGTAAGCGCTAGTTTTCTGATTTTAATTTCGCTTGTCTCGTACACACCTAATGACCTTGCCTTTTATACATCAAGCCCGAATTACCCGGCTGCGAATTTAGCTAGGATTTTCGGCGCACAACTTGCCGGAAGCCTGTTTTTTATTTTTGGCTGGGCGTCATACCTTATTCCGGTATTTTTTTTCCTCTGGGCAAAAGAGCTTTTCGAGAGGAAAAGCGCGAGTTCGCTGCAATTATTGAATTTTGCAAGCCTGGTGATTTTTTTCCTTTCCCTTTCTTCTGTTTTTAGTCTTTTCGGCAATGAGCTTGCCAGCAACCGCTGGGCCCGCGGCGGGATGGTAGGATTAATCCTGTCTGATTTCCTTCTAAAATATTTCGGCAGGGTCGGCTCAAGCATTATCCTTATAACTTTTATTGTACTTTCGTTTATCTTAGCCGAAGAGATGATTCTTTTGCCGTTTTTTGTTAAGCTCAGTGAAAAATTTAAGGCTATTTTCTTAGGCTTGAATTTAAGAGAGCGCATATTTTCTTTATTAAAAATTCCCGTTAAAAAACAGCCTGTGCGGCCGAAGATCGCTGCTATGGATACCGAAGTCAAGGCAGCCGGCGTAAGCGCTAAATTTTTTGATAAGTTGGCGAAGATTCCCACAAAAGTAGAGCTTAAAAACGCCCCGGTAAATATTAAGGTAGAACAATCTGATAGCTTAAAGGTAAAGCTACCGGCAAAAGAGAAGAAAGAGCCGGAAACCGTGAAGGCGTCTTCCTTACAAGTCAGCCGCATCGCACCTAGCGGATACAAATTACCTACGATTGATCTTTTAGAAGATCCTCCGGCAGTCAGCTCCAGGCAGCTTAAAGAAGACTTAAATGCTAATGCCCGGATACTTGAAGATACGTTATCGGACTTTGGGATTAGCGTGCGCGTTACCGATATCGAGCGCGGTCCGGTTATTACGCGTTATGAATTAGAGCCTGCTCCGGGTGTGAAGTTACAGAAGATTGTCACATTAAGCGATGATATCTCTTTGGCAATGAAGGCAACGAGCGTGCGCATCTTGGCGCCGATTCCCGGCAAGGCCAGGGTTGGTATTGAAGTTCCAAATTCATCGACAAGTTTTGTTTATTTCAAAGAGTTAGCTGCCAGCAAGGAATTTTTAGATAGTCACGCAAAATTAGCCTTGACCATCGGTAAGGATATTGCCGGGATGCCGGTTGTGGCGGATTTGACTCAGATGCCGCATCTTTTGATTGCCGGTACTACCGGAAGCGGTAAGACAGTATGCATAAATACTTTGATTATGTCTTTACTTTTTAAATACTCACCTGACGAAGTTAATTTGATCATGGTTGATCCGAAGATGGTTGAGCTTGCGCACTATAACAGCATACCGCATTTGCTTTGCCCGGTGGTTACTGCCGCGAACAAGGTTTCCGGAGCCCTGAATTGGCTGGTCGGAGAGATGGAGAGGCGTTATAAAGTTTTGGCCGAAGCCGGGGTACGCAATATCGAATATTACAACGCTCAAAAAGATATCCAGAAATTACCTTATATATTAGTTATTATTGACGAGCTTGCTGATTTGATGGTTGTTGCGGCCAATCATATTGAAAATGCCATAACCCGCTTAGCTCAGCTTTCCCGAGCCGTAGGTATACATCTGATTCTGGCAACGCAAAGGCCATCCGTAGACGTAATAACCGGAGTTATCAAGGCGAATTTTCCAGCCCGTATTTCATTTCAGGTTGCTTCAAAAGTAGATTCGCGCACAGTGTTAGATATGAATGGCGCGGATAAACTTTTAGGTAAAGGCGACCTTCTATTCTTAAAGCCGGGCGAAGCAAAATTGATACGGGCTCAAGGCTGCTTTATAAAAGATAGCGAGATAGAGAAAGTGGTAGAGTTTATCGACGCCCAGGCAAAGCCTCAATATAATGAAGAAGTTTTAAAAGGCGCAGAGAGAGGGGCAATGGGGTCGGCTGAGAAAGATGAATTATTCGACGAAGCAGTCAGAATGGTTTTAGAGAGTAACCAGGCTTCTGTTTCGATTCTGCAGAGGCGCTTACGCCTGGGCTATACAAGGGCAGCGCGATTGATTGATGCTATGGAAGAGCAGGGCATAGTCGGGCCGTTTCAGGGCTCTAAACCGCGCGAGATACTCGTAGACAGAGAAGAATGGCTGGGTAAGACCATTAGCCAAGCCCAAGAGGAAAAAGATGAATGAATCGTTAGGGAAAATTTTTAAAGACGCCCGCAGGGCAAAAGGCATAACTGTGGGAGAGGTAAGCAAGAAGACAAAGATCAGTCATAATGTTATTTCAGCTATTGAAGAGGATAATTTCGAGATCCTCAATCCGGTCTACATGAAAAGCTTTGTAAAATTATATGCTAAGCTTTTGGACCTGGATATCGAAAAAGTCCTGAAGCTTTATCATGATTATACCGGCTTAAAGGGTGATGTTGAGGATACGAAGCAGAAACCTTTGCCTCAAGCCAAGCTGGCTGAGAAGGTTAAGCTTTTGAATATCAGCGGTATCGTCCCGTTAATCAGGAGAAATCGAAAAATACTTTTTTTAATTGTTGTTTTAATAGCTTTATTTTTCTTCTCTAAATTTGTCGTTAAGATTATAGCCAATAGGAAGTCTAATCCGCGGCCCGCAGCAACTAAAGAAATAAAGACCAAGGTAGCCAAGGCCGAGGAGCCGGAAAAAAATTCTTTAGCCGGCCTTGACTTATCAGATTCCCTCAGGCTTTCCGTAAGGGCAAAGGCGGATTGCTGGATGAACGCAAAAGTCGACGACAAATTAATCTTTCAGAATCTCTTAAAGAAGGGACAGGTAGAAAACTGGCAGGCGGAGAGGAAGATAGAATTGAGAGTAGGCAATCCTACGGCAGTAGATTTGGAATTAAACGGCAGGACTCTGGATCAATTCGGAAAACGCGGCTCCAAGGCTAAGGTTATAACCATAACCAAGGAAGGTTTGAAAATTGGTAAATGAAAAAAAAGACAAAAGTCGGGATATTGAGCTTGGGATGCCCGCGCAATATTGTAGATTCCGAAATAATCTTAAGCCGGTTAGATTTAAAAAATTTTGAAATCGTTGATATAGATAAGTGCCAGATAGCCATAGTCAACACCTGTTCTTTTATCAGAGAAGCTTGCGAAGAATCTATTGATAAGATATTAGACCTCATAGAACTTAAAAAACAGGGGATTATCAGAAAAATAATTGTTGCCGGCTGTCTCCCCGCCCGTTATAAGTCGGAACTTACCGCTAGCCTCCCGGAAGTAGATGCGTTTATCGGCACTTTAAGATTAAGCCATGACGTTGATTCTGTTCGCCAAACCCTGACTCTGCCACATTACCGCTATGTAAAAATATCCGAGGGTTGCCTTAATAATTGCAGTTATTGCGTAATTCCGGCTATTAAGGGCGCCTTCAAGAGCCGCACTATCGATTCGATAGTGAAAGAGGTAAGGTTTCTCGATAAGCAGGGCGTGAAAGAAATAAATATCATCGGGCAAGATATAAGCCAATACGGATCAGATTTATATGGCGAGATATCCCTGGATAGATTGTTAATCCGGATAGCTTCTCGCGCAAAAAATATTAAGTGGATCAGGCTTTTATATTTGCACCCGCGCCATATAACGAAGTCTCTTATTAAGGTGATTGCCGAGGAACCCAAGATCTGTAAGTATATTGATTTGCCTTTACAGCATATCAACCAAGAGATCCTTAAAAGAATGAACAGGAAAATCAGCAAGAAGGAAATAGTAAAATTGATTAATCGCGTAAGAGATAATATTCCCGGCGTTGCTATTAGGACGGCTTTTATCGTGGGTTTCCCCGGAGAGACCCAAAGACAGTTTGAAGAGCTCTTAGATTTTGTTAAAAAAATGCGTTTTGAACGCCTGGGCGCATTTATATATTCGCGCGAAGAAGGTACGCCGGCTTTTAATTTTAAAAATCAGGTACCTTTAAAATTAAAGCAGCAGCGTTTTGATCTATTAATGAAATGTCAGCAGTCGGTTGCCCAGGAGCATTGCAGAGAGGCCTTGGGCAGCATAAAGGAAGTGATTGTCGATGAAAAGTGCGAAGATTCGCCCGGGACTTATTTAGGCCGGACTCGTCATGACGCGCCTGAGGTTGACGGAGGAGTTTTTGTTAAGGCCAAGAGATTAAATGTCGGCGCTATTATCAACGTGAAGATAACCGATAGTTTAGAATATGATTTGATAGGAGAGAAGGTATGAATATAGCCAATAAGCTTACGGTTGCCAGGATAATGCTTACTTTTATATTTATGTTTTTTCTTTTTTGTCACGGGTTAGAAGCAAAATTAGCGGCATTTTTCATATTCTCAGTCGCAGCCCTCACCGATTATCTTGACGGATTTTTTGCTAAAAAATACAACATAACTTCGAATTTTGGTATTATTATGGATCCCATTGCCGATAAAATATTGGTCTTGGGTTCATTTCTGGCTTTTGTAGAGATGGATATTATTCCTGCCTGGATGGTAGTCTTGATAATGCTGCGGGAATTTTTGGTGACAGGCATCAGGATATTTGCTTTAAGTAAGGGGAAAGTCCTTAAGGCTCAGCGCGCCGGCAAGCACAAGACAATGTCTCAGATAGTTACGATTTTCGTTATTTTATTGTTTTTGATTTTTAAGGAAATTGCAGTCAAATTCGATTTTTGGACCCTTAAGGTACATTCGGGCTTTTCCTGGTTTATACTCTGTTTGATGACATTAACGGTTATTTTAACTACGACAAGCGGTATAAGTTTTCTTTGGGATAACCGCAATTTGATAAATAACAAATGAAGCGATTCGCTAAGATAATTGCTACTTTTTTCGGCGTTGGGTTTCTGCCGGTAATGCCCGGAACCTGGGGGTCGTTGGCAGGGTTATTGCTTTATGCGGCATTTTTGAAGACAAACTTTAACCTACACTTATTGAGTTTCTTAATAGTTTTGATTTTAGGTTTTATTGCCTCCTCGGACGCAGAAACTCTATTCGGGAAAAAAGATCCCGGGGTAATTGTCATTGATGAGGTAGCCGGGATACTTCTCGTGTTTATTTTTGTCCCGTTTAGCACCTTAAACCTGATTTTTGGTTTTTTCCTTTTTCGGCTTTTCGATACCTTAAAACCTGCGCCGACCGGGAGCTTTGAAAAGTTGCCGGGTCCTTGCGGGATAATGCTTGATGATATCGTTGCCGCGCTTTACTCTAATATTTGTTTGCAGATAGTTAATGTCATTGGCCGGTATTTAGGCCTATCTTAGGGATAGAACGGACAGACGTTCGTAGATAGAGCCTTTTGGAGAGAGGGTACTTTTAAAAAGCGTAACGGTTTTTACCAACATTTCTTTTTTTGCTATTTCTAAAGTCTGCAACAGATTGATCAGCCCGGCATTGTTTTTATTGCTCCTGACCCTGCCAATAGTTATATGAGATTTGAAATCTCTTTTTTCCTTGGGAAAATGCAAACTTACCAGTTTTGTTTCAAGCGTCTGGGTTAATTTTTCCAGGTTACCATCTTCGCTAAGAGCGCCGATCCAGATTACCCTGGGAGAGTTTAAAGCCGGGAATGCGCCCAAGCTTTGTATTGTTAAACTAAAAGGCCTATAAGTAGACACGGATTCTTCTATTGCTCTGCTGATCTTATCAATTTTTTGTTCGTCTACGGAGCCTAAGAACTTTAAGGTTATATGCGCATTTGGAGGGTTTACCCATTTAACGTCTCCTTGAGTTTCTTTTAAGAGGTTTAGAGCCCGGGTTAATTCCTCTATGATTTGCTTATCTAACTCAACCGCAATAAACGTTCTTAGGCTATCCATGCCTTTATGAGCTTTAGGGTTTTTTGGGTTGCAAGCTTTCGGATTGCTTCGCGGCTACCTCGGAATTTAAATCTCCAGGTTTTGGTTTTTGCGCTCCCGGCAATAGCAATATAAACTGAACCAACGGGTTTTAGCTTACTGCCTCCTGTGGGTCCGGCTATGCCGGTTATAGATATGCCCAGATCTGTCTTTGCCAGGCCTTTGACAGCTTTTGCCATATTCAAAGCGACTTCTCCGCTTACCGCGCCTTTTTCATTTAAGATGGCCCTTTTTATTCCCAGGATATTTTCTTTTGCTTTATTGCTGTAAGCTATTACGGCAAGCTTGAAATAGCCCGAACTGCCCGAGACACTGGTGAGCGAATATGAGATTAAGCCGCCGGTGCAGGACTCAGCCAGGGCGATGGTGATTTTTTTTCTGATTAGCAAATCCCGAATCTCTCTGATAAGCGCTTTCATAGGGAACATTATATCCTGTTTTAAAAATATTGACAATAATTTAAACTTTGCTATAATTATAAACCTAATCTTCGGGGAAAGGCGAAATTCCTGACCGGCGGTTTAGCCCGCGAGCTTTTAGCCAGCAATTTTGGCGAGGCAGATCTGGTAAAAAAAATTCCAGAGCCGATGGTTAAAGTCCAGATGAGAGAAGGTTAGCTATTATGCCCGAAGATTTATCTTCGGGCGTTGTCATTTACGGGGCATAATTTATGTTTAACACTATTACCGAAATAATCAGAGACTTAAAAAAAGGCAAGATGGTCATAGTCATTGATAATGAAGACCGCGAGAACGAAGGCGATCTTTTAATGGCCGCTGAAAAGGCAAGGCCTTCGGACATCAATTTTATGTCAAAATACGGCCGCGGTCTTATTTGTGTTCCCATGGCCCAGGAGAGGCTTGATTATCTTAATCTGCATCCGATGTTGGATAAGGATAACCTTGATTCTAATCGCAACGATAGATTTAACACCGCCTGGATGATTTCTGTGGATGCGCGTAAGGGATCCACAACCGGCATTTCAGCCCATGACCGGGCAAGGACTGCCCGGGTTTTAGCTGACAAAAGAACTAAACCGCAGGATCTGATGCGGCCCGGCCACATGTTTCCCTTGGCTGCAATGAATGCTGGCGTATTGGTCAGGGCAGGTCATACCGAGGCTTGCATTGACTTACTGAAATTATCTCAATTACAGCCTGTGGGAGTAATATGCGAAATAATGAATCCGGACGGTTCAATGGCCCGGACAAAAGAATTGATGAAATTCGCAAAAAGGTTTAACTTAAAAATCTGTACCATTGCCAGTTTGATAGAATACCGCAGAAAAAAAGAGACGCTGGTAAAGAGGGTAGTTACGACCAAATTACCCACTGAATTCGGAAACTTTAAGTTATTTGTCTACCAATCAAAGGTAGATAAATCCCACCATCTTGCCTTGGTAAAGGGCCGTATCGGCGCTAAAAAAAATGTTTTAGTCCGGGTCCATTCTCAGTGCTTGACCGGAGATGTATTTTTATCCTTGCGTTGCGATTGCGGCTCCCAGTTACGTAAGAGCTTGCGATTGATTTCTAGCCATCGCGAGGGAGTGCTTTTATATATGCAGCAGGAAGGCCGGGGCATAGGCCTTGTTAACAAGTTGCACGCTTATGCGCTTCAGGATAAAGGGCTTGATACTGTTGAAGCTAATAAGGCGCTGGGTTTTGAGGCTGATTTACGCGATTACGGTATTGGCGCCCAAATTCTTTTTGATCTGGGGGTGAGGAAAATAAGGCTCTTAACAAATAATCCCAGAAAGATTATCGGCCTGGAAGGGTATGGCTTGAAAGTTGTAGAGAGGGTGCCCATAGAGATCCCGGCTTCAAAAATAAACTTAAGGTATTTACAGGCAAAGAAAGAAAAGTTAGGACACGTTTTAACATTAGACAAGGATTAAATCTTTGTTTACAAGGAGGATTAATATGGCTAAAGTAATAACAGGAGAATTTACGGCAAAGGATAAAAAATTCGCTATTGTCGCATCAAGGTTTAATGAATTTTTAACAGGAGATTTAGTAGAAGGCGCAACCGATACCCTGGTTCGCCACGGCGCCAAAGACGCTGATATAGAAGTAGTCTGGGTACCGGGTGCTTTCGAAATACCAATCGTTGTTTCGAAGCTTGCCAAACAGAAGAAATTTGACGCGATTATTTCTCTGGGAACTTTGATTCGCGGCGCAACAAGTCATTTTGACTATATTGCCAGCCAGCTTTCGCGCGGTATCTCTTCGATATCTATTGAATCCGGGATTCCGGTAATATTCGGCGTTATTACTGCTGACACTATAGAACAGGCAATAGAAAGAGCCGGGACCAAGGAAGGCAATAAAGGCCGCGACGCAGCGATGAGCGCCATAGAAATGGTTAATGTGATAGAAAAACTTTAAGCCAGAACAAATACAAGCTTATCTATGAGAAAACGCACAAAAGCAAGAGAACTGGCACTGCAGTTGCTGTTTCAAGTCGATATAACTAATGAGCCGGTTGATAAAGCTATCGGTGTATTCTGGCAAAATCAAGCGCGCGATATTGAGCCGGAAGTAAAGGAGTTTACCGAGAGCCTTATCAAGGGTACTATCGACAGGAAGATACAACTGGATGAGGCAATCACGAGATATGCCGTGAATTGGCTTATTAAGCGTATGGCAGTTATTGACCGCAATATACTGAGATTAGCTGCGTTTGAAATATTGTATTTGCCGGAAATTCCGGTGAAGGTATCCATAAACGAAGCCGTAGACCTGGCTAAGAAATTCGGAGATATAGACTCAGGCAAATTTGTAAACGGTATTCTGGACAAGATAAGCAAATCAGAAAAGTTCGATAAATCCCGTTAAAGATCTTTCTAATGGGATAATTTCTAATATTTATTTTTTCTAACGGGATAAAAATGCATGAAGAAAAATTCGCAGATTTACACCTGCACACCTATTACTCTGACGGAACATTCTCTCCCCAACAATTAATGCAGCGGGCCCTGGATGAGGGCTTAAGCTGTATTTCCATTACCGACCACGATACCGTAGAAGCTCTTTCCGTTGCCTTTGACTATAAGCCGCAAGAATTAGAGGTAATTCCCGGAATAGAATTGTCTTGCGACGGGAACAATAGGGAAGTCCATATCCTGGGTTATTTCTTGGATTATAAAAAGATAAGTTTGTTAAAACGGCTTGAGGTTATCAGCAAGCAGCGTATCGAGCGGATACATACGATGGTGGATAGGCTAGGGAAGCTCAACGTAGATATATCTGCCGATGAAGTGTTCGGCATATCGAAATTCGGAACCGTAGGCAGGCTTCATTTGGCAAAAATACTTTTGAAGAAAAAATTTGTCTCAAGTATCCACGAAGCTTTTGCGAAATTCATCGGAGAAGGCGGCCCTGCCTATGAAGGCCGGTTCAGGATAAGCGCCGAAGAAGCAATAAAGCTTATTTTAGATTCTTCCGGCGTTCCGGTGCTGGCGCATCCTTACATAATCGCAGACGATTCTTTTATAGAAAAACTGGTTGGTTTCGGGCTTAAAGGCATCGAAGTTTATTATCCGGAACATTCGCATAATCAGGTAGAGCATTATAAAGATTTGGCTAAGAAGTTTAACTTGGTTGCTACGGGCGGCTCTGATTGCCATGGAGCTATCAAGGATGATATCAAAGTCGGTTCAGTGCGTATTCCTTACGAGATAGTGGAAAAATTAAAAAAGGCCAAAGATGAAATCGCAGCATGATTATTTTATGAATCTGGCCATGAATATGGCTTTAAAAGCCAGGGGTAATACCTCTCCGAATCCCCTTGTCGGCGCAGTTGTAGTTAAAAATAAGAGAATAGTTTCCTTGGGTTTTCATAAACAGGCTGGACTGGCGCACGCGGAGATAGAGGCGTTTAATAACTGCAGGTCTAGCCTTAAGGGCAGCACTCTTTATGTGACGCTGGAGCCTTGTTGCGCGTTTGGCAGAACGCCCCCCTGCACAGATGCTATTATAAATTCCGGCATCAAAAAGGTGATTATCGGGATGGTTGATCCAAACCCGAATAATAACGGAAAAGGCATCAGGATATTACGCCAAAACAAGATAAAGGTAGAGATAGGTTTTTTAGAAGATGAATTAAAAAGAATAAACGAGTCTTATATTAAATATATTGCCAAAAAGCTTCCTTTTGTTACGGTTAAAGTAGGGCAAAGCCTTGATGGAAAAATTGCCACTAAGGGCTATCAATCTAAATGGATAACGTCTGATGCCAGCCGCAATTATGCTCACAAGCTTAGGCATGATTTTGACGCGATAATGATAGGCATAAATACGCTGATACATGACAATCCCAGATTAGGGGCACCGTTAAAGAAGCGTAAGACCTTTAAGGTAATAATTGACCCGCAGTTGAAAATTCCTTTAGGTTCCAATGTTCTGAAGCACCATGCGGACCGCGTTATCGTAGTTACAAGTTTTAAGGCTGACCGTAATAAAGAAAAAAAACTAGAATGTTTAGGGGCCATGGTTCTAAGGTTAAACGGGCAAAAGAACCGGTTGGACCTTAAAGCCTTATTAAAAAAACTCGGGGAGATGGAAATAACTAATATATTAGTCGAAGGCGGCGGGATTCTGATCGGTTCTTTATTTGACCAGCGCCTTGTAGATAAGATACTGTTTTTTATAGCCCCAAAGATTATCGGTGGCAGGCTCGCTATAAGCTCGGTGATGGGGGAAGGCGCATCAAGCCTTAAACAGGCTGTTGAGTTAAAAGATGTTAACGTGAAGAAAATAGGCAGGGATTATCTATTTGAAGCCTATGTTAAATGAGGCCACAACTTAGCGAGTAAGGAGTGCGAGCTAAGTTGTTTGGCCGAATTTAACCCCTCACCTTTTAATTATTAAAAGTATTTATTAATTAAAATCGTTGAATAACCCAAAAGGTGAGGGGTAAGTTCAACCAACAAATTTATGTTCGTTATCACTCCATAAATTTAGGTTTCACTTATGTTTACCGGGATTATTGAACAATTAGGAGAAGTTGGCGGGCTACGCAAGCTGGGAAAGCTGTTTCGTCTTAGGGTTAAGTCGAATGGCATAATCCATGATTTAAAAATCGGAGACAGTGTTAGCGTAAACGGCGTCTGCCTTACTGTTGTGAAAATATCAGGAGAGTTCCTGGAATTCGACATATTAAATGAGACCGCGACAAAAACCAATTTAGGGATTTTAAAGGTTGGAGAAAAAGTCAACCTTGAACGCGCACTAAAGGTTGGAGAGAGGATCTCCGGGCATTTTGTAAACGGCCACGTTGATTGCATGGGAATTATCCGTAAAAAAATATATAAAAACGATAATTTATTGATCAATATTAGCTTTCCGGCCCAGTTTGCTAAATTTGTCGTAAATAAAGGTTCTATTGCTGTAGATGGTATAAGTTTAACAATAGCGCAAAATTATGCTAATAGCCTAGGCGTTTATATAATTCCCCACACACTTAAAAATAGCACCCTTAAGTTTAAAGGCCCTTCCAGTACTGTAAATCTTGAGTTCGATATACTTGCCAAAATAAGCACATCTAAACAGTAGCTTTATTGCCATAACCTTATTTTTTTGCTATACTTAAGCTTTAAGATAAACATAGTTCCCCTGGTTTGATTCACAAGCCTCGGGATGATTTACATGCCCATAAAACATATAGCAAATCACGGGGAGTAGCGCAGTTTGGTAGCGCGCTTGGTTCGGGACCAAGAGGCCAGCGGTTCAAGTCCGCTCTCCCCGATTCTTCTACGTCCTTTGACTAATTTAAATTACGGTAGGACTTCGAAGCAATAGTTGCTGCGAAGCTCTACCAGGGGTATAAGAAAGAGAAGAGCGAAGCAGAACAAGTCCGCTCTCCCCGACATAATATACTTGAACCAAAGGTGAGTTTGCCTGCCTGCCGGCAGGCAGGAGGGGAAACTCTTCATGCCTGATAAGAGATTTCATGCGTTTTTTTCCGGAAGGGTCCAAGGCGTAGGTTTTAGATTCACTGCCCAGAGTTTAGCTAATAATCTTAAGATATCCGGATGGGTGAGGAATACTGATGATGACCGGGTAGAGATAGTCGCTCAAGGCCAGGATAAGAAGCTGGATGATTTCCTGAGCCAGCTTAAAGGTTACTTCGGCCGCTATATAAAAAATATAGAAATTGATTGGGGAGAGCCGATTAAGGAAGGCGCAGATTTCGAAATAAAGTTTTAAAATATGAAAGAATATTTAATCCAAATTACTACGGAATGCCCGGATTGTTGCAGCGGTTCCTGCTGCCAGGATGGTGTTGAGCTAAGCAAGGAAGAGATTAGGCAAATTGTTGCGCTTAGCCCCAAGGTTAATAAACCCTGGTTTAAGAAGGCGGATAAAAAATGCAATCCCGAACCGGGTTTTGAATACGAGACGATCCTTGTAAATAATACTTGCATATTTCAGGATAAGGACAAGCGTTGCGTTGTTTATCCTGTGAGGCCTTCTCACTGCCGGGAATTTCCGCTTGAAGATGGCAAATTAGCGCAATATTACGGGTACCTCTGTGATAAGGCCAGGAAATATGTGAAAAAGTGACGGGCAGGTTTTATGCGTTACGGGATATTTTCCGACGTTCATTCTAATTTAGAAGCGCTAGAGGCGGTGTTAGGCTATTACAGGAACGAGGCAATAGATAAATACTTATGCGTTGGCGATATTGTCGGTTATGGCGCTAATCCCCGGGAATGTTTGGATGCCCTGAGGAGGATTATTTCTGTATGTGTTGCCGGCAATCACGACTGGGCCTTGACCGGAAAATTTAGTCTAGCTTTTTTTAATCCTATTGCTAAGGCTGCCCTAATCAGTAACGCCAAAGAGCTGTCTAAAGTAGAAAAAGATTATCTGGATAACCTTGAATTAATTTTTTTCAACAACGATTTGACGTTAGTTCACGGCACTTTAAACGAAGCGCAAAATTTTAATTATCTTACCAGTAAGGGGCAGGCTTTAGGCACATTCAGGCTTATGAAGTCTAATATCTGCTTTGTAGGTCATACCCATATACCTCAAGTTTTAGAATTTGACGCCAAAGCGGGTGTTTGCCAACTTGCCGCAGATAATCTTAAAATTAAAAAAAGCAAAAAATATATAGTTAATGTTGGAAGCGTCGGCCAGCCTCGAGACTCTGACCCCAGAGCGAGTTTTGCCATTTTTGACACGGACAGGGAAGAGATATTGATAAAACGCGTTGCTTACGATGTTAAGAAAGCGCAAGAAAAAATTTTAGGCGCAGGCCTACCGGATTTTTTAGCGTCGCGGCTATCGATCGGCCAATAGAAATATATGGATAAAATTCAGGCAAGAAAAAGAATCGAAAGTTTAAAAAAAGAGATACCGCATCACGATTATCTCTATTATTCTTTAGATGAGCCTGAGATTTCAGATAAAGAATATGATTCTCTTCTGCATGAGCTTATAGGGCTGGAAGAAAAATACCCCGAATTAAAGACAAGTGATTCGCCTACCCAGAGAATAGGCACTAAGGCTCTAACTAAATTTAATACCGCCAGGCATAAAGCAAAAATGTTTTCTTTGGATAACACTTATTCCATTGAAGAGTTAGAACTTTGGTCGGAGCGCGTGAGGAAAGGATTAGGTAATCGGCCGGTTGAATACGTTGCGGAACTGAAGATTGACGGAGCGAGCGCTAATCTGCTGTATGAAGACGGAGAGTTTCGGCTGGGTGCCACTAGGGGGGATGGTTCAACCGGCGAGGACGTAACGGGTAATGTTAGGACTATCCGTGATATCCCGCTGGCTTTGAAGGGCGAAGGGGTTACCGGTTTTTTGGAAATCCGCGGTGAAATCTATATGCGGACAAAAGAATTCAAAAAACTCAATAAAGAGAAAGAGGATCTTGCCGAAGTGCTTTTTGCCAATCCCAGGAATGCCGCAAGCGGCTCATTAAAATTATTAGATCCGGGCTTAGTAGCAAAAAGGCATTTGAGTTTTTTTGCTCATTCCCTGGGCGCAAGCAACCAGATAGAATTTAAAGACCAATGGGAATTCTTGCAGACGATAAAGAAATGGGGAATGAGCATCAACCCAGAGTCAAAACATTTTTCTTCCCTGGAAGGAGTTAAAAATTACTGTAAACTTTGGCAGGAACAAAAGAATAAACTAGATTACGAGATAGACGGCATAGTTGTTAAGGTTAATTCGTTTGAACAGCAAAAGGCTTTAGGCCAAACTTTGAAAAGTCCGCGCTGGGCAGTTGCTTATAAATTTCCGGCTCATCAGGCAACGACTAAGGTTTTAGATATCAATGTCAACGTCGGCAGGACCGGCACTATCACCCCTGTGGCCGTTTTAGAACCCGTGGAGTGCGGCGGAGTCATTATCAAACATTCTACATTGCACAATTTTGATGAGATTAAGCGCTTAGGGTTAAAGATAGGAGACAAAGTGCTTATCGAACGCGCCGGAGAAGTTATTCCTAAGGTCATAAAGGTAATAAAGAGCGTAAGAACAGGTAAGGAAAAACAGTTTTCGATTCCTAAGGTCTGCCCGGCTTGTAAAGAGGCGATAATCAAAGAAAAAGAAGAAGACGTTGCCTACCACTGTATCAATCCTACTTGCCCTGCGCAGCTGGCAAGGTCTATTGAACATTTTGCCTCGCGTTTGGCCATGGATATAGAAGGCATGGGGGAAGCCGTGGTCGAGCAACTGGTGGAAAAGAAAATAGTTAAAAGTTTTGCCGATATTTATAAATTGAAATCCGGTGACTTATCGAAACTGGAACTTTTCAAGGACAAGAAGATAAATAATTTGCTTATGGCAATCGAAGCGAGCAAGAAGCAATCGCTTTCGCGCCTGATTTATGCCTTAGGGATTAGACATGTTGGTGAAAAATGCGCATTTACATTGGCCCAGAAGTTTCAGGATATGGATAATTTAGTGCAGGCAAAATTTGAAGACTTGAAAAACATTCCTGAGATCGGCCCGGTTATGGCGGATTCGATATACAGTTTTTTTCAAAGGGTTAAGGTCAAACAACTGGTGAAGCAGCTTAAAACCGCGGGTTTAAATATGAAAGAAAAGGTTTCCAGGAATGTATCAGATATAACCGGCAAACTCGTGTGTTTTACCGGCATATTGACCAAGTTTAGCCGCCAGGAAGCAGAACGCCTGGCAAGGAGTTTCGGCGCGCAGGTTCTTTCCGGCGTATCGGCTAATCTTGATATTCTGGTGGCTGGGGAAAATCCCGGTTCAAAATTCGATAAGGCTAATAAATTAGGAATTAAGATTATTGATGAAAAGCAATTCCTACATTTAATCGGCGAAGGGGAGAAGAAATAATGAGTAAAATAAATAGATCCTTCTTGTGTTTAGTGACGCTTGTCTTCATTAGTTCTACGTTGGGTTGCGACGCCTTTGTGAGGAAGTTTACGCGGGAAAAGAAAAAACAGGATATGATTGAGCCGGTCTTAACACCGGAAGAGAATGCCGGTCTTTTCTATGATAATGAGACAAAATACAAGAACTATTTTTCCTATTGGCGGGCCTGGCAGGATGAGCTGATCCAGAGCATGTATCAGGAAAGCGAGAAGCGCAAACTTTACTGCATAAACCAGGCGATAGAGAATTTAGAGTTGATGGCGGCTTTGCTTATTCCGGAGCATCAAAAAGAAATAAACGAATTTATCGGGAAATTGAACGGAATCCGCCGGGATATAGAGTCCGAAAGCATCCTTAATGAAAATATGATGCGTCAAAAACTTGTAAATATAAGATTGTCGATAAATACGAAGCTGCATTACAGCCGGGTGAAGGATTGGATAAAGAAGTAAAACTCGAAAAAATAACAGTAGGCGCGCTTCTAACTAATTGTTATCTACTAATTAATAGGAAGCTCAAGCAATGCGTCTTGATTGATCCGGGAGCAGAATCCGGCCTGATTTTAAGGCATATCGCCCAATCCGGATCAAAGCTTGAAGCAATAATTTTGACGCACGGGCATATCGACCATATACGGGCATTAGAATCTGTACAGGCTCCTATTTATATCCATAGAGAAGATGCGGAATTTTTGACGGATGCTGAAAAAAATATGGCTCAATTTTTGTCTTTATCATTTTCCATCGGAAAGAACTCTGATAAAATCCGGCTTTTAGATGACGGCCAGATCCTGGAAGTAGCGGGTTTTAGCTTCAAAATAATCCACACCCCCGGCCATACCCCGGGTTCAATCAGTATCGGATTTAAAAATATCGTTTTTACGGGCGATACGCTTTTCGCCGGCAGCATTGGCAGGACAGATCTTTCTTACGGATCCAGCGAAAAAATATTTAAGTCAATCAGGAATAATTTGCTTGTTTTACCCAAGGATACCAAGATTTATCCCGGCCATGGCGAAGATTCGACCATAGGCCGAGAGCTGGAATCCAACCCTTTTCTAATTTGATATTCTTATGAAAATCGAAGAATTGGTAGGAATTTTTATCGATTATCTTTCGGCAGAAAGAGGGCTGGCTAAGAATACTATCCAGGCTTATGAGAATGATTTAGGTAAGTTCCTGAAGTTTTTGAAAGCCAAAGGCATTGATTCGGTGGCCGGGGTAAGCCGCGAGGATATACGTAATTTTATGCTGAATTGCCGCGACAAAGGCCTGGCAGTTACTTCTGTAAGCCGGTCTCTGGTAGCGGTAAAAGTTTTTTTCCGGTTCTTACTTCGCGAGAAAATTATTTCCAAGGACCCCGGGGACTTAATTGATTCTCCGAAATTATGGTCTAAACTTCCCGAGGTGTTGCTAACTCAGGAAGTCGAGCGCTTATTGTCGATACCCGATGTCCGCAGCACCAACGGTATCAGGGATAAGGCGATATTAGAATTGCTGTATGCTACAGGTGCGCGAGTTTCGGAGGCTTGCAGTTTACACGTGCCGGATTTAAATCTTGACGTGGGTTTTTTACGCTGTATAGGAAAGGGTTCGAAGGAAAGAGTCGTTCCGTTGGGACAAAAGGCTATTCTGGCATTGAAAAGATACATCGCAGAGTCTAGGCTGAAGTTACTTAAAAAGAAGGATAACGATTATCTATTTTTAAACCGTAGCGGCAATAAATTGAGCCGTCAGAGCGTATGGAAGATGATCGTCCGTTGCGCCAGGGATGCCAAGATAAAGAAAAAGATTAAACCGCACACATTGAGGCATTCTTTTGCCACGCATCTATTAGAGCGCGGCGCAGACTTAAGGAGCGTGCAGGAGATGCTGGGGCACGCAAATATTTCTACTACTCAAATATATACGCATATAGATAAAGACAGGCTGAAAATGATACATCAGAAATTTCACCCTCGGCCTTAAAGGTTCGAATGAACTTAAAAAAATATTTAAAAGTGCTGGATAAGAAACTACTTAAGGCGCTTATAGCAGCCGGCAAGACCGCTAAAGCCCAAGATTTACGGGCATACTTAGTCGGCGGGTTTGTAAGAGATATGCTTTTGAAGATTAAGAACTTCGATGTAGATATAGTTGTCAGTACTCAGGGTATAAAATTTGCGCAAACTTTAAGCCGGAAATTTAATTCTAAAATTACTAGCCATAAGCGTTTTGGCACGGCTGTAATTTGCGGGAAAGATTTCAAGATTGATATCTCGACATTCAGGAAGGAGAATTATCCTTATCCCGGGAGTTTACCCGTTGTCAGCGCAGGATCTTTGGTCGATGATTTAGGCCGCCGCGATTTTTCAATCAATGCCCTGGCAGTGAGTATAAACAAAAATGATTTTGGCCATGTTGTTGATTATTTTAGCGGGATAGAGGATTTAGAAAAAAAACATCTAAGGGTATTGCATAAGGATAGTTTCCTGGATGACCCTACAAGAATATTGCGCCTGGTTAGATTTAAGTCCCGTTTTGGATTTCTTATCGAATCCGCTACAAAAAAGCTGATTCGAGAGGCGAGAAGCGCAAAGGCTTTAGAAAAAATGCAAAAACACCGCGTCCGGGATGAGCTTATCCTAATATTTAAGGAGTCAAGGCCGGAAGATGTCCTAAGGTTCTTAAAGGATTTATACGGATTTGGATTTTTGCATGAAAATTTACGCTTTGAAAATTCGCAAACTAAAGCTTTCATTTCCATAAGGAATACTTTGCGTTGGTTCCAAGCCGAATTTCCCCTTCACCGGCCTGCAGAGGTATGGCTTATGTATTTTATTTATTTTCTGTCAACCTTGGATATTCCGGCAATAAAAAAGATAATCAGCGATTTCGCATTCAAGAAGGGAGAGTTGATAAGGATATTATCTTTTAAGCAGGATTCGAGCCGCATATGCGGTGAATTAAATAATCCTTCTTTATCGGCTAGTAAAGTATATAATGTATTGAATCCTTACAGCTACGAAGTGATATTGATTATCTATTCTCAATCCAAGAGCCGGACGGTTAAAAAATATATAAAAGATTTTCTTGCAGTTTATAACTTTACCCGGATTAAAGTTACCGGACACGATTTAAGTAAGCTAGGGATTCGGCCGGGCCCGAATTTTAAAACCATACTTCAGATGGTTTTGGAAGGTAAGCTAAATTTGAGGTTATCCACTAAGCGAGAAGAGCTTTCTTTGGCCAGGAAATTGATAAAGAGATGAAATATACCGAAAGGTTACCGGCAGTAATTACTTTGAGAGGTTATAAATGAGAGTAGAGCGCGTTGCCCAGGAAATAAAGAGAGAGCTAAGCAATATTTTGGCCCAGGAATTACGGGACCCGCGTTTAGGTTTTGTAACCATTACTTTTGTTGAGCTGTCCGCAGATTTAAAAAATGCCAAAGTGCACTATAGTGTCCTGGGCGATAAGAAGCAGGAAGATAGTTCAGCAGTAGCCCTAAGAAAAGCAACCGGTTTTATAAGGAAATTAATAGGAGAGCGATTGAACTTACGTTTTAATCCCGAGATCATGTTTAAATTTGATAAATCAATTGCTTACAGCGTAAAGATTGAAGAGGTACTAAGGGAAATCAACGATGATAAGTAACTTCGAGCTCAAAGCCTTAAAAAAATTAATCAAAGAAAATAAACGTTTCCTGGTGACTAGCCATGTAAACGTGGAACCTGACGCTTTGGGAAGCGAATTGGCATTTGCTAGCTTACTTCGTAAACTCGGCAAAGTTGTAAAGATAATAAATGAAGAGGTTGCTCCCGAGAGATTCAAATTCATGCCCGGAGCTAAAAGCATACTTGCCTTTAAGGGCCAGCAGATTGATTTTGATGTCGCGGTTGTGCTCGATTGCTCTGATCTAAACCGCGCCGGAAAAGTGCGTAATCTTATTGATAATAATAAAAAAATAGTCAATATCGACCACCACATCAGTAACGTAAATTTCGGGCATGTTAATATTGTTAAGGGTCAGGCCTCAAGCGCATCCGAGCTTGTCTATGAAATATTTGAGGATTTTAAGATAAAAATCAATAAGGAAATCGCCTTTAACCTTTATTGCGGCATATTGACCGATACCGGATCATTTCATTATTCCAGCACCAGCGCAAAGACATTTACTATAGCTTCGCAGTTAGTTAAATTTGGCCTTGATGTGAACGAGATTTATCGCGAAGTTTACAAGATAGACAGCCTTTCTAACGTAAGGATTATCGGCCGTCTTTTGCAGGAGGCAAAGAGCTATAAGCAGGGCAGGGTTGTATATCTATCTCTACCCGAGGATTTGCGTCTACAGGAAGCAGTAGTCAGGGATTTAGCCGAAGAAGCCCTGGGCACGTTGCGCCTTATATACAAAACCGATGTCTTCGTGTTGTTGCGTAAATTGCCAAATAGCGATTACGTACGGATAAATTTACGCTCGAATTCCAAGGTTAATGTCAACAGGATAGCTCGCGTGTTTGGCGGCGGCGGGCATATGCGCGCCGCAAGCGCTACGGTAAAGGGAAATTTTAACTGCGTAAAAAGAGCCTTATTAAAAGAAGTAGATAAATATTTTTAAAACTATGGATGGATTTTTAATCATAGATAAGCCCACGGGCCTTACCAGTCATGATGCGGTAAATTTTGTGAGGCGTAAATTCAAGATGAAACAAGTCGGCCATGCCGGGACCCTCGATCCTATGGCAACTGGAGTCTTGATAATTCTATTGGGAAGGTGGACTAAATCTTTTTCTCAATTCGTAAATTTCGACAAGGAATACCTGGTTACGGTTAATCTCTCGGCGGTAACGTCTACCGGAGACGCAGAAGGCAAGATTTTGAAAGAATTTGATTATTCTAAAGTTAAGCTTGATGATGTCCAGAGGGTACTTAAAGATTTCACAGGAGAGATAAACCAGGTTCCGCCAATGGTTTCAGCCATAAAAAAAGGCGGGAAAAGGCTTTACGAATTTGCCAGAGAAGGCATAGAACTGGAAAGAAAGCCGCGTTTGATTTTAATTAAAAATATAGAATTACTGAAATTTTATCCGCCGTCCGTTGATCTCAAGGTAACGTGCTCTAAAGGAACTTATATCCGGAGCCTTTGCGAAGATATCGGTAAAAGCCTTGGTTGCGGGGGATATGAAACATCTTTAAGGCGCACGCGGGTCGGAGAATTTAATATTAATCAGGCAGTTCCATTAGAAGAAGTAAGTGGAAGTCATATACGTAACCAATAGATATCGCTCAAAGCCAAAAAAATGCACGCTCTGCTTGGGAATTTTTGATGGCGTGCATTTGGGCCACCGGCTTATAATAGAGGAAGGAATAAAAGAGGCGCAAAGGACTAAAACTTCTTCCGCGGTCCTTACCTTTTTGCCTCATCCCGCCAATATTTTAAATCCCAAAAAACAATTAAAGATGCTCTCTACTTTCCAAAAGCGCGTGATATTGCTGGAAGGCCTTGGCATTCATAAATGTTTTGTTATCCGTTTCGATAAAGAGTTCTCGAAATTGCCCGCAGAGGATTTCGTTAAAAATATTCTAATACGTTCACTAAATATTAAAACCCTGGTTGTAGGCTGCGATTTTCGTTTTGGCGCCGGCTCTAGGGGCGACGCTAGATTATTGAAGTCACTTTCAAGGAAGTTTGGTTTTAAGCTAAAGATAGTTGAGTGCCTTAAAAAAAACTCAAAGAAGATAAGCAGTTCTTTGATTAGAAAATACTTAAAATCCGGACGGATCCAGGATGCCAATAAATTCTTGGGCAGGTTCTATTCGATAGAGGGCAGGGTAGTAAGCGGCATGCGCCTGGGCGCTAAAATAGGCGTTCCCACTGCGAATATAGATTATGACAAAGAGATAATGTTGCCGCTGGGAATTTTCAGCGGTTTTTTAAGCGTTGATGGAAGGATTAAGCAGGGAGTGATTTTTTCGGGTTTTAAAACTATGTTCGTTAAGGGGAATAAAACCCCGGTAGTAGAAGCCCACCTATTTAATTTTAAGAAAAATATCTATGGTAAAGAAGTCGAGATTTTCTTTGTCAGGAAAATCCGTGACGAAAAAAGATTCGGCTCTATTAATGGGTTAAAACGAGCCATCGAAAGAGACATAAAGGAGGCTAAAAAAGACCGGAAATTATCTTAACTGCTTGTTATTGTTCCAGATAAGCAGAAACTCGCCTAAATTTTTTTCCCGCTCAAACCACTATATTTAGTTAGCTTCCCAAAAATACACCCCAATTAGTTGTATCCTATTGAAAAATCAATAATTTATACTTGACAATATATTGACAGTGGATTATACTTATTACCAAGTGGTATAAAGTGGAGGAAAGTGGCATGTTCTATGGTGAGTTTGAACACCAATTAGACAGGAAAAGCCGGCTGATACTTCCGGCCAAGATAAGACAGACCGCGAAAAATAATTACATTGAAAAATTCTATCTTACACGCGGCCTGGATAAATGTCTTTTTATGTTCCCGGAAGAGGAATGGAAAAATCAGGAGAAAAAGTTTAAGTCCATGTCTTTTACAAAACAGGAGTCACGCCGTTTTAATCGACTGTATTTTTCCGGCGCGCAGGAGATTGTCGCTGACAAGCAGGGAAGGATACTTATCCCGCAGTATTTAAGGGAATTTGCCTCGATCAAAAAGGACATTATCGTTGTCGGAGTTTCCAATAGAATAGAGATTTGGGATAGGACATTATGGTTTGATTTTTATAACACATCAAAAGATTCTTTTGAAGAAATTTCCGAGAAATTATTGGATGAACCGCAATAGTGCACAAGCCAGTTATGTATAGAGAAGTCGTAGAATATCTTAAGATAAAAGACGGCGACGTCGTCTTGGATGCGACAGTCGGTACGGGCGGCCATACCCAGATAATATTGGAGGCAATAGGGTCCCAGGGTAAGCTTATCGGCATTGACCGCGACCTTGATTCTTTGCTTTTTGCCAAATCCAAACTCTCCAAATACAGCGAAAATCTGATACTTGTCCACGATGATTTCAGGAACCTGGATAAAGTTTTTAAAGACCTGAAGATTAAAAAAGTCGACGCCATGCTTTTTGATTTAGGCGTATCGAGTTTTCAGCTTGATAGCCCGGAAAGAGGTTTTAGTTTCAGATTTGATTCGCCTTTGGATATGCGCATGGATAAAAACAGTTATATCTCCGCATACGACCTGGTTAATTATCTATCAGAAGAGGAGCTATCAAGTATCCTGAAAACTTTCGGAGAAGAAAGATGGCATAACCGGATAGCCCATATTTTGGTAGAAGAGCGCCATAAGGGGCCAATTTCCACTACGGGCCAACTTGCCCAGTTGGTAAACAAGGCTATTCCCCGTAGGCAGCAATTTTCTAACATCCATCCGGCAACCCGCACATTTCAGGCTATCCGCATAGCCGTCAATCGAGAACTTGAAGCCCTGGAAGAGGCATTGAATAAATCATTTGATTTAATCAAGCCGGGCGGCAGGATTTGCGTCATTTCGTTTCATTCCCTGGAAGACAGGATCGTAAAAAGAAAATTCAAATTGTTATTTAGAGATAAGATCATCAATATAATAACCCCTAAACCGCTTAGGCCGACGCAGATTGAGATCGAAGAAAATCCCCGTTCCCGAAGCGCAAAATTACGAGTCGTGGAGAAATTGCAATGAGGTTAAAGAAAGCTTTTTCGTTTATTGCGGTCATGAATTTTTTCGCCCTGATTATTGTTTATCAACAGACCGAGATCATAAAATTCGGATACAAAAACAAGCAGAAAGAGGACCTGTTGACGAAGCTCACGGATAACCGCAGTTATTTGAAATACGAATTGGAAAACTGCAAATCCATGAAAAACATAAATATCAAATTATTCGGGAAATTAGATAGATATCAACTGCCTTCGGAAATGCAGGTTGTATTGATAAATTCTTCGACTGCTACGCTAAAGCCTAGCCAGATTGTCAAGGTTGCCGATAAAGAACGCAGTATCCTGTCAAGGGCGTTTTTCTGGCTAGGGCGCGAGGCTGAGGCGCAAAGCAGCGAATAAAATAGTTTTAATTTCTTTTTCAACAAAGCGATTCAAGCGTGCAGACAAAAATAGTATCCGGCCGTAAGTTCTTCATATATATTGTATTTTCTTGCCTTTTTTCAATCCTTTTCGTCCGTCTTTGCTACATTCAGTTTTTTCGCTCGAATTTTTTGAGGGAAATCGCCAGTAAGCAGCATAGCGCTGTAGTTGAAATTGAGCCTTATAGGGGCGCTATTTTGGATGCCAATCTTTCCCCTCTGGCGGTGAACATCCCGGCAGATTCGCTTTTCGCTGTTCCAAAAGAAATCAAGGATAAACCCAGGGCGGCAAAATCATTATCAGATATACTTGACTATGATTATCAGGCCATTTACGAAAGATTATCCCGGCCAAAATCTTTTATCTGGATTGCCAGAAAGCTTACCCCGGATGTAGTCGCGCGTATAAAAAAATTAGATATCGATGGTTTGGGTTTTATTAAAGAGAGTAAACGATCTTATCCTAACGGAGAACTCTGTTCAAACCTCTTAGGTTTTGCCGGGCTTGATAATGTCGGGTTAGAAGGATTGGAGCTTTTTTACAATGAACAGTTGGCGGGTAAGAAGGGCTGGTCGGAATTTTTGCGCGATGCGCGCCAGAGAAAATTGATCGAGACGAACATCTTGCCGGCTAAAGACGGATTTTCTCTTGTCCTTAATATTGATGAGGTAATCCAGTTTATCGCCGAGACAGAATTAAAGAAGGCCTATGAAAAATTTCATGCCAAGGGCGCAAGCATAATCGTCATGGAACCGGCTACGGGAAGGATATTGGCTATGGCTAACCTGCCGACTTATAACCCGAATAATTTTAAAACTAGTTTACCCGAAGAGCGAAAGAATAGGGCGATCTGCGATTTTTTTGAACCCGGTTCCGTATTTAAGATAGTTACAGCAACCGCAGCTTTACAAGAGAATAAGGTTAAGGAGACCGATAAATTCTTCTGCGAGAACGGCCAATACCGCGTAGCTAATCATATCCTGCATGACCACACCTCTCATGGCTGGCTTACATTTACAGGGGTAATAAGCGAATCCAGTAATATCGGAACGACTAAAATAGCTCAAACTTTGGGTCCGCAATTAATATATAAATATGCTAATCTTTATGGGTTCGGGCAGGTTTTGGGCGTTGACTTAAGGGGAGAGGTCAAAGGGATATTGAAGCCTTTGCGTCAGTGGTCAAAAACATCTATCGGGGCAGTTCCGATAGGCCAGGAAGTATGCGTAACTGCGCTGCAATTGGCAAGTGCGATTTCTGTGGTTGCTAACGGCGGATCATTGATGCGGCCTTACATTGTTGATTCTGTTATCGATGAAAATAAAAACGAAATAAAGAAAAACTATCCCGTGATAATACGCCAGGTCATGACCAAAGAAACGAGCCAGAGGCTTAAGGATATCCTTGTGGATGTGGTGGAAAACGGCACGGGAAAACTCGCTAAGATTCCTTCTGTAAAAGTAGCGGGAAAAACCGGGACGGCGCAGAAGGTGGAAGCCAACGGTACGTATTCGCATACTAAGTTTGTCGGTACTTTTATTGGTTTCGCGCCGGCAGACAACCCTAAAGTCGCAATAACAGTTACTTTTGATGAACCGCATCCTTATTACGGAGGAGTTGTGGCAGCGCCGGTGTTTAAGGAAGTAGCAAGCCAGGCTTTACGATATATGGAAAGCCGCAATCTAAACGGCGGAGTACTATATGAGGCTAAAAAAACTTCTCGCTGAAGTTAAAAACGCTAAGGTCTACAATTTAGAAAATTTAGATATAAGAGGTATCTCTACGGATTCAAGGCAATTAGGCGAGGGTGAAATTTTTATTGCTCTTTTCGGCCACAGCTACGATGGTCATAAATTTATCAATGATGCGATAAATAATGGCGCGGCTGGCGTTGTTGCAGACATAGTCTCGGCTCCAGAGTTAAGCCGTACCTTTCCGGATATCGTTATAATCGGCGTGCGGGATACTTTGCAGGCGTTTATCGCCATAGCCAGGAGATTTTACCAAGATAAGATCAAAGGATTAAAACTTATTGCGGTTACGGGTACCAATGGTAAAACCACGGTGACCTATTTGATTCAAAGCATACTTGAGGCGGCAGGATTTAAGACCGGGATTATTGGGACTATTGGCTACTCTTTTCCCGGCCATAGCGAAGTTTCGCATAATACTACGCCGGGATTAAATGAAGTGTATAAACTTTTTTTGAAGATGCGAAGAGCCGGTGTGGATTTTTGTATCATGGAGGTTTCCAGCCATGCCCTGGAGCAGGACAGGGTGGGGGGGTTAAATTTCAAGCGCGCTGTATTTACGAATATATCCAGGGATCATTTGGATTATCATAAAAATTTTGCGAATTATTTTGATGCAAAAGCCAAGTTGTTCACCGGCCTAAAAAAAGATTTCGCCAAGGCAATCATAAATTCCGATGACCCCTATGGCAGGAAATTATTGAAAATTAGCAAAGTCGATAAACTTACCTATGGCATCTTGAGCCCGGCTGATATTAAAGCTAAAGATGTCAGGCTTAGCGCTAAAAAGACAGGCTTTTTGATTGAAAAGGGTAATAGGACTTTTGCCATTAATAGTAGATTGCTCGGGCTTCATAATATTTATAATATTCTTGCCGCGGCAGCTTTGACTTTAAGCTTAGGAATAGATTTAAGGTACATAATCAAAGGCGTAAGCCGTTTGGAAAACGTAGCCGGCAGGCTTGAACTGGCCGGAAAAAAAGGAAAAGCCCAAATTTATATTGATTATGCACATACCCCAGGAGCCCTAAAGGCGCTATTGGAATTTTTTTCTTCCTTAAAAAAATTAGTGCACAAAAAAAGGATAATCCTTGTGTTTGGATGCGGAGGAGAGCGGGATAAGATTAAACGGCCGCAGATGGGTAAGATTGCATCAATATTCGCAGACATTACAGTTCTAACTTCTGATAACCCTCGCAGCGAAGATCCTGGCGATATAATCGAGGATATCAAAAAAGGCAGGCGTAAGGGCGCTAGATTTATTGCCATCGAAGATAGGTTTAAAGCGATAGAGAAAGCCATCAAAGAAGCCGATGACGATGATATTGTCTTGATTGCGGGCAAGGGGCATGAGAGGCAGCAGATTTTTAAAGATAGGATAGAAGAATTCAATGATTCTTGCGCAGTCAGGCAGATATTAAATGATTTGTAGCCTTTTGACTGTTTTCGTTTAGCGGCAAAACTAACGGAGCGCTAATTTATCTCTTATGTTTAAAGTAGAAGATATTATTAAAGCTACCAGAGGCAGCTTTATATCAGGGAACTCCAGCCTGGAAGTCAGGGGTGTTTCTACAGATACCCGCAATATCAGGCAGGGAGAACTATTTATTGCTTTGAAAGGAAAAAATTTCGATGGCCACGATTTTCTTGTTAAGGCAGGACAAAAAGGCGCAACTGCTTTTTTAATCGAGCGTAAATTTCTTGCTGAAAATAGGGAAATTTTAAAAAGGCTTCCGGCAGGAAAGGTGATAATTGGCGTAGCTGATACCTTACAAGCATTGGGAGATCTGGCGCTTTTCTGGCGCAGGAAATTTTCCATACCTATTATTGCCCTTACTGGTAGTTGCGGAAAAACTACAACCAAAGAAATGATAGGCGCTGTATTATCTAGCCGTTACAAGGTGTTAAAGACAATAGGTACGGAAAATAATTTTGTCGGTGTGCCATTAAATTTGTTGAAGCTGAAATCCGATCACGAAATCGCCTGCATAGAGCTGGGGACGAATGCATTTGGCGAGATTGCGAGGCTGACCCAGATAGTACGCCCAAATGTAGGCATTATAACCAATATCGGCGAGTCGCATTTGGAAAAATTGAAAAATAGAAGAGGGGTATTCAAGGAAAAAAGCGCTCTTTTAAAAGGGTTATTGAATCCAGGGATAGCCCTGGTTAATTATGACGATTGTTTTTTAAACAGGCTTAAAAGAAATAGCAAAAATACATTTGGTTTTAGCAAAGATTGCCCCAGCGAATTTTTAGCCAGAAATTATTATTTCGATAAGAATTTACTTAAGTTTAACTTGAGGCAAGGCAAACAAAAATTTGCAATTAGGACTTTTGGGGTGCATAATATTTATAATGCCCTGGCGGCGATAGGTCTGGGTATTATTTTTGGCGTAGACCAGAAATCGATCGCCGGAAAATTAAAGACTTTTAAGTTTCCGGCGGCTAGATTTAGTATTATAAAAAATAAAGACTTTTTTGTCGTGGATGACACCTATAACGCAAATCCTCTTTCCCTGAGGTTTGCTTTATCCTCGCTTGCTTCAATTAACCTCAAGGGAAGGAAGATTCTGGTTATTGCTGATATGTTAGAGTTGGGGCAAGATGCGCAAATGCTTCACAGGCAAATCGGAGAACAAATCAGCAGAGGGGGTATTGATTTTATTATCAGCCTGGGCCATCTTGCAGCTGATATTGTAAAGGGCGCCTTAGAAAAAGGTTTCGAGCCGGAGAAATGTTTCGTAAGTTTTGAATATGAAGATATGATTAAAATGCTTAAGCTTATAATAAGAAAAGGCGACGTAATTTTAGTCAAAGGATCGCACGCTACGGCCATGGGGCGCGTAGTTGATTTTCTAACCGGACTTAAAAAGTTCTAGAGGTAAAAAAATGTTATACGAATGGCTCTTCTCGCTAAAAGATATTTTTTCCGGTTTCAACGTATTTAAATACATTACATTCCGCGCCAGCCTTGCGATCGTGACTTCGTTTAGCCTTAGCGTTATATTTGGCCCGTTTCTTGTCAGAAAGTTAAGGGCCTTGAAAATCGGCGAAAACATAAAAAAGAAATACTGTGAATCTCTATACGAAATCCAAAGCCATAAACAGGGCACCCCGACAATGGGGGGGATTTTGATAGTCTTGTGCGTCCTGGCCTCTACTTTCCTTTGGGCGGACCTTAGAAACAAATTTATTCAATATGCGATATTTGCGACGCTATGGCTCGGGGCGCTGGGGTTTGTCGATGATTATTTGAAATTAAGGGGCAAGAGTTCTTCGGGCTTGAGCGCGAGGGTTATTTTTTTCGGGCAGGTTTCGCTGGCTTTGCTTATTGCTGCGCTGCTTTTCATCGACCCGGAATTCAATACGTCTATAAATTTCCCGTTTTTTAAACAGGTGGTTTTTTACGGCGGCGTACTTTTTATTCCTTTCGTTGTTTTGGTGATGGTAGGCAGTTCCAATGCCGTTAATCTTACCGACGGCTTAGACGGGCTGGCTGCCGGTTGCATGATAATGGTAAGTCTCACTTACAGTATCTTGAGCTATGTCGCAGGCCATAAGTTTTTCAGCCATTACTTGCTGATTCCCTATATTAACGGTTCGGGCGAGCTTACGGTTTTTTGCGCCAGCATTTTTGGCGCGGTGTTAGGTTTTCTCTGGTTTAATTGCTATCCGGCCTCAGTATTTATGGGCAATGTCGGTTCCCTGACCTTGGGCGGCGCTATAGGCCTGGTTGCCGTGTTGATAAAACAAGAATTTCTCCTGCTGCTTGTAGGGGCGATCTTCGTTATCGAAGTACTCTCGGTAATATTACAGGTTTTATCTTTTCGCCTCAGAGGCAAAAGGATCTTCAGGATGTCGCCGCTACATCATCACTTCCAATTATTAGGCTGGCCCGAATCCAAGATTATTGTCCGATTCTGGATAGTTGCGGCCATATTTGCCTTGCTTGCTCTGGCAACATTAAAGATAAGATGAGATACAATTTCAAAAATTTAAATGTAACGGTCATAGGCCTGGCAAGAAGCGGGTTCTCCTGCGCGCTTCTTCTTAAGCGCCTGGGAGCTAAGGTGAATGCCGTCGATTCTGGTTCCAGCGAAAAATTGACCGAGAACAGGAATAAGTTGTTGAAAGAAGGCATAAAAGCTCAAATAGGCGCTAAAGAAATAGATTTTATAGCTGGTAGTGATATCGTAGTAATCAGCCCGGGTGTAAGTGAAGACAAAGACTTTATAAAACTTGCAAAGGTCAAAAAGATTCCGGTTATCAGCGAGGTGGAATTGGGTTTTCAAAATTGCCGCGCCCCGGTTATCGCAGTGACCGGAACAAACGGCAAGACTACGGTGACGACATTGATCGGCGAAATTCTTAAGGCCAATGGCAAAAATGCATTTGTCTGCGGGAATATCGGGGTACCATTTTGTAATTATGCCTTCAATGCTACGGAGAATGATTTTATTTCTCTGGAGGCGAGCTCTTTTCAGCTTGAAAAAATCGAAGAATTTAAGCCCCGCATATCGCTGATACTAAATCTAACGCCGGATCATCTGGACAGGTATAAGTCAGTCGAAGATTATTTAGAGGCAAAAAAAAGAATTTATCTTAATCAGGACAAGAATGATTGGCTGATTTTAAATTACGCTGACAGCGCCCTTAAGCGATTAGAGAAAGAGACGAAGGCAAGGGTGATGTTTTTTAATAAGCCGGGGGAGGATTTTGGGGACGAAAATTTAAACCCGAATCAGCGCGCAGTCATGGCTGTCAGTTCCCTCTTGAATCTCGATAGGGAGATTAGCTTAAAGGTATTACGCGACTTCAAAGGTATAGCTCATAGGATGGAATTCGTGCGTTTATTATCTGGAGTGGAATTTATCAATGATTCCAAGGCAACAAATATCGACTCTACAACCTGGGCTTTAGAGCGTATCAGAAAACCCGCAATCATGATTGCGGGAGGCAGGGACAAGGGGAGCGATTTTCCTTCGCTGAGATCTCTTGTTAAAGCAAAGGTTAAATCTATGATTGTTATCGGCGAGGCCGGAAATAGGATATTCGATGCCTTCCATAGGGATATAGAAGTAATTAAATCTGATTCCTTGGAAGGCGCTATTAACAGAGCCTATCTAAAAGCTCAATCAGGTGATTGTGTTTTATTCTCTCCTATGTGCAAAAGTTTCGATATGTTCCGGGATTATGAAGACAGAGGAGATAAATTTAAGCTGTTCGTAAATAGTTTGGAAGAAAAGAAATGATCAAGATCAGCTTTCCTGGCGATTAGAAACTTAAGCTCAGGTTAATCGTAAAAATGAAACAGATAAGAAATAGTTTGGCCATAATAACCCTTTTGCTTTTGAGTTTTGGTTTGATTATGGTCTATAGCGCTAGCGCGATATATGCCTGGCAGAATACAGGAGACAGCGCCTACTTTCTTAAGCGCCATGTAATTTATCTGGCATTAGGTTTTCTCCTGACTTTCGGCGTTATGCTCTTTGATTACAGAAAACTGCGGGAATTCGTAAAGCCGCTTATGCTCATTTCTTTGATCCTGTTGCTATTGGTCAATGTGCCGGGATTAGGCAGGCAAGTCGGCGGGGCAAGGCGCTGGTTCAGTATTTTCGGAATCGGCTTCCAGCCATCGGTATTAGTGGGTTTTGTGTTGGTTATATACCTGGCAGATTTTCTTGCGCGTAAGCAAGCTACGATTGCTTCTTTTTGGGGTTCAATTGCTCCGGGTTTAGCGGTTTTAGGGTTTTCGGTTTTGCTGCTTCTTGTGCAGCCGGATTTAGGGACGGCCATTTCTTTTGTCCTTGTGGGCTTAATCATGTTTTTTGTAGCCGGCATGAGGATAGAGCAATTGTTAGCTATTTTTGCCCTAAGCATACCTTTTCTGTATATGCTGGTTTTTAAGGTAGCATATAGAAAGAGAAGGATATTGGCTTTTTTAGACCCTTGGGCTGATCCGCGCGGTACAGGGTTTCAAATCATACAGGCCCAGATCGCCCTGGGTTCAGGCGGCTTATTTGGCTTAGGCCTGGGGCAGAGCCGGCAAAAACTTTTTTATTTGCCTGCTGCGCACACGGATTTCATTTTTTCGATAATCTCCGAGGAATTAGGCATAATCGGCGCAACCGGAGTCATAATACTTTTTGCTTTGTTCTTCTGGCACGGGATTTTAATTGCCAGAGAGGTAAAAGATGCTTTCGGGAAATTATTGAGTTTTGGATTGACTATGCTGATAAGCCTGGATGCGATAATCAATATCGGAGTTAATCTAGGGCTTATGCCGACAAAGGGTCTGCCTCTGCCGTTTGTAAGTTACGGAGGCTCGGCCCTGATCTTTGATATGGCATCCGTAGGCTTGTTGTTGAATATTGCAAAACACGAAGATAACTCAACGAGTGTAATTAACTAATAAATAAGGGCCAGATAAATGAAGATTCTATTCGCCTGTAGCGCTTCTGGAGGTCACATCCTGCCGGCCCTGGGCGTTGCCCGGGAATTAAAAAAGATAAACGGGCAAAACCAGATACTCATTTTAACCGAGAAGAACAGGATAAGTTCGGATATATTGACCGGGTGCGGATTTGAGATCGTTTTTCTTCAAGGCAAGGTGCCCTTCAATATACGTTTGCCGATAGTTAATTCTGTTATGAAATTGTTAATGAATTCAGCCCGAATCGCAAGGATCTTAAAAGAATTCCGGCCTGAGGTAATATTTGGATTCGGCGGCTATGTAAGTATAGTGCCGGTACTTCTGTCCAGGCGCCTGGGAGCCAGGTGTATCATTCATGAGCAGAATGTCCTCATGGGAAAGGCAAATAGGTTTTTAGCCAGATTCGCGGAAATTGTTGCCGTAAGTTTCAAGGAGACGAAAGATTATTTCGCGAACAGTAAAATCGCCAGGAAAATAATATATACCGGCTTACCGCTTCGAAATGACTTAAAGCTGATGGAAAGGAACCAGGCAGCTGATTTTTTCAAGCTTGACCCTAAAATCTTTACTATTCTTGTGTTGGGAGGTTCTAGCGGTTCATCCAAAATTAATCGATATTTCCTTAATGCGCTGGATAAGCTTTCTCTAAAAAATGAGCTTCAGATTGTCCATATTGCCGGTTCAAAAGACGAAAGTTTTGTCAGGGATTTCTATGGCCAGCGTCCAAATTTAAAGGCAAGGACATTTGGTTTTTTGAAAGAGATGTCTTTTGCCTTTAGCCTGGCTGATATCTCTATTTCAAGAAGCGGGGCTTCGACGCTATACGAGTTGAGTTTTTTTAAGCTGCCGTCAATACTAATTCCTTATCCCTATGCCGCAGGCCATCAATTTGCCAACGCCAGGGTTTTATCGGATCCGGGAGCGGCAATTTTACTGGAGGAAGAAAATGTTTCGGAAGGGCTAGGCGCGACCTTGAGTCTTTTTTTAACGAATAAAGGAAAACTCGCTGAAATGAAAAATAGCTTTCCCCAAGACCTGATTTTTGATGCCGGCAAGATAATAGCAGGGTTAATAAGGTAGGCAAAATGAAGATAATCAAGAGCTTAATTCTTCTTAATTTTTTCTTTTTGTTTTTTTCAGGCCCAATCTCTGCAGAGCCGAAATGGCTTGAAGAGAGGAGCCGGCATTTCATCATCTATTATCAGGAAGGGATTGACTGGGGATTCCTTAGCGAAACTGTTTATTATGCCGAGAAATTTTATGATGACATTACGGAAAATTTAGGCTTTAGGCGTTACGATTTCTGGCTATGGGAAAAGCGCGCCAGGATTTATATCTATAAAGACAAAGAAACTTATGTGAAAGCAACCGGCATGCCCGAGTGGTCCGGCGGCAGGGCAATTTACGAACAAAAGATAATCGAATCGTTTCCTTGGGCAAAGGGGTTCTTTAGCCAGCTTTTAGCGCACGAACTCGGCCATATAATTTTCCGGGAGTTCGTTGGCCCGCAGGCAAAAGTACCGATGTGGTTCGAAGAAGGCGTGGCAAGCTCTCAAGAGACAGAGCGCTATAGATTGAACCGCGAAAAGACTCTGGTACATGCATTAAAGAAACAATCCCTTATTTCTTTGGTGAATTTGACAAAGATAGATCCGCGTAGGATTCAGGATGAATATACCGCCACTCTTTTTTATGCTCAAGCTGAGAGTTTGGTGCGTTTCCTGGTCGATAAATTCGGCAAGTATGAATTTGTCAAGTTATGCAGGTTAATCCGTGACTATAAGGATTTTTCCGTTGCGTTGCCTAAAGCCTATCCCAGGTATGAAAAGTTGGAGGATCTGGATAAAGATTGGACAGAGTTTGTACGCTCTAACTTAATACATAAATAGATATGAAACATATACATTTAGTCGGTATCGGCGGAGTCGGGATGAGTGCCATCGCGACACTTCTGATCAAAGAGGGGTTTAGGGTCAGCGGTTCGGACGTAAAAGAAAATCAGATTATAAGGAACCTGAGGCAAGCCGGAGCCGATGTTGTCATCGGCCACGATAAAAAAAACATCGCAGAGACAGTTGATACACTAGTGTATTCTTCGGCAATCAGGCAGGATAATCCCGAACTTATCGAGGCCGCAAGCCGCAAACTGGACATCTTTCGCCGGGCCCAAATGCTTTATAGGCTTATGCAGGGCAAGAAAACAATAACCGTTACCGGCGCCCACGGCAAGACAACCACTGCTTCTTTGATTGCCTTCATTCTTTCCCAGGCGGGCCTAAAACCCACCGCAGCGATTGGCGGCCTGATCAGGAATTTTGCAATAAATGCCTGGTTAGGAGAGGGCGATTATTTCGTTGCCGAAGCCGATGAGAGCGACGGATCATTTTTGAATTACTGTCCGAAGTTTTCCGTAATAACCAATATTGATAAAGAGCATCTGGATTATTATGGTAATTTTAAAAAGCTATTAAGCGCATTTTCTGAATTTATGGCAAGATTAGAAGACTCAGGGATTTTGATAGTAAATTCCGGCGATAACAATCTTATTAAATTATCCGAGAAATCCGGGAAACGGTTTCTTACTTTCGGGTTTGATAGTAAAGCCGATATCCGGGCCGAGAATATAAAAATTTTGCCCTCTGGTTCTGAATTCGATTGTTTTCTAAAAGAAAAAAAACTCGGTTCGATCAGCTGTCCCTTGTTGGGAGAGCACAATATCCTTAATTGCCTGGCAGCCACACTGCTGTCTTTAGAATTAAATATTGATTTTAAGGTAATTACGCAAGCAATCAAGAATTTCCAGGGCACCAAACGCAGGCAGGAGATAAAGCTGGATAAGCCGGGTTTAATGGTTTTTGACGATTATGCGCATCATCCTACTGAAATCAAGGCGACGCTTAAGGCTATTAAAAATAGCGCGGTAAGCCCGCAGCGCAAAAAGGTTATTGCGGTATTCCAGCCCCACAGGTATTCCCGCACTAAACTGCTTTTACGAGAATTGAGCAAAGCCTTTTCAGATGTCGACCATCTAATCATCATGGATATCTACGCGGCCAGCGAAGAGCCGATTAAAGGCATAGATGCGCAACTTTTATATCGAAAAATAAAAAAAATAAAAAAGGATGGTGTTTATTATCTCTCCCGGCCGGAAATTGTGCGACACATATTGAATAATTTATCCGGTAATGACGTCGTAGTATTCTTGGGGGCAGGAGACATCACTAAGTTATCCGATGAATTTAGCGAAAGAGCTAAAGGGATTTAAAGGAGAGGTTAAATTCAACGAGCCGCTTAGCCGCCACACGACATTTAGAATAGGCGGCAGGGCAAAAGTTTGGGCTCGGCCCGAAGATATTTGCTCCTTGAGGCTTTTACTAAAGATTGCCGCAGCAAGGAGAATGCCGGTTTTGTTAATCGGCCGGGGCAGCAATCTCTTGATAGCCGATAAGCCCATAAACGCCTTGGTGATAAATTTATCAACCGGAAATTTTTCTAATATTTCTAAGTATCCGCAAGGCTTGATTGCCGGCTCGGGCGTTAGCGTAAATAAATTGATTGAACGCTGCGCTGAATTTGGCTTTACAGGTTTAGAATTTTTAGCCGGGATCCCGGCAACTTTGGGAGGAGCTATCCGGATGAATGCCGCAGCGAAAAGCAGCGGCAAACCCTGTTCAATGGCAGATGTAGTTCGGGAAATTAAGGTCATGGCCCAGAACGGCCGTATAAAAACTTTAAAGAAAAATGATTTTAAGTTTGGCTATAAGAGTTGTAATATTTCTAAATGCCTGATTCTTGAAGCTAAATTGAAATTAAGGCCGGCCTTAAAATCATCTGTAAAAATACTAGCCAGGGAAAATATTGCCAGAAAGAGAGAGGCCCAGGATTTGAATCATCCATCCGCAGGCTGTATTTTTAAAAACCCTTCGCAAGAAGTTTCCGCGGGCCTGACTGCCGGCTATTTAATTGATAGGGCCGGGCTAAAAGGTTTTAGAGTGGGCTCTGCCCAGGTTTCCCTCCGCCATGCGAATTTTATAATTAATTGCGGCGGGGCAAGCGCGCAGGATGTATTGAAACTTATAAAAGAGATAAAATTGAGAGTTAAAAAAGTATATAATATCGAACTTGTTCCGGAAATAGGCATTATTAAGGATATTGAAAAAATTCGGGATTCCAGGCAGGCTAGGATTCTATGAACGAAAAAAATTTTAAAGACAAAAAAATCGGCGTATTTTTAGGCGGCATATCCAGTGAGCGGGAAATTTCCTTAAAATCCGGGGAAGCGGTATTCGGCGCATTGAAGGAAATTGGGCAAAACGTAATAAAAGTAGACATCACCAGCGATTCGCCATCCGATATAAAAAAACATATTGAGTCTAATAATCTGGATCTGGTATTTATTGCCCTGCATGGCGAATTCGGGGAAGATGGGAAACTCCAGAAAATTTTAGAAGATTTAAATATTTCTTTTACCGGCTCGGGTTCAATTGCCAGCCACTTTGCGATGGACAAGGTCGAATCGAAAAAAATGTTTAAAAATGCTGGCTTAGATGTGCCATCTTACTTTATAATGGATAGAGTAAGTGATGAATCCTTGGAACGTGCTAAGGCGATAGGATTTCCATTAGTAGTAAAACCTTGTAACGGCGGTTCGAGTATCGGGCTTTCCCTGGTAGAAGATAGCGCGCAATTAAACCAGGCTGTTTCCTTAGCAAAGAAATATGACGGCTCTATCGTAATCGAGCAGTTTATCAAAGGCAGGGAGCTTACTGTCGGGATACTCGATGATAAACCCCTGCCGCCTATAGAAATCGTTACGGATGAGCCGTTTTTTAACTATCAGGCTAAATACAAAAGTAACACGACCAATTATATTGTGCCGGCCAAACTTGATTTAAAGGTAACCAAGCAAGTCATGGATTCGGGGCTAATCGCTCATAAGGCCTTATCCTGCAGGAATTTTTCCCGCGTGGATATGATCTTGAGCGAAAAAGATTCGAAGGTTTATATTTTAGAATTAAATGCTATTCCGGGATTGACGCAAAGGAGCCTTTTGCCCAAAGCTGCTAAATCTATTGGCATTGATTTTCCCGAACTTTGCCTTAAAATTATCGGGTCGGTAACGCCATGAGAGATAGAAACAGGATAAATAGACCTAAGAAAAAAAAGGGTACAGGCTTCAAGCTTATCGCGATAGGCCTTATCTTAGGCATTATAGTTTTCATTGCGAGCTTCTTAGTGAGCCAGATCACGAATAGTAATTTTTTCGAGATCAAGAGAATCAAGATTAAGGGAGATAGCGGTTGGCTGGAAGAGTCAGTCGGTTTTCTTCTCAAAAAAAATCTTCTCTACGCTGATCTAAGCAAAGCAGAAAGGGTATTAAGGAACGAACATCCGGAAATAGAGGGCATTGCTCTTTCCAAGCTGTGGCCGGATACAGTGTATATCAGATTTTCACTGAAGAAACCATTGGCCGCGCTGGAAGGCAGGCAGTTATTAATTGATAGCAAGGGTTTTTTATTATCCGGCCGTAAATACGCTGATACTGTTACGGGTCTGCCTTTGATTTACGGCTTAAACAGAAACGATATTAGAGGAATGGGCCGGATTAATCTGGATAATAAGTTATTTAGCGCAATCCGAATAATAGAGCTTTTTTCAAAGCTGGAGAATTCCGGGGATTATAAATTAATTAAGGTAGATATCAGCAAGGTATCGGAAAGCGAAATCTTAATACAAAAAAAGTGCCGCCAGGGAGATTGTCTCATAAAAGTTAACGTGGGAGAGAATTCCTATTCGGAAAAATTAAAAATATTTCAGATCTTTTTGAAAAAAGCTGATTTTGATTGGAGCAATGTTAATTATATTGACCTGAGGTTTAAGGAACCTATCGTGGGTTTGAAAAATGGGTGAAAAACAGATCTTCGTAATCGATATAGGCGCCAGCAAAGTAAGCGCGGCATTGGCCATTGCCGGGAAATTTGATAAGTTTTCCGACGTGTTTACGGATTCTACTAAACGCACGCTTTCTGCCTCTAGCCATATCCAATATACAAATGATTTAAGCGGCATCATTACCAGGATGAAAGGGAATCTTGAAGAAAAGTCTAACCTTAAAATCCGCGAGGCATATGTCAATATCGATTCTGAGTATATAAATTGCCAGATAAGCCGGGCAGCAATGGCCTTGGTAGAGAGGTCTTTGCGCGAGGTAACATTCTCGGACATAAAAAGGATCGAGGGCACGGCCCGCAGCTTGGGTTTAAAAATGGATGAAGAAGTCATACATCAATTCCCGTTGCAATTCATAGTTGATTCCAATGTGTCTACTTTTAACCCTATAGGAAAGTTGGCAAGAAAGTTAGAGGTGGATTTGTTTCTTGTGAGCGCGAAGACTTTAGGAATTGATAATCTGGCTAAAATCGTCAGCCATGCCGGGCTTAAAGCCAAAAGAATAACTTTCTCCGGCATTGCTTCGGCAGCGGCAATACTAGAAAAAACCGGAAGTGAAAAAAATGTTATTGTTATTGATATAGGAGCAGCCACTACAAAAATAGTGGCATTTTCCGGCATTACGCCAAAGCTCGTTAATATTATACCTTTTGCGGGCAATAACATTACGCTTCATTTGGCGAACGCACTTAAATTGCCAGTTGATTTGGCTGAAGAACTCAAGAAATCATACGCAAGCGTTGCTGCTGAGGCTATAGATTCTGATAAAGATATAATGGTAAAAACCGCTAATGCCTATAAGCCGATTAAGCGCTGCGAGCTTTGCAAAGCGGTATTGCCGCAGGTAGAGAAATTAATCTACCTTATCAAGGATAGCCTTAGTTCCTGTGCTGAGCCGATTGATAAGATTTATGTCTGTGGCGGTTCGGCGCTTTTAGACGGGTTCTTAGAGTTCATGGAGAGCAAAATTCCTTTTTCCGTCGCCTTAGGCCAGCCTAACCTCGAGTATTTCCCCTCGCATAGACGCACTAACTTTTTTAAATCGCCTGCCCAAGCTACGCTGGTTGGCTTGTTGACTCTTGTATCGAATAACACGATGTTTACTACAGATTCGTTAAAGCCCCAAGCTAACCATATCGTGAACAGGGTTGTGCAGAAAGCCAGGAAAGTTTATTACGATTACTTCTAACGAAACCCTTAGAGTTTCAATAAGTTTCAAGCCTTTCCAAGATACTTTCTTAAAATTATTTTCCCGGTATAAAATTTTTTAGCGGATTTTTCCGCTCGTTCGGACCATTTACGAATCTGTTGACACTAATTTACTTTTGTGTTAATTTAATCCGTTAAGCGTTGCTAAAGAGTTTTAATATGATTTCTAATAACTTAAGCGAGCTAGTTTTAAGGATTAAATCAGCCTGCCAGCGATCCGGAAGAGAGGCTGAAGAAATAACGATTGTAGCGGTGAGTAAATTAGCCAATGTTGAAGAAATTAAAGAGGCCCTGGAGGCTGGAATCATCAATATCGGCGAGAATAGGGTTCAAGACGCTTTATTAAAATTTGACGCAATACGTCCGCCACAAAACGTTGGCGGACGCCCGCAAAAGTCCTGTGGCGGGCGCACGTCGCCTATACGATGGCACATGGTTGGCCACCTGCAGACTAATAAGGCAAAAGAGGCAGTAAAGGTCTTTGATTTAATTCATTCGGTTGACAGCGAAAGGATAGCATTCGAAATAGATAAACAGGCAGCTAAAATTAATAAAATTCAAGGCATTCTGATTGAAGTTAATGTTGCCCAGGAAAAAACCAAATTTGGCTTAAATCCTCAGGAAGCGGTTGCGGTTATAAAAAAAATAGCCCAACTAAAGAATTTGAAATTAAAAGGGCTGATGGCCATTGCGCCGCAAGTTTTCGACCATGAAAAAGCCCGGCCATTTTTCCGGCAACTCCGGCAATTAAGGGATAAGCTAAACGAGTTACGAGTTACGAGTTACGAGTTACGAGACTTGTCGATGGGCATGACTGATGATTTTGAGGCGGCGATCGAGGAAGGTTCAACAATCGTAAGGATCGGCCGGGCAATATTTAAAGGTTGATATGAAAGAGACAATCGCAATATTAGGTTTTGGCAATATGGGCTCGGCGATAGCCCAGCAGCTCGAAAATAAATTTACAATTTCAGTCTTTGATAAAGATTTAGACAAGACCAAAGATTTATCGGCCATAGTAGTGGCGAACAGGATCGCTGATTTAGTCATTAATGCCGATACGATTATCTTAGCAATAAAGCCTCAAGATCTTTATGCTGTTTTGGATGAAATCAGGCTTGAGCTGAAAAATAAATTGCTGATTTCTGTTGCCGCCGGCATTACTACGGATTATCTTAAGAAACGTTTGGGTAAGGTAAGGATAATCAGGGCAATGCCGAATTTGCCGGCTAAGATTGGGTTAGGTATGATCTGTCTTGCCAAGGGTGAATTTAGCTCGCAGCAGGATTTGGAATTCAGCGAAGGGTTATTCCGGAATTTAGGCAAAACCCTGCTTATTGAAGAAAGCCTGATGGATGCTGCTACTGCTGTTTCCGGCAGCGGCCCGGGTTACCTGTATTATCTTTTGGAAGGTAAAGATATAGCGGAGGCAAAAATATACACAAGAGATGTTTTTATTCCGGCGCTTTTCGAGAGCGCCAAGAAAATCGGCTTTACAGAGAGGCAGGCAAATATATTATCCCAGACAACAGGCGTTGGCAGCCTGCTTTTTCTTGAAAAAACCGGGGTTTCGCCTAAAGAGTTGAAGGCGCAGGTTGCTTCTAAGGGCGGGACTACCCAGGCAGGTTTAGATGTATTGCAAACAGGCGGGTCTCTGGAAGATGCGGTCAAGGCAGCGCTACTACGTGCCGGAGAATTATCTAAAAAGGAGTAGGATAAATGCCTAAATTAGGGATTATCGGCGGCAGCGGTTTATATAAAATGGAGGCGGTTAAAAATCTAAAGAGGGTATCGGTCCAAACGCCTTTTGGCAAGCCTTCGGATAAATTTATTTTGGGAACGCTGGAAGGCCAAGATGTCGCTTTTTTGCCGCGTCACGGAATCGGCCACCGTATAGCGCCATCTGAAATAAATTATCGCGCAAATATCTACGGGATGAAAAAATTAGGCGTAGAAAGAATTATTTCCGTAGCTGCCTGCGGCAGCCTTAAAGAAGAGTTAAAGCCCCTAGATTTCGTAGTGGTCGACCAATTTGTGGACAGGACAAACCAGGCAAGAGAGATGAGTTTTTTTAAAAACGGTATTGTAGCGCATATAGGTTTTGCTCAACCCGTGTGCCCGGAGCTTAAGGATATTATCTATAAAGCCGGCCAGGGGCTAAAATTAACAATGCATAAAGGCGGGACATATTTAAATATGGAGGGCCCGGCGTTTTCAACCCTGGCTGAATCAGAACTTTACCGTTCCTGGGGCATGGACGTTATCGGCATGACAAATATGGCCGAGGCAAAATTAGCGCGCGAGGCAGAGATATGCTATTCGACGTTAGCTGCAGTGACGGATTATGATTGCTGGTTTCCAAATCATGAGAGCGTAACCGTTGAAATGATAATCCAGAATTTAACTAAAAATATAGAGAATGCCAAAAAAATAATTTCGGCAGTTATAAAAGAGATTCCGCAGAAAAGGGCCTGCGGCTGCCAAGATGCCCTTAAGTTTGCGATTGTTACGGATAAGAAATTTATCAACGCCAAGACCAAGAAAGACTTAAAACCTATAATAGGTAAATACATAAAATGAGCCAGGATTACCGCAGTACTTTAAATTTACCCAAGACCACATTCAGCATGAAGGCCAATCTCGCCCAGAATGAGCCCAAGATCCTGGAATCCTGGCAGAAGAGCGGCCTATACTCGAAGATCAGAAGCAAATACGCCGGCAAGGCCAAGTACATACTGCACGACGGCCCGCCGTATGCCAATGGCCATATTCATATCGGCCATGTTTTAAACAAAATTCTTAAGGATATTGTCGTAAAATTCAAAACATTGCAGGGATTTGATTCAGCCTTCGTGCCGGGATGGGATTGCCACGGTCTTCCTGTAGAGCATCAATTACTTAAAGAGTTAAAGATTAATAAATATCAGATTAAGCAAGTTGAGTTCCGCAGAAAGGCCCATGACTATGCTCTTAAGTTTGTAGAAATCCAAAAGGATGAGTTTATCAGGTTAGGAGCGATAGGGGACTGGGATAATCCATATCTTACTTTGGATTCAAAATACGAAGAGGCTATCGTAAGGAGTTTCGCCGAGTTAGTTAAGAAAGGTTATATCTACCGCGGGCTTAAGCCGGTCAATTGGTGTTTTAGGTGTGAAACGGCACTGGCTGAGGCAGAGGTGGAATATGAAGATAAGGTATCTCCTTCGATATATGTAAAATTCGAGATAATCGGCTTAAATGATAAGCTTAAAAGTTTACCGGCGGATAAAAAAATCTATTCTATCGTATGGACGACCACTCCCTGGACATTAATTGCCAATGTTGCAATTGCGTTAAATCCAAATTTTAAATACGCGTTAATAGAAGTAAACGATGAACTTTGGTTGATGCAGGAAGATCTAACCCAGGGGGTCCTGGAAAAAATAGGCATTAAGGATTACAAAATAAAACAAAAGATTTTAGGCAAAGACCTCGAGGGAGTTTCCTATAAAGATATTTTTAAGCCCGGAAGGCGAGAAGATTTAAAATTCGTTTTGGCGCAATATGTTTCCAAAGAGGACGGGACAGGATGCGTGCATACCGCACCCGGCCATGGGCAGGAAGATTATCTCACCGGTCAAAGATACAAATTAGAAACAGTTATGCCTGTAAATGCCAGGGGAGAGTTTTTCCAGGACATCGCCATGGAATTTAAAGGCAGCCATGTTTTTGATGCCAACAAGAATATCATTGAGAAGCTAAAGAGCCAGGGTAGTATTGCCCATGTTGAAAATGTCAATCATACCTATCCTCATTGCTGGCGCTGTAAGAGCCCGATAATCTTCCGGGCTACAGAGCAGTGGTTCATGGATATCGATAAAAATAATTTGAGGAAGAAATTATTGGACGCGGCAAAGAAGGATATAACCTGGATTCCCGAAGCAGGCGAGGAACGCATCTCTTCGATGATCCAGTCCCGTCCTGATTGGTGCCTTTCCCGCCAAAGGTATTGGGGGGTTCCTATACCCGCGTTAACTTGTGAAAAATGTTCAAAGGAATTTTTATCTGTGGATGTAATTGAAAAATTCGCCAACTTTGTGGCTAGTGAAGGCAGCGACAGCTGGTTTACGAAAGATGTGGGAGAATTTCTTACTAAAGGTATCGAATGCCCTAATTGCAAAAGCGGAAATTTTAAGAAATCCAGCGATATACTTGATGTCTGGTTTGATTCCGGGGTAAGCCACCAGGCAGTGTTAAGACTAAGAAAGGAACTTGATTATCCTTGCGAGCTTTACTTAGAAGGCTCGGATCAGCACCGGGGATGGTTTCAATCGTCTTTAATAACCGCAATGGGCATAGATGACCGCCCGCCGTTTAAAGCAGTGCTTACGCATGGTTTTGTAGTTGACGCTGACGGCAGGAAAATGTCTAAGTCCCTGGGTAACGTCATTGCGCCCCAGGATATAATCAAGGATTTCGGCGCGGATATATTGCGGCTCTGGGTAGCCTCAAGCGATTACAATCTCGATGTGCGTATATCCGAAGAAATCATTTCCCGCCTTTCTGAAGGGTACCGGAAAATAAGGAATACCTTAAGATTTATTATCAGCAATTTGTATGACTTTAAACCGCAGGATTCACCCTTAGAAATTAAAAATTTAAGCCCGGTAGATTGCTGGGCCTTATCAAGATTGGCCCGGCTTATAGACGAGACTACGGCTCATTACGAGGCATTTAATTTTTATAAAGCTTACCAGGCGATATATAATTTCTGTTCTTTATCCATGAGCTCTTTTTATCTTGACGTCTTAAAGGATTTACTCTATACTTCTAAAGCTAATTCGCCTAAGAGAAAGGCGAGCCAGGCTGTTCTTTATCAGATACTTATTAATCTGACAAAGCTTATTTCTCCGATTTTAAGTTTTACCGCCGAAGAAATTTGGGGCCTGATACCCGGCGAGAACAACTTTTCAGTTTTTCTTTCTGATTGGCCGGCCAAACAGGCGGCTTGGATTAACAGTGGTATTGAGGCAGATTTCCAGAGGATATTGGAGATACGCGATTTAGTCCTGAAGTCTTTGGAAGAAAAGCGCGCGGCAGGGTTAATCGGCAGCTCCTTAGAAGCAGAGGTAAATCTGGAAGTGGAATCGGAAGTTGATTTTTCTCTTCTGAAAAAATTCGAAAGTAATTTTAAATCGATTTTTATAGTATCGAACGTAATCTTTAAAAAATCCGGGGTCCTTAAAGTCGTCATAGAGAAAGCCCGGGGTTCTAAGTGTGTGCGTTGCTGGAATTTTGACGAGCGAGTCGGAGAGAGTAGCGCGCATCCTGCGCTTTGCTTAAGATGCGTTGAGGAATTAAAGTAAAAAGGAGAATTATTCGATGGCAAGAAAAAAACTTTTGAAGAAAGATTTAGCTGGTTATAAGAAATTGATAGTTAAGAGAAAAGGCGAGGTCATGGAAGAACTTCAGCATATCAAAGATGATACGCTGAATCAGTCGCAGCGCGATGCCGCCGGGGATATCAGCGCTTACACCCTGCACATGGCCGATATCGCCACAGATAGTTATGACCGCGAATTTTCTTTGGGCATTGCCTCCAGCGAACAAAAAGTGCTCTATGAGATAGAGGATTCCTTGAAGCGTATAGAAGACGGCACCTATGGCTTTTGCGAAAGTTGTTCTAAACCTATTGCGAAGACAAGGCTTAATGTTGTGCCCTATACAAGGCTGTGCAAAAAGTGCCAAGAAAAGTTAGAGAAAAGATAATATTTTTTGTTTTTGCTATCCTGATTCTCTTAGTTGATTTTTTTTCTAAAAGGCTGGCCCTGGATAATATGCATTTGGGCCAGAGCATACCTGTAGTCAACGGAATATTCCACATAACACTCGTAATAAATAAGGGCACGGCCTTCGGGTTATTCAAAAATCTTTCCTATTTCTTTACTCTTTTTTCGAGCCTAGCGGTTGTTACGGTTACCTATATATTTTTTAGCTCCAAGAACATTTCTAAGCCATATTACCTTTCTTTATCGCTCATATTAGCGGGCGCGGCCGGAAACTTAATCGATCGTATCAAGTTTGGCAATGTCATCGATTTTTTGGATTTTAGAGTTTGGCCGGTTTTTAATTTTGCGGATACGGCTATAACTATAGGCGTGGGGTTACTGGCATATCAACTAATTTTTAAGACAAAGACAAGCGATTAGGGGGAAGGCCTCTAACTATGCATCCGATAATATGTGAAATAGGGCCGTTTACCTTATATTCCTACGGGCTTATGTTTGCGTTGGGTTCTTTGCTTGCCTTGGCTTTAATGGTCAGAGATGCCCAGCAGCGCAGGATAGAGAAAAACTTATTCTATGATATCTACTTATGGGTTCTGGTTGGCGCGATAATCGGAGCGCGGGTTTTGTATTGCCTGACGAATATTGATTTTTTTATCAAGAATCCACTGGAGATAATAAAGATTCAGCACGGCGGCCTGTCTTGGTTCGGGGGTTTTGCCTTCGGCCTTATTTCATTCTTTCTCGTAACCTTAAGTTATAAGAAAATTTTTTTTGAGATTGCCGATATTTGCGTTCCTTATATAGCCTTAGCCCAGGCAATCGGCAGGATTGGTTGTTTTCTTAATGGCTGTTGCTATGGAAAGGTCACCGGCTTTATTATTAAGGTAAAATTTCCTTTTTCTTTAGAAGCTGTCCATCCCACCCAGCTGTACTCATCTTTGAGCCTTTTTTTAATTTTCATTATTCTTAAAATTTATCAGAGGACAAGAAAGGTATTCAAGGGAGAGATCTTCTGCCTGTATTTATTCCTCGCGGGATTAGAGCGTTTCTTGAGCGAATTCTTAAGAGGCGATACCATACCTACGCATTTTTTTGGCTTAACGCTTTATCAGGTATTTTCGTTTATCTGGATATTGGCAAGCTTAATCCTATTTAAAATATTAAGGCCTAAAATTAAATGAAGACATTTGAATTTATCGTTAAGTCAGAAGAGTCGGAATTACGCCTCGATACCTTTGTCACTCTGAAGTTAAGCCCGGCAATATCCAGAAACGCCGTTAAAAAACTTATCATAGGCGATAGCGTTAGAGTAAATTCCCTGAAGACTAAACCCAGCCGCAAGGTTACGGCTAATGACATAATCCTGGTTAAACTGCCGGAGGCTGATGAGTCAGCTTTAGCGCCGCTTTCCATGCCCTTAAACATCATTTTTGAAGATGAGGATATCTTGGTTATTGATAAGCCAACTGGCTTGAGCGTCCATCCCGGCGCCGGGAATAAAAATAATACTCTTGCCAATGCCCTTATTGCTTATACCTCAAAGCTATCGCTTATAGACCCGAAACGGCCGGGAATAGTCCATCGGTTAGATAAAGATACGTCGGGATTGTTAGTCGTAGCCAGGAATAGCCAAGCGCATCTAAACCTTATAAAACAATTTAAAGACCGTATCGTAGAGAAGACGTATGTGGCAATAGTCGAAGGCGAAGTCCAATTTGATGAAGGCAGGATTGATGCGCCTGTTGCTCCTGATCCGCGCCAACGCGAGCGCATGAAAGTTGATTTTTCATCTCCTCGGCCTGCGCTTACAATTTATAAAGCGCTTAAACGTTCCAAGGATTTCAGCGTAGTGGAACTAAAACCTCTTACGGGCAGGACCCACCAATTGCGCGTACATATGAAATATTTGGGCCATCCTATAGTCGGAGATAAAAAATATTCAAGCCGTGTTCGGTTTAGCCGGTTGTGCCTGCACGCAAAGAGATTAAGTTTTCTGCATCCAGAGAGTGCGCAAAGACTGGAATTCGAATCAGAGTTACCCAAGGAATTTACTGACTTTATAAACGAGGAGTTTGGTAAAAGATAATTATTTAATATTTAGACTTTGAGTTGCAAGATTTATTTGTTATAATAAACAGAGAATTTGGATTTATAGTTAAAAAGAATAAAGGAGGCCAAAATGCCAGGATCAGGTAAGATGTTGCGTTTAATCTTAATAATCCTTGTTGTCGCTTCGCTTGCCTTGGCAAGTGCGGCTGCATATTTATTGCAGCAGCAGATGCAAAAGAGCGCAACTTTAAATGATAAGTTGAATGTTGCACTTAAACAGGAGAAGCAAATCCAGGGCTCCCTGGATAGTTCCCGGCAGGAAATTTCGCGGCTTAATTCTTTATTAAGCGAGTCCGACGGCAGAATCAAATCCTTAGAAGGAAAATTATCTGACGCTGAAAATGAAAAAAAGACTCTCGCGAATACGATAGCCAATATCACTAACCAGATCAGCGCGCTTACTGAGAAAAATTCGCAATACTTAAAGGGCATGGAAGATTTGAAGTCCAAGCTTGATGGAGAGAAGAAGCAGCTGGAAACAGTTACGAAAGAAAAACAGGATTTGTTAAGCCAGTTGGATAAATTGCAGGCAAAAGGCGGCAGCGAAGCTGTAAAACTCGAAAAAATAGTCGTGACACCCGGCAAGGCCGATGCGTCAGACGCACTGGAAGGCAAAGTTGCCTCTATCGACAAAAAACTTAAATTTTTAATAATCGATGTCGGAGCGAAAGACGGGGTAAGTCCCGGCGATACTTTCGCGTGCATTAACAAGAATAAGGAAATCGGCACAGTCAGGGTGAGCAAGATCTACGAGTCTTTGTCCGCAGCAGATTTTATGCCGGATTTGCAAGTTAAGGCATTGAAAGAGGGATTGAAAGTTATAAGAAAGTAGATAATGCTTGAAAAAAAGATAAAGCCGGCTCACCTTTTAAAAGGCCAATTGCGCTTAGGCGGCGACAAATCGATCTCACATAGAGCGCTGATTTTAAGTTCCATTTCAAAAAGCCGCGTCAAAGTAAAAAATTTTTACCCTTCCCAAGATTGCCTCCATACGCTTTTAGCCATGCGTAAATTAGGGGCTAAGATAACGACTAATAAGAATAATGAGTTAGGAATCCAGGGCGTAGGCCTAAACGGGTTGGCCTGCCCAAAAAGTTTATTTCTAGGTGATTCCGGGACAACTTACAGGCTTTTAGCCGGATTACTTTCCGGCAATGATTGCTTAGTTTTACTTAAGGCCGGAGATTCTCTTTCCCGTCGGCCGATGAAGCGTATTGTTGAGCCCCTGGCAAGGATGGGCGCTAAAATTAAACCTGTTTCAAGAAAAAAAAGAGGCGAGATGTATCCGCCCTTGATGATTAAAGGCGGCAAGCTCAAAGGCATTACTTACCGCCTGCCCATAGCCAGCGCCCAGGTAAAATCCGCCGTGCTTTTAGCTGCTCTTTACGCAGACGGCAGGACCCAGATTATTGAAGATAAAAAAAGCCGCGATCATACTGAACGAATGCTTGAAAAGTTCAAGGCAAGGATTAAACGCGAGGGTAAGCGTATCTGTTTAGATGGGCCAGGCAAGAGTCTGGTTGCGCCCAAGATTATTTCTATCCCGGGAGATTTTTCTTCCGCGGCCTTTTTCATCGTGGGAGCGCTTTTGCTGAAAGGTTCATCTCTGGTTATCAGGGATGTTAATGTTAATCCTACGCGTATAGGCTTATTGAAAGTTTTAAAGAGAATGAATGCGAAAGTTAGAATTATTCATAAGGCCGGGGTAAAATGGCCTGATGAACCCGTAGCTGACATTGAAATTGAGCACGCGTGTCTTAAATCCACGGTAATAGAAAAAAATGAGGTACCCTTACTTATTGATGAAGTGCCTATACTTATGGTAGCGGCAAGCTTGGCTAAAGGAAAAACTATAATTCGCGGCGTAAGCGAATTACGGGTAAAAGAGACAGATAGGATTAAATCAATGGTTTATAATCTAAAAAAAATGGGGGCTCTTATCAGCAACAGGATGATAAATGGCGAGGAAGAGATAGTAATCCAGGGTGTAGGCCGGTTAAAAGGAGCAGCCCTTAGAAGTTTCTCTGACCATCGGACAGCAATGTCTGTGATTATTGCTAGCCTCTGCGCTGATTCTCCGAGCCTGATAGACGATACCGGATGTATAAACAAGTCTTTCCCGGATTTTCTAGAGAAGTTGGAATCTGTAAAAAAAGTTTAATTTTTTGATTTAGTTTTAAACCCTTTGCAAGAGTTAAAATTATAGTTATTTTAGGCTTTTTTCGCGCTAAACCCGGTATGAGCTGCTAAATTTTAATTCTTAGATTTTATTTGACACAACTTGCTGATTTTGATATAGTTATGTATATTAATTTTAACCACTAATAAAAAAATGATTAATCTTATGAAAATCGTTCCAATAATCAAAAATATTTTTAACAAGTTAATGAGTCTTTCCCATGGCATTTTCTCAACGGATATGGGTATAGACTTGGGCACGGCTACAACCTTGGTCTATGTTAAGGGAGAGGGCGTAGTTTTATGCGAGCCGTCTGTTGTTGCCATAGAAAGAGGCACTTCTCACGTCTTAGCAGTAGGGGAGGAAGCCAAGAGAATGTTAGGCAGGACTCCCGGAAATATCGCCGCGATACGGCCGATGAAAGACGGAGTAATCGCTGATTTTGAAATCACCGAAGCAATGTTACGATATTTTATCCGCAAGATCCAGGGCAAGAGAGTTCTTTTTGGCCCGCGTTTAATAGTAGCTATACCGTCGGGAATTACAGAGGTGGAGAGGAGAGCGGTAAGAGATTCCGCTGTTCGGGCCGGCGCGCGCGAAATTTATTTAATCGAAGAACCTATGGCTGCGGCTATAGGTGTGGGCTTACCCATATCAGAGCCTACGGCAAACATGATCGTTGACATCGGCGGCGGAACGACAGAGATAGCGATTATTTCATTGGCCGGCATAGTATTCTCTAAATCCATCCGCATCGGCGGAGACGAGATGGACATGTCGATTGTTGAATATATAAAGAAAAGTTATAATTTGCTTATCGGCGAACGCACGTCAGAAGATATAAAAATAAAAATAGGTTCTGCTTATCCTCTTGAAGAAGAATTAACCCTGGAAGTGAAAGGCAGGGATTTAGTAGCCGGTCTTCCTAAGATGGTTACTATAACCAGCGAAGAAATCCGGGAAGCGCTGAAAGAACCGATTCGCGCCATAGTTGATGTTGTGAAGTTGAGCCTGGAACGCATACCTCCGGAATTGGCTGCGGACTTGATAGAACGTGGCGTTATGCTTGCCGGAGGCGGAGCGCTTTTAAGAGGCGTAGACAGGCTGATAGCAGAAGAGACTGGTCTTGTTGTCCACATCGCCGATGATCCCATGACCGCGGTTGCCCTGGGAACTGGTAAAGCGCTTAGTGAAATCAAATATCTTAGGCGCGTGATGGTTAATATCAAATCCGAGTTATAGATTCGAGAGATTGAAACTTCCGCAGCAGGTTTTTGCGCACTCCAAAAAAATAAAGTGTGATTAAATTAAGTAAATTCATTCCTTTAGCTTCGTTTTTTCTCCTTCTTCTTATCATTGTTTCATTATCTACAAATTTGCCCCAACGTATCGTGGCCTTTGATTTTTTAAAAGTGCCTCTGGCGATTTTTGTTTATCCGGCCCAATCCGTCAGAGAAATAATATTTTCCTATAGGACCGAACGGGAAAATATCAGGTTAAAGAGAGAAAATACTATCCTTAATTTCGAAATGACACGCCTTGAGCAATTGCAAAATGAAAATAACCGCCTCAGGGAATTGCTGGACCTGAAATCAACAAATAAATTTTCTATAGTCGCGGCTAATGTTATCGCCCGCGACCCTGATAATTGGGCATCGACGATAATAATCGACAAGGGCGCGCAGGCAAGAGTGAAGAGCGATTGTGTTGTTATCGGGCAGCTCGGCCTCGTAGGGATAGTGACCGAGGCAGGTTTGACTACTTCACGGGTAATGCTTATTAACGATCCGAATTTTAATTGCGCGGCATTACTCGAGCGCTCGCGGGCTCAAGGATTATTGTCGGGCTCATTATTCGGGGGTTGCCGTATGCATTTTTTTTCCCGCGAGGATGATGTGGTAAAGGGCGATACCGTTCTTACCAGCGGCCTGACCATGGAATCCCGGCAAAGCCTTTTTCCAAAGGGTATATTAATCGGCAGGGTAAAATATGCCGGCGAAGAGTCTTCGGGATTAGGTAAATATTGTCTGGTAGAACCCGCGGAAAAACTCGTGAGGCTGGAAGAGGTTCTGGTAATCATTCCTTAAAAATATTATTTTTTAAAAAATGATCAACGTTGTTTTAGGGCTGGCCTCGTTTTTGCTTTTATTTATCTGGCTTATGTACCCGCCAATCCTGGTATTTTTTTCCGTTAAGCCGGACCTGCCGATTATTTTAATCATTTTTTTAAGCCTCTATAGTAAGGGAAAGCGCACTTTTTTCTGGGCTGTTCTTTTGGGCGGCTTAAAAGATTTTTTAACCACTGATTTGATAGGTATAAATATTATAAGTTTTTCGCTTTTAAGCATGATCCTGGGTAACCTGGAAGCGAGATTTTTTTTCCGGGACAAAAAATCATCCTTGTTTATTTTAGTATTTTGCGTTTCTTTGGCAAATATTTTATTGGTTAACTTATTGCACGGTCTTTTCGGCGTAAGCCCGTACAGCCTATCGGCGATCCTGCGGATAATTATCCTAGAATCTCTTTATACCGGCCTCTGGTCGCTGCCGATAATCTTCTTACTAAAAAAATGCGTTTTAGAATTTTCTACACATCAATAATAATCGCTTTCTGTGTCGTTGGCTTGCGTCTATTTTTCATGCAGGTTATCAGGGGCGGCTATTATGGTATTCAAAGCCAGCGTAATGCGATCAGGATAATACCTCAGGAGGCAGTAAGGGGCAGGATCCTGGATAGAAACGGCGTATGTTTGGTCCAAGACCGTCTTTCGCTCAATGTCGCGCTTATCCCTCAGGGCCTAACGCATAGAGAGGCTGTAATCAGGGAATTAGCAAAGATGTTAGGGGAAAGCCCGCAAGCCCTGGAAATAAAATACAGAAGGAATGTGTCTGCGCCGTTTGCTCCGGTAATCATTGCCGAGGATATCGATAAAGAGAAGGCCTTGCTGATTTCAGAAAGGCTTAATAAATTATCCGGGGTGATCATAGAGCAGGAGCCGCGAAGGAATTATAATTTTGGTCCGGTGGCAAGCCACGTGTTGGGTTATCTGGGCATGCCTCAAACCGTAGGGGCAACCTTAGGCGACTATGGTTATTCCGTGGTGCGTTTCGTCGGCGTAACCGGAGTTGAAAAATACCTTGATTCTTATTTGCACGGCGAAGACGGAGGTATGCAGGTTGAGGTTGATAACCGGGGCAGGCAGGTAAATTTACTTGGAGTAAGCTCGCCGGTTAAGGGGCAAGATGTCAAGCTTACCATAGATGTAAGAATTCAAAAAGCCCTGGAAGAATTATTGGCCGACAAACGCGGCGCGGCAATTTTTATGAATCCGTTTACAGGAGAGATCCTTGCCCTGGCCAGTTCACCGCCTTTTGATCCGAATGTTTTTGTCAGAAAAAAGGATTCGCGCCTAAGAGGAGAATATTTAATAGATAGTAAGGCGCCTCTTTTTAATAGAGCTATAAGCGGCCAGTATCCATCAGGCTCGGTGTTTAAGATTATTACGACTTACACAGGCTTAGCTACAAAAAAGATCGAACCCGAAACACATTTTTTTTGTCCGGGTTATAAGTTGATCGGCAGGCGTGAGTTCAAATGCTGGTCCAGGCACGGAGAGCAGGATTTAAAAAATGCCTTTACGCATTCCTGTAACGTATTTTTTTATAATGCCGGCTTGACCGTCGGGGCAGAAAGTTTATCAGAATATGCTAAAAAATTCTTTCTCGGCAGGCTAACCGGGATTGACTTACCTCAGGAACAACCCGGATTTGTGCCATCGCCGAATTGGCAAAGCGGCAAGCCTGAACGTTCCTGGTATCCGGGCGATACGGCAAACCTTGCAATCGGCCAGGGCGGATTATTGATGACGCCGGTACAAATATTAAGGTTGGCCAGCATCGTTGCTAATTACGGCTATGTAGTAAGGCCGCATGTAGTTAAAGAGGTGGCAGGCAAAAGAATCATTTATAAGGATGCGCAAAAGACGGATCTAAATATAAAAAATTTGACATTTATAAGACAGGCGATGCGTAACGTGGTCCAGGATGAGACAGGCACAGCGCGTATTTTAGAATCAAAAAACTGGCAGGTTTGCGCCAAGACCGGTACAGCTCAATACGGAGCAGGCCACAAACACGGCTGGCTCGCGGGTTTTTTGCCGCTCAACGCTCCTAAGGTTGCATTTGTTATATTTTTAGAGGATAGCCAGGGCGGCGTTGCCTGCAGTATGCTGGCAAGAGATTTATTTAACAAACTTACTCAAGATAAAGTATATCCTTTCGACGAATAAGGAAAGAATATGGGCAGGGATCTTGACTGGAAATTATTGGCGATCGCTATAATCCTTAGTATCATCGGGCTTATGTCGATTTACAGCGCTACGCATTATAGGGGAAGCGCGATGTTCGATTCCTCGGGCGATCTTTTTAATATATCCAGCAGTCTTTGGTTCAAGCAGTTAATCTGGCTATTAATAAGCCTTGTGGTGGCAGTTTTTATGGCTAATTTTAACTACCAAAGATTCTGGGATCTTGCCTGGTTTTTATACGTAACCAGCCTTGTTTTATTAATCCTTGTGCTTTTAATCGGAGAGGAAAAGTCCGGAGCTAAACGCTGGCTTGATTTCGGGCAATTTTCAGTTCAACCGGCCGAACTTGCAAAGATATCCATAATAATACTTTTAGCCAGGTATTTTTCTAAATTGATGTCTTATCAGTTTAGCGATAGCGCGTATCGCTCCAGGGCTTATGTAATTTCTAAGACGGTTCTTGTCCCGATATTAATAGTTTTTATCCCTGTGCTATTGATTATAAAACAGCCGGATTTAGGTTCAAGCATAGTGCTTCTGCCGATTTTGCTTATCATACTTTTTTGCGCGCACATACCGCTGAAATTATTTTCGGGATTAATAGTTTTGGGGGCGGGGGTTATGCCGTTCCTTTGGCATTTCTTGAAACCTTATCAGCAAAGGAGGCTCCTGGTATTTTTAAATCCGAATATGGATCCTTTGGGCGCGGGTTATACCATAACCCAATCCAAGATCGCAATAGGCTCGGGCCAGGTCCTGGGTAAGGGCTGGCTCGCAGGTTCGCAAAACCAGCTTAATTTTTTGCCCGAGCGCCACACCGATTTCATTTTTTCCATTATTGCCGAAGAGTGGGGCTTTTTGGGGTCGTTGGCAATAATGTGCCTTTATTTCTTATTAATCTGGCGGATTATCGAAATTATTTCAAAAACCAATGATCTTTTTGGCCGGCTTATATGCGTCGGCTTAGTCGCGTTCCTATCCTTCCAAATCCTGGTCAATATTGCAATGACCAGCGGTATTATGCCTGTCGTGGGGTTACCTCTGCCGTTTGTTAGTTACGGCGGGTCATCATTACTGCTTTCTTTCTTCTGCATTGGGATAGCGCTTAATATTTCCAAGCAGCATATTTCCTTTTGAGCCTAATAATTATGCAAGATCCATTACTTAAGGTCAAGAAACCCGGCCGCTATATCGGCTCTGAATTTAACAGCGTAGTTAAATCCAGATCCAATGTTGCGGTTAAATTCGCGATATGTTTTCCTGATTTTTATGAAGTCGGCATGAGTAACTTAGGCCTGCGCATAATCTACGGCCTTTTGAATAAAAGAGAAGATTGCCTCTGCGAAAGATTTTTCCTGCCGGATATGGATATGCTCGGGCTTATCCGGGGAGGCGAATTCAAGTTTGGTTCTATTGAGTCCGGATGCGGGATGAAGGATTTTGACCTAATCGGTTTTTCCATTTCGCACGAACTTACTTACACGAGTATCTTGCATATTTTAGATATTGCCGGGATACCTTTTTATTCTAAAGACCGCGATGAGCAGCATCCCTTGATAATTGCCGGAGGGCCGGCATTAAGTAACCCCGAACCGGTTGCTGATTTTTTCGATCTTATTTTAATCGGGGAAGCGGAGGATGCCCTGCCGCAACTTATTGATGAGTTTAAAGCCTGGAGGAATAAATTAAGCCGCAAAGAACTTCTGTTAAAATTATCAAATATAGAAGGTATTTATGTTCCTTCACTTTTCGAGCCGCAATATAATAAGGACAATTCTTTTCAGTGCCTTAAGCCTGTGCTTGACGGCGCTAATATTGTTAAGCACAGGTCGGTAAAGGACCTCGATGCCTCTTTTTATCCCGTGGATTGGCTGGTTCCCTATGTCGCAATAGTTCAGGACAGGATATACCTGGAGGTGATGCGCGGATGCCCGCACGCATGCCATTTTTGCCAGGCTCGGGTATTTTATTCTCCGTTAAGGTTTAGAAGCAAAGAGCGCATACTAAAGCTAGCCCTAGAGGCGCAGGAAAAAAGCGGTTACGAAGAACTTTCTCTATTAGGGCTTTCTTCCTCGGATCATCCGGAAATCCAGGAAATCGCCAGCAGTTTAATAGATTGCCTTAAAAGCCAATGTTTCAGCGTTTCCCTGGGGTCATTAAGGCCGGACGTAAAGATCGAGAAACTTTTAGAAACCATAGCCGGGGTAAAAAAAACCGGATTGACCCTGGCGATAGAGAGCGCAAGCCCCAGGTTACGCAAGCTTATAAATAAAAAGGTGGATTTAGAAGCCTTGAAAAAGCTGGTAGCTTTTTCTTACAGGCGCGGCTACCGCAGGATTAAATTATATCTTATGTTTGGCCTGCCCTTTGAGACGCAGGAAGATTTGTCTTCAATACCTGAGCTTATACATGAACTCGGGCGTATTGACGGGGCCTTTAGAAGAGATTTAAATTTTACCCTTTCTTTAAATCCGTTCATTCCAAAGCCGCATACTGTTTTCCAATGGCATGCTTTTGAGGGCATGGATTCTCTAGAAAAGAAACAGCAATTTTTAAAGTCAGCTATTCTAAAAAAGATGAGGAATGTAAAAATCGATTTTCGCTCTCTGCAGGGGAGTTTTATCGAAGCCATACTTTCCCGCGGCGATAGAAGATTGTCGAAATTTATATTCGCAGCGTTTAAAAACGGAGCGATACTTGATTCTTACTCGGATCATTTTAATTTTGATTGCTGGCAAAAGGCTTTAGAGTCTTCTAATGTAGACCTGGATTATTATCTATATCGGCGTATACCTCTGGAAGAAAATTTAGCCTGGGACATCATAGAAATGGGCGTAAGCAAAGAAAAACTTAAAACAGATTTTCTGGAGGTTCTGAATCAGGCAGGAGAAGGAAAGGAAAAATAGTTTAGCCTAAGCAAAAATTGCCCAAGGGTAATAGAAACCTTGCGAATTAGGCATAGGAATATATTGACATTTAAAAAAATATCCGTTATAGTAAATTAAATTAAGGTAAACTCAAGTCTTTTAGTGCTTTAGAGCTAAATTTAAGGAGATATTAAAATGGAAAAGAAGACTAAGGGTTCTAATTTATCCTCAAGAAGCTTGAGCATAAAGCTCAAGATTGCTTTTTTCCTCTCTTCCGTAATCCCGATCTTAATCTGGCTGAACATGATTTTCCCGAGCCTATTTAATTTTAGCCCGCGTGTCAATGAGATCGCGCCCATAAATATTAATAAGGGGATTATCTTGGCCATTACCCTGGTTATCGTTTCTTTTGGTTATTATATCCTTAAGAAGATGATCGACCCTATAATTTCTATCAGCCAGCAGGCCAGCCAGATCGCCAACGGAGATTTCGGCAGGGTGATTAAAATCGGCATAGACAGAGAAGACGAAATCGGCGATTTGAGTTCTGCTTTGGATAATCTTACAATGCGTATTCGACAATCTATGGATGAGTTGAGTAATTACGGCGAAAAGACAAAACTCATAAACTTAGAGATACATAAGCGCGTTCTGATTTTAAGCAATCTCTTGCAGATAAGCAATTTGATTTCCCAGGGCTCAAAATTAGACGATATCCTTAAGATAAGCGTAGATAAGCTTATGCAGGTCGGCCAATCCGACTTGGGTTTACTTATGGTTATCGAAGAAAATCAGGATATGATGTCAATGAGATGCGCCCGGGGAGAAACGGCAATAAAATTCGCTGACCACAAAGTCAGGCTGGGCCATGAGCTTTTAGGAAATACAATTTTCAAAAAAGAAGTTTTTATCCTGGATAAAAACAACAAACATTCTTCGCCGGACATAAAAAGTTGGCAGGAAAAATTCGGCATGCGTAACGGAATTTTTATTCCCCTGTTCGCGCGCGGCAAGGCTTTAGGGATAATCAACATAGCCAACAATACGGACGATTTCGCTTATACGTCTGATGACCTGGAAATAGTCGAGATATTCGTAAAACAAATCGCGATCGCCTTAGAGACTGACTTCCTGCATTTTCGCGTTCAAAAATTAGAGATAAAAGACCCGCTTACCGGCCTTTACAACGACAGGTTCATCAAGGCGCGCTTAGATGAGGAAATAAAACGCGCGGTAATCTACCAGCGGCCTTGTTCGTTTTTATTGTTTAACGTTGATAACTTCAGGCGTTACCATACATTATTCGGGGAACTCTCCAGCGAGACAGCGCTAAAAAAGATTGCCCTGGTAATGGAAGATAGCGTAACCGAGATAGACAGGGTGGGACGCTTCGGCGACAATGATTTTGCCGTAGTCCTTCCGGAAAGGAATAAGAAAGAGGCTTTAAAAATAGCCGAAGAAATAAGAAAGAAGCTGGAATATTTATTCAGGGAAGATGAGGATATAAATAAACGGCTGACGGTTAGCGGCGGGGTAAGCGAGAATCCGATTGACGGCGTTTCCGGAGAAGAGCTGATCGTAAAAGCCAAAGAGTTGTTGCAGGAAGCAAAGGCGCACGGGAAAAATCAGATTAAGGTTTAATCTTTATTTGTTTTGTTCGGATACAATTTTCGGCTAAACAGAATTTAGATTTAAATATTAATTTATGAATACATTTAAAAGAATAATGACAAAACAATTAGGCGAGCTTCTTATCGAGCGGGGCGTTATCGGCGCCAAACAGCTGGAGAAGGCCTTGGAAACCCAAAGGGAAAAAGGCGGCCTTATAGGCGAGATCCTGGTCGACTTGGGGTTTGCGAAAGAAGAGGATATCGCTCACGCCTTAACAGCCCAATATGGGTTTCCTTATTTACCTTTGAAAAATTATGATATAGACGCAGATGTGGTTAAGCTTGTGCCCCAAAACGTAGCCAGTCAGTATTGCCTTATCCCGATTGATAAGATCGGTAATTCTCTTACCGTAGCAATGTCGAATCCTCTTAATGTCCAGGCGATAGAGGATATAGAATTGCTTACCAAGTGCAAGGTCCAGACATTCGTCAGCACGACCTCGGATATTAGAGAGTCAATAAAGAAGTATTATAAATAGCCTATGATCTCCTTAAAAGAGAGATTGACAGAAATACTGATTAAGAATAATTTAATCAGCAAGGATAATCTCAATAAGGCTATAGAAGTCCAATCTAAAGAAGGCGGCAGGCTTAGCGACATATTGGTGCGCTTAGGGTTCGTAGACCAGAAGAACCTGATAATTGCTCTTAGCGAGGGGTTGGGTTTGCCGCCCATAGACCTCGCGCGTTTTAAAATAGACCCTGAAGTAACCCGCCTGATTCCTCAAGAAACCGCACGGCATTATCAAATAATTCCTGTTTCCAAGATGCGTAATACCCTGACCCTGGCAATGGCCGACCCCTTAAATGTATTCGCCATAGATGCGGTAAAGACTTTGACGGGATTTGAGATAAATCCGATTATTGCCCGGCCCGAAGATGTCATGAACGCCATCACCCAGTGTTACGGCGAGGCTTCTTACCGGGCCATTGAAGATATTATTCAGGAGATGGGCAAGAAGAAGGATTTTGAAGTTATTAGAGAGGACCAGCAGGAACATTTGGATGTCCAGGAATTGGCGCGCCTTACCCAGGAAGCGCCGGTTATAAAGATAACCAACCTTTTTTTAAAACAGGGCATTGATGCCCGGGCTTCGGATATCCTGATTGAGCCGTTTGAAAAAACTGTACGCGTACGCTTGAGGATCGACGGAGTATTGAAGGAGATTGAGGCAGCGCCAAGGGCATTGCATCCGTCTATCGTGTCCAGGATTAAAGTTATGTCCGGATTAGATATCGCAGAACATCGTTTGCCTCAAGACGGCAGGTTTAAAATAAAAATCGAAGGCAGAGAGGTTGATTTCAGAGTTTCAGTCGTGCCTTCGAGTTTCGGCGAAAAGGTCGCCTTAAGAATTCTTGATAAGTCCACGGCGACATTGGACCTGGATAAGCTGGGATTTGAAAAACAATCCCTGGATGCTTTAAAGAAGAGTTCGCTTAGGCCTCACGGCATGATTTTAACCTGCGGGCCGACAGGAAGCGGAAAGACCACCACTCTTTACTCAATACTGAAATTCATTGATTCGCCTGAGAAAAACATTATTACGGTAGAAGATCCGGTTGAGTATCAGCTGCGGGGGATTAATCAGGTAACCGTTAATACGGAAATCGGGCTTACTTTTGCGGGTTGCCTGCGTTCAATCTTGCGCCAGGATCCGGACATTATCATGGTCGGAGAAATCCGGGATTTCGATACCGTAGATATTGCCATTAAAGCCGCTCTTACCGGCCATCTCGTTTTAAGCACGTTACATACGACTACTGCAGCCGGTTCCGTAATCAGGCTTGTAGATATGGGGGTAGAGCCTTTCTTGATTGCCTCAAGTGTTTTGGCAATAATGTCTCAAAGACTATTGCGTAAACTCTGCGAACGATGCAAGGAGCCTTATGATATCAAGGATGAACTCGCCAAGAAATTGGGCATAAAAACAGGCAGCCGTTTTTATGCTCCCAAGGGGTGCAGGAATTGTTTTAATACTGGTTACGCCGGCCGGGTCGGAATATTAGAGATATTAATATTAAGCCCTAAAGTAAAAGAGATGATACTCAGCCGCGTACCGGAATCGGAAATAGAGGTTCTTGCCAAAAAAGAAGGCATGAAAACACTTAGGCAAACAGGTATAGAAAAAGCCATGGAAGGCATGACTTCCATTGATGAGGTTCTGCGCCTGACCGTGCCTGACAAAAAACAAGAGTAAGAGGATTTATGGAAGGTTTAAACGAAAAGATATTGAATATTTTAGTTAAGACAAAACGCATCAGCGTAAAACAGAAACAGCAGGCCGTATCTCTCCAGAAACAGAAAGAGGCGTCTATAAGGGATATCCTGATTAATGAAGGCATGATTTCTAGTAAGGAATTATTGGCGGTTTTGTCGGAAGAATTTAAATTGCCGCCTTTTGATATTTCAAAATTTAAAATTCCTGCGGAAGTCGTAAGGATAATTCCTGAGCGCATTGCCAGGCAATATCATTTGATTTGCGTTTCCCAGATAGGCTCTACTATCACTGTAGCGATGAGCGATCCTTTAAATATATTCGCAATCGACGATTTAAGAATGCTTACAGGTAAAGAAATAGATCTTGTTTTGGCTACGGAGAGCGATATAGCCAAATCTATAGAAAAGTATTACCGCGGCGATACCACGGCTATTTCTTCTTTACTTGAAGAGGGACAGGAAGAGGCGTCTCTTTTAAGCAGCGACGGTGATCAGGCGGAAATCAGCGCCGTAATAGAGGAAAGCCAGAAGGCGCCGATCGTAAAAATAGTAGATTTATTTATTGCCGAAGGCCTTTATAAGAGGGCTTCAGATGTTCACGTAGAGCCGGTGGAAGAGGGGCTACGTGTGCGTTACCGCATAGACGGAAATTTACATGACATCTTGACCCTTCCGAAAAGAAATCAAAACGCCATACTCGCGCGTTTAAAGATTATGAGCGGTCTGGACATTACGGAATCGCGCCTGCCTCAGGATGGGAGATTCAAGATTAAGCTGGAAGGAAAAGAAATAGATTTCCGCGTCTCGGCTTTACCTACGACCTTTGGGCAGAAGTTTGTCTTGAGGGCCCTGGATAAATCAAATCTATCTCTGGGGTTGGAACATTTAGGCTTTTTCCCTGAACCCATGGCTTTATTTAAAACAGCGATAGAAAAGCCTTACGGCATGATTCTGGTTACCGGCCCGACCGGCAGCGGTAAATCCACTACGCTCTATTCAATACTCAACCAACTAAACAGTATTGACAGGAATATTATAACCATTGAAGATCCCGTAGAATACCAGATAGAAGGTATAACCCAGATACAGGTCAAGCCGGAGATCGGATTGACATTTGCTACTGGTTTGCGTTCTTTGTTACGCCAAAGCCCGGACATCATCATGATCGGAGAGATCCGCGATTCTGAGACAGCTGATATTGCCGTGCGCGCATCTTTAATCGGCCAGCTTGTTTTTTCGACCCTGCATACCAATGATGCCGCAGGCGCTATTACCCGGTTGATAGATATGGGGGTTGAGCCGTTCCTCGTGGCTTCTTCTCTTGTAATGACTTGCGCCCAG